>Ga0164297_10000001_pt1 | contig 452106 bp, 401 predicted proteins | sample GEODES058metaG_FD_113539 | JGI IMG/M metagenome (GOLD analysis project Ga0164297, IMG submission 113539) | Dystrophic lake water microbial communities from Trout Bog Lake, Wisconsin, USA - GEODES058 metaG | ecosystem: Environmental > Aquatic > Freshwater > Lake | place: USA: Trout Bog Lake...
GTGGGACCGAGAATGCGATCAGCAATAGCAGTACAATGAGCAGGGGCAGGGTCTTTTTCATTCAGGTACAGTATTCGTAAAAATACTATAACCAATTGTTTTTCAAAGCCCGACTCCAGCCGCCTTCCGCTTTAACGCTTGCCTCCAACTCCGCTATAAGCAAAAGGGAATTTGCAGGTTAGCCCATGCCCGGAAGAGCCACTTCAAATTTACTCCCCTTGCCCAACTCGGAGGTGATGGTCATAGTGCCGTTGGCAGTTTTTACCAGGTGCTTTACCAGTGCCAGGCCAAAACCAAAACCTTTTTCGCCGGTAGTGCCCTCCTTTGAAGCTATTTCTTCGCTGCTGTTCAATTTTGCAAGGGTCTCTTCATTCATACCCTCGCCATTGTCTTTCACGGTTATGGTGAGCATCTTCGATGTATCGTCGCGTTTAGTGAGCGCCAGCCTCACATCTACACTGCCAAAGCGCGGCGTGAATTTGATGGCGTTAGAGATGAGGTTGCCTGCTATCTGCAATAGTTTTGCCTGGGGAAATGCTGCATCCTCGCCGTCCCTGCTGAAAGAGAGCTGGATATTTTTGCTCCTGGCCTGTGGCACATATAGCTGTTCCAGCTTTTCAGCAAAAAGCCCCAGAGTAAGCTCACCGGGTTTTACACCTACTTTTACTTTTTCTGTTTCAAGTATATCATCAGCAAGCTCCAGTAACGATGTACCGCTCTTGTATATCAGCGATACAAAGTCCATCACCTGGTCTATGCTGTTCGCCTTTCCCTGGCTGCGCAGTATTTCTGATAAGCCGATGATCCCGGAAATAGGGCCGCGGATGTCGTGTACCACCTTATTTTTTACATTCTGCGTGTGTTTTATGTCTGTCCGCAGATCCTCAATGTATTTATGAACACGTAGCCTGTTCACTATCTCGTCGGCGATAAGTTTAAGCAGTTCTGCCTTTTCAGGCGAAAGCTCTTTTTTCTTATCACCGTCCATCACGCAGAGGGCGCCAAGGTTATGGCTGCCATACTTCAAGGGCAGTCCGTAGTAATAACGCAGATGAGGTTGTCCTGCTACATAAAATTTGTCCTGAAACCTTTCATCGCCTTTCAGATCATCCACTTCAAAATGGGAATCGCCCATGATCGTATATTGGCACACAGACTCTTCGCGTTGCATCTGTTGTATGTCCAGCCCGTATCCGGAGACCGTCCATTGTGTATAGCTGTCGATCAGGTTGATGAGCGAGATGTCCGTTCCTGCGACTTTAGCGGCCAGCCTGGCCAGCCCGTTGAACTGTTCTCCTATGCTGGTATAGTCTACATTCAGCTCAGCAAGCTGCATGATCCTTTCTAATTCGTCTTCTGGTACCGGGTTAGTTTGCATATATATCATGGTTAAGTTCCTGCAAAAATAAGGGGCGAAGACGAAAGCGGGAGATAACGATCAGAATGATGTATAATGCAATGCAACACACCCTGATTGGAACGTCCGCTTATTTGCCAGCTTCAGATGAAGGGCCTCTGCGAGGCTGCCTGGTTGCAGTAGTGGCTTGCCACCACCGGCAATAACGGGGTGAATAACGAAATGAAATTCGTCGATAAGGCCGGCAGCAATAAATAAGGGCAGCATGCTCACACTATCTATAGAAATTTTTTGGCCGGAGCCTTCCTTTAGTCGGCGAACGACGCCAACAGGGTCTTCGCGAAAGACAGTACCATTTTCTATAGGCTCGTTTAGCGTGCGGGAAAAAACGATCTTGTTGATGGCAGTCAGCCTATCGGCGAACCGGATGTCTGCAGCGCCGGCCGAACGATCCCGCGCTACATCAGCCCAGTAAGGGAACATGAGTTGAAACATGATGCGACCATATACCAACAGATCCACATCGTCCATCAGGCCGGTGAAATAGTCCATCAATTCGTCGTCGGGGGCGGCGAGGGTGTGGTCGCAGTAGCCGTCAATACTGATGTTCATGGCAAAGGAGACAGTTCTCATGAGGTTCGGTTTTATTGGGAGCAAGTGCTAAGTTAGCGCAAACGGGCGTTGCGGTAATACAATGTTCATGCAGCAATAGCAGGCAATAAAGTGATTCACTTAACTTGCAGTATGAAGCACATCTTTTTCTTGCTGGCAATAGTAGCGATCGCGTTGACAGCCAATGCCCAGGTCGCTGATAGTATGCTCAATCGCAAGGCGCCCAACTTCAGGCTAAAGGACCTGGATGGCAAACCTGTGCGCCTGGCAGATTACAAAGGCAAAACGCTCATTATCGACTTCTGGGCCACGTGGTGCCAGCCCTGTCGTCACTCTTTTCCTGCAGTAAAAATGGCCATGGAAAAATACAAGACCGACCCAAATGTAAAATTCCTCTTTATAGACACGCGGGAAACAGCCGCTGATCACGAGAGCCTGGTGAAAAAATTTCTGTCAGACAATAACTATCCTTTCTATGTAGTATCCGATGAAACCGGCGACGATGGCAAAATGAACAAGGTCTATAAAGAATACGTTATGCCGGGCATCCCCACCAAATTCTTCATTGATAAGCATGGCATCATCCGCTACCAGGTTGTGGGTTTCGATGATAAATTGACGACGGAACAGACAGCGGCAGAGATAGAAGGGAAGATAGAGAAAGTGAAGGCACTTAAATAAACCGGACTTCATACAAGCAACTATTACAAAATGAAACAGGGTAGCTGTGATCACAGGGTGATAGTATAGCTGCCGAAAGAGATGCAGGCCACGGCAATGAAGAATTGTACAAGGCCATTAATTAGCTACATTAGCGCAATGTTTTTCGATCGTGCAAGGACAGCAGCTGCCATTATTTCGCTGTTACTTTTCGGCCTTCAGGGATGTGCGCAAAATGCGCATCGCAATGCAGATGCGCAACCCATAGTACCCTTGCCCGTAGCTGTGCAGCATGCCCCGCTGAAAAACTTCTGTGGCATCAATGCGTATGAATGGGACTTTGAAGACCCGGCTAACCCCAGTGGACCGGACGAGGCCAGATTGCACGCCATTGAAAACTTTACCGCAGTGAGGCACTACCTGGACTGGGAAAAGATAGAGTACACAGAGGGCAGCTATACCTTTAACCCCGCACACAATGGCGGGTGGAACTACGATACCATTTACAACCGCTGCCACGCCCGGCATATTGAGGTATTGGTATGCCTGAAGACCATACCGAAATGGATGGAAGACACCTACCCTACAGACCAGCGGAACAATGAGAATGTCCCCTGCCGGTATGGCAGGAACCCATCCGACCCGGCATCTTATATAGAGCAGGCACGGGCTGCGTTTCAATTTGCCGCCAGGTATGGCAGTAACAAATCGGTTGACCGGCAATTAGTGAAAGTAAATACCACACCACGCTGGACTGGCGATGCGATCAACCAGGTGCGAATAGGGCTGGGCACAGTAGCCTACCTGGAGTGCGACAATGAACGCGACAAATGGTGGAAGGGACATGCAGCGCAACAAAGCGCGGAAGAATATGCAGCCAACCTATCTGCCTTTTATGATGGTGATAAAGGAAAGCTGGGGCCCGGCGTTGGTACAAAAACAGCCGACCCCGCAATGCAGGTAGTGATGTGCGGGCTTGCCCGGCCAGATACCAACTACCTGCGCGGCATGATAGAATGGGCCAGGGCACACAGGGGCTATCGCAAAGATGGATCAATAGACCTGCCGTGGGATATCATCAACTACCACTACTACTGCAATGATGCCAATGGCACCAACCGCGAGCAAACGACTGGTGTGGCACCCGAACTCACCGGCACAGAAAACACTGCAGATGCATTTATTACTATTGCGCACGAATATGCAAAGGACATGCCCGTATGGGTAACAGAAACGGGCTATGACATTAACCCGCAAAGCACACAGCGGGCCGTACCCGCTGCCGGGCAAACTGCACTACAGGCGCAGGCGGCATGGATCCTCAGGACAAGCTTACTGTTTTCGCAGACAGGTGTGCAAAAGGTCTTTTTTTACCAGCTTTGCGACGACAATGCCACCAGCACCATCAGGTACGGAACCTCAGGCTTAGTGAATGCCGACAGAACACCAAGGCCGGCTGCCATTTACCTGCAGCAACTGAGCGAATATTTTGGCAATTATAAATATCTCAAAACAATAAGCACCCAGCCATTCGTTGACCTATACTCAGATGGTAAGCAACAGATGTTTGTGCTTTACAGTGCAGTGGGCAGCACATCCTATCCGCTTGATCTCGGCAAGGCGGATACCGCCTTCGTCTATTGCCCGTCATCAGGCTCAACAATGGCACTGGAAAAAAGAAAGGTTGCCGCAGGAAAAGTTAACATTCAAGTTGGTGCGACACCACTGTTTGTTACATCATCTGAAATAATAGCACCTTAGCATTGAGCGAGGCGGCTGCAAACCTTTTTAATCTCCCTCATAAACAACACCTGATGTGGGGGTTTCGTAGAGTTCAATTTTGCTGAGCTGCGGGATTGATGGCTTTATGGCATTCCACAGCCATTGGGCGAGCAATTCGCAGGTGGGGTTTTCGAGGCCGGGCACATTGTTCAGCATCTTATGGTCCACCTGGTCTATGACCGGGCCTACGACTTTTTTCAGATCGCTGAAGTCCATGACCCAGCCCAGTTGTGGGTGCAGCGACCCCGTAAGATAGATGGTGAGCCGGTAAGTATGCCCATGTATGGCCCGGCATTTGTGTGTTTCGGGCACATTGGGCAGGTAGTGCGCTGAGTCGAAAGTGAATTGCTTGAAAATGGTCATTGTTCTATCTTACTAATCGGATGATCTTTACCGGGCATGCGGCGGCGGCCTTCTCGTTCATCGGCATCTCTGCGTCGGGTATCACAGCCTGCCACACACCCTTTTTTTCCATGCCGTCAACCAGTGTGCATTTGCCATCTGCGCGTGACATGCGCCAGCGCAGTGGCCATATCTCGTAACAGAGATTGCAGCCTATACACTTGTTCCTATGATGCAGTATTTTGGGCATATTCTGTTGCTACCAATTTATACAGTTTGTCGCCCTCCCTTACCGGCGCTGCAATCGCCAGCGCTACTAAGCTGCCTTTCGCTGCCTGCTGCACCGGGCCATTGTCCAGGTGCATGGTGACCACTTTGTCTTCCACCATGCCGGTCTGTGGACCCATCACCAGCAGCTCATCGCCTGTGGCCAATGCGCCGGATTCCAGCAACAACTCTGCGACGCCTATGCGCGGATAGTATTTGCGGATCTTGCCTATGAACACTTTCTTCTGTGTGGCCTTCGACCCATCTACCTCGCTCCACTCGCCAAGTTCGCGGCCCAGGTAATAACCATCCCAGAAGCCACGATTGAACACTGTGTTCAACCGTTCTTTCCACTCCGCGACGAGTTGCGGAGTGTATGCGCCCTGTTCCAATGCATCCACTGCCTCCCTGTAGCATTTAACGGTGGTGTACACATAATCGGCAGAGCGGCCCCGGCCTTCTATCTTCAGCACCGCAACACCGGTTTCTGCAACCTTGTCGAGGAAGTCGATGGTGCAGAGATCTTTGGCGCTCATGATGTACTCATTGTCGATCTCCAGTTCCTTGCCGCTGTCCAGGTCAGTAACCTTGTAGCGGTGGCGGCAGTTCTGCACACAAGCACCGCGGTTGGCTGATGAATTGTTGGAGTCGAGACTGAGGTAGCACTTACCTGAGATGGCCATGCAGAGGGCGCCGTGTGCAAATATCTCAATGCGCACCAGCTCGCCTTTGGGCCCGCAGATGTTGCGGCGGGCGATCTGCTGCACTATTTCCTTTACCTGTTTCAGCGTCAACTCTCGCGACAGCACGATCACATCGGCATATGCAGCGAAGAACTCCACCGCATCAATATTGGTCACGTTGGCTTGTGTGCTGATGTGCAGCGATACGCCCTGCTTTTTACATTCGTTGAAGACGGCGAAGTCGCTGGCGATTATTGCATCAACCCCAGCCGCCTTACATGCCTTCACTATGCTGCCTACCAGTTGCCGGTCGTGATCGTACATAGTGGTGTTGAGCGTGAGGTATGTTTTGATGTTGTGCTCCGCACAGCGCTGCACCACCTGCTCAATATCTTCAATTGTAAGCGATGCAGCCGATTTTACCCGCATGTTCAGTTGCTCCACGCCGAAGTAGATGGAATTTGCCCCGGCCTGTATGGCCGCCTGCAAACTCTCCCACGACCCTACGGGTGCCATTATCTCCATTGATGCCCTGTTTTTAAGGACTGCAAAAGTAGCGCCCGGCACTGCTGCGGTGGCTGACCGCCGTCAGTTTATTGAGGGGAGGATGCCAATAGCGAGTCTGTTCCATTTCCCGACGCCCCAAAAAAACTGAAACCGGGCAATGGTTATCCACAGTACCTGTGCCGTGGGCTGTGGTTCAGCGATTTGTCATCCGCAATGCCATTTCCCGGATCGCCCGGTATTGCCCGACGATCGCCCGGCATTGCCCGATGGCGCGGCAAGCACACCTTGACTCTGTTAAACTGCAAAGACGCTAAGGCGCAAAGGACCAAATAGACCAGCTCTGGTGTTTACCTGCATTTTCAAAGAACAGCATGCAAATTGGCGCTGTTTGTAGTGGCGGGCAAAAAAAGATATGCGCAAAGGCGGCCTTTACTGTGCAGATGTGATTGATGGTGAGACGGTTGGAAGTGGATATGTTTTTTGGAGCAGTCCGGGACCTCGTCTATGTTGTGCAGGCAATACTCGCCTGGACTATCGGGCAGGCTTCCTTTGTTGAAGGACAAAGGGCATCCTTCGACCAGTTGAAAAATTAATACTCATGGCACGACTGGCAGTCGTGTCATGAGTAGTTGCCGATCAGGCGAAAGTTTACTTTACCGTGTACTTAGCCGGTTCTTTGAGGTAGTCGGCCTTGCACTCGCTGGAGCAGAAACCGAGGACCTTGCCGTTGACCATGGCTGTGTCGCCGGGGCCATGTGGCAGGGGCATATCGCAAACCGGGTCTTTGGTGTTGTCGATCTTCACTTTTTTCAGCGCTTCTTCCTTAGCATCCGGCGTTGGCCCCTGGGCCGCAAGTGCTTTGCTGCTGTCTGCATTGCCTGCTGAGGCTGCTTTGTTGTTGTTGCAGGCGCCTGCCGCCAGGGCAGCGCACAGCACGAGTATGAGTCTGGTCTTTTTCATCGCATTAATTATTCTGACAGCCCTGGTCTATCCAGTTCTTTATCAGCGCCACCTGTGCTGCCGGCAGGGCGCTGTAGGGTGCTTTGGGCATTATGCCGTTGCTCACCTGGTTATACAATACGCTGGTTGCCGCATTGCCCGCTACCGCCAGCCCTTTGCCTGTAATGGTGGCATAGGCGGCGCTGCTGTCCAGGTTCACCTGGTCGTTGGCACTATTGGCGCCGAGGTGGCAACTACCATTAATGGCACAGCTTGCTGCAAAGATAGGTTGTAAATCGCGAGCAAAACTAACCTGCGGTGTGGCCTCCTGTGGCTGGTGGGTACATCCGGTCATTACCACCACACCGGCAAGTATGGCAGTAATGACCATCATGTACGCTTTCCTATTCCTCATAGTGGAACATGTTCGGGATATTGTTGGCTATGGTATTGGCTGTTGTGGGGTTCAGCGTATAGCTGTCCGTGCTATCCTGCGTTTTGAAATTGACCACAGAAAGCAACTTGCCATAATCGCAGATGATATGGATAAAATTATTGCCGCCGGAAGCGGTAAGCGTGTACAGGTAATCAGGCGAACCGGTGCGCACCGGCATAGTAACCGACTTCAGGTTGGCGCTTGATCCGATCTCGTAAGAGAAGTTGACAAGGTTGGTGCCGCTTTGCGCGGCAGTGGTATCGGCAGTGCCGGCCAGCTTCATGAACATGTAGCCCTGGGTAGTATTGCCATACCACATAGTGCTGTTAGGGATATAACCGGTAGTGGTAAAAGCAGTGGGCGATAAGGCATTGGTGGCGGCATCCAGCCCTACATTGAACATCACATAATCGTACGTGCCAACAGGGGCTTGTCCTATCACGTATTGCTCGCTGTCTATGTTCTTGAGCACTATAGCGCCCGGTATAGTGTACATAGTGCCGTTCACATTGTGCACCATAATGTTCGAAATGTAGAACTGAGCAGTGTTGAGGCTGAAGTGGCGGCCCATAGAATCGCGGTAGAGCATATTAGGGTCGTCCACCTCATTGGTGTCGATGTTGGTATGCAAATGGAAATAAAAGGTACCCATAGTGGTGGAACTGCTTGTCTTTTTGCAGGATGAAACTGTGAATAGCATAGCTATTGCTATCAGCAATGTTGCTGTTATTATGATCGAATTCTTTTTCATTTTTTTTTAGTTAATGGCCTGATGGCCCCGTATTTGAGGAAATAAGTGTGAACAAAACAGGATCGCCTATTTTATCGCATATTGCAGACTTGCAGTGAGCACACCGGTAGTGGCTGTCTGCACGCCGTTCAGGTACTGGTAGAAGGGTCTGCCGTATTCTGTGAGCAGGATGAACCTTTCCAGCACCGGCTTCATGGCATGGAAGTTAAGACCCGCATAGCCGCTGGCCCATTTACCCCCGTAGTTGGCAGTAACCGTAGTGGGGTCGGAGACCTGGTAGTACGGAGCATCCATAGTAACATCAGAGCCGCTGATCTTATCCATCTGCACAAACTCAGCGCGCAGCGAGAAAGACACAAAGGAGGCAAGCCTGTGCGCCGCCCAAGCTGTAACATGGTAAGTGTTGCCTACCCGGTAGCCCAGCGAATTATTGTTGAGCTTGACCGAGGCTCCTGCGTTGGCGCCGTAGCTGAACGTAGTGGATGATTTGATCCACGTAATATCCGGCGCAATACCGAAAGAGCCTGAACCCGGCTGCATGTTGTAGGGCAGGCGCTGGTTATCGCCCAGCATGGTAGTGCCCGTGGTTTTGATAGAGCCCGTGGGCAGGTCCACACCCAGGCTGCCGATGATGCGGTGGCTGGCGGTGCCGGCAAAATTATACAATGCGGAGAGGCGGGTATCTGTGATGCCGGAAGACGAGGTGTTCATGCTCATGTCTCCCATCGGCATTATCATGCCCGGCATGCTCATACTGCCCATGTTCATTTTCATGTTCATGCTCGTGTAGCCACCCATAGCCATAAGCGTCAGCCTGTCGGTTGCTCCGTACATCAACATGGCCATGTGCATCTGCATGTTCATGCTTTCAGGCGCCATCATGTATTGTTCATAAATCGCGTTGTCGCTGGCTTTACCTGCGCCCATCTGGCCACCGCTCTGCATGGTATTCATGTAGGTGTAGGATGCCATCCACTCGCCCTTGCCGTGTATGTGATCGGTGGTTACACCAGCCGGGGTGAGGCTGCGCATGCAATTACATTCCGGGCCGCATGTCCTGCCGTTGTCTGACGCCTGCCCTACGCTGCCATCCTGTGCCAGTGCACTGGTGATGCAGCATGCAGACACCAGTAAATAACTGATGAATTTCATGTCTGAAATACTTTTAAATAAATGATAGGAATGGACCCAAACGCGTGCACACGCAATTGCGCAGCCCCTGTTCATGGGTCATTTAACAGATCTCAAAAAGCATCAGGCACCCGGCGGGTGAAATATAGAAGGGGAGAAACCGCTGTGCGCGGCATCATTATGAGTATCATACTGCTGCCCCACAGATGCGGGCGCAGGGTAATGGATATTGATAGAAGGAGTTTCGAAAAAGAGCGTCACCTGCTCCTCGCGCTGGTTGCGTGGCGACTGGCTTTCTTTGCTTTCTTTGGCCAGGCGCTTTTTGAGGCAGCATTTACCCTCGCAGTGCATGGCGGGCCGGTTGCGGTTCTCGCAAAGGTTTTTGGCTATGTAATCTTTGTTGGCATAGTACTGCGCCACAATGACCACCTGACTGCCGGATTGCAGCAGGACGCCGATAATGAGCAATATGGTGAGTAACTTCTTCACTTATAACTATGCCTACAGCAAAATTAGGGGAAAATGGCATACGGCGTGGCCTGTAAACCGCAAATGTGCATGAGGGTCGTCATCTTTTTCGATAATTCTTGTCATATGCTCATTTCGTAGCTTAGTGTTCATGCTGCGGATATTTACAATTGTCTTAATCCTGTCCGCGAACATCCTGGCAGTAACGGCAGGCATCCCGATCCGGCAACAATTGCCGTTAAGCAAGTGCGTCATATCCGGTATGTTCTTTGGACTGCTGGAGTCGATACCGGTGTGGTTGGTATACGGTATTTTCAGGGGATTTGCATCGCTGCTTGGAGGCAATTAAAGCAGGCCAACTTTCAGACCCAGGCGCTTTTTCCAAATTCTCAGGACGATGGCACGAATGAGCAGGAAAATAACCAACGTTGCTGCCATCACTTCTTTTCGTCGATCGATAAGGCTTACAATGAACAATACCAGGAAAATGATCGCGGTAAACAATGTTTGCTCATAAAATTTGACCTTTTCGTTCAGGGGGACCTCCAATGAAAGATGTTTGTGACGGATCATAGCGAACCAGTAAATAAGATAGATACTTGCGCCCGCAAAAAAGTGATTGATGAACAGCAACTGCAGGCCCAGCATCATGGTATCCTCGCTTTTGGAACACTCTGCATAAAATGCAGTAGAGAAAGGCAAGAAGATGATGGGCAGCAATGCCGCCATATTGGCCACCACCACCTGCTTGTTATAATCGTGAATGTATTTATATAAAAAGTGATGGCGTATCCAGTAGATGGAAATAAGGAAGTAAGTGAGCAGCAGTGCCAGCAGATCTGCCTTCATGTCCTTTAGTTCCGCTAATACCCCCTGGTAAGTACTGTGGGCGTCCACGTGGGGCACTTTGAATTCGATAATGAGCAGGGTGATGGCTATGGCAAATACAGCATCGCTGAAAAACGCCAGCCGCTCTACCTGGAATTCCTGTTTGGGATGTTTGCTTTCATGAGTCTGCTCCATGGGATTTGCTTTCACACAAGATAATAAATCCGGCAAACGTGCCGGCCGGGGGCCAGCAAAAAAAACAGGAGTAAGCCGGGATACAAAAGCAGGCAGCACGCCATGGCCAGCGAGATGATGTAGTGCCCGCGGGGCGACTTTGGCGCTGCCATTTTCCGTTTTATTTAATTAGTTTCATGCAGTAAACCACCTGCATGAGCCAGACCACTCAAGAAAAGATAAAACCGCAGCTACGGGTATTTGATCTTACCATGATAGTGGCGGGGCTGGTTATCGGTATGGGCATCTTCCAGGTGCCATCGGTGGTGGCGCAGCGGGCGCAGATGCCTTCGCTGTTCTTCCTGGCGTGGATACTTGGCGCAGTTGTAAGTTTTATGGGTGCGCTCACCTTTGCCGAAATAGGTTCGCGATACCCGGTGGCGGGTGGTTTCTACAAAATTTTCTCGCACTGCTACCATCCCGCGTTTGCCTTTATGGTGAACTGGATAGTAGTGATCAGCAATGCCGGCGCCACTGCCGCAGTAGCTATGATGGGCGCGGAATATATAGCACCCGTGCTTTTCCCCGGCGTGGCGCATGATAAGGCCATAATGGGGATCGCACTCACCGCAACAGTAGTGCTGTATGCCGTAAACATGACGGGCATAAAAGTAAGTGCACGATTACTGAACGGACTGATGATCATTAAGCTGAGTATGCTGCTGCTGCTGATAGTGGCCATCTTCGCTGTGAAGGGAACACCTGCACCGCAGGCTGCTGCCGCGCCAATGACAGGGCCCGATATGTTCCGTGCATTTGCACTGTGCTTCATACCGGTGTTCTTTTCCTATGGCGGCTACCAGCAAACCATGAATTTCGGCAGCGACATACCGGACGCCAGCCGCAACATGCCGCGCGCCATTTTCTATGGCATCAGCATTGTGCTGGCTGTTTACCTGTTGGTCAACTATTCGTACTACAAAACATTGGGGATGCAGGGGCTGGCCAGTTCCACCACTATCGCTGCAGATATCACCGGGCTGATGCTGGGCAGCTTTGCGCATAAGCTGGTTTCCGTCATCATGTTCTTTTGTGTGATGGCCTACGTGAATGTTTCCATTATGGTGAACCCGCGTATTTACTTTGCGATGGCAGAGGATAAAGTACTCCCGCCGATATTCAAACGGCTCAACAGCAAGACGCAGGTGCAGGAATTTGCGCTCACACTTTTCTGCACATTCATCGTGCTCACGGTATTCTTTATCTCCTCGTTTCAGAAGGTGCTGGACCAGGTAATGTTCTTCGACAGCATCAGCCTTGTGGCTGCGGCAGCGGCTATTTTTGTACTGCGCAGCAAGGCCCGGAAAGAAGGAACGAAAAAAGGAGTATTCAAAATGCGGGGGTATCCGGTGGTGCCGGTGATCTTTATTATAGTGTATTGCTCAATAATTGCGAGCGTATTTTATGCCAACCGCCTGGCGGCAATATCGGGGTTTGTGCTGTTTGTATCGGGGTGGCCGTTATACTATGTCATCAGGCATGTGATTGCGCTGCGAGACAAGCGGAACCCGGAAAGAACAGATTAGCTTTTGAACAGGAATTTAAGCTGCTCAACTGTCAGCGGTTTAGAAAGGTAGCCATTAACGGAACTGTAGGAACGCATGTGTATCTCAGACAGATCTTTTACCGCGGTGAGCAGAATGACCCTGCACCCGGAGGTGACATCCTTCGGCAATTTTTCATACTCGTCAAGAAAAGCCCAGCCATCCATTTCCGGCATCAGTATATCGAGCAGGAGTAGTTGCGGAAAGGCGCCTGGGGCGCCGGATGCAAGCTGCCGGAGTTGCTCAATGGCCTGCAATGGCTTATCGAACGATTGCAGAGTGCCGCTGTAACCGAAAGCCTTGAAAACATTCTTGTTGTAAACGTTCGCCATCTTTTCATCATCAACCAGAAAGACGGTGTTCACATGGTCCATTGCTATGCTTAACTATTTGATACTAAGGTACTGGTAAAATCAAACGACCGCGTTATTTTACCTAAATATTTTGCCGCATTCAGCTATGTAAATGCGTGTGTGCAGTGGCGGGCGATTGGCTATATTTGAGCTTAAATCGTTCATATGACCGGCACACCCGAACTCAAATCGCTCTTCCTGCTCCGCGATGATATCACGTACCTGAACTTTGGCTCATTCGGCGCATGCCCCAGGCCTATATTCAAGGACTACCAGGACTGGCAGATGCTGCTGGAATCGGAGCCGGTGCAATTCATTGCCTTTGATGGAGTGAAGTACCTGAGACGGTCGAGAGAAGCACTTGCAGGTTTTATTAACTGCCATGCAGACGATGTGGTGTATGTGACCAATCCTACGTATGCTATCAACATCATAGCCAAAAGCCTGGACCTGAAAGAAGGCGATGAGATACTCTCCACCAATATTGAATATGGTGCGCTGGACAGAACATGGAATTACTATTGCCGCAAAGCAGGTGCAAGATATGTGCGGCAACCGCTCTCGCTGCCTGTGCGGTCGAAGGACGAGCTGATCGCTGAATTCTGGAAAGGGTATAGCGATAAGACGAAAGCCATTTTCATTTCGCAGATAACCAGCAGCACTGCGCTGAGGTTGCCGGTGGAAGAGATATGCGAGATGGCCAAAGCGAAAGGTCTGCTCACTATTGTGGATGGCGCCCACGTGCCGGGGCACATACCGCTGGACCTCGCCACACTGAAGGCAGATATTTATACGGGCGCCTGCCACAAATGGATGATGACACCAAAGGGCTGCTCCTTTCTGTATGTGAAGAAAGAATACCAGGATCTTTTTGATCCGCTGGCCATAAGCTGGGGTTATGAGAGTGCAGCACCATCGCATTCGCAATTCCTGGACTACCACCAGATGCAGGGCACACGCGACTTTTCAGCTTTCCTCACGGTACCCGCGGCCATCGATTTCCGGAACACGCACAACTGGGACCAAGTTGCCAAATCAAGCAGGCAGATGGTGCAGGACAATTACGTGCGATTCTGCGACCTGGCGGGCTCAAAACCTTTATGCCCGGTCAGCGATGATTTTCTTGGGCAAATGTGCAGCATACCCATACGCACCCAACAACCGGAACAACTGCAGCGTCATTTGTTTGAGCATTACCGCATAGAAGTGCCTGTGCCACGGCAGGAAGAAAAGACATTCCTGCGCTACTCCATAAATGCATTCAATAGCCAGGGCGACCTGGACAGGCTTTATGACGTGCTACAGGAAACTGGCAAAAAAACCGGGCTGATCGAACTTGGATAGCCTCACTTTTGAGGCAGGTGCATATTGCACGATGTTGTTTTTGTAACATCAAGTGCACCATATTTATTTTCCTTAGAAAATACGGCAGTGCCGCTCTCGAATTTCGTTTTCAACTGGCACTGCGCAACAACGATACCCACACTGTCGGCGAATCGCTGGCGTGCTTCGTCGGGCGAGTCGTTGTAGGGCGTGTTGACGAACGCCACTTTCATGGTTGCCCTTCCATTTGCCATGTTCACATGCACATTGGCTTCGCGCCCAAGTTTCTCCTTTATTTGCTGGCGCACAGTACTGCTATCTTTAATGGCCTGTGAGAAATTGCCGCAAGCTGCGCAACCAAGAAGAAGAACCGGTGCGAACCATTTTTTATTCATAAGCAGGCGTTGATCTTTCCTAAATATTTTATTGTCAAATAAATTTATACGATTTTTTTGATAATGCAAAGGTGTTCCAATATGCAGGATGGTAGGGGTACCCCGTATTTTTCACGGTGTTCTTTTATGCATTCTTCTTTTTTACATTAACTTTGCACTCAATTATAAGTACTTTTTAATAGTATTTATAGAACATATCATCTTGTATGAAAACGAAAACCACTGCGAGGAAGCCATTCCTGCTACTGTTGCTCTTTATTGCCATGCCCTCGCTATGCCATGCGGCGATATTTGGTGATATTGCGACCACTTCCTATGTGTTCCAGGCTGTTAATATTTTCGTCTGGGTAACGTCATTCATTTCAATTCTACTGCTCATTTTTCCGGGTGAGACAAATAAGACGCCCTACCATATCTTCAACATGATCGTGGTGATCCTATTCCATACCATTGCCTTGTACTACCTTATTCACAACAAGGAGTATTACGATGGATTTGAGCATTTGTCAAACAGTGCCTGTGTACAGAAGTACTTCTTATCGTTGGATTGGCATTCGCTGGTAAAGCGGGTGATAGAGGTTGGCTTCATCTGCAACATCATCTATATTGCCAGGTATGGCCGCCGGTTTTACCTGGACACGCACTAATTTTTTCGAGGGGCGAATAGTAAAAGGAGACCTGTAACCGGGGCTCCTTTTTTTTAGTCAAAAGGCAAAAGTGAGAAGCTGAAAGTGGGTGGGTTAAGTCCCACTGGTCCAGGTGTCTCATTTCGTCCTTATTTCTGCAAGCGTCTCGCCTGCGAAATAGTTTGCTATTCATTATTGGTAGAAGGAGCAGGCCTTAATGGTCGGGTTGAATGGCAGCGAGACGCTGCAATAAATGAGGACTCAGCGGACGCTGAGACCAGTGGGACATGAAATCATTTCCCGGACTCTAATTGGGTGTTTATGGGCACAAAAAAAGAGACCATCATGACAACGGTCTCTTTTTTAAAATTTGCTAAGAGAAAATTATTTCTTAGCGGCAGCCTTCTTAGGGCCGGCATTCTTTGCAGGAGCTGCTGCTTTCTTAGGAGCTGCTGCCTTCTTAGCAGGTGCTGCTTTCTTAGGAGCTGCCTTTTTAGGAGCTGCCTTTTTAGCAGGTGCTGCTTTTTTAGGAGCTGCTGCCTTCTTAGCAGGAGCTTTTTTTGCAGGCGCTGCCTTCTTAGCAGGTGCCGCTTTTTTAGCAGGAGCTGCCTTTTTTGGAGCTGCTGCTTTCTTTGCTGTTGCCATAACTGTGAATTTAAGGGTTAAACAAAAATCTTTATATGGCAAAATCGCAAGAGGGGGTTAGGCCTCAGCGATTTCGATAACTTCCTTAACTGATACGGTCATCTTGCTGCGGGTCTCGCGAAACTCTACTATACCGTCTGTAAGTGCAAACAGTGTAAAGTCTTTGCCCTGGCCCACATTGTTGCCCGGATGATAGACAGTGCCCCTCTGGCGAACGATAATGTTACCAGAGATAGCCGGCTGGCCACCAAATATTTTTACTCCCATTCTTTTACTGTGTGAATCGCGTCCGTTCCTTACACTGCCTTCACCTTTTTTGTGTGCCATCTTTTATACTTCCTTGCTTAAACAGTTATTGAAAAATTATGCTATTTCGTTGATGCGGATCTTAGTAAGCGCCTGGCGGTGACCGTTCTTCTTCATGTAACCCTTGCGGCGTTTTTTCTTGAACACGATAACCTTATCGCCTTTCAAATGATCTATGATCTCAGCCTGAACTTTTGATGCGCTGTTAGCGAAAGTAATATTACCTTCCTTGCTCACCATCAGGATCGAAAATTCAACTTTATCTCCTGCATTACCTTCCAGGCGATGCACAAACAGCTCATCGTTCTTCTTTACTTTAAATTGCTGTCCCGCGATATCTACTATTGCAAACATGATAAACCAAAAAATATTTTTGCAAAGGTAATACAAATTTTTATTTTAAACAATAAAAATTTGTTTATTTTCTCTCGCACTCTTCAAAAGCGGTTTACGCGGTAATTTCTGCTCTGTATAAAAGTGTGTTGCACCAACGTTTTTTCCAACACGTTCATCAAATATAAAAACTAATCTGCAATTGCAATCGCTTGTGCCATTTCTTGTGCGCATTTCTGCATAACGTGTGAATAAGTGCAGCGCGTGAGCGAGAGGGTGAATTGGCGATGCAGGCAGATGCATGGTAAATTTTAAGTGCTAACTTTAACGTCCCAAGAATTTTTGATGAAGATAAAATCATTTCTCGCCAGGCCTTATGCATCCATAGTCAGTGCCCGTGTGCGAAAAGGAATGATGACGGCCGAAGCAGACCAGGAGGCCATTCTGCAACAGTTGCTGAAGACAGGCAGCAGCACTGCTTTCGGGAAAGAGCATGGCATGGACAAAGTGAAGAGCCATGCGGAATACAAAAACGCTGTTCCCATCCGCGATTATGAAGCATTCAAACCGTGGATAGAAAAAATAAAGGAAGGCGGACAAAACATTTTGTGGAAAGGCAAGCCCATTTACTTTGCCAAAACTTCGGGCACCACAAGCGGTGTAAAATATATACCCATTACCAAGGAGTCTATTCCGTTCCATATAAACGGCGCACGCGATGCGCTGCTTTGCTATATGGCGGAGAGCGGCAACACTGCTTTTGCCGATGGCAAGATGATCTTCCTTTCCGGCTCGCCGGAGCTGGAGCGCGTGGGCGGCATTCCCACAGGCAGGCTCAGCGGTATCGTGAACCACTATGTGCCCCGCTACCTGCGCAGCAACCAACTGCCCTCTTACGAGACCAATTGCATTGAAGACTGGGAAACCAAGCTGGATAAAATAGTGAACGAGACCATGAAGGAAAATATGACGCTGATAAGCGGCATACCCCCATGGATGCAGATGTATTTCGACTGGCTTTCAGAGCGCAGCGGCGGTAAAAAAATAAAAGATTTATTCCCCGAGCTACAGGTAATAGTGCATGGTGGTGTGAACTTTGAACCTTATAAAACCAAGCTGCTGGACAGCCTGGGCGGGCCTGTAGATATGATAGAGACATTCCCGGCATCGGAAGGGTTCTTTGCCTTTCAGGATGTGGTGGGCGGCGAAGGGCTGCTGCTGAATACCAACGCGGGTATCTACTATGAGTTTGTGCCAGCAGCGGAGATCTATAACGAAAGTCCGACAAGATTATCGCTGGCAGAAGTGAAGACCGGCGAGAACTATGCGCTTATTGTGACCACCAATGCAGGCTTGTGGAGTTATAATATAGGCGACACTGTGCGGTTCGTAAGCACCAATCCTTACAGGCTGGTAGTGACCGGGCGCACAAAGCATTTCATCTCCGCCTTTGGCGAGCATGTGATCGTGGAGGAGGTGGAACAGGCCATGCTGCAGGCTGCGCGCGCATTCAATGCCCACATCATTGAATTTACAGTGGCGCCGCAAATACAGGTTGCCGAGGGCAAGCCCTACCACGAATGGTTTGTGGAGTTTGAGCAGACACCCGATAATGTGAACGCCTTTGCACAGAAAGTGGATGAGGTACTGCGCAAAAAGAACATTTACTACGACGATCTGATAGGCGGCAGCATATTGCAGACATTGCAGATACGCCCTATGAAACGCGGCGCCTTTATTGAATACATGAAATCGATAGGCAAGCTGGGCGGGCAGAACAAAGTGCCACGGCTGAGCAATGACCGCAAGCTGGCCGATGCACTGGAACACTGGACCGCATAGCTGGTGCTTATGAACATCAAAACCACCATACTGGTATTTGCCATTGTGCTGACCGCATGCAAAAGACATGTGGCTGAGGGAGCGGGCGAGGCCATGCTGCCACCTGATATGGATGGCACCACCATGGTAGGCGACCGTACCCGGCAATTGCTGAAAGACGTGGAAGCATATGCACAGTCGCGAAAGAACCCGGAGTTGCAGGCGCGGTTATATGGCAAGGCGCGCGATGTGGATGAAGAGGTGCGGGAGGCCGGACAATATATAGACAGATGGCGGGAGCGCCTGATGGAAGCCGCCGGCGGAGAGGACGGCAGCACCACGCTACCTAAAGGAGATGATACGCTTATAGCCACGAAACTGATGGCAGTGGGCACAACGGCCGACACCCTGCGATGGCATATTGACGAGATACGCGATGTATTTGTGCGGCAAGTGAAGGACACGGCCGCGCTGATAGCGGTGCTGCCGGAGAACATAGCCGATGGCAGCAACCCGGCCTGGGGGCGCAAGCGGTTTTACCATGTAAGCGTGTATCACGCGCTGGACCGGCTGAAGTCTATTAAAGATGATATTACCGCCGGAGAATTGGTGACCCTGGGTAAAATGCTGGCCGAAGCGAAAAAGGGGATCTATTAATATCTTTACTGCTCATCACCATGAGCTGGCCATTACATAAAACATGGTTCTGGGAGCGTGCGCCGTTCTTCCGCTTGCTGGCGCCGCTGGTGGCGGGCATTGTGGCCTATGAGTACCTGCCTGGTATTTCCCTTTCTTTTATCGCGATCGTGTTGCTGGTGGGTGTGCTTGCGTTTGGCACGCTGTTGCTTTTCCGGCTGCGCGTTGCTGCACTGAACCTGGTATTGATGAGCTGCTTTTTCGCTGCAGCAGGATATATGATCTGCCGGCTGAATGACGACAGTAAACGCAACAACTATTTTATTCACAATGGCCCAGAGGCCAGCTACCTGGCCCGGATAACGAGCGCCCCGCAAGAGCAGGAAGAGACCTGGAAACTGCAAATGGAGGTTGTGGCCGCAGCAAAAGACGGAAACATAACCACCACCTGCGGAAAAGCATTTGTCTATATGCTGAAAGGCGAGGCACCCATGATGCTGCACAAAGGAGACAGTGTGTGGCTGCCGGGAAAATGGGAACCGGTAAAGAATGCCGGCAATCCGTTCGAGTTTGATCATGCAGCATATTGCAGGCACAATGGCATAGGCTATACACAGTTCTGCACCATGCACCAGGTGCGGCTTGCTGCCGCGGGTGCACAGGCAAGCTTTACCGATCGCACGCACGATTGGAGCATGCAGCAACTGAATAATTACATTCCGGACAAGCGAACGCTCGGGCTGCTGCAGGCCATGCTTTTAGGCGACGAGGTGAACCTTGACCCGGACCTGCGGCAGTTGTATGCAGACACCGGCATAGTGCATGTCATAGCCATATCGGGCAGCAATGTGCTGCTGTTCTTCGCACTCATCAGTGTGTTGCTGCGGTGGGTGCGGCATCGCAAATACGACTGGCTGAAGTACCTGCTGGCGCTGCCCCTTATCTGGTTCTATGTGGTGATGGCCGGTAATTCGCCCAGTGCCGTGAGGGCCGCGGTCATGTTCACCCTGCTGGCGGCTGGCATTGTATTCGACAAAAATCACAATGCGCTGAACCAATTGTTCGCCACCACATTTGTGCTGTTGGTGGTGCAGCCGGCGTGGTTGTATAGCATGGGCTTCCAGTTGTCGTTTGTTGCGGTATTGTCGCTTATTATTTTCTATGCACCCATCCGCAAATTGCTGCAGCCCAAACGTTGGTTGCCGCGCAAGATATGGGAGGCTGTAGCTGCCAGCGCCGCAGCTGAGATATTGGTGGCGCCCCTTGTCATTTATTATTTTCACAACTTCCCGGTCTTCTTCCTGGTGGCCAATGTATTGGCCTTCCTGTTCATGGAAATAGTGCTTTTGCTGGCTGTGGCGGTCATAGTTACTTCGTTCTTCGCGCCTCTGGCTGCCCTGCTTGGCCAGGTAGCCATTTGGCTGGCCAATACATTTCACGGACTCATGGGCGTGCTGCAGGGCTGGGGGCCGGTTTCATTCAAATACCTGTCTGTTTCCTTTGCAGAGATGCTGCTGGTGTATGCATTCATTGCCGCGGTTACGCTCTCCATTCAGCGGAGGAATAAGCGATCTATTGTTGCTGCATTGGCTGTGCTGTGCATCTTGCTAACCGCATCATGTATAGATGAGTATCGCACCTTGCAGGCAGATACCCTGATCGTATATGATGCAGGCAGGCAGCATGTAGCAGAACATATAGCAGATGGGGCCTATGCAAATTTGCATGCAGACAGTGCGGCTATGCCCCGGATAAGCAAATTGCAACAACCCGCACATGTGCACTATCAGTCGTGGAAAGCTTTGCAGGAAAAAAATGGCGCTGCGCTGATGATTGGCGGCCACCCGGTGGTTTTACTGGATTCGCCGGTGTTTACAGGCCGGTTTCCGGCAGACTATGTGGTAATAAACTATGATGCCGGGATAGACATAGGCCTGCTGGCAGCCGTGTTCAGGCCAAAGACGATCGTGATCAGCGGCAGCCACAGCAGCAGAATGGAGCAGCGCTGGCAACAGCAGGCCGATTCGCTGCACACGTCCCTGTGGCTGACCCGCAGGGAGGGCGCTTTTGTGCTGCGCTGATTTCAGCCGGTGGGCAAAGCTTAGTATCTTCGCGGCTCAATTTCAAGTTATGAGTCGCACTATTCAGTCTGCATTAGTTTCCGTTTTTTATAAAGATGGCCTGGAGCCGGTAGTTCGCAAGCTGCATGAGCTGGGCGTAAAACTGTACTCGACCGGGGGCACACAAACCTTTATTGAGCAACTGGGAGTGCCGTGCACGGCTGTAGAAACTGTTACCGGGTATCCATCCATACTTGGCGGTAGGGTAAAGACCTTACACCCTAAGGTTTTCGGCGGCATATTGGCGCGCCGCGAGCTGCAACAGGATATGCAGCAGGTGCAGGAGTACGAGATCCCTCTGTTCGACCTGGTGATCGTGGATCTGTACCCTTTTGAAGAAACCGTACGGAATACAACCGATGAAAAGCTGATCATTGAGAAAATAGACATAGGCGGTGTATCGCTGATACGCGCTGCTGGCAAGAACCATGCAGATGTGGTGATCGTGGCATCGCGCAGCCAATACGGATCGCTACTGGACCTGCTGAACGAAAAGAACGGACATACCGCACTGGGCGACCGCAGGAAGTTTGCAGCGGCGGCATTTGCAGAGTGCGCGCATTATGACGTAGCTATTGCAGACTGGTTCAATAAAGAAGCGGAGACCCACCACTTCCAATTGTCGTATGGCAACCGGCAGCACCTGCGCTATGGCGAGAACCCGCACCAGCACGCGGCGTTCTATGGCGATATTGATGCCCTGTTCGAAAAGCTCAACGGCAAAGAACTGTCTTACAACAACCTGGTGGATGTGGATGCAGCCTGCCAGATCATTGCCGAGTTCAGCAATCCGGCGTTCGCCGTCATCAAGCATACCAACGTGTGCGGCATAGCAGAACGCGACAATATAACCCACGCATGGGAAGCCGCACTTGCCGGCGACCCGGAGAGCGCCTTCGGCGGCGTGCTCATCAGCAACCAGACCCTGGATGCCGGCGTGGCGCAAAAGATCAATGAACTGTTTTTTGAGATACTGATAGCACCTTCGTTCGACGAGGATGCGCTGGCCATACTGCGCAGCAAAAAGAACCGTATTCTTTTGTTGCAGAAGCGCCCATTCGCTGTTGATACCGAATACAAACGCATACTGAACGGCGTGCTGGTGCAGGATGCCGACAAGAGCAATTATGCAGCGTGGAAAGAAGAAGGTGCAAGACCGGCAACTGCCACAGAAAAAGCAGACCTGGAATTCGCCAACATCATCTGCAAGCATCTGAAATCGAACGCCATCGCATTAGTAAAAGACAAGCAACTGATAGGCAAGGGCTGCGGGCAAACCAGCCGTATAGATGCGCTGAGGCAGGCGTTGGAAAAGGCCCGGCAATTCGGCTTTTCACTGAAAGGTGCGGTATTGGCGTCTGACGCATTCTTCCCATTCAATGACTGCGTGACCATGGCCCACGAGCAGGGCATAACTGCAGTGATACAGCCCGGCGGCTCAGTGCGCGACGGCGACAGCATTACCTATTGCAAAGAACATGGCATGGCCATGGTGCTCACCGGCACACGCCACTTTAAGCACTAACAGCCAACCTAAAGACAGAAAAGGGGCGCAGCTAAAAACTGCGCCCCTTCTTTATGAATGATGTTGTGCTATCAGTGCGTTACAACGACTTTGCGTGTGATGGTGTTAGCACCAACGCTCACCTGCACCAGGTATTCACCGGCAGGATAAGCCGCTACAGAAACTGTAGCAGATGCGCCGCTAACTTTTGCATTGTAAACTTCGCGGCCCGCCATATCTGTGATGGAAACCGTTTGCAGTGCAGCGCTACCGGCATCTATAGTAATGATCTGCGTGGCAGGATCAGGATAAATGCTGATACCGTTTGATTCCGTTACCGCATTCACAGCAGCAGGACCGATGCTTGGGTAAATGCCTACGATCGCAGTCTGGTCGTCATTGAACGTGTTACCAACCGGAGCAATGTTGCTCAGCAGGAAGAAGCCATTTGCATAGCCGCCCCAGCCCCAGTTGAAGTGGATATAGGTGATGGTGTCCGCATATACACGATAACCATCGCCCACCCAGCAGTGACCACCTTGCGGACCGCTGCCTGAGTAAATAACAGGGCGTGTGGCATTTACTTCAGATACGATAAGGGCCAGCCAGTCGGCATCTGAAAAATTAACGCGCAGTTCGCCGTGCAGCGTTGGTATGTAGTTGAAATAGGTCTTCAATGCATATTCAGCACAGTTGGTGATGGGGCTTTCTGCTTCTGTTACATACGCTCCGCTTTCAGTAGCGCCATAACTCATATTCACGCTTACACCCGCATCATAGTTGATGGTGGCCACATAATTGTTGTAAGTGGTGATCGAATTGGCCATGCTATCGAAATGGTAATTGCGCGCTGCGAAATTTACCGATTGGGTGCCGTAGCTCCATGCATTGTAAGAATGGCTGCCAACACCAGTTGCCGGCCATTTCCAGTAATACATCACCTGAGACATTGCAGTGGCCACGCAGCCTGTAACAGCAGTATCGCCGCCGGATGCAGGACACATCGCATTATACAACGGTGTCTGATTCCAGGCACTGTGCATCAATGCCATGGTAGATGTGGTACGCGCAGCTACATGTGTGGCAGACACAAGGTCGTTCCATGCGGCTGTTGCTGCAGGCAGCGGCTCTACATCGTGCGCTGCTGCATAGGATATCTCCTGGTCATATTTGTTGAGCCAGTATTTTGTTTCAGCCGAAACCTTACTGATATCGAACGGAGATTCATCTGAATAGCCGAGCACAGGCATTGCCTTATCGTCGCCAGATACAATGATGAACCCCTGTACATCATTATTGAACACGTAAAACGCATTGCTTGCGGGCTGGTAGGCCAGCGATAGGGTTACTGCATTGCGGCCGAGGCTTTTATAGAAATTAAGCGCCGTTGCCTGGGCTTTTGTTGCGCTGACAGGGGCTGCATAAGAAATACCGGAACACAAAAGACCGGCAACAATAACAATTAGCTTTTTCATTGAAGTAATAGCGCTGATAATCAGCATTTTTGAAAGTCGCTAAAGTTATTAAAAAATTTTATTTCGCGGCAAAAAATAGTGACGAGCCGGTGATAAAATGCGACAAAACGCCAATAATGAGCGCCGGAAGGCAACCGGCTATCCGTCTGTTAGCAGATCAGCGCCTGATGATGGTCCGGGAAGAGCCATCTTCGAAACCCAGAACGTATATGCCCGGCATCCAATTGGCGGAATTGATTACAGCTCGCTCAACGACCTGCCCGGAGTAAACGGTTCGGCCACCCATATCGAAGATGCGGACGCTACCGGTATAATTGGTGATATTCAATTGGTCGGAACACGGATCTGGGAATATGCTGGCTGTGGCGGAAACCGGATTGATAACTCCTGTTGTTGCTCCGGCCTCGGTGAATGAAGCACTGCCCGTATTCCACTTGTCGGATGAGTTGTCATTGCCATCATCGTTCACCGCATTGATAAGGCCATACGCCGTCACTGTACCGGTGCCTGCAGCAGGTGCTGTCCAGTTGATGGAAACTGTATAGGTGGTGCCTGTGCCGCCGGTGCCTGTGGCAGGCGATAGGCGCATTGTTTGTATCAGCAGCTTGTTAAAGCCAGCTGCGATGGAGGTGCCGGTCGGCGCCCCCGACATAACGCCGGCGTCAACTGATGAGCTGCCGCTGCCGGAAACTATGGACAACTGCAGGCCAAATGCAGGCAGGTTGTTGGTTGTGGTGTTTGTGCCGGTCATCTTTACCGTGTACGATCCGCCGGGCATATAGCTGGTAACCGGTATACCGGCAGAATCGAGTTCCAGAGCCACAGTAATGCCGGGTGTAGCAGAACTGCCATGGCAGCTATAACAACCCACCGATGCGCCATGACTACCTGTGCGATTGTTGGTGTAGCCAGCGGTGTGGCTGGAGAGGGAAAAGTAGGCGACGAGCGCTGCTACCGGCAGAAGTACAAATAATTTCTTGTTCATACGGAAAGTCAGGAAGCAAAATTATATATCCTATTGACTGTCAATATTTTGTTTCTATTAATTTTAAAAAAAGTGATCCCCCGCCTGATGGGCGGGGGATCGAATTAATATCTGATAGTAAAGAACTATTGCTTTACAAAAGTCCTGAGTGAGGTACCAAAAGCACCGTTGATCACTTTATAAGAGTACGCCGTATCAGCCGGGGCCATAATAATGCTTGCATTCGAACCATACAGTGTGCCCTGCGCCGTAAGTTGCGGAGGCAGAATGATAGTGGTATCATCTGTCTGCACGAACACCGCAGGCAGGATAAATGACGCGTTTGTAGGAACTGATGGATCCACACCACCTACGTTATCGGTCAGGTAAAGTCCGTTCGCCAGCTTGCTCACGTGCACCAGAACACTATTAGATGTGCGCTCATAAGTGCCGGTAAGGTTGATCAGCGGGTCTATGTTAGTGACTGCAACATACACTGATGCATAGCTGGTGAAACCGTACTTGTTTTTTGATGTAGCACTGACCACGTAGAGACCTGGCGTATTGGCATCCAGTTGGCTCTGGTCAAGAATTACCGGATCAACCTCGTTATAGAACGAATCATAAGCGGTAGCGCTGATAGTAGGCAGGGTTCCGCCAACACCAATGCTGTAGTAAATGCCGCCTGGAAAGGTGATCGTCGGGAACGACTGTGTAACCTCAGTGGATACACTTGCCGGTGTTTTTTTACATGCAGCAAAACCAAGGGCTGCCACAACTGATAGTATAATGAGCTTCTTCATTGCTTAAGTTGTTTTTATTGAATTAAAGGAGATCCCACCAAACTTTAGATGTCAGCGGCTGCAGGCCAGGGTAGTTGGCATTAACAGTACTTTCAGATGTCGGGTAAAGGAAACGTTTAGGGAATTGTTTAGGCGATGCAAACAGCGGATAAACCAGGAAATTAGGGAATCCGGTCCTGCGGAACTCGCTCCATGCTTCAAAACCCTGATTACCACACATTGCATAGTACTTCTGAGTAATAATAGCCTGCTGTTTCGCAGCGAATGTACCACCAACAGGATAAACCGCATCAGGTACGGAACCATAATAGTAGAAGAATGCCGTGTCGCCTACTTCTCCGAAAACGTTATTGATGGCATCGCTATATTCTTCGAAGCTGGCCAAAACGCCCTGTGCAAAAAGTGTCGAGTCGTTTTCACCTGTCCATCCACGCGCTGCAGCTTCTGCCCTCAACAAGTATGCCTCGTATGAAGTCATGAAATTTACATTGGCGTTAGCTGAAGTTGCATCCTGTGCGTTACCGCCGACGGTTGCAGATGGCACAGAGAAAGACCCGGCAGTTATGTTATTTGCAATAAGGCCCTGAGTAAGACCCACAAAATTGCCGCCGGCAACTGTATAAAATGCACCTACGCGAGGATCCTGGTTGTTGGCCCACATCTGGTTGATGCAGGTGCTGCTACCGGACAGGTTTTGCGTATAGTTGAGGCCAGACTCCTCTGCATACAGCGGGCTTTTGTTGGAAGTGCTGAAGCCATACTTGATCATAGCGCCATCACCTACACCTATAAACGTTGGGTTAGAGGCAAATAAAGCTGTAATGCCTGCCTGTGCGCCTGTTGGATTCACTGCGCTCTCGCGAATGAGCATACGCAGTTTCAGCGTATTGGCAAATTTGATCCACTTGGTCATGTCGCCGCCGTAGATCAGGTCATCTGTTGACGGAGTGTTCGCGTCAGCAGGGTTCATCAATGCAAGGCTGCTGTCCACCATTTTCAGAATTGACGTATATATCACAGACTGTGAATCATATTTAGGATTCACATTGTGGCCGTCCACATACTGGCCTTTCAGCGCCTGTGAGAACGGCACATCACCCCATGCATCTGTAATGAGCTGGAATGTGTATGCCTGCATCAGCACGGAAATGGCCTTGTACTGTTTCAGTTTCTGTGTGTCTGCCAACACGGCCAACTGGTGGAAATTCTCTGCCGCTGCATAGAGGTTGGTCCATGGGTTAGAGAAACCATCCTGACCAATGGAGTATTTGTCGAGGTTGGTATACTGACTGGCATTGGGGTTCTGTGTCCAGTATTCGGCCCAGAAAGATCCATCTATCTCCAGATCAACACCCAGTGCAGAAGCAACCTGCAACTGCGCTGCAGGCAGCAGGGTTTGAACGGTAGCAACAGGCGTACCATTCGGGTTTTGATTGACGTTCAGGTACCTTCTGCAGGACGAAACACCCGCCAGCAGAAATAATACTGATGCAGCAATGATTATTTTATTACGAAGCATATCGATCAATTTTTTTTTATTAGAAAGTAACCTTTACAAATGCACCATAGTTCCTTACAGATGGGCGGGCGTTGAAGTTGAAGCCCTGGCCATTACCTGTTGCACCAGCAGATGTTTCAGATGGATCGTCGTATGGATTGCTCTTTGGAGTCCACAGGATCAGGTTGTTACCAAACAGACCGGCTTCCAGACCACCGAACGGCGTATTCTTATAGTACTTTGTAGGTATCTTATAAGACAGCGCAACTTCCTGCAGCTTGATGTAGCTGGCGTTTACCAGGCCCTGTGCAGGTACGAAGTTCTGACCTACTACGTTCACCCAATAGTTATAAGGCACAAACTTAGTGGTATTGGGAACATAGCTACCAGCAACTTGCTGCACTGAATTAGCCCATACATAAGGGTTACGATTGTTCTGTACAGTTTCCGGTGCATTGCCATCGAAGTCTTCGAGCAGCTTGGTATTGCTGAAGTACTGGCCACCTTCCTTGCAAGTAAAGAGCATGTGCAGTTTCAGGCCTTTCCAGGAAAGGTCTGTACCCCATGATGCCTGGAATTTAGGCTGGAACGAACCACGGTACTGAGGAGTAGTAGTGGGAACAGGAACACCGTTTGCATCTACAATAGGATGGCCATTCTCGTAAGCAATATCCGCTGCATAGAAGGTGCCATATGGATGACCCACGGCAGCTACGATAGCCATGCCGCTGAAACCACCCAGTGTAACCTGGTCAACACCGTTGGTCAGGCTCACTACATCGCTCACGTTGTGTGTGTAAGTAGCGAACAGGTCCCATTTCAGACCCCATTTTGTGGATATTGGAGTTCCGCTAACGCGTATTTCCTCGCCCTTATTGGTGATGTCACCGACATTCACATTCTCAAACAGGTAGCCTGATGATGGAGGAAGTGGCACCTGGGTAATGAGGTTGTGTGTATAGTTGTCGTAGAAAGTTACTGACAGAGAAAGCCTGTCCTTCAGGAAAGACAGATCGACACCCGCTTCATAACCGGTAGTCAGCTCGGGCCTCAGACCAGAGCTGCCAAATACCTGGTCAATAGAGATAGCAGGCACACCATTGAACGGCGGCTTGATAGAACCAAATGCAGTAGTAATGGCATTCTGGCCATAAACAGCACTATTATTAGCATAACTAGGCGCGTCATTACCCACACCAGAGATACCAGCGCGGATCTTACCATAGTTCAGCACCTTGTCTTTGAACTTGGTGCCGTTCAGGCGTTCAGTAAATACCCAAGAAGCATTGGCGCCAGGATAGAAATAAGAGTTATTAACAGTGGAAGACTTATCCTCCCTAGCGGTTAACTCAAAATACAGCTCACGTTTGTAATTCAGTTTCACATCGCCGTACACACCGTACAACCTTCTTTTGCTGATCGGGTTGCTCACGTCAACAGGACCCTGGTTGTTCTGGAAGTTATACCATCCTGGTATCACCAGACCGTTTGATGACGGGTCAATAACAGCATTCAGACTGGTCCCGTTCAGGATGCTGGCGTTGTGACCTGCCAATACGTTGATGCCGAAATCATTATTAAAGGCATGTGTCCAGGTAGCGATCAGGTCATTGTAGAAATGTAATCCCACATAATCCTGCTCTGTCAGGCCACCCTGAGAAATATATGGATTGCCGGAATAGAGTGCAGTCTGGTCGTAAGGCAGCACATCATATTTAGGAGTTTCCAGTGTAGTGCGGTCTGCAGCAACATCAATACCTACGCGGTCGAAGATGTTGAATTCGCCTTTCTTATAACCAACGGTCATATCACCAATAACACGATCAGTGCGGTTACGGTTGTCATAGTTCTGCGCCTGCCAGAATGGGTTCCTTGCATACGCGTTGAAATAGCCATACCTGTGAACACCTGTAGTGTCGATAAAGTCCATTGAATTATAGAGACTGTTGAGGTTCTTCAACTCTGCAATAGGAATATCTGTTGGTATCTGCAGCAATGTCTGCATAACGCCACCAGTCGCCTGGCCGCTGCTCTCAACCCTTGAATATGAATTGAGGTAATTGACATTAACTGAAGAGTAGAAGTTGTTGGAAAGCTGCGTGCTGGCATTGAAACGAACACTGTACTTGTTATAGAACGTAGCGGGAACGATACCGTTGCTGTTCACCGCATCTACAGAAAGATAATAAGTAGAATTCTCGGAGCCGCCGGCGAGGGAAACGAAATTGTTGAGGTTAGTTCCGCGCTGGAAGAAATTGTTGTAGTTGTTGTTGATATAAGAATATGGTTTCACCAATTCCTTACCATAGATCGCCTGGCCCCATGGTTTTATCTGGTTGTCAAAAGGCAGACCCCAGCTAAAGTTATCCTCACGGTCATCGATAATGCCGGTATAAATAGAACCCTGACCGAATTGATTCTGCGTAGTTGGCAGTTTCAGAGGATCAGACACAGTGAATGTAGCCTTATAGGTCACATCTATCTTACTCCTGTCTTTTCCGGCTTTGTGTGAGCCGTGTTTTGTGGTGATCATCACAGCGCCACCGGCACCCGCAGCACCATAAAGAACTGATGCAGCAGCACCCTGAAGAACAGTAACCGATTCGATCTCTTCCGGATCGATGTCGTTTGCAGCATTACCGAAGTCAACCTGCGTCAACTGGTTACCCTGTGTACGGTCATAGTTGTTAAGGATCACACCATCCACAACGATAAGAGCATTATTGTCTTTTGACATTGATTTTTCACCGCGCAATACGATACGTGTAGAGCCCCCTGCACCACCGGTAGAGCTGGTGATATTAGCACCTGCCACTTTACCTTCAAGGCTGGAGAGTGCGCTACCGCCTTGTGCAGACATGAGGTCGTCGCTATTTACGGTTGTCGCATCATAACCGATCTCACGTTTTTCCCTTTTTATACCGAGCGCAGTAACTACAGCGCCTTCCAGTTCTTTCGTCTGGCGTTTGAGTGTTACTGTAATGCTTTGCTGGCCTGTGTCCGAAACAGAGATCGGGTTATAACCAACGGCCTGTATATACAGGTAGTTCTTGCCATCCGGCACTTCGAGCATGAAGTCGCCATTGATGTCCGTGACTGTGCCCAGGGCTGTTCCTTTTACCGAAATGCCAGCGCCAGGATATCCCTGACCGGTTTCATCCAATACCTTACCTGTAACCGTGTGTTTCTGTGCCAAAGCGGGGAAACAGACTGCAAACAGTAGTACGATAAGTAGCAAAGGTTTTCTCATACTTTAACGTTCTTTTAGTTTGTATTGTAAAAAATACCTAATTGTGCTAAACCACATGTAGTATAAACAGTGGCAATTTGAGGGTGAATTTATCACAACATATCGAAAACACCAAGGTTTCTTTGGATTTTTCTTAACAAAAAAGCCTGTTTTTGGTGGTTAGCGACCTAAAACCTGCCATTTTGAGCAAATAAGACAAAATTTTGCAATGCAAATTTTATTGTTTCGGCAGTTTACACTGTGGTAACATTAACGAAACATTGGCGTAACATTAGAGGTAAAACAGCACCTCACGATTTGAGCATACGCTTCATTTCCATCACGTCCATTTCCAGGTCGGCAAGGCGATGGTACACTTCAGCAGGTTCGCTGAAATCGCTGCTGATCTTTAACCGGCCATACCACACTTCATTGATGTCTGCCGGATCTATTTCAATAGTCGGAAACTCGTGCCTGTGAGCTATTGTATCTGATTTCAGGTAGAGCTTACCTCGTTCACCAAGCCTGTTGATCACGCGCTTCACCGCTACGCCACCTTTATGAACAATAATATACACGCGGTTGTCCCTTATCTTATCCAGATCATCGATCCACTCGCCAATGAGACGATCGCCGTGTAATATGTTAGGTGCCATAGAAGGGCCATCCACTTCAAACATCCTGTAGGTTGCGTTATTTAAACCAGGCAGCCGGAATGTAGGCAGTGATTCCATGAACTCACTGTCGCCGTATCCCAATAAATAGCCGGCACGCGCCTTTACAGGCACATAAATAATGTTATCATTCCCCTGTTGGTCAACAGAAATGATACGTGGAATGCCCTCATAGCGTCCCTGCACGCCAGATGCTACAGGTAGCGGCATCACTTTGTCTGTTTCCATTTTCCTTGACAAAAGTTCGTCGGCCGAAACGCCAAAATACTTGGCAATGGCCAGCAAGGTTTCCAGGTTGGGTTCGCTGATACCCGCTTCGTAATTGGCAAGGGTAGTACGGCCAATACTGAGTTCGGCGCTAAGCGCGTCCTGCGTTTTGCCGTTTTTCTTACGCAGATATTTAAGGTTAGTTGCAAGGTTCATGACGCAAAGCTATAAATATTTTTCCACAAAATTTGGAATTGACAAAAATATTGGAATATCTTTGTGCTGCAATTGAACATTACATCAAAAATAAGCAATTGCTAAAAGATAATTCCAAAAATTCTGGAGAACCACTATTCACTTATAAAACTATTTTCTATGACCGAAGAACAAAAGAAGCAGGTGCGGCAGGCATTGATACGATACCTGGAACGATATGGCCAACCAGTTGCAATGGTAAGCGCCGAAACTGTGGCGCAAGCCACCGGGGCGCAATGGATGAATGTTACAGAGCATGAATGGCTGTTGCTTGCACAGCAGGTAGGGTTTTATGAAGGCCACCCGGCCACTGCCGACACCAGCACCAACCTTTTTATCCGGCTGATCTGCAACGATGCCCGGAACCAGCCAGCCAACTACTGGCTGTCATCGGCAGAAAGCAATGGCAAAACATTTGCCGCATTACAATATGCCCGCACCAACAACGATGTGTACTACCTGCCCTGCAAAGCACAAATGAACATCCGCACTTTTATGCAGGCACTATTGCAGGCCTGCATGCTGCCTCCATGTGACGATCCTGCCCTAATACTTCTTGCATTCATCTCGGGAATGGAAGACAAGAGCGATCCATTGATCATTGTTGATGATGCACATCTGCTGAAGGAGCGTGTATTCAATAAGCTGCAGCAGGTGATGCTGCGATCAGGTGATGGTTGTGGCTTTGTAGTATTAGGGGCAAAGGCGCTTTATGAACGTGCACACATGGCGGGAGCCCTACCTCAACAGAACCTGATACTCAACCCTGCCTCCGCAGATGATATCGCTCTGATATGTGCCGCCAATGGAGTTGACGGAAAAGAAGCCCAAATCAGAATAGTAAATGACTGCAGCGGCAGCCTGCGCACGATACGCGAACTTATTGAAGAACAGACCGCACCGGCAATAGCCGCATAACCGATAAAAGCAAAAGACATGCAAGTACAAAGATCAAAACAGGCGCCGACCACCCGCAGCATTACGCGCACAGCGATGCGAAAAATAAAGAACAGGACAGGCATGACCGTGACCCTCGTTCTGTGCCCGACAGACAATCCTTCAAAAACACCCGAGCAAATGCTTTATGTAGTAGCCGGCGCCCTGCGAATGGATTATAGCTGCTACAAAAAGAAAACGCGCGCACGAGATATTGTGGACCTCCGGTTCATTGCATCGCACCTGCTGCGCACCTATTTTCCCGCTATTACCCTGCAGCAGATATCCGTGCTTTTTGGCGGACAGGACCACTCTTCCGTTATCAACGGCCTGTCCAAAACAAATACGCTGCTGGCAATAAGCGATGAAAGTTTTACCCACAAATATGAAACCGCCCTAAAATCAGTAACCACATGGCTAAGAAAAGAGGTATCCGGGTACGCATCAGCCATCAGCGCGTAACGGCACTCAGAGATATATGCAGCGACATGCTGAACACCTTTCAGCCCGAGAACGACCACCAGGTATTGCTCCGTGAATACATGATGGAACTCAGGCACAAACTCCAGAACCTGGCTATCAAAAACCAGGAAACTTATACGCTGACACTCAGCGGCACTGAGGCAATGGCATTTTACCAGTTATGGCAAACGATGGATGTGCATGAAGACAGGTATGCCGCACTGGTCATAGACGGAATGATAAAAAAGTTAAGTGCACTGGCTGCATAAAAACCCGATCATGAAAACAGAGACGATGAAGACAAAACTTTCAGGCGAAATTTCGCCGGCCCAGTTTGAAGAAGCGATGCGCCGCTACTATGATGCAGGCCTGCGCGGCATGGAGATCAATAAAGCCATTGAAACAGAAGTGAATGAAATACTGCAAAAATATGAGGACGAATTGTTGTGTGCCGGGCAAGTGAAGAACGCCGCATACCAGACCGTCCTTTCCTATTGCAGCACCAATAAGCAGCATCTGTTTGGCAAGCGCCGCAGCATTGGCACACCATGGGGAACAGCAGGATTCAGACTGGGCACGCCACGCCTCAAAGCCACCCGCGGCAGCAACTGGAATACCATTGTGACCAAGCTCAAAGACCGCCTCCCTGCCTACATCCGCACTACCGAGGAGCCTGCCAAAGACCTGCTGATACAGCACCGGAACCGGGAAGAAGTTGCAGGCATACTTTCAGAAATAGGCGTAGAAATAGTGCAGGATGATCTATTCTATATCGAACACAATCACGCAGCATGATCATGAAAAGAAAACTGACCACGAACAACGCAGGGAAGCGACCATCACACGACAGCATTACGCTAATGTTCGGGCGAAAGAAGAAAGTACATAATCGTATGAAGCACGAAAGCTTGCTCACATTTGTGGAAAATGCCCGCAAACTCCAATACAAGCCAGCCCCATCTACACTATCACTCATGAAAACAATACTATCCCTTTTCCTGTAGTATATGTGGCACGATTTTTACTGCCATTATTCAAAAGCCTTCATCATTTAAAACCATACACCATGAACAGGACAGCATATGTTGCCGGCAAAGTAACCGGCCTTCCGCACGAAGAGGTAAAAAGCAAATTCAACATGATCAGCGACCAGCTGAAAAATATGGGTTATCATGTGGTGAGGCCCGTCAATGTGACCGATAATTCCAGGGACTGGGACGACGCATTGAAAAACGACATTCGCAAAATGCTTGAGTGTGACGAACTGCACATGTTGCCCGACTGGCAGGAAAGCCGCGGCGCCCAACTGGAGCGCGACATTGCATTGCGCCTCGGCATGCAGATCATTTACCATTAGAAAACAACACTAAAAAACCGGGGCCGGCGTGTGAGCCGGCTCTTTATTTTTGTTGCAATGCCCGCTTATATTCCTTCAGGCATCGATCCCGCGATGCAGCAAGATCCACAACGGGTTGTGCATAGGTAAGCTGGTCATATTCAGGTACCCACTTCTTAACGTATGCCAGTTCCGGATCAAACTTCTGCGTCTGCAGCAAAGGATTGAATACCCGGAAATAAGGTGCTGCATCGCACCCCGTGCCCGCGCACCATTGCCAGCCTCCATTATTGGCGGAAAGGTCATAGTCCAGCAGCTTTTTAGCAAAATATGCCTCACCCCACCTCCAGTCTGTCAACAGGTTTTTGGTGAGGAAACTGGCCACGATCATGCGCACCCTGTTGTGCATATAACCGGTTGCGTTCAGCTCGCGCATCCCCGCATCCACAATAGGTATGCCCGTGTTCCCTTCGCACCATGCCCGGAATTCCGCCTCGTTATTCCGCCATTGAATGTGGTCATATTCCGGTTTGAATGACCGGAATACCACATGAGGGTAATGCCACAGTATCATCATGTAGAACTCGCGCCAGATGAGTTCGTTGAGTAGTGTTTCACTCAGCTTGCCGGCTTTCGCAGCCAGCTTTCTGATGCTTATCGTGCCAAACCGCAGGTGTACCCCCAGCCTCGTCGTTCCATTGATGCCGGGGTATTCACGCGTATCTTTATAGTGTTCCGCTATTTCCTCTTTCAGCTCCCCGGCAGGGCTCTCCAGCCCAGATGGTTTGAAGCCTATCTCATCAAGCGACAAAAAAGGGTGTTGCGCGTCTTTGTAGAATCCCCCGAAATATTTTTGTGTAGGGTAGCTCTTTAAATAAAATTCAGTAAGACGCTCCTTCCATTTACGGCTGTACGGCGTGAATACATTGTAAGGCAGGCCATCGTCCTTCATGACCTCGCTTTTTTCAAAGATCACCTGGTCTTTGAAGGAATGAAAGCCAATGTTATTCGCTTGCAACAACTGTTGAATATCCTCATCCCGCTGGCGGGCGTAAGGTTCATAGTCGTGGTTGGTATAGACAGCCTGGATATTGTATTTGCCCAGCAAATGCTTAAAACAATCTGTTGGGGTGCCATGATAAATGTACAGGGACGAATGGTGGGTATGCAACTCTCTGTTCATGGCCGCCAGGGCCTGCACAATGAATTCAACCCGCCTGTCTTCCTTATCTTCCAGCTCATCAAGAATATTCGTGTCAAAGATGAACAGGGGGAGAACCGGCACACCGCCTTTCAATGCATGGTACAGGCCTGCATTGTCATCAAGGCGAAGGTCTCTGCGGAACCAGAAAACACAAACGCTATCCATATTTACTCTTTAATGAACAGTGCCTTTAGCTCGCCTGCATCCTCAGGTTTCATTTTGCTCGCCAATATCAACCTCAGTTGCCTGCGGCGCAATGCGCCGTCAAACATCTTCTTCTCAATATCTGTCTCCGGCAGAATGTCGGGCACTTTACGCGGCCGGCTGTTAGGGTCCAGCGCCACAAATGTCAGGTATGCCTCATTGGAAAGATACTTGTATTGAGCAGACAGATCTTCGCCCCACACGCGCAGGTACACCTCCATAGATGTGTTGAAGGCACGCGTAAGCTTGGCCTCTATTGTCAGCAGGTTGCCCAGCTTTATGGGATTGGCGAATGAAACATTGTCAACCGAAGCCGTTACCACGGGGCAGTTGCAATGTTTCTGGGCTGAGATGGCAGCAGCAATATCCATCCAGTGCATCAGGCGGCCACCCATCAGGTTGCCGAGGGTGTTGGTATCGTTGGGCAGCACTAATTCGGACATCATCACAAAAGTGTCCTTGGGCGTTTTCGATAGCATATATCTGTGGTAGAATTTTTAACGTTGAATGATTATCGGCGTTGTCGCAATAACGGCGCCATTGTTGTCCGTTACGAGCAGCAAATATACGCCCGGAGTTGTGTCTCCCGGCAACGAGATATTTGCCTGTGACGCAGTATTACTAAAACCGGCAGATAATGAGATGCGGCGTCCATCCACATTTTGCAACGCGAACGAGACATCCTTTCTTACCGCGTCCATGCAAACGATGAGATCATTTCCCGAAACCGGATTTGGGTATGCCCGTATATGAACGCGGTCCCGAATACCCGCGATCCCGGTATTCACCAGCCTCTCCACATGCGTGGTACACTTGTAGGGTTGCGTAAAAGCCGCATCTCTGAATTGTATGGCGGCAAGTGGGGTCACTTCACCTAACCTGTAGTAGTCCTCCTCATAAACCGTGTCCTTTTGCCCCTGGGTGGTAGCAGTGAGCGTAAGAAACGAGGGGTTGATGGGTGCGCCTGCGGCAAAAAAACTATCTGATGTTGCTGTTATCCTCTGCACCTGCAGCACAGGCCAGTAATCAGATGCCCCGCCCGTGATATCAGGGATACGCATGTGCCCCCATCCGGTAACATTGCTTCGCTCAGACACATAGGTGCGCACAAACGCCGGCGTATGGTCGTAGGAGAAGACGGAAATAGACAAATGGAAATGCGTATCGAAAACATAATCGGATGACCAGGATGAGCCATAAGTTGCCGGGAATGCAATGACCGTCCTCGGACTGCTATAAACGACCTGCTGGCTGTCTATGATGAGGCTGTCTGTGAAGCCCGCAGTCAGAGACGCTAACGAGTACCGTTCTTTCGTCACATTTGTTCCATTCACCTCATAGGCCTCCGTATTTACAATCGAATTCAGTTGATTTTGAAATTCGAATATAAAAAGCGTCGCCTGCAAGCTATCTCCGAATGAAAACCCCGAATCAAAAACCCTGTTGTCAAAGAAAACAGCAGGAGAATCGGTGATCGTGCCAAGATCCCAATAAAGGCCTGCCCCGGTTGGCAACAGCGGGAACGCTGAATTGTAGGTGGTGACCTTTAAAGTATCAGAACCCAGTAGATCGGGAGGAAATGTGGATTGCGTGATGGTGATCTGTCCTATACATGAAGCCGAAACCAGCAGGAGAAATGGAAATATGGCGAACTGCAACTTCATTTTCAGCGGTGAATATCTGAAAAAAAAGTTACAGACACAATTTTCCCTTTATCTGCCTACTTGCTCAGGTGCATGCTGCGCTCCTTGTAAAGCTGCCGGAACCATGGGTCACGCAGGTTTTTGATGAACCTGATCGCCTCTCCTGTGCTCTTCATTTCAGGGCCCAGTTCCTTGTTCACATTCGGGAACTTATTAAAACTGAACACTGGTTCCTTTACCGCAAAGCCGTCCAGTTCTTGCCTGATGTTCAGATCCTTCAGCTTCACTTCTCCCAGCATCACCTTGGTCGCAATATTCAGGTAAGGCACGCCATAGGCCTTAGCTATGAACGGAGTTGTACGGCTCGCACGCGGGTTAGCCTCTATCACAAACACCTTTCCGCCTTTGATGGCATACTGAATGTTGATGAGCCCCTTAATGTTCAGCCTGAGGGCAATTTTTCTTGCAATATCCGCCATCTCCTCCACTACCAGCGGCCCGAGGTTGAAAACCGGAAGCAACGCATGGCTGTCGCCGCTGTGAATGCCAGCCGGCTCTATATGCTCCATCATACCCATAATGTGCACTTGTTCGCCGTCGCATATCGCATCTACTTCCGCCTCCTGGCAGCGGTCCAGGAAATGATCTATCAATATTTTGTTCCCCGGCAGGTGTTTCAGCAGGCTTACTACACTCTTTTCCAGTTCTTCGTCGTTAATGACTATGCGCATGCGCTGGCCACCCAACACATAGGACGGGCGCACCAATACCGGGTAACCTACCTGGCTGGCCACCTCAATGGCTTCGTCTGTTGTGTAGGCTGTACCATAGTTGGGATAAGGGATACCCAGCTCCTTCAGCATATCGCTGAACCGGCCGCGATCTTCGGCGATGTCCATATCATCAAAAGATGTCCCGATGATCCTGATGCCGCGCTCATTCAGCCTGCGCGCCAGTTTCAGGGCCGTTTGCCCTCCTAACTGTACGATCACACCATAAGGTTGCTCCTGCTCAATGATCTCCCAGAGATGCTCCCAATAAACCGGCTCGAAATAGAGCTTATCCGCAATATCGAAATCTGTAGATACCGTCTCCGGGTTGCAGTTCACCATTATCGCTTCATAACCGCAATCTTTTATGGCCAGCAGCCCGTGCGTACAGCAGTAGTCGAACTCGATTCCCTGACCGATACGATTGGGGCCTGACCCCAGAACGATGATCTTCTTTTTGTCAGACACCGCCCGTTCATTGCTGCGTACAGCACTGCCCGGTGTTATAGCATCTTCCTCAAAAGTGCTATAATAGTATGGCGTGCGGGCCTCGAACTCGGCGCTGCACGTATCCACCATTTTATAAACCCGCGTCACGCCAAGCGCTTTGCGGTGCTCATACACCTCGTCGGCACTGCAGTCCTTCAGTAATTCTGCTATCTGCTCGTCGCTAAAACCTGCCTTCTTTGCTTCAAACAGCAGGTCTCTGTCCAGCTTCTCCAGGTGCTTCAACTCTTTCACACGGTTCTCCATTTTTACCAGGTCCTGTATCTGGTACAGGAACCACCTGTCGATATTTGTCAGCTCGCGAATGGTTTTAATAGACACCCCGGCAGCGATCGCCTCCTTCAGGCGGAATACGCGGTCCCACTTAGGTTTGCGGAGTGTGTCAATGATCTCTTCCGGACGCAAACGCTGCTGGCTGATATAAGTGAGGCCTGTCGCATTGTTCTCCAGGCTCTGGCAGGCCTTTTGCAACGCCTCAGGAAACGTGCGCCCTATTGCCATCACTTCCCCTACCGATTTCATTTGAAAACCCAGGGTATCATCTGCACCTTTGAATTTATCAAAATTCCAGCGGGGCATTTTTACGATCACATAATCCAGCGCCGGCTCAAAATAAGCAGACGTGGTCTGTGTGATCTGGTTCTTCAGTTCATCCAGCGAGTAGCCAATGGCCAGCTTTGCAGCTATCTTGGCAATAGGATAACCGGTTGCCTTGGATGCCAGTGCAGAAGACCTGCTTACACGTGGATTTATCTCTATCGCTATGATCTCTTCTGTTTCCGGATTCAGCGCGAACTGCACATTACAGCCACCTGCAAAATTACCCAGGTCGCGCATCATCATGATGGCCGTGTTGCGCATCAGTTGGAATGCCGTGTCGCTGAGCGTCATGGCCGGAGCAACGGTTATGCTGTCGCCGGTATGCACACCCATTGGGTCAAAGTTCTCAACCGTGCATATGATCACTACATTGTCTTTCTTATCGCGCAGCAACTCCAGTTCAAATTCCTTCCAGCCCAGCACAGCCTTCTCCACCAGCACCTCGTGTATTGGCGAAGCTGTCAGTCCGCGGTCCAGTGCCGCATCCAGGTCTTCTTTCTTCATCACTATACCACCGCCGGTGCCACCAAGTGTGAATGATGGCCGGATAACGATCGGTAAACCGATCTCCTGCGCAAATTCCTTCCCTTCCAGAAGCGAATTGGCTGTCTTTGCCTCTGCCACATTCACCCCCAGCTCTATCATCCACTTGCGGAATAATTCCCTGTCTTCCGCTTTGTCTATGGCTTTGATGTCAACGCCGATCAGCCGCACCCCGTACCGCTCCCAAATGCCTAATTCATCCGCTTCTTTTGCCAGGTTCAGACCTGTCTGACCGCCCATGGTAGGCAGCACAGCATCTATCTGATTCTCTTCCAGTATCTGTTCAATACTTTCTACTGTAAGAGGCAACAGGTAAACTTTGTCCGCAACCAGCGGATCTGTCATTATGGTCGCCGGGTTGGAGTTGATCAGGATCACTTTGATACCCTCTTCACGCAAGCTGCGTGCTGCCTGGGAACCTGAATAATCGAACTCGCACGCCTGGCCTATGATGATAGGCCCGGAGCCGATAATGAGCACACTTTTGATAGACTGATCTAATGGCATTTCGAAATTTTTCTTAACGTATTTAGAAAAAACTTTAAGCGATGAGCGGATATGAAAACCGGGCTCAACGCCCGAGGCGCAAAAGTACATGAAATAGCGAAATTCTGACCCTCATTTTGCCGGGATCCATATTTAATAATTTACACATTTGAAAGGTGCTCGTCTGAAAAAATTAAACATTTTATGGTCGCCTCAATATTTTGTCCGGGGGGATGAATATTTGTATAATTTTGCGCCTAACCGTTCATTTTTTGCGCGGTTAGCACGTTTTTTCAGCATTTTTACTATCATTATTATAAAATTTCAGCCATAATGAGCTTTTTGGGCTTTTTTAAGTTCCTGACCCAGGAGATCGCGATAGACCTCGGTACAGCCAATACTCTTATCATACATAACGACCAGGTTGTGGTAGATGAGCCATCTATCGTTGCCATTGACCGCGCCACCAATAAAATAGTGGCTGTGGGCAAAAAGGCAATGATGATGCACGAAAAGACCCATGAGAACCTGAAAACAATTCGCCCCCTTAAGGATGGTGTGATAGCAGACTTCAATGCCGCAGAGGGTATGCTGCGCGAAATGATCAAACTGGTCTATCCAAAAAAGCCCATGTTCCCGCCAAGCTGGCGCATGGTTATTTGTATCCCATCCAGCATTACTGAAGTTGAAAAAAGGGCCGTGCGGGATTCCGCAGAACAAGCCGGCGCCAAAGAGGTGTATATGATACACGAGCCGATGGCTGCAGCACTGGGCATTGGTATTGATGTGGAAGAACCTACGGGTAACATGATCATTGATATAGGCGGTGGAACCACCGGCATATCTGTAATAGCATTGGCCGGTATTGTTTGCGACCAGTCTATCCGCATAGCCGGCGATGAATTCACCGGCGATATTATGGAGGCCATGCGCCGCTACCATAGCCTGATGATCGGCGAGCGCACTGCTGAGCAGATTAAGATACATGTAGGCTCTGCGCTTAAAGACCTGGACAATCCGCCTGATGATATTGCCGTGAATGGCAGAGACCTTGTAACGGGCATCCCTAAACAAATAATGGTATCGTACCAGGAAGTAGCTGAAGCACTGGACAAATCCATATTTAAGATAGAAGAAGCAATATTGAAAGCACTGGAAAGCACCCCACCTGAGCTGGCAGCCGACATATACAGGCGCGGCCTTTACCTGACCGGTGGCGGCGCGTTGCTGCGCGGCCTTGACAAACGCATTTCGCACAAGATCAAATTGCCGGTGCATGTGGCAGACGATCCGCTTCGCGCGGTGGTAAGGGGAACGGGCATGGCGCTGAAGAACATTGTGCGCATGCCATTCCTGATGAAATAGCTTATTGACAAAACGACAAAATAAATGCCTGTAACAGGCGATTAAAGGTTCAGGTGCGCAATTTCATTTTAATCATACGCCGCTTTTTCAACCTTATATTATTTGCCGGGCTGGAAATAATATGCTTCATACTTATTGCTCATTCCCATACACTTCAGGGCGATGACATCGTTAGCTCTGCAAATACTGTTACGGGGCTGATCTACAAAAAGCACAACGACCTGCTGTACTACATCAGCCTTGGCAAGATGAATGACAGCCTGATGAGCGAAAATGCCCGCCTGCGCCAACAGATAGATGCCTACCGCAACAGTGACACGCTGAAAGACATGCCCGTGAGGCGCCCTTTAGCGAACACCGACACAACGGTACATGTCATCAAGTATGCCGACTACGTTTATCATACCGCGCGTGTCATCAATAACTCCGTCAATGAGGTCAACAATTATATCACTATCAATCGCGGATCGAAAGATGGCCTTACAAAGGGGATGAGCGTAGTGAGCGGGAATGGCCTTGTGGGTAGAATAGAACATATTTCCGGTCATTACTCGTCGGTGCTTTCCATCATGAGCCGCAAACAACCCGTGAGCGGAAGACTGAAGGATGGCACTTTCGGATCAACGGTCTGGGACAATGAGCAGCCGGATATGTTCATCATGAAGGACATGCCGCAGGAAGCAAAGATCAAAAAAGGCGACTCTGTTTTCACCACATCCTTTTCTCTTTTCTTTCCGCCAGATGTGCTGATAGGCACAGTAACACGCATTGACGTGAATAAGAAGAACGGGCTGCAGCAATTGTACCTGAAGCCCGCTACCAATTTCCGCAACCTGCAGTATGTTTACGTCATCAGCAATGCGATGGCCGGTGAAAGAAAAGACCTGGAAGATTCTGCTTCAAAAACGAAATGATGAACGCCTACTACATAAAGAATATCGTCCGCTTTTTTGTACTGGTGCTGGTGCAGGTATTCATCCTCAACAAGATCACCCTGCATTGGTTCACAGAACCTGCCGGCTCTCTTTTCATACCGTTCATCTACCCCATCTTTGTTCTGTTACTGCCATTTGAAACGCCTGTATGGGCGTTGCTGCTTTCAGGCTTTTTCATGGGCCTTACGGTCGATGCCTTTATGACCACTGCCGGAATGCATGCCTGCGCCACCGTGCTCATGGCCTACCTGCGCACCAATGTGCTGAACGCACTGATGCCAAGAAATCTGTCGGAATACTCCAACCAGCAACCGTCGGTAAAAAATATGGGGTGGTCGCCATTTCTTGTTTACAGCGGCTTTCTGCTGCTCATCCATCATCTCACCTACTTCACGCTTGAGTCCTGGTCGCTGTCGAGTTTTTCTTCGCTGCTGCTGAAGATATGTGCTTCGTTCATCACTTCGATGCTCTTCATCATTGTGTATGTATTGCTGTTCACCCGCCAGAGCGCGTCACGCAACTGATCAATCCAATGGGATGATCGTGTTGAATATTACTTCGTAAGCAGGGATTGAGATATCCGGGCGTAAGAAGTTAATTCCAATTTGACCTGTCGCATTTATTGAACTCGTCAACGCCTTGATCCACGAAACTCCCAAGTCGTCTTTGAAAAGGTTACCGGCAAAATAGTACGAGGTAAAATAAGCAACGTTATTCGGCCAGTAGCCAGAAGGTAACGTCCCCATTGCGGCGAATGTTGCCCCCGGCGACGCAGCAAAATTCTGTGCAGCAAATGCATCAAGCGATGCACGGATGTGCAGCGTATTGGTGACGAAATTCTTTTTGTAATAGATCGTGCCATTCACGGATCCGTCTGCCGAGCTCGTGGCAACGGCCAGGCTGTTCCAGTTCGCCTCGCGGCCCAGTTCACCAAATCCCTGCTGAATTAGTTTCAGGCTCGACACCGGAAAATGTGTTGCGTCGGTCACAGTAGCACCAGTCCCCAACACCGCAGTATTGCCAAGTAAAGCAGGATAAATGCTCCCATCGTTGTAGGTGAGACTTGTGGGCGATGAAACAATGGTAATAAGCGCCACATCTGTACCCGAGGTGGTCACGGTTCCTCCAGTAAACCTGATCATCTCCCCGTTGTAGAGTAACCACCCGTCCGTTATAGCAGTTGTATTGGTGGCAGGGTACGTTATAGACATACCGCTGACGATCACCGGTTGCGAGCCGTTCACACCTATTGCACCGAGGGCATTGATGCACTCTGTGTAAGCGCTCTGCAGGTAATCCAGTTGCTCTTGTGTCAGCGGAAAACCGCCGGGATGTGTGAAGTCAATTTTATTCATAGTAGTTAGAATGTGTTGATTGCATAATTGCTTTTGGACGCCAGCCGGTATTTGTCCACCAGAGCACGCATCCTCGTCGTGTCGAATATGATATCTGCCGGAACCATCACTGTGAACATCACACCGCTCACCGAAGTTTCCGCGTTGGTGTATAGCCACTGAGGATCCTGGTAAGCAGTGGTCCCGGCTTCACTCTCCAGGCCAAGCCATAACGGATGCTCCTCTGCTATTAAATAAAGGTAGTCGGGGTCTGCGTTCACGCCGTCCGCTATGTATATTCTGCGCAGCCCCCCATCAAAAACATCATTGAGTGCACTCTGCAGATAGACCGCCTGGCTATTGTGCGCCAACAAGTATAGCGCATCGCTCCGCCTCTGCGTAAACAGGCTATATATGTCTTTCACCGGCTGTGCAAGCGCATTCAGCCAACTGTTGGCTATTGCCTGCCGAAGTCGCACCGGCAGCAGGAAATTAATGATGGAAGGAAAATCAATATCGAATTGTGTACCCGGCATATCAGAAAGGTGCGTGAGGGGTGTAGGTAATATTTATTGCGAAATAAACTTCGTCGAGTGCCAGGTAGCCGGCATCGGGTGTGTACTCAACGGGCACTGCTACCGGAGGAAGTGACGCGTAAGTAGCCTGCGCACTTACAACCTGTCCAATTCTTACTCCGTCAATGGATTGCAACACGGCGATCAGGTTATTGAGCACAAACAACCCATTGAACGGCAAACTTCCTAACATAGTCTTCACCGCGTCCATAACCGGAGTGCTGCTTGTGCCGTCCAACCGCGCACCCGTACTGTCCAGTACAAGCGGATCGTAAAAAATATGCAACACCAATTGCAATGTATCGGGGTCGCCACTGGTCACCTGCAAGCGAACACCTGCGTCCTTAACAGCCGACATGTATGCAGTCAGCGCCAGCAACTGCGGCCCCGATATTGCAGATAGCACGCCACCCGTGGAAGTCGCCACCTTTATACGCACCAGGTTTGTGAGTTCAACTGCAGCAGCATATTGCACTATAGCGACAGATGGATCTGTGCTTGTTGAAGTATAGCTATCTGTTTCTGCCGGCAACGCCACACCATACTGGAATTGTTTTGCCTTGGTGGAATACCATTGCAGCGTATGCGGCTTCTGCTGGCCTACAATAGTGTCAACTTCATTTTTGTGTGCATCGAATAAGTTCTCGAGCACCCACTGGCACACCGCCACTATATAGGTCCATAAAAGCCAGACCGACACATTGCTAGTGCTGGTCAGTGCGCTCAGGTTCGGGTCTGCGTTCTTCGCGTCAATTATTGACTGCTGAATTTGTGCTATCGTTCTTGCCATTTTTAAAGTGCTGTCAAAAAGGTTCCTATATGAATGTCATTTTGCTGCAGGTAGTCGAGCACCTGTTTGTCAACCGACACCGTATCGGGCACAGCGTAAACTGTGCCTGTGTATGTGGTGTCACTCAGGCTGGTATTGTTTGCTGCCATCACCTGCATGGCCCCTTCCAGCGTGCCACAGGCCATTACGATCATATCCAGCACCGTCTGGTTCTGTTGTATTATTGCCGTTTTCATCATTTACTATTTATAGAACGCCGCACTCGTCACCGTGCCCCCGGCATCCACCGAAACACTTTGCACTTCCATTCCATCCCGCGAAAACTCGACGCATATGTCTCTCACAAGATTGTTCATCGTCTCGTCGTCGAGGTACTGAAATGCGCCAACGCAAATAGTAGGATTCTGCTTAAAATCTCCTTTCGCATTCAAAAGTATCTGTCGTTGATGCTGGGCGGTACTTTCAACATTTGCGAAGTCGCCGCTCGTGATATCCAGGTCATCGGCCGCGTTCATGCCGATGTCCATCATTTGTCTTGCCATCGAAAAAGAATTTAAGAAATAGTGCTGCCAAAAATTCCCGTCACCGGTCCGCCACCCGACGGCGCGACCAACCCGGCCGAATAGTTGATGGTCGCACTTTCAACAAAGCTTTGCATTGCCGCAGCGATGCTGTCGCACATCGTTGCAACCTGGCTGCTTTGCTCTGTTGTAGGCGCACTCAGGTTGGCTAAAAATGCCGCTTTTAGTGCATTGCTCAATGTTATTGTATTAAGGGCCATGTCAGTTCGTCAGTAGGTTATTCAATCTTGAAATAAGTGAATTGAAATCAGCTACGTTGATGGGAACGCCGCTATTCCCTGCAGGAGTGGGCACTGTGAGCTGCATGATGTAACTGATCAGATCGTTCAGCAACGAGAACAAACTTTCCGACGCAGTCTTCATTTTGAACAGTGAATCGGTCATATTCAATATCGTATTGCTGTTGACGAAATTCACTTGTTCGCTATCCATCGTAAAGCTCACAGAGCCAATCGTCAATGCCGCCTTCTTCAACTTTCCCGGAGTCAGTACTACCCACTCCCCAGGTCCGTCCACGGTCGCAATAACCACATCACTATCATCATCAGGATATAAAAGCATGCCGTAGTTAGCACCTGCTACACTCGTGATCTTTACATCTGCAATGGGCATGCCGTCGTCAGTCGGCTGCACCGTAACCGTCCCGGCTTCTTCATCAAGGCTACCTGCCAGCACGGTGCCGCTGGTGATCTCCACCGGCTGCCGCGCCATAGCCTCTATAGCTGCCCTTATCTTTGAACTGTTTTTTGTCATACCTATTCTATAAGTCCTTCTTTCACACCCAACCCAACTTTTCTCCTCGCGCCAGTTATTCCATAGGTTGTGGTCACAGAGTCCACCAGGTATGTCCCGTTCTTTTCCGGGTAATTGTCATCTGTCAGATCTGCAATAAAACCCGGTGCAACAAATGGCGCCAGAAATGTTTCCAGCTCCCCATCAAACCCGTTGTAGTTGAGCATGAATGCCTTCTCGTTGGCAAGCTTTTGCAGACTCGCGGCAGAACCTACCTGGTTCATGATGCAGCTATGCACCCTCCCTGAATCACTCTGGACATTTGACCTTACCGTCACTCTCCGCCCTCCTCCCAGCTTCTTGCTATACACAACTTGCACGGGGTCTTGTTCTGTTACCCGCTGCTTCAGGGTGTTATTCTGCAGCACATTGAAGCCAAGCCTGTATTTTACAGAACCCGCACCAAAAATGTCACTCCCTGCCGCATATGAACTATTCACAAGCGCACACCACAATTCCCCGGTGCCAGCGAAAAAACAATTGACTGTATGATCTGTCTGTTTCGAAATATAACTGATCACATCCAGCCCGGTGCCGTTTACCTGTACGTTGTTCAGTTTACAATCTACCTGGCAATTGATGTTGATGCCGAACAACGGATCAGTGTTCGCACATGCCAGTTGCAACAGGTCTGAGATCGAGACGTTTTGCATAGAGATGTTCACTTTGTTCCTTCTCAACAGCCAACTATATCCCTCACATAGAATGGTTAGCGGCATGCCAGAACTCTTCTGTTTCACAAAGCCTTTGAACTCTGTATTGAGCTCACCATCATATCCAAGCCGTATCTCTACTGCATCGCCTTCGCTGAACATGCTCCCACTTACTACTTCATCCGACTCCGCCACACCGCTGCGCAATATCCTTGCCCTGGCAGGGATCACGATCTCTGCGGTTTCCACAGCATTATGTATGCTGCGCGCGATCTTCACCCGGTGCACACCGCTAAAGCGAAAATCTCCAATTGTAATATCACTGCTCAAAGTAAACATCAGGCTATTGCTATCAGGCTAAATGGTTCGTCACTTGAAAGATGTATTTCGTAGGGGCGCACATTCTTCATACCCACCACCATCGGAAGTTTCAGCTCCCGGATAACAACTTTGTCGCTGCCGCTACGGTCGGGCCTCAACAGGAATATATCCGTCAGCGGGCACTTGATCGATATTGCCGTACTCTGCTCATAAATGCTTCTTAAACGTGTTACTTTGCTTTCCGGAAAATTGCCGCCCGCATCAATAATAAATCCCTTGATCACGATATCATATCCCTGCAGGTTCACCAGCTCTTTCACAGTACCACTTCGTTCCGTCAACACGGTCTCTATGATCGTCTTTCTTGCACTGATAGAGATGACCGGATACGGCAGATCCCATGTTTCCGAAGTTCCAGCCGTGCTTCCCGCAGTAGACTGGCTATAGACGAGTGAAACGGGCATAAAATATTCTCCCGAGAGTTCATCCTGTGCGTAGTAGGGCGAACCCGTCGTAGATACCTCTACTCTCTGGGCGCCATATCCGGCAGGCGGCGTAAACTGCGGACTGAATGCGGTAGTTCTGTAGCCAAACGTTTGCTCAAACAATGCCGCCAGGTCAAAAGTTGTCTCTGCCATTCTTAAATATTTGCATGATTAAGTATTTCCAGCAACACATCCTCCACACTTTGCCTGATATCACCAGGTATCGCGTTTACGTCAGACACATGCACCGTGAAGTTTTCGATCATTGCTCTGTTGAGGTTGACCACCGTCGCCTTCCTGCCGGGCGAGGTAATTCTATCAGCCTCGCCTGAGCTTTGTCCACCAACTGTTTGCTCGATACTGCTGCTTGCTTTCCCCACGACATTCGGCCTGTACATGTCTCTGACAAACAAAGAGAGATCATCGTCGGGATGTTCTTCAACCGCGTCTGTGTTTCCTTGTCGGGTGTAGTTATGGCTTTGCAAGACACCCTCGCTTATAGTACGCGCATGATCATATATTTTACTCTTCGTCTCCAGGTTCAATGGGCTATCTATGCCATCGGCTTCTTCAGGCAAATACTTGCCAACCACAGTCATTCCGGTTGCCTCCGCCAGCGCGATAATGTTATCGACTTGATGCGGCTCATGAAAAGACTCTGCCCGTTGCACCGTTGAATCGCCTGTTTTCAAAAACAACCCTTGTGGATTCAAATCAGTTGGTTCAAGTGTGTTAACACTGTTATCAAAAGAACTGGTCAGATCATTGCTCTCTACTCGCTGTTGTATCCTATCAGGAATAGTAGATATGGTTAACCATGTTACCGGGCCTGTTTCTCTGCCGGCTCGATCCTGCGTCTGGCCCTCGCTTCCATAAATATCCGGCTGTGTTATAGTCAAAGACTCAATGCTGTTCCGTAATAAAGATGGCTCGTTCAATAGCCGATTTGCTGCTTGAGAGATAGTTGTCGCACCTAAAGGCTTTCCAACGGGCACCTGCTCGTCAGCTGCACCTGGCGCCATACCCGGAGGCATATAACTCTTCTCCGCCTCCTCATTCGGATACCCTTCGTCTCCTACTTCGAAAATTTCGCCAATATTCAACAGAAAGTCTTCAGACAAACTTCCCGCCCCACCGGGCAAAAGTCGAATGTCCACGATAGAGTCAACCGTGTTGGCAAGGGCCATCAACGATTTATCATAGCTATGCTTATCACTTTTTTTCATGGCCCAGGATGAATATTAGATGTGCCAGCTTCTGTGCAAATGCCTGGTCGCTGAGCTTTTTGTGATCAATACCCGGAAGAAAATACTCGAACAGTGTTTCGAGGTAGCCTATGGAGTCATGTGCCGGGCCGCCACATGCCTCCGTTATAAGTTTACCAGTCTGGCCTTTTTGCCTTCCAGCTTCACTTTCAATTCCTGGCTGGCTCCTATGAACATCTGGTCGTCGGTCAATATATTTTCACTCCCGCCTATGAATGTGATGCTGGCCAGCTCTTCGTAAACACTCAGCACCCTTTCACGTTCCGATTTGCTCAGCGCACAGTTCAGGTCGTGCCTGTCCGGGTTTTTGAAATAAGCAACGTGCCCTTCTGTTTCGATAGCAAAAATGCCATAGCGGTACTTGCTTTTCCACGCTTGTATCTGCTCACCGTTCGCTTGTCCTATGAGTTGTTGCCCTGTATCTGTCAATGCCATGTCTGGTTTATTGCGATGTTAGTTTCATAAATATTATCGGCAGCGTAACGTCCATGTTTTTTGCTCCCTGCTCCCAGCCTTTTTCAAAGTCTTTCACTTCTACGCCAGACAGTGTATCTACCTGTAGCGGCCGCACTCCCTGGGCCTTGTATGTGATCACAATATCAAACTGCATGTCCAGTATGTCACTGCCACCCGCTGCTACTGCCGCGCTGTTCATTTCGTCCAGCGCACTTTTCAGCACTTTTATCTGCCCTTCATACGTCCGGTTGCCGCTCTGTATGCTTATGGGTTCATCTCCAGCTGCATGCAGCAATTGCTTGTCCTTTGCAGCCTTGTATTTTAGGCCACGTATCTTGGTAAGCGGAGACCCTGCGAACATAACGGTCATGTCCGCCCATTCACATTCCTTGCTATCAAAAAAATTTATTCCTGCCATTTATCAGATATTTATTGTTTATCATTTTCCTGCTCTATATCAGATGAATTCCTATGCAGCCGGATTGTCGAAGCCAAGGCTGATGTCAATATTCGTCGCATAACCAACAGGGACGATCTTTAGCAAAACGTTCAGCTGATTAGTGCTGAGAATATTCTGGCTCGGATCTATCAGGCATTGCATGCTGCTTATCTCCCTGTTCGCCGTCATATTGTTGTTGATCTGGTTCTCTATTTGTTTGCTCAGCCAGGTACAAAATCCGGCATCCAGGGTTCCATCTGCATTCACAGGCACTTCATCATCTACCTCCTGCACAAATGTTTGGTAGGCGAGTACGTGGGCCTTGTCAATGATCCTCCCCCTCGCCAGAAAATGATAGTCATCCGTCAATGCACTGCAGGTGTCATCACCACTGAAGTAGTAGCCGGATACATTCGGGAATGTCCACCACGTTATGAATCCGCGCTGCACCATATACGGAAGGTCTGACGACACCCATTCCACCTGGTTGGTACTCAGGTATGCAACTGCATTGCTCAATGGGCCCGTTTTTACACGGCTTATTTTGCGCTGCACCGGAATTGCTGCCAACCGGCCCAACACCAGTCCTATGCAGGCATTAGGGCCCGACTGTGTATCACCTATGAATATTGCCGTGCGGTTGTTCGTGGTCCCTGCTGTCATATCGGTCAGCAGCGTCGCATTACCGTTATATGATGTGCCCCCGATAACAGACCTGAATGGGCGTTCGCCTTCAAAATAGTCACTCGCCATGCTTGCCATATTTGTTGCCGCAGTGTACACATCGGCATTGATCCCCTGCGTGGTCACTGGTGGCGTTGATGTATAAACAGACGCGTCATCCGTCGTTATGCCTAAAAGCTTGATCTTCCCATTCGCAAAATCCAGCAACTTAACGGCGCCGCTCGTGTTCGTCTTGTCCGCTATCTGGTTCACCTTCATAGTGGCAGGCACCAGCATCAGGTATAACTGGGCCCCCGTCCCCGCCTCATCATAGTACTCCTTTACCTGCCTGTAGGCAAATCCATTCCCGGTCTGCGATATACCCTGTGTTCCAAGGTCGCTCAGGCTGGTCAAAAGTATTGGGGTTCCAAGGGTGTAGCCCCCCGATTCTGTTTCGCCCGTCAGCACTATTCCCGCAACACCGTCGCTTGTCTGCAGCGTTGCTCCCAGCTGGCCGTTTGCCAGCGTAATATTTACATTACCCATATAGTTTCTTGGTTGATCGTTCATTATTCCGCATCCGGCTCATCAAGCGGGTCAGCAAACGTTTCTGTCCACTCATCTTCCTGCATGTCGCCAAATGCCGCCTCAGCTTCATCTCTGCTTATCGCCAATACCAGGTCGTCGTCCAGGTTCGCTGCATGCATCTTCGCATTGCGTTCATCAAAAAAAGCAAGGTCGTCACTGGTGAAGTAGAGCACATTCACATCCTTGTGTGCATCGAAATAGTTCTTTGCGTGTTTCATGTGTATAGCGTTTTGTTATTGGTATTTAATAAATCCGGCGAGCGACCTGTCTGTGATCAATCTTTGGTGACGCACCACTTCAAATCCCTCCCTGCTCCCGTCAAGATTGCTGTTGCCTTCTATGGTATGAATGATATTTCCAGTCACCGCCTCTACAAGGCCGGTATGCCCTGTACCATGACCGAACAACAACACAAACTGATCGCCGGGTGTTATGCTCTGTGGTTGCTTGCGGGCTGTCTCCACGTGTATTTTCTTCGCATCAGGCGTTCGGCTCCAGCATTCTGCAACAGAGCCCGTCTGCACCACCGGATTGGGCCGGCTTTCAGCCAACGCCGCTTGCTGATAACTCCAATACACAAATGCCATACACCACGGATAACCCGGTTTCAACCCCACAGCTGCCAGGTATCTGTCCACCATCGGTCCGCTGTTACTGCCTTTAGGTTGTTCGCTCACGCCTATCTGCTGAACAGCAATGCTGAGCGCTGTCCCGGAAATTGATTTTTGATCGCTCACAATGATCAGTTTTTTGCGGCGCTGTATTTCGCCTGGGTGAAGAGATCATATAGATTCTGTGCCAGCCTTTGTCCGTCCAGTTGTCCGGAAAGAATGCTTGCCAGCTTTTGCAAAATTGCATCCTGGAGCCCAGGCGCCAATTTCTGTAGTTGAGCCACAAAACAATTCAGTTTGGCAGGCATATCGGTGTACTGCTTGCAATCATCAACAATAGTGAGCAGTGAAATTGCTTTATCTAACGCCGCAAGCAATTGCGTGCGGATCACATTGTCTATCGTCCCGGGGATCACTACAGTAAGCGCATCCGCAACGGGCGATGCCAACACGTCTTTTATAGCTTCTGTTACTTGCAGCGCCGTGTCTATATGGCTGTCAACGTAACTGTCAAATTGGTTCAGCAGTTTTTTCAACTGTGCACGCATTTTCATACAGATCATTATGATTTTTCTTTTAAGATTGTTTCACCAGTTGTTGTTCAATTTTGCGGATCCGGCTTGAGTGGTTGTGCAGCCGCTGCCTGATCGTATCCGCCTGTTCGTGCAGATTATCTATCTGCCCTTTGTGTTCAGCAGTTATGGCTGTCAGCTGCTTCAGTTCCTTTACTATGTCATCAAGGCGCTTTAGCACCTCGCCGGTTATTACTTTAATAATGAACCCCATTACTGCGGCCATTATGCTTGCAGCACCCAGCAATACCCACACCTTCATCTCCGCTATCATGTTCTGCTATTCTGAATTCTTAAAAACGGGCGTGCTGATGCACACACTATCTCACACCACCGCTATGGCTTTTGCACAGCACGCCCGCCTCAGGCCTATGCAGCCGTCTGAATGATCGTCATCACACCACACGCATCGCTGCGGCGCTTGCGGCCCCCTATTCGCACACTCATACTATACACGTTACCATAATAGGTCGGATCATCAGTGCGTTCAAAGAATTTTATCGCGCCCACTGCTCTTTCCAGTGCGTCCATTTGCCAGCACAGCACAGCGTCGTTGTCTGTTGCGGCGGCGGCGGCTCCATATGGGTTCAATGCCGGCACTGTGTCGTTGGTATAGGTCACCACCGAACTGCGCATCATGATATTGAATCCGAAAAGCCTGCCTAGCACGCCATCTTTTACATTGTATGCAGCACTGAAATCCCGATACTGCGTGATAGAAAGGTCATCCGTCAACTGCTGAAACATATCTGCACTCAGCAATGCGTACCGGCCCTCCATGGGCACATTCTGTTTGTTCAGTTGCAGTTGTGCCGCCTTCAGGTCCTGCACGGTCAGTTTCTTCCTGTTTCCGGTTGTGCCCGCCAGGTGGGTCGCAGTAGTGTCACCGCTTGTCCTTAGTTGTCCACCCACTTCAGTCGGCGACCAGGATATCAGCACGTTGTCTGCAACGGTCTGCCTCAGCGATGCCTCATGCTCCGAGAGCACACTCTCGCGTTTGTTGTAGCTAAGCTCCAGCGTCTCGGCATACGGTATAAGGATGGGGTCAGATGTGTACTCGTCCAGCGTATATGTGATGTCCGCATCCGTGCGCTGCACTATTGTCGCCGGCAGCGATGAACGGTTCTTCTGTATGTTCGGCGTCGCGCCGGCCTGCGGAATGTGCACCACCTGCCCCTGCAACACATACTGTCCTGCATCCGTTGAGGCAAGCAGAAACTCGTTATTTTTAAATAGATTACCCTCAATGTGATCTTGCCAGATCTCGCGTTGAATTCCCATGTTTGTTATTTGGTTTTGAAAAAAGAATAGACTGCCTGTCCGTTACCGGAAATGACTTTGTTGGCTGTAAAAAAGAAAGGAAAAAGGTGGCAGGAGCGCCGGAAAAGAAAAAACTCAGTAATGGCCTTACTCTATGAACCCAGCTATGGCCTTAAAAACTTTGCCGCCTCCTGGCCACCTGTTTATGCATTGAATTTTTTGTCGAAAAGCTCCCTGTATTTGTTCGGATCATTTGCCCTCAGGTCCTTAAGCTTTTTACCGGCCGGATCATTCTGTTCATAGTCATCCCATGTCCAGTTTGCCTCGGTCTGTTCTGAGGTCATTTTCAACTGTTCTGTGATACTTCGGTATGCTGGCATGGCAGCAAGCAACTTTATCAGGCCTTCTCTGTTTGCCGCATAATCCTGCGCCAGCAATGCCTTCAGTGCCACGGTTATCTTTTTGTCTTCCAGCGCACGCTCCAGCAGCAATAATATATCCTTGCTGTCCCGAGCTTCCACTAGCATACTCATTTCCTGTTTCAGGGCAGCCAGGTCACTCAACAGTAGCTTGTTTTCTGCTGCCAGGTGGCGCGCCTTTTCAGCTATCAGTTGCACGCCGTCAAGCACTTCCTGTTTGGCTGCCTCTTGGTCTGCTTTTAACTTATCGCCTATCGTCAGCAGACCATCGCCACCTGCGCCTATGTCAGCAAGATTGATGACGTGCTCATTGGCATCATACAAACAGGTCAGGGCATTGTTATTGCCGGGTATGTCCACCAGGCTGCATTCCTTGTTATACCATTTGGTGATCGTTGGTCCGGTTTGCCCCGGCAGCATCATCGCCTCATCAGTACTGTATTCCAGTACCACAATATGGCCCATTGATGCAGCATTCAGAAACCCATTTTCAGCTTCCGTGCCTATCTGCTCGCCCCGCTCGTTGGCCAGGTTAATGACGGGAACACCAACTATACGGTCATCCTCAATTTTTATATCCTCCCATTTCAGCGCTATCCCGTCTTCGCGGCGATGCATATAGTAACCTATGGGATTTTTTTGGAACTGCTCCGGTTGATAACCTTCAGTGAGTAACCTGAATCCGTAAACATTTACCGAGCTGTCAGACAATACATATTGCTTGTCTATCCGCCTGAATTTTTCTGTCATGATAGGGAAATCGTTGTTTTGCAGCACAAAGGTGGCGTGCCTTTCCCAACCGTCGAAATCCTTATGGCATCATGACATCTATTTCCGTCATCATGACACGAAATTAACGTCATCATGCCGGTACATCTGCATGCAAGATCACTGCAAATCAGCGCCGCCGCTACATTGTGTGGTGTTATTTACAGATCTACTCTACCACTATTTTCTGCACGTGATCCGCATCTCCGGCCACAGCATGCAAATAGTAAACTCCCGCTGGCACGGAGAGATTGATTTCCCTTGTCGAATTCGCCGGCATGTCAAAACGCTGCACCTTCTGACCAGTAGCATTGGTCAGCTCTACATGCACATTTGTAGTAACAGCAGAATTTACACGCACCATGAACGTCCCGTTATTAGGATTCGGGTACACATCCATCGTCCCGTTTTCCTTGCTTGGCGTCGCCACGCTGGTCGGTAGCAAATAATAGGTCTTTTGCTGACAGCCATCGTGCGATGTCGTCATTACCCAGTAATACTTATGCGCATAATCAGGGTCCGGCTCATAATATGCCTGATCGGTCTCATGAGGGATCATGGTAGAATCAAGCGTCTGCGCATCATCATACCCCCACTGGTAGCTCTCCTCGTTATCCGGTATGCAAACAAAATTATTTCCTGTTCGCAACACTTCTGGTTGGTCACTGTGGTCAAGGGTCACCGAAACGGCAAAGCTGTCTCTGGCAATACAATTATTCCCGCCAATTGTCGCGGTCAGAAAGACCCAGTTTATTCCCGGTGTCTCAAAGTTTACCAGGCAGTATTGCTCAGTATTACCCGTCGCCCAAACCTGCGCGCCGCCCGCTGTTGTCCACGCGTATTGCACTCCCGGAGCAGGAACGCTTGCCGCGCCAAAATTCTGATACATCACCCCGTCACAGATCACTGATGGTGGATTAGTTGCAATAACAGGCGCAGTTGCAGCCGGTTCCAACAGCACATGTACATCTGCAGTATCACCGCAGCCAGCAGCAGTAAGCGTAAATATGTAAACCACATCTATCCCCGTGGTTGTGGTGTTGTCCAGCGCCTCGGCAATAATACCGCTTCCCGATCCCGTCACGGGCAGCACTCCCGCCGTCACTCCTCTTGTCCACACAAAAGTTGTCACAGCCACGCTACTTTGAGGAATATAGTTTATCGGGGTTCCGCCACACACCGTATCGGCCAGCGCGCTTGTCAACGCAGGTGTCGGATTCACCGTCACCATTACTTGCTGGGTGTCGCTGCAACCATTCACGGCAACAACGTATAGGTATCCAACATTCACTGGCACATCAATGGTACTGTTAAGCGTCTCGCTAATTGTGTCACTGCCTGAAGCGGCAGTATTACTGATACCTGATGTAACCCCTCTCGTCCAGGCAAAGGTGGCTCCGGATATGCTTGCAACGGGCTGATAAAAGAATCGGGTGCTGTCGCAAATAGCCGGCGCCGTTAACGGCGATGTCAGTGCCGGCTTCTGCCTTACAGTTATTGTATCAGTTACCACGGATGAACAGAAACTATCGGAAACGCTGTAAGATATTATGGCAGATCCCGCAGCATCACCCGCCAGGTACCCGGCGCCGTTTATTGTTGCAATGCCCAGGCTCGCCGGGCTAATGCTCCAGGTACCTCCTGCCGTAACATCGCTCAGCAACACTCCTGCGCCCGTGCACACAAACACCGGACCCGTTATCGGCGCTACAGCAGGGTGCGGCTTTATTTCGATCACTTTCGATGCCGATGAACTTCCGCAGGTATTGGTGATCGTATAATAAATTGTGTCCGTCCCGGCAGTTATGCCTGCAACCACTCCTCCTGTCACAGTCGCCGCTCCGTTTTGGGCACTCCATGTTCCGCTTGCTGTTGTATCTGTCAGCGTTATGGAAGCTCCTGTACAAACAAACGCCGCACCGGCAATTGTTCCCGATCCATTCGTTGTACCTACGGTCACCAGTATCGTAGCGCTCGTACTACCACATGTTCCGGACACCGTATAACTAATGTGCGTTGTGCCCGATGTTATGCCGGTCACTGTTCCGTCACTCGCCACTTGCGCCACCGCCGTGTCTTCCGAACTCCATGTTCCTCCAGACACGGTGTCACTTAGCAGCGTGTGCGCACCAACGCATAAGGCCGGTGTGCCACCGATGGTCCCGGCATCCGCAGAAGGGCTCACCGTAATAACTTTCTTCGCTATCGCGGTCCCGCAGGCATTGGTCACTGTATAATACACTGTGTCCGTCCCCACTAAATGACCGGTCACAACTCCCGTTGCAGACACCGAGGCTACTGTTGTCGAATACACGCTCCACACTCCGCCAGTCGCAGTATCGCTTAACGTAATCGTCGATGCGACGCAAACATTAGCTGCACCGGAAATAGTTCCGGCCACTGGCATAGGCGAAACGATCAACACTTTTATCGAGTCCGACGTGCCGCATCCATTCGTCAGCAAATAGTGGATCGTATCTGTGCCGGCGCCGGCTATTGTCACAACTCCACCTGTATCTATTTGTGCAACCGCCAGGTCACTGCTGCTCCAGGCGCCGCCAGGCACTGCGTCACTCAGTGTAGTGCCCGGTGCGCTTACACACAAAGCGCCTGTGCCGGTTATCGGACCCACATAAGGTAATGGCCTTACATCAACTGTCAAACCGGTCACTGTATTACCGCAACCATTGTTGATAATATAAGTTATAGTGGTGGTGTCCGCACTGTGGCCGGTCACAACCCCTGAAACAGATACCGTTGCCACGGCCGCGTTCAGGCTGCCCCAGCTACCGCCAGATGCGGTATCTGAAAGTGAGATCGTCGCCCCGCTGCACACCGAGTCCTGGCCGGTGATCACATTTGCCATCGGAACAGTGTTCACCGCTATCGGCAGCGTGCTTACCGCCGTTCCGCACGAATAAGATACTGAATAAGTAATGGTATCATATCCCGTTGCGTGTCCCGTCACTACTCCCGCAGGTGTTATTGTCGCTATCAATCCGTTGCTGCTGGCCCAGGTACCTCCTGCCGGTGCAGCACTCAATGTGTCGGTACTGCCTATACACACTGTCGCCGATCCGCCTATCGCGCCGCCCGACCCCACTGTTATCACAGATACAACGTGGGTAGCCACCGCTGTTCCGCAACTGTTTGTTACACTATAGGTGATCGTGTCCGTTCCCGTCGTCACGCCACTCACCGATCCACTGCCGGTAACTGTGGCATGTCCATTGGTTGCACCCCAGGTCCCCGATCCCGATGTTTCCGAAAGAGATATCGCCGAACCCGCACAAACACCGGATGGCCCGCTTATGCTGCCTGCATTAGGTGCAGGGTTAACCGTAATTATCTTCCTGGCAACTGCTGTCGCGCACGGATTAGACACGGTATATACCACCGTGTCGGTTCCCGCCGATACTGCCGTCAGGAAACCGGTGCCGGAAACACTGGCATGGCTATTCGTTACACTCCAGGTTCCACCACTTGCCGTATCACTGTATGTTGCCGTGTCCCCTGCACAAAATGTACTCGGCCCGCTGATTGTTCCCGCAGCCGGACTCGATGCATACACGATCAATGCCCGCGTCGTATCTGCCGTATTGCAGGCTGTTGTCTTAGTATAGGTAATGGTTACTGTGCCGGGCGTTGATCCGGTCGCCACTCCCGTTGTTGCATTAATGCTGGCTACTGCGCCGGATGAGGATGACCAGCTTCCAAAATGCGCAGTATCCGTAAGGGTGACATGACTTCCTGTACAAACATAACTCGGGCCGCTTATCACCGAAACATGAGCAGTAGTATCAACTATAAGTACCCTGTAAGCATAATTAGTATCTCCGCCAGCCACTACGGTATAATAAAGTGTATCCGTCCCCTGAGCATGCGCGGTCACCAGGCCACCAGCGGTCACCGTAGCAACACTTGTATTGAAAACGCTCCACGTTCCGCCTGCTGTTGCATCCGTAAAAGTTGCAGTGTCATTCAATCCGCTGAAACAAAACGATGTGTCACCCACTATCCTGCCAACATGAGGCAACGGGTAATTTTTCAATATCGAAATATCATCATTGGTATAGTTCGCAGTCACTACCTCCGGATAGCCATCGCCATCAAGATCCCCGGCCGTTACACCAAATGGCCACCCCCCTACACTGAATGTATTGTAAGGGGCCAATGATGATGCATCTATTGTACCTGCTAAAGCTGTGTTCCTGAAAACAGATATCAGGCCATAAGTGGCACTTGCAGGGGCCACAGTTGTCGAAACAATATCTGGTTTACCATCTCCGTCAAAATCTGTCACCACAAGCCCTGTCGGATATATTGCGCTCGCAAAGCTCACCTTGCCCGCAAACGAAATGGTGCCGGATGACGACGTATTCCGGAAAATGACAATAGAGTCCACAGAATTATTACTCACGATCACATCTGGTTTGCCGTCGCCGTCAATGTCTGCCACGGCAACATCTATGGGTGTGGCCCCGGTCAGTATGTCAGCATGTGTCGCAAAAGAACTCGTACTTAATGTACCGGTCGTACTTGTATTACGCAATACCGATATCGCATGTCCGGCACTGTCTGCTGTCAATATATCTGGCTTACCATCGCCATCAATGTCTGCCACTGCCAGCCCTATCGGGAAACTTCCGGTCGCAAAATTTACCGGGCTCCCGAAAGATGAAGAAGAAATAGAGCCATAAATACCGTTGTTGTGAAATACGGTTACTTCATCAGAATAGGCCGCGGTGGTTATCAGCTCCGGCCACCCATCTCCATCCAGGTCCACAACCGCCACTACATAGGGAGCTGCCGCAGGAATAGTAGAAAAATCCACTCTCGCAGCCAGAGATAAACTACCAGGAGACGACGAATTATGAAACGCAGATAATTTATAACCGCCAACATCTGTTGCTACCACATCCAGGTGGCCATCCCCGTCTATATCTACAAGTTTCACGCTCGTCGGCTGGTTATATACACTATAGCCGATTGGCGGCCCAAATGAAGGGCTGTCCAGGTGACCCACTGCAGAAATGTTGCGCAACAGGTAAATTTTTGAATCATTCTTGCTCGCAACAACTAGGTCCGGTTTGCCGTCCTCATCCATATCCCCTATCGCTGCAATAAATGGCCCGCTACCCACCGATATGTCAAAGCGCCATTTGAAATTTATCCCAGTATCAAAATAGGTATTGGCGAATGTCGGGCTGAATGCAGAATCCTCATATCCGGTCAGATGTGTGCTGGTATTGCACACAGAAATAGCATTAAAATTAGCTCCGGAATCTACCGTAACCGTCAGCGACGTTGCCGAGGCCGACGTCACGCTGCCCTTTGTAGCGCCAAAACGCACAATATTCCCACTGGTCGTTGTATTAAAATTAGTTCCGGTAATTGTGACAGATGTTCCAACACCAGCTTTGTTAGGAGCCACACTGCTCAACGTGGGGCTCTGCGCCCACACATTAATAGAAAAAAAAAGTTGCAGCGTCAGTAAAACTAGGGATAGGTTCACATTGCCAAACCACCTTCTAACCTCGTTCTTATTCATGAAGTTATTCCAATTACTCTGCCTAAAAATAAGCATAACATTGCACTTAAATTGTTATTGCGTTAATAAACAATTTAAGAATAACGAAAATACCCGAATATGTACTTTGGTGATGAGCCTACTGGAAATTCTCCTTTTTCTTTTGCACTAGCGTAAGCAGCCTTATCGATTCAATAGTGAGTGGTTTTATAAGATAATATGCCACATATTTATTGGCCTGCGCACGTTCCATGTCTCTTTTGTCCACCGACGAAGAGAGAATATATATTTTCACCCTGCTCTTTAGTCCTTCATCAAGCTGCTCAAACCGCTCCAGGAAATCCCACGCGTCCATCATCGGCATCTTGATATCCAGGAATAACGACACAAAATTTTCACTGCTTGCGTAGCCTTCCGAAATATGCTTGAACCCTGCCACGGGATCAGTGAAAGTGGTTACCTCCACTCCGGGATATGATTTTTCAATACACACCCGGCATATCTTGTTATTCAATGGGTCATCATCAATAACTACAAAATGTGGTAGCTTGTTCATAATAGCTCGTTTGTCTCAACACGATTCGAATCGCAAGTTAAACTGATTATTTCATAATCATCTAATTAGCATCTTCCCCAAGCAAAAATTCGATCCTGAATTCTGTACCCTGGTTCACTTTGCTCTGCACACTTATTTTTCCATTTAATGTCTCAACCTGTGTTTTCACCATGTATAAGCCCATCCCCTTTCCTTCTGCCATTTGCGGGTGAAACCGCTTGTATAACCCGAATATCTGCTCGCCTTTCTTCTCCAGGTCTATCCCTATCCCATTATCCCGGAATCTCAGCTCTATCCGGTCCCCATTCCTCGCACTTGAAATTTCAATGACCGGCGCCAGTTGTGGCTGGCGGTATTTGATACTATTTGAGATCAGGTTATAGAAGATACTATGTACATAACTTTTAAGAGTGGTCATTTCATCCACCGCACTAAAATCATGCGTTATCTGGAACATATCCGCATCCGACATACCGCTGAGCGTGAACTTAATATCATTCACTATCTGCGAAAACTGCACACGCTCCTTATTTTCATTCACTTCGTGCTTCACCTGCAAAATATGGTTCAGGTCCATGATCACATTATCAAGCTTTTTAGCCGATGCTATCAACCCCTCTGTGAACAAAATTTTATCCTGATCCGTTAGGTCCCCATCATGCAATGCTTCTGATATCCCCCTGATGTTCGCCACCGGCGCACGCAGGTTATGAGAAATAATATACGCAAATTGCTCAAGGTCCTTATTCCGCTGGATCAGTTCTGCTGCTATCTTTTTTTCCTGCAGTTCAGATAGCTTGCGCTCAGTGATGTCTCTCAACGACATGATCACCCCGATCACCTCCTTGTCCATCGTCCACACCGGATGAAAATGCGCATAATACCATTTTGCTGTGTTATCCGGCTCCGGAAAACTGATCTCAAAATTTATATTGCCGCCTTTCAGCGCACTCTTCAGCGACCTCCGGATCATTACCTGCTTGTCTTCCGGAAAATAATCCAGGGCATAGCTTTTCTCCGAAACTTTCAACTTAAAATGCGTCTCCGAAAATTTGCGCGCAGGCTTATTTACAGATAATATCCGCAGCTCCGTATCCAGCAATACATAAGCAGTTTCCGTATTGTCAAAAATGCTTCTCAGGTTGGCTTCCGATGTCCGCAACTGGTCCTCTGCCTTTCTTCTCTCTGTCACATCCTGCGCTGTCCCGGTTATCTTAATGGCCTGGCCGCTTGCCGCATCATACACAACCTCACCAATTTCACTCACTATCCTTATCGAGCCATCCGGCAACACGATCCTGAACTCAACCTTCAGGTCTTTTTTCCGCCTCAGTGTGTCCTCGAGCGCTTTCTCTATCATGTCCCTGTCATCAGCATGTATCAGGCTCTGAAAATATGCTGCTGTCAGTTGCACCGAACCGGGCTCCAGTCCGAATATCCTGTACATCTCATCCGTCCACTTTATTTTGTCACTCACCAGCCCGACGCCGCCACGCAGGTCCACCTCCCAACTTCCTATACGCGATATGCGTTGTGTCGCTATCAACTGAGCCTCATTGTGCCTCAATATATCTTCAGTGGCTCGCTTTTCGGTCACATCATTGCATAAAAACAAACCGGCATGCTTATTCCCGAACAGTATATTGTTCAGGCTCACTTCCATATAAATAATGCCGCCATCCCTTCTTCTGTGCCGCCACACACTCTTGTCAGTAAAACCTTCCTCGATCGACTGCCGCAGTTCATCAAAACTTCCCCGTGTCTCATCAGCGCATATGTCAGAAATAAACATGGTCAGAAACACCTCCCGCGCATAACCATATGCCTCTGTCGCCGCCTCATTCACATCAAGTATCCGCAAGGTGCTTCGCTCAAAAACAATAAGCGGTATCGGACTCTTTTCAAATAATCCATGATACTTCTGTTCGCTCTCTTTGATCCGCTGCTCCGCTTCCTTGTCTGCAGTAATGTCCCTGATCAGCCCATTCAACTTTTTAACTTTCCCATCCTTGTCCTTCTCCAGAAACACTTCTGCCTGTATATGCCTTATTTCGCCTTTGTCCCCTATTATCCTGCAACTGTATTCCTGCACATGCAACTCCTCAAACGCCATCTTATACAATCGCCGCACATTTTCCCGGTCCTCCGGATGCACCTTGGCCAGGTAGTTCTCAAAATTCGGTTCAACAGATTGTGGCTCGTACCCAAGTATCCTGTATTTCTCATCCGACCAGTAAGAGATCCCTGTATGCGGGTTCTTCGCCCAGCTTCCATATCTCGCCAGGCTTTCTGCCTCTTTCAGCAGTTCCTCTCTTGTCGTTAACTGATTGTAGTACTGATCCTTCTCTGTCCTGAACCTGTCTTTCTCGATAGCGCTCAGTATCGCATTGGGCAGCCGCTGCAGCCGGTCCTTCAGCACATAGTCGCTTGCACCCGACTTCATCACGTTAACAGCATACTCTTCCGACATGGTTCCCGTTACTATGATAAATGGCGCAGTTATCCCCTTTTCCTGCAAAATTGCCAATGCCTCTGTGGCGTTGAATTGTGGCAGTGAATGGTCCGCAAGTATTACATCAAAATTGCCGCTTTGTATCGCATTGTTGAACGACGCTTTGTCAGACGCAACCACAATAGCATGATCGATCTTCGCACGCGTCAGCACTTTCTTTATCAGGTAAATGTCAAACTCATCGTCCTCTAGCAACAGGAAATTCAGCATAACTTCTATTTTTCGCGTATAACAGGCGGTTGGTTCAGTAACAACCAATACATCCTCAGTTCAGTGATCGCTTTACTGAATGATTCAAAGTTTACTGGTTTCACAATATAACTGTTTGCTCCCAATTTATAACTCTCCACAATGTCTTTTTCTTCCTTCGATGAGGTAAGCATTACTACCGGTATCATCTGTGTCTGCGGGTTACTTTTTATCTGCCGCAATATCTCTATACCGCTCACTTTGGGCAGGTTTATGTCCAGTAAAATGAGCCTCGGCTTCATACCGGATTGCAGGTGTGCATATCGCCCCGTTCCAAATATGAATTCCAGCGCCTCCTCACCATCTTCTATATGCACGATCTCATTGGCAACATTATTTTTCCTGAGGCTGCGCAGTGCCAGTTCCGCTTCATCAGCGTCATCTTCAACCAGCAATATCTCTACTTTCTGTTGTTCTGTCATGACTGTTGTTTAAAGGTAGTGTAAAGTAAAATGTAGCCCCCTGGTCTGGTACTGCCTCTGCCCATACATCTCCATCATGCCGCGAAACTATTCGCTGAACAAGCGCCAGGCCAATTCCCGTTCCTTCAAATTCACTCTTCTTATGCAACCGCTGAAACACGCCGAATAACTTGTCCGAATAACGCATATCAAAACCCACGCCGTTGTCACTCACGCTAAATACAACCGCCCCTTCCCTTATTTCAGAATTTATTTCGATCAACGACTCAGCTCTGCCCGATGAATATTTGATCGCGTTTGACAACAGGTTCGACCACACTTGCTTCATCAGTATCGCATCACATTCGGCCTTGTGCAACACGCCCATCCTCAGGATCACCGGCTTCTCCGGCAATATGATCTGCTCCTCCATCACCGCCTTTATCAACTCGTTCATGTCCGTTTCCCTGAATACCAGCTGCTGCCTGCCCAACCTCGACAGCCGCAAAAGCTCATCTATCAGTGTGCCCATCCGCAGCGTATTGTTGATGATGGTCTGCAATATGCGCTGTCCTTCGCCATCCATTTGGCTCTTGTACTCATGCGTAAGTATCTCCGAATAACCATTGATGATCCGCAGCGGCGCCCTTAGGTCATGCGACACAGAATATGAAAAAGATTCAAGCTCCTTATTGGCTATCTCCAGTTGGCGGGTACGGTCTCGCACACGCCGCTCCAGCGTATCGTTCAATTCCTTTATTTCAAGCATCGCATTCTTCATCTCAGTAACATCCATGGTAATGGTCATCACCGCATATACATCATGGTCCTCATCCCTCAGCGGCACATAACGCACCAGCAGGTGCACACCATTTACAGTCATCTCATCTGTCACCATCTCGCCGGCAAATGCCCTGTCCTTGCACGCTCTTATGATCGGGTAATCAGCTCCTCTCAGCACTTCGCTTTCTATAACACCCTCCATCTTTGCCTTGTCATAGTCTAACTCTCCTAACCCTTCTCCTTCTACCACCAGGTAGCGGCGCTCCCGGTTCACAATGGTTACTACAGACTTTGGCAGGTTCGCAGCTATCGTCCGGTATGTCCGTTCACTCTTCACCAATTGCCCTTCCGTTTCTATCCTTCCGGTTATGTCTCTGCATATCTCCGATATACCAATAACCGTCCCCTCTTTATCAACAATTGCCGAGGTCGTCACGGACACATGCACCTTACTCCCGTTCTTTCTATATCGCTCCGTTTCATAGCTCGCTATGTGCTCTCCACCCGTTATCCTATCCAAAATGTCGCCGTCTTCCTCACCCGTCTCTCCCGCCTTCATCGGGCTAAGCTTACTGCCGATCGCTTCTTCCGGCGTATAACCAAATATCTGCTGCGCAGCATGGTTCCAGGTGAGTATCCTCCCATCCTTGTCACGGCTGATGATCGCATCCTCAGAATAATTGACGATCGACCGGAATAGCGCCTCATCCGCTTCATGCCTCCGTTTTTCCGTCACGTCTCTGTATGATACAACGATAGCTTTTACATGCGCATCATCCAGCATGTTGGTGAACGTCGCCGCCAGCCATGCAACTGCCCCTTCCTTATTCTTCACCCTGAACGTCAGCTCTCCCGATTGCTGTTGCCTGCCCAGCACATTTTTCTGAAGTGCTTCCAGCACATGCCGGTCCTCGTCAGCGATCCTTTTTATCCACGAATCACCATCATTTTCAATGCCCAGCCATTGTTGCAATGCTCTCGCCCTGGCATTCCTGTAAAACGGATTAAAGTCCCCGTCCATCAGGCATATCGCATCACTTCCGTTCTCCACTATCGCCCGGAACAAGATCTCGGCCGACTTTATTTCCACATTCTTATTCCTGATGATCTCCTGCTGTATTTCAGTCAGCATTCTTGCCTCCTGCTCTTCCTCGCGCTTCAGCCGCAGTTCTTCTTCAAGGTCCTTACTGGTCTTTGTCTTAACCGCCTGAGGCAATATTCTTATCAGCGAAAAAACGGTTACCCAGCTGATAATGCCGGTTGCAAATTTCACCAGGGCAGATAGCCGGTATGCCGGCACCCAAAACATCAGCGCATCCAGGAAGTGAGTCGCACCACATGCCAGTATGAACGCAGCAAACAAAACGTACAAACGCTTGAAATGCTGGCTGGTCCGCTTCGTAATATAACGGATGATGATCAGCGGTATGGCAAAATATGCCGCCCATATCATCAGGTCGCTGATAATATACAACCACCCATGAAACTGGCTCCATCTGCCACAATGCCACCTCGGCGGCCAGTCAGATGTATCAGTAAGCTGGCTAAAAAATTCAAGTAATTGATTCATCAGCCGTGGGTGTGTGCCTCGTTAGTTGAATAACCTTATTTTACAATAATAAACATTAGTCAGCAATTAACACATAAATTTTATAAATTATTTAGCAAGAAAAAACCGCCGTGTCAGGCGGTTCTTTATTATTTCTATTAAGCGTCTATTCTCGCGTATTTCGCATGACTTTCAATAAAGTCTCTGCGAGGCGCCACCTCTTCTCCCATTAGCATAGAGAATGTTCTGTCTGCCTCTGCTGTGCTGTCTATAGTTACCAATTTCAGCGTCCTTGTAGCCGGGTTCATAGTCGTCTCCCACAATTGCTCGGCATTCATCTCTCCAAGACCCTTATAGCGCTGAATGTTCACACTGTCTTCTTTACCGTTGGCCATTTTTTCCACCCACATCTTTCGGTCGCTCTCGCCCCAGGCATAGTGCTGTTCTTTGCCCTTCTTTACCAGGTACAATGGTGGCTGTGCCAGGTAAACATAGCCTTGCTTCACCAGGTCTTCCATATAGCGGTAAAAGAAAGTAAGGATAAGCGTGGCAATGTGCGAGCCATCCACATCCGCATCGGTCATGATGATGATCTTATGATACCTGAGTTTGGTCAGGTTAAGCGCCTTCGGATCCTCCGGTGTGCCTATGCTCACTCCCAGTGCCGTGAACATGTTCCTTATTTCCTCATTCTCATAGATCTTATGTTCCTGCGCCTTTTCCACGTTCAGTATCTTACCCCTCAGTGGCAGTATCGCCTGGAAATTACGATCCCTACCCTGTTTGGCGGTACCACCGGCCGAATCTCCTTCCACCAGGTACAGCTCGCAGTTCTCCGGATCCTTGTCCGAGCAGTCCGCAAGCTTACCAGGCATCCCGCCTCCGGTCAGCACACTCTTGCGCTGCACCATGTCGCGGGCTTTGCGCGCAGCCATCCTCGCCTGGGCAGCCAGTATCACTTTGTCTATCACCATCTTAGCATCCTTCGGATGCTCCTCCAGGAAAATGTCCAGTGCCCTGCTCACCGCCACGTCAACTATACCCATCACTTCGTTGTTGCCCAGCTTGGTTTTGGTCTGGCCTTCAAACTGAGGCTCGGGTACTTTCACTGATACTATAGCGCTCAACCCCTCACGGAAGTCATCTCCCGTTATCTCCACTTTCGCTTTCTCAAACAGCTTGTTCTTATCGCCATATGCTTTGAACACACGGGTGATCGCCCTGCGGAAACCCGCAACGTGCGTGCCTCCCTCTATGGTGTTGATATTATTTACGTAAGAAAAGATGTGCTCCGCATACGACGAGTTATAACACAGCGCCACTTCAACAGATACATTCGACTCTTTGTCCAACACTTCCACAAATATGGGTTCAGACAGCAATGCAGCACGCTTCCCGTTATCATCCAGGTAGCGCAGAAACTCTACAAGGCCGCCCTCACTATAAAACGTCTCCGTACTCGGGTTGCCATTGTCATCCTGGTCCCTTATATCCACCAGCGTTATCTTGATTCCCTTGTTCAGGAAGCTCAGCTCACGCAGGCGCGCCGCAAGAATATCGCGGATGTAGATCGCATCCTTGAATATCGTTGTGTCCGGGTGAAAATGCTGCAGCGTTCCCCGCTTTTCAGTGACGCCAATTTCGCGTACCGCATACTGGGGTATGCCCATCTTGTACTCCTGCTCAAATATCTTCCCTTCTCTGAATACCGTCGTGTGCATATGCTCACTGAGGGCATTCACGCAGCTCACACCAACACCGTGCAAACCGCCGGAAACCTTATAGCTGTCTTTATCAAACTTGCCACCCGCATGCAGCACGGTCATTACCACCTCCAGCGCCGAACGGCCTTCCTTGGCATGCATCCCTGTAGGTATACCCCGGCCATCATCCAGCACGCTTATCGAGTTATCGTGGTGTATCGTTACCGTAATGTTCTTGCAGTATCCGGCCAGCGCCTCATCTATCGAGTTGTCCACCACCTCATATACCAGGTGGTGCAATCCCTTTACGCCAATATCACCTATATACATCGCCGGGCGCTTACGCACCGCCTCCAGGCCTTCTAATACCTGGATACTGTCTGCACCGTATTCCCCTGGCTTAGATGGTTGTAAAACTTCGTTTTCAGTACTCATATTTTATAAGAGATCCTCCGCTTAACGTCAGAAGTGAAATGTGATTAGGTAACGCATTTTTCATATAGCAATTATTGCCGTATGTGCCGCTTACCAATATTACAAAAGTAACCAAAACAAGCGTCTTTATCAAGTATTTCCACCCTCCGGGCACTCATTAATTTACTAAAATATTCACTGCTCATCCACACTTTGGCTACTTCCGGCCGGCTATACTCAAAGACTCTGTTAATTTTCGTCCGTTTACCATACAGCCGCAGCCCCGGATGCTCGTTCCAGGCATCTGCGGCGTGCTTTTTGCACTTCCTGCAGGAGCGTTGGCCTATTCATGCGTAGAATTATTTTCATATTTGCTTTGGCAACAAGTTTAGCTGGTCTTATCTGCCGCTCATCCTCTTTCTGCGCAAACTAATGATGCCTGGCTGGAGAAAATGACCGCCTCCATCCGCCGCAACCAGATCGCCCCCATATCCGCTTATTTCGACAATATCGTGCCTTTAAGCATCAACGGTATTTCGTCCAACTATACGCCCAACCAGGCGGCCGTTGTGCTCCACAACTTTTTCGATCACAATTCACCCGTAAATTTCGCGTTTACCGACAGCAGCCGGCCTCAGAACAACACCAGATTTGTCAACGGTCGTTTCTCGTGTAGCACAGGCAGCTACAAAATAGCCATACTCCTGCTCCTCAGGGGCGACGCTTACATAGTGAAGAAGATCAGGATAGCCAGGGAATAAAAAAGCTCCGGTCTACACCGGAGCCACAATAAAATACCATACTAACACACTCAACGGAGACGGTATTTTATAAGCTTATCTGTTTTGCCTCAGGCAATACTTCTCGTTTGCGCATCTCCATGCTTCAGCACCTTTGCCTCCACATAAAAGATGATCTCTTCCGCCATATTCTTCGATTGGTCGCCCACCCGCTCCAGTTTCCTGATGATCGACAGAACATACAGCGCATCATTCATAGTGGTGATATCTGATTTTATGCACTCGCTCACGCGCTCTATTGCCTGCCTGTTAATAGTGTCCAGCACCTCATCCCTCTTAAATATGCTGCGCGCAAGTGTCGTGTCTTCTTTCTCAAATGCTATGCGGGTATCTGCCAGTATGTTTATCGCATCGTCAAACATGCCTAGCATGCCTGTCTTATTGAAAATATCTTTGTCAAAATCAGTTATCGCTTCAATAAGGTACTTGGCAATGCCTTCTGCTATGTCGCCAATGCGCTCCAGGTTATTGTTGATCTTCAACACCGCCAGCAGAAAGCGAAGGTCAACCGCTACCGGACAATAAAGAGCAAATACATTTTCACAGTCGCGGTCTATCTTCAGCTCAAAAGCATTCACCCGTTTTTCTTTCAGCACCACTTCCCGGGCCAGGTCCCGGTCAAAATGCAGCATAGCTGTGCGCGCTTTATGCAACTGAGATTCTACCAGCGCCCACATACTGAGCACTTCCGTTTTTACTGACTGTATTTCATTTTCTAACTGTGTCATATATGGCAGTAGTGTTAGGTTAGCTGAATCGGCCGGTTATATAATTCTGTGTGCGTGTATCTTTCGGATTGGTGAACATTTGCTTGGTATCATCATACTCCACCAGTTCGCCCATATAGAAAAACGCTGTTCTGTCGCTGCAGCGCGCTGCCTGCTGCATATTGTGCGTCACTATGATCAGCGTATAGTTCTTCTTCAACTCATGAAACAACTCTTCAACTGTCGAGGTTGATATCGGATCAAGGGCACTTGTCGGCTCATCAAATAAGATCACCTCTGGCTCCATAGCCACCGTACGCGCTATGCAAAGGCGCTGTTGCTGGCCCCCGGAAAGAAACGTCCCTTTCTTATTCAACGAGTCTTTCACTTCATTCCACAAAGCCACGCGCTCCAGCGAATGCTGCACGATATTGTCCCGCTCCGCCTTCGGAAGCTTAATGCCGTTAAGCTTGTACCCGGCTATAACGTTGTCGTAGATACTCAGGTTCGGGAACGGATTGGGCCGCTGGAATACCATCCCGATTTTCAGGCGCACAAATATCGGGTGCATGGCCATCACATCTTCATTGTTCAGCAGTATCTGTCCGTTGGCAGTTGCTCCGGGTATCAGTTCATGCATGCGGTTGATGCCCCGTAAAAACGTCGTCTTACCACAACCAGATGGCCCCATTACCGCAATTACGTGGTTCTTGGGTATCTCTATGTTCACGTTCTTTACTACGTGATTGTCTCCGAAGTAAGAGTTATAGTTTACCGACTTTACAATTGTACTTTCCATCGTTTTGTGATCAACCTGGTCAAAAAGTTAAGAAGTAATACCCACACCAACAGGATCAGCGAAGCGCCCCAGGCAAGGTCCTTCCATTCATTATAAGGAGATATCGCGTATTTAAAGATCAGGTGGGGCAATGTTTCCATAGGCTTGCGCACGTCTATATTCATAAACTGGCAGCCAAATGCCGTAAACAGCAACGGTGCCGTCTCGCCGGCAATACGGGCCACCGACAGCATAACGCCGGAAAGTATCCCGCTTATGCCGCACGGCAATATTACTTTCAATATCACACGGTGAAATGGCATACCTAATGCAAATGCCGCCTCCCTAATGCTATCCGGTAACAGTTTCAGGGTTTCCTCGGTCGAGCGCACCACTATCGGCAACATCATTATTGCCAATGCTATGCTTCCCGATATGGCCGAGTAGCCACCCAGAGGTTTAACCAGCCATATATAGGCTACAATGCCAATTACTATTGATGGCACCCCCTGCAGTATATCTACACACAACCTGCTCCAGTAAGCCAGCTTTGAGTTGCGATTCTCGCCCAGGTACACTCCGCAAAGTATCCCTATCGGCACCGCAATTACTGAGGCCATCAGAATGATGATCATGCTGCCGGCAAGCGCATGAGCAACGCCGCCATTTGTTTCGCCAACTGGTTTTTCCACATTAACAAGGAACGCCCAGTTCACATGCGTGATCCCCGCTTTGATGATGAAGCCCAGGATGGCGATGAGCGGCACCACGCAGGCAACAGACAACAAGATTGTCAGCCCCTGGAATGCACTGCTTTTACCTATCCTGTATTTTATCTTTGTGCTCATTATTATGTTCTGTTTTGCACAGGGCGCATTCGTCCCCGGAGAATTGCAAGTTTATCTTAATTGAACTTGCCGATCACTTTCTTGCCGATCATATTGATGACTACAGTCACCAGGAAAAGCACAAGGCCCAGCTCCACAAGCGCAGAGTTATATACCCGCTTATCCGCCTCGCCCAGCTCATTGGCAATAACGCTCGCCATCGTATTGCCTGTCGCAAACAGGCTGTGCGGCATCTGTGTCGTATTACCGATCACCATGGTCACAGCCATGGTCTCGCCAAGCGCACGGCCCAGCGATAACAGCACACCCGCAAAAAGACCCGACTTAGTATATGGGATGATCACACTGCGGATCACCTCCCAGCGGGTAGCACCAAGCGAATATGCGCCTTCTTTCAATGCCGAAGGCACCATTTGTATCATAGATCGCCCCAGCGATGCCGCATAGGGTATCACCATTATGGCCAACACCAGCGCCGATGTAAATATGCCATACCCGATAGGCGGCACGCCCAACTTTATTTCCAGTTGCTGCACTATCGGCACCATAACCGCCAGCCCCCAGAAACCATAGATCACCGAAGGCACAGCCGCTATCAGTTCAACCGCATTCTTCAAAAGGTTCGGCAGCCATCCTTTAGGATAATATTCTCCCAGGAATATAGCTACCGCAAACGAAAATGGCACTGATATGATAAGCCCTACGAACGAGGTGAGCAGCGTTCCCAGCAGGAACGGCAATGCACCATAGACATCACGGACAGGGTCCCAGGTCTTGCCCCACAGGTAACCTGCGCCTAATGTCTGTATGGACGGTATAGCCTGAACGACCAGTGTCAGAAACACTGCCAGCACTATTACCACCATCAGCAGGCTCACGATCACCAGCGAGCTCCTGAATACACCCTCCGTCTTTATCTGCCTGTGCGACCGCTTGATGCGGCCCGCGCTTCTCGCGCTCCTCGCGCTTATCGAAGAAGTAATTACCCGCAGCGTTTCGTTGCTGCGGGTAATTACGTCATTATTTATTGGTGTATCCATTATGTTTCAGGATAGGTCATTATTGCAATACTGGCTTGCCATCATAGGTAACGCTCTTCAGTTGCGCATCACCTACACTTACTGCCTTTGCAGACAGCGGTGCATAGTTCAGCGGAGCGCCAAACTGCTGTCCGTCATGGATCATCCACTGTATCAGCGTCAGCATTTTCTTGGCACGATCTGCAGAGCGGTTGTTGTACTTCTGCTCTTTGTAAATGATCACCCATGAAAAACCAGAGATAGGATAACCATCTGCAGCTTCTGTGTTGGTCAGTGACACCTTGCCGTCAGCAGGTATGTCTATGTTTGCAGCAGCAGTTACGCTGGCAATGCTCGGTGTGATGTAGTTACCGGCCTTGTTCTGCATCTTGGCATAAGCCATGCCGTTCTGCACTGCATAAGCCAATTCTATATAACCGATTGCGCCCGGTGTTTGCTTGATGAGGCCAGCAACACCTTCGTTACCTTTACCGCCCATACCGGCAACCCAGTTAACTGATGATCCTTTGCCAACTTTAGTTTCCCAATCCTTGCTCACCTTGGTCAGGTAAGTAGTAAAGATGTTGGTAGTACCGCTACCGTCTGTGCGGTGTGCAACCACGATGTCTGTAGATGGAAGCTTAACACCTTTGTTGATCGCAGCGATCTTAGGGTCATTCCACTTCTTGATGTTACCGAGGAAGATGTTAGCAAGAACATCAGGAGTGAGCATCAGCGTGTCCTTAACTTCAGGCAGGTTGTAGCTCAGTACTACAGCACCGGCAGTTACAGGAATGTGCACTGCATCAGCACCCATAGCCTTAGCCTGGTCGTCGCTCAGCGGCGCATCAGATGCACCAAAGTCAACAGTTTTGTCGGTCAGCGCCTTGATGCCGCCACCAGAACCTATGGACTGGTAGTTAACCTGCGGATTTCCTGCTGTTTTTGCATATTCAGCAAACATCTTAGAGAACAGCGGATTGTCGAAAGAACTGCCCGCACCCAGCAGCGTGTTGTCATCACCGCTTTTAGAAGTGCTGTCGTTCTTACCGCCATTGCCAGAACCATTACAGCTCGTTAGCATCGTGCTTCCGGTAAGGGCTATGGCCACTGCAGCCAAAGCGAGTTTCTTAATTGCTTTCATATTTTTTGCGTTTTTGTGTGTGAGCCAGTTAAAACAATTATTTACCGTAGATGTAGTAGAAGGTCAGACGGTAAACTGCATCTGTACCCTTAACACCAGAAATGCCCGAGTTCATGCTTGAATAAGCTGTACCTGCTGCATTCTTGTCGCCAGGGTTTACACCGCTGTTATATGTGTTGATCCACACGTTAGGCATGATGTGCACATTCTTGATCGGTGTGTAGTCCAGACCGAATGTTGCAAACATTTCCTTGTTGGTTGGGTCATACTGAGAAGTCAGCACACTGTATGACTTTGTATTCTTGTCACTAACAATTGAGCTCAGGTTGCCGGTTGGGTCGTAGTTGTCGAAACGGGCAAAGAAACCAAGCGTTTCCTTTGTGATGCGGCCCTTTGTGAAGATGGATACGCCTGTAGCCTTTGTTGTGCGGTAGTAGGTCTTACCATCAACACCGGTAACCTTTACATCGCCCATCAGCGTGTTCATGAAAGCTTCAACACCAACTGTCAGCTTCTGTGTGTTATAAGCAACAAACAACTTGGTCATACGGCGGTCATGATACAGCGCGCCGTTAGGGCCGCCTACATAAGTACCCCAGTTGATCTTGTTGTAATCCTGGTAAAGATCTACAACCAGCTTCTTGTCCATGAACTTGGCATATACATCACCGTAGAATGTCTTGTATGCATCGCTTTCAACCTTTGCACCGGTACCGTTAGCGATCATTACATCGTAACCATAGTTACCCTTGCTGTCAAACCAGCCCTGCAGCGCAGCACCAAAGTCATAAGAAGTTGTACGACGGATATCAGTGATGGTCCTTTCTATTGAGCGGTAGCCCCAAACTTCTTCCGATGTCTGTGTGTTCCTTGCATATTCTTTCAGAGCAGAACCCTGTGCAAAAGTTGGAGTTGGCAACTGGCCGAAAACGAAGTCAGAATTCTTGAAAATATTCTTCCAGCGGATATTTGCCAGCTTCACATACGGACTGAATTTACCGTTTACAAGTACATCACCAGCAGACTGGTTCTGAAGACCTGCGTTGAAATCATCCTCAGCAGCAAGCAGGAATTCTGCTACAAACTTCTGGCTGATCTCGTAGTTATAGCCGAGGTAAATACGGCGCCACTGGAATGTGCTCGCGTTTGCTGGCATTCCTGTGTACTGATTGGAACCACCGCGGTAAACCGGGGTCGTTGCAGTACCAATGTTATCTGTGCTGCCCTTAAAAGCGTAATCGCCAAAAGCATAACCCCACAGCTTGCCATGAGGAACAAATGGTTTGGTTGTGTCTGCGCTCTGTGCGTTTGCTGCACTTGCAATAGAAAGACAAAGTGTTGCGGCTATGCCGGACTTTTTTAGTAGATTTTTGATTTGCATGAGTGTGTGAAATTTGCCCGCAAAGAAACTTCGCCACCGTTACCGCCATGTTACCGCAATATTAACTTAATGTTACCATCAATTATATTTATTCCATATTCGTTTGGCCCGAAATAAAACAGGCGCCATCAACGGCGCCTGTTTCAACACAATAAATAAGATACACTTATCGTAACAATGTAATGTTACCTCGCATAGTAAATAACTTGTTCGTCTTAGCCGACACCGCCTGCACCTCATAAACATATACACCCTGCGGCTGGGCTGTTCCTTTATAGGTCCCATCCCATCCCTGGCTCAGATCCGTTGTCTCAAACACCAGCACGCCCCAGCGGTCAAATATTCTGAAGTAATTCAGGCTTGCAAGGCCATCCTCTATCAGCTTGAACATATTGTTTGCTCCGTTGCCCGGCGTGAACGCATTGGGAAGCGCATACAGCGGAAGATCGGATACATGTATGTAAAGCGAATCCTGCACATGGCAACCGTTCTCAGTAATGCCGGTAACTGTGTACATGGTGTTGATGGTAGGCGTCGCTACAGGGTCTGCAATATTGTCTGCACTCAGCCCCGCTGGCGGGAACCATGCCAGCTCGTAGCAATTGGTCACCGGTGTAATGTGGTAGCTTTCCCCTGCATACAAGGTAACCGAGTCTTCCACACCCAGGAAGATCATACCCGCAGGATACACATGCACACCAACTTCCGCAGAATCAGTACATCCAAAGTGGTTGGTCACTACAACCATGTACTGCAGGTCTGTTACCGGGTATGCTACAGTGGTAGCTGACAGCGAGTCGTACGTATAAGTTGCCGGGAACCAATGATACACGTCCAGCGGATCGGCATCTATCGCAGTCAATGTTACGCTGTCGTGCGGGCAAATATCCGGCGCCGATATGGTGGCCGTAACCGATGGTTTCGGATACACGGTTACCTGAATACTATCTATAGGACTGGTACAACCATTTGCGGTAGCGTTCAGGTAGTAATACCTGATGCCTGGCGTATCTGTTTGTGGTGTTGGCGCCACAGCAGTACCTACACCACCCGCAGCAGCTGAGGAGAACCACAAAACATTGGATGCATCTACTGCCTGCAATTGCGGCGCATCGTAATACTGGCAATAGGTGAGCCACGTAACCCACGGTGGAGCCGGCGAGGCATTGATCAGCGCCGTATCAAATGCGGTATTGGTGCAGGACCCGGTAGATGCGCTCGTGGTTACAGTCACTGTATACACGCCACTGTTCTCAAGTGTGGAGTTGGCCACTGTTGGGTTGGCACTACCCGACCCAAAACCAAATGGACCTGACCAATTAAATGTTACTCCAGGGTCGCTGTTGCCAAATAGCTTCAGAGTGTCCCCGGCACATATTGGCCCGTTATTACTTACAGTCAAATTGGGGGTTGGCGTTATGGTCACATTCAAACTCGATGATGCCGTGCAATTGCCCAGTGTTGCTGTTGCAATGTACAGCCCGCTTCCCGAAACAGGCATCCCCGTCAATACAGGATCTGCCAGCGGCGATGTAAAGCCACCTGGGCCTGCCCAGGAGATAGTAGACTCTGTTGTATCATCAGTCGCATAGAGGTTCAGCGTGCCGCCTTCACACACCGGCGAATTGCTCGAGACATTTGGCGTAGCGGGGCTTGGCATGATCGTTGCCGTATCATACGATACCGGCCCCACGCAACCGTTCAGCACTTCATAAACTGAGTAAACCCCATTTGCGGCCATGCCCACATTCGTGATCTGCGGATACTCTATGGTTGACGTAAATGAGTTAGGCCCGCTCCAGTAATACGTTCCAGAGGTAGGCGATGCCACAGAAGACAAAATAAGCAGCCCGCCCTCACATACCGGGGAATTAGTTGTCGCTATCGGCGCGCTTGGCGTCTGGAAGATCTGCACAAATGTAAATGCAGAAGAACTACAAGAACCATGCACGGAAGTCAGCGTCACCGTCACCGTGTAGTTCCCCGTCTCCGAAATATTTCCGTTCACGATCACAGGGTTCTGGTCTGTGGAATTATACGACCCGGGGCCCGACCACGCATAAGTAATACCGCTAGTGGCAGTAGAAGAGGATAATGATACGGTGTTCCCTGAACATATAGGACTGTTGCTGGCGACGATCGGCGTCACAGGCGTCGAATCCACATATAGATGGGTCGTTGCACTATCGGTACATCCGGCAAAAGTTGCCCATACCGTATAGCTGCCACCCGCAGCCGTGCCAATGGAGCTGATCGTTGGGTCTTCAACGGTAGAAGAAAATGAGTTAGGGCCAGACCACGAATAAGTTGCCCCTGGCGTATCTGCAGTTACATGGAACGTAAAATTGGTCCCTGTACACGGCGCAGGGAACACCGGAGCCACATTCGGCAGCGGCGGGTACGGATTTACCTGCACGGTTGTTGTAGCCGTGGCCGTACAACCGCTCAGCGTGGCCGTCACAGTATATACGCCGGTGAATCCCGTGCCTGCATTATAAATAATGGGGTTTTGCAAAGTATTGCCCCATCCCCCGGGCCCCGACCAGTTAAAGGTCACACCTGGCACTCCGTCGGTTGAAGTAAGTAGTAATGTATCGCCTGAGCAGATCGGCGTATTATTTGCAGCCGTCACTGTTCCGGGGTTCACAATATTCACATGGGTGGTAGAGGTGTCAAGACACCCGTTCCAGTTGGCGATCACGGTATAGAATCCCGTATCAGCCTGCGTAGCCGCGGTGATCACCGGATTTTCCACGGCAGAAGTAAAGCCCCCCGGTCCCGTCCAGCTAAAGGTTTCTCCCGTCGAGTCCGGGCTGGCTAAAAGTGTAAGGTCTATACCAGCGCATATCGTTGCATTGCTCGATGCAGTTACTACTGGTTTTGGTTTGATCACAACATCGGTGTATCCTGTATCTGCGCCATTCTTGATCACCATGTAAACACCCGAATCTGCAACCGTTGCACCGGGTATCACGGGATCCTGTACAGTACTGGTAAAACCGCCCGGCCCGGTCCATGCATAGGTAGCGCCTGTGCTGTCGCCTATCGCATACAACTTCAGTGTGTCTCCCGAGCATATCGGCCCGTTGTTGGCAGGCGTCAGGCAGGTGCTTCCAACTATGTCAACAGACTTCACCATCTGCGTACTGTAAACAGCTCCCGTACTGCCACTGAATCCGAAATAACCTGTGAGGCCGGATAAACTGAATGTTCCCGAAAGCGTGGCTGTAGTACTGTAGTTGAAATAAACATTCACCGCACCCATGTAGTAGGTCACTTTTACATGGTGCCAGGCTCCGTTCGTAATAAAACTCTGGCTGGTAGCTACCGGCGACAATACTCCGGTGGTAGATCCTTCTACATATTGATAAACAGTGCCATCATATCCCAGCAATGTTGCCAGCGGATTGTCGGCAACTCCATCATTGTTGTAGGTGTCCAGTATCAGTATAAGTCCGTGTGGGTAAGTGGGTAAGCCTATCGCGCTACCCGTTACACCGGTGGTTGGCGGATTGGTCAAAAACCAGAATGCAATACCGTCAGCTACGCCCGATGAGGATGGAGTGATCTTAAAATCAAAATCAGCAGTGAAGCTGCAATAGTCGCTCATGTTCACCGCAGTGTTGTAATATACGTGGTTGGCCTCGCCGGTAGCAGGCGTGGTTATCCTGAACTCACTGTCCACTGGTGCTGCGCCCGTACCGGCATAGGTCCAGCCCGTATATACCAGCGGGTAACCCGTCATGGTAATAGGGAACTGTGCCCTCGCGAACGTAGTGCAGATGCAAAGAATGATCAGCAGAATTATCCTTTTCATCGGGTTTTTTCGTTTAAATTGGCTTTTGAGCACCTTATCTGCATTTTCAAATAGATAAGACGATCAAAACTACTCATTTGGATGGTCTCAGCTCAAAGAAATAACATCCCAAAACACGCTAAAACAGCGGTTTATAGAACTAATTCTATATATCCACCTCCCAATTACACGACCATCAGCAACCGGGCAAAGCCCGCCGCGCCGATAAAAATAGTAAAATTTCTTTACGTAATTATAAAAATGTAATTGAAAAACTTGTTTTACTTATTGTACTTCAAATATTTAGCTGCCCCGGCAAGTGGTGTATCTACTCCTCGCCGCCGCGGTAGCGCTGTCTTGTCTGTTTCTTGAGGCCCTGCTGCTTTTTACTGTCCAGGCGCTTTTGCCGCACAGCCCTCGATGGTTTTGTTGCCTTCCGTTCTTCCTCTACCACCAGGCTTTCATCCACCAGTTGCAGCATCCGCTCCAGCGCAATGGCCTTATTCTCCGCCTGCGACCGGCTGGCGCTGCTGCGCACCGTCAGCACACCGCTTTTGCTGATGCGCCTGCCCAGCCGTTCCCGTATCAGCGCCTTTTCTTCATCAGTGAACAATGCAGATGTTTCAGGCACCCAACAGGCCTGGACCATGGTCTCCACTTTGTTCACATTCTGGCCACCCTTACCGCCGCTGCGCGCAGTGCGGTAAAACACCTCCGCCGATAGATCTTTCATGTCACCAAAGTTAGGGATTGGCCGAACTAAGTGATTATTCCTGCCCTTCCGTACATTTATTGCAATGTCGCAGCATCCGCCATACCTGCCGCTTACAATTACTTCCATACGCGAAGAGGTACCGGGCGTTAAGACATTCGTGCTCGCTCCCGCAAACGGCGGGCAGCTTTCTTATAAAGCAGGCCAGTTCCTCACTTTCATATTCACCTGCCACGGCCGCGAAGAGCGGCGCTCGTTTTCCATCTCCTCAAGCCCGGCGGCCGGCGAGCCGCTTTCCATAACGGTCAAGCGTATTGACAACGGTGCGTTCTCACGCCTGCTGGCCGACAAAGCCGCTATTGGCGACACACTTTACACTACCGGGGCCGCGGGGCTGTTTACATTACCAGCTGTAGTAGCGCCCGGCGCGGAGTTCCTGTTTTTTGCTGCAGGTGTGGGCATCACGCCGGTGCTGCCGCTTATTAAGGAACTGCTGTTTGGCAACACGGACACCCGCGCAGTGCTCTTCTACAGCAACCGCTCCCGCAACGACATTGTTTTTGCCGGCCAGCTGACCACCCTCGGACATTCCTTTCCCGGCCGGCTAAGCGTGGTTCATTTGCTTAGCGACTGGCCCGATCTTTCCCGTGCCCGCCTCAATCGACAATTGCTGCCCGTTTTGCTGCAAGAGCAGGTCTCAGTGCCGCTCAGCCGTATCACCGTGTATATCTGCGGGCCGTTCAACTATATGCGCATGGTGGCCTGGACACTGGAAGAAGCCGGCCTGTCCGGCGACCAGATAAGGCGAGAGAATTTTAATGCGGAGAAGACGCCCGCGGCCACCAGGCTGCCACCAGACCAACAGCCCCATGATGTGACCATTGCGTTTTCAGACGGGCAGACACATACTGTGCACTGCACTTATCCTGAAAGCATACTGCACGCTGCACGCCGGCAGAGGCTGCAATTACCTAATAGCTGCGAGGCAGGGCAGTGCGGCAGTTGCGCATTAAAATGTACGTCCGGACAGGTATGGATGTCGGCCAACGAGGTGCTTACTGCCCGCGATCTGGCTGCAGGGCTGGTACTCACCTGCACAGGCCATCCCATCAACGGCAATGTAACATTGCAGGCATAAAAAAGCCCCGGCTAAAAAACCAGGGCTAAAAAAATTTCCAAGCTTTGTAAAACGACTAATTATTAGCTGGTGTAGGGGTCACATAACTTGCAGAGATGACGCCATTTACAAAATGCACACCTGCCAGTGATTCTATCCTGTTGATGTCCACCTTGTGCAGCTCCAACTTATCGTTGGGGCTATATGGCTCGATGTTGTGAAATTCATAGCACAGGTATTCGTCTGTGCTGGGCACGTAGATCACTTTCCAGCAATACTCCGGTACCACTATTGTGTTATTGGCGCCGATCACCCAGTTTCGGCCTACTGTGCCGGCAAATACTTTTATCTTTTTGTACTTCTTCGCCTTTATCATTTCCTTCTGCTGCAGCTCGCCCCACAGGCTCTTGTACAGATCCTTAGGCATTGGCATCACATTGGTAAAATAATAGCTCTCGCGATACGCATCCTTGTCGCAGGTATTTTCCTCTGGCGACATCATCTGGGCATGATCAAACAGCGTGTAAGCGTAGTCATCCTTCAGTGCTGAGAATTCAGGCAACTGAGGGTCTGTATCCATAGACACACCATTCTCGCCTTTCTGCCTGCTGCACGCAAATAATTCAGGGGTAAGTGTATATACAACCAGAACCGGAAGGTGCTGGGTCTTGGAGAAGTATGAAGTATAGTTTTGATTGCGAATCTTCACAATATCCTGGGCGTTTGTGTTCATGCTCAGACAAGCACACAGGATAACAGCCAGTTTAGAAAATTTGCTTAGTATTCCCTTTTGCATATTTACTGTTTGTCAGTTTAATGATTGATACAGATTTCGGATTGTTAGCGATAAAATTAGAACTTTCACCCAATTTTTTATAATTATCTAAAGATTTTATTGGTTTTTCCCCTCATTTTGTTGCCCGCAAAGCCGCAATGCCGCACCCACAGCCACTTATAATTCATCGTCACACCATCTCCCATAGCCCCCGGCTCCCAACTTTGTCCCAAAACTGAACCCAAACCCACCTGGCTACCTGCTTATTACTTTCTACTTACGACTAAATGACTATCTACTGAGTACGCTCTACCTTCTACTTTCTTTCAACGCTTCCTCCATTGCTTTATACACCTGCTCCTTCAGCACGGGCAGGTCTTCTGGCGATAGGTTGGCCGCAGGTATGGGGTCCAGGTATATTACCCGGTTGCGGCCCGGCCACAGTTTCCACCACGCGCTGTAGTGCCACCTGTCCACCGTATCCGGAAAAATGATGGGTAATACACTTACCCCGGTGCGCACTGCCAGGCGAAAGGCCCCGTCATAAAAGCTCTTCAGCGGCGCATCTGTTTCATTGAATGTCCCTTCGGGGAAAAGGATGATGTGACCCTCCTTGCGCAGCACCCGCCACATCAGGCGCATGCTTATGGAGCGGCTCACCTGGTTGCTGCGGTCCACCAGTATCACTATCTGTTTGTAAATGTAGCCCACCAGAGGCACCTTCGATATTTCCTTTTTGCCCAGCACACGGAAATAGCCGCTTACTGCCGGAAAAATGACCACTGTATCCATGTAGCTGGTATGGTTGGCCACTATGATGTAACGGCCCTCCGGCTGCCTGCCCACTTTTTTCAGCGGCATGCCAATAGCCCACAGCCACATGTGTGCCCAGCCTTTGATCACCTTATTGATGGCGCTGCGCGCAGCCGTATTGTTGCCAAAACTGATAATGGCCACAAGCGGGAACACCACCGCCAGGCAAATAAGGAACGAGAGCACGACGTATGCCGTGTAGAAGGGTTGGACTATTTTCCGCAACATCGGCAGTTCAATTACCCGAACGAGGGGAACATGGGTTTACCGATATCCGCGCGGCCGGCCCATGGCGTCATGGCCAGGAAGATGAGCAGCGCCAGCAGCGAGCACCAGAACAGCACCTTGAACTTACGGTCGCTGCCGGTATTCTTTTTGGCTGCGCTGTAGCCCACATGCACCAGCACTATGGCTATTACCATGCTCAGCGGATGCTCCATGCCATAAAACCGGCTATAGTGGTTGGCCATGCCGCCATTACCGAGGCCGGAGGCAAAACCACCCATCATATACACCACAAGGCCCAGCAGCAACTGTATGTCGCAGGAGATCATCATGAACAGTGCGCCCTTGCGGTTGCCGGGCGTAAATTCTTTCTTGCCCATCATGCCCATAAGGCTCTGAACAAAAACAATAAGCGTGGTGAGCAGTACTACGTACCTGAAGATGCTGTGCAGTGCAATGAACATTGGGAAAAGTTTATGCGGCTAATTTAGTCAGTTCTTATCAATTTATTGGTGGGGCAGGCAGGAATTCTGCCTGCGGGGCAAACTACCAGCCCATCCGTTCGCGCAGGCGCATGATGTGCTCTGCGTGGTGCCGCCCGTGCCAGGCATAGAGCGCCGCCAGTTGCCATATGGCCATATTCCTGTTGTGCTGCGGATGGTAAAAAGTGCGTTCCCAGTCTGTGGGCTGCAGTTGCTCCAACTGGTGCACCATACGCAGGTGCAGCGCATGCAGCAGTGTCACCGATATGTTCACGGGCAGATGCCTGCTGTCCGGCAGTTCGGCCCAGAGCGCCTCATCATAGGGCTTCACGGTTGGGTTATCCTCCGTCAGCGCCAGCTTCAGGCGTATGTAGGCATTCATGTGGCTGTCCGCCACATGGTGCACCACTTGCTGCACCGTCCAGCCGCCGGGGCGGTAGGGTGTTTCCAGTTGGGGCACATCCAGGTTCTCTATACAGGCGTCCATCCACATGGGCAGCCCTTTCAGTGCGCCCAGCCATTCTTTGATGTCTGCATCGGTATAGGTTTCCGGCCTTTTGAAACGGCCAATAGGGTATTGCAGTTCTTCCATATTTGCTTCCATATGACTGAAGTTTTTTTATTTATACAATTCCCGGTAAAAGCTTTTCTCTACATCTGTTCCGGGATATATTTTCTGGGACCGTGAATAGTGGTTGCGCTGGGTGAAATAAAAGTCGAGTATGTCGTCGCCATTAGTGCACACGATAACCAGGTCGGGTTCTGTGAAACGCGCCTTTTCCTCATACAGCGACTCATAGTCATCCAGCGTATAGTTGGGCGCTGCTGCATTGATGATGACCTTGTCCGGAAACTGCTGCTGCAGCAGGTTGGTGGCAATGAAGTCATTATCCAGGTAAGGATTATACACCTGTCCGTCGCCCAGTATCAATACCGTCTGTTTCGACTTCGGGAATACGAGGTCCTTGTTCATCCGCAGGCCCTGGTTGTTCACCTTCAGGTGATAGGGCAGGTTCTTATCCCGGTCTACCACTTCATCCTCGCCGGGCTGCAGGTCGCCAAAAGTTGCAGGCTTGGTTGCAACAGATGGTTTGCGGCTGCTGCCGACACTGTCGTATTTTTTGATGATATCTGCCAACTGGCTGGCCACCAATGCGGCCCCGGCCTTTGTCCAGCCACCCTCGTCGGGCAGTACGGACAATTGTGCAACATCTTCTTTGGCAAACACGGAAGAGAGGTCGTACCAGTCTATACCCAGGTCATCGCAATTCTTGGTGATGAAGGGGATGCCGTAGGTATTGCTGAGCGTGGCCGCATGGCCTACTTCAGGCGTCAGCACCACCACCACCAGCTTGGCCCCATCGGCATCTGCATCGCCCTTCAGGGTTATCAGCGTGCGCTTGTAGCGGTCCATCAGGTCGCCATAAAGACGGCGGCCATAGTCCTGCTGAAATATCTCCTCGCGCGGTATGCGGTCATATTTCTCCAGGATGCCATCGCGCTGGGCTTTAAAGGCCAGCTTGTTGATGGAACCCGATTTAAGATTACAGGCGGAAAATACCAAAGACATCATTGCGGCCCCTAACAGAGGCGCGCATGCTTTGTATAAACCCGCTGTCTTCATGTTGCCTGGTGTTTCAAATGAGTTAGCCCGCCTGGAATTGCCTGAGGAAACGCACGTCATTCTGCGAATAAAGCCGCAGGTCGTTCACCTGGTATTTCACCTGCGTGATGCGTTCCACGCCCATACCAAATGCAAAGCCGGTGTACACTTCGGGGTCTATACCAAAGTTGCGCAGCATGTTGGGGTGCACCATCCCACAGCCCAGTATCTCTACCCAGCCGGTATGCTTGCACAGGTTGCAACCGCTGCCGCCGCATACGGTGCAGGATATGTCCATCTCCGCACTTGGCTCAGTGAACGGGAAGTAAGATGGCCGGAAGCGCACTTTGGTCTGCTCGCCAAACATCTCGGTAACGAAATAATAAAGCGTCTGTTTCAGATCGGCAAAAGAAACGTTCTTGTCCACATACAGCCCCTCGCACTGGTGGAAGAAGCAATGCGCGCGGGCAGAGATGGTCTCGTTGCGATACACGCGGCCGGGGCATATCACCCTTATGGGCAATGGCTGGCTCTCTAACAAACGCGCCTGCACCGATGATGTATGCGTGCGCAGCACCCAGTCCGGACTTTTAGACACGTAGAACGTATCCTGCATATCGCGGGCGGTGTGGTGCTCCGGCATATTGAGCGAGGTAAAGTTGTGCCAGTCGTCCTCTATCTCCGGACCTGTGGCCACGCTGAAACCAATGCGCTCAAAAATGGAAACTATCTTTTCCTCCACCATACGCAGCGGGTGGCGGGTGCCTATGGGCAGCGGTGTGCCGGGCAGGGTAAGGTCTATACCCTTGCCCTTCTGGCTGCCTGCGGCCATCACGTCTTTATACGATTCGTATTTCTGCTCCGCCAGTTGTTTAAAGGCGTTCAGCAATTGGCCGGCTTCCTTGCGCTGCTCCGGCGCTACATTTTTCATTTCTCCGAATACGGCCTTTACAATGCCTTTTGCACCCAAAAAACGTATGCGGTAGTCTTCCAGCTCGGCAGCATTGGCCGGCTGAAAATTGTTTATTTCCTGCTCATAAGTACTGAGCTGTTCCTGTAAGGGCGACATAGTGTGACAAAGATACGTTTTACTAAATGGCACAATAGCTCAATGGCTGAATGGCTCAATTAAAATGTGGAAATGTGCCCTTCGAGGGAAATCAGGGCGCATTGCCCGATGGCAAAATATGCCCCAATCGGGCAATGGTTTTCGGATGTTCGGTCATATTTCATTGGTTTATAGTACCTTGTATTCATATTTAAATTTCCACCATTGCCCGATATGGCCCGGTGGTTCGACAAGCTCACCAGAGCGAGTGCGGGGAGTGAGTGCGCATGTGAAGTGTTGATGTAGTGGCGCATGCACTAAAGTTAGTGCGCGCGCAGGGGTTTGTTGCCGAAAGCCGGCATGATGACGCTTATAATGGTCATGATGACCGGAAAAAGCGTCATGATGCAGATGTGCGGGGACGGTAAAATGCCTTAACGAACGGATAGTTTCGGAGGAGATACGTTTCTTTTTTCTGCACAACACTGGAGTGCAACGCCCACGCGCAACCACTGGCAGCAACACCAATAGCGGCGAGGAAAAGCCAAAAGGCGTATTAGCGAATTATTATTGCCTGGGAGATGGCTGGCCTGTCTGTGAAATGCAAACAAAAGTTGTAGACACCCGGCGCCGGGCACATAAATGATATTGTACCTGATGCTTTGTCTATTGATGCCGGAAAACATCTGCCCAGCATATCGGAAACGGTGACATCAGTAATATCATTCAGCTCACCTTTTATGTAAACAGTTCCTTTTGCTGGGTTGGGGAAGAGGATGGGCACTGGTTTTTGGTTGACGGACGGCAAGTCTTCAGGGGAAAACCCCAAATAACGCACAAGAGCTGAATAATAATGGCCTGAATAATACGAATTCCCCGCGGCAAGAATTTTGCCATCCGGCTGAATTGCTACAGCATTTATAATGTCCACACTGTCGTGAATATCTGTCGTTATCCTGCCATGAATACCGAATAAACTATCTATTTGTCCATTACTATCTAACCGGACTAATGCAAAGTTTTTATGATGGTCTATTGTGGCAAATCCGGCTGCGACTATCTCTCCGTTAGCCGCCAGGCATATAGCATTAATACGGTCATCATCACTGGCAAAATCAATAATTACAACGCCGGTATCACCAAACGAGCGATCAATAGAACCGTCTTTATTAAACCGCACGATGGTGAAGTTTTCACCTTCACTACCCCTTGTGCCGCTGCCCGCCACAATGATTTTACCGTTGGGCTGCAACAGCATAGCCGTTGCTATGTTATAAGAATCCCCGCCGAACATGGAGTTAATCCCCGAGTGGTTAAACGATGTATCGGCACTACCGTCGGGTAGCAGGCGCATTGCCAGCAGCTTATACTGCGGCTGGTTATAGCCCGCTACAACAATATGTCCATCAGTCATCTGGGCAACGCCACACGCCCGGCCGGCAAAACTACTGGTCACGACTCCGTTGATGCCAAATGTGCTGTCTGGAAATCCATCCGTTTTTTGTCGCTCAACTGAGAGGTAGATATCAAGGGGGTCAGTTCCTGCAATCAGAATTTTATCGTCCCCTTGTACAGCTATTGCGTAACCCCCGAATGTGTCAAGACCATGATGGCCGAAAGTGGTATCAAGAGTTCCATTAATATCAAGCCTGAAATCAGGTAATCCTGTACTGACTATCTTACTGTCACTTTGCAACGCGATAGCGCGAACGAGTGAAATATACGGCATTGTGTAAACGCCAGCCGAACCAAATAAGTTATCTATTACCCCAGTAGGATCAAATCGTTTGACAACAGCGCCATCTGCCCCCCCTGCTACAATTATCTTATTATCTGGCTGAATCGCTATTGATAAGTATGTACCGTCATAGGTATCAAATGTTAGACTTAATCCATTTTCAGCAAACGTTGAGTCCAAAAAAGACTGCCCATGTGCCGGCAGCACAATGAGCAGGAGAATGATGCGAATAAAGCTTTTCATAGCAGAGCGATCAGCTTATGTAAAGTTATTAATGGTGCTGGTATTCCGGAAACGCTTTTGCCGTGCTAAAAAACAGCTATTATTAATTTGTTACTTCTGCTTCTTACAAGCCCGTCCGGTTTCAACGAACACATCTCTGTTTCCGGGTGGAAAGTTACCCTTCCCAAACCTTAATTTACAAAAACAGTTCACGAACGGTAAAAGCTGGGCTGGGAAATCAATTGACCAAGCTATTTAACTACAGTAAACTTTTTTGTGGCGGTAGTTCCTGCGACTTCAACATTGAGGGTATAGATGCCGAGACTAGGGGCGGGCAGGGTAATATTTTTTTCAAAATGGCTTGCAAGAGGCTCGATGCATTGATAGAGAACGACTCCGGATTCGTTAACTATGGTAATAGTGGCTGAGGCAGGGGAATAGAGATCATATTGTAGGGTGAACGTACCATTATTAGGATTAGGATATAATAAAAGTTCTTCAACTTTCTGCTGCGTTCCCGTAACGCCTGCCGGGAATGCACCAAATTTTGCAATATATCCATCAGCAGGCCCGCCGCAAACGGCTTGATAAGAACCTGGAGTACTGATATTACTTGAGCCGCTATCTGCCTGACCGGCAATATATACGTCTCCAGTATCATCTGTTGCTATACCATATGCGACGGACCAACATGCGCCACCAAAATAAGTCGCCCAATTAAGAACTCCTGATCCGTTAAAAGCTGCTAGAAATGCATTCAGACCAGATGCAAGAGTGGCCTGATAAGAACCGGTAGAGCTTATGTTTTCGGTGCTTTGTGTTCGCCCAATGATAAATATATTGCCATGGCTGTAAGCTACTTTCCAAGCATCATCATAGCCCGCTCCGCCGTAATAAGTGGCCCACTTACGGGAGCCTGAGGTATCAAATTTCAATAGCATTGCATCAACGCCCCCTCCATAGCTCGACTGATGGGTGCCAGGTGTAGCAATACCTGACGGACTAGCAGTGCCCCCGCACATTATCATGTCTCCATAACCATCAATGACAACCCCATTGCCAGCATCTTGGTCGTCGCTACCATAGTATGTGCACCAAACTGGCTGTCCGTCGTCACGCAACTTCAGTAAAAAGGCATCGTCGCTGCCTGCCAGGCTTTCTTGCCAGGCGCCTGCCGTGGCAATACCCGTGGCGCTGTTCGTTTTACCCGCTAAGTAGATGTGCCCCCATCCATCGCAGGCTATCTGATAGCCAGGACCGTCCATTCCACCACCACCAAAATAGGTGCCCCACTCCCGGCTACCTGCTGAATCAAATCGCGCTATGAATGCATCAAATGACCCTGCTAAACCAGCTTGGTAGCAGCCGGTAGTCGCAATGCCAGTGGTGCTGTTCGTACTTCCGGCGAGATAGACATTTCCAGCATCATCGCAACCCACCGCAGTGGCGACATCCTCGCTGTCGCCACCATAATATGTAGCCCATCTCAGTTCCCCTGCGCTATTAAATTTGGCGAGATATGCATCACTCATTCCTCCTCCATATGAAGGCTGGAACGCACCTGAGGTAACAGGCATTGCGCCTGAAGTATAAACGGCCACATACAGGTTACCAAAAATGTCGTTGCAAAGACCATGCATATACTCCGTGCCAATACCGCCGCAATAAGTGGCCCATAGGCGGGATCCCGAAGAAGAGAATTTTGCTAAAAATATGTCCGTGCTACCGCCCAGCAAAGTTTGATAGGCCCCTGTTGTTGCCACATTATCTGTACTTCCCGTAATGCCTGCTATAGAAACATTTCCTGCCGAATCCCGCACCACGTCAAATGCAGCGTCGTACGAATTGCCGCCGAAATAAGTACCCCATACAAGTGTTGGGTCTATCACTATTGTATTTCTTTTCATGCGGCCAGCGGGAATGGAAAAAGTCAGTTCGTCGCGTCTCAATGTAAAGCTGGCGGGCACCGGCTTGCCGCTGTTTTGCTCATAGGCATAAAGATTACCTTCAGTTATTTTGCCGAATGGAGTGGTTATGGTTATTTGTTTGCCGCTATCCAAAATATTGGTGGCGCCCTGGTAGTTGATCTTTATATCGCGCACATCCCCGCCTGGGCGAATGACAAAATCATATTCCAGCTTACCCTCCTTAATATATAGTACCCAGTCTATATTGGGGTAAATATCCTTATAGGTTATTCGGCCAAACGAGTGGGCTGTTGCCTGCACTAAGTTTGTGTAGTAATTCTCGTAATACTGATCAGGCGCTTCGGCCACAACGCAGGCGCGTGGGTTGGCACCAGAAAGCATCATATCCAGCCGGTAGGTTTCTGTTTGCGAACTGTCTGCCGCTTTTGCAGCAGTTCTGCATAGCGCAGATTTCGACAACTCTGCCGGCGCGTGGCTTGTTTTGGCAAACTGGTAGTGTAATGCGCCCTTGCCAATGAACAGGGTCATACCGGGTGCTTTCACCCTATAGTCAATGTCTGGCCTGAACTGGCCATACTGGTCTGTTATCTGCCCGCAATTTTCTACAAACAAAAGCTGCTGCGTCATCTTTTCGGCAGGCATGATTTGAGCGTGAGCCGCGGCAACCCAAAACAAAACAATTAAAGAATAGAATAGGCTTCGCGACTGTACTTTCATTGATATCCGATTTGTGTGATTCCAGACATTATTTGACGATAAGTAAAACTACACTTATCAGTGCCACTTCTCCAAAAACAGTTCACGAACGGTCGATTTTGTTTACGAACGGTAAAAGCTGGTCCCTTTCGTCACACAAACTAAACCCCACCCCGACCGCTTTTCATTATATTTGCCTGCAATTACCGCAACTGTTATGCTGCCTTTACAATTATTCCGCACCGATAAAGAACTGATACTCGCCGGCCTTAAAAAGAAGAATTTTAAGGAACCGGAGCTCGTAGATGCCGTCATTAGCCTGGATGAGCAACGCCGCGCACTGCAGGTGGAGAATGATACTCTTGCCGCTACGGCCAACAGCGCTGCAAAAGCCATTGGCCAGCACATGGCCAAGGGGGAGAAAGAACAGGCCGAAGCGCTGAAGGCTCAGGTGGCCGCCGGTAAAGAGAAAGCGCGCGAAATAGCCGCCGAACTGGCCCGCCTGGAAGAGGAACTGCAGGAAACCCTGATAAAACTGCCCAACCTGCCCCACAGCAGCGTGCCCGCAGGCAAAACACCCGAGGAAAACGAGGTGGTGCGCAGCGGCGGCAATATGCCCACACTCGGCGCCGATAGGCAACCCCACTGGGACCTGGCACTGAAATATGGCCTCATCGATTTTGAGCTGGGCAATAAGATCACCGGCAGCGGTTTTCCGCTGTTCACCGGGCAGGGCGCCCGCCTGCAAAGGGCTCTCATTAACTACTTCCTGGTGTATAATACCGATGCCGGCTATAAGGAATATTGCCCGCCATTTATGGTGAACGAAGCCAGCGCCTATGGCACCGGCCAGTTGCCCGATAAAGAAGGGCAGATGTACCATGCAGTGGCCGACAACTTTTACCTGATACCCACCGCAGAGGTACCGGTGACCAATATTTACCGCGATACCATTACCCCCGAAAGCGAACTTCCGGTGAAGATGACGGCTTACTCGCCGTGCTTCCGCCGCGAGGCCGGCTCTTATGGCAAGGATGTGCGCGGCCTCAACCGCGTACACCAGTTCGACAAGGTAGAGATCGTGCAGTTGCAGCAGCCCGCCAACAGCTATGCGGCGCTGGAAGAGATGGTGAACCATGTAGAAAAACTACTGCAGTCGCTGGAGCTGCCTTACCGCATACTGCGCCTGTGTGGCGGCGATATGAGCTTTACCAGCGCTCTCACCTACGACTTTGAGGTATTCAGCGCGGCGCAGGAACGCTGGCTGGAGGTGAGCTCGGTATCCAACTTCGAGAATTTCCAGGCCAACCGCGCCAAGATCCGCTATAAGGACAGCAATGGCAAAACGCAGTTGGTGCATACGCTCAACGGCAGCTCGCTGGCATTGCCCCGCATCATTGCCTGCCTGCTGGAGAATAACCAGACGGCGGAAGGCATAAAGATACCGGCGGCATTGCAGCCTTATTTTGGCAAGGATATGATCCGCTAATTTTTAGTTCGTAAACAGGCATTTTCTATGATACAGCGCATACAATCTCTTTGGTTATTCCTGGCCGGCCTTTGCGGCGCAGGTGTGCTTTATTTCGATCTGTACAGGGCGACATTCCCTGCGAATTCGCCTATTGCATCTCAGGTTTTGCGCACGGCCGATCATTACCCCTCGCTGCTGGTAGCGCTGGTGATGATCTTTATGCCACTGATCACCCTTTTCATGTATCGCAACCGCAAGCGGCAGCGCGCTATGACCATGGCGGGCATATTGGCCACACTTTCGTTCATCAGCCTGGTGCTTTCCCGCGTTTCTAATCTGGAAAAGATGGTACCACCGCCAACTTCAGGCTCCTACTGGATAGGGGCTATTCTGCCTGCTGTTTCTTTCGTATTCCTGGTGCTGGCCCTTTTTGGCATCAATAAGGATGAAAAGCTGGTGCGGTCTATGGACAGGTTGCGGTAGGTATACCCTATCGGGTATAATTTTCTTTTATTTTTTATAATTATACCTTATCGGGTATAGAAATTTCATTTTACTTCTATTTTATACCTTATCGGGTATAATTTCATGAAATCGTCGTACCTTTATCTAAATTTGAAATATGTTGCTGGCTTCTTTTGTAAAATACAGGCGCTCCGAAACCGGCCTTACGCAACAGGAACTTGCCGAAAAAGCAGGTGTTGGGCTGCGATTTGTGCGCGACCTTGAGCAGGGAAAAGAAACCCTCCGGCTGGATAAGCTCAACCAGGTATTAAAGCTTTTCGGCTGCGAGGCAGGTCCGGTGCCTATCAACAGAACATAACGCTATGCGCACTGCAGAGATAAGAATGGACGGCGAAACTGCCGGATGGCTCACCGAGGATGAAAATGGTTACCGATTTGTTTATGAGCACGCCTATTTAGTCAACGAAAATGCTACGCCTGTAAGCCTGACACTTCCGCTTCAGCATGCGCCTTACACGAGCAAAACATTGTTCCCTTTTTTTGACGGCCTGATACCCGAAGGCTGGCTGCTGCATATCGCTGAAAAAAACTGGAAACTCGACCCTCGCGACCGCATGGGCCTATTGCTGGAATGCTGCGGGGATTGTATCGGTGCGGTAAGCGTTCATCCAATAACCGATAACAGCCATGCGTAGATGCCTCTATTGCTATAACGAGTTGATTGACGACGCGCAGGAGTATCATTCCCTGTGCAGCAAAAAATTCTTTGGTCAGCCCGTAGCACCTGAACTGCCATACAGTGAAAGTGACATGGAAGAGCTTGCCGGGCAGGTAGTGAGAAGCCACATGGCTGTGACTGGTGTGCAGCGTAAACTGTCTTTGGATATAGCAGGCGCAGAAAAAGGGGAGCCAAGACGCCTTACTGTTGTTGGACTTTGGGGAGCGTATATTTTAAAACCACCATCTCCCGACTATCCCGGCTTACCAGAGGTTGAAGATCTTACCATGCATATGGCCGAGATGAGCAAAATTAGCGTGGTGCCGCACAGCCTCATAAGGTTGCAGTCGGGCAATCTTGCTTACATCACCAAAAGAATTGACCGGGTAAAAAAAGCAAAACTGCACATGGAGGACATGTGCCAGTTAACCGAGCGGCTTACCGCAGATAAATACAGGGGTTCATACGAGCAGATAGCAAAAGCAATACAACAATACAGCGCCTATCCGGGTCTTGATCTGGTGAACTTTGCTGAGCAGATTTTGTTCTCCTTTCTCACGGGCAATGCGGACATGCACTTAAAGAATTTCTCCTTGCTTTATAAATCTGGCATAGGGCCTCTATTATCTCCGGGTTACGATATGGTAGCCACTGCGCTGGTAAACCCTGCTGACAGGGAAGAACTGGCGCTTACCCTCAATGGCAGAAAAAACAAACTTACACGCCAAGATTTTGAGGCTTCATTCGGTCAAATGGGTCTTGATACCCGTCAGCAGGCAAATATCTTTAGGAAAATGCTGACCGCAAGAAGTGCATGGCAGCAAATGATCGACAATAGCTTTCTATCTCCCGATCATAAAATTCGTTTCAAATCTCTACTGGACCAACGATTTGAGCGCCTGAAGTAAGCATATCCGGCTGTCTGCTGCTCCACTCCTGAGCAAAGTCACTCTTATACTTCGCGCAGATGAGTAACTTTGCAGCATATTATGCATTCCATTGTCATCTTCGCTTCGGGCGCCGGCACCAATGCCGCTGCAATAATCGATCACTTCAAGGCCAACCACAAAGCTCGTGTCTCGCTGATAGTTTGTAACAAGCCAGGCGCAGGCGTGCTTGATATCGCAAAGGATAACCACATCCCTTTCCTGATCGTAGATAAGACCACTTTCGGCGAGCCGCTGATGATGGAACAGATCGCCGACCACAACCCTACGATGATCGTGCTGGCGGGTTTCCTGTGGAAGATCCCGGCGGGTGTAATCGATGCATACCGTGGCCGCATCATCAACATCCATCCGGCACTGCTGCCGGCCTATGGCGGCAAGGGCATGTATGGCGCTCATGTGCACAAGGCAGTAATAGCAGCCAAAGAAAAAGAATCGGGTATCACCATACACTATGTTGACGAGGTGTATGACAACGGCGGCATCATAGTGCAGGCCCGCTGCCAGGTTGAAGTGCGGGACAGCGCATCGCTGCTGGCCAAACGGATACACAAGCTGGAGCACTATTATTATCCACGTGCCATAGAATTTTTACTCGAAAATCATTGATGAAGTTTGCATCAACGAACGTTCCTGGATTTTACTCCATTCTTTCTACGGCAGATTGACGTAACCATATAGCCCACCTTGCGACTTTTTACCTACAACTGAACCATCTACTAAGTAGTCTCTGCTAACTACTGCTTTTAGCTTTCATCATACAGTCCCAAAGTCGCCTGGCCGAGCCATCCCAGTCAAACTTTTTAGCCTGCTGCAGGGCGTTTTCAATAAGGCGCGCACGCAGTGCTTCGTCCTTGTAAATGATGTGCATCTTATCGGCAATGTCGGCAACATCTTTCGGGTCCACCAGCAGGGCGCCGTCACCGGCCACCTCGGGCATGGAAGATGTATTGCTCACAACCGCCGGCACGCCGCATTGGTAGGCCTCCAATATGGGGATGCCAAACCCTTCGAATAAAGACGGATAAACCAGCGCATATGCCCCGCCTATCAACCGCGATAATTTGTCCACGTTCATATAGCCCACCCACTTCACATCGTCCTTATAAGGCATTGAATTGCGCATCTCTTCCACCTCATCATACTTCCAGGCAGGGCGGCCCGCTATTACCAGCTTCATGTTGCTGCGCTGGTGCTTTTTGAAGGCCACAAATGCCTTTAGCAGGTTGAGCACATTTTTACGGGGATGTATGGCTCCCGCAAACACAAAATATTCGCAGCCATCAGCATACTCTTTTTTTACTGCTTCACGCTCGTCATGGCTCAGCGGCCTGTATTCGTCGTGGGCGCCGTTATACACTACATCTATATGGCCGGGGTCTATTCCGTAGCGTGTGCTGATATCCTCCTTAGAGTAAGTAGAAACGGTGGCTATCCGCGTGGCCTTCTTTGCAAACAATGGCGAATAATGCCGCCAGTATTTGCGATGGCTGGTAACGTAATGTTCAGGATAATGCTCGAATGCAAGATCGTGCACCACCAGGCAGGTGGGCACCTTTGTGCTCAGAGACATATAGCTGTCCGGCGAAAGAAAGAGATCGATCTTATGTTTGCGCAGGGCTGCGGGAAGGCTCCATTCAAACCACAGGTAGAACAGGATAGGGTGACGGGCCTGCGGATGCACCACGACCGGCGTAACATTGGGGCCAAAAATAAATGACGGATCGTAATCCCGGTCAAAGAAAAAGAAAAACTCGTGCTCCGGATGCGCCTTTACGATGCGCTCCAGCGTTTGGTAGGTAAACCAGCCTATCCCTTCCAACTTTCCCTTAAGCAGCAGCCGTGTGTTGACACCTATCCTCATGATTTGCGAGCGCAAAATTAGCTTTTTAGCACCTAATTTTTTAAGCTTTCCGGCAGCGATCACCACAAAAAACGGCTGTTCAGAAGAACAGCCGTTTTCAATATCATATACCAGAAGATCACTCGTCAAACAGACCGTCGAACTGACTGTCCTTAGGAGTGCCTATGAAATAGCGGAAACCAATGCTAACACCTGCATTAGAAGCGGTAACAGTCTTCACTGTGTTCAGCAGAGATGAGTAATCTGTACCCATTCTGTCTATCAGCTTGAAGCCGCTGACTGTGTTGTTGTTAAACGTCTGGTAGCTGTAATAAGCGCCTAATGCCAGGTGCAGCCTGTCCAGTAGTCTTACAGTGATGGTTGGGCGGAAAATAAAGCCAATAGAACCAGACTTGTAAGTAACAGTACCTGAGTTGTTGGTTGGCTTAATGCCCAGACCTACATTATAACCCTGGTTGTGCAGGCTATCGAAGTCGTGCTGAAGTGTATAGCTGGTGTGTTTCTCGTACTGTGCCTTTGTGATCAGCCAATCGTACTCAGAAGGAGTAGGATTGTTATCGTAGTAAGTCTGTGAACCCTTGCTACCAGGAACAAACGCATAGATAGCTTCGTAGTCGAAGGTTGCATCAGTGCTATAGCTATTGCTCATGCTCACGTTATACAGGATACCAGCCTCGGCAGAAAAACCGATACGTGTGCTGAAACGCTTCTTGTACATCAGCATCAGCGGTACGTTAACACTCGTCATGGTCAGCTTTTCAGTGATAGGTGCTGTTGAGCTCACCAACTGGCGGTATGTGTTGCCCTTGCTGTCCCAGTCCTGGTATTCCACGTGGAATTTGTCCATGGTGATCTGGTTCTGCTGGCTTTGGTACATAACACCACCACCAATGCCCCAGTGACCGCTGCTGCCGATAAAATAGCCAACTTCAACGTCCCCGCCTACCGACATTCCAGAGTTCATCTTGGTCTTGCCGATCTGTGGGTTCACCATATTGGTATAATCCGGCACAGACTTAGTGTCCAGCGTTGGCGACTGCATCACCACACCCACCGGCAGGTTCAGATCTACCACCCATTTCTGAGCATAGAAGTTGTCCCCACCCCTCACCTGTGCGAAAGCAGAAATTGCTGAAACGGCCGCAGCCAACAGGAGAACTATCTTTTTCATCTATTATAAATTTAGAACGATCTACAATTAGTTTTTAACAAATTTAGCGGTAGCCACCTTCACACCATTGCGATAGCAATCTACAAGATAAATACCAGACGCAAGGTCATTTACATTCAATTGGCCTTTATTGTTGACAAGTGTGGTATGCGCTACCTGCTGGCCTGTTACATTCACGAGGTCAACTGTATAGTCGCCGCCTGTATTCTCAGTGATCTCAATATTCACCAGAGCGCTGGCAGGGTTAGGATAAACTTTCAGTTCGCCGATAGATGCTGTTACATTCTGCACACCAACCGGAGCATTGTAGTATGATTTCTGCATACAACCGTTGTGGGTAGTGATACACCAGTACAGGTTGTGCGTCAGGTCCGGAGTTGCCAGGAAGTAGTGCTGGTTGGTCTGACCGCTGATGATGGTCGAATCCAGCGTTGACACGTCGTCATAACCCCACTGATAAGTGTCTTCATCAGAACGCAGACAAACGAAGTCGTTGTTGAAGTAGATCACTTCAGGCAGATCGGAGATCGATGAGCTGACGTTTGCAGCAAATGAATCCCTTGTAGGACATGCAAAACCACCAATGCTTGAGTTCAGATACACCCAACCACCAGTTTCTTCGCCTGTGAAACTTACCAATGAATACTGCTGTGTATTACCTGTAGCCCAAACCTGTATGCCGGTTGTAGCGGTCCACGAATAAGTAACACCTGCCGGAGGCACAGTGGCCGCACCAAAGTTCATATCGTAAGTGTTGGTGCAGAAGTCGTGTGTAGCAGGATATGTAGTGATCTGCGGAGCCGGAGCTGTAGGATCAACCAATACGTGTATCGCAGTTGTGTCTGCACAACTTGTACCGGCAACTGTCAGCACTTCCGTATAGGTTGCTGCAACTGCTGCAGGCAATGGTGTCGTAACTGTGTCTATCAGTGTTTCGTTGATAGTACCTGCGCCAGATCCGGCAGCATTGCTGAGGCCCGGAACTGCTGGCCTTGTCCAGGTAAAGTTAACGCCTGTTGTAGAGCTGGTTGGCACATAATGGAATGCCTTACCGCTACACAGCGTATCAGAAGTGGAGCTGGTGAGCATTGGCGTTGGCTCTACTGTGTAAACAACAGAGTCATTCGCCATACATCCGCCTGCACTTACAGTAACGTAGTATTTCACAATTACAGCCGCAGTAGTCGTATCATTCAGCGCAGCGCTGAAGGTAACGGTTGCGCCGGTATCAGCAGGGTTGCTCACGCCTGTCACTTCAGGCCTGATCCATGTGAAGGCAGCCGGGTTAACGGTGCTTTCCAGAGAATCTGTGAACGCCTGGTTGTTACAAACCGTGAAGGCTGTAGTACCCGCAAGCGCCGGAGCAGGCATCACCATAACGGTGTCTGTTGCTGCATTCGTTCCGCAGAAATTAGAAACTGAATAAGAAATGATAGAAGTACCTGCTGTGTGCGTGGTTACCAGACCGGTACCGTTCACTGAAGCGAACGTGGTATCGCTGCTGCTCCATACACCAGCTACCTCAGCAGTAGTGTCGAACAGTTGCGTGGTCAGGCCAACGCATATCATATTCTGGCCGGTGATCGTGCCCGCTGACGGCGCCGGCGGATTCACGAATGCCATCATTGAATCAGAGTGTGGTCCGCAGACGTTGCTGCCGGTATAGATCACGTAGAAATAACCCGTATCAGAAGAGCTGATGTCCGCCTCAATAGAATCAGAAACATCCACTGTGGCAGTGAAGGCTGTGATCGGAGATGTGCTCCATACTGCGGTTGCAGCAGAAGCGCCAGAGGCGTGATAGATACCTGTTGCTCCCAGACATATTGTATCAGGGCCGGTGATCGATGTAAGTGCAACCGGAGAATCCACGTGCACGTTGATCGTAACAGGCATACTTCCACAGCTATTAGTGGCAGTAAATACATAGGCATCAGAACCCGTGCCACCAACGTCGGCAGTTACCTGCAGAGAGGTGTCTGTGATCGGTATCCAGCTGGTAACGCTGGAAGATGTTGGTGCAAAAGTGCTTGAAGTAAATACTGCACCGGAATCAGTCAGCGTCATTGTGCTACCCAGACACAGATGTACATCCGACAGGCCGCCATTGATAATACCGGCATTCGGAGCAGGCTGTACAGTAACTACTTTGGTTGCTGAGGTCGGTCCGCAGGTATTGGTAACTGTATAACGGATAGTATCCAGGCTGCCTGCGCCTATGGCAGAAATACCATGCACAGCGGCTGTACCTACACCTGTGCTGGCCACGGTAGCATGCCCGTTGGAGGCTGTCCATGTACCACCGGAAGTTGCGTCGGTATAAGTAGTTATAGCGCCCGCACACACGGTGGCAGAACCACTGATCGAGGCAACTACAGGAACATCCTGAATGATCATATCATAAATAGCCGATGCACTACCGCAATGCGCAGAACCTACAGTGTACGAGATCACAGCAAGGCCGACGTTCGCACCGGTTACTGCGCCCGATGGGTCGCTGACGTTGGCATTGCCGCTGCCGCCACTCCAAACACCACCTGCGCCGGTAGTGGTCAACGTAGTCGTTGCACCAACGCAAAGTGTAGATGTTGAGCCGGAGATAGTACCGGTATCAGGCAGTGCATTCACATAAACTATGTGCTGCGCTGTGTCGGTATTACAACTGTTGGTTATGTGCGCAACGATGATCGATGAGCCAGGACCGGCAACGCCAGTCACCACACCTGTTGTACCGTCAACGGTAGCCGCAGAAGAGGTTGTGCTTGTCCAGGTCACCGCGCCTGTGCTGCCTACAGTGGTCATAGGGATCGTAGAACCCACGCACACAGAGTCTGCACCGCTGATAGTGCCTGCATCAGCCAAACCGCTTACAGTAAGCAGTGAAGTTGCCTGTGCAGAGCTACACACATTGGTAACTGTATAGATGATGGTTGTTGTATCAGTAGTGGTTGCTGCTGTAGTAGTAACGCCGCCTGTTGCTGCGTTAATAGAAGCCACCGTGCTGTTCAGCGAACTCCATGTACCTGAACCAGAAGCGCCTGTAGCACTAAAGGTTGTTCCTGTGCCATGACAGATCGGAGAAGCAGGTGTTGAACTGATGGTACCTGCTGTTGGGTTTGCAGTTACAGTTATTGAAAGTGAGCTGGAATCGCTGCCGCAAGTCGTGCTCACTACATAGCGAATGTTAGTAGAGCCGCTGGCAAGGATGTTGGCAACACCACTTGCAGGGTCAATGGTAGCAACTGCTGTGTTGCTGCTCACCCAGTGACCACCAGGTGTGGCCGCAGCAGAGCTATCAAAATTAGGATGGTTGCCGATACAGTAAGGAGCGCCAGGACCCGACACCGTGCCAGGATTAGGCAGACCGTTAACTGTGAGCAGCGAAGTAGCCTGTGCTGAACCGCACACGTTGGTAACTGTATATATAATAGTAGTAGTATCGTTGGTGAATGCAGCGGTTGTTGTCACAACGCCGGTTGTAGAGCCGATAGCTGCAACAGTGCTGTTCAAAGAACTCCATGAACCGCCCGAACCTACAGTAGAGGTAAATGTTGTACCTGTACCGTGGCAGATCGGAGACACCGGAGAAGCACTCAGCGCGCCTGCATTAGGGTTTGGTGTAACCGTGATCGCCATGAAGCTGGAATCAGCGCCACATAGTGTGGAGATCACATAACGGATGGTATCCGTACCGCTGCCCACGATTGTAGCCACGCCACTTGCAGGGTCAATGGTAGCAATACTGTGGTTGGTACTTACCCAGTGACCACCACCTGTTGCTGTTGCAGACGAATCGAAGTTGGCTGTGTTTCCGATGCAGTAAGTAGAGCTGTGCGTTGTGCTCACCGTACCTGCTGTAGGCGGAGGACATATGGTGATATATGCGCGGGCAGTATCTGCACCGCAACCATTGGTCTCAATATATAATAAGGTATCAGAAGTGCTGCTGGTAACACCAATTACGTTAGGGTTTCCTGCGGTATAACTTGTGATGTTGGCATTAGCATTGGTCAGCATCCACGAGCTGCCAGTACCAGATGCACCAGCATCAGAGAACGATGTAGAAGACACGGTGCTCACACTAACCGGAGAAGCCGGAGAGATCGTACCCGCGTGCGGCAATGGATGGATGGTAATAGCAAACCAGGTAGTATCGTGAGGTAAGCAAGGTGTATTGATCACATAACCAATAGAATCCGTACCTGCAGTTACACCCGTAACCACGCCGGTTGCACTAACTGTCGCGTTTGCGTTCCTGGAGATCCACATACCGAATGGCGTGCTGTTGCTCAGGGTGTCATGTGCATTCACGCACACGTTATTTGTTCCGGTAGTTGCGACCGGAGGAACTGTTGCGTTTATTTTAACAATAAATGTATCGCGGTGGCTGGTATCAGAGTAAGCAACTACATAAGAAACTATAGTGTCGTAACCAGGGGTAACGCCCGTCACCTGGGCAGAGTCGTTGCTGGTACCCATCATGGTTATCGTTGCATTGCCATTGGTAGCATACCAGTATTCGGTGGCATGATTACGACTTCCGGCAGGCATACCGCCTGTAATTGTAATTGAGCTGAACTGGCAGACTGAATCTACACCGATGATAGCAGTGTCCCCTGGGATCGGCCGGTTGCGGAAGAGCGTGATCTCGGCTGGATTGCGGCTTACAACAGCCAGGTCCTGAACCCCATTACCATCAATGTCAGCAATGGTAACACCAATTGGGAAAGGTCCTGAAGCGCCAGATCCGGTGCCGTAAATGGTAGAATCGGCAACCTGGCTAAAGTTGATGGAGCCACTGGTGCTGTTGTTTTTGAACACTTGCACTGTTCCGGAAAAAGTATTGGTAACTGCAACATCAAGTTTTCCATCTCCATCCAGGTCTCCAACAGCAACACCTATAGGATCAATATCCGTCCCAAATGTCACCGGCGCGGCAAAACTGCCGGAGCCAACCGTAGCTGCATGAAGATTGCGGTAAGCAGCAACTTTTTTGAAAGTAGAAGACGAAGCGCCTGACGCTGCAAACTCCGACAAGTTTGTGATAAGATCAACGTTTCCGTCGCCATCAATATCACCCATTACCACCTGGTATGGAAAGGCCGGTGCTGTGCTGATGCGATATTTTGAGCTGAAGGCAACGCTGCTGCTCAGAGTAGGGGCTGTTGTCGGGTCCGGAGACAAGTTCTGATATATAAGAATCGAGGAATCGTCATGGTTGGAAACAACTATATCAATTTTTCCATCGCCGTTTATATCACCTACTGCAACGGATAAAAACAAATGATAGTTAGCCGCTGCCGAATCAATATAAAATGGCTGATAGGACGATGTGTTGATGTGGCCGGGGCTTGACAAATTCTTCAACACCATCAGATGGTTATTTACTACTGCTATTGGTTCCTGACCGCAAGCCACTACAACGTCCAGACGGCCATCTCCGTCTATGTCCGCGATAGCAATATCTGATGGTGATGACGGCGTTGTCCAGTAGTTTGAACTGGTGGGGTCGAACGAAATACTGCCAGTTCCGGTTGAAGTATTGCGTAGAATTGTTACACAACTGTGAGACGCTGCTGTGGTCACTATGTCCAGCTTACCATCTCCATCCATATCTGCCAGTTTTACGGCAGTTGGTCCGGCTTTAACGGCCATATAAGTCGGTGCAGCAAAACTTGATGCATCAATGCGTCCGGCAGACCCTATGTTCTGGAATATCATGGCAGAGTCCATGTGATTACCTACTGCTACCATCTCTGGCTTACCATCTCCGTCAAGGTCACCAAATGCCACTGAGTAGCCATTTCTAGGGCCCGAGAACATCACTTTAGCAGCAAGGCTAATGCGGGGAGACAACATTGCAGTTGTATCATATACTGGTGTAAACGCGTTTGCAGAATAGGCCTGAACGTGAGAAACAGTATCCAGGATACTTACAGGACCGTATGCTGCGGCAAAAGGCACCTGAACAGTAAGTGATGTAGTGGTTGCACCCGTAACATTAGCTTTTACTCCGCCGAAGTAAACAATGTCATTGGTAGTGGTAGCATTAAAATTAGTACCGCTGATGGTAATCGTCTGCATGGGAATACCGTAGGCATTGGGAACAAATGCGGAGATGTCTGGATACCCGTAAACGCTTACCGAATAAGTTGCCGTCCTGCTTCCGCAAGAGGTGGAAGTGGTAGTGTAAGAAACCACATCTGAACCCACCGAAACGCCGGTCACCACTCCCGTAACCGGATCTACATTTGCATTGCCCGTTGTATTGCTCCATGTTCCTGTGCTCAATGCGCCGGTATAGGAAATAGTATTGCCCACAAACACGCTTGACGGACCACTTAGTGTTCCGGGATTAGCCGCAGCGGCATTGATGGTCACATAAACCGTCATGGTATCAGCGCCTCCATGGTTGTCGTGCACTATTATATTAAAGGTATCTAACCCTGCATAGTGCGCGTTGCTGGTGTACGATAACGTAGCAGATGACGGCATTGAAGTGCCTGTGGAGGAAGTGGAGGAACCGCCACCAAAGCCCGAAAGGCTTCCATTAGCCGTTATGGTGCCGCCGCCCAGAATGTTCCACACCTCAACGTCACTGACGTCAGGGTCTGTGATTGACAAAATACTATTCAACGAAACAGTCGCTGAAAACGTGGTATTATCCTGGCAAACGGTTACATGGGCTGCTGCACCGCTATCGAAAGATGGCGCAGTATTCGCCATGGCTTTTTCACTGCCCAGGAGCAGGCACGTCGAACACGCGACAACAGCTAATCTCAGCAAGTGCCTGAAGCGGAGTTTGGTGGAAAATTTCTGCATAAATACAACGTTATTAAAATAATGTAATTTGTTAATTCTTAAAACAATATCTCTCTCCCTAGCAGATTTTAACATCTGTTACACAATATCTCCAATATCTTTTGCAAACAAATTTAGACGAAAGGTTTTGATTTTTAAAACACGCGCTTGCCTTATCGCTGTTATTAACGCGTTAATTGGTCGTTAACAAGCGGGTCAGTGTAGGATTTATGCTTCAGTGTCTCTATTGATATTCTGCTATAAATCAATATGTGCCGCACAATAACACACGCCAAACAGGCTGTGAATATGTGGAAAAGTAGTTCGCCCTTTTCCTGAAAAAATTATCACTTTTGCTGTTCAATCCCTTTATTTTTCGGTGTTTCAGCGCATTTCACTGCATGTTGCAGTGCCGCTGCTTTATTCTGTTTACCATACCTTCACGCGTTTCGCTGCGGTTATCACGTCAGACACATAGCACTTTTTTGATTTTTGTCTTTTACTCAGGGTAAATTAATACTATAATAACATTTTTTTTTGCCATTCACCCACCCGAACAACACTTTTCACCCCGCTTTGCCGCCCAAACACCCCTTTTGTGATCGCGATCAGCCGCCGATTGCTAACAATTATGTAAAGTTCAACGCGCAGTTAATAGCTGTTGCTAACCATTAAATCAATTAATTTTGAGCGTTTAATGCTCCGTATGACAACCAACGATTTCATAGCCGCAGCACTTACCGAAGACGTAGGCAATGGCGACTATTCCACGCTTGCATCCATACCCCTTACCGCCGGCGGCTCGGCCACGCTGAAGATCAAGGAGAACGGCATCATTGCCGGCCTGGAATTGGCTGAAGCGATATTCCGTTACCTGGAACCTGAAGCAGCCATCACATTTCTGAAAAAGGACGGCGATACCGTGGCTTTTGGAGAAACCGCTTTCGAAGTATCGGCAAAGGTGCATACCATATTGAAAGGAGAACGGCTGGTGCTTAACTGCATGCAGCGCATGAGCGGCATAGCCACGCTAACCCGGCAATATGTGGACGCCATAAAGGGCTACCCGGCACGTATACTGGACACACGCAAGACCACACCTCTGTTCCGCGCTTTTGAAAAGGACGCAGTGCGCATTGGCGGCGGCACCAACCACCGCATGGGCCTGTATGATATGGTAATGCTCAAAGACAACCATGTGGACTTTTGCGGCGGCATTGAAAAAGCCATTGAAAAAACGGTGCACTACCTTACAGCCAATGGCCTTAACCTGCAAATAGAAATAGAAACACGATCACTTGACGATGTTCGCCGGGTGCTGGCCACCGGCCAGGTGCACCGCATCATGCTCGACCACTATACCCCCGAAATGCTGGAAGAAGCAGTGAACATGATAGCCGGTAAATACGAGACCGAAGCATCGGGCAATATAACACTGGAGAATATTGTGAGCTATGCCCGCACAGGGGTGGACTTCATTTCGGTGGGCGCCATCACCCATCACGCAGTAGGACTGGATATGAGCCTAAAAGCCCGTATAGCATAAAATGAGCAAAAAGCACCTTGTCTTTATCATCAACCCCCGCGCCGGTGTAGAACGCACCAAGGAGATACAGGAAGCCCTGGAAACCCGGCTCGACAAAAACAAATACTCGTACGAACTGCAGCACACGCAGCATGCGGGGCACGGCACACAGCTTGCTGCCGAAGCGGCTGCCAGGGGTGCTTATGGCGTTGTTGCCGTGGGTGGCGACGGCTCCGTGAACGACATCATCCGCGGCCTGCTGGATGCCGGCGGCGATACCGCCCTGGCCATCATACCCAAGGGCTCGGGCAATGGTATGGCGCGCACCATGCAGATACCCCTTGAAGTAGCGGGTGCAATTGACGTGCTGAACAAGGGCAGGGTAGTGCCAACGGATGTGGCGTTTGCCAACGGGCGCGCCTTCATCAGCAATGCCGGTGTGGCTTTTGATGCGCTCATCTCTAAAAAGTTCGCTAAAAGCGTGCGTCGCGGTTTTGCCGTTTATAGCTGGCTGGTGACGAAGTATATGTGGCTTTACAAACCGTGGAGTTTTGACATAACGGTGGACGGCAAGAAGATACATTCCAAAGCCTTTATGGTGATAGTGGCCAACGGGCAGCAATTTGGTTATAATTTCCGCATTGCCCCAATGGCCGACTATACCGATGGGTTGCTGGACGTGGTGATCGTGCGCAACTTTCCGAAGATACTGGGCGGAGTGATAGCCGTGCGCGCCATGACAGGCAATATACTGGGCAGCCGCTATGTGCAGCACTTGCGCGGCACCCATGTAGTGGTATCTCACCCATCGCTGAAGCTGATGCAGACAGACGGCGATGCACATGAATGCCTGTCGCAGATAGAGTTCACCATCCGCAAGGGTGCACAAAAAGTGATCGTTCCTTAAACCGCGTTTTTATTGCCATTGTGGCCAAAAAGACGCCGTTTTTTCGATGGCGTGCTTCCAGCTACCCGTATATCTCGAAGTGAACGTCCTTGCTGTTGTAGCCCAGTTTCACAATGCGATCGCGGGCCTCGTCTATCATAGCCCGCCAGCCGCAAAGCATGAACGTGGCTTCGGGGTTTGCAGAGCAAAGCTGCTCGTAAATGTCGTGGACATACCCGCTGGAGCCCTCCCACGTCTCGCGCGACAGGACGGGATGATAGCTGAAACCCGGCATGGCTGCGGCAAGCTGCTTCATCTCATCGGCATACAGCAGATCCTGGCGGGTGCGGGTGCCGAAAATGAGGTGAATGTGCCTGTGTGGCGCCTGTTGCTGATGAATGTGGCGCACCATGCTGCGGAATGGCGCAATGCCGGTGCCGGTGCAAATGAGGAACAGGTCTTTTTCAATAGTATCCGGCAGGGTGAAAATGCCCTGGGGCCCACGTACGGTTATCTCGCTGCCCTCCGTCACCTCGTCAAACAGGTATTTAGATCCTAAGCCGCCCTGCATGTAGGAGATGACAAGCTCAATGGTATTGCCATCCGGCGCGGAAGCTATGCTGTAGCTGCGCCAGCGTTTGTTGCGCTGCTCGTGTATTGGCAGGTCGAACGTAACGAACTGTCCGGGCTTAAAGGTAAAATCGGGCGTCTCCGGCAACTCCAGCCAGTAGCGACGGGTATTGGCCGTAGCCTGCTCAATTCGTGTAACAATGCCTTTTTGCCAGTTGGGGATCATGGTGAATGTAAAGATAAGGCAGGCACTTTACGATTAGTCTATGACACCATTATCTTTGACAATATTTCCCGGATATGAAAATGACCCACGCGATCCCTTTAAGACATGCGCTCGCCACATTGGTGCTGTTATTTGCAGGCACCACTGCTTTTGCGGGCCGCAAAAAAGCCGTAACCACCGCCAGCGCTTCTGCCACAACTGTATCTGTGGCCGACGAGGTTACGGTTATCTTCACATTATATGATGACACCGCCCGCAAAATAGATGCACACCTTGACGACTTTACCGTAGTGCGCGGGCCAGAGATGTCGCAGTCAACCAACACAACCCTGAAGGGAAAGAAGTATGTGACCACTTTTTCAGTGTCAATGAGCTATGTGCTGCGACCAAAACACACAGGCACGCTGGTGGCAGGCCCAGCTACCATTATCTCCGCCAGCGGAACTTACGCCTGCGATGGAGTGACCATAACCGTCACCGAAGCAGGCACCGCGCAGGAGAAGCTACAGCTATCCGCAGCCGGTGCCGGTATAGTTGCTGCACTCACGGAGGGCGGCTATAAATATGTATTAAGCAACGGGCTGTTACATACGTCGGCTATGGATGCTTTTTTTCCAAAACAGCCCCTGGACAACAAATATCTGGGTAAGCGCTACGACTTCAAGAAACTGGGCACATGGTACTGGATGGGGTTCAGCCGCGACTATTACGGCGCCGCTAATGCACAAGCCCTTGTGGCCCTCCAAAACAACCTGGCCATGCAAAGCATGATGGGCAACGGCACCGCGAACTACGTGTGTGCCACCAAAGATTGGAACATACAGGATGAACTGGCCTTTTTGCAAAGCGGCAACCGCTTTTTTGCCAACCTTGATGCCTTTTTTGCCAACAAGGATGATAACACAGATAAACAATACACCGCCCTGGTATCGTTCTCATTCAACGACACCCGCGATAGGGCCGCCTTCATTGACGCACTCAGCAATGCCACCATCCAGTATAAAACACCCGCCCTGCTGGACACTGCCTATGAAGAAAGCCGCGGCGCAGATCACCCATATACAGCCACTGTTAGCTATGGCGCTGAGCAGTATAAAACATCGTTCTATTCACTGGCCGGCCAGCTGCTCAATATGGCCGGCACCTGCCATGGCCGCTACGATAACCTGGACATGAAACAACCCTGAATTCAACTCGCTACATTATTCTACATAAAAACGACGACCAAACGACCCTCTACTAAGTACTAACTACCATCTACTAACTACTCTCTACTAATTACTTCGTACTTTTGCGCCAAATTTTTATAAAAAATGGCATTACAGGCTGGCATTGTAGGGCTGCCCAACGTAGGTAAATCCACACTCTTTAACGCGGTGAGCAACAGCGCCAAGGCGCAGGCATCTAATTACCGCTTTTGCACCATTGAGCCCAATGTGGGCCAGGTAGATGTGCCCGATGAGCGCATGGCCAAGCTGGCAGAGCTGGTGCAGCCGCAGCGCACCGTGCCTACTACCATTGAGTTTGTGGACATTGCCGGCCTGGTAAAAGGCGCCAGCAAGGGGGAGGGCCTGGGCAATAAGTTCCTGGCCAATATCCGCGAAGTGGATGCCATAGTGCATGTGATCCGCTGCTTTGAAGATGATAACATCCTGCGCGAAGAAGGCGAGATAAACCCGGTGAGCGATAAAGAGATCATTGACACCGAGCTCCAGTTCAAAGACATGGAGAGCGTGGAGAAGAAGATACAGCGCCTGGAGAAAATGATCAAAAGCGGCGACCCCAAGGTAAAATCGGCCATGGAAGTGCTGCAGCGCTGCCATGCATACCTCGGCGAAGGCAAGAACATCCGCGGCATGCAGCTGAGCCCGGAGGAAAAAGAGGCCACAGCCGACCTTTTCCTGCTCACAGAAAAACCGGTGCTGTATGTAGCCAATGTGGACGAAGCATCGCTGCTCACCGGCAACAAATACTCGGAAGCACTGATAAAAGTGGCCACAGACGAGGGCAGTGAGGTGATCGTGATGAACAACACCATTGAAGCCCAGATATCTGAGATGGAAACCGATGAAGATAAGCTGATGTTCCTGGGTGAGTATGGGTTGACCGAACCGGGTCTTAACCGCCTCATCAGCGCCACATATAAATTGCTGAACCTCATCACCTACTTCACCGCAGGCGTGCAGGAAGTAAGGGCCTGGACCATACACCGCGGCTGGAAGGCCCCGCAAGCCGCCAGCGTTATCCATACCGATTTCGAGAAAGGTTTTATCAAGGCTGAGGTCATTGCGTATAAAGATTATGTGCACTATAAGACAGAAGCCGCCTGCCGCGAGAATGGCAAACTGCGCATAGAAGGTAAGGAGTATATAGTGCAGGATGGGGATGTGATGCACTTCCGCTTTAATGTCTGATAGATGATGCGCACCGTCGTTGCCCTGCTGGTAGTATCCGCCCTGCTGTTTTCGTGCGGGCAAACCGATCCGCAACCGGCAATGGCCACTGCACTGAAACCAGCCGCAAACCCGGCAAACATCCGCATGGCAGATTCTGCAATAGCACTATTGCATACCGGCGACATTGTGACCCGCATGGGCATAGGTGCAGACAGCTACATACTGCAGCAGATGAACAACCGCGACAAAACGTTCTCTCACTGCGGCATTGTGGTCATAGAAAATGGCTACCCGTTCGTTTATCACGCCATAGGCGGCGAAGACAACCCCGATGAACGCCTGCGCCGCGACTCAGCCGCCTATTTCTTTTCGCCCCTGCGCAATACCGCCCTCGGTATCATCCGCTATGGGTTCGACAGCGTGCAGGCCGGCCAGTTGCAAAACATAGTTACGGCATGCTACAAATTGCGCCCACGGTTCGATATGAAATTCGACCTGGCCACTGACAACGAGCTGTATTGCTCGGAATTTGTATATAAATCATTGCTGTCGCTCACGCACGACACAACGTTCATCCCGCTATCGCAATACAAAGGCCACAGCTATGTAGGCATCGACGATCTGTATCTGAACCCCCACGCGCACCTGATTTGTAAAGTGGGATATAAATGATAGATTTGCAACCCAAACAAATGCTCATGAAAAAAATCTTTTTTGCTTTCTCTGCCATATTGTTTTCAGCAATGCTGCTGGTAAGCTGTTCCAAGAACGACCCTAAGGCCGTTGCCAAGGAGTGGCTCACCGACTTCTACCACCAGGATTATGAAAATGCCAAGAAGATATCTACTGACGATACCAAGGCAATGCTCACCACCATACAGAGCTTCACCGGCGCTTTCCCCGATTCTATCAAAACAAAGGCAAAATCGACAGTTATCACCATTAAAGACTGCAAAATAGAAGGCGATAAGGCTACCGTTACTTATGTAGCCTCTGTGGAGCCGGACAAGACTGATGACCTGCACCTGGTAAAGCAGAACGAAAAATGGCTGGTACAGTTCTCCAAAAGCGAGCCGGGTAACGACAAGAGCGCCGGCCAGGGAGCAACCCTCACTACCGATACCCCGCCTGCTGCGCCTGCAACACCAGATTCAACCTCATCGGCCATGCCGCCAGATACGGCAGCTACCCGCTAACAATATTATGGCCCCGCTCGCTGCGGGGCTTTTTTTGTAATAATCCTCTTCGAACATGCCTACCCCAAACCTCACCACCATCGCCGATAAATGGTTCCACGCCTTCAACACCCACGACCTGGAAGCCCTGCTGGCATTGTATGACGATGATGCCCGCCATTACAGCCCCAAGCTGAAGATAAGGCAGCCGGAAACCAATGGCTATGTAGCAGGCAAACCCGCCCTCCGTGCCTGGTGGCGCGACTCATTCGAGCGGTTGCCCACGCTGCAATACAAGCCCACCCGCTATACCGCTGATGAAGAACGTATTTTTATGGAATACACCCGGTCTGTGGCCGGTGAGCCGGATATGCTGGTGGCCGAATTGCTGGAGGTAAAGAATGGACTTATCGTCGCATCACAGGTATATCATGGCTAGGTTTTGCCGCTGCATCGTATCTTTCAGCAAAATTTGAGCTATGCACGAACTGACGCAGCAACTGATGACCCAGGCTAGCCTGACCGAAGACCAGGCAACAAAGGCCATTGAGATCATGAAATCATTCGTACTATCTAAAGTACCCCCTATGTTCAGTGGTGTTGTGGAAGGTTTCTTTGCCGGTGGCAGCCCTGAAGGCCCCGATCCGCTCAGCCTCTAATTCCCGTTGTTCTCGTCCGTTTTAGGGGCAACCATCCTGATGACGTAGAAGATGACGGATGTGGCGATCACTGAATAAATGGTGGCGTTGATGACATGCTTGCCCAGGTCCTTCGCGCCAAGGCCATATTGCACCCACAGATCTACAAATGCATTCAGCAGCACCAGGAAAATATACAGGCCTATCCTGTTACCTTTCTTCATGCCGCTAAGGTAGCCTATTTGTATCTCAGCACAAAGTGCTGCTTCTCCTTCAACTCCGGTCTGAAGAACAGCAGGCCCACGCCATACAGGTCCACACTGGCGCGCACTTTGGGGTGTTTATACAATCGCTTCCATTTGGTGCTGTGGCGCTTACTATCGTGTATGCCGGCTACGGCAACAATGGTATTGTCCTTTATCAGGTGCTTGTGCCGGTTAAAGAGGCTCACCCATTGCCCGGGAAAAGCGCCCGTCATCAATATCAGGTCTTGCTTCTGTTCCGGCTCTTCATCCAGTTCCGGCGGCAGCACCATCACCTGGTGGCAATTATAGTAGGCCAGCAGCTTGCCCACCAGCCGGTTATATCTGGGCTGCAGCCAGTCATACTCCGGCAATTCATGCCCCGCCGTGTGGTGCAGCACATGCTGGTTAAGGTCGTAGATGAAAGGAGAATGCACCCCGTGCAGGTCCTTACTCTTCCACCGGTAACCGATGTACGCCCTTAATGCATATAGTTTCATAGCGCGATACGTTCGTATTTGCAGAAAGTGAACGGGTATCGGTGTCGTTCGTCGGCTTCGTGATGTTCCTGCCAAACCTTGTGCCACTGCGCATGGTCTATCGGCGGAAAAAAAGTATCTGCACCTGGAACGGTCGTTTCAACATGAGTGATGTAAAGAACATCGGCCTGCGGCATCAGTTGTTTGTATATCTCTCCGCCGCCAATTACAAACACCTCTTCATAGCTCTGTTCTTCCAGCCACTGAAAAGCCTCGCCGCCGCTGGAAAATGCCATAACTCCCTCGGGCAAACCCTCCTGCGGCCTGCGCGACAGGATCACATTCAGCCGGCCCGGCAACGGCCGGCCCAGCGATTCATAGCTTTTGCGGCCCATGACCACCGGCTTACCCATGGTAGTGCGCTTAAAGAACTTCAGGTCCTCAGGCAGGCTCCAGGGCAATTGGTTGTTGCGGCCAATGGCGTGGTCTTCCGCCACCGCAGCTATAAATGAAATGGTCATACACAAAAATAAGGCTTTTGAAAAAATGCAGCGGAGCGCTCCCAGCAGCATCTTTTTTGGGGCTCCTTTACCACTTGCTGGTGTCGCTATCAACCTGCCCGCTTAAAACTATGCAACACGGGTAGTACTTACCTGATACCCTCGTGCAAATCACTTCGTCAAGATCCGCTGGACCTCTTCGAGCAATACCGGTATATCTTTCATCACAATTTTCCAAATGATTATTTCATCAATTGCATCGTAAGCATGTATCACACGGTTTCTCAGATCTACTATTTGCCGGGCAAAGGAAAGAGAGATTTCCCTGTTCACTTTCAATAAGCCGTTGGTTGCTTCCCCGATAATTTCAAGTTCGCGTTCTACGGCCCTCCTTTTTGTGATGCTAGATACAAACTCTTGAAAATCCCGCCGACCTTCTAGGTGGATATCAATATTCAGCGCCGCCTGTTCAATATCTCTGAGCAATTTCTTCTCCTGGTCTGTCATATAACCTGAAGCTTACAGCGATTGATGACCCTCAGCAGGTACGGATTAGTTAATGTTTTTTCTGTAACCAGGTCAACATTTTTCTGCAACAACGCTTCAAGCCCATCCGCAAGCGCAAAATAATTATCTGCATAGGTCACGTAGTTCATTTCATCAGGAAACTTGATGATGAAATCTACATCACTGCTCTCAGTCATGGTTCCGGTTGCTGCACTGCCAAACAGATAGGCCCGCTCAACACCATACCGGCGCATGAGCTGCTTTATCTCGACCAGATGTTGCGCTACTATACCGTCCATTTAGTAAAAATAGATCATTTTTATCTTTAAATGCGTAACAACCACCTCCGCCAATCCGGACATCAACCTCTCCTCAAACTACCATCTCGGTTGCAACTCAACCCGCACGTTCTTAAACCGCATTTGGGTCTCCCTTTTGCCTTAAATTGCAGCGCCGCTTACGACTTTCTACTTACGACCCCATTTTAGCCTTTCACATCCTGTCCCAATGAGTTCGGGACGGCCTTTTGACTTAAAACAAAACGCCTATCTACTAACTACTCTCTACTAATAAGTACTCCCTTAAACCGCGATCGGCGCCTTTATTGCCGGGTGAAACTGGTAGTTCTCCAGCGTAAAATCCTCGTATTTGAAGTCGAACAGGTCTTTCACATCCGGATTCAGCTTCATATTGGGCAGCGGGTAGGGGGCACGCGAAAGCTGCAGTTTGGTCTGCTCTATGTGGTTGGAGTATAAATGCGCATCGCCAAACGTATGCACGAACTCGCCCGGCTGCAGGCCGCACACCTGTGCTATCATCATGGTCAGCAGCGCGTAAGAGGCAATGTTGAACGGCACACCGAGGAACACATCTGCACTGCGCTGGTAGAGCTGGCAGCTCAGCCTGCCATTGGCCACATAAAACTGAAACAGGGCATGGCAGGGGCTCAGCGCCATCTTAGGCAGGTCGCCCACATTCCAGGCACTCACTATCAGGCGGCGGCTATCGGGGTTGGTCTTTATCTGCTGCAGCAGGTCTTTTATCTGGTCGTGCACCTTGCCGTCTGCGCCGGTCCAGCTACGCCATTGGTGGCCATACACAGGGCCCAGGTCGCCATTGGCATTGGCCCATTCGTCCCAGATGGTCACCCCATGTTCGTTCAGGTATTGGATATTGGTATCCCCTTTCAGGAACCACAGTAATTCGTAAATAATGGATTTCAAATGCAGCTTCTTGGTGGTCACCAGCGGAAACCCATCGGCCAGGTCAAAGCGCATCTGGTAACCAAAAACGCTGGTCGTGCCCGTGCCGGTGCGGTCGCTTTTCTGCACCCCCTTATCCAGGATGTGCTGTAACAGGTCGTGGTATTGCTGCATACTTCAAAGGTAAGCAGAACTCCTGTGCCCCCGAAAACCCAATCCCCACGATGCTCACACTTTATGTGGCGCATTTTCGAATTCCCGAATTGCCCACACTTACCAACCCATGTCACCCCGGCATTGCGAGAAACGAAGCAAAGGACCGGGGTCATTGCCAAATTGCTCACACTTACTAACCCATGTCACCCCGGCATTGCGAGAAACGAAGCAAAGGGCCGGGGTCATTCTTCGCATTGCCGCATTCCACCACATTCCCACCACATTGTCGCATTCCACCACATTGTCGCATTGCCGCATTACTTTTGCAAAAAAAAAATGCTTTCACTCAACCTCACTGGCAAAACAGCGCTCATCGGCGGCAGCACACAAGGCATAGGCCTGGCATCGGCACAGGCGCTGGCTTCGCTGGGCGCACGCTGCATTCTCATTTCCCGAAACGAAGACAAGCTGAAAGCAGCGGTGCAAACGCTCGATAACAAAGGTGGCCAGCAACACGGCTACCTGGTGGCCGACTACAGCCAGCCCCAGCAAGTGCAGGCAGTAGTGGCGGGTTTTGTGCAAGACAATACGGTTCATATACTTATCAACAATACCGGCGGCCCGGCTGGCGGACCCATCACCGCTGCAAAGCCGGAGGAGTTCCTGGCGGCGTTCAACCAGCACCTCATTTGCAACCAGATGATAGCCCAGTTAGTTATTGATGGCATGAAGCAGGCCGGTTATGGGCGCATCATCAATATCATTTCCACTTCGGTAAAAATTCCGCTGCAGGGGCTGGGTGTTTCCAATACCATTCGTGGCGCAGTGGCCTCCTGGGGCAAAACCATGGCCAACGAGCTGGGGCAGTTCGGTATCACTGTAAACAGCGTGCTGCCCGGCGCCACATCTACCGAGCGGCTGGAGTCTATTATGAACAATAAGTCATCCAAAAGTGGCAAGAGCCTGGAAGAAGTAGAAAAAGAAATGCTCTCAGAAATTCCTGCCCGCCGCTTTGGCAAACCGGAAGAATTAGCGGCTGTAGTGGCCTTCCTGGCATCGCCGGCAGCAGCTTACGTGAACGGTGTTTCCATCCCGGTTGACGGCGGTAGAACAGGCACCATATAGCGTCGCTCACTGTGCTCATAGTCAATGTTAATAATGTGTGCATTTTGACAATCACGTAACACTGCCTTAAAAGTTTAGCATGGTTTTTTAGCTAACTTTGGAATAAACCACTCAACTATGTTCGAAGATGATTTTGATGAGGATGACCTTGGTTCAATGGAAGATATACTCCGGAAGTACGAAGAAGTGAAGAAAGGTGAGTCGGTAGCGATCCTGGACGAAGAGGAGTTTGAAAAGGTTATAGATTATTATTTCCAGAATAGTAACGAGGAGCAGGCTCTGCTGGCTTGCGAGATCGGCAGAACGTATTATCCGTTTTCTGCATCTATTTTGTTGCTGAAAGCAGAGATACTCACACAGGCACAGAAATACGGACAGGCATTGAAAGCGCTCGATGAAATGGAGCAGTACGACAATGCCAATATAGATGCCGTGCTGCTGCGCTCAGATATTTTACTGGCCCAACTGAAGTTTGACCAGGCAGCCCTGTGGCTGGAACAGCAGTCCAATAACTTTACGAGTAAAGAAAAAATTGAGATACTGCTGGAGCTTTCTGACGTGTATGACGAGAGCGAAGAATTTGATGCAGTATTTGATACGCTGAAACGGGTGATAAAAATTGAGCGCCGCAACGAAGAGGCCCTGCAGAAGATCTGTTTCTGGGCTGAATTTACCGGCCGCCTCGATGAAAGCATTGCCCTACACACCCAGCTCACCGACGATGACCCGTATAATGCACTGGCATGGTTCAACCTAGGCGCTGCATACCAGGGCAGCAAACTCTACGAAAAAAGCATAGACGCCTACGAATATTGCGTGGCCATTGACGATAAGTTTGAGTTTGCCTACCGCAACATGGCCGATGCATATATGCGCATGAAGTGGTATGAAAAAGCCCTGGAAGCGCTGGCCAAGCATGTGGAAATAGCCAAGCCTGAAGATGTGATATTTGAAGCGATGGGCTATTGCTGGGAGAAGAAAAAGGATTTTCCGAAAGCGCGCCACTATTACCGCCAGGCATCGCAGCTAAGCCCGCAGGACGATGCTATATTTTATAAGATAGGCGAGACCTATGCCCGTGAAAAGCAGTGGGACAAGGCCGTGAAATCATACTCTGTGGCGCTGCACCTGGATAAGGAAAATGCAGCCTACTGCATGGCCATAGGCAATTGCCTGATGGAGATGGATGTGAAAAGCGAGGCGCTGGTTTGCTACCTGAATGCCGTGCGCCTGAAGCCGGGCAACAAAACCACCTGGGTGGCACTGATCCGTGGGCTGTTCCTCACCAATTACTACGAGGAAGTGATCATACAACTGGATGTAGCCCGCACCCACTGCGGCGACAAAGCCGAATTCGACTACTACCACGCAGCAGCACTGCTGGAGATGGGCAAGGCCAAGGAAGCGATGATACAGTTGGAGAACGGCCTTAAAATGTCGCCACAGAAATCGAAGATATTTACTTCGTTAAATCCTGAATACCTGCTGCGCAGCTCCATAACCGAGCTCATAGGCAAGTATAAAAAGAAATAGAGTACGCATATATATAGTCTAAACAAAAAAGAGCCCGCCAATCCTTGACGGGCTCTTGCTTTTTAGACGCCGTTTTTTTATCTCTATAAATTCATCTAAAAACTAACCTTTCCCGGATCGGCGGCATTACTGTCCGTAATTAAAATTGTCCTGTCAAACCCGCGAATTAAAAGGGCCGGGGATGAGGTCACCCCCAAAACACCAACCCCACCAGCACCGCCGTTATCACACAAACCAGATCAGTAAACAGCATAGCCCCCAGCGTGTAGCGGGTGTTCTTCACTTTTACGCTGCCGAAGTAAACGGCTATTACATAGAAAGTTGTCTCGGCGGCGCACTGAAACATGCAGCTCAACCGGCCGGTCAGCGAGTCGGGGCCATAGGTTTGCATGGCATCGATCATGAACCCGCGCGATCCGCCCGCATTAAAGGGCCGCAACAAGGCTACAGGCAGGGCATTCACAATATCGCGCTTAACGCCCATGGCCAGGAACAGTTTGGCCAGCCAGCCGCTCACTATCTCAAATACACCACTGTTACGGAACAGCGATATGGCCACCAGCATACCCAGTATGTAGGGGAATATAGTAACGCCCGTTTTCAGGCCGTCCTTCGCGCCATCCACAAACGATGAAAAGACATTTTTATCGGCCGCAGTAAAGCGCTTTTCATGCACAAAGGCATAGGCCAGCACACCAAGAATAATGAGCAGCAAAATGAGGTTGGAGAGGTTAGAGGTGAAGTGGGTTTTCTCCACCAGGTCCAGCCGGGTAATGTAGAACAACAGGCCGGCTATAGCTGCAGCTATGCTGCCTACGGAAAGCAACAGCACCGCGCTGGCAAAATTGATGCGCTGCCGGATGCCCACAAAAATAAGCGCCGCCAGTGTGCCCACGAATGAAGTGATGATGCAAGGCAGCATCACATCGGCCGGGTTGTGCGCATGCTGCGCCACGCGGTAGCCGATGATGCTGGTAGGTATGAGGGTGAGCCCTGCGGCATGCAGGCACAGGAACATGATCTGCGCATTGCTGGCGCGCTCCTTATCGGGGTTCAGCTCCTGCAGGCTTTCCATGGCTTTAAGGCCAAAGGGCGTAGAAGCAGAATCGAGCCCCAGGAAGTTGGCCGCAAAATTCAGCATCATATACGATATGGCCGGGTGATCTCTCGGCACCTCCGGGAAAACCTTTACAAACACCGGCCCCAGGAATTTGGCCAGCTTTTCTGATGCGCCGGAGTCGATGAGCAACTGCATGATGCCACAGAAAAAGGCCAGGCTGGCAATGAGGGGGAATAGAATATCGGTAAGCGTATTGCGGCAGGTGGGCAGTATGCCGTCTGATGCCTGGCGGCCCGTCATTATTTTCACCGTCGCGCCCTCAGCGGCATAAAGCGTGTCATGCGGTGCAAGGTATTTGCCGTCTTTAGCGGCTTTGATGCTATCCTGCAGGGGTTGCGGCAATTGTGCCAGGAAAGTTTGTCCCACCAGCACGGGGTCATCCTTCTTGCCATTCACCAGCCCATCCAGCGAATAGACCCGGCCACCCACCATCAGCGCCAGCACATAAAGTACCGACACCAGGATAATAACCAGCCAGAACCTGCTTATCGCCATTCAACAGTTTTACACCCAAACTTAAATAAATTAAAACTGAAAAGGGAAAAAGTAAAAATGTCCAAACCAGGTATTTAGCAACCTATAAGCTTTGTATAACTAAAAACATACCCGTTTTTGTCGCCAGAGTAAATGTAATAGACCTTGAGGCCGTCACCTACCTCACAACTAAGCCAGTTGTCTTTTTTTCTAGCCGAATAAGTGTCGTAAGTAACCCTAAGTTACAAATTCAGCGCTACAACAAACGACTTTCGACAAACCCACCTTTTGCTTTTCACTTTTGCCTTTTGCCTTAACTCAGCAGCTCACACGGCTTCATCCCCGTCACCCTTTTAAATGCAGTGCTGAAGTGTGAAATGCTGCTATAGCCCAGTGTATTGGCTACATCGGTCACAGATATTCCGTCTTTCCGCAGCAGCTCCTTGGCGGTGTTGATGCGCAGCTCCTGCTGATATTCGTGGATGGTTTTGCCGGTCATTGCCTTAAACCCTTTTTTCAGATAGCATTCGTTGATGGCCACCAGCCGCGACAGCTCTTTGATGGTATGCGGATTGTCAATGTGCTCCTCAATGATCTTCCTTGCCTGGTGTATCTTATCCCGCTCAGAATCGTACGCCAGGAAGCGGCATGCAGGCACCTGGCAAACGGTGAACGGCACAGTAATACACTCCAGCGCACGTTTCAGCAAATTAGCGGCGACAGTGGTGAAATGGAGCGACCGGGCAAGCGGCGTCTCTTCTCCCGCATCCATGAGTTGATCCAGCAATTGCAGCGACTGGGTGCACACCGGGAATTGTTGCTCTGTGCTGCGGTCAAACCGGAATGGCTGGTTAGCCATCAGTGTCTCTGGTGGGAACTGCTCAAAAAACGCCGGCAAAAAACGCAGCGAGAAAACCGTCACCTGGCGGGACGATGCGTCTGTCTGCTTCACATAAAATAACTCCAGTGCAAATGCCGCGTCGTCAACGGGAAACAGGTACAGCCTTCCTTCATCTTCGGGCAGCTGCGTGGCAGGCAGCAGCACATCCATCATCCTCACCTGCACGTGATTATTCACAGGTATATCGGTCCCCTGCAACACACGGGCTTCCTCACCCAGGAATCGCTCCAGCGGGCTCGGACCCATCATCGTATCATTTAGCTGCTGCACCGCGCAAAGTTAATCACCTCCGTAATGCAAAACCGTCACTATATTGTCTGACGTTCAACCTACTCCCAAAGAATTGCCACCTCCTCGCTATCTGGCATCATGTGCCGTCTTACAACTTTTCATTTGCTGCCAGACGACTATCTACTAACTACTGTCTACTCTCTACCGCCTTACGACTGGACTATCTACTAAGTACCCGCTACTATCTACCCTTTGGGGTTTTCACTTTTGCCTTCATTAGGTCATTGAGCAATTCAGCCATTTCGCCATTTACTTCGCTCCTTCCGGGTTCAGAAAACCCATGATCACCCACCAGCGAAAACGCTCCAGCATCCGGAACTTGCTCCATTGGCCCGTAGCCAGGAAGCCCAGGCCATATACTACCGCATAGCCCCACTTGGCCACGTATTCAACAAATTTTTTGATCAGCGCGCCCGTCTGGCCCTTCAGTCTCAGGCGCTCGCCACCGCCAATGCCCATGCTGTGACGCCGCACATAGTTCTTGTCAAACTTATTGCCCTCCACGGCATGAATCACCTGCATGCCCGGCAGGTAAAACACCTTATGGTGCGCTGCCAGTATGCGCTTGTAAATATCTTTTTCCTCGTTGGCCAGCAAGCCGGTGCCGCTGCGGCCCAGCGCCGTGTTGAACCAGCCTATCTCTTCAAACACTTTTTTACGAAACGCCATATTGGCCCCGCACGGATACCGCTCACCTGTAAGCTGTTTTACCACTGGCCCCTGGTCGAACGAACCCACCAGGCCAAAGAAATATTTCGAGTACCAATCCGGCTTCTCTGCCAAAAAGTAAGGTTCTATTTTACCGCCGATGGAATACGCCTCCGGGTGCGCATCAAAAAAATTGACGATACCCGAAAGCCAGCCCGGTTGCGCCTGTGAATCATCATCGAGGTAGGCCACTATTTCGCCCTTTGCTTCCTGTGCACAGCGGTTGCGCGTATAGGCCACGCCCTGCTGCCTCTCCACTACACAGCGGAAGTTATAGTCAGGGTGCGCCTGGCGGTATTCCTCCAGCAGTGCCACCGTATTATCGGTGCTGTTGTTATCTACCACTATCACCTCATACAGGGCCTTGTCCATATCCTGCGCAAAAATGCTCTCAACTGCCTTCACAATGAAACGCGCCCGGTTATACGAGCAAATGACTGCCGATACTTTATATGGATACTGCATGGAAAGGCGCAAAGTTACCGGTAACCATCCATTTCATAAAATGCGGTTTTGCTTAGAACATATTGACCCCCCGAAACCCGCTCCTTTCTGCTATCTTTAACCCAATGAAAAAGTTCCTCCTCACCCTCGTCTGCTCATTACCCCTGCTGGCAGCAGCACAAACCCAAATGCCGGAGCAGATGCCACAGGCCAGCTACGATCTCGGCGAATATATCGGTCAGAACCTCCATTACCCCGACTCCGCCCGCAAGCACAATATTGAAGGCCGCGTGGTGGTTCAGTTCGTGGTTACCGAACAGGGGAAGATCACTGATTGCAAGGTCGTGAAAGGCATCGGCTACCTGTGCGACGAGGAGGCCCTGCACGTTGTGTCTGCCATGCCGCCCTGGAAACCCGGGATGCAGGATGGCAAGCCTGTTGCTGTTTATTTTACCCTCCCCATCCGGTTTAAGCTCACCGATTAATTAGTTTTGTGTATGAAATATCTGTTTTGCCTGTCCTTATGCCTGCTGGCCACCGGCGCTTTTGCCCAGTCGAAAAATAATGAGCCTATGGGCATTGACCCTAATGTCATTCCCGGCACCGAGACCAAGGCCCCGCCCAAAAAGCCCGATGTGTTCATGTATGTGGAGCAAATGCCCATTGCCGGTTACGACCTCAACGCCTGGATAGGCAAGAACATGCACATGCCGCAATCAGCCATTGACAACAATATCAACGGCCGGGTCATCACTCAATTCGTGGTCGATGAAAATGGCGTTATCACCGATCCGCAGATCATCCGCGGCCTTAGCCCCGCCTGCGATGCCGAGGCACTCAGGCTCATATCCACCATGCCCGCCTGGAAACCCGGCAAACAAAACGGCAAAGCCGTTAAGGTCCGTTTCACCCAACCCATTGTCTTCAGGGTGGGCAATTAACCCTCAGTTTTCAGTTGCTTTTTTCATTTCGCTTTATGAAAAATATCTCACTCTTTTTGCCCTTATTCATATTTATTCAGGTCGCTGCCAGTGCCCATTCTGGCTTCTTAACCGCATCAGAGCTGAACAAATACTACGCGGAAAAGGGCCACTATCCACCCAAAGCTTTGTTTTCCGGCGCACAGGGCATTGTCTTTTGCAAATGCGACATCTCCTCAAGCGGCGCCATCTCCGAATGTACCGTTGTATCTGGGACAAACGACGAATTTAACAATGAGGCAGTCCGCCTGCTGAAAGGTATGCCGCTCGCTGCAAACACTGAACGGCCGTCTCTTGAAACCCGCGATCTTGCCGTCCATTTTTCTATTATTGATGGCCGCGGCTTAATCACCGATGCCGCAGATTCCATTGACATAAAAGCACATCCACCTTATGACCTGCAGGAATATATCAATAACAATATCCACCTTTCTGCTGCCGGGATAGAGGCTGGCGACACAGTCACGTATATCAGTCTCAGGATCCTCAAAAATGGCATGCCTGATAGCTTTTCCGTTGTCAACTCCTGGCTCAAGACCAGCAAGCTGCCCATCATGCAGGCCATGACTAAAATGGCCCGTTGGGTGCCAGCCTGCAAATACGGCACCGCATACGATACCTGGTTGTCCATCTGCCTCAGACTGAGGGTGAGCGGCTCACAGGTTATTGCCACCATCGACTCCACGGCAAATAATAAAGTATATAACCTGGTTGAACAAATGCCGCATCCACCCTACGATCTGGTGAAATACCTGAGTGATAACTTGAAATATCCCAAACGCGCACGCAAGAACAATGTTCAGGGTAGGGTCGTTGTGCGTTTTGTGGTAGGGTCTGATGGCAACATCCGCGGCTGCAAAGTTGTTAAGCATCTGGATGACGACCTCGACGAGGAAGCGCTACGCGTCATTGGTCAGATGGACCCCTGGATCCCCGGCAAGCAAAACGGCAAACCTGTCGCAGTCTATTTCACCCTACCAATTAGTTTCAAGCTGGATTAGGCTCGCAAAACCCTCTAACTTTTTAACCTGTTAACTGCCACCGCGGACCATCTACTAAGTACGCGCTACTAGCTACTACCTAATGCTTTCACTTTTGCCCCTTGCTTTATCCGGCAGCCCAGCTTACGACTTACTACTTTTTTTACTTACGACTACTTCACTTTTAGCCTTTTCACTTAAAACCTGTAGTTATATTTGCACGGAATGAGCACATTATCTATTGTCATACCGGCCTATAATGAAGGTCCGACCATTCACCTCATCCTCAACAAGGTAAAAGCGGTCGAGTTGGTCAATGGCTTAAAAAAAGAGGTCATTATCGTTAACGACTGCTCCCGCGATAACACCGAAGAAGCCATACTGGCCTATAAGGCAGCCAACCCCGACCTGCCCATCTCTTACTATAAGCACGAGGTGAACAAGGGCAAGGGCGCAGCCCTGCATACAGGCATAGAAAAAGCCACCGGCAATTATGTCATCATCCAGGATGCCGACCTGGAATATGACCCTGCCGAATACAATATCATGCTGAAACCCATTATTGCCGATATGGCCGATGTGGTCTATGGTTCCCGCTTCATAGGCGGCGAGCCCCACCGCATCCTGTTTTTCTGGCACTCCATCGGCAACAAATGGCTCACCGTGCTCTCCAATATGCTCACCAACCTCAATCTCTCCGATATGGAAACCTGCTACAAGCTGTTCCGTCGCGAGATCATTCAGGGCATAAAACTGGAAGAAAAACGCTTCGGCTTTGAGCCCGAAGTGACGGCCAAGATCGCCCGACTCAAAAAAGTCCGCATCTACGAGGTAGGCATTTCCTACTATGGCCGCACCTACGAAGAAGGCAAGAAAATAGGCTGGCGCGATGGTTTCCGTGCCATTTACTGCATCCTCAAGTACAATTTATTCAAATAGATAGTCTTCCCCATGCCCGTTATACTCCCTGTAAAAGGTGTTCACCCTCAAATACCCGAATCCTGCTTTGTAGCCCCCAATGCCACCATTGTTGGCGATGTGGTCATGGGCGCGGAGTGCAGCATCTGGTTCAATGCCGTTGTCCGCGGCGATGTCAACAGCATCCGCATGGGCAACAAGGTGAATGTGCAGGATGGCGCCTGCATCCACTGCACCTACCAGAAAACAACGGTAACCCTGGGCAATAACGTCTCCATCGGGCACAATGCCATAGTGCACGGCTGCACCGTAGCCGATAACGTGCTTATTGGCATGGGCGCCATCGTTATGGATAACGTGGTCATAGGAGAGAATTGCATTATAGCCGCAGGGGCCGTGGTGCTCGAAGGCACAATTGTGCCACCCGGAAGCATTTATGCCGGCGTGCCCGCAAAAAAGGTAAAAGACCTGAGTCCCGAGCTGCAGCGCGGCGAGGTGGAGCGCATCGCCAATAACTACCTCATGTACAGCAGTTGGTTCAAGTGAAGAACCAGTAGTAGGTCGTAAGTATAAAATCGTAAGCAGGGCTGCGGATAAATTGAAAAGCTGAGTTTGCCGTAGCAGACTTTATCACGGTCTTTACCTGGTAGCTTTGGCTATACTACTGACCATCTGCTAAGTACTAAATACTATCTACCGCTTACGACTTGTAGCAAAAAATCCGAAAAAAACAATACCATTTACCGCCCAAAATAAATTGTGGAAAAGTATTGTTTTTTAAAAATGGCGATTATATTTGCATGATAAACATAAACACACTCAAGATTATGAAAAGACTTGTTCTTGCCTTTTTAGCTGTTGGCACCCTCGCATTCAGCGCGAATGCACAGGAGCCAAAGAGCATTCTGTTGTACGGAGACGTTAGCCTCAATACTGTTAAAGACGGAAACGCTGTAAATACAAATGATATCTCTAAGACTACTCTTTGGGATGTGAACGCAGGCGTTGGCTATCAGTTCAACCGTAACTGGACACTCGGTCTGGCACTCGGATGGGGTCAGGATGCAACTAAAACTGTTGGTGGCGACAAGAATACCACAAATACTTACATGGTTGGTCCGTTCGCCCGTTATTCACGTTATATCGGCCGCAGCGAAACTTTCTTCTGGTTCACTCAGCTCGATTTCGATTATATGGGTGGTTACCACACTCACGAAGGCGATGCAGCTACTGCAAAACACAGCGGTGTTTATGTAGGCTACTACCCTGCACTGGGCATCAATGTTGGACGTGGCCTTGCGCTTAACTTCAACATCGGTGGTATCAACTTCATGACCGACAAATACACTACCAATACAAACGCTACTAATACCTTCAACCTCACTTTCGGTCACGAAGTAAACATCGGTATCAGCAAGAATTTCAACACAGGCCACAAAATGCACGCTCACCACGAGCCAGGCGACGAAGTTCACCACCGCAAGATGGAAAGGACTGACGACGACGACGACGCAGCACCAAAGCCAAAGAAAAAAGAACGCAGCCGCGACGATGACGAGTGATCCTCATCAAGCTCAAAATAACAGAACGCCTCCTTCACGGAGGCGTTTCTTTTTGCTGCCGGACATACCCCGCCCCAATTTGGTATTAAATTTTTAATGTTTTTATAATGTTTAAAACCCTGCTTTCGCTGCTGTTGTATTCTACATTTACAAAAAGCATATCAATATGTCAGCACATGTACATTCTTTTATTCGTTTCTGCACCGTAGCGGCCATTTGTGCGGTATCCTGCAAGGGGTATGCACAACTGCCAACAACGCCACCTGCGCACATCGTCATTCTCATAGAAGAGAATCACGCCTATCAGCAGATCTTCGGTTCCTCATCAGCAGCCCACATCAATGCCCTGGCAGCGCTTCCCAACGCTGCTGTCTTTTCCAATTTCTTCGCTATTACGCACCCCAGTCAGCCTAATTATCTCGATCTTTTCGCAGGCGCCGATCAGGGGCTGACCACAGATAACCCCCCAGCCTCAGGCACCTATCCATACACCACCGACAATATGGGCGCGGAGCTTATAGGTGCCGGCAAAACCTTCACTACCTACAGCGAAGGCCTGCCATCTGTTGGCTTTGACGGGGTAAGCAGCGGGTATTATGTGCGCAAGCACAACCCTTGCACCAATTGGGTGGGCTCCGGCACCAACCAGTTCCCTGCCAGCGTCAACCAGCCGTTGACGTCGTTCCCCGCTTCTACCAACTATTCCTCTCTTCCTACCGTTAGCTATGTAGTGCCTGACGACCTGGATGATATGCACGACGGTACAGACCCCGGTACCATCATCACAGGAGATACATGGATGTTCAACCACTTAGACACGCTGCGGCAGTGGTGCATGACCAACAACACCCTGTATATCGTTACTTTCGACGAAGATGATGATTTCCATAGCAACCAGATCCTGACCATTTTCTATGGCCCCATGGTTAAAGGCGGCACTTACAGTGAGAATGTTAACCTGTATAACCTCCTGCGCACCATTGAGGATATGTATAGCCTGGGCCACGCCGGCGCAGCGGCCACCAGCACTCCCATCACCGATTGTTGGCTCACTACCAGCGCCGTAAACAATGTAGCAGGCAGTGGCATTGAAATGACGGTGATACCCAACCCCGCCAGCACACAGGTTACCTTCAAAAGCAGCCAGCCGCTCAGCGAAAATGCAATGGTGATATTGACTGATGCCGTAGGCCGCGAAGCAGGCAGATATGCCATTAGCGGGTCAGAACTCACCATCAGCACCGCCACTTATCCTTCCGGCATATACCAGTACAGGATCGTGAATAACGCTGTTATGGCACAGGGCAAGCTGGTGATCACACAGAAGTGATTCTTTCTGAAATAGCATTTTTTGAAAAGAGGGTGTCTCCGAGCCAGGAGACACCCTCTTTCTATTTTTTCATCCGGAAAGGACCTGTTGATCACTACATCGATCACCCGTACATCACCGGGTTTTGACACGCCGTCTGTGTTATCGGGCTATCATTAATTTGCCGTTGAGCGTCTGGCCATCGGCCACTACACAAACAAGATACATCCCCGACGGCAACTCCTGCAACTGCAAAGTGTATTCGCCCACACCTGCTTCAACTTGTTGTGTGGCAACGGTCCTGCCCATTGCATCATAGACCACCAGGCGGCCAAAGTTGGTAACACCCGGAACACGAACTGTCGCCTTGTCGGTGGCAGGGTTGGGCAATATCGTCATCTCGCGCGTAGATTCCGGCACAGCACTGTTCGCAACGCCTGCAGGTAAAATGTGCACGTTAATGATGCGCACCCGGTTGGTAAATTCATCGGCTATATATATGTTGCCGGTAGCATCAGCCACCACACCGGTTGGGTTAGCCAGGTCGGCCAGCGAATCAACGCCACCCTGCCCGCAAAGGCCCATGTCCTCGCTCGATGTGCCGGCAACATGGGTGATGATGCCGGCTGTGTTCACCTGCATCACTATATCGTCTGAATTATTCAGCAGATATACATTGCCCGCATCGTCGGTATTCACGCCTGTCACAATGATCTGTGCTGCCGTAGCCGGGCCGCCGAAGCCACTTTCCCCGCCAACACCAGTGCCCGCAAAGGTAGATATGGTGCCATCCATTGCCACGCGGCGCACTACGTAATTGCCGTAGTCTGCTATATAGATGTCGCCACCGGGGCCTACTGACACCCCAAGCGGCTGGTTAAGCGTAGCAGCGGTGGCTGCGCTACCGTTGCCTGTATAGCCAGAAACACCGGTACCTGCACAGGTGGTCATGATTCCGGCCGCTGTCACCTTCCTTATCCTGTTATTGCCGCCGTCAGATATATACAGTACTCCATCCTTGCTGGCCGCAATGCCGTTGGCTCCATTCAGCATAGCACTTGTGGCTGCAATGCTGTCGCCGTTATACCCGGCAGTGCCGGTGCCCGCCACGGTGGCTATCATCCCTGTCGCGTCTATCTTTCTCACGGTGTTGTTGGTATCCAGTACAAATACGTCGCCCAGCGTATCACAGGCTACAGCTATCGGCTGGTAAAAGCCTGCCGCACTGGCGGGGCCGCCATCCCCCGATGGTATGGCCGCACCCGAGCCTGCAATGGTCGTGATGATGCCTGCCGTGTCTATTTTGCGGATGCGCCGGTTGCCGCCATCGCCCACAAAAAACTCGCCTTTCTGGTTGATGGCCAATCCCTGCGGATGGTATAAGGTTGCTGCCAACGCCGGACCCCCATCGCCTGAAAAATACCCAGGCCCCGTGACGGTGCTGATGATACCTGAAGGACTTACTTTTCTGATGCGGTTATTGCCCTGGTCGGCTATATACAGGTTGCCGCCTGCATCTGTGGCCACCCCGTAGGGCAGGCTGAGGCTGGCCGCGGTAGCAGCACCGCCATCGCCCCCAAATCCGTTAACGTGGTTGCCTGCAACCGTGCTGATGATACCTGCCGCGCTCACTTTCCGCACTACATTGTTCTGGCAATCGCCTATAAAAAGGTTGCCGCCCGCATCGGCAAACACGCATGTCGGAAAATTCAATTGTGCTGCCGTAGCTGCGCCGCCATCGCCCATATAGCCGCTGGTCCCGTTCCCGGCTACAGTCGTGATGTGCCCTCCTACGTCAACTTTGCGTATAGCTTGGTTGAACATATCTGCGATATACAGGTTTCCTGCACTGTCCGCATATACGCCTATCGGGTTACGCAACTGTGCGTCTGTGGCCATGCCGCCATCACCTGCATAGCCACCTGTGCCGGTGCCGGCATAGGTGGTCATCACACCGCTGCCATCAATTTTTCTGATGCGGTTGTTCAGTTGGTCTGCTACGTACAGGTTACCGGATGGGTCTATCGCTACAGCCGCCGCTTCATTCATGGCCGCGGCAGTGGCTGGTCCATTGTCGCCGGAAAATCCGTTCGCTCCCGTGCCGGCTACTGTTGTTACTATTCCTGCAGTGCTCACTTTGCGCACCACGCTATGTTCTATATCTGCAACATAAACATTGCCCGCAGCATCAATGGCCGTGCTTCCCGGCAGCCAGAGACCTGCATCTGTAGCCGGGCCGCCATCGCCAAAATAATCGCTGCATCCCGCTCCGGCTATCACGGTTGTTACGCCGCCCGGTGTTTGCCTGCGGATGATGTTATTGCCTCCATCCGCAACATACAGGTTGCCGGCACCATCTATCGTCACCCCAAGCGGGGCCAGCAATTCTGCCTGGTTAGCAGCGCCCTGTCCAAAACCACCTGCATAGGTAAGTATCACCTGGGCCTGGGCCCGCCCGCACTGCGCCAGCAAGGCGGCGCAAGCAACAATTTTCCGCAACTGCATATAGTTTTATTTATCAGAACCGCACCGGTTCCTTCTTTCCGAAAATGAAATAGATCGTCAGCCTGTATGCCAGGTCCTTGCCTGCGGTGCTGCCTGCCTTCGGGTTAAGGAAGTAGTCGGCAGACGGCAGCGTGCAATTATAGGTGTTCAGATAAAAATTAGGCATCAGGTGCAGGTTGGTGAATGGCGTGTAGTCCAGCCCAAACGTCACGAACTGCTCCCTTGTTGTCGGGTCATAGGCCGTGGTCACGGCGCTGTAGGCAAACACATGCGGGATGCTGGTGATGGAGCCGATATTGTGCCCTGGGTCAAATTTGTCGTAACGGGCAAAGAAACCCAGCTTGTCTTTATACACCCGTCCGCGCGCATATATCGAAAAGGCTGTTGACTTGGTAGAGCGGTAATACGTCTTGTTCAGCCCGTTCACCAGGGCATACGCTGCCACATCACCCATCAATGTATTGGAGAAGGCCTCCACGCCTACGGTGAATTTGGGCACCGTATAGGCCACAAACAATTTGGTCATACGTCGGTCGTGGTGGTTGGCGTCCGTATTGGAGTCTGCCGGAATGCTCCATGTAAGGCGGTCGTAGTCCTGGTAAAGGTCTACGATCAGGCGCTTGTTCAGAAATTTGGCCCACACATCCATGTAGAACCACTGGAAATTGTCCACATCCATGCGTGCTCCGGTGCCATTGCCCACCATAAAGTTGTAGCCCACAGTGCCATCCTTTCCGTAACGGCCCTGCAGCGCAGCACCGGCATCAACCGACGGTGTGCCGCGCATATCTGCCACCGTACGCTCTACAGACCGGTAGCCCCATACCACTTCTGAAAGCATAGGGAACGCCGGCGTGGCGCATTCACCCAATATCAGGTCTGAGCCCGGGAATACATTTTTGATGCGGATGTTCGCCAGCTTCAGATATGGGCTGAACTTGTTGTTGCTCAGCGCATCGCCATAACTGCTCTGGTTACCTACCGAACCCGGATAGTAATCATCCTCAGCAGCCAGCAACACCTCGGCCGACAAACGGGAGCTGATGTCGTAATTATAGCCAAGGTAAACACGCCTGAACTGGAAAAATTTTGAGTTGGCCGGCATCTTGCTGTATTGGTTAGAACCGCGTCCAAGACCATCTCCAACGGTATCGGCCTTTGTTTTATACACATAATCGCCAAAGGTGAGACCCCAGAGATTCCCCTTCGGCTTGTCGGCCAGAGAATCTGCTACCTGAGCGTGTATGGCAGGTGTGCAAAATGCCAGTGCGATGACTACTGCCAGTGTAAAGATTTTTGATGCCATGTCAGATCGGTTTTATACAGCAACAGAAGGTTTCTGCCGCGGTACAAAAGAACAATCTGCACCGTCGCCCCTGATAGCTAACAGGTTAAGATTACATTATTTTTCTATTGATGTGCAGGCGGTAAGCAATGCCCGCTGCACAAGGCAGTGGCTGCCGGGCGCAAAACATACCTTTACCGGGGCATTTCTTTTTTTCTGTGTACCTTAAAGCGCATGAGAAAACTTGCTCTTTTTGTCACCCTGCTTTCCCTGCTTTCCTGCACCCAGCCCAACCGCCTGCCCTGTGGCGATCATTACATACGGGCAGGGAACCTGACAGAATATGGACAGTATGATGCCGCCATGGCCGAGCTGGATACCGTTATCCGCAACGACCCCAGGAATGCCATTGCGATGGGTCTCAGAGGTACGCTGTTGAGCTATAAAGGCAAAAAAACCGAGGCGCTCGCCGCCTACGACCGCGCCCTGCAGATAGATACCCACTTTGCCCTGGGTTATTTAAAAAGGGCCACCCTGCTTATTGAAATGGGACAGTATGCCGCTGCCGACCAGGACCTGGATATGGCCATAGCCTTGCAGCCAGATATTCCCTATGCACATTGGGATAAGTCCATTTGCGCCCACGCCCTGGGTCACTATGACGATGCGGTGGAGAACATCTCCAAAGAGTTGGCGCTGCGCCCCGGCCTGGCACACCTGCACTACAACCGCGGCAGTTATTACGCCACCCTGCACAACTACACCGCCGCACTGGCCGACTTCGACACGGCCATATCCCTGGGCTACCAAAGCCCTTCCCGCTACTACAGCAAGGCCCTCTGCGAATATCATCTGGGACAAAAAGACGCCGCTTGTGCCGATTTCAAACACGCAGCAGGCGAGGGTGACACCCTGTCTGTAAGGTACATAACAACCATCTGCGGAAAATAAAGTCACCTACCGACGGCTCCCCATCCAGGCTTAACCTCACCCGGTAAGTCATGCGACTATCTACTTAAAAAAGACGCTTGTCTTTTTTTATTGAAGCGATGAAGGCCTCCAGGTCGGCCGAGGGTTTGAGCCAGAGCAGCATACCTGCGTATAAGGCTACGATCACCAGGCTGCGGATAGCAGTATCCAGTATTGCGGCATAGATAACGTTGTGCATCCGGGCGAAAAGAGACGGAAACAGATAGCCGATAACAAGCGCCGGCAGCACGGCCACCACCACCAGCAGTGAACGCGATGAGAATGCATACATGCGCAGCTTCCGCTGTACGAACGCCATTTTGATGATATTGAACACGGTAATGGATATAGTAGTGGCCCAGGCGGCGCCAGCAACCGAATAGCGTGGGATGAACAGGCGCAGCAGCACAAAAAGCAAGACTACTGAGATAAAAGATGCCACAAAATTGAAGCGGTAATATTTGGCCACAGAAAGAACCGAATCATTCATTCCGGTAGCAATATCTACGAGCCGGCCCAGCATCAGGATCAGGAATATAGACGTGAGCTCTGAATAGTTTTTGCCGGTACCTATCACTGCAACTGCATTGTGCAAATTACAAACAAGCAATGTCATGAGGCCCAGCGTAGGGATGAGGATATTGATCGATGAGCGGGAAAAGACGTTCCGCGCGTTGTCAAGCCGGCCTTCGTCATAGGCTTTTACCATCATTGGAGCGCTGGCAGACACGAGGGCTTTATACGGCATTTGCAGGAATGAAATGAGGAAAACTGCTACGGAATAGCCGGCAATATTTACATACCCTGATTTATCGTAGAGCGCTATCGCAAGCACATCCAGATAATTCATCAGGTTAACTGCTCCAATAAAAAGAAAATGAAACAGGCTGAAGTCGAACAGTTGCTTATACACCTGTTTTGAGAAAAGGCTAAAATCGAGTGTGAAACCAAAATTTGCAGTTCTGTAGCAGAGGAACAGGAAGATAATGAGGGGGATGAAATACACGAGTATAGAGCCGGCAACAAAGCTGTGGAAACTGATGAACCCAAAGGCAAACAACAGGATGAGCGCCACATTTGCGAGTCGAAGCACCACCTCTCGCATGAAGGCCGATGCTGCAACTTTCATCTGCGATCCAAGGTAAGCCTCAAACAGAGTGGTGAGCGCCAGCAGGGCCGTATACAGCGGTAACCAACTAAAGAACTGTTGCATGAGCGGCCGGTCTGCCGGCAGCAAACTGTTGATGATGCGGTCATGAAAAAACCAGTAAACAATGGTGGCTAAACCCGTAAGCGCCAGCGGAAACAGTACAGAGATTGTAATGATCAGCTTTTTGCGCTGCGCGTCGGCAGCGTATGTGTGTACATATATGTATAGGGTGTTGCTAAGACCAAACTGGAGCAATACCGCATAGGCAATGGCCTGCGTGGCCAGGTTTTTTGTAAACCCATACGCCTGCTTGTCTATGAAACGGGTGGACAGCCAGGTGACAAGCACACCCAACAGTGCGCCGGTGGCGACCACCAGCGTGGTTTTCACAGACTGTCTGACAACTATACCCATTCCTTGAATATTGGCGCTAAATTAGTTAGTATGAAACAACTTAACCAAGGTTACTTCTGTTTAGCAGATATGATGCGGACATGAACAATTTTGACAGAGCACCTATCCGCAACATGAATAAGGGCAATCGGCTCAGATGTTTTGCGACCACCAGCAAAAAATCAGGGGGCGTATATGCACCTTCGCCGACAAGTTCTTTGAGCGCTTCTGCTGATCTGATATTATGATTGCGCATTAACCTCCAGCAGGCATCATAAACGACGATATTTTTAGCCATCCCCGATCCATGTTTCTCCAGAACATAGATCAGTTCCGGGATCACAATACCTGAATTCTTCTTTGCATGGTTTGTTATCTGTGTTGAATTAATACTGATGTTGATCAATGCACGATCAATATAAACCGCTTTTTCACGTTCAACTATGCGCATATAGTACTCCACATCCGTGAACCATTTCATATGATCGGCAAAGAAATAATCGACGTCTTTCCTGAACATCATTACACTTGGGGCGCCAATATCGTTATTGGCAAGGAGTAGCCCCGGGGCTTTACATATTTCACCAAATCTTCGCTGCGAGATCGTCTGATCTTCAATTTTGTCAGCGTCCTCCCAGAAATAGTTATACCCTGAAAAAATAAAGCGCGCCCCGGATCCCGTCTCAGACATATAACTGGCAAGTGCATTGTCGGACGCCGGGAAATCGTCATCGAGTATGATCTTGATCCAGTCGGATGAGGCATACTTACGGCCCTCTACCATATTTCGGGCAGTGCCCAGAGACGGAGTGTTCTTATAATACAGAAGGGGAAAAGTTGTATGACAGGTTGCCACAAAATCTTTAATGGAGTCGGTTTTGCTATCATCGGTGATAATTACCTCAAAGGCCTTAAATGTTTGTGCTGCCAATGCATCAAGCAAACGCTTCAGGTAATCGGGACGTTCATAAGTGGGTATGCAGATCGATAGTTGAACAGGAGACATAAGTTAATATCAGATTGTGTTCAGAAGGCAGTGTTTCAGTGAGTCCCGCCAATATGGAATGGAAAGACCGAAATGTGCTTTGATCTTGTCTTTAGACATTAAGGTGTGAAATGGTCTGCTAACCTTTGACGGATATTGGGTATCGGGTATGGGCTTTATATCGGCATTGATACCAGCTATGTCGCAAATTGCTTTCGCAAAATCGTACCAGCTTATACACCCTTCATTGGAGTAGTGATATACTTCAACAGATTTGAAGGCATTGGGGTCGTATTGTTCGATCATGATATATATTGCCTCTGCAAGGTCGTAGGTATATGTGGGCGACCCCAACTGGTTGCAGACAACGCTTAGTTTGCCGGTGGCGCTGGCCCTGTTGATGATGGCGGATACAAAGCAAGGCTTGTCGGCGGAGTAGAGCCATGATGTACGAATAATGGCGGCATTGGTAGTATGCGCCCTCAACGCCAGTTCGCCGGCATATTTGGACCGTGCATAGACGGATAAGGGTTGGCAGACATCGGACTCGCCGTATGCACCGGCCTTCTGGCCATTGTACACTGCGTCTGTTGAAATATGTATAAGATAGGCGTTAGTAGCGGCTGCGGCCTTTGCAAGGTTGGCGGTTCCGGTCTCATTGATCAGAAATGCGGTAGCTTCATTGCTTTCGGCATCCTCCACACGGGTGTATGCAGCGCAGTTGACTATGATGTCAAATTGATGCTGACGGCAATACTGCATAACATGTTCCGGATCGGTAATGTCTAGCTGATCGCGGTTGCAAAACTGAATACCGGCACCGGCGCTTTTATTGCGCAAAGCAGTTGCCAACATTCCTTCGCCACCAGTTACCAGTATGCGCATAGCATCAGTTGATTTCTATAGTCGGTATGTAGGTGACCAACTGGGCGCCCCACTCTTTTGTGAAACTCAGTTTTTCAGCGATTTCCTTTTTAAAGTTCCAGGGAAGAATGATGATAATATCAGGTTTATTGTCCTTGAAATAATCGCGCGAAACAACGGGGATATGGCTTTGTGGAAGGAATTTCCCTTGTTTTGACGGCGTGTCGTCGATCACACAATCGATGATATCTGGTTTTATGCCGCAATAGTTGAGGAAGGTGTTTCCCTTCGCTGCCGCTCCGAACGCCACTATTTTTTTGCCCTTCTTTTTTTCTTCGACGATGTATGACAAGAAATTGAGCTTCACTTCTACAACCTTTTCATGGAAGCCGATGTAGCTGTCTATTCTGTCAACACGTGCATCCTGTTCCTGGTCAAGAAGTGCTTTTACGCGCGGCGAAACCGGAAGGCTTTCGTTCTCTTTATGTTTCACATAGATCCTTAGCGACCCGCCGTGAGTTTCCAGTTGTTCGACATCAAAGAGACGGAATCCATGGAACTCGAAGCACTTGTTGATGAAATAGAACGAGAAATAGGAGAAGTGCTCATGGTATATGGTATCGAACTCAATATGCTCAATGAGCTTCATGAGGTGCGGGAATTCAAAGGTCATTACACCGCCTGGTTTCAGAAGGATCTTAAGGCCGCGGACAAAACTGTTCAATTCGGGTACGTGGGCCAGCACGTTGTTGCCAAGAATGAGGTCAGCCTTTCGTTGCGTAGCCAGCCTGGCAGCAAGGTTCTCGTCAAAAAACTCCACAACGGTATCAATACCTTTTTTGATAGCTATTTGCGCAGTGCTGTTGGTGGGCTCTATACCTAAGACCGGAATATCTTTTTCTTTGAAATATTGCAAAAGATAGCCATCGTTGGATGCTATCTCAACAACAAATGAGTCCTTACCAAGGTTGAACTGGGGTGTAACCTTTTCAACATACTTTTTGCAGTGCGCCAGCCAGTAGTCAGATACAGAAGAAAAGTAAACATAGTCGTTCGTGAATATCTCTTCCCTTCGCTGATACTCATCTACCTGCACCAGGAAGCAGTTATCGCAAACCAGCACCTTGAGCGGGTAAATGACCTCACCTGAGTTGACGATCTTTTCAGTAAGAAAGGCATTAGATACGGCGGTACTGCCCAGGTCAATAAAAACGTTCTCAATATTCTTCGAGCAAAATCTGCATTTCATTTGGTATCAGTTAATTGGAATCCCTATTCAGACTTATGGCTGCCGGGACACGGTTTTGGCAAATGTAATGAATGCGAGTAATAAATGGGTGCAATGCCACGGCAAGCAGCATTGCATTGCCCTAATTACTTAGCCTGTCTTTGTACATGACCTATTTCAGGAGTCAATTGATGTTTATCGTTTTACTAAGATGCCTTGTTTTGAAGCGGCTGACGGAGAAACAACGGACACAAAGTAAACTCCGGACGACCATGCAGATATGTCAAGGGATAAGTCGGCTTTATAGCAAATGTTGTCATAAATATTTTGTCCCAAAGTATTTGAAACAACAATCCTGTCACCTACTGTCAGACTTGTAATAAAGATATTGTTTGTCGCCGGATTAGGGAACATGGAAAGCTTTTCACATGTGTTTTTTGGCAAACATAACAAAAACAGGGCCGCCTGTTCTAATTTACGTTACAGCAAAAAGACGTATTTTGCTGCGGAAAAATAAATTGAATTTATCAAGGATGGTGATTGGAAGCGGACTGCTGGCCAAGAGATTCGCACAGTATGATACAAATGAGAAATTCCTGATATTTGCTTCCGGTGTTTCGAATTCAAAAAGTACAGAACCTGAACAATTTGCACGCGAGTTCGAGCTGTTAAAAACAACATTTGCAGCAAACCCAGGTAAAACATTCGTCTATTTCAGCACTTGCAGCGTGAACGACCCGGCCGAAAATCGGTCGCCATACGTACAGCATAAGATCCAGATAGAACAATATATTGCCAGAACCATACCCAATTACGTTATTTTCCGGGTTTCCAATCTTGTTGGCAGCACAAGCAATACCAATACCATCTTCAACTTTATTGTACGACATATACAAGAAGGAAAACCATTTGATGTATGGACAAATGCCAACAGAAATCTCATTGATGTCGATGACCTCTATACGATCGTAGATCACATACTGTGCAATTCTCTTTTCTCAAACCAGGTGGTAAACATTGCAAATCCTGTCAGCTACCCGGTGCCTGAAATAGTCTCTGCAGCAGAGCGATTTTTTCATACGAAAGCAAATTGCACATTTGTCGATAAGGGCGCTGCATTTGCGATAGACATAAGTGATATTCAGCCAATAATAATCGCCGAACACATTAATTTTGACGAGGGTTACCTGATGCGCCTTTTTCAAAAATATTATCGGAAAGATGAATTACAGAACAGCACTCATTAAGCGGGCGGTTGAACAAGTGGGAATGTTCCCCTTTGTTATGCTTGGGAAGCTTGCCGGCAAAATATTTAAGCTGAGTACAAAGCACAAGGTATTTTTGTTCTATTCATGGGCAGATATCGGAGGCTCCATCCAGGTGAACATCGACATCGTGAATGCGATAAAAGATGCCCGGCCACTGATCATCTTTTCAAAAAAGCCGCGTGACAATAAATTCAGGGATAGATTCAATATAGAGGGTGTCCGGGTCTGGGACATTCACAAGTACATAGATAACAAGGCTTATCATTTTGTCAACTTCTTTTTCCGTGGCCTTATCTCTTCCTGGATCAATGAAGTGGATAACCCGGTCATTTTCGGTGGCGAGTGCATGTTTCTGTATAAGATACTGCCGCATGTAAAAAAACAAACCATTACTGCAGAGCTGAATCACTGGCACGGCTGGTTCAACTACACCCAGCAGTTTGTAAAGGACATCGACTACCGCATATTCTCAACGCCGCAGATAAAGCGGGACTGCGAAGAGCAATACAGGCAGAACGGAGTTCCCGATAAATATTTGCAGAACCTCTACTTCATCGACAACATGATAGAGATACCCCCGTTCAGGGAGGTGCACAACAAGAAGCTGGAGGTGATATTTGTAGGTCGCGGCTCCCGCCAAAAGCGGCCCGATCTGGCTGCACGTATTGCACAGGTAATGGGCGAGGCTGGCAAAAATGTCCATTTTTCGTTTGTGGGTGATGTGGAGGAATTCATACCCGAGAGCGCCAGGCCTTATTGTACCCTTTATGGAAGTATTGCCGACAAAGCGAAATTAAGCGAGCTCTATTATCAGTCAGACGTGCTGTTACTTACTTCGATGTATGAGGGGCTGCCGATCGTCATCATGGAAATGATGGCTCGCGGAAGAGTGGTGGTCTCTACGGCCATAGATGGTATACCAGACTATGTGAAGCACATGGAAAACGGTTTTCTGATAAGGGAGAAAGACGATGAAAAGATAGTGGAGAAGGGGGTTGAATATATTAACATGCTTATTGACGACGCTGCACTCAAAAAACGATTAAGCGAACAAATCTACCGCGATGCGATAGCGCACTTTGCCGGCGATAAATTCAGGAATACATATCGGACGATGTTATTGCAAACAATGCCCGGCCTTGTGAATGACGACGACAAAATAGACCTTCAATCCTGCAGATAATTACCTGATCAACTGGAAGTCGCCTTTCATGCTGCCTTTCTGGCCATTGAGGGAATAGGTGATGTAATAAAAATAAGTGCCGATCTCCTGCGGCACGCCGTTGAATGTGCCATCCCAGCCTTTGCTGATGTCTTTATCTGTAAATACCACCTGCCCCCACCTGTTGGTAATGATGATCTGGTAGTTGCTATACCCATCCAGCGTGCCAACAGGGCGGAAGAGATCGTTGTACCCATCGTTATTGGGTGTGAAAGCGGTGGGCACCCAGATATCGCAGAAGTTATAACCAACCGTGAGTGTATCCGTTGCTGTACCGCACTCATTACTTACTGTTGCCCAATAGGTGCCGGCAGATGTAATGTCAATAGAGGTGCCGGTTGCTTCGGTTGACCACAGATAATTTGCGGTTTGCACAGGTAGTGTAATGTGCATGACAAAGCCGTTGCACACAGTAGTATCCGGACCCAGGTTAACGGATGGTGTGGTGTTTGCAGTGACGGTAACGGACCCAGAAGCCGAACAGCCATTGAGTGTCACTTGCAACGAATAGACCCCACTTTGGGCTACTGTGATGGCGGAGGCTGTACTGCCCGTGTTCCACAGATAAGCTGCGCCGGCAGGCTGGGGTGAAGACAGCACCAGCGGCACGCCGTTGCAAACAGCTGCGGTTGTGCCAAGAGAAACTACCGGGAGCGGGATGAAGGAAATGTTGATGGTGTCTTGCCCCACACAACCCAGATCCGTTACCGTGAGTATGTATTGGCCGGAGGTAGTGGCAGAGATCTGTGCGGAATTAGCGCCCGTGCTCCAGGAATACTGCGGTGCGGTGTAAGCGCCTGATGAATGCAGTGTGAGGGACTGGCCCTGGCACAGCGAGGTGTCGTTACCCAGGCTAACCAGGGGAATGGGGTTGACGGTGACAACGATAGTATCTACGGAAGAACATATGCTGTCGTAGCCTATGAGCCAGTAGGTGCCGGAAGTGGAGACGGTGATGGAAGGCGCAGCGCTGCCTGTACTCCAGGCGTAATGATAACCCGGCGGTTCGGGAGACGACAACGTAAGAGACTGGCCTGCACCGAGCGCAGTATCATTGCCCAGGTGCACCGGTGCAGAGGCGACGAGAGAGACATGGACGGTATCTGAGGCGACGCACCCCATGTAAGATACCTGTAACCAGTATGTACCGGAAACAGTAGGGGTAATAGAGCTTGCGGTGCTGCCAGTGCTCCAATGGTAGGACGCGCCCGGAGGCTCGGAAATAAGACTGCCAAGCACATAGCCGGAACACAAGGTGGTATCCGGGCCAAGATAGACAACGGGGTCTGGCAGGGAATAAATATTAATGGTATCGTGCGAGACGCAATATCCGTTGGTTATAGATATCCAGTAGGTGCCGGGCCCTACGGTAATAGCAGATGCGGTGCTGCCGGTGCTCCACACAGGGCTGTAACCTGCCGGAATTGACGGCGAAAGGGTAATGGAAGTACCGACGCAAATAGCTGTATCGTTGCCCAGGTGCACCAGGGCCGGTGAAGTGGTGTAGGTGACATTTACCGTGTCGGCGGCGGAGCAACCAGCCGTGTTGGTGACCAATAGCCAATAACTGCCCCCGGAGTTGACAGATATCGAAGATGCTGAGCTGCCGGTATTCCAGACATAAGTTACGGAACCGGATGTTGTGGGCGAAGACAGGGTGACCGTCTGCCCTACGCAAAGACTAAGATCGGGGCCGAGTGAAACTGCCGGGGAAGGAAGTATGTGCACGTAAACTGAATCGGTAAGCGTGCAGCCATGCTCGGAAACGGACACATAATACATTTGCGAAGTAGTGCCGCCGGTGAGGATCGGAGTAAGCACCGAGGTGGACGACAGGCCTGTTGCCGGCGACCAGGTGACGGAAGTAACGGAATCGGGGTGGTGCAAGGACGGGTTTAGTGTGGTGGTGTCACCATGACAGATCTGCAAAGTATCTATAAGGGTGAGTGTATCGCAAGCGCCAACAGGAGTCATCTCGGCAGAGTCGCAGAACATGGTTACCTCTGCGGCAGACAAAGCGCGGTTGTAAACCCGGATCTCATCAATGTCGCCAGTAAAATAATAATCATATGGCGGTCCGTCCTGGCTTTTTCCAAACGAAAGGCTGTCCGTGCTGGCGGCGTAAGTAGTGGTCAGTGGAATTCTTGATTTAAGAACGCCGTCCACATAGATCTTGGTAGTATCGCCGTCATAGGTAAGCACCACGCAATACCATGTGTTGAGCGAGGTATAAGGTGTATAAAGCAAGTCGGAAACGGGGCCCATACTTGTTGCTACACCGGTTCCCCCATTGAACACCTCATGATCGGGCGAGTAAACGTAACAATCGTTGTCCCAGGCGTTGTCGAAAATTTCCAGGCCATAGAATGCAGTGGTATTCTCCGCCCCGCGGGAAATAAAATAATTACCCTGGCAGGTACCGGAATAAAAGGCTGTGGGGCGCACCAATGCACAGAAAGAGTGGTGCGCGGCATTCATCAGTGAATTATATGGGACAGCAATATTGTTGCTTACACCGTCGAAATGATAGGCAGTATTGGCAGCGCCGGAATAGCCGGTAGTAAGCGTGGCCCCATGAACAATGCCATTTAGTCCATTGCCGCTCACATCAACCGAGCTGCCGTTAAAGGTCCACCGGCCAACAAGACCCGTATAACCTTGAGAATAGCCAGCAAAAGACGCCAGGTAAAATGCGAGAAACAAAAGGGCGGTTTTCATAAAGTGTTATTGCAGCAAATGTAGGCCATAAAGTTGTAAAAAAAATATCTGTGGCAGGAAAATGGACGTAGTGGATATAAAAAGCAGAAGGCATGCCTGAAAATAGCCGAACGATGAAGTATGACATTTAACTGTCCGGGTTCTTGCAAATTCACAACATAAACGTAGTTTTGTATGCCCTAAAAAGGCATTAAGCAACAAGAAACAAATATGAATATATTATTGTTGGCTGCCGACCACAGTACTCCTTATAATTACTTTCCCATTGCGCTGCAGTTAGTTATTGCAATAGGCTTTGTTGTGGTGATGATGGCCGTTACACACCTGTTGGGCCCCAAGAGGCGGACGAAGGACAAGCTCATCAACTTTGAAAGCGGTATCCCTTCAGTGGGTAATGCCCGCCAGCCGATGGGTATCAAGTACTTCCTGGTGGCTATTTTGTTTGTTTTGTTTGATGTGGAAGTGATCTTCTTTTACCCTTATGCGGTGAACTTCAAGTATTTTATTGCACAGCACATGGGTAGCCAGGTTTTCCTGGAGGTGGTGCTTTTTGTTGCATTTTTCCTGTGTGGGTTCATATATATAGTGAAGAAAGGGGCTTTAGATTGGGAAGACTAATTCAATAAGTCAAAACTGAAAAGCAAAAAGTGGTTTTGACTGAGAAGATAGAAGAATTGAACTTATGTTAAAACAGAAAGCGTAAACAGAGCGATTGATAAGTGAAGCAGATCTTACCTTTTACTTTTTAAATTTTAATTTTTAATGAGGCCGGTTCAATATAATACGAAGATAAAGACGGTGGAGATACCTGAGGGCTACTCCGGAGAGGGGTTTCATGCCACGTCGTTTGACAAGGTAGTCGGTTTGGCCAGGGCCAATTCGTTGTGGCCATTGCCATTTGCAACGTCTTGCTGTGGCATTGAATTCATGGCGACGATGGGCTCGAACTATGACTTGGGGCGCTTTGGCGCAGAACGTATGGGTTTTACACCGCGCCAGTGCGATATGCTGCTGGTAGCAGGGACGATAGCCAAAAAGATGGCGCCGATACTGAGGCAGGTCTATCTGCAGATGGCGGAGCCGCGCTGGGTGATAGCAATAGGTGCATGTGCGTGCACGGGCGGTATTTTCGATTCCTACTCTGTGCTGCAGGGCATAGACCAGGTAATACCGGTGGATGTATATGTGCCGGGTTGCCCGCCAAGGCCGGAAGGCATACTGGACGGCATTTTGAAGTTGCAGGACCTGGTACATAACGAGAGCCTGCGCCGCCGTAACAGCGAGCCGTATAAAGCGCTGATGGCGAGCTATGCAATACAATAGAAAGTAAAAACTTAAAAGTCAAAAATTGGCTTTAGGAATATGGCATTGACAAACGAAATAATACAGCAGAAACTGACTGAGAAGTTTGGTGATCAGTTGACTGAATGGGAGACGCCATATGGGTTGCTGACATTCAGGGCGCCTGCGGAAATGAACCTGAAAGTGATGCAGCATCTGTATGATGATGAATCGCTTCGGTTCCGGTTTCTGACCGACCTGACCGGAGTGCATTTCCCGGACAGGAAGGATGAGGAGCTGAGCGTGGTCTATCACCTGCATAACCTGGTGGATAATATCCGCCTGAGGATGAAGGTGTATGTGCCTTCGGCAAAGCCGGACGTATTTACTGCCACGCAGTTGTTCTCGACGGCTAACTGGATGGAGCGCGAGACATACGACTTTTTCGGTATCAACTTCCTGGGCCATCCTAACCTGATAAGGATATTGAATGTGGACGAAATGGATTACTTCCCGATGAGAAAGGAGTATGAAATGGAAGACCCCACCAGGAAAGACAAGGACAATGAAATGTTTGGACGTTAACAAGCTATGATATGGAAAAACTGACGGGTTGGTATTTTATGAATAAGCGGGTGATCTTTCACTGCCTGCTGCTGGCGGCAACACTGCTGGCCATATTCAGTAAATCAGACATTGTTCGTTCTTTTTCACTTGGCTTCGCGGCCGGCATTTTACTGGTGAGCTTAGGCTCGGAGATAGCGGCATCAAAGAGGGCGCGAAACACAAAACATCCGTTGAAAGGATAAACAGGCAACAATGACAGAATTACAGCAACAACCACATCATATAAAGCTTTCTGAGGAGTCGCTTCAGAAACAGACCACTACGCTGAACCTGGGGCCTACGCACCCGGCCACGCATGGTGTGTTCCAGAACATCATGGAGATAGACGGCGAGCGCGTTTTGCAGACGGTGCCTACAGTGGGCTACATCCACAGGGCATTTGAGAAAATTGCTGAACGCCGCCCCTATTACCAGATAACCCCGCTGACCGACAGGTTGAACTACTGCTCATCGCCCATCAATAACATGGGTTGGCACATGACGGTAGAGAAGCTGCTGAAAATAAAGACACCGAAGCGTGTGGACTACATGCGCATCATCATCATGGAGCTTTCCCGCATGGCCGACCACCTGGTATGCAATTCGGTGATAGCCGTTGATACTGGCGCGCTCACAGGGTTTACTTATGTGTTTCAGTTAAGAGAGAAGATATACGAGATATTTGAGGAAGTGTGCGGATCGCGCCTGACGACCAATATAGGCCGCGTGGGTGGCTTTGAGCGCAATTTCTCGGATGCCGCATGGCAGAAGCTGCGCGACTTCATTGATACTTTCCCTAAGACGATGAAGGAGTTTGAAGCTTTGCTGGACCGCAACAGGATCTTTATGGATCGTTGCATAGGCGCCGGCCCGATAAACGCTGAACGTGCGCTGAACTATGGTTTTACGGGTCCGAACCTGAGGGCTGCCGGTGTGGATTATGATGTGCGCGTGGCACAGCCGTACTGCTCTTACGAAGAATTTGAGTTCAAGGTGCCGGTAGGAACAACGGGTGACGTATATGACCGCTACCTGGTGCGCAATGCCGAGATATGGCAGAGTCTGGGCCTGGTAAAACAGGCACTGGCCAAAATAGAACAGCTGGAGCGGGAATTTCCTGAACAGAAGAACATATTCTATGCACAGGAGGCAGACCATTTCCATCTCCCACCGAAGGAGGAAGTTTATTCGAAGATGGAAGCGCTTATCTATCACTTCAAAATAATAATGGGAGAGATAGATGCGCCGGTGGGTGAAGTATATCATTCGGTAGAGGGAGGCAATGGTGAGGTAGGATATTACCTGATAAGTGATGGTGGCAGAACGCCTTACAGGCTGCATTTCCGCAGGCCATGCTTCATTTATTACCAGGCATATCCTGAAATAGTGAAAGATGGTTTGCTGAGTGATGCGATAGTAACATTAAGTAGTTTGAATGTAATAGCAGGAGAGCTGGATGCGTAGTTTCAAAAACCACGGTTTATGAGAACTAGGACAATGCAGATGGTAGGAAAAAAAACGACTTTCGCAGAGGCCGAAGAGGAGGACATAGTTTTTTGGTTTAATAAAAGCGTAGCTGAGAGGCTTAACGAAGCGGAACGACTGCGAAGAATGATCTGGACTCATTTATTAGGGTCGTATCCTGACAAAATGATCCATGTTGGAAGTGTAGAAGAAAAAACCTGGTAACCATGTTTGATCAGAACTTCGCAGATTTTATTGAGTGCCTGAACAAAAATGAAGTGCGGTTTGTGTTGGTGGGAGGGTATGCAGCCGTGATACACGGTAATACCCGGACTACGGGAGATATGGATTTTTTTGTGGACAGGACCGAAGAAAATGCGAAGCTGCTAGTTAAAGCGATTGCCGATTTCGGGTTTGGGGGTTTAGGGTTTAAGGCGGAAGATGTGATGAACGACAAGATGTTTATTTCGATGGGCATACCTCCTTTGAAAATAGATATCCTAACATCGATACCTGCCGTATCTTTTAAAGAAGTCTATGAACATGCTATAGACTACGAAGAGGAAAACGTAAAAGTTAAAGTGATTGATATACATCATTTGATAAGAAATAAGACCGCGTCGGGTAGACCTAAGGATATGGACGATGTAAGAGTGTTATCTAAAAAGGTCAAAAAGATGTAGCAGAGAAAACGGGTTTAGTTTTTGAGGCCCGTAATAAAAGCATAATAACACATGAGTATAAGTTTTTCTAAAGAACGGTTAGACAAGGTAAAGGAAATAGTGGCCCGCTATCCGGAAGGAAAGCAGAAGAGCGCGCTGATACCGGTGCTGCACCTGGCGCAGGAAGATTTTGGCGGCTGGCTGGATGTGCCGGTGATGGACTATGTGGCCGGGCTGCTGAGCCTGAAGCCGATAGAGGTGTATGAAGTGGCTACGTTCTATACCATGTTCAACATGAAGCCGGTGGGCAAATATGTGCTGGAAGTGTGCAGGACTGGTCCGTGTATGCTGAATGGCAGTGACGAGATCATTGAACATATAAAAATGAGATTGGGCATAAAAGAGGGGGAAACAACGCCTGATGGTTTGTTTACCCTGAAGCCAGCAGAGTGCCTGGGTGCATGTGGCTATGCGCCTATGCTGCAGTTGGGCAAGTTTTACAAAGAGCACCTGACGAAGGAAAAGGTGGACAAGCTGATAGACGAGCTGAGGATACAGGCAAAAAACTAAGAGATGGGGTTTGATCTGCATTTGGAATTCACATTGTCGGGCAAGCCGGAAAGGGTGATGCAATTGCTGACAGACCCGGTACTGATAAGAAAGTGGAGCGGCGGAGAAGCGGTGATAGAGTTGACGCCGGGAGGAAAGATAGACCTGTTTGATGGATGGGTGACGGGCAATGTGCTGAAGACGACAAACGACGAGCTGGCCTATACGTGGCTTTCCGGAGATTGGGCAGAAGGAACAAAGGCATCAGAAGTTCATTATTTATTAAAGAAAGACCCGGCAGGGACAAAGGTGATACTGGACCATACAGGATTGCCGGACAAGGAGGAAGCCGACAGTCATAAACAAGGCTGGACCGATTACTTCTTTGACCCGATGGAGGATTTTATTTTGATCATTGACAAGAGTTAATAATAGCCGCTGAAAGCGGAAGAATAATATGGCAGTAAAACTATTGTTGGAAAACGCCCATGTGGAAGGGATTCGTTATTACGAAGCCTACCGGAGGACAGGGGGTTACCGTGCGGCAGAGAAAGCGCTTAAGATGACGCCTGCCGATATAGTGGAAGAAGTGAAGAAAAGCGGCCTGCGCGGCAGGGGTGGCGCCGGCTTCCCTACGGGGATGAAATGGAGCTTCCTGGCCAAGCCGGAAGGTGTGCCACGCCACCTGGTGTGCAATGCGGACGAGTCGGAGCCGGGTACTTTTAAGGACCGCTACCTGATGGAGTTTTTGCCGCACCTGTTCATAGAAGGCTTGCTGATCAGCAGCTTTGCGCTGGGCAGCAATGCTACTTACGTTTACATACGCGGAGAGTATTCCTGGATACCAGATATACTGGAACAGGCCATAGCCGAAGCCAGGAACAATGGCTGGCTGGGTAAGAATATACAGGGGTCGGGTTTTGATTGCGAGATATATGTGCACCGCGGAGCCGGAGCCTACATATGCGGAGAAGAAACCGCGCTGATAGAATCTCTGGAGGGTAAGAGAGGTACACCACGTATGAAGCCCCCCTTCCCGGCGATACAGGGTGTATGGATGCGCCCGACGGTGGTGAACAATGTGGAGACGATAGCTGCAGTGGTGCCGATCATTAACCTGGGCGGCGATGAGTATGTGAAGATAGGCGTCGGAAAATCTACAGGCACCAAGCTGATATCTGCCTGTGGCAACATCAACAAGCCGGGCGTTTACGAAATTGACATGACCTGCTCGGTAGAGGAGTTCATATACAGTGATGAATATTGCGGTGGCATACCTAAGGGCAAAAGGCTGAAAGCGTGCATACCTGGCGGTTCATCAGTGCCTATTGTGCCGGCCAATTTGCTGCTGAAAACGGCAAAAGGTGAGACGAGGTATATGAACTACGAGAGCCTCTCAGACGGTGGTTTTACTACCGGTACCATGATGGGCTCTGGCGGTTTCATAGTGCTGGATGAAGACCAGTGCGTGGTGCGCCACACCATGACGCTGGCTCGCTTCTACAACCACGAAAGCTGCGGACAGTGCAGCCCGTGCCGCGAAGGAACAGGCTGGATGTATAAGATACTGAAGAACCTGGAATACGGAAAAGGCAAGATGAGTGATATAGACCTGCTGTGGGATATACAGCGCCGCATAGAGGGCAATACTATTTGTCCGCTGGGCGATGCTGCCGCATGGCCGGTTGCTGCCGCCATCCGCCACTTCCGCGATGAGTTTGAATGGCATGTGCTGAACCCGGAAGAATCGCAGAAGAGGAATTTTGGGCTGGCGCATTATGCGGATGCGATACATGTGCCAGCTTAAAGTCAAAGGTCAAAAGTGAAAACCCAATGGCCAATGACTTAAAATATCGTTGCTATGATTTTTCGGTAAGAACGATACAGTTTTTAAAAAGTAGGAATTGGGACGCTTTTAGCTTAGTTGTTGCTAAGCAGGTAATGAGGTCAGCGATGTCGATAGGGGCAAATGTTGTAGAGGCAAAAAATAGTTCTTCGAGACTGGAGTTCAAGAGATTTTACGAAATAGCGCTGAAGTCGAGCAACGAAACGAAGTACTGGTTTTGCATATTAAGAGATGGATTTGAAATAAAGGAAGTAAAATCTTTGCTGGATGAATGTGATGAAATATCCAAAATACTAGGATCATCAGTCATCGCACTGAAGAAAAAAGATAAATGATTGTTCGTTGGTCAGAATGCGAAATCGGGAAATTGGTTTTGACTTTTGACTTTTGACTTATTAAAATATGTCTGAGACACCAAATTTTAAAGTAACGATCGATAATATCACGGTGGAGGTGCCTGCGGGTACTACCATCCTGAATGCGGCGAGGAAGATAGGGGGTGACGTGACGCCACCGGCCATGTGCTATTACAGCAAGCTGAAGGACAGCGGCGGTAAATGCCGCACCTGCCTGGTAGAGGTGAGCAAGGGCTCTGAAAAGGATCCGCGCCCTATGCCGAAGCTGGTGGCGAGCTGCCGCACTACGGTGATGGATGGTATGGAAGTGAAGAATATCACTTCTGAGAAGGTGCTGGATGCCCGCAAGGGTGTTGTGGAGTTTCTGTTATTGAACCACCCGCTGGATTGCCCGGTGTGTGACCAGGCCGGTGAGTGCGACCTGCAGAACCTGAGCTATGAGCATGGCACAGAAAAGACGCGCTACGAATTTGACCGCCGCACGTTTGAAAAGGAAGATATAGGTCCGTTCATATCGCTGCACATGACGCGTTGCATTATGTGCTACCGTTGTGTGTATACTGCAGAGCAGCTTACTGAAAAGCGCGAGCACGGGATACTGCAGCGTGGCGACCATGCGCAGATAAGCACTATGCTGAATAAGGCGCTGGAAAATGAGTTCATCGGTAACGTAATTGATGTATGCCCAGTCGGTGCACTTACGGATAAAACTTTCCGGTTCAAGAACAGGGTGTGGTTTACCAAGCCGGTGGATGCGCACCGCGACTGCCCAACCTGCAGCGGCAAGGTGCGCCTGTGGATGAGGGGCGAAGAAGTTTTTCGCGTAACCGCCCGCAAAGACCAGTGGGGAGAGGTGGAAGAGTTCATCTGCAACGATTGCCGCTTCCATAAAAAAGAGACGAAGGATTGGGTGATAGAAGGGCCGTCAAACATTCGCCGGAGCAGTGTGATAGCTCAGGGCCACTATGTGGGCACAAAGCCAACGCCAGTATTGATAGACAAAGTAATAGGCAAGCAACCGAAGTATTTGCTGGACATACACGATGTTAGCGATGTAAACAGGCCGGAAGTTGACCTGTCGAAAATAGAAGGGCCGGCGCACTCGGATGATTTTAAGAGTATAAAATGAGTCGCAAAGACAAGTTGATACTGAAATTGCTGATTGGAAGCAACGACAACAACTTCGGTATTGACGATTTGGTTAAGATATTGGTGTGGTTAAAATTTGAAGAGAGGAGAAGCGGGGGAAGTCACAGAATATTTTTCAAAGACGGACTTGAAGGAATTATCAACCTTCAGGAAACGAAGGACGGTAAGGCTAAACCTTACCAGGTTAAACAGGTAAGGGAGTTTTTAGTAAATAATAAAATGGTAAGTGATGAATAGATATGAAGTAATTATTTTCTGGAGCCAACCTGACGAAGCATTTGTAGCAGAAATACCAGAGCTGAAAGGCTGTGTTGCCCATGGAAGCACGCAGAATGAAGCGCTTAAAGAAGTGAATATTTTGGCAAAGGAGTGGTTGAAGCTGGCGAAGGAACAAGGCTGGAATATTCCGGAGCCTAAAGGGAGATTATTGTTTGCGTGATTTTAGACAGAAATTGTCAATGATACTGACGACCGAACATATTCAACAGACAATAGCCAGCTACTTTGAAAAAAAGCCGGTGAAAAAGGTGTGGTTGTTCGGGTCGTATGCAAGGGGTGAGGCGGATGAGGATAGTGATGTGGATGTGTTGGTAGAGCTGGATACGAAGCCTGGCATAGCAAGTGAATTTATTACATGGTTTGATGAACTGGCAGAAAAACTCAGGAAGAGGGTGGATATAGTGAGTGCAGGCTGGGAGAATAAATTCATTAAGCCTTATATAGACAAGGATAAAACCGTAATATATGAAAGGCAAGATCGGGGATAGGGTCAGAATAGAGCACATCCTTGAGTATGCTGATGAAATGGAAATCGGGACGAACTAAACACAATAAACCCTGACGGGCTGTAAACTTTTAACTAACTAAAATTACTTTTGCGCCACTATGTTGTTATTGAGCATTGATTTTGCGCTGATCATTGAAAAGGTGATACTCATCGCGGTGATCCTGATGGGGTCGCTGGGGGTGGCGATGTATGCTACCTGGGGCGAGCGTAAGGTAGCTGCGGTGATGCAGGACCGCCTGGGCCCAAACCGGGCGGGGCCACTGGGCTTGTTCCAGCCGCTGGCAGATGGTTTGAAACTGTTCTTTAAGGAAGAGATCATCCCGGATCGTTCTACGCGGTTCATATTTATAATGGGTCCCTGCCTGGCTATGCTTACCGCGCTGATGACCAGCGCCGTAGTGCCGTGGGGGCCTGACTACACCACAGCAAGCGGGCACACCGTTCAGTTCCAGGTGGCGGATATTAATATCGGCATCCTGTTCATATTTGGTGTGGTTAGCCTTGGCGTGTATGGTGTGATGCTGGGTGGCTGGGCGAGTAACAACAAATTCTCGCTGCTCAGCAGCATACGTGCTGCATCGCAGGCTATCTCTTACGAACTGGCAATGGGCATCAGCCTTATTGCTGTGCTGATGATGACCGGCTCGATGAGCCTGCGCGATATTGTGGCACAGCAGCATGGCTTCTGGAAGGATGGTTATTTTACCTGGAACTTTTTTAAGCAGCCGCTGGCATTCATCATTTTCCTGACTTGTGCGTTTGCAGAGCTGAACCGCGCACCTTTTGACCTGCCGGAGTGTGAGAGCGAACTGAACATGGGTTATCACCAGGAGTATTCGTCCATGAAGCTGGGCTTTTACCTGTTTGCCGAGTACATCAACCTGTTTGTGAGCTCTGCGATCATCGTCACTTTGTTCTGGGGTGGTTACAACTTCCCGTTCATGGACAAAGTTGCTGCTGGTGTCAACCCGTTGCTGTTCAGCATCATCTGCATACTGGTGCTGCTGACCAAGGTAATTTGCATGATATTGTTCTTCATGTTTGTGCGCTGGACGCTGCCCCGTTTCCGTTATGACCAGTTGATGAAGCTGGGCTGGAAGTCGCTGATACCGATAGCACTGGTGAACATGCTGATAACCGGAGCTGTGATAGTATGGGTGCTGAATAAATAGTTATTGAAAAGGATAATGTTAACGATCGAACAAATAAAACAAACCGTTGCCGACTATTTTAAAGATAAGCCGGTGAAGAAAGTATATTTGTTCGGGTCGTATGCGAGGGGTGAGGCTGATGACAACAGCGATATAGACCTGGGTGTGGAAATGGAGCATGTGAGAATGAGCCTCTGGCAATTTGCAAGCCTGGCAGTGGGATTAGAAGAACGGTTGCACAAAAAAGTAGATCTTGTAGAGATAGACCTGATGCACAGTTGGGTGAAGAGGAGATTTGAAAAGGACAAAAAAGAACTTTATCTGGCATAAAGATGAGAAGTCGTTTGGATCGTCAGGATCATCTGGAGATATTGAACTACCTCATCAGGCAAATTGAAGTGATTCAGAAGTACACGGAAGGCCTTGATGAAGAGTTGTTTTTGAGAGATGATCTGGTGAAAGATGCATCGTTGATGAGGCTCCTTGTTTTGGGAGAATACTCTTCAAAACTGGAGGACGATCTTAAAGACAGGTTTAGTGAGGTGCAGTGGCAAATGATAAGAGCGGCGAGAAATTATTATGCGCATGCTTACAAGGGTGTGGATTGGAGGCTGGTATGGGAAACTATAGACGGTGACTTGCCAGGACTGAAACAGAGATTTGAACACATTATAGAAGTATTGGAAGGAGAGAATAATGGAAAAGCTGACTAACAGATCGATGGAGGTGAACCGCAGCCCGATGACGCTGAGCGAGCGGGCCTACCTGCCTGCAGTCTTCAAAGGTTTAACGATCACACTGAGCCACATCTTTAAGAAGAAGGCTACAGTAAGCTATCCTGAGGAAAAGAGGCCATTCAGCCCGGTATTCAGGGGGCTGCATATACTGAACCGCGACGAGCAGGGCCGTGAGCGCTGCACGGCATGCGGCCTGTGTGCCCTTGCCTGCCCTGCGGAAGCGATAACGATGGAAGCGGCAGAGCGCAAGCCGGGTGAAGAAAACCTATATCGCGAAGAAAAATATGCAGCCAGATACGAGATAAACATGCTGCGCTGCATATTCTGCGGCTACTGTGAAGAGGCATGCCCCAAGGATGCTGTTTACCTGACAGAAACGGTGATGCCGGCCAACTATAACAGGAAGAGTTTTATTTATAAGAAGGACGACCTTCTGATACCCAACACACACAAACAAGGATAGTTTAGAAAAATATTATGGATATCTACAGTATCTTATTCTGGGTTTTATCAGTGATAGCGGTAGGCTCCGCCCTTGGGGTCATCTTCAGCCGCAACCCGGTAAACAGCGTGATGTTCCTGATAACGACATTTTTTGCGATATCCGGCCATTATATATTGATGAATGCACAGTTCCTGGCTATCGTGAACATCATCGTTTACGCGGGGGCCATCATGGTGCTTTTCCTCTTCGTTATCATGTTGATGAACCTGAATGCCGATGTGGAACCGCAAAAGGGACAGTTGATACAACTGGCCGGCCTCATATCCGGCGGTGTCCTCTTCCTGGTGGTGCTGGCTGGCATAAAAACCGCAGGCGTGCAGATGATGGATCCGAAGTCGACAGACATAGGCCTTATTGCTAACCTGGGCCGTGTATTGTTCACCCAATACGTACTTCCATTTGAAATAAGCAGTGTACTCTTCCTGAGCGCGATGATAGGTGCGATTGTGATAGGCAAGAAGGAGCCGGTGCATGGTGTATATAAAGAAACAAACCAGTAAAGCGTAAAAGATGCCAATTAATTCAACACATTACCTGTTCCTGAGCCTGCTGCTTTTTTCGATAGGCATCATGGGCACACTGATGAGGCGGAATGCCATCATCATATTCATGTGCATAGAGCTGATGCTGAACTCGGTGAACCTGCTGCTGGTGGCCTTCTCCAAAATGTATGGCGATGCCAACGCACAATTATTCGTTTTCTTTATTATGACGGTGGCTGCAGCCGAGGTGGCTGTGGGGCTGGCTATAATAGTTATGATGTACAGGAAGGTTCACTCAGTGGACATTAATATATTGAACAGGCTTAAACACTAATACAGACAAAGGGTTTTCAGGATCCTTTTTTTGAAACAGTTTACGGAACAAGACTATGTCGCAATTAGTTTACTTAGTACCTCTCTTCCCGCTGATCGGTTTTTTGATCAACGGTATATTCTGGAATAAGATGCCCAAGACCATGGGCGGCATCATCGGCAGCCTGGCCATACTGGCCTCTTTCTGCGTATCGCTGGGTATCTTCTTTGAAGTAAAGAGCGACTCATTCCACGGCCCGGTGATCGTTACGCTGTTCGATTTCATACAGTCGGGCAAGCTGTCTATTCCGTTCGCCTTCCAGGTAGATTCCCTTTCTTCCCTGTTCCTGCTCATTATTACCGGTGTCGGTTTCCTGATACATGTTTACTCCACGTCCTACATGCACGATGATGAGGGCATGGTGAAATACTTCGCCTACCTGAACCTGTTCGTGTTCTCGATGCTGCTGCTGATACTTGGCGCCAGCTACCTGGTGATGTTCATAGGCTGGGAAGGTGTGGGCCTTTGCTCTTATCTGCTTATTGGCTTCTGGTTCAAGAACAGGGACTATACAAATGCCGCCAAAAAGGCCTTCGTGATGAACCGTATCGGCGACCTCGGCTTTCTGGTGGGCATGCTGCTGGTGTTGCTGAATTTCGGAACGCTTTCTTACCAGCAGTTCTTTGGCCAGTTGGCCAGCCAGCCTGCAGTATCGTCCAGTTTAACTACATGGATCACTATCTGCTTCTTCATCGGTGCTACCGGTAAGAGCGCACAGATACCATTGTACACCTGGCTGCCGGATGCGATGGCAGGTCCTACGCCGGTATCGGCACTCATCCATGCTGCAACCATGGTAACCGCAGGTATCTATATGATAGCCCGCAGCAGCGTGCTGTATTCGCTGAGCCCGATGACGCTGCACATTGTTGCCATCATCGGCCTGGCTACTGCGATACTGGCTGCAACTATTGCTATCAGACAATACGACATTAAAAAGGTACTCGCCTACTCCACCGTTAGCCAGTTGGGCTTCATGTTCCTGGCGCTGGGTGTGGGTGCTTATACTACTGCGGTATTCCATGTGATGACGCACGCGTTCTTCAAAGCGCTGTTGTTCCTCGGTTCGGGTAGTGTGATACATGCTATGGGCGGTGAGCAGGACATCCGCAAAATGGGCGGACTTGGCAAGCACATGCGCATCACGCAGATCACCTTCCTTATTGGTTGCCTGGCTATCTCGGGCATTCCGGGCTTCTCCGGCTTCTTCTCTAAAGATGCCATACTTTCTGCTGCGTTTGCACATGACCATGTTTTATACTATTTAGGCGTTGCGGCGGCCATGATGACGGCATTCTACATGTTCCGCCTGTACTTCCTGACGTTTGGCGGCAGCTTCCGCGGCACAGAAGACCAGCACCATCACCTGCACGAAAGTCCTGCAGCCATGACGCTGCCACTGATAGTGCTGGCCATACTTTCTATTGTAGGCGGCTATGTAGGTCTGCCGGAAGTGTTCAGCGAGCATAACCAGATAGCCACTTTCCTGAGCACTGCCGTTACTGATTTTGGTAACCACCACCTGGAGGGCGGAACAGAAAAATTACTGATGGCCATATCAGTTGGCGCAGCCATGCTGATGATCATAGTGGCTTACTCGGTGAACCGCAAACCAAATTTTGTAGAGAACAAGGGCCTGGCAAAAGTGCTGGAAAACAAATGGTATGTGGACGAGCTGTATGATACTGTGATCGTTAAGCCTATTGAAGGGCTGAGCCGCCTGCTGGACCGTTTTGCAGAGCGCATGGGCATAGATGGTATTGTGAATGGCGTGGGCAAGACCGTGCGCTGGGGCAGCGACAGGCTGCGCCTGCTGCAGACAGGGCAGGTTGGTTTTTACATTTTTGTGCTGGTGATGGGCATGGTGGCGCTGTTTGCGCTTAGTTTTTTCTGGATAAGGTAAGAAGGAGTTAAGACACTACTTTTTGGTTTTGACTTTTGATTTTTGACATAGAATAAATATGATTTTAGTCTGTTTAATACTCATACCTTTTGTTACCGGCGTGCTGACGTTCGCGGCAAAGGGCGATACTGCAAAAACCATTGCGCTGATCAGCACGATCGCGACCATGGCATTGTCGGCTTACGTGAGTGCGTCCAATTTTTCGGCGCCACTTACTTATAGTCATAAGTGGATACCCATGCTGGGCACGCAGTTCAGCCTGCTGGCCGATGGCATGAGCAGTATGCTGTGCCTGCTGACCGGGATAGTGATGATGGTGGTGATGATAGCCAATGCCAACAAGGAGGTGAAGAACGGAGGCTCATTCTATGGGCTGCTGCTGCTGAGCCAGGCTGGCCTGATGGGCGTCTTCCTGGCAAATGATGCGTTTGTATTTTACATTTTCTGGGAGCTGGCACTGATACCTGTTTATTTCCTGTGCTCGCAATGGGGCGGAGAGAAACGCATTCCGGTTACCTTCAAGTTTTTCGTGTACACTTTTGCCGGCAGCCTGATGCTGCTTGCAGCTCTTATCTATTTGTCGCTGCAAACACCGGGCCTGACCAGCTATTCCTGGGCAGACATTACACGCGCCGGTGCGGCTCTTTCTCCAGACAAACAGCAGTGGTTGTTCTGGATGGTATTTATCGCCTTTGCCATTAAGATGCCGATATTTCCGTTCCATACCTGGCAGCCCGATACTTACGAACAGTCGCCAACACCTGTTACCATTGTGCTGAGTGCATTGATGGTGAAGATGGGCCTGTTTGCTGTATTGCGCTGGCTGCTGCCTACCCTGCCCGCAGGCGTGGCCTACTGGTCGAACACGGTGATCGTTCTTTCGGTGATCGGTATTGTATATGCATCGTGCCTGGCTATTGTGCAAACGGATATGAAGCGGCTGATCGCCTACTCGTCTATTGCGCACATGGGGCTTATGTGCGCTGTGGCCTTCGCCAATAACGGTGTGGGTATGCATGGCATAATGGTGCAGATGTTCAACCATGGCATCAACATCACCGGCATGTGGCTTATTGTGAGCATGGTAGAGAACCGCTGGGGCACGCGCGACATGACAAAGCTGGGAGGCATGGCATCTTCTGCACCAAGGATGGCAATAGCATTTGTGATCATATCCCTGGCAAGTATTGCCCTGCCGCTGACAAATGGTTTTGTGGGTGAGTTCATGCTGTTTAACGGGCTGATGGGCGGAACAGAGTCCAATGCCATTACCCTGATGGTGATAGCTGGGCTGGGCATCATACTGGGAGCGGTATATACGCTGAACATGATACAGAAGACGGCATATGGTGAAAAGGTAGGCATGCTGGTTGCAAAGGACCTGAGCATCAATGAATGGCTGGGACTGGCGATCATCATCACGCTGATCCTGTTCCTGGGTGTTTATCCTAAGCCGCTGCTGGACCTTACCTCTGGCGTGGCCAGCATGATCGCACACTAATAGAAGATTTACAGGGGCGCGGCCCCTGGTATTGAATAAAGTTTTGAGTTATAACTTATGAAGGCAATAATTGCTACTACAGCTTTCGGGATCATAATGATGTTTGCCAGCCTGCTGACGAACAGTAAGAAGGCTGTGACAACAATTGCAGTTCTGCTGTTTGTTGCACTGCTGGGCGTAAATGTTTATGAACTGCAGACAACACCCGTGGACGCACCGCAGATGCTGTTCAACAATATGCTGCGCATAGACCACTTCTCTCTGTGGTTCAATACGCTGATGACGGGTTGCACTGTGCTTTACGCACTGCTGATGGGCAAAGAAGTGGCCAAGGTCGGCGCGCACGTGGGTGAGTACTTTGCGCTGATATTCTTTATTCTCTGCGGCATTTTCCTCCTTTCCACTTACAACACACTACTGATGCTGTTCCTGGGTATAGAGATCATGTCTATACCGCAGTATATACTTGCCGGCAGCGACAGGAAGAACCTGAAGAGCAGTGAAGCCGCGCTGAAGTATTTCCTGATGGGCTCATTCTCTACCGGCATTTTGCTGATGGGCATTACACTGCTTTATGGCGCGGGCCGCAGTTTTGACATCCGCGAACTGCAGAGCATGCTGCACAGCGATACGCTGAACCCGCTGGGTCTTGCCGGCATCATGTTCATTATGGTGGCACTGGGCTTTAAGGTTTCTGCTGCACCTATGCACACATGGACACCAGACGTATATGATGGCACGCCTACGCCATTCACAGCCTATATGGCAACAGTAGTAAAGGCAGGTGCGTTCTTTGCCTTCCTGAGGTTGTTCCAGGTAACATTCAACCTCCTGAGCGACCATTGGACCATGATACTCGCCATTATTACGGCCGCAACACTGCTTGTAGGTAATGTGACGGCGGTGTTCCAGCAAAGCGTGAAGCGCATGCTGGCCTATTCATCCATAGCCCAGGCGGGTTTCATGCTGTTTGCGGTGCTGGCGGTGAATGCCACCGCGTGGCAGGGCATCATTATTTATGCCGTTGCTTATAGCGTTGCTACCATCGGTGCATTCTCCGTGCTGGTAAAGCTGAAAGACTATACATATGATGGTTTCAATGGCCTGGCGAAGAAGGACCCGCTGCTGGCCTTTGTGATGACGATATTCCTGTTCTCACTGGCAGGCATACCACTTACGGGTGGCTTTATGGCGAAGTATTATGTGCTGCAGGCAGTGGTGCAACAAGGCAACCTGATGTGGCTGGTGATATTCGCCCTGCTGATGGCCGCCATCAGCGTCTATTACTACTTCCGCGTTATTATGGCCATGTACTTCAAGCCGGGCAATCCGGAACTGCATGAGCCGGTTTCTACTTACGATAAAGTAGTGCTCATCCTTACCTGCCTGCTGGTGATACTGGTAGGTGTGGCGCCACAGATCTTTTTGATGTGGATGTAGGGTAAGGCAAAAGCTAAAAGTGGTGATCGGTCGCAAGTTTTAAAAAGAAGCGCCTGCAATAAGATCGTTACTTTCCTCTATGGCTTATTCTGCATGATGCCGTCTATCATCTGCATCACCTCTGGTGTCAGTTGCTGATATATTTCAAGCGCCTGCAGATTCTGGGTCAGTTGCTCTTCTTTCGTGGCGCCCAATATCGCCGTGGTCACGTGCGGGTTGTGGATGCACCATGCTACCGCCAATGTGGCCAGCGGCGTTCCAAGCTGCTCCGCAACTTTCGTAAGCTGTTTTACTTTTTCTATGCGCTGCGGTTCCAGTGTGGCGTCCTTCAGCCATTGATAATTACTTATCGACAATCGCGAACCTTCCGGCACTCCGTTATTGTACTTGCCGGTAAGCAGCCCCGATGCCAGCGGGCTCCATATCGTTGTGCCCATTCCGGGCCCTTCAAACAGCGGCAGGTAATCCTGTTCCATCTTCTGCCGCTCAAATAAATTGTATTGTGGCTGTTCCATCGCCGGGCCCACCAGGTGCAGTTCTTTCGCTACCCTGTGCGCCTCGACAATTTCTGCCCCGCTCCACTCACTCGTTCCCCAGTAAAATATCTTCCCCTGCTGCATCAGTATGTTCATTGTCCATACTATCTCTTCCATCGGTGTCTCTGGATCGGGCCTGTGGCAGAAGAACAGGTCCAGGTATTCCATCTGCATCCTGCGCAACGCTGCATTGCAGGCCTCTGTCACGTGCTTGCGGCTAAGGCCTTTTTGGGTAGGCTTGTTGTCTTTTCCATGCAGGCCAAAGAATGCCTTGCTCGAAACGCAATATGTAGTCCGGTCCCAGTTCTTTTTCTTCAGTATCCTGCCCATCACCTCTTCCGACTTCCCGCCCTCATATGCCTCGGCATTGTCAAAGAAGTTCACGCCGCTGTCATAGGCAATACCCATCAGCCGGTCGCCAAGGGTATCGTCCACCTGCCGGTTAAAGGTCACCCACGATCCGTAAGAAAGCACACTCAGGTGCAATCCCGTACTTCCCATTTTCCTGTATTCCATGCGATAGCTTTTTATCAGATCAGATATACCACCAGGCCGTCTCTCAGTTTAGGCTCGAACCAGGTGCTCTTTGGCGGCATTACGTTACCACTGTCGGCAATAGCAAACAATTGTTGTATGGTCACCGGGTAAATAGAAAATGCAGCAGCCATCTCACCACTATCCACGCGCTTCTTCAACTCATTCATTCCCCTTATGCCACCCACAAAATCCACGCGTTTATCCGTACGCTGGTCGGCTATGCCCAGCAACTTGTCCAGCACATTGTTCGATATTACCGAGACGTCCAGTATCCCTATCGGGTCTGTGGTAAACGTGCCCGGCTTTGCAGTCAGTTTGTAGCCCTTCCCCTGCACATACATCCCATATTCATGCGCCTTCTGCGGCTTATACATTTCTGTGCCCACCGGCGTCACCACAAAGTCGTTCTCCAGCTCCTGCAGCAATGTTTCAGGCGTTTTACCATTCAGGTCTTTCACCACCCGGTTATAATCCATGATCTCCAGTTGGCTCGCCGGAAAAATGCAGGTAACGAAATAATTGAACGCCTCGTCGCCATCAATGGAATATCCATTGTCGCGCATCTCCTTGCACACTTTCGCTGCCGACGCCGCACGGTGGTGGCCATCTGCTATATACGTACACGGAACATCTGTCGAAAAATTATGCGTTATCGCAGCCACCTTCGCATAATCGTTCACCACCCAAAACCGGTGATGCACGCCGTCCGGCGCAATAAAGTCATAGGTTGATTCGTGCTTCTGTTTCCATGCAGCCACTATTTCATCCACACTCGCGCAATCGTTATATGCCAGGAAAACTATGCCCGTTTGTGCGCCTGTGGTGGTAATGTGATCTATGCGGTCCTTCTCTTTTTCAGGCCTGGTAAACTCATGTTTTTTGATGATGCCATGGTCATAATCGTCAATCGACGATCCGCACACAAGGCCTGTCTGCGAGCGGCCATTCATCGTCAGCTCATAAATGTAATAGCATGGTTCTTCGTCCTGTATTAGTATTCTTTCGCTGATCATAGCGTCCAGGTTCTCCTTCGCGCGCTCATAAACCAATATGCTGTGCACATCCACATTCTCCGACAGGTCTATCTCCGATCTCGTTACATGATAAAAGTTGTATGGATCTTTCCTGAACTCGCGGGCCTCTGCCACACTTACTACATCATAGGGCAGGGTAGCCACTTGCTTTGCAAGGTCTTTCCTCGGCCTCAGCCCGGTGAACGGTCTTATTTTTGCCATGTCTTATTTTAGCACTTATTTTCTTGAATCAAATTGTTGCATTACTTCCACCAACTTATCCACCCAGGCCACGGGCACCGCATTGTATAGCGATACTCTGAACCCGCCGGCGCTTCTGTGGCCTTTAATACCTTCTATGTTATTATTGCTGCACTCCTGCACAAACGCTTCTTCTTCCGACTTGTCGCGCAGGTTAAAGCATACGTTCATCAGGCTGCGGTCAGCTTTCACCTGCACATAGGGCACAAACTTGCTGCTGTTGTCTATAGCTGCATACACTTTATCCGCCTTCTCTCTGTTTTCCTTTTCTATTGCATCCAGGCCTTTGGCTTTCGTCCACCGCAGCATCAGCAGCATGGCATACATACCCGATACGTTCGCAGTATTCAGCACACTATTTTCTTTCACGTGATGTCTGAAGCTCATCATCGGCGGCAATTCCGTCTCCGTCATCTCCAGCATTTCTTTTTTGATAACGGTCAGCACTATGCCTGGTGTGCCCAGGTTTTTCTGCGCGGCTGCGTAAAACAGTCCAAATTTGCCGTAGTCTCGCTTGCAGCAAAAAATATCGCTGCTCATATCTGCCACCAATGGCACATCATATTCCGGCAGGTTGTGCCATTGCGTGCCGAATATGGTATTGTTCGTAGTATAGTGCAGATAGCCCGGATAGCCTTCCAGTGTCTTTGGCAGAACGGGCAACCTGTCGTAGTGGGTGTTTGCCGATGAGGCCACCACATCTGCCCGGCTATAGTGCCGCGCATATTCTATAGCCTCTGCCGACCAGTGACCACTGTCTATATATGCTGCCTTTTTGCCCAGCACCAGGTTCATAGGCACCATCGCAAAAAGCATTCTGCCACCACCCTGCAAAAACACCACTTCATTGTCAGGTCCTATTCCGCAAAGCTCATGCACCAGCGCTTTGCTCTCATCTATGATGTCCATGAATGCACGGCCCCTGTGCGGAAGTTCCAGAATGGACATCCCCGAATTGTTGTATTCAACAACGGCATCGGCAAATTGCTGCAACACCTCTGGTGGCATTGTGGCCGGCCCGGCGTTAAAATTTATCTTACGTTCCATTAATCTGTTGTTGTGGTTACGCCTCCGCTTACTGCAAATTTCATTGCTTCAACGGCGTTCATTGCTTTAGCCGGTTTTATGTTCTCCGCAGCCGTCACGATCACCCACCCGGAGATAGCATAGGAGTGTGGCAGGTAAACCGCGACTTTTCCTTCCATCCCCAGATCAGTCATATCCGACTGCGTCAAAAACCCAATGCGCCACATTTCCGGCGTTTCATTTACCCGCACCCACACTGGCTTGTTGAATCGCTTCTTGTCGCCCACAAATGAATTAATGATATCCCGGATCGACGAATAAATGAACTTCACACCCGGCGTGTGCTCCAGCACGTGCCCAAACGCATCAAACAACCAACGGCCCACAAACAGCCTCGTACCCAAATACCCGATCACCGTCACCAACGAAATGATCATCACAAATCCTACACCCCTGGCCATGCGGAAAGGAATCAGGCTGTCTATCCCGTTGAACACGCTATACAGCAGGTAGGCAGTAATGGCTATAGGGCTCAACAGAATAAGCCCCTGCAGGAATGATCGGATCAATATGGCCGTTAGGCGACGCATGGTGGCAAAGGTAGCAAAATCCCTTTCTCGCTTGGCCATCCGCCACGTCCTATAGTAAATCTTCTGTTAATCTATTTTCCTGGTTTTCTTTTATTTTGCGCTCATGCAGTCTGTCATCTCTGTTTCCCCCGGCGCCCTCGCCCATGCTCCATATCTGCAGGCTATGGGAACCCGGGCTTTTGTGCAGGCTTTTGGCCCTGCCAATACGCAGCGGGATATGGATAAATACCTTGCAGACGAAATGAGCCTGGAGAAATTCACGGCCGATCTTGCAGACCCCGCCAATACTTTCTTCGTGGCCCTGCTCCGGAACGAACTGGTGGGCTATACAAAACTGCGTACCGGCTGGGAGCCCGGCGAACTCGCAGGCAATCGGTCCCTGGAAATAGAACGCCTCTATGTTTTAGCGGAGCACCAGAACCTGAAGATCGGTTCACTACTCATGCAACAGGCTATTGATTTCGCTAGGGGCAGCGGCTTCGATACCTTGTGGCTGGGTGTTTGGGAGCACAATCCCAATGCCATCCGCTTCTACGAACGCTGGGGATTCGAATTTTTCGGCTCGCACCCCTTCCTGCTCGGTTATGATCCACAGACAGACCTGCTCATGAAAAAAGACCTGCACGTTTGATTTCCACTCTGAAAATATTTTCGTAGCTTGTTGTTAAAACCGGTTTCATGAAGAAATTGCTGCGCGGCATCTATTATTTTCTGCCTGTCCAGCTCCTGTTACTCCATTTCCGTAAATACCAGGTACTCCTGGGCTTCTGGCTTATTCTCTTGCTCACCCTCACCGGCGACTTTGCCTCCCACTTCGGCGCCGCTTCTTTGTTCCTCGCACCCGAATATCTCGGCAAGATCAATTTTATCAGCATGTTCCTCATGGGCAGTACCATGGCTGTTTTCATGATGACCTGGCACATCACCACCTTCATCATTCACAGCAAGCGCATGCCCTATATGGGCGCCACACGCCACACCTTTCCTGTTTACTGTATCAACAATTTCATCATTCCGGTGGCATTCCTTGCCTTTTACTCTACTGTCACTGTCCACTCCCAGCTCCACGATGAACATGCGCCCATTCTTCATATCATCTATATGCAGCTTGGGTTCTACCTCGGCATCCTGGTCGTTACCATTATTTCCTTTGCTTATTTTTTCAGGGTCAGCCGCGATTTTTTTAAGTCCCTCCTCAGCCACATCACCAATCCAGCACGCATCCGCAATATCATTCCCTACGATTCGCTCGACTATGAACTCGACATCATCCCTGCGCGGTCTTTTATATCCGGCAACCTGCGCGTCGCGCGCAGCGAAGACCTCGAACCTTATCATCCGCGCGTGCTGGCCACCATCATGCGCAGGCATCACCGCAATGTGATCTTTGCTACTTTCTTCGCTTATATCGTCCTGCTCATTCTGGGCATCTTTATGGACGAACCCCTGCTGCGTATTCCCGCAGGCGGCAGCTTCCTGCTGTTCTTCTCCATCATCATGGGTTTTGTCGGTGCATTCAAATACTTCCTCAAAAGCTGGGAAACACTTGGGTGGATCACATTCGTGGTGCTGCTGTCGCTGATGGTGAAATATAAATTCTTCGACCTGCGCAGCATTGCCTACGGGCTTAATTATAAAGGTCCGGTAGATGCCCGGCCCACTTACGACTATAACAGCCTCCGTTCTGTCTTCACCCCGCAGCGCTTCTCGCAAGACAGGATGCAGGAGGAACAACGCCTCGATCATTGGCTGCAGGCCTCCGGCCAGCGCGATTCTTCTACCCTGGTCATTGTCACCGTAAGTGGTGGCGGCTCACGATCTGCCTACTGGAGTTTCCGCTGCCTGCAATATATAGACAGCGTAACCAACGGCAAGCTCTTCAAAAATACGGTTATGATGACGGGCGCATCCGGCGGCATGCTTGGTGCTGCCTACTGGCGCAGCCTGCAGGACGAGGCGCAGCAGGGCCACATCACGCAGTCTTATGGCCCCCGCTTCCAGGAGAACATCGGCAAAGACCTGCTGAACCCTATAGTATTCTCATTGGCCAGCATCGATCTCATTTCGCCGTTCAATAAAATTTCTATTGCGGGCCACTCCTATACCCGCGACCGCGGCTATGCGCTGGAAAAAGAACTGGCCGATAACACCGACGGACTGCTCGACAAACCCATCGGATACTTTCAGCCGCGCGAGCAGGCCGGGCGCATGCCCATGCTCATTGTTAACGGCACCATTGTCAACGATGGCCGAAAACTCATGATGGCCAATGAGCCCCTCGGCTTCCTCACCCAGCCCGAATATTCTATAAACGATTCCACCCGCCCCATAGATGGGGTTGACTTCTGCACTTTCTTCTCCGGAAATCATCCACACGATCTTCGCCTCACATCTGCACTGCGCATGAACGCTACTTTTCCTTTTATCCTGCCTGTGGTGCGGCTGCCGAGCAATCCATACATGAACATTATGGATGCCGGCCTGCGCGATAATTTTGGCGGAGAGGTGGCCACCCGTTATCTGTATGCCATGCGTGGCTGGCTGGAAAAAAATGTGACCCGCGTTGTTTACCTCGAGATACGCGATACCCGTGAGAATGCCGTTACTGCCGCGGTATCCGAAACTTCACTCACCCACATGCTCTTCGATCCGCTGTTTGTGATACAGAACAAATGGGAAGCATTTCAGTCCTTCGATCATAGCTTCGTAAAAGACTATGCCCCGTTCTGCATACCCAACGGCATTCACTTCGTAACCATGTGCTATGTGCCCAAAGAAGTAAAAAGTACAGCAGAGCTCAATTTCCACCTCACACAAAATGAGAAGGAAGATATCTATGAGTCCATTTACAATGCCGACAACATGCGGGCTATCGATACTTTAGCGAAGTTGCTTCATTAGCGCATGCCAGTCGTGACGTTTCATCTCCCACTGGCGTCCCATCAGTTTACCCATGAAGCCGCGGTTATCTTTGAAATTCACTTTTTCCTTTACCAGTCCTGGAATGTCGATCATCTTGCTGTAGTGCGTCAGCTCGGCCCAGGTGGCCTTTTCAAAGTGCTTAAAGAATTTGGCAAACAGTTCGCGGCCTTCCTTCAGGTTCCAGTAGTGGAACAGGTAGGGCTCCGCTGCCTGTACTTTTCCCTGCTGCTGAAATATTACTGAGAACGCAAACTGCTCTGCTATATGCTTCGGGTATCTGGCATACACACTGTCTGTAAGCTTCAGCACCTCATCCAGTAACGCTGCATGCCCGGTATTAAAGCCCAGCACGCCAGCGTTCCACATCTGCATATCGTAGAGTGGCTTTCCCTGAGGGGCCTGACTACTATGCAAAAAGGCGTTCAGTTTTCTCAGCACTTCGTTCCCTTCTCCGCTTACCTTGCCTTCATCCATGTGCATGAACAGCGCACCGCCTTCTATCTGTTGCCACAGCTCATCTATGCGCCTGGTGAATAGGGTGTCCGTGTCCACATACAGAATACTGCCGTCCTTGCCTTGCAACACGTTCTTCAGCATCTCTATTTTCACACGGTGCACAAAATCAATTTTGCCCCGCCATTGTTTCAGGATGATGTCGTTCAGCGGCTTGAAGTTCAGCGGCAGGTCACACTGCCTGAAACGGTTGAACCATGCCGGCTTGTCGGTATATATCCATATCTCCACTTGCTCCAGCTCCTCTTTCTTATACAGCCGCGACAACGACAACAAGTTCATCGCACACTCATAAAAAATTCCCTCATCGCCATAGCACTGCATGGCTATATATAGTGGTGTGTTCATTTGCTTAGTAGATAGTATTTAGTACTTAGTAGATCGTCATTTAGTCGTAAGTCGTAAGAGTGCTCATACGTCAATACTATTGCCCTTTTGCCCCATTAACTTTTTACCACATTGCCGCATTCCCGGTCTGCCGACAGGCAGGCGCCACATTGTCGCATTGCCACGTCACCAACTTTTTGCTTTTCACTTTTGCCTTTTGCCTTATTCCTGCCATTGCCGCCCTTTTACCGTTTTGCCCCATTAACCTTTTTACCTCGTCAGAACATCACCAACTTTTTGCTTTTCACTTTTGACTTTTGACTTATTAAGCCATTGCCGAATTGTCAAATTCTTTTTCCAGAAAACGTTCCGCCGCTACCAGCCCATCATGCAGCACTGTATCGTGTTCCATAAAGCTGGTGGTCTTGCGCAACTCAGCAAACACTGTTTCCAGCACCGGTGATGTTTTCATTGGCCGGCGCAGCTCCAGTGCCTGTGCCGCGGTCAGCAGTTCTATGCCAAGCACACGCTGCACATTCTGCAGCACCTTGCGGAGTTTCACTACCGCATTGGCCCCCATGCTCACATGGTCTTCCTGTCCATTGCTGCTCACAATACTGTCGGCCGATGCCGGTGTGCAGTATTGTTTGTTCTGGCTCACGATGGCTGCAGCCGTATATTGGGCGATCATAAAACCACTGTTCAGCCCCGCGTGCGGCGCCAGGAATGGCGGCAACCCGCGCTGCCCGCTCACCAGCAGGTAGGTGCGCCGTTCGGATATATTCGCCAGTTCCGACATAGCTATGGCCAGAAAATCGGCATGCAACGCCAGCGGCTGTCCATGGAAGTTGCCTCCGCTCACTATCGCATCCTCATCATGAAAAACTATGGGGTTATCGGTCACAGAATTGATCTCGGTCTCCACTACACGTATCACTGTTTCCAGCACATCCTTGGTGGCGCCATGCACCTGCGGTATGCAGCGGAACGAGTATGGATCCTGCACCTGCTCCTTGTGCATCTGCTGTATCTCGCTGCCTTCCAGCAATCGCAGCATCTGTGCTGCTGTATCTATCTGTCCTTTATGCGGGCGCACCCTGTGTATGGCATGGCGGAACGGCTCATTCTTCGCCAGCCACGCATCTGCCGACATAGCACTGATCACATCTGCCCACAACGATAGTCTCTTTGCCGTAACCAGCGCCCAGCTCAGGTACGAGCTCATGAACTGTGTCCCGTTCAGTAGTGCCAGTCCTTCCTTTGCTGCCAGGCCCATTGGTTGCAGACCCGCCAGCGCCAGTGCGCTCGCAGCAGGCATTTTTTCTCCTTTATATCTTACCTCGCCCTTGCCCAGTAATGGCAGGCACAGGTGGGCCAATGGTGCCAGGTCGCCGCTGGCGCCCAGCGAGCCCTGCTCATATACCACCGGCAATATGCCATGATTGTAAAAGTCGGCCAGCCGCTGCACTACTTCGGTGCGCACGCCGCTGTAGCCCTGGCTCAGGCCATGCACTTTCAGCAGCAACATCAGCCGCACTATTTCTTCCGGCACCTCATCGCCCATGCCGCAGGCATGCGAGCATACCAGGTTCTCCTGCAACTGCGATAGCTCATCATCCTTTATCCGCACATTGCACAGCGACCCGAACCCGGTATTGATACCATAATAAGTATCACCCTTCTTCAGTATATCGTCTAAGTATTGCCGGTTATGGGCTATGCGGCCCTTCGCCGCTTCAGATAATGCTAATTGTGCCTGTTGCTCCCCAAGGTGAGCTATGGTTAAATGCTCTGGTAATTGCATAAGAATTTTTCTGGGAGCAAAAGTAGTTATTCGGATTTATTGGCGCCTAATTCCATTGGGTGCAATTTTATACTGTTGTGTTACTCTTGCTGAGTCAGTCTGATAATGATGTAGGTGTTAACCACTACCTTTTTCTGGAGCAATCGTATAGAATACTGAATCAATAAAAAACAATACTTCAGAGTTCACAAGAACATTTTCATCATGCATGTCCTCCAAAATCAATCCTAATGCTGTGTTTGCATAATCGTTTCGCCTTGTGTTGGTAAACTCATTGAATGAAAGAAATTCCTTTACATCATCCAGATTTGCTTGTGCTGTAGCTACTACAAATGGCTGGCGCAGTGTGGCATGCAAAACATCATTGTCTTTTATGAATCCAATCAATTCATAGGCGGTATTGGTGAAAATCAGATTATGGAGCAGAATGCTATTGAAAAACTCAAGCCAGGTGGCGTAATAAACGGCATCATTCAACTTGATGACATGCCTGCTATCTTGGTCAATATATACCCTGGCTTCTCCTCCACGGGTTAAGAAATGATCTTCCTGCGGAATATTCTGCAACCAAAGATCGTTTTCGTTGCAATACGCTGCGATCAGGCTGGCTTGCTCTTTTTTGACGACTGCGTTACTTTCGAAATTTGCTTTAACCACCTTACTTGTCGGATAGCGTCCGCATAGGAGATTTCTGATTGCTGCGCAATGATCCTCGCTCCCCGCAACGACATTTCCTGAAACGATATTTTCAATTTGGATTCTGGTAGCATTGATTCAAACAGCCTGACGGCTATATTGGCAAAATTAAGGTTTAGATTTGAATCTGTTCTTACACGCTACCTCCCCAACATCCTCCCCAGATCCTCTTCCACACTCTTATCTACCGACTCAGTAATGCGGCCCACTTCTTTATCACCATCCAGCACTATGATCGAGGGAACAAAAAGCACCTTCCATTTTTGTTCCGCCTGCGTGCCCGTTATCTTGCTGCGGTCCACACCATAAAGCTGCATGCCATCGGTGGGGTAGCCTATCGTGGTCAATATCTTGTACAATTTCGGCACCAGGTTGTGTGAGTCGTCGCACCACGTCCCCATAAATATCACCAGCCTGTATTTTCCCAGGTGCTCCTTCAGGTAGGCCGTGGCAGCGGCATTGGGCTCATAAGCGTTCACCCCATCTTGCATCCAGTGAAACGCGGTATCGCTCAGCAGGTCTTTAAATCCAAATGTGCCCCTGTACGTCAGTTGCCCGTTCTCCGGGTCACGCAGGGTGTCGTATTTTACTGTCTGTGCCATGCTGTTTGCGCTCAGTAAGATCAGGGTAAGGGTGATGAGGGCCGCCGTTCTCATTTCAGTTGCTTCTTTATCGCTACCAGTTTCTCTCTTAGGTCTATCAGCGATTTTTTCAGGTCTATGGTGTGCACATCCCGGTTCTTCTGTTCCTTCAGCTTGGCTTTGGCGCCAGCCAGCGTAAAGCCGCGTTCTTTCACCAGGTGGTGTATGGCCCGCAGCTCCTTTATCTGTTCCGTGGTGTACAGCCTGTCTCCCTTGCGGTTGGTGCGCACCTTCAGTTTAAATTCATTGGTCCAGAAACGGATGTGCGATGTCTTCACCTTAAAGAGATCTGCTACCTCACCTATCGCATAGTATTGTTTGTTGCCCTCCCAGTCGGCCGGCAGGTTTTCCGGGTTGGGTTCTGTTATCTTCTTTCGCCCTCTTCCGGTGGCTGGCTTCTCTTCCGGTGTCGGCGCAGCTATTTCTTCCTCTGCCTGCTCGTCAGCTATCTGTGCTTCCGTAACAACCTCTGCTTCAGCCACAGGCTGCGCATCGGCGGGTTCCATTGGCGCTGCTACATTGTTGGCCTCCGGCGCTTGTTCGCCTTCCGGCTCAGCGGGTGTTTCGGTCTTTTCTGCCTTCTTCCGTCCGCGCGGCTTGGGGGCCGGCTTCTGCGGCTCCGGGGTGTATTCCTCCCCAAATAAGGTCAGTATGCGCTCACTCATCCTCCGAAAGTTACATTGTTTTTTTGAATATCTACCAAGTGTAGTCCGGCCACTGCTCCTGCAGCATGCTCAGGCTCACCCGTTTCCGTCGCATTTCTTTCACCATTTCGGTGTACTGGCCCATTACGCGTATCACCCGCTCCGGGCTTAGAAAAAACACTTCAGCCAGCTTGTTTATCGTCTCCTCGTATTTCATTTTCCTGTGGTGACCATAATAATAGTATCTCGCCACCATACATCGGTCCCTTTCCGCTATCAGCTCACTGCTCCTTCCGGGCGCACTTTGCTCCCTCGGTTTGTTGCCGGTTGTCACCAGCGAATTAAAAAGTTTTCGCGCACTCATGTCAGATAGGGTTTTTCCAACCACAAAGTTAATTGCCCGCATCATCTTTTTTCACAACCTTCTATCCACACTTTGCCATCGAACACCGCTCAAAAACCCAATGCGATGCAGCCGCAAAATTTTTTTGCCCGTGGATATCTTTTGGTGGGGTAGTTAAAGGGTTAAAAAAGCAAAGGTCAGTCAGTCCTTTTAACCTGTTAACTTTTTAACCAGTTACCCTTTTAACCTATTACCCGCTTAAAAGTTTTATTTTTACTTCCTCAAATATTTGCAATGAAATATTTTCCCATTCCCTCCCGCCTCTACGAACAGAACAGGCAGCGTTTCATCAAAAAAATGAAACCTAATTCCATAGCTATTTTCCCGGCCAGTCCTACCTTTCCCAAGAGTGGCGACGGCACTTATGGCTATAAGCCGGATGCCGATGTGGTATGGCTTTCAGGTATTGTGCAGGAAAAATCAATTGTTATTCTGTATCCTGATAACCCGGATAAGAATGCCCGCGAAGTATTGGTTTTGCTGCAGCCCAACGAACTGCTGGAAAAATGGGTAGGCCACAAACTGCGCAAGGATGAGGCTACGGCCATATCCGGTATAAAAAATGTACAGTGGCTGGATGGCTTCGATACGCTGCTGCAGGTAATGATGAACAGCGCCGACACTGTGTACCTCAACAGCAACGAACATAATCGTCTCGATACTGAATTGCCCCGCACCGATCTGCTCTTCGTGCAGGACGTGATGAAGAAATATCCACTCCACACTTACGATCGTGCAGCCCGCATCATGCGCGAGCTGCGTGCCATCAAAACAAAGGACGAGATAGACGTGCTGAAACAAGCCATCAACATCACTGGCAAGGCGCTCAACAGGGTGCTGCAGTTCATTGAGCCGGGCGTTATGGAATATGAGATCGAGGCAGAGATCACCCACGAGTTCCTGCGCAACCGCGCCACAGGCCATGCTTATGGCTGCATACTCGCCTCCGGCGATAGGGCCCGCACATTGCACTATGAGGAGAACAACCAGGAATGCAAAAGTGGCGAGCTCATACTCATGGACTTCGGCGCGGAGTATGGTAATTATAATGCCGACCTTACCCGCACCGTGCCGGTGAACGGTAAATTCACCAAGCGCCAGAAGGAGGTGTACAACGCCTGCCTCGCCGTTCACGAGCATGGTAAAAAGATCATGAAACCCGGCCTGCTCTTCCCGGATTATGTAAAAAACATCAACGAGGAAATGGAGCGCCAGTTGCTGAAGATCGGCCTGCTGTCTAAAAACGACATCAAGAACCAGGATCCTGCCAACCCCGCTTTCCGCAAATATTTCTACCACGGCGTTTCTCACCACCTGGGCCTGGTGGTGCACGACGTAGGCTCTTATACAGATGCTATTAAAGAGGGCATGGTCTTCACCATTGAGCCGGGTATATATATAGAGGAAGAAAAAATGGGCATCCGCATCGAGAACAATATCTGGATCACCAAAACCGGCAATGTCGATCTGTTCAAAGGCATACCGATCACCGTTGAGGAGATAGAAGCCGGTATGAAATAATTACAACATAACATTTTTGTACATGGAAGCGTTTTAGTAATATTACTAAAACGCTTTTTTTATGAAATTATCACTCGTCTTCGCTTTTGTCCTTTTTTCTCTCGGCGCTGGTGCGCAGCAATCGTCCGCCAGCAAAGGCCCTGCTGTTCGCCTGGGTAACATAGAAGGTACTAAAACAACCATTGCCGCCATACTGGCCACTCCGCAACTTACCTGTACCGACAACAATTGCCAGGTCACCGAATTTCAAATTTCATTTTTACCGCAGGGTGGCGAATTTTGGGGTCCATACACAGTCAAGGGCTCCAATAAAATTCCCGAAGCGCAACTCGCTTTGCTCGGCAAGTGGAAAGGCACTCCGGTAAGAGTATTTATTGAAGGTGTGAAACAATCCTGCGGCGGCAAAACCTTATTGTCAAATCCCGTCATTCTCAAATGCTCGGAGTAGCGCTAATATTTGTACCGGAAAAATTTTTTTGCGCTCATTGGGGCGCTTTTTCTGGCACAATTTTTTCAAATACCTGTTCTATTATGTAAAAAGTTCCCCGGGAACAAGCAGTCAGCTACCTGTGGGTAACTGTGTGTAAACATTGGCATAACTTTGCAGTAATACTCGGTTAATATAATATGTGCCTGTGGATAACTTATTTATCCTTTTTCAACCCACGTTTTTCCACACCCTTCTACGATATTCACGTGCTCTTTTTTGCTAACACTCCTTTTCATCCACATTCCACATTTAGTCTGTGAGAACATAGTAACGACGCGATTTAACACTGTGGATAACCTCCATCATGTTGTTGGTAAACTATGGTCGCTTAATTTTGCAACGGGGATTACATTTTTTTACTCCCGTATTCCCAGCCCTAATAGTAATAGTCTTTTCTTTTAAAAATTCTTAAATAATTATTTATATGAGTGTGGATTTGGGAATTGCACAAGCGGGTCTTCAAAAAAATGGATTCCTCGATCTGGAGATAGATCCATCTATGGATATCTTCGAAGAGATCAACCGGTTGAAGAAGGAAAAGAATGCAGTCATCCTCGCGCACTACTACCAGGAGCCGGATATACAAGATATAGCAGATTATATAGGCGACAGCCTGGGCCTCGCTCAAAATGCAGCAAAAACATCAGCAGACGTCATCGTATTTGCGGGAGTTCATTTTATGGCCGAAACTGCCAAGATCCTCAACCCTTCCAAAAAGGTGCTTTTGCCCGATCTCAAAGCTGGTTGTTCACTCAGCGATAGCTGCCCGCCACCGTTGTTCAAAAAGTTCAAAGAAGATCACCCCGATCACCTGGTCATTTCCTATATTAATTGTTCCGCAGGTATTAAGGCATTAAGCGATATCATCTGTACTTCTTCCAATGCACAGATGATAGTGGAAAGCCTGCCCATAGACCAGAAAATAATTTTTGCACCCGATAAAAATCTGGGTGGTTATATCAACAAGCAGACAGGCCGCAATATGGTGTTGTGGAATGGCGCTTGTATGGTACACGAAATATTCTCCCTCGAAAAAATAACCCGGCTCAAAGAACGCCATCCGGAGGCAAAGCTCATAGCTCATCCCGAGTGCGAGGAGGCAGTATTAAGAATAGCAGATTTCATCGGGTCAACAACACAGCTTTTAAAATATACGCAAACAGATAGCAGTAATGCTTTCATTGTAGCCACGGAGGCGGGCATATTGCATAAAATGCAGCAGGCCTGTCCGCAAAAAACATTTATTGCAGCACCACCCGATAATTCATGTGCCTGCAACGATTGTCCGCACATGAAGTTAAATACGCTGGAAAAATTATATTTATGCCTTAAATATGAGCTTCCGGAGATCACCATGCCGGAAGACCTGCGGCTGGCAGCAAAGAAGCCAATAGACCGCATGCTCCGGATGAGTATGGAATTGGGACTGATAGGTTGATATACCGGTAGTTAAAAATATTTCCCCTCTTTGGGGTTAAATTTTTGCTCGATTTGAATTTTAGTCATAATTTGCTTAGCTAAAATAAAAATATCTTAACATGAAGTATCTTAACATTCTTAAGACTCTTTTTGTAGCAGGTTGTATTGCTACATCAGGTGCCTCAATTGCGCAAACCGCGCATCCCCTGGCATTCCCGGCTACGGCTACAGGAAATCCTAACAACTACTACGCAAACTACGTAGGTTTAAGGTTCCTCGTCGATTCACCAACGTCCATAGCTGGTCCAAAGATCTTTACTACCGCATATGCTGCCGGATCAACAAGTAGCTGGGGCGGTGCGCCAACAACTATGATCGATTCAACAGTGATCATAGGCCCATTGGCTGATAGCAACGGTTGTACCGGTTATCCGGCCAACTATTTTGCTGGTAAAATAGCGCTCATCTGGCGTGGTACCTGCGAATTCGGTTGCAAGGCACAGGCTGCACAAACAGCTGGTGCGATCGCAGTTGTGCTCGTTAATAATGTTTCCGGTGGTCCGGTAGGTATGGCCGCAGGTTCTTGCGGTGCTGCTGTTACTATTCCGGTGTTCATGATCGGACTGGATGATGGTACTGCTATCGTTAACGAACTCAACGTTGGTCATCATGTAACTATGACAATAGACCTTAACTGGAACAGTGGTCACAGCCACGATCTGGGTATCGTTCCTGAAGGTGTAAGTATTGCTGCTAACAGCGCAGTGCCTTATACACAGTTGAACGCGCATCCGGCTGCTTATAAAGGCATTGACGGTGCTTACGTTGCTAACTTTGGTAACAGCACTGAAACCAATGTAAAAGTAAAAGGCAGCTTGAGCTTCACCCCAACAGGCGGTAGCAGTTCTATGGTTTACGCTGATTCGGTTTCCCTGGCTTCATTCCCTACAATAGATTCTATCTGGGCTATGTTTGCACCTCAGTATGATGTGCCTACAGTTTCAGGTACAGGCCGTTTCGATCTGACTTATTCAGTTAGTGCCGATTCTGCAGATGGTTTCTATGGCGATAACTCTTCTACTGTTTCTTTCTACGCTACTGATAGCCTTTATTCTAAGGGCCGCTACGACTTTGCTAATAACAGGCCTTACTGCGCATTGTACACTGGTTCTGGCGGCACAGATCCTTATATCTGGGGTGTTCCTTATTACATAGCTCATGGTGGCGATGCATTTGATAGCGTTCAGTTCTCTATTTCAAATGGTCCTGGTATCATCACCAGCGCTGCATTGAACGTTTATGTGTTCAAATGGGTGGACGGTAGCGGTGCTATTGCTGCGGACAGCTTCTATGAAAATGACGAGCTGGCACTGGTGGGTATGGGTACAAAGTTGTTTGGTCCTACCGATTCTTCATTCCAGTTTTTTACCACATACATCAGCGGCGATACCCTGTCTGACAACAATTACATGCCTGTACTTACTCAGGACAATTCATGGTACGTTGTAGCTGCCGAAATTCAGAGCGGTACTGCTCTCGGTTTGGATGGCGTTATTGATGGTTATCCGCGCGCATTTGGCCGCAAACACTTCCCGGCTAATAACTATCCTGAATACTACAACCCTATATGGTTTGGCGATCGTTACACCAGCACCAATGCACAGATCAATGTGCCTTCTGGCGCATGGTATCCATGGTCATTCGACGGAACCGGATCGTACACCATCGATTCTGTAGTTTACTCTACTCAGGAAGGTCTTATACCGGCTCTGCCTATGACCACAACAAGTCACTTCACTGTTGGTGTTAAGGATGTACATAATGACCTCGTTAGCATGAACGTTTTCCCTAACCCTGCAAAGGATTATGTGAATGTTCAGTTGAACATGCAGACAGCATCTAAAACGGTTACTTATACCATCATCGATAACAGCGCCCGCGTAGTAAGCAAAGAAACACGCAGCAATGTGTTGAATGATGTTTATACTTTCAACACTTCTTCACTGCCTGCAGGTAACTACTACATGGTTGTGAATACCGATACACAGCATGGCTTCCACAAGTTCACTGTGCTCAAATAAGTTTCTGATACTTCAGTTAGGAAGGGCAGCTATCATAGCTGCCCTTTTTCTTTTCTGCTTGTTGCAGCAATGATTAATTTTGCGCCGATGAAACAAATTCCGTCGCTGGACGAGCTGAGGAAAGGTGCAGTGATCCTGGTCGATAAACCTTACAAGTGGACATCGTTCGATGCCATCAACCAGGTGAAGGTGGCCACACGCGCTAAAATTGGTCATTGCGGCACATTGGACCCCCTGGCCACCGGACTGCTTATTTGCTGCACCGGCGACTTGACGAAGAGTATTTCTGATTATCAGAAATTGCCGAAAGAATATACAGGCATCATACACCTGGGTGCAGTTACCGAAAGTTACGACCTGGAGACGGAGCCACACGATTTTAAAGAGGTGGCAGAAGTTACCGAAGAACGCATCTACGAATTGGCAAGGGAATTCACCGGTGATATTATGCAGGTGCCGCCGGCGCACTCGGCCATTAAGAAGGATGGGGAAAGGGCGTATGACCTGGCACGTGCCGGCAAGAAGGTAGTGCTGGATGCAAGGCCGGTAACCATTGGCGAGTTCGAGATAGTGAAGATAGAAATGCCCCGCATTTACTTCAGGGTGTGGTGCAGCACCGGCACCTACATCAGGTCGCTGGCCAACGATTTTGGTCATGCACTCGGGTGTGGTGGCTACCTGGAAGAATTGCGCCGGACGAAGATCGGCAATTTCAGAGCGGACGATGGGATGAGCCCGGAGGAATACAAGCACACATACCGGCCTCCCAAACAATAGGCGTTACTTGATGATGATCACAAAGTGGTTGTCTAAAGCTATCTGGAATAATTCAAGCATGATCTCGCGGAACAGAGATGTAGGTGCATCTTCCGGTTCTTCAGTGTCTTTCAGGTATTCAATTCCCTGCTCAATGCTGCTTATGGTGATCTTTCTTTTCAGCTCAGGAAAATAGGTTGTTGTTAGCCCATCGTCCTTGTAGTTGGGAACCAGTACATCTATGTTCTGCAGAATGCTCCAATGATCATAAATTATTGGCAACAGTTTCTGCCACGTTGCATTAAAGGCCAGGGGATCTGTTTGCGGTAGTCGCTCCATTTGCATCCTGCCATTTGCACACTCAATTGCAAACACTAATTGCTCGCTGCCGGGGTCAAAGTAATTGGTCAGCTCTTCAACGAAATATCCGGACAGCTCCAATTCAGCAAAATCTGCAAGGAATTTTTGCCGTTCCTTGTGCGTAACATTGTTGGGTAAGAGATTGGTGATGCCAAATCGTACGAGCGCACCCACGTTAATGATTTGTTGTTTCTACAAAAATATAGAAATCGAACAAATTTAAGCTGACTTCGGTCATTAAATTTTTATGGCAATTTGAAGCCGACACCTATGTTGAAACCAACCGAAGTATTGTCTTTTTCGGGGATGATGTGAATGGATTCTTTGAGCTCTATATGGGTGTTCACTTCAAATATCACACCTTGGGTAAATAGCAGGCTCACATAGCGGGTTCCCTTCCTGGTTACTACGGCATCTCCCAACGGAATGTTTTCTGTTTGGCAGCAGTGTTGCAACAGGGCGCCAATACCTACATAGGGCTTAAGGCGCTTGTGGTCGGGCCCCATGTAATATTGCACGGTTACGGGCAACGAGATATTGTTGATCACATTGTTCTTTCGTACACCGGTGAGAGAGGGTATATTGCCTGCTATATTGCTGTTATAAAATAATCCGTATTCTGCCTTGAAGTGAGTGATCAGCGGCATGCGCACGATGAAGCCGTTGTTGAGAACGGGCGCAGAATGGGTAACGTGGTTTTTGGCGACATCAAATATTTTGCCGGCCTCGCTGTGGAATCCTATAGTAAGTGCTTCGTGTTTCTTTGCGTGCGAACGGGCATGATTTTTTGCCTGCGTAGCAAATGCCATCAGCAGCAGAACGATTATTGTATGATACTTTGTTACCCGCATAAAACACCTAAGTAATACTAACGGTAAAATTAACGGTTTATTGTATTAAAACCTCACACTGCCGGATTGTTCCACGTGGAACGTTCGTGTTTCCATGAATATAGCCGTTACTTACTAACTTTGCGCGATGTTTCCGGAATATGATGTTATAGTAGTAGGTGCGGGCCATGCCGGTTGCGAGGCTGCGGCTGCGGCTGCAAACATGGGCGCCAGGGTTATGCTGGTAACCATGAACATGCAGACCATTGCCCAAATGAGTTGTAACCCGGCTATGGGTGGTATAGCCAAGGGGCAGATAGTAAGAGAGATCGATGCGCTGGGTGGCTATAGTGGAATAGTGAGCGATAAAAGCATGATCCAGTTCAGGATGCTCAATCGCTCCAAGGGGCCCGGTATGTGGAGTCCGCGTACACAGAACGACCGTATGCTGTTTGCCGCTACCTGGCGCGAAATGCTGGAGCAGACACGGAACGTTGATTTCTGGCAGGATATGGTAAAGGGTCTGATTGTTTCACGTGGAACAATTCAGGGTGTGGTTACCGGTATGGGGCAGGAAATAAGAGCCAAAAGCGTGGTACTGACCAACGGAACGTTTCTTAATGGCGTCATCCACATTGGCGAAAAACAGTTTGGCGGCGGCCGGATAGGGGAGAAAGGAGCAACGGGTATTACCGAACAACTGGTAGAAATGGGTTTTGAAAGCAGCCGCCTGAAGACCGGAACACCACCCAGGATAGATGGTCGTAGCCTGGACTACAGTAAAATGGAGATACAGAATGGCGACGAAGAGATAGTAGGATTCTCTTATCTGCCTGTTGAGCGGATAAAACCCGCACAGCAACGCTGTTGCTGGATCACTTATACCAGCCCCGAAGTACATGAAATACTAAAGACCGGCTTCGAACAATCGCCCATGTACCAGGGAAGGATTAAAGGAAGCGGCCCGAGATATTGCCCAAGCATTGAAGATAAGATCACCCGGTTTGCGGAAAAAGACCGCCACCAATTGTTTGTGGAACCCGAAGGTTGGAATACCGTGGAGATATACGTGAACGGTTTCAGCACCTCGCTGCCGGAAGATGTGCAGTATAAAGCGCTGAGTATGGTGCCCGGTTTCGAGCATTGCAGGTTCTTCAGGCCGGGTTACGCAATTGAATACGATTACTTCCCGCCTACGCAGCTTACCCATACCCTGGAGACCAAACTGATAAAGAACCTGTTCTTTGCAGGGCAGATCAATGGCACAACCGGGTATGAAGAGGCCGCTTGCCAGGGATTGATGGCCGGGATAAACGCAGCACGCGCCGCAAAAGAAGAGGAGCCGGTGGTATTGAAGCGTAGCGAAGCCTATATAGGTGTGCTGATCGACGACCTCATCAACAAAGGAACCGATGAACCTTACCGCATGTTCACCAGTCGGGCAGAATACCGGACATTGCTGCGCCAGGATAATGCCGATCTCAGGCTCACACCCCTGGGCTATAAGATAGGGCTGGCCAGCCAGCAGCGCATGGATCTTGTCACAAAGAAGGCAGCCGACGTGGCTAAAGTAAAAGCAAAACTGGCTGAGTACCCTGTAGAACCGGCCGAGATCAACCCGTTTTTAGAAACCATAGGTTCTAACCCGATCAACGAACGGGTGCGCGCCGGAAAGCTATTGCTGCGCCCTGACGTGTACCTCACAGACCTGGTAGCACACGTAAAAGAGCTGCGCGACACGGTAGGAGTGGAAGACAGGCTGACGCTGGAGCAGGCAGAGATACAGGTGAAGTATGACGTGTATATAGAAAAGGAGCATGAACTGGTGAAAAGAATGGCCTCGCTGGAAGAATTGATGATCCCGCATTCGTTCAACTACGAGAAACTGACCGCCATGTCGATGGAAGCCCGGCAAAAACTGACCAAAATAAGACCGCAGACACTTGGCCAGGCCAGCCGCATCAGCGGAGTAAACCCCAGCGACATCCAGATATTGATGGTGTATATGGGGAGGTAATAATGCGCAATTGCTGAATGACTCAATGACCTAATGAATGTGATCTCAATGTGATGCAACAATGTGATGGAATGAGGTAATATAGGTGCAAGGACGAGTAATATTCTGTTGCTGCTATCCCTTTATTGTCAAAAGAAACACCATATTTACCACATTGCATCATTGCAACACATTAAACCACATTGTCGCATTCCATCACATTCACCACGTTTATTAAAGATTGGAAGTAAAACAAGCCATAGTAAAATATTGCCGCTACCAGGAGCGATGCCATAGCGAGGTGCGTAACAAGCTCTATGAACTGGGCTGCAACACCCGGGAGGTAGAGGAACACCTGGCTAACCTGATAGAAAGCGGCCTGCTGAATGAGGAGCGTTTTGCCCGTGCCTATGCCCGCGGCCACTTCCGCATGAAACAGTGGGGGCGCGACAAGATAAAGCAGGGCCTGCGCCTGCGTAAAATATCGGAATACTGCATTAAAAAGGGCATGACAGAAATAGACGAGGACGAATACCTGGCCACCGCCACCAAACTGCTGGATCGCAAGTTGGCCGAGCTGAAGGGGGAACGCAGCAAACCCACGCTGAAAGGCAAGCTATTCAGGTATATGCTGCAGAAGGGCTATGAGCGCCAGATAGTGCTGGACTACATAGCCGCCAAAATAAAGTAGGAATAAAACAAGATACGTATAAAAAAAATTATTAGTTTTGCACTGCATAAGATACCCACTTCCATGGTGCAGCAGGTTACAGAAGGTATAAGTATAGCGGTGGAAACGTTTTATCAGCCATCGCAATCCAATCCGCTCAGTGCGGAGTACCTGTTCGCATACCGTATCAGCATCGAAAATCTCACCATTTACCCGGTAAGGCTGCTCAGCCGCCACTGGCATATTATTGACAGCAACGGCACCCACCGCGAAGTGCAGGGGGAGGGAGTGATCGGCGTGCAGCCCGTAATAGAGCCCGGCAACCAATATCAATATACTTCTGCCGCCGGCCTGCGCAGCGACATGGGCAAAATGTATGGCACTTACCTTATTGAAAACCTGTTCAATAAAAAGAAGTTCACCGTTGTGATCCCCGAATTTCAACTGATCGTTCCTGCCAAGATGAACTAACGCATTGTTATCTTAACAATGTTATCGCTCCGCTAATGTACTGTTTTTCACCGGTTAATTGCGAAATTAACCTAATTTATATGCAGATTCTGCACGAAATTTACCGTTAGTGAACAAAAACGACCGTTAGTGAACATTTTTTGATACCCTCACAGCGTCGTTGCTAATTTTGTAACTGATAAACACCACTTTATGAAAAGAGTTTGTATGCTCGTTGCTCTTGTATTTGCAGCAATAGCCGGGCGTGCGCAGTGTAGTCCGGCATTTAGCTACCGGCAGACACCTGTGCCTCTTGATGAACAACGTGTAGAATTTACGAATACGACAGATTATTCCGGGCCAGGAACGGCAACCTATACTTTATCTCTTGCATACTCGACATCTGTTTCATTTACCGACAGTGTTAACCTCGATTTTCCTGACCCTGCCGGGTCGGAGATAGCCACGATGTATATGGTGGTTTATGATTCGGCGACAAGCACACTGGTGTGCGCCGACTCTGTCTCGCAGCCGGTAACGTTTGTGGAGCCAGCCTGTGAGAGTTATTTTTATCTCTACCTCGATCATGAGGTATTCCTGGACCATGAAACCCAATTTTTTTATAATGTTGGCTATGATATGCTTAGTCCGTTGGATGCTTATACATTCATCTGGACATCGCCAGACAGCATTGTTGCAACGGAGACATCTGTAGTTGTAACTGCTCCATCAGAACCTTATATGGAATTTAATGAGCCTCCCGTATTAAGTGTTACCATAACGGGTGGCGGTTGCTCAACAACAGAGGATGGATACGGACTATCCTTACCTGCTTATGAACATGAGCCGTTTGATTGCAGCTATTTTAAGAGCTCACATGTTGAGCCTCAAAATTATTTAGGTAGTGGCGTGGTAACTTTTTTAGCGGAGAACCTGGGAGACTGGAGTGGAGCGTCTGTATACCATGAATCTTTCTGGATCAACTACGGCGATGGCGTAACTGATACACTAGAAGGCGATGCTACTGAAAACTACATCAATCATACCTACGCCTACACGGGGAATTATAATGTAACAGCCGGAGTCGTTATGATCAACAACCTTGACTCTGCACATGAAACATGTGTGATCGATCATACGGGCACTTCCATTCAAGACAGTTTTGCTATTCAAGTGATCGGTAGTCACCTATTGCCCATTAGTACACCTCCCGCAAATGTGAGTGTATGTCAAGGACAACCGCTTATACTGAGCGCAAGCGATACTTTTCATAGCACTGTAGGTTACTATCACGATTTTCATTTCACAAACGATACAACTTATTCATGGTCGCCCTCGTCACTTTACGTTGAATACAATGCGTATTGGCTGCGGCCAACCGCTGACAGCACAGCAATTATGACCGGTGATTCGACTTTGACAATTCCCGCGAGCTCTTACCTGGATACCGGCAACTATACGTTTGTAGTTTATGCTTTTGATGGGTTCGTGGTACAGGAAAGTGATTACCCGGTCCATGTATCGGTTACACCAACCCCCGCTGCGGGTATCAGCGGCTCGTCCGCAATATGTTCCGGAGTAGCAGCAACCTATACCGACACAACAGGTAGCACGGGTATGTGGAGCATATGGCCTACAACACTGGCCACGGTAGATGCAACAACAGGTGTGGTGACAGGCGTGGCACCCGGAGTGGTGACACTGGACAGGATGGTGAGCAACATGTGCGGCAGCGACACCGCAAGCATGACACTGACGATAGGCTCGGCACCTGTGGTGGCAGCGATCACGGGCTCGGCATATGCCTGTGCGGGCAATAGTACAACACTTGCAGATGCGACAACCGGTGGCGCCTGGAGCAGTGCAGACACAACAGTAGCCACAGTGAACGCTACGGGCATTACAGCGGCCATAGCCGGGGGGATAGCAGCTATATCCTACACGGTAAGCAATGCGTGCGGCAGCACATCAGCCACAGCCACATTTAGCAGCTATGCACTGCCGGGGGTAAGCGCCACAGCAATGCACCCGATAGTATGTGCAGGCAGCAACGACACCTTGTATGCGACGGGAGCCATAACGTATATGTGGAGCCCGACAACAGGCCTGAGCTGCGGCGGCTGCGCCGAACCAACCACAACAGCCGGCGGCACCTATACGCTGACAGGAACAGACAGCCATGGTTGCGTGAACAGCAGCACAGTAACGATAACGGCAGCAGCACTGCCCACCATAACGGCCACCAGCGGAATAGCTACCTGCGGCCCGCAGATGGACCTTTCGGCAACAGGAGGAGTAACTTATAACTGGAGCCCGGCAACAGATGTAGCCTGCACCAGTTGCGGCACCACCACAACGAACGCCACGGCAGCCACCACCTACACCGTGACGGGCACGGATGTAAACGGCTGCAGCGATACGGCAACGGTGACACCGGCGGTGAACCGGATATATGGACATATCACATTTACAAGCACCGCGCCGGACACGTTGGACACGAAAGTGTGGCTGATACAATACAACCCAACCGACAGCAGCCTGATGGCGCTGGACAGCACGGTTACCTGCATGGATGGCACAGCACCTTATTTTGAATTTGATGGCAAGCCGGCAGGCAGCTATATGGTAAAGAGCAAACTGCTGTATGGCGAAACGCTGGGTGCGAGCGGCTATGTGCCTACGTATTCATACTCCACACCCTACTGGAACATGGCAGCCGCCGCCAGCCACACAGCAGGAACAGACAGCCTGCCGATAGCGATGCTATATGGAACAGTGCCGGCAGGTCCGGGCTTTATAGGAGGCAGCATAGTATCAGGTGCCGGTAAGAACACGAGTACAGACATACCAGTAGTGGGTATGATCGTGTACCTGCGGAATGCGGCCACGGGCATACTGACGCATGTGTACACAGACACTGGCGGGCACTATGCGTTCACGGGTCTGGCAGATGGCATGTATGATGTTTACCCGGCAGCGTATGCATATTACACCACGCCATCCGACCCGGTAACCCTGAGCGCAAGCGCCGAAACGATAACGAACATCAACTTCAAGCAGCACACCACGCTGGGCACCATAACGCCTTTTAGTGTAACAACAGGAATAATGGTGCTGAACACAAGCGGCCTGCACATTTATCCGAACCCAACCACAGGAATGGTGACGATCGAATGGAGCAATACGCAGAATGGCCCCGCTTCACTGACAATAAACGACGTAACGGGTAAAACGGTGCTGAAGAAAAGCTGGACGGTGACAACAGCAGCCGGCAAGGAGACGGCCGACATGACCGAGGTGCCGGCAGGCGTTTACTTTATACAGATAGCAACAAGCGCGGGATCGTATACGCAGAAAATAGTTGTTGAAAGATAGAAATCGGATAAACCCATCGTAGCAGGAATGCCCCGGTAGAACGGGGCATTCCGTATTAAATGATTTAATATGGGTTTGGGCTTCGGGATTACATTCGTAAAAACCGAATGGAAAAATGCTGCTTATTAAAAATAATAGATAAGCAACAAGTTAACCTGAGGAGCATTAAATAAAAAATCAGCGGCAAAAGTGGAAAGAATGATGGCACAAAAACAATTTGCGGGAGCGGATAAATCCTGTGAATTAGGTGTGAAATGTCGTTTTTTCGTATAACTTTGCCGTCCTTACAATAAAAAGTAAATTAGTTACATGGCTGTAATACAGAAAATAAGGAACAGGTATGGCAAGATAGCAGGTGGTATCATAGCTGTTGCTCTTATAAGCTTTATCGTTTCGGATGCGCGCAATGGCAGCATCACCAGCTTGTTTGGCGGACACGACAATAGCGTGGCCACCGTTAACGGTATCAAGATAGATTCAAAAGAGTATGAGCTCCGCGTGAAGGAATATGAGTTGCTGACTACTATATATAGTCAGAACCAGGGTCCGATAGACGAGAACAAAAGGGCGCAGATACGCGAGCAGGTAATGCAGCAGATGCAGTATGATGCCGTAGTGAACAAGATATGCGATAAGCTGGGCATCAACGTATCGGAACAAGAGCAGAAGGACATGATCTATGGTGCAACTGCTAACCCGCTGGTGAGGCAGTTCCAGATAGAAGGACACCCCGTATTTGTTAACCCGGATACCAAACAGTTTGACCCGGGTTATGTGAAGGGCATGGAGCAGCAACTGGCACAGAACCCTAAGCTGGATCCGTATGGCAAGATAAAGGAAGAGTGGGAAGCGGTAAAAGCATTTGTGGTGCGTAATGCGCGTATAGACAAGTTCAACACAATGATGGCCGCGTCGGCCTATTCGCCAATGTACCTGGCCAAGCGCATGATACAGGATAAGGAGCAGATGGCTTCTATCCGTTATGTAAAAGTGCCTTTTACTACAATACCGGATGCTGATGCTAAAGTGACCGATGCTGATATTAAGGCATACATGGAAAAGCATAAGGCCATATTTGAAACAGACCAGCCGACAAGGACAATAGAATATGTGTCGTTTGACGTAGTGCCTGCTTCTGCCGATACTGCCCGTGTGCTGCAATCGCTGAACGAGATGAAGGCCGAGTTTGCCACCACCAAGGACAACCAGGCGTTCATTGGCAATAAGTCGGACGATGCCAGTATGTATTCAGAAGCATACATGAGCAAGAACACGTTCCCATCGCGCTATGCCGATACTATTCTGTCGCAGCCGGTAGGTTCTATTTATGGTCCGTATTTTGAGAATGGCGCATATAAGATCACCAAGATCACCGACAAGAAAGTGCTGCCGGACAGCGTGAAATGCCGCCACATATTGGTGAAGATGCAGGAAGGCAACAATGTGGTGCTCTCTGACAGCGCTGCCAAGAAGCGCATAGACAGCGTGGTAGCGGCCATCAACGCAGGTGTGCCATTTGACACAATGGTGGTAAAAGTTTCGAACGACTTTGATGCACGTAACCCTAACCCTAAGGGTGAATACACCTTCACGCTGCAACAGCGCCCGAATATCTCAAAGACCTTTGGCGATTTTATTTTTGAAGGAAAGACCGGAGAGAAGAAAATTGTAAAAGCAGATAACAGCAAGGTGGGTGGTTATGTTGGCTACCACTATATAGAGATACTGGAACAGAAAGCCGTGGCGCCAACAGTGCAGGTAGCTACCGTGATCAAAAACCTGGCGCCAAGCGACAGCACGGCGAATGCCATATTCTCTACGGCAAATGAATTTGCAGGCAAGAGTGCCAATGCCGCAGATTTTGATGCCAACGTAAAGAAGATGAACTTAGACAAGAGGGTTGGTGACAACATTAAGGAAGGTTCATTCTCTATACAGGGCTTAGGCAATGCAAGAGAGATCATCAAGTGGGCATATACGCACAAAGTAGGTGAAATATCTACAGATGCGTTTGCACTGAATGGCCAGCGCTATGTGGTTGTAAAACTGGCATCGGCACAGGAAAAAGGACTGATGGCACTGAATGGCGCCAACCGCCCTATGCTGGAGCAGCGTGTACGCGACGAGCGCAAGGCAGATATGATCGCCACCAAATACAAGGGACAACAACTGGACGCAATTGCGCAGGCTTCTGGCGCGGCAGTGCAACAAGTTGACTCTGTGACACTGGGCAACAATATGGTGCCGAACCTTGGGTATGAGCCGAAGGTAGTGGGCTATGCGTTCTACCAGGGTTTCCAGCCTAATACGGTTTCTCCGGCCATCAAGGGCCAGGGTGGTGTTTATTTCATTACCGTGGTGAACCGCACAGCAATTCAGGCAGATCCGATGGCGGAACAGGCCGGGATGCAGCAGGAGCGTATGCAGGAAGAAATGCAGCAGCGCAACTATGTGGGCCAGGCACTGCAATCAGCTGTGCTGAAGAGTGCTACCATTAAGTATAACCCGGCTAATTTCTAATAGCAGACATCAAGATATTGAACCGCCTGTGCAAACAGGCGGTTTTTTTATGCATATCATTATCGGCGGGTGTTTATTTAATTTGCACTATGGCTTTTAAGCAAATACAAAAGGGAGACCTTGATTTTTTTGCAGGTGTAGTAGACGCTGCGCATGTGCTGATAGATAAGGAAACACTGGAACGCTGTAGCAGCGACCATACGGAAGACCTGAGTTTTTTGCCGGAAGTAGTGCTGCGGCCGGGAAGTACCAGCGAAGTGAGCCGGATCATGGAGTACTGCAATGAGCAACAGATAGCAGTGACGCCGCGCGGTGCGGGAACGGGACTGAGTGGCGGAGCGCTGCCGGTGTTTGGTGGTGTGGTGCTGGACATGAAACGTTTTGACAAAGTGCTGCATGTGGACAAGCGAAACTTCCAGGTGATGACGGAGCCGGGTGTGATAACGCAGGAGTTGCAGGAAATGCTGCGGGCGCAGGGGCTATTCTACCCGCCCGACCCCGCCAGCAAAGGCTCGTGTTTCATTGGTGGCAATGTTTCTGAAAACTCGGGCGGGCCCCGGGCGGTGAAATATGGTGTGGTGAAGGATTATGTGCTGAACCTGGAATTGGTGCTGCCGGATGGCAGTGTGATATGGACTGGGGCGAACACGCTGAAGAATTCGACCGGTTATAACCTGACCCAATTGCTTGTGGGCAGCGAGGGAACATTGGCCGTTATTACGAAAATTGTGCTGCGCCTGATACCTGCAGTAAAACATGATCTGACATTGCTGGTGCCGTTCCGGTCGGCAAAGGAGGCTTGCGCTGCTGTGAATGCGATCTTCCTGGCGGGCTACACGCCATCGGCATTGGAATTTATGGAGCGCGATGCACTGGAGTGGTCGATGAAATATGTGAAGGCAACCGGTATAGACCTGCCCGAAGATATTGCGGCCCACTTGCTGATAGAAGTGGACGGGAACAATATGGATGAGCTGTACCGCGACGCAGAAGCCATAAGCCAGGTGGTGCAGGGATTTGACATTGGCGAAGTGCTGTTTGCCGACAGCGCCGAACAAAAGAGCATGCTGTGGACGCTGCGCCGCAAAGTGGGAGAGGCGGTGAAGAGCAATTCAGTTTATAAAGAAGAAGATACGGTGGTGCCACGGGCCATGCTACCGGAACTGCTGGCAACAGTGAAGCGACTGGGCGATAAATATGGTTTCAGATCGGTGTGCTACGGGCATGCAGGCGATGGCAACCTGCACGTGAATATTGTGAAGGGCGATATGAGTGATGCAGACTGGAATGAAAAACTGAAGGATGGCATAAGGGAGCTATTTACCGAAGTAGTAAAGATGGGGGGCACACTGTCTGGCGAGCATGGCATAGGCTGGGTGCAGAAGGGCTATATGGACATTGCATTTGACAAGGTGCAAATGGGGTTGATGCGGCAGATAAAGCAGGTATTTGACCCGAAGGGGATTTTGAACCCGGGGAAGATGTTTTAATTAAGTCAAAAGTCAAAAGTGAAAACCAGAAAGGGTAGATAGTAGTTAGTACTTAGTAGATAGTTCTGTTAGTGGAGGGTAAAATAAGTCAAAAGTCAAAGGTGAAAACCAGAAAGGGTAGATAGTAGTTGGTACGATTGTTGGGGGCGGGGGTGAAATAAGTGAAAAGTCAAAACCACAAGGGGTGATTAAACGGCGGGAGGTTAGTGTCGTCTAACCGGGAAATGTTAAAAAACAGCGTTGTGCAGTATGCTTACGCGGCATGCGTGTTTTTCAGGTAACTTCGTAAATATAAATTTCCTTTTATGAAAAAGGTGTTTTTTCTGTTGTTGGTGTGCCTTGGCGCCAGTGGTGTGTATGCGCAGGATGTGTATAATAGTTCAGGAGGAATAAAGGGCTACAGGCATAAGCAGCAAAAAAAGGGGTACGACCCGGCGAAACTGGTAGTGGGAGCTACCATCAACGCTGCATATTCGGGCGACTATGCAAATTTTGGAATCGGCCCTACAGTTGGCTATAAGTTTACTCCAGACCTGTCTGCCGGTATAGGGCTGGGCTACCAATATAACCAGGCGCCCGACTTTTATGTAGTGGCGAACCCGGTTACGGGTGAATATCCGGCCCTGAAAGAGAGCATCCTTTATCCGGGAATATGGGCCAAGTATAATGTATGGCATAACCTTTTTATAGAGGCAAATTTTGAGTACAACATTATTAAGATAACGGGCTATAGTGTGCAGTATGACACCCTGGGCAATCCGTACAACACAAAATCTTCCTTCACGAGCAACGTACCCTCATTACTTCTTGGTGCGGGAATAAAAAGTCCGTTGGGTGGCAATGTTTCCGGATTTGTGGAAATACTTTATGATGTGCTGCAACAAGACTATAGTCCATACTACAAGGAATTCCCGGTTATACGTGTAGGCATAACTGTTGGACTTTAAAGGTGAGTGCCTGTGCGGGAGAGCAGTACTTTTTCGGGGAACGGGCGCTGCGGCAGGGCATTTGTTGAAAACACTTAATTTTACCAGCTTCGTTATTGTGACGGAGCTTTTTTATTTTTCGTAAAGGATGAATCCTGCTATCCTGTTTGCCATCATTGTTGTTTATTTCTCAGTGCTGCTGGGGATATCGTTTTACACATCGCGACATTCTAACAACGAATCTTTTTTTATTGGTAACCGCAGCAGCAAGTGGTGGCTGGTGGCCTTTGGCATGGTGGGCACATCGTTGTCGGGCATGACGTTCATATCTGTGCCGGGCACTGTTGGTAAAGTGGGTTTCGATTATTTTCAGGTGGTCATCGGGTACTGGCTGGGCTATTTTGCGGTAGCCTTCATATTGCTGCCATTATATTACCGGCTTCAACTGACGTCTATCTATACTTACCTGGAGCGGAGACTGGGTAATACTGCCTACAAGACCGGCGCATTATTTTTTATACTGTCGCGCACGCTGGGCGCCACATTGCGGCTATACCTGGTCATAAAAGTACTGGAAGCATTTGTGCTGCAGGATATGGGCATTCCATTTGAGGTGACGGCCATAGTGATACTGCTGCTGATACTGCTCTATACATACAGAGGCGGCGTAAAGACGATAGTATGGACAGATACGCTGCAGACCACGTTCATGCTGCTGGCACTGGTAACATGCGTGATCTATGTGCTGCACAGTATGGGTCTGAATTTTGGACAGGCATGGGCGGAAATGTCGGGCAAGGGCTACACGCATCTTGCAGAGTGGAACCCGCTGAAAGCAAACAATCTTTTCAAGGGGCTGCTGGGCGGGGCATTCATTACCATATCCATGACGGGGCTGGACCAGGAGATGATGCAAAAGAACATCAGTGTAAGCAACCTGAAAGACTCGCAGAAGAATATGATCACGCTGAGTTTTCTGCAGGCGTTTGTGGTGTTTCTTTTCCTGTCGCTGGGAGGGCTGCTTTGCCTGTATGGCATCAGCAAGGGCGGCAGCTTTCAGCACGTGCTGGTGAAAGGAGTGGAACAAACGCAATTTATCATTGACGGGAAGAACATCATTGGTGATGATATGTTTCCCGTACTGGTGTTCCACTATATGCCGCATTTTATCAGCATCATTTTTATCATAGGCCTGATATCTGCGCTGTTTCCGAGTGCGGACGGTGCGCTTACTGCGCTTACGTCCTCGTTTTGTATAGATATATTGGGCATACGCCGCAGGCAGGGGATGACGGAGCAACAACAGCGGCGAACAAGACTTGCAGTGCATTATACATTTTCGGTGGTGTTCCTGATCTGCGTTTTTTTATTCAGAAAGATAGACAATGGCTCGCTGATAGATACGTTGCTGAAGATAGCCGGATACACGTATGGCCCGTTGCTGGCACTTTTTGTTTTCGGGATATTTACCAGGCGGCAGGTGCGGGACAGCATGGTGCCGTTGGTATGTATAGGCGCGCCAGTAGTGTGCTACCTACTGAAGACCTATGAAAAGGACCTGCTGCACGGCTACGTGATCGGCAATGAACTGCTGATCATCAATGCTGCGCTTACATTCATACTCTTGTTGATGACATCTAAAAAAGGCCGCGCTGCGGCTGCCGAAGCATGAAGGAACAACTGAACAAATTAAGATCGAGAGACTGGACGGAGACGAGGGCCCACTCGAGCTGGCAGATATTCAAGATAATGGCTGAGTTTGTGCAGGGCTTTGAGAGCATGGCCAAGATAGGACCGTGCATTTCCATTTTTGGCTCTGCCAGAACGAAACCCGGGCATAAATACTATGAACTTGCTGTAGAGATAGCGAAACGGCTTGCAGAAGAGGGCTTCGGTATTATTACCGGCGGTGGGCCGGGCGTGATGGAAGCAGCCAACAAGGGTGCGAACATGGCAGCGGGAAAATCGGTGGGTCTGAATATAGACCTTCCTTTTGAGCAGATGAGCAATCCGTATGTGGACCGCCACCTGTCGATAGACTTTGATTATTTTTTTGTGCGCAAGGTGATGTTCACCAAATATTCGCAGGGGTTCATTATGATGCCGGGCGGATGGGGAACGATGGATGAATTTTTTGAGGTAGCCACATTGATACAGACGCGCAAATTCACACAGACACCGATGATCTGCATGGGGTCAGAGTACTGGAATGGCCTGTTCAACTGGATGAGGGAAACGATGCAGATAACAGAGAACAACATAAGCCCCGGTGACCTGGACATGATAAAAGTGTTTGACACGGCCGACGAGGTGGTGGATTACATCAATGAGTTTTATACGCACAATAAGTTGCAACCTAATTTTTAAGTCAAAAGTCAAAAGGGAAAACCAAAAAGTTGGTGACGTGGTAATGCGCTAATTGGTAATGTGGGGGGAATGTGATGCCTGCCTGTCGGCAGACAGGGAATGCGGCAATGTGGGGTAATTAGGGAAACAGCAGGAGCCGCGATAGGGATAATAGAAATATCCTGTTATTTTTGCAACCAATTATTTTCTGAGATATGAAGAACACACCGTTTACACAGAAACATATTGCGCTGGGCGCAAAGATGGCCGAGTTTGCCGGCTACAATATGCCGATCTCTTACAGCGGCATCAATGAGGAGCACCATACGGTGCGCAACAACGCAGGTGTGTTTGATGTGAGCCACATGGGTGAATTCATATTGAAGGGAGAGAACGCCCTGGACCTGATACAGCGCGTGACCACCAATGATGCGGCGAAGCTGACCGATGGCCAGGCACAGTATTCGTGCCTGCCGAATAACACAGGTGGTATTGTTGATGACCTGCTGGTATATTGCGTGGAGCAGAACAAGACCTATATGCTGGTGGTGAATGCATCGAACATAGACAAGGACTGGAACTGGATCAGCAGTCACAACTCGAAGGGCGTGGAGATGCACAACATATCGGAAAAGACAGGATTGCTGGCCGTGCAGGGCCCGAAAGCAACCGAATATATGCAGACGCTGACCGATATGGACCTGGTGGGGCTGAAGTACTACACCTTTGCCAAGGGCAGGTTTGCCGGCATAGATAATGTGCTGGTGAGCGCAACGGGTTATACCGGAGCCGGTGGTGTGGAAATATATTTTGAAGACAAGGACGGCAATGCCGATAAAATATGGGATGCCATATTTGGTGCCGGTGCACCGCATGGCATGAAGCCGATAGGCCTGGCTGCGCGTGACACGCTGCGTCTGGAAAAGGGTTTCTGCCTGTATGGCAATGATATTGACGACACCACCAGCCCGATAGAGGCGGGCCTGGGCTGGATAACCAAGTTCACGAAAGACTTTACGAACCGCGCTCATATAGAGGACCAGAAGAAGAACGGCGTGACCCGCAAGCTGGTGGGTCTGGAGATGGTGGACAAAGGTATTCCGCGCCACGGCTACAGTCTGCAGGATGGCGCCGGTAAGGAAATAGGCGTGGTCACCTCCGGTACACAGTCGCCAACGTTGAGCAAGGCGATAGGCCTGGGTTATGTGACCACTGAAAATGCAAAAGAAGGAACAGAGATATATGTGATGGTGCGTGACAAGGCGCTCAAGGCTAAGGTGGTGAAGATACCGTTTGTGCAGTAGGGCACCAGGGCCCCATCCCGGCCTTCCCCGAAGGGGAAGGAGTGTCGATGTCCGCGCGACAGCGCGGGGGAAAGAGATAAACAATGCCCGTGGTGAAGCACGGGCATTGTGTTTTTGAAATAGTTTTTGATGAGGGTAAAAATTTTTTCTTTCTTTGCAGCATAATCCATTCTACAGATGCTTCCCAAGTACAGCCGTATTTTATTGAAACTTTCGGGCGAGAGCCTTATGGGCGAACGCAATTTTGGTATAGCGCCGCAAATGCTGGAGCAATATGCCAACGAAATAAAGGCAATAACCAATATAGGTGTGCAGGTGGCAGTGGTGATTGGCGGCGGAAATATATACCGTGGCATGAATGAGAAGGAAACAGGAATAGAGCGCGCACAGGGCGACTATATGGGCATGCTGGCCACCGTGATCAACGGTATGGCGCTGCAGGCTGCGCTGGAAAAGGCCGGGGTGAACACCCGCCTGCAGAGCGCCATAAAGATGGAGCAGGTTGCCGAACCATACATCCGCCGCAGGGCGATGCGCCACCTGGAGAAAGGCCGTGTGGTGATCTTTGGTGCAGGCACGGGCAATCCTTATTTTACTACAGATACGGCAGGCTCGCTGAGGGCCGTGGAAATAAATGCCGACGTGATACTGAAGGGTACGCGTGTGGATGGCATTTACAGCGCCGATCCGGAAAAGGATCCCACTGCAACCCGCTATGAGCGCGTGAGCTTCAGCGAGGTGATCAGCAAGAACCTGAAGGTAATGGACATGACCGCCTTTACGCTGTGCCAGGAAAATAATCTTCCCATCATTGTATTCGACATGAACAAACCGGGTAACCTGCTGAACGTGGTAAGTGGCAAGCAGGTGGGAACGTTGGTGAGTTAATGGCTGAATGAAGTCAAAAGTTAAAGCCAAAAAGTGCTGACCGACCGGGAATGCTCTATTGTAAGCTGCCTTACGACTTTTTACTTACGTACACTTTAAGGTTTTCACTTTTGCCTTTTGACTTAATCGGCACAGCCGGTGGTCAGCAATAACGTTATTTAGATTTCCATTATCCTTATTAGCCGGTTATGTAGCTAACTTTGCGGCCATGGCTTACAGATCGTTGCGCGAGTATATAGATGCGCTGGAGAAAGCGGGTGAACTGGTGCGGATAAAAACCTTTGTGGACCCGAAGCTGGAGATAGCAGAGATAACAGACAGGGTATCGAAAACACCAGACCGGAACAAAGCATTACTTTTTGAAAATACGGGTACTGATTTCCCGGTGCTCATTAACAGCATGGGTAATGAGCGGCGCATGTGCATGGCGCTGGGTGTGCAGCACCTGGACGATGTGATGCATGAGATAGAAGACCTCTTTAAAATGCTGACCGGTCCTAAGAATGGCATTTTAGAAAAGCTGGCCATGCTGCCGCAGTTGGGCAAATTTGCCTCGTGGATGCCCAAAGTGGTGAGCGGTAAAGGGGCATGCCAGCAGGTGGTGATGCAAAACCCCGACCTTGCGAAGCTGCCCGTGCTCACGTGCTGGCCGGAGGATGGAGGGCCATTCGTTACACTGCCAGCCATTCATACTAAAGACCCGCTGACCGGCATACGCAACATAGGCATGTACCGGATGCAGGTGTTTGGTAAAGACCTCACCGGTATGCACTGGCACAAACACAAGGTATCTGCCCGGCATTACAATGAATACAAGAAAATAGGCAAACGCATGCCGGTAGCTGTGGCGCTGGGCGGCGACCCGGTTTATACTTACGCGGCCACCGCACCCCTGCCCGACAATGTTGATGAATATATGCTGGCGGGCTTTCTGAGAAAGAAGAAAGTGGAGCTGGTGCGCTGCATTACCCAGCCGGAGATAGAAGTGCCTGCCGATGCCGACTTTATTATAGAAGGGTATGTGGACCCGGAAGAAGAGATGATATGGGAAGGGCCATTCGGCGACCATACGGGCTATTACTCGCTGCCGGACTGGTATCCGAAATTTCATGTAACGGCCATTACGCACAAAAAGGACGCGGTTTACCCGGCGACAATAGTGGGCATACCGCCGCAGGAAGATGCCTGGATAGGCAAGGCGACGGAGCGCATCTTCCTGGCGCCGATAAAAATGACCATGGTGCCGGAGATAAAGGACATGAACATGCCTGTGGAAGGAGTTTTTCATAACCTGGTGATAGCGACCATAGACAAGGAATATGCGGGGCAGGGACAAAAGGTGATGAATGCCATGTGGGGCGCTGGGCAAATGATGTTCAACAAGATACTGGTGCTGGGCGATGGCAAGGTGAAGATCGATGACTATGCAGCACTGGCAAAATATGTGCTGAACAATATGAACCCCGCGACCGATGTGTATTTCAGTCAGGGGCCGATGGATGTGCTGGATCATAGCTGCTCTAAACTGGGCTTTGGCGGCAAGATGTGCATTGACGGAACGCATAAATGGGACGAGGAGCGCACGGAACCTATGCAGGCTTACAAAGCTGCAGCCGGCCTGGAGAAGGCCCGGATGATGGCCAGTTACCCGGAGATAGTTGCCCTGAACGACTGGCTGGCCAAAGAGTATGAGCTGCCGGTGCTGATAGTTGGTGTGCGCAAAGAACGGCCCGGCCATGTGCGTGAGCTGCACAGGGCCTTGAGCAGGGAGCCATATATGGCGGGAATAAAGATGGTGTTATATGTAGAGCACACCGTAGATGCAGATGCTGTGGCGGATGCGCTCTGGCGTTTCTGTAATAACCTGGACCCGCGCAGAGACCATTTTTTTGATGAAACGGGTAAGCTGCTGGGGCTGGATGGCACCCGGAAGACGAAAAAACTGGACGGATTTGAGCGGGACTGGCCGAATATCATAGTCGCGGATGGCAAAACGATAGCGGCTGTGGACGGGAAATGGGACCAACTGGGGCTGGGACCCAAAATAAAATCGCCATCTTTAAGGTATCAGACCCAACTATATAAGGGGGGTGCTGCTGTCTTAGATAATGATTTGTGATTATTCTGAATTATTTTTATAACTTTAAAAAAAAATAAAGTAATGAAACGCATTTTACTCGCATGCTGTTTATTGACAGCCACATGCACATTGACTCAGAAAGCAGTTGCACAATCCGCAACCACAGTATCTGTGACTGATTTCAATGCCAAAGTAGCGCAACTGGATACATACCTTGGTGCTGGTGATATGACTAATGCACAGAGCACCTGGAACCAGATACATACCATGATGCTTGGAGAACTGGCGGTGACCAAAGCCAACATTGCTGGTGCGACCACCGATGCTGCCCGTGCTGCTGCAACTACCAATATGCAGACCCAGACCGGTATTTACAGGCAGGCATGGACGTTGAAGAACGACCTGGCCGGCAATCGTGCGGCACTGCACACAAAGCTGGTGGCTTTCGCAGGAACGTTTTAAAGATCATAAAAACATTTTATAATAGGCGATGTCCCGGATAGTTCCGGGACATTTGCTGCTTCAAACAAATGCTATGCCGAATAAAGTAACAGGTTTAGGAGGAATATTCTTTAAATGTGACGACCCGGCTGCAATGCGCACCTGGTATAATGACCACCTGGGCCTGAACGCCGGCCAATATGGGGCTATTTTTGAATGGCGTGAAGCAGGCAACGCCGAAAAGACCGGCCAGACGGTATGGAATCCGTTCCCGAAAACCACTAAACATTTCCAGCCGTCGGAAAAGGATCTGATGATCAATTTCAGGGTAGAGAACCTGGAGTGGTTATTGGAAGAACTGAAGACGGCGGGTATAGAACAGGTAGGCGAAATGCAAGTGTATGAATACGGCAAGTTTGCCCACATCATGGATCCGGAGGGCAACAAGATAGAACTTTGGGAGCCGGGCGCTGACGCGTAAATGCGTGATCTTCAGGCCAGATTACCAAATGGTTATGCCGCGCATTAAGCAAATCTTATCTTTTTTCGCTTGAACCAATAGTTGTACTTTTACCGCAAAACCGTGTTGTGAAAGCAATCATTCCCGTTGCAGGAGCAGGAACCAAATTACGCCCACTTACCTATACCCAGCCCAAAGCGCTGATCCCCATTGCAGGCCGCACCATTCTGGGTGTTATTGTGGACCAACTGGTGGATGCCGGGGTGAACGAGTTTGTATTTGTGATCGGTTACCTTGGAGAGAAGATACAACGATACATTGAAAAGACCTACCCGACGATGACCTGCAATTTTGTGCAGCAAAATGACCGACGGGGTACGGGTCATGCCATATGGCTGACACGCGATATAGTGGGATCGGACGAGGTGATGATAGTGCTGGGCGACACGGTGTGCGACTATAATGTGAAAGAGGTGCTGAGCAGCAGCGAATCGCAGATAGGTGTGCGCAAGGTAGATGACCCCCGCAGCTTTGGTGTGGCAGAGTTGAATGACAAGGACTATGTGACCAGAATGGTGGAGAAACCGCTGATACCAAAGTCGAACATGGCGATGGTGGGCATCTACTACATCAAGGAAACGGAGGCCATGTTCTCTGCACTCAACAGGCACCTGAACAATACTGCAGACGAGAACGGCGAATACCACCTGACCAGCGCGTTGCAGCACATGGTGGAAGATGGCATCAGGCTGCATGCCTTCCGTGTAAATAACTGGTTCGACTGTGGCAAAAAGGAAACGCTCTTGTCCACCAATGCCATATTGCTGCGCCAGATGGAAGAGGCAAAGCGGCTGCAATACGATTCCAGCTTTGACAATACGGTGTTGATACACCCGGTAAATATTGCCGAGGGCTGCAAGATCCGTAATGCGATCATTGGACCGAATGTGACCATCGGAGAAAATACCATCATTGAATCCTCAATAGTAAAAGACTCCATTATTGGCTCCTATGCCGAGTTGCACCAGGTGGTGCTTAATTCCAGCATCATTGGCAGCGATGCATATGTGCGTGGCCTTAGCCAAAGCCTTAACATAGGTGACAATACGGAGATAGACCTGGCTTAGTTGTCGTTAAAAGGGTTAATAGGTTACCTTGGCGAGGGTTTGGCACGATGGTGTGTTAGATGGCTAACTCGTGACCCTGCCAATTCCTACAGTTTAAGAACTGCTTTTCTTCTACAGACACGAGTCGGCGGCGCATAGGGCCGGGCTTCAGACTCGCGCCAGAATAGGTTAATAGGTGCAGTTGCGGTGCACCGGATACCGTGTTGCTGCGAAATACTTCCTTCCGTTTATTGTTTTATTTTTTCGGCAGCGGCAGCGGTGCTGGTTTGCTGCTGTTCCAGTCGATGGTTTTGAGCTTGCCTGAGGCGTTGTAGAGCACTACGTAATCCTGTGTCTTCATGTTGTGTAATGCCACATCGTAGTAGGTCCAGCCGGATGCAAGTTTGAATGTATAATCATCGGTCTCGAAATAACCGGCGGTCTTTTCGCCGTGCCATAGCTGGAGGTCGGCCTTGCCCAGCGGCACGCGCACTGTGCTGTCGTTGAGCAGGTAGGGAGCATCGGTACCGGGAACGGTATAAAGATTTACATACACCTTATCGTCTATGTGGGAGCTGTTGATGGGCGAGCGATCGTTGCCGCTGAGCAGGGTGCCGCTGAGGATGATGGCGGCGATACTGAAGTAGATGACCAGGCCGGTAACGTCCACCAGCGTTGCCACAAATGGCGCGGAGGAAGTAGCCGGATCCAGGTTGATGCGTTTCAGGATCATGGGTATCATGGAGCCGCTGAGCGTGCCCCAGAGCACCACACCGATCAAGGAGAAAGATACCGTAAGCGCAGTGAGGTACCAATATTGCCCACTACCCTTCATGCCATAATTCTGCCAGTGCAATTGTTGCCATATGGCGATGCGCAGGAAGCCTATGGCGCCGAGTATCAAACCCAGTGTGAGACCGGAAAAAATTTCGCGGCGCATTACATACCACCATTTGCGCGTAGTAAGCTCATTCAAGGCCATAGCGCGGATGATAAGCGTGGCAGCCTGGGAACCGCTGTTGCCGCCGCTGGAAATAATAAGCGGTACGAACAATGAAAGCACAAGAGCAGCATCGAGCTCGTTCTGGAAATGGCCCATAGCGGTAGCAGTAAGCATTTCGCTGAGGAACAGGATGATGAGCCATACTGCGCGCTTGCGGATGAGCGTAAAGAAAGGCGTTTTCACATAGGGCAGGTCCAGGGATTCCAGACCACCGAACTGTTGAATTTCCTTGGTGTCTTTTTCTTCGGCCTCATCAATAACATCGTCGATGGTAACCACACCCATCACAATATTGTTGCTATTGGTAACGGGCAGCGCCACGCGGTCGTATTCCTTGAATTTGTGGATGGCATCATCGATAGAATCCTGTATCTCCAGCTTCACGTAGAAGCCATCCATGATGTCGGCGATCTTTTTGTTGGGATCGTTGAGCACGAGGCGGCGGATGGGAATATCATCCACCAGCTTGCCATTGTTGTCCACAACGAATATCACGTTGGCACCCGGAGTATCGGTATAAAAGCGGCGCAGGTGTTCGGATGCCTGGCCGATGCTCCACTCTTTGCGGACGGTGGTGAAATTAGTATTGATGAGCCGTGCTACGCTGTTCTCGGGATAGCCGAGCAGGTCGTAAGTGGCCAGGCGGTTCTTATCGTTGAGCAGGTTCAGGTATTCGGTTACCTCCACACCATCGAGTGTATCGAAGAAAGCGATACGGTCGTTGGATTCGAGACTGTTGAGCAGGTTAGATACCTCTTGCCGCGGCATATCCTCGGCAACACCCAACTGCAATACATGATCGATGTGGGGGAATATCTTTATTTTAACGGCTTCCGGCAGGGCCAGGAAGGTATGGATGGCATAGTCGTGCGGCAGCGACTCCAGCAGCTTGGCTACTTCAGTGGCATAGTCTTCATCCTTGCTGTGTTGCAGCAGTTCGCTGAGGTCGCCCTCCAGGATTTTTTCTCTCAGGTCTTGGACCAGCATTGTCAGCGTTCATTTTAAGGATTTAAGTGAGCAAACAGCCCGTTGCAAGCAGATTGGAACGGGCACCCTTTTCCGGGGGGTTCGCAAAATTAAAGTTTATTTGGCACACAATTCAGGAAGCAATAAAAAAGAAATGTGGCAGTCAGGGGAATGTTTCTGCAATCCGGAGACAGCCGGTCCAACCATGCAGATCTAACACGAAATATTAAAATTGCATGGTTGCGGAGGGGGTGCAATCATCCAAGAAGCGATTCGAGTTCGTCTCGGCGCACCAAGGTAAATACCTTTTTACCGTTGGGGGTATATTCCGGCTGGGCGCATGCGAAAAGCTCGTCGATGAGCGCCTGCTGCTCTTCGGGCTGCATCACTGCGCCCCTGCTGCGCGACAGCCGCCGGGCCATGTGGGCCAGCAGCAATTCGGTGCGTTTTTCCAGAGCGTCGGATGATTCGTGTTTGAGGTGATCGATGACCTCGTCGAGAATGCCGCGTTCCTCGCCGGACGACACACCGGCGGGTATGCCCTGCACGGCAAATGTGTGCCGGCCAAAGGGCACGATGTCGAAACCGATACGGGCAAGATCGGGCAGCACCTCGCTCAGCAGCACGGCATCCTGGGGCGGCAGCTCATAGGTCATGGGGAAGAGTACCTGTTGCGACGGTGCATCCTGGTTGTTCCATTGCTGCAGTAACCGCTCATACCAGATACGCTCCTGTGCACGGCGGATGCTGATGAGCATGAGGCCAGACTTGACCGGCGTGGCCAACCACTCGCCATGGATGAGCAGCATATTACTGCCTGAATCAGCAGGAGCATCGCCACTGGTGTACATAGAGGCCTGCGAGGGCATGGTGGCGGGCTGTGGTGCAGGATCGTCCGACGGGGTTGTGGGCGTGCGGGCTATTTCGTACAGCTCACGCCATTGGCGCAGGCTGTCTCTCCGTTCTATGCGGTGTGCCTGGTTGGTGTCGGTAAATACGTTGTAGAGATAACCCTTTTGCGTTTCCTCCCTCTGGTGTTCGGTGAGCGGCGCCTGCACGGCAGGGAGGTGCTGTATATCGGCATTGAGGGTAAAATCGAGCGAGGGGGCAATGTTGTTGCGGGCCAGCGCGTGTTTGACAGCCGCGCCGAGGTAGGCATACATCATGCGGTCGTCTTCGAACTTCACCTCCTGCTTGGTGGGGTGCACATTCACATCTACACGGGCAGGGTCTATATCAAGGAAGAGGACATAGAATGGGAACGATTCTTTTTCAATAAGCCCCTCGTAAGCCTGCACTACGGCATGGTGCAGGTAGGCGCTGCGGATGAAGCGATTGTTGATGAAGAAGAACTGCATGCCGCGAGTGCGGGTGGCAGCCTCCGGCTTACCGATGAAGCCGCGTATCTGCAGCACATCCGTCTGCTCTTCGGCGGGTACCAGTTTCTTTTCGTATGAGTTGCCCAGCAGGGCGACGATGCGTGTTTTAAGTGTGCCGGCCGACAAGTGGTATTGCTCCACACCATTGCTCACCATTTTGAAGGATATGCCAGGGTAGGCCAGTGCCACGCGCGTGAACTCGTCGAGAATATGGCGCAGCTCGGTGGTGGCGCTCTTTAAAAAGTGGCGGCGTGCGGGCACATTGAAGAACAGGTTCTTCATCATGATGTTGGTGCCTTGTGCGGTGGCGCAGGGCTCCTGCAGTTTTACCTCAGTGCCTTCTATGCAAATACGGGTGCCTGTCTCGCTGTTGGCGGGGCGGGTGCGCATCTCTACCTGTGTAACGGCGGCAATGGAAGCCAGCGCCTCGCCGCGGAACCCCATGGTGCGGATGGTAAACAGATCTTCAATATTGCGGATCTTGGAGGTGGCATGGCGCTCAAAACTCATGCGGGCATCGGTGGGGCTCATGCCCTTGCCATTGTCTATTACCTGTATCAGCTCTTTGCCGGCATCTTTGATGATGAGCTGAATTTCCGTGGCGCCTGCATCCACGGCATTTTCCAGCAATTCCTTAACTGCAGAAGCCGGGCGCTGGATCACCTCGCCGGCGGCTATCTGGTTGGCAATGTGGTCTGAAAGAAGCTGGATAACGTCAGGCAACGGACTGCAGTTTTTTTTTAGAGGGATAAAGGTAAGAAAAGGTGGCGGGAGGATGAACGGCAGTTTGTAAACCGTTTTACTTCTGCGGACACGAGTTGGCAGCGCGCACATGTGCCCTCAGGCATCGCCAGACCGGCGATTACATGGATTAATTCTATCTTTATCCAAAACATACCCATGGTACCAACAATCAGATACCAGACAAGAATTTATCACCAGTGGAAAGCAATGTTGCTGGTCCTTTCGGGAATGCTTTTTGCCTTTTCCTCCGTTTTTACGGGGAACGGAATGTTTGCTGCCATTTGTGTTGGCATAGTCATACTGTCGCTTGCACTATTTGCTAAAAGTATCAGAGGTCTTTTCACGTACAATGCAGAAATAGTATTCAGCTCTGATGGTTTGAACATTACAGAGTTTTCAAAGGGCGGCGTTGGCAAAGTTTTGCTGGATGCCAGTTGGAACGAACTATCGCAGTATGCTTATGAATTTGGCTCACGCAACCCAATGATGTTGATAACCCTTGTGACCACTAATGGCAAAGTAATATCGTTGGCGCTGCCTGACGAAGAAATTGGAGAAGAAGAATGCCTTAGCAGGCGCAGCTTTTTAAGTATACTGCTAGCCTATATGCATACATATAATGAAGGGAAGGCAGACGGGGAAAAAATTGAGTGTAGGAGGGGCCTGTTAAAAAGGGCGAAAGGCAAGTGGTGGCTTGGCGTTTTTGCGGTAGCAGGTATAATTGCAGTAACATATTGCATACTGCTATCTGAAATAGGATGGTCACTTTTTGCTGCTGCAATGTGGTTCCTGATGACAGGTTCGTTGTATTTAATTAACCATTGGCAGGAAGGCCGCTGTTCGGATATGCTGGCCTATAAGCCGCTGCCGTTTTCTGTGCTGGAGGGGAACGGCGTTAGCCCTAAATTGGACGATACTGCTGAATAAATTAATGGCAGTTGATAAACTTCAGAATAACTATTCACTCATCCAATACCTCAACGTATAATAAAAGGCATCAACAAGTTTACCCTTGTCCGGGTTGGTATTGGGAATGACGATGGAACTGTAAAAGTCGAACTCGGCATAACGGGCATGAGAATCGCATTTGATATAGGTCTCCGACAACTCCGAAAACCAGCGGCTGAACAAAAGGCTTCGCTGTCTTGCTTTTCCATCTGCCTGATCGCACATATAAACAATAGCACTGCGACCATTCTTTTTAAAGAAATCAGCAATAATCTGCTGAATGGTGACTTTGATGCGGGGGTCGAAAGCGGCGAACCTAATTACAGGTGAAAACAAGCCAAACCCGAAGGAAAATATCTCGATTTCTTCTGTTTCGTTTGCCTGCAAATAAAAGCGCGTGAAATAGGCATTATAGACACTCCCAGAAACGGTAGTGAACTGATAATTAAGGTTGTTCCCGGAAAGAATGAACTTATAGGGGCGTAGCAAAATCAATGCCTTTGAGCGTTGACAGATCCTTGCCTTCCTTCAAGGCCTTGTTTATTCTCCGTTTATCTTCCAGCGCCTTAATGAAAGGATTACCGGAAGACTTTGCGCTCTTCTTTGAACCTGCGTTGTTCTTTCTTACGGTACTCATAGTGCAAATATACGAAATATTGCAAGGCAACAGCACCTACTTCAGCGCCTTGAACACATCGTCCTCAATGGTTATGATGTTTATTTTCGCTCTATCTGGAGTTGGGCGGCGTAATAGTGAGGAAGTGTAAGTGTAGCTTTCTTGAGTCTTGCAGTCAAGTCACGACGTGAATCGGGGCTGGTTTCCCAACGAATACATCCGATGATCAGGTTGCATGCCCTGAACCGATTGAAAAAATCCACTTTTGTATCTGATATCGTCGCTAAGAACAAATCTATTATCTGGCTCTTGTATTTAGATTCGTCTATCAATCTTGCCAGGAACAAGTGATAGTTACTTTTGCTGGAGAAGAATTTGCCGACAATAAAGCGAGGAACATCTATTTGCGTGAGCCCTAGTTCATCGAAGTATGAATGATGTAAAAACTGCGATCCATCGAACGGAGCGTCCATCAAGCAATCATATGTCTTAAAAAATGTCCTGTAATCACCAACCTGTTCTGCGAGCTGCATTATGTGAAATAAGTGGTAACGCGGAGCATCGTCATTACCACAGTCCGAATAAACATGCCTCCCCAGCTTTAGCCGGAGTGCGTCGCTAGGGTTGCCATACCGGGCAACGTAATCTTCAAATTCATCGTTGAAATAACCTCTGTTGAGCGCACTATCAAGCGCGATACGGAACAGCCGCCTAAATTCTTCAGAATCTGAAATACGGTCAATGGATCGGAATCGCTCGAAAAACCAGCTTCGGTAGGCACACAATCGATCATACTGTTTTTTAAACTCTCTAAGAGACATTACCTTTTCGGAATCGCGAACCGAGCTGTTCCAGGCAATGTCATTTAAATATTTTTTGTACTCACTGTCACATGCTATAAAATTGCACGCATAACGCATGATGGTGATCCGGTTTACATCGGGACACTGACTTCGTTCTCTCACATATTGTAAGAACTTGTAGGTCGCCAGGCTGGTATCGGGGTTGTTGAAGCGGAAACAAAAAAGGGCATTTGCCGGAAAAACTGGGGTTTGACGCTCGGCTAACCGATTGTAATAGGCAACCATGGAAGCGTATTTAATAGGAAGAACCTGACTGCGAAATGAATCCTGCAGATAAACTGCGGCGATTGTGCCATGGTAGAAAACGCGATATCGCCAACGAGTGGTGTTTCTGGCCCCAATCGGTATTTCCCATGACGATGATGTTTCAGCATCCAATGGTACGGCGTTACAAACAAATTGACTATCCTGCTTTTCCAGAACAAGCAGCCGATCCATTTCTATCCTGGCCTGCGGGTATTTCTTCCGAAACGCCTCAAAGCTGATATTATGGTCCAGGTCCTTCCGGGCTTGCAGCAAATTTCCTGTTTCAACAACAATGACATTGCCCCTTGTTTGCATTGAACTTCGGCTTGCGTCTAAATCAATACGTAGCGTAGATCTTGTGGCAGAATCGACATAATGAGCCGCACCATTGAGCAGCTGCTCATTTGCAAAAATGCCCTTTGCACGAATAAAAGAGTCTGTGGACAGCAGGGAATAAGTTACATAGCGACTATATTCGGGATCGTAGCCATAAGGATATCGCTGGGCCATAAGCAGACCCGCCAAAAAAAAGAGAAAAATAGTCAGCCTAAACTTCATATTTGCTATAACTATTACGCAAAAAGTTACAAAATATTGTTCGAAGAGGGGACTAACGAATTCTCCGCCTACTTCAGCGCCTTAAACACGTCATCCTCGATGGTCATCCCCTTTTCCAGAAAGATGGTTTGGATGCCGAGGGCTTTGGCGGAGGCAATGTGCTGGGGGCTGTCGTCTATGAATAGGGTGTGTTCGGGCTCCAGGCTGTAATCGTCGAGTACGCGTTGGAAGATCTCCTTCATAGGTTTGCGCAGGCCTACGCGGTGCGAGAGATAGACCTTATCGAAGAAGACGCCAATGTTTGGGATGCCATGCTGGCGGTGCAGTATGTTGTTGAATTCGGTCTCGTGTATCTCGTTGGTGTTGCTGAGCAGGAACAGATCGTAGTACAGGCGCAGTTGCTGCAGTATCTGCAGGCGGCGCACCGGGAAGTCGAGCAGCATAGCATTCCAGGCATTGAGTATCTGCTGGTCTGTGAGTTGCTGCGAAGAAGCTTCGCGCATGGCGCTGATAAATTCTTCGGGAGTTATGCGGCCGGTCTCCCATTTATCGAACAGATCGCTCTGGCTGAGCTGGGAATACAATTCCGGGAAATTGCTGATGCCTGCCTCAATGAAAGCCGCTTCGGTGGCTTTGTAATCGATATTGAGCAGTACCCCGCCGAGGTCGAAAATGATGTGCCTGATGCCCTGTATCACGAAAGTGAGGTTTTGATGGCCGCAAAGATAGGCCACAACCGGCTACATGTTTTTCAGGTAGGCGGCTATCTTTTCGGATGTTGCATCTGATACCGGCACAACGGGCAGCCGGAGCACGTTGTGGCACATATTCATGTGAGCGAGCACACATTTGACGCCGGCAGGATTGCCCTCTGCAAAAAGCAGGTCGATGCCTTCGAGCAGTTTGTACATGGCTTTGCGTGCTTTATCGTACTTGTTCACCATGGCCAGGTTCACCATTTCGGTCATCTCCTTAGGGAAGCAATTGGCGGCGACGGAAATGACGCCTTCCATGCCCATGGCCATCTGTGCCAGCACCAGGTTATCGTCGCCGGAGAGCACCAGGAAATTAGCCGGGGCCTCGCGCAGCATTTCCATGCACTGTGGTATGCTGCCGCAGGCATCTTTAATACCTATGATATTCTTACACTCCGTTGCCAGCCTCAATACGGTGGCGGGCAAAATGTTGGAACCCGTGCGGCCGGGTACATTGTATAGCAGTATGGGTTTTGAAGTAGCGCCGGCAATCGTTTTATAGTGCTGGTAGAGGCCCTCCTGAGTGGGCTTATTATAGTAGGGTGTAACGCTGAGAATGGCGGTGACGCCGCGCAAGTCCCAGGACACAAGCTGGTGCACTACTTCGGCAGTGTTGTTACCGCCTATGCCACAAACCACCGGAACGCGATCGTTATTGTAACGGATGACCGCTGCGAGTATCTCCTGCTTTTCTTCTGAGGTGAGTGTGGGTGTTTCGGCGGTTGTGCCTAAGGCCACCAGGAAATCAACACCCCCTTTTACTACGTAGTTAACGAGTTTTTCGAGCGCATCGAAGTCGATGCTTCCATCAGGCGTAAAAGGGGTGATCAATGCAACGCCGGTACCCTTAAGACGATTAGTCATTTTTCAAGAAATAAGTAACATTCCGGAATACGCCGGGCGTACTCCTTCAATGTTTGTTTACACAGTTTACGAGCAGAAGCAAATATAATAAAAACTTCTATTACCTAAACTGTGGTTTCTTCATAAAAGCCCATTTTTGAGAACTTTTCAATTCTCTGGGAAATTCGTTCGTCGGGAGTAAATTTCATGAGATCGGATATAGAGAACTTCAGGTATTTCTTTAGTGTCTCAGCCATGGCTTCGGGGTCGGCGTGTGCGCCGCCCAGTGGTTCGGGCAATACATCATCAACCAGTCCGAAGCTGCTCATGTCCATTGAGGTGAGCTTAAGCTGTTCCGCTGCTTTCTCTTTATAATTCCAGCTACGCCACAGAATGGAGGAACATGATTCAGGTGAGATCACCGAATACCATGTGTTCTCCAGCATAGTTACTTTATCGCCAACACCTATGCCCAATGCACCGCCAGAGGCGCCTTCGCCAATGATGATGCAAATGACCGGCACGCGCATATTCACCATTTCATACAGATTGCGGGCGATGGCCTCTGCCTGGCCGCGCTCTTCTGCTTCCAGGCCGGGGAATGCACCTGGTGTATCAATGAAAGTGACGATGGGGCGGTTGAATTTTTCAGCCATTTTCATCAGGCGCAGGGCTTTGCGATAACCTTCGGGATTGGCCATACCGAAGTTGCGCATCTGGCGCATCTTGGTATTGATACCTTTCTGGTGGCCCATTACCATGACCGGCATACCATCCAGTTCGGCCATGCCGCCCACCAGGGCTTTATCGTCCTTTACCTGGCGGTCGCCATAGAGCTCAGTGAAATTGGTGAACAGTTTCTCAATATAATAAAGCGTGTATGGCCTTTCGGGATGGCGGCTAACCTGCACCCGCTGCCAGGCAGTGAGGTTACCATATATCTGGCGCCGGGTGGTTTCTATAGCAGTTTCTAATTCCTTGATGCTGTTCGATACATCCACATTGCTCTTCGTCGATATCTCTCTCAGTTTGTTCACCTGACCGTAGAGATCCTCGATCGGTTTTTCGAAATCCAGGAATTGCATAAATTAATATTAGAAGGGGCAAAGGTAACAGGTTTTTATAAGAATGACGCTACCCATGATAGCAGGTAGCCGTTGATGCCGCCATATTAGTTTTCCTGGTAAGGCGTATAATCGTGTGGCGTTTCGTGGCGCCCGCAGTGAAAGACGCACATGGACAGGAACGCGCTGAATAAGAGGACAAGCACAATACCTTTGAGTATTGCCCATATGAGCTTCATGACCAACTCTGTCTTCCTGAACCTATTGCCGGACATGGGTGTGGGGTATGGGCTGTGCGCGCCAGTAATGTGAAAAATAGTGAATAAATCTTAATTTGGCGTGGAGTTTGCGGTAATTATCACCAAAGACCGGACACATGAGAAAATCGGACAAAGTATTTTTGAGCGCTGTTTTTGCGGCGGCAGTTGCAACGGGTAAAGCCAATGCCCAGCAACAGCAGCAAGACACCGCATCCCGGCGGCCTTATACTACCGGTCATTCGGGTCGCGGGATCTTCAATTGGTTTCATTTTGGGCGGCGTTCGTCGGGCAATGGCCAACACAGCACCGGGTCGCGGGCTGAGATATCTTCTCAGCCACGGAATGGCGGTTTCGGCAATTCCCTGCGAACATCATCTGCCAGCTAAGTATTATGAAGCGCGTGCCGGTAAAACCGCGGGATGGCTGGGAGCAGAAGATACAGGAGCAGGGATTTCTGTACTACCATTATGATGCCTATTACAGTGAGCAATGCGCTTACGAATTTGCCACGAACGAGATAGACCAGATTGAAGCGGCGACTGCCGACCTGTTTGACATGTGCCTGGAAGTGGTGGATCATGTGATCAAAAAAGGTTTGTGGGATGAATTCTTCATTCCACGGCAATATGCTGACCTGGTAAAGTGGAGCTGGGAAAATGACAATCCATCCTTTTATGGAAGGTTTGACCTGGGTTATAATAACGGGCAGATAAAGCTACTGGAATTCAATGCAGACACACCCACATCGCTGCTGGAGGCAAGTGTGGTGCAGTGGTACTGGCTGCAGGATCACAACAATACGTATGACCAGTTCAACAGCATACACGAAAAACTGTTGGACCACCTGAAAGTCTGCAAACCCGACCTGTTGCCTGGTAAGCTGTGGTTTGCCAGCGCCGACAGCCTGGAGGACATCATGAATGTAAAATACATACAGGATGTGGCGGAACAGGCGGGGATAGCCACGGATTTCATTATTGTAGATGATATTGCGCTGAACGAACAGAACCAGTTTGTGAGCGGCGATAATGAGCGTATTGCCAATATCTTCAAGCTGTATCCGTACGAATGGATGTTTCGGGAGCCATTTGGCGCATACCTGGTAAGCAACCGGGACGAGTGCCTGTGGATTGAGCCGCCATACAAAGCCATCTTATCGAACAAAATGCTGCTGAAGTATTTATATGACCTGTTCCCTAAATCGCCATATGTGCTGCCGTGCGGGTTCTCGGACAAAGGCGTGCCAGCGGGGACAGCGCCCGCCTATGTGCGCAAACCAGTCTTTTCGCGGGAGGGTGCTAATGTGACCATTATTAAAGACGGGCATGTACTGGAGCAGACGGGTGGTGAATATGGCGAGGAAGGATTTTTGTATCAGCAATATTTTCCGCTGTTAAACTTTGACGGCAATGTGCCTGTGATAGGTAGTTGGCTGATAGGGGGAAAGCCGGCAGGCATAGGCATCCGCGAATCGGGCGGGTTGATAACGGGGAACACCAGCCGGTTTTGCGCGCATTATATCCGGTAGGCGATGCAACGATATACGCCGTAAATTTGCGGCAACAAGAAGGACATGAAAAAGTTTTCACTGATGCTGCTTGGTGGCATGGCCATGGCCGGCAGCACATTAGCACAAGGATTTTACCTGAGGGCCTGCGCAGGCTACTCCGGCTCGCAGGCGGGCCAGACGCTGGACGGAACGGCGTTCCCCTACAGCGGCAATGCGACACAGACCGCAGCAGGCCCCATCAACTACGACATCAAAAAAATATCTTTTTCGGCGGGTACCTACCTGGACCTGGCGGGTGGATACATGTTCAGCGAACATGTAGGGATAGATGCGGCGTTCAACATAGGGCTATCGCCAAAGCAGTATACCACCAACTATGCCGACCAGGTAAGCAGCGAGAATATTCAGTTGATACAAAAGGCAGCAAATCCAACTTTCTTTGTTCCATCGCTGGTGTTGCAGACGGGCGGAGAAAAACTGAACCTGTATGCGCGCGTAGGTCTGGTGGTGCCAGTGAACACGAAGATCACGCAGGATGAGATATTTTCCACCATTCCCGCATCAGACGTTACAGACTATACGTACGAAATAAAAAATTCGTTCTCACTCGGGTATGCTGCTGCGATCGGTGCACAATACCAGGTGAAGGAAAGACTGAAGCTGATGGGCGAAGTGAACTTTATGTCGCTGGCCATGCTGATCAAATCGGCAGACCTGACGAACATTAACCAGGATGGCCGGAACTATCCGCCGACGGCTGATTCCTCTGCTGTGCAGCATTATGCCTACAGCACAAATACCAGCGGAGTGACCACGAGCTCATCCAACCAGGCGGCGTGGACGCAGCCATTCAGCAATGTGGGTGTTCGCTTTGGCGTGGTGTTCCTGATAGGTAACCAGGGGGAACACCAAGGTCGCAGCAAGAGCGGCAAAGGAAGAAGCCAGAATGGATATTTCCATCATTGACGCTGACAATAAATAATAGCAAAGACCTACCACAAAAAAAGAGCGTGTTGAAATGAGTTTCAACACGCTCTTTTTTAATATTGGAAAAGGGGTATTATCGCAATAGTGTGAGGTTGCCTTTGAATTCTCTGTTAGTGCCATCTGGCATAGCCACGATAACATCGTATTGGTAAGTGCCTATGTCCTGCGGCTGGCCATTGAAAGTGCCATCCCAGCCGGCTTTTACATCAGTGCTGTTGTGGTAGAGCAACTGACCCCAACGGTTGAAGATGTTGAACTCGACCAGTTTCTTGTTGTGCATATTCACCAGGCGATACACATCGTTGAGCCCATCGTTGTTTGGTGTGAAGGCCATTGGTACCACGGTGCCATCATCTCCGCCGGTCACATCTACAAACACACTTGCAGAGTCTTTACAGCCCCATTCGTTCATGGCATGCACCACATAGGTGGTTGGCGCCGCCGGTGTGGCAACAGGATTGTTGATATTCGGGTTGCTCAGCGATCCATCGTCGGGAGTCCACCAGTAAACCAGCGGAAATGCGGTGAGGTCAGTTGCGTCAAGCTGGTCTGTGCCGCCATAGGTAACACCGGGGCTTACAGCGCTTGCAGTGACCTGTGCCAGCGGGCGAGGCGAGAGTGTGACATGATCGCTGCTGGTACAACCCAGCGGCGACTGTATGGTGAGGCTGTAAGGGTAATCGCCCGTGATGCCGGATGTGAACACCGGTTCCAACATAGTGCCATCGTAGAGGTTTGTTGTTGGGCTCCAGCTAAACACATAAGGAGAATCGGCCGGGGTTACCAGTACCCTCAGGTGTACGGTGTCATAGATACAGAACATGGTGTCTGGTGTGAGAATGTCCACATGCGGGCTTTCTACGTAATAGCTAACGGTATGCACCATATCGGGGCAACCGGGGTAGGTAGCCGTCACCGTAAAAGTGGTGCTGGTATTGACAGTGAGCCATGGGGCCAGGATGTCGGGGTTGGATACCTGAGAAGCGGGCTGCCAGTGGTAGGCGAACTCGGTATCGCCGGAGGCGCTTACCGGGATGACATCATAGAAACAGATGCCGCTATCCTGGTTGTTCAGTGTGAAATCGTTTGGCAGAACATGCAGGATGAAAGAATCTGACACGGTGCACCCGGCAGTGGTTTCAATAACCGAAACATGATATGGGTAGTTGCCTGCCGCGCCAGGTGTTACCGTGGGGTTAGAGACGATACCACTGCTGAGCCAGGTTGAAGGTGTCCAGTTGTAGCTGTAAGAGCCTGCAGACGGAGACACGATAACATTGAGCGGAAGCGGAACGCCGACACAGGTATTTTGGATAGCCGGGCCAACAGTGAGCGACAGGTTCTGAATGACAGTGACCGTTTCCACGTCGGTGCTTGGCGGACAGCCGGAGCCAGGCATAGTGCCGGTAAGCGTGTAGGTAGTGGTGGTCGTAGGCGACACAGTGGGGTTGAGGAGGGTATCGTTGCTGATGCCGCCGGAGGCCGGTGTCCACATGAAGTGCAGATGCGGGTCGCCGGTTGCGTTCATGGTAAATGAACTGCCGAGGCAGATAGAAGTATCGGGGGTGATGATGTTTACCGGGAAACCATCGATGATGAGAATGGTAGCGCTGTCGATGATAACTGGCACGCCGCTACAGGTGTAAGGAGCAAGGATGTAGAGCGTAACTGACTTAGTGCCGCCAGACAGGGCAGGTAAACCATTGATAATGACGTTAGCACTGCTGCCGCCCGGAGGCACAACTACGCTGTCGGCGATGGTAGAATAGTCGGTGCCGTTTATAGCAGTACCGCCAATAGTGTAGTGTATTGTCAACCCGCCTGCCACAGGAGCCGAGGTGGCGAAATTGAAAACACCCGGCAGGCAACCGCGAACGCAATACTGGTTACCGAGAGAAGTATCGGTAGGGTCGGCGCCAACGGGCGTAACTGCGATGCCGGTTGATGTAAGGCTTCCTGCTTGTATAAATACGCCGGAATCGAATGCTTCGTCACTGCCATCTGCAATGCCTATTTTAAGGTGATAGGTATTGCAGGGAGACACAGCGGCTATCGCAGTAAGCGTGGTGGTAATACCATCGTAGGTGATGGAGGTGCCGGTAAGATTATTTACGTAGTAAGCGCAGAATGGCGCACCGGGGCCGAGAGCTGAGCAAGTGGAGGTAGAGTAGCCACCTGTTGCACCGCAGTTCACGCTATTGATGCAAACCGGGATAGTAGTGCCCGGAACAAGGGCAATGTTTGTGGCGCTGGCATAACCGGGGCCGGAAATGAAGAACCCGAACACATCATTGAAACTGGAGCAGGTAAAGTCAGTATATTCCTCTGAACCGAAGACGTAATTGAACTTAACGGTGTCGCCTGCAGGCTGAAAGTCGAATTCGAGTACACAAGCATCATAAGTGGTAAGTCCTGCGAGTGTAGTGAGATCGGGATCGCCGGGTGTGCCATTGGCCGTGCTGGCGAAATTACTGGCGGGGCCGAATGCGCCATAAGTAGTACCGGATGTTGCTGCGGTGCCGCTTGTGAGCACAATGCCACTGTCGAAGCTCAGCGAGGAGGGGCCGGTAAATATACCTTCTGCATTAGAGGCGCAAGTGAGTGTGGGACTGGTAACTGTAACTCCCCCACCGGTGAGCTCAGATGCCAGTTGCAGGGCCGTTGCGCCGGAAGTCACCGTTACCTGGCTTCTGCCGGTTACAGGCGACAATAGGGTTGCCAGAGCCAGAAGGGCGTATATTTTCTTCATTGTTACTTAATATTAAAATGACAATTAGCTGAAAGTTTGGTAAAATATGACAATATTTTTATTTGTCAAAATATTGCCCGCCAATGATAAGACGGTTAAGAATGAGAAATAGTTGGAACAAAGGGTATTTTGGTTTAACAAAACTTTTTAACTGTTGATTTATGGATAGTGGCATGTTTTTCCGTCATTTATATAGAAAACAATTGAAACATGAAAAGAACAGCACTCATTGTAATGTGTTACCTGGCCGCGCAAAGCGCGCAGGCGCTGCCCGTGCAGGATATTTCCGTCAGCAATGCGACTGTTTTTTTGTCGGGCGCGCAGGTGTCGGGTTCAGCAAGGGTGAGCCTGGTGAAGGGGGAAAATGATGTGGTGCTGGGCAATGTGGCCGGCGACGTAAACTCGCAGACGATAGTAGTCAATGCCACCAATGGTGCTACGGTGGAGGCCGTCTCTTTCCAGAACAATTACCTGGGCAGTGACAATATATCGCCAGCGGTGAAACTGATGAAGGACAGCATAGAGCTGGTGAACGGGCAGCGGGATGTGGTAAACAACAAGCTGATGGTGATCAACGAGCAAATAGCCATATTGCAGGAGAACCGGAAAGTGAGCGGCAATGCCAACGGACTGTCTGTAGCGGAATTGCAAAAAATGCTGGACCTGGCCAACAGCAAGTGGGACAGCTACCTGGCTGCCAAGACTGAAAAAGCGCGTGAGCTGAAGAAAATAGACGAGCACCTGGCCCGGCTGAATGCCCAGTTAGCCGCCGAACAAAGCAGGGGCTACCAGCCGGGAGGCGCCATATTGGTGAAGCTGTATGCCAAGGAGGCTACCAGCAGCACCATTAACGTGCAGTATGTGACGCCGAATGCGGGCTGGAAACCAGTGTATGACATCATAGCCGATGATAGCCACAGCCCCATAAAGGTGGTGTATAAAGCGAACGTTTATCAGAACACGGGCATAGCGTGGCCGGGCGTGCACCTGACCCTCTCGACTGGTAACCCGGATGAGGATATGCAGGCGCCGGAGCTGACCGCATGGTATTTAGCATTCAGTACATACAAGACGCTAAAGGAGGTTGTGGTCCGTTCACACAATGCATTTACAACGGCAGCACCGGCTGCGGGATACGCCGTGGATGGAGTGCAGATGTATAGGAAAAATAACTTTGATATGTCGCAAGGATCGGTTGATGAAGTTACGGTTGTAGACAACGGCGGAGTAAACACAACCTTCGACATTGACCTTCCCTACTCCATTCCATCGGACGGGCAGGAACACCTGGTAGCGGTGAAGAAGTATGAAGCACCGGCCACCTTCCAGTATTATGCCGTGCCAAAGATGGGTGAAGGTGTGTTTTTGCAGGCGCAGATCACGAACTGGCAAGACCTGAACCTGCTGGCAGGGCCTACCAATATTTTTTATGAGGGCAGCTATGTGGGCAATGGCAAGATAGACCCGCAGAATGTAAAGGATACTTTATCAGTATCGCTGGGCCGCGATAAGAAGGTGATCATGAAAAGAGAGCTGGACAAAAAGGAGCGCAGTGTAAAAACCATAGGCTCGAATGTGCGGGAATCGTTTGCTTACAACATAACCGTGCGCAACACCCGTAAGGAAAGCGCGAACATAGTAATAGCCGACCAGTTGCCGGTGAGCAATGACAAGGATATTGTGATAGAGGACGTGGACAATGGCGGCGCTGAGCAAAACGAATCGACCGGAGAACTGCGCTGGCGTGTGAGCCTGGCGCCCAATGAAAGCAAGGTGCTGCACTTCAGCTATACGGTGAAGTATCCGAAAGGGAAGACGGTGAGCGGATTGAGGTAAGTGACAGGCAAGGACGAAATTCCATAAATTTGTAGAAAGAATAAGAGTCATGGATACAGCAACGATCCGGCAGCAATTGCATGAGTATATTGAACAAGTGAGCGACAAGAAAGCGGAGGGTTTATATATGTTCCTTGCAGATGAGATGCACGAACAGCATGATACCTTGTCTGCCGAACAGATTGCCTTACTTGATGAAGAGCGAAGGAGACATTTGGCAGGGGAAAGCGAATCCTATAGCTGGGACGAAACTAAAGCGCTCATTCGTAACAGGCGTAACAAGTAATGTACAAACTTGAGGTTAAGCAAGCCGCGAGGCGAATGATACAGGATGCCTACGACTGGTACGAGCAACAACAACCAGGATTAGGAGAAGCATTTTTATCTGCGGTAGATAACTCCTTCAGCAAAATTGTTTTTCATCCGGAATATTTCAGTATTGTTAACAAAGGTTATCGCCAAATAAGGCTAATGCGTTTCCCGTTTGTTGTTGTTTATGAGATAATAGGCAGTAACGTTGTAATCTTCGCCGTGTTTCACACTTCGCGAAACCGTTCGCAAACGGATTACTAATAGGTGTCTTGCGGTCAATTCTCTGAATAAACAATATCATCAAGCCGCACCCGGCCATACTTTACGCGAAAGCAGAATTTTTCGTTGTCCGTGTAATTTGAGTCGTATGCTACAGTGGCAAGCTTTGCAGAAGACGGGCCATGCGGAGTATTATGATGAGGTTGCTTACAGCAATACAGCGCAATGATTAGGAGAAAGAAAATCAAGCGTTGGGTGTAGGTGTACATAAATGCAAAATAATCATTCCTTCGCGCCGAGGCAAAATACGCGTTCAGACATTTCACACATTCCTTAATGCGCCTCCAGCCAGTTCTTTCCTGCGCCCGTCTCTACGGCCAGCGGTACGCCGTGTGGTAGTTCCATGGCGCTTTCCATGCATTTTTTGATGAGTGGTTGTATGGCATCTACTTCTTCTTTGGGCACATCAAAAACCAATTCGTCATGCACCTGCAGGATCATCTTGCTGCGCAGGCCGCTCGTCTTCAGCTCGCGGTGAATGGCGATCATGGCCAGTTTGATCATGTCTGCAGCGGTACCTTGTATGGGCATGTTGATGGCGTTGCGCTCGGCATAGCCGCGCACGGTGAAGTTGGCAGAGTATATATCCTTCAGCCAGCGTTTGCGGCCCATCACGGTTTCCACATAGCCATGTTCTTTGGCAAAATTGATGGAGCGATCCATGTATTGCTTGATGGCCGGGTATTGCAGGAAGTAGTTGTCAATAATAGTTTTGGCCTCGGTGCGGCTGACACCGATATTCTCGGCCAGGCCGAATGCGCTTTGTCCGTAGATGATGCCAAAGTTCACGGCCTTGGCTGCGCGGCGCATAGCCCCCGTCACATCTTTTTCTTCCACACCATATACTTTAGCGGCAGTGGCCGTGTGGATGTCCTTCTTCTCGCGGAAAGCAGCAGCCATATTATCGTCGCCACTGATGGCGGCCACAATGCGCAGTTCTATTTGTGAGTAGTCGGCGGAGACCAGTACATGGTTTTCGTCTCGGGGAATGAATGCCTTGCGTATCTCGCGGCCGCGGTCGGTGCGGATGGGGATGTTCTGCAGGTTGGGGTTGTTGCTGCTGAGGCGGCCGGTTACGGCTACGGCCTGGTTAAAGCTGGTGTGCAGCCTGCCGGTGCGTGGGTTGATGAGGCCCGGCAATGAATCAACGTATGTGCTTTTCAGCTTCGTGAGCTCGCGGTATGCAAGGATGTCTTCTACTATCTGGTGCTTGCTGCGCAGTTTTTGCAGTACATCTTCGCCGGTGGCATACTGCCCTGTTTTTGTTTTCTTTTGCCCGGCATCAATTTTCATCACTTCAAACAGCACCTCACCCAGTTGCTTGGGCGAGCCAATGTTGAAGTTGACGCCGGCATGTTTGTAAATGTTCGCCTCGCTCTCGCGTATATCGCGTTCCAGTTCTTTGGAGTAGTCGCGAAGGAAGTCTACATCGAGGCCCACGCCTTCGTACTCAATATCGAGGAGAACCGGAACCAGCGGGTTTTCTACCTCGTTGAACACCTTGCCCACATTCTTCTCGACCAGCATAGGGTCGAAGGCAGCCTTTAGCTGCAAAGTAACGTCGGCATCTTCTGCGGCATATTCCTTTATCTCTTCCAGCGGCACATCGCGCATGGATAGCTGGCCTTTGCCCTTTTTGCCAATGAGTGTTTCTATGGAAATGGGCTCATAGCCCAGGTATTTGGCGCTCATCATGTCCATGCTGCGCTTGCCATCGGGGTCTATCACATAGTTGGCCAGCATGGTGTCATAGATCTTTCCCTTCAACTCAAATCCATACCATTTCAGGATGATCATGTCATACTTGATGTTCTGGCCTATCCAGAGTATCGACTCATCCTCAAACAGCGGTTTGAATTTTTCGAGAATGGCGATCACTTTGTCGCGGTCAGCCGGCATCACCACATAGTGGCCGGTATGACTGGCAGTGCTGAAGCTCATGCCTACTATGTCGGCGAGGTTGGCGTCGATATTGGTGGTTTCCGTGTCGAAGGCGATCTCCTTATGGGTCTTTAATTGCTCTATGAGCGCAGCGATCTCTTCATCGGTTTGCACCAGAGTATAATGATGACTAACAGTAGCTGCGGTTTGCAGGTTGGTGAATGCCGGAGCTTCTTCCTCTGCGCCAGGCGCAGGCACGTCTGCTGAAGGTGCAGCGGTAATAGTTGCGCCCTGCTTCTGCTGTATGGGGTTGCCGAACAGGTCGGTGCTTTGCGGAGCAGCAGCTTCTTTCTCCCCCAGTATGCGTTTGGCCAGCGTTTTGAACTCCAACTCTTCAAATACCTGGGTAAGCGCTTCTTTGTTCACTTCTTTTACGCGGAAATCTTCTTCGTGAAAAGCTACCGGCACATTGGTGATGATGGTGGCCAGCTTGCGGCTCATGATCGCATTATCGCGGCCTGCACGCACTTTTTCGCCCAGCGCGCCTTTTATCTTATCGGCATTGGCCAATATGTTGTCGATGTTGTCATATTCGGCCAGCAGCTTGGCAGCGGTCTTTTCACCTACGCCTGCAATGCCGGGGATGTTGTCCACAGCATCACCCATCAGGCCCAGCATATCAATCACCTGTTCTACCCGCTGGATGCCCCATTTGGCGCATACCTCTTTAGGTCCCATGATCTCTACACTGCCGCCCTGGAAGGGAGGTTTGTAGATGTACACGTTATCGCGCACTACCTGACCATAATCCTTATCCGGGGTAACCATATAAACGGTATAACCCAGCTCTGCAGCTTCCAGCGCAAGCGTACCTATGAGGTCATCTGCCTCGTAGCCATCCAGCTCCATACAGGGCAGGTTAAAGCCCTTGATGATGCGCTTGATATCGGGAATGGAATCGCGGAGGTCTTCAGGGGCTTCCTGGCGGTTGGCTTTGTAGGCTTCGAAATCGGTATGGCGCTCTGTGGGTGCAGATGTATCGAACACAACAGCCAGGTGCGTGGGCCTTTCCTTATTGATCAGATCGACGAGGGTATTGGTAAAACCGAACTGTGCATTGGTATTCCTTCCCTTGCTGGTGATGCGCGGATTGCGGATGAGTGCATAGTAGGCGCGGAAAATGAGCGCCATGGCGTCCAGCAGAAACAATTTCTTTTCAGGCATACCGCTAAGGTAAGCGAATATTGTTTTCTGGAAGAGCGTGATGACCTGCTATAGCGAGTAAGAAATACCAACCCGCAGATATGCCATTTGCAACCGTCTGCTGAAAGGCTCGCTAATATAAACGGGGCCGGGAGGGGGTGTTCCGGTTGGGCTGTACCATTCTATAATGTTGGGCTGATATGAAGCGGTTCCCTTCTCTTTCATCATAACATAGCCTGCCTGCTGGGTGAGCGACCAATGCCTGCCTATGCGCTCTTTGAGGCCAAAGTAAGCCGCATAGCTGGGAGTAACAGAACAACGCTGTGAATACATCACATCGTTTATCTGTGAAAAGTGCGTGGCAGAGATGCTGGCCCCGCAATAGAAAATTCCGGTAGTGAATTCAGGCGCAATGCCGACGCTTTTGCTGCGGGTATTCCAGCCATCATATTCGTATAAACCTTTTGCAGAAAAATGTTTTGCAAAATGCCAGCTTAAGGCAAGCTCGTTGGAAAACCCCGTTGGCGAGGAGCCGCTGTTGAAAGTATAGCCGGCCCGGGCCATATTGTTGCGGGCCATGCCCGCTTGTTCTGATATTTCAAATTGCTGACCGAATGACAAAAGCGGCATGAGCAAAAGAAGGAGGGTAAGTTTTTTCATGGGGGTGATTTGGTTTTAGAATGAATAAGATATACCCGCTCTCAGATAAGCTACCCGGATATTCTGGGTGAAAGGTTCTGTTGAAGGGATGATGGGGTTGCCGCCATGGCCCGATGGCAGGTATTCGACGGTGTAGGGAGACTGCACCAGGTTTCCGTCCACCTTCATTACACCATATCCTATTTGCTGCATCAGTGCCCAATGGCAGCAAATGCGCTCCCGAAGGCCTGCGTAAGCGCCATAGCCTAAAGATGTGGCAAAGCGAGACTCTACCGAATAGCTATGCATGGCGGCAAAGTCGGCTCCCTTTATTTCCACGCCGCAGTAAAACATGCCTGCATGAAACTCGGGTGCCAGACCAAGGGCATGGCATTGTGTGTTCCAGTTGTTGAACTCGTAGAAACCTTTGACAGAGAAATGCGGGCAAAAATGCCAGTTGGCCGCTACCTGGTTAGAAAAACCCGGGACGGTCTCACCGTCATTAAAGTAACCAGATTGCAATTGAGTGGTCTGGCTGATGCCGGCCTGTTCGGAAATTTCCAGCCTTTGGCCAAACGAAACAAACGGAATGAGGAGGAAAAAGGAAAGGAGCTTTTTCATAAAAATGAGGTTTATCTGCTAACAGACGCCAAAACCTGATGGGGTGGTTGGCATAGTTGAAAAATTAATTTGCGAGAGCCGTGGCCATAAGAAAGACAGCGATTGATATTATGTTTGCAGCAGTGAAGCAAAAAATTGCTCATATTGTTCTGGACCACCGGTTTTTGCTGGCGGTATATATATTGGTAGCAGTGGTATCGGCCATTCAGTTGCTGGCACTGGGCAGCGCGCCCTTTGTGATGCAGAAGGAGATACCCGGCGACATCATGCTGCAAAAGAGCCTGATGGTGCAATTCATTGGCAAACAAACCACTAATTACAATAACTACCTTATTTTCAAATACTCGTTCTACCACCTGCTGCATGGCACTAACCTGTATGGTTTGTACCCAGACGAGCACTGGGACTTTTTTAAGTACAGTCCGACTTTTGCTTTGCTGATGGCGCCGCTTGCCTGGCTGCCCAATTACCTGGGCCTGCCCTTGTGGAATGTGCTGAATGCCCTTGTGGTTTTTATTGGTGTGCGCATGCTGCCGTTCAGCAACCGGGCAAAGAGTTTTATCCTGCTGTTCGTGTTCCTGGAGCTGCTCACCAGCCTGCAGAACGCGCAGAGCAATGGCCTGTTGTGCGGCCTCATTATTATGGCCTATGGTTTTATGGAACGGGGCAAGGTGGGCTGGGCAGCGCTGATGCTGGTATTGGTGACCTTTATAAAAGTATATGGCGCGATAGGATTCTGTTTGTTCCTGTTCTTCCCGCAAAAGGGGAAGGCTGCGCTGTACACGCTGATGTGGACGGCAATATTGCTGCTGGCCCCGCTGTTGGTAACCTCAGCCGACAAGCTGATGTGGCAATATAATAACTGGAAAACGCTGCTGATGGCAGACAGGGCGGCATCGCTGGGTATATCGGTAATGGCGTGGCTGACGACATGGTTCCATTATGCGGGCAGCAAGACGATAGTTACTGCGGTGGGTATTGCCCTCTTTTTGCTGCAACTGACCAAAGTGAAACGGTATAAGGAGCAGGCTTACCGCGAACTGATGCTGGCCTCTATGCTGATATGGGTGATCATCTTCAATCACAAGGCCGAGTCGCCCACTTATGTAATTGCTGTAGCGGGTGTGGCCATCTGGTATTTCAGCAGGCCGGCAACCGTGTGGCGCACTATCCTTTTATGGACGGTATTTGTGTTCACCTGCCTGTCGGCAACCGATCTTTTCCCGCCGGTAATGAAAAATTCCTTCCTGATACCTTATACCATAAAGGCAGTTCCCTGCATCATTACCTGGCTGGTGATATGGGGGGAAGTTTTTTTTAAGTCAAAAGTGAGAACCTAAAAGAGTATTTAGCAGAGCGACTCGAGACGAAAACCAAAAATAAGCCGGCAAAGGATAAAGTTAGCAGGCGCTCAATCTGCCCTTACTACTACCCGTGCCGATAAGACGATCATCTACTATTTACGCGCTACTCTCTACTTGTTCGGAGAAGCGGGTGCTTCTGTTTTGGTTTCCGGCTTGTCGTAATCTTTGTTGATGGTGCCCGCATAGATGAGTCCGAGTATGGCCAGCCCGGCTATGATACGGTAGATGCCGAATGCACGGAACGAGTGGCGCTGCACATAGGTAAGGAATGTGCGGATGGCCAGTAACGAAATGAGGAATGATACCAGGCACCCTACGGCCAGCATACCCATGTTAGACGTGTCGTGAAATACTTGTGGTGTTTCTTTGTAAGTATCCCAAACGTCTTTTGCAGTGGCGGCAGCCATGGTGGGTACAGCGAGGAAGAAGGAAAACTCGGCGGCAGTTTTGCGGTCGAGGCGGCCGGCCAGGCCACCGATGATGGTGGCGCCACTGCGGCTGAAGCCGGGGAATATTACAGAAAGCACCTGGAACAGACCCACCTGCAGCGCCTTGCCGTTGCTCATCTGCTGGTCGCTGGTGATCTCCGGTTTTTTAAATAGCTTATCGACAAACAGGAAGAGTACGCCGCCCAGCAGGGTGATGATGGCGATACCGGTAACATTGCCCAGGGCATGGTCTATACGTTTTTTGAGCAGCACACCGAAAATGAGGGACGGGGCCACGGCAATGGCCAGCTTTACATAGAACGAGATGTGCTTGAAATCGAGGAACTTTTTCCAGAACAGCACGATGACCGCAATTATCGCCGCCAGTTGGATGACGATGTCGAACATATTGCTGAATGGCTCGTGCGGGTCCATGTGCATAATGGCCTTGGCAAATTTGATATGCGCAGTAGAAGATATGGGCAGGAACTCGGTGATACCTTCAACCACCGAAATGATAACAGATTGCAACCAGGTCATGTTATGGAATATTGATGTATTTGTGTGTTTGCAAAGATAATTGCCACTGCGGATGTTGCTGTATATAATTTATTATCTGCGGTGTTATCATTTCGCGTTTGCTCCACTCGGGTTGCAGGAACAGGCGGCAATTGGCGCCCACGCGTTCAGCATGCTCTTCCGCCCATTTGAAATCTGACTGGTTATAGACCACCACCTTCAGTTCATCGGCCTGGGCCAGGCAAGAGTGCAGCGGGGCCTTGAATTTTTTTGGCGAGAGCGTTACCCAGTCCAGTTTTCCGCTGAGGTTGTAGGCGCCGGAAGTTTCTATATGCACCTTGAAACCGGCATTGTGCAGGCCGTTGCAAATGGCAGACAGGTCGTGCATGCAAGGTTCGCCACCGGTGATGACCGCTATGCGGCCGGGGTGTGCGGATGCCGCAGCAACGATGTCGGTCACGGTCATTTGCGGGTGTGCCGCTGCGTCCCAGCTTTCCTTTACATCGCACCACACGCAACCCACATCGCAACCGCCCAGCCTGATAAAATAGGCTGCCTTACCGGTATGCACACCTTCACCCTGCAGGGTGTAGAAGTGTTCCATCACCGGGTACTTCTTCACATCTACTGCCATAACTGCCACTTTGAAAACAATAACAACTACCGCAAAGTTACGCTGTAACCTTTTGTTTGGCCGCAGCCAGGGTATTTTTCATCAATCCGCAAATGGTCATGGGGCCTACGCCCTTTGGAACCGGGGTGATGAAACTGCACTTTGGCGCAACGGCGTCATAGTCCACATCGCCCACCAGGCGGCTGCCGGTCTTTTTGGTAGGGTCGTCTACCCGGTTAATGCCTACGTCAATAACAATAGCGCCATCCTTCACCATATCGGCGGTCACGAAGCGGGGTTTGCCTATGGCCGCAACGATCACATCGGCCTGACGGGTAAGCTCGGCCAGGTTTTTGGTGCGCGAGTGTGTGAGGGTAACTGTAGCGTTGCCGGGCTTGCTGTTGCGGCTGAGCAGGATGGTCATAGGTGTGCCAACAATGTTGCTGCGGCCAATGACCACGCAATGCTTGCCGGCAACATCTATATCATAATGTTCCAGCATCAGCATGATGCCGTATGGTGTTGCGGGCAGAAAGGTAGGTTGCCCCAGCATCATTTTGCCTTGTGATATAGGATGGAAGCCATCCACATCCTTATCAGGATGGATGGCATTGATGATGGCATCGCCGGAGATATGATCGGGCAGCGGCAACTGTACCAGTATGCCATCTACCGAATCGTTGTCGTTCAGTTTGCGCACCTCGTCTATCAGTTGTGCCTCGGTAATGTCTGTTGTAAAACGCAGCAGTGTGGATTCGAAGCCCAGCTCGGCGCAGCTTTTCACCTTGTGGCCCACATAGGCCTCGCTGGCGGGGTTATTGCCTACGAGTATGGCGGCCAGGTGGGGTTGTTTACCGCCCTGTGCCTGGAAGTCGATAACGTCTTGCTTTATCTGCTCCTTGATATGAGCCGAAACGAGTGTACCATCTAATATCTGCATAAGTGCAAATATACTAATCTAACTATGTAATGTACTGCTAATGGTCAGCCGGGTGATGGTCGCCCGCAACTTCGTGTCAGAGGGTCTCAAAATAATTGATCGCACATTCTTTAAGCATCCGTTCCTGATCTTTGAGGGTGGTAGCATCCGGCGCGCTTAGTTGGTGAAAGTGGGGCCAGCCGTCGGCATCTTTACCGGCAAATTCGTAAAGGCCTAACTGGGAAAGCAGGGTGCATACGGCCACATGCATCAGGTCCTGCTTTTGCTCTTTGGTGAATTTTTTTAACGGTGGCGCGCCTACCTCATTCATGCCGATGAGGAAGAGGATGCCCTCCATGTCCGGCACCTTGCCAAAGCGTTCCCTAAGCATATTTTCGGTTTCCTGCCAGCGCTGTTCAAAATTCTCCATTACGCGAAATTAAGTTAATGTGGGGGAATGCGACAATGCGGTGAGAATGCGGCAATGTGGTGGAATGCGGCAATGTGGTGAGAATGCGATAATGTGGTGAGGATATGGCAAAAGAGATTCGACCTAAATTACTGGAAACCTATAAATTCTCCGGGGCGTTGCCGGGGACATGTTTTCTCCAAGCCACGGGCGGCGCTTGTATTTCATGAACCAGCTGAAAATTATTATGTAACTGATAAGGGAATAGACTATTTAGGTAAATATGGAGCACATCAACACGCAGCTGATCGAGAAATAAACAGTAATTTTCGTTACAATTCGAACAATCCAGGTCAATACAATAGCTCGTCTGTACCTGCAATAAGCAAGGCTCGAAGTAATTAAATAACGGAAATTTGGTAACTATATTGGAAGCAATACGAAGATTTAAACGTTTTGGAAAGTTCAGGTAGAGGATAGTGTACTCAATTCGGGTAGTGTCTTCAATGTGTTGGTGAGAGAGAAAAAATATTTAGTTGCACAGGAAAGAGCGATTTAAAACAGAAGAAAAAATAAATATTGCGGTTATCGCCGAGTCTTCACCGCTGCACACAGCTAAGCTGGCGAGACTCAGCTGGGACATGAAAAAAAGAAATAAAGAAACGAAGTATAAATTATTATTGAGATGAAAAGAAGCCTATTGCTTATTGTTCTGCCACTTCTTATTGCATGCAACAACAACCATTGCAGTATTCCTGGTTGTAAATTGGAGTACTATCCCGGCGGAGCTAAAAAAAGTGAATTACTATTCATGCATGGTAAATACAGAGAGATAAGCTATGGTGAAAACGGGCTTAAGGTGCGCGATAGCTCTGTGGATTCTGCAAACAGAACCTCCATTGCATTAACTTATTTTGATGGGCGCTATGTAAAAGATTCCACTTTCATAAATCCGGATTCATCAATGTACCTGTTCAAATATGATTCTATTACACATAAATTATGTGGTTCATATAGGATGCTCAGAAGACAGTTTGTAGGAGAAAATATAACGTATTATTCCAGTGGTAGAATTTCTAACTATACGCTTTTCAATACTCTTGGGGATTCGGTATACTGTGTCTGTTACGATTCATCAGGGAAAATTATTAAGGAGGAAGGCAAACCGTTTACTGCTGGAATAACAACAAGGGATGCTGAAGCCGGAGTGCCTTTTGCTATGCATATTTATATTGGGTATTTGCCAGGCTGGAGAGTGGGTTTTGTGCTAAAAGATGTGACTGATAATAAAGAGCAGGATACAGTCTTTGCATTAAGTGGTATTTCGGAATTTAAGCGGGATTTTTTTGGCTATGGCTATGGTTTTGATCGGACATATGACTCAAGCTATTCAAAAAGTCAACATACTTGGGTGTTAACGTACAACGTAATCGATGAATATAACGTTCCTCATTCTTATGAAAAGATGTTTAGCTTTTTGGTAAAATAGGGTATAAAAACTTAAGAGTTCTACTTAAATTCTATCCCGTCCTTGGCGAGTCTCTCCAGCCGAGCCTATACATAGCGAGGACTCACCAATGAGCGGTAACTTCACACATCACCGGGCAGAAGCAGTATGAGGTGGCCGACCACCTGGGCGATGTGCTGGCAACCGTGAGTGATGCGCGACTGGGGGCAGACACCGTAGGGCGACAGCACGGTGCCATTTGGCATAACATACTACAAACCCATATTGCAGAGTGCGAGTGACTACTATCCGTTTGGTATGCTAATGCCGTGAAGATACATTAATGATAAACAAATTATGATGATAAGATTGTATGATTACAAATTCTGAAATGAGTAATAGACAAATTCTGAAATATTCAAACAGTTTTCCCGGATATTCAATACAAATCATCAGGCCTTAATTATGGCAATAAGCAAAGAACTAAAAAAGCAAGTTATTACGGATTGGGGAAATGCTTTTCCTGAACTAACTGTATACGCACAAGACAAATTATACAGGGTAGTAGGACCAGTAGTAATTGGTTTGGAATTAGTTAAATTACCAAGAACAGACGAATACAGGCCTCATTTTGTTGTATATCCATTATGGAGAAAAGATATAAAAGAAAGCCTATCTACTCCTATTGTTTTAATGGAATACTATGATAGAAGAGGATTTCAATTTAACATACCGTATGGTTTGCACAGTACGTCGTTTAACGAGGCATTAGATAGTGTAAGAAAACAAACTCTATTACCTTTTAAAGGCATTGTTTCTCTTAAAAAAATAGTGTCCGTATTGGATGATTATTCGAAAAAACCGCCTTTGATCGCCTCCCCTAATTCTTATTTACAGGCTGCACTTCAAGAAGCAAAATTAAAAATTGCTCTTTTTATAAGTGCTACAGACGCTCAAACTATATTGGAACAAATTGGTAATAGAAACTGGGATACAAATCACTTTAATGCCTGCGGCGTAGATGTAGATAAATGGCTTCGAAGCTTACATACAACCATATCCAATAGAAATGACTTCTTAAAACAAATAGAAAAAAACAAACAGGGTAAGAAGATGTCAAATTTGGAAAGTTCTGATTTTATGAAGTAATGGTAGTGTACTCAAATTGACTGTGCGGAAAATAAATATTTTTCTGTTCTTTGCGAGTCTCTGCAGTCGAGCCTATACATAGCGAGGACTCGCCAATAAGCACTCCCCCTATTAGGCGATTAACCTTTTCAACATCCCCCCAAGCGGTATTTAAAAAAAGTTAAATTGGTTGGGCAATGGTTCCTTATATGGGTTAGGGGTTTATTTTTGGAATCTGAATCTGAGGAAAACGTATGCAAGTATCATCTTCTGTTGACATTCGCGAACTGAATGAGAAAATACACCAGCAAAGCGCTTTCATAGAGCTGCTGAACATGGAGCTGAACAAGGCCGTTGTAGGCCAGAAGCAAATGGTGGAACGCCTGATGGTAGGCCTGCTGGCCAATGGCCACGTGCTGCTGGAGGGTGTGCCCGGTCTGGCCAAAACGCTGGCCATCAAATCGCTGGCTTCTGCCATCCATGCCCGTTTTGCGCGCATCCAGTTCACGCCCGACCTGCTGCCGGCCGATGTGCTGGGAACTATGGTCTATAATCCGCAGGCACATGAGTTTGCCGTAAGGAAGGGTCCGATCTTCGCCAATTTTATACTGGCGGATGAAATAAACCGCGCCCCGGCCAAGGTGCAGAGCGCATTGTTGGAAGCCATGCAGGAGCGCCAGGTGACCATAGGCGACCACACCTACCCGTTGGAAGAGCCTTTCTTAGTGCTGGCCACGCAGAACCCGATAGAGCAGGAAGGCACTTATGAACTGCCGGAAGCCCAGGTGGACCGCTTTATGCTGAAGATAGTGATCACTTATCCCAAGAAGGAAGAGGAGCGTCAGATCATACGCACCAACCTGAACCCCGGCGGCATGCCGAAGATCAACCAGGTGGTCTCTATACAAGACATACTTAAGGCCCGCACACTGGTGCGCGAGGTGTATATGGACGAGAAGATAGAGCAGTACATACTGGACATAGTATTTGCCACCCGCTTCCCTGAAGAATATAAGCTGGCCAAGCTGAAGCCTTACATCAGCTACGGCGGATCGCCGCGTGCCAGCATCAACCTGTCGCTGGCAGCAAAGGCTTATGCATTCATCAAGCGCCGCGGCTATGTGATACCGGAGGATGTGCGTGCGATATGCCACGATGTGATGCGCCACCGTATTGGCCTCACCTACGAAGCCGAAGCCGAGAACGTGACCAGCGAACAGATACTGAACGAGATACTGAATGTGGTAGAAGTACCATAGCAGAAATAATAGAACGGTTTATCAGAGTCCCGCAGAGATGCGGGACTTTTGTTTTGCGGTAAATACGGGGAAAATACGGTATAAGTGAGCTGGCGCTGATTTTACTTTTACATTATCAACGCAAAATGCGTTTGACTGCAAACAAATTTTGTTATTTTTAAAATGTAAAAACACACACAACTATGAAAAGGATTTTTTCCTCCTGGCCGCTATATTGATGATTTATGGTTGCGGTGGATCTGGAAACAGTACTGCGACGAATTCCGCTACACAAAAGCGTGTAGCATATGAACGTTATGCTTTCATAGCGGATTCCCCAAGTACCGGGTCAACCGTGGTTAGCAAGCCGATAATTTCGCAGGCGGATTTTTCCGTTGACCTCGTGAACTATACATTGGCGGACACCATGGTAAAAAAATATTTCTGGAGCAACCATAAGAATCCTGCGAATAATTTTCATTTCTGTTTTCATGCAGAGCATTTACGCGGCTACATAGATTCTGTTCAAAGCCCGATCATTCAGTTTTTTCTGGCAAAAGACACATCTAAGGCTGGAACACAGTTGTATATGATGGCCAGCCCAATTGATTCATCGGGGCTAAATGCCTACTACCAGTTTAATGGAAATTCTTTTGTCTTGTCCTCATGCGACACATATCAGCACGGGCTGAACGTTCCAAAGCCGGGCGATATTGGTGACACAATTGCGCTTAATTTACCCAATACAGCGATGCTCAAGAGTTATTTCGTAGGAGCAATGCCAAGTAGTACCGCGCACGACTCTGCAAAAGCTTATTTGCAGACCATCAACAGTACGGGCCGCCCAATTCTTGCGAACTCATGGCTTTACAGTGCAAATGATTTACTTGAGATGATAAAGGAGGGAGAAAAGTTGTCGGACCCGCTGAAATTTGTGGCTGTGTATCTGGCCTTTAATAACAACCATGTTGATATCATGATCTGCGGCCTGACAGGTTCGGGAAAGCAAATTCAATTTAACTACAACAAAAAGCAATGCGTACTGGAAAATGCAAACCCCTGCCCAACATGTTATGTCAGTACGACGGGGACAATTCTTAGCGCAACGCATTAGCGGATAGTTGTTTTGTGAATTAATGGTAGAGGAGATATACTATATTTACTTATGTTTTCTTTTGGTTGGCACGGTTACCGGTGTAGTAAAATACCGCATCGTTGACCGTGCTTCGAGGCTGATATGCCTGCTGCTTTTATTGACATTGGCCGCAGAAATATCGACAACCGTATTGTACAAATTGGGGTACTCAAAGTATCCGGTTTATCACGTTTTTAATGTTATTGAGATCACAGTAATCACGCTCTATTTTCTAAATGTGTCTGGGTTACGACAAAAAGCGGCTTTAAGTGTAGCAAGTATCACCTGCTATATTGTGTTGGCGGCCTGCAATACCATCTTTCTTCAACCAATTGACACGCTCAACTCAAATTTCATTACGCTTGAAAGCTTCCTGATCATTGGGATGATGTTATTCTCCATTTATCGGATAATGATAGACGATAATGTCGCCGAAGTAACCAGATACCCTCATTTCTGGATCGTGCTTAGCTTACTTATTTACTTTACCAGTACTTTTTTCTTCTGGCCGTGTATAAGAATACTTTACCGCCAGAAATCACCTTATTATAACATTATTGCCAGCTCCCAGGTAGTGATCAACGCTGCTGCATATGCTATGATAACGACCGTGTTGTTGTTGTATCCTAAACCTTTGAAACGATGACCTTGGACAGTGCATTAATGATCTTGATAATTGGCACCCTCATTTTGCTGGTGTTTACATTCACATTGGTCGCATTCCTCATCACTCACAAAAGGAAACGTTACAAAGACCTGCTCGAAAAGCAGGCCATGGAAAACAGCTATCAAACCCAATTACTGCAATCGCGGCTGGAGGTGCAGGAGCAGTCGTTCCGGTACCTTTCGGAAGAGATACATGACAACATAGGCCAGTTGCTGAGCTTTGTGAAGATGCAGTTGTACAACATCAGGAACAACGCTAAGGAGCCGGAGGTGGTGGCTAAAGCAACCGCTGGCACGGAGATGATAGGCAAGGCCATTACCGACCTGCGCAACATAAGCCACATACTGAACAGTGCCTACATAGACAGCGGCGGACTGGAGGCAGCTATACAAAAAGACCTGGACTATATATGCTCTGCGAGGGAGCTGAAATGTCAGTTGCACCGAACCGGCGATGCCTATAGCCTGGGCAATGAGCGGGAGCTGCTGGTGTTCCGCATAGTGCAGGAGGCCATAGCCAATGCGCTGAAACATGCATCGCCAACAGCCATTGATGTGTTTATGCACTACACGCCCGAAGTTTTTACTGTGGTGGTGCAGGACAATGGCGCCGGCTTCGACACCGCTGAACGCAGCGGCGGACTGGGGCTGAACAACATGACCGTGCGGGCAAAGATGCTGAACGGAGAACTGAATATAGACTCTGCCGCGGATGCCGGCACAACGGTGACGCTGAACATCCGCAACCGGGCAGATTCAAACGATACCGCAGAATAAACGCCAAACCGATTGCATATGATAACGATAGCGCTTGCCGATGATCATGCCATACTGAGGAAAGGGGTGAAAGAGATCATAACCGGTTTTAATGGCATAAAGGTGACCATGGAAGCCGGTAATGGCCGTGAACTGATCGTAAAGATAGAAGCTGCTGATGCCGTGCCCGACGTGTGCATTGTGGACATAGGCATGCCTGAAATGAACGGTTACGAAACGGCAGATGCTATAAGAACAAAGTGGCCGCAGGTGAAGATACTGGCCTTGTCGATGTATGACACGGAGCTGAACATCATAAAGATGCTGCGTAATGGCGCACATGGCTATGTGCTGAAGGACAACGACCCCGAAGAGTTGCGCGTGGCCATACACGAGGTGGTGAAAAATGGTTTCTACCACTCGGACCTGGTGACGGGCCGCATGATACACAAACTGAATGACCCGGTGGTTGCCGCCTCGCTGGACCTCAACGACCGCGAGCTGAATTTTCTGCGCCTGTGCTGCACGGAGCTCACGTATAAAGAGATAGCCGAAAAAATGTACCTGAGCCCGCGTACTATTGATGGCTACCGCGAGGCGCTGTTCTCCAAACTCAACATCACTTCCCGCACAGGCCTGGCGATGTATGCGATAAAGACGGGGATAGCTGGAGTGAAGTGAAAACTTAAAAGGTAAAATAGTATTTAGTAGAGAGTACTTAGTAGATAGCCCAGTCGTAAGCTGGGTTGAAGTAGGATGTCAAAAGGCAATCTGCCGGGGGCAGACAATAGTTGTAAGTGCGGGTCAAGTGCTGTTACCCGTCTATGAGGGCGTTGTATTCCGGATGTTTTTTTATGAATGCCTGCACGAAGGGGCAATAAACAATGAGCCTGAGGCCATGGGCGCGGGCGTGTTCCAGAACATAGCGGGCCAACGTATCGCCAATGCCCTGGCCGCGATGTGAGGCCGGAACAACGGTGTGCATGAGCACCATCCTGGCTTTGAGCCAGCGGTACTGCAAATAGGCTATTTCGCCATCAGCAAAAGTTATCTCGAATTGAAACGCGCGTTTATTATTGACGATCTCCATTAGTTGGCATACCCATCGTTGTTTTTATGGTGCTTCTTGTAGATAGGTATCATGCCACCAAAGTAAAAATTAAATCCGTATTGATTGTTGCTGAACAGGGCCATCATGTCGTCGCTGCCAAAGAACAGGCCGCTGATGCGGAAGCCTGTGCCTATGCGCATGGTATGTGTGAGCATGCTGTATGTGAACGGCATGCCGAATGAGAACACTTTGGAATCGTAGCGGGGCGTAATGGTGAGCTGGCTGTAGTACACGCTGCCGAAATTGGAGGCATTGGCCAGGTTGGCGATGAACAGCGCATTGACATATATCCTGCGCCAGGCACGATAATCGGCACTGATATTGAGTGTGGTGGGCAGGTAAACCTTGGTAGCGCCTACGCCGGTGTCGGCAGAATAGCCATGCGCCAGGGCGTAGGAAGTAAAGTCGTTGTAATCCTTTACATTTTGCGAGATACCGGAACCGGTAATAGTGCCGTTGCCAGTGAGATTGACATGATAGCTGCTGGCGTAGTTGATGGATCCGAGATCGGTGAGGGCGATGCCGAATGCGGCTTTGTAGGGACTGTTGCTGCCGGAGTAGTTGTTGCTGCCTTTATACACAAAGCTCAGACCGATATCTGTGCCGAAGCCCTTGCCGGCATGGCCTCCGAAAATGTTGCTGAGGTTGACCCCGTTGGTGAAGGCATCCTGACTGCTGACGATGTTGCTGGCGTATTCGAGGTCGGAGTTGGAAGTTGTGAGGGAGTCTCCTCCGTTGTAACGCAGATCGAGGTTTTTGCCCTTAAGGCCGAGGTAGCCAATGCCACCGAGATATTTGAGCGTGATACCTGCTTTGAGTTGGAACGCGTCTGTATTGATGGCCTGAACCCCGTAGCTAAAGCCGATCTCGCTCCATATGTGTGCGGTCCAGTTAAAGTTCTGCAGGTTGAAAGCAAGTCCGTTCTGAACGGATTCTGTTTGTGTGATAGTGGTATAAAGCGAGCGGTCGAAATTATTGAACTGATTGACGGCGCGGATGCGGGTGGTGATGGCAAAGGTGTGCGTATTGTTGAGACTGAACAGGATGCCGGGACCATGAATATCAACGACCGGAACGCTCATGCTGAACTTGCCATTATTGGTGTAAGTAAAAATGTTCTTTGTGGCATTGGAGTCGCTGCTGTTAGCGGTTTTTGCAATGTTGCCGATGGAGCTGATGGTGCCCAGGTTGTTATCGACTCCCAAACCGAATGAGAAGAGATTGATGGTAATGCGCTCGTTGCTGCCGGCGATGTTGGCGGGGTTGATGTACATGCTGTTCATAGCGTTCCAGTTGCCGGTTGCCACACCGAGGTAGCGCTGTGCGTGTGCCAGCATGGTGAAAAACAGCAAAAATGCGAGGAAGTAAAAGTGCTTTTTCATACAAGGAACAGATTTTGAAAGCGTGAACGAAGCAATGAGTGAAATGAAACTAATAATAAAGTTATTAAACATAGCAGATAAACTGGCTATAATGGAAACTGAGGCGAAGGTTTTTTATGGCTGATCTGCATCATGTACGTAAAAACGCGTCATGATGACGCAAATGGGCGTCATGATGCTGATTAAATTAGCACAGGCGGAAGGGCGGGCAGACCTTTGCGCCATGGCTAACGAGTTGACGGTGGATGAGAAAAGAGAATGGGCTGAGTATTTGTACACGAAAGAAGGCATGGAGATGGACGATGTGGCGCTGAAAGTGCGCAGCACCGAAGCGACGGTGACCACCTGGATACAGGAGGGTAACTGGAATGGAAGGAAGCGAACACTGATGACCACCCGGCGTGCACAAATGAAACAATATTACCGGCTGCTGGAGCAGATAACGGGAAAGATAATGGGTGAAGAGGCCATTAACCCCAAGGATGTGGACCTGGCCGTAAAGTATACGGCGGCAATAAAAAATCTGAATGCGGAGGTAACAGCCGGCGAGACAATAGAAGTGGCCCGGGCCTTTGTGATGTGGCTGCAACGGCACAACCTGCAACTGGCAAAGGATGTTGCCGAGGAGTTTGACGTATATATAGCCATTAAAGTGAAGGAGGAGGAATAAGCGGCATATGGTAGTTGGGCAACGAAAGTGGAAGGAGACGCTGAGATGGATAAGGGAGGCGACAAAAAGCACAGACAAAGAAACGGTGGAGACGCGGGCCACGCGGAAGGCGAAGCTGGAAGGGCAGCCGGAGGAGTGGTTCAAGTATTATTTTCCGCATTACTGCACGGCCGAGCCGGCCTTGTTTCAGAAGGAAGCGACGGAGCGGATATTGAATAACCCGGAGTATTATGAGGTGCGGATGTGGAGCCGGGAGCTGGCCAAGAGCAGCCGCACGATGATGGAAATATTGTACATGATGCTGGTAGGCCATGTTATGGGTGATAAGCCCGGCAGAAGACTGAAGCGATACGTGCTGCTGATCAGCAATAGCCTGGACAATGCCATGCGGCTGCTGATGCCGTTCCGCGCGAACCTGGAAGCTAATGCCCGCCTCATACAGGATTACGGGCCGCAAGCGGGACTGGAGAAGTGGACGGAAAAGGAGTTCATTACCATGCGGCGGGCAGCCTTCAGGGCGCTGGGGGCCGGGCAGAGCCCGCGGGGAACGCGCAATGAGGAGGTGCGGCCCGATGTGCTGATATTTGATGATATAGACACGGATGCAGACTGCCTGAACCCGGTAGTGATAACGAATAAGTGGAAGTGGGTGGAAGAGGCTGCGATGGGAACACGATCCGTATCGGCACCCACAACGGTATTGTTTTGCGGTAACAGGATAGCGGTGGATTGCTGTATAGAACGGGCGGTTGCTTTTGCGGATCATGTGAGTGAGATGAGCATACGTGATAAAGAAGGTAAGAGTACGTGGCCGGCCAAGAACTCGGAAGACCACATAGACAGGGTGCTGCGGCAGAAGAGTTATTCGGCCATACAGAAAGAATACTACAATAACCCGATAATTGATGGCGCAGTGTTTGGCGAGATGCACTATAAACCAGCGCTGCCACCTGAGCAGTATGAGTGCCTGGTATGCTATACGGATCCATCGTACAAAGAAGCAAGCGATTATAAGGCTACTGTGCTGGTAGGATATAAGGAAGGGGAATACCACATACTGAGAAGTTATGTGGAGCAGACGACCACGGCACAGATGCTGAAGTGGCATTATGAGATCATGAAAATGGTTGGCGACTGCCGGTGCCAGTATTATATGGAAGACGTGTTCATACAGGATGTGATACGGAAGGAAATGAACGAGAGCAGCAAACGCAGTGGCATGAAGCTGCACATACTGGGCGACAAGCGCCAGAAGCAAAACAAACAAACCAGGATAGAGGCACTGCTGGAGCCGCTGCACAGGGAAGAACGGCTGTACCTGAACAGCAAGGAGCGTGACCGGCCGGGCATGGTGCGGCTGAAAGAACAATTCATGGCGTTTGCGCCGGGAAGTAATGCCCATGACGACGGGCCGGATGCGGTAGAGGGTGCAATATGGCTCATCAACCAGAAGCTGCAACTGGCGAAAAGCGGGGCATTTGCCGTGAGCAAGATCGCCGATAAACGGAGGAACAGAATATGAGCAGACTACGTAAATTTACCCAACCAACAAAACGACGACAGATGAACGCCAGGTCGATAGTAATAGCTGCGGCATTAATATGCGCAACAGGGGCTGCAAGAGCACAGATGCCTCACCAGTCGGAAGAGTCGAAAATGAGGAATAAGGCGCGGGCCGAGTATAGCGCATTCAAGCACCAGATACTGGCGCTGAAGGAATTTGCGGATGAAAAGCGAAAAGTGCAGCGCCTGCAGAAGGAGAATAATGCCATGGTGAAGATAGTGGCAACTATAGATTCGGTGGACAATGATGAAGTGAAGACGCTGACCGGATACATTACAGAGCAGATAGGCGACAATTCTGTGAACGCGTATGAAGTAACCTTTGACCGGGCATCGAAAACCATAATTTCTGTAAAAAAGACCGGCGAAGCTGAAGAGCCGGAAGCCACGGAAAAGGCGCAGCCAAAGAAGGGCACCCCTGCCGCAGCACCTAAGGCGAAGAAGAAAGGTGATGACGATGATGATGACGGGGACGATGACGACAGCAAGACGCCCAAGAAGGATAAAGATGACGATTGATCCCTGACTGGCGAGAGAAAATATTTTACCGGAAGTTAAAAATCACTAAACCTATGCCTATCATTTCACTGGCCGATCTGGCCACGAATATCTATGCCGAAACCATTACGGAGATAACCCGTGCAGATGACAGCCTGCCTGCATCGGCCATCAATGCGGCGATACAGGAAGCGAAAATGTACCTTTCCAGATTTGACCTGCTGCAGCTATTTGGTGATGACAGCACGGCGCCTGCCATTGCAGATGAATACCTGAAAAGCCTGGTGAAAGACCTGGCCTGCTGGCACCTGCTGCGGGTGGCCAATGTGAGCGCCGATGCCGACAAGTACAGGCGCGCCTACGATGATGCACTTAAAGCATTGAAAAGCATTATGGAAGGGCAGGCACAACCTGCGGGCTGGCCGTATGCAAATGTGGGTGAGACCGACCTGCCTAAGGGCGATACCGTAAGCTGGACCAGCAATCCGAGGAGACATAGCCACTACTGATCCCGTACGCTATTTAAGCAAATGGGTAGCTGCGAGGATGCCGATGGCGAGCAGCGAGTACATAATGACGCCGGCATAACGGGGTTCGATCTGCTTTTCCTTGCCGAGAATATCATAAGGGGCACGCCTGTAATTAATGAAGAAAAAGACAGCACCGAGAACCAGACAGCCCGGAATAGAAAAAGCTGTTTTCACAAAAGCGTCTGAAAAAACCGTTTTGAGGAAAAAAACTATTCCATATAGCACAGTGAGATTGAGAGCGGACAGGTACAGCATGGAAAAGTAATACGAGAAACTCTTGGCACCAGTGCGCTTGTAAAGAAACTTGTAAACTTCGAGGGATAACGGCTTCATAAGCTGATACAAATTAACAAATAGCGGGAATAACAAGATAAAAAAATCATAAATTATATTTTTAAAATGGTGAAAAAGATTCATAAACAAAGCGACTTAATAATTAATGAACTTGTTATTAACAACGTAGATAGAAATGCGAAGGATATAGCCACCTGGCGCAATGCCCTGGTGAGTGCGGAATCGGTTTACTTTCCGAACCGGACCCGGCTCTATGACCTTTATGAGGATATAGTGCTGGACGGCCACCTGTCGGGCATAATTGCCAAACGGATAGACGCGATCCTGAACAAGGCGCTATATTTTGAACGCGCGGGAGCACTGCGGCGAGATATGGACGGGCTTATCAATTCTTCTGTGTTCAGGCAGTTGCTGCGAACGATCATGGAAACGCAGTTATGGGGCCTCTCCGGGGTGGAATTTGTGCCGGGGGCGGAGTTTGCGTTCGACGTGGTGCCGAGGAAACATATTAAGCCGGAGCTGGGCATCATATCGTTTGAGCAATCGGGTCGCGAGGGGGTTGCTTACGCGGCGCTGAGTAATGTTTGGGTGATGGGCGAAAAGCGAGACCTGGGGCTGCTGCTGAAATGCGCACCCTATTGCCTGTATAAACGAGGCGGCATGGCCGACTGGGCTGAATATATAGAGCTGTTTGGGCAGCCGGTGCGCATTATTAAATATGACAGCTATGATGAACAGACACGGATGGAACTGAAGCGGGTGCTGGAAGAAAGCGGCAGCTCGCTGGCCATGATGATACCCAAGCAGGCTGACTTTGAGATAAAGGACGGCAAGCAGGTGAACAGCGATGGCAATCTGCAACTCTCCTTTATTAAAGCACTGAACGAGGAGATGTCGATAATTGTACTGGGCAATACGGAGACCACGAATAGCAGCTATAGTACGGGCTATGCGCAAAGCCTGGTGCACCTGGAGCAGCAATATGAAATAACCCGTAGCGACATGGCCTATGTGCAGGGTATGCTGAACAGCCCGAGGTTTTTAAAGATCCTGGAAAGCTATGGATATAATGTTGCCGGCGGCAAATTTTGCTTTGATAAAGAAATGGATATTGACTACTTAGAGAAGCGCATTGCCATTGACAAAGAGCTGGCGCAGCATGTAGCGATACCGGAGCAGTATTGGAAGACCACTTATGGAATTAATTAATGCTCAATGGCTCAATGTGGGGAATGCGACAATGTGGTGCCTGCCTGTCGGCAGACAGGGAATGTGGGGAATGCGACAATGTGGCAAAGAGTTAAAAGGTTAAAAGGTTAAAAGGGAGGTACGTTGCTTATTGGTTCTGTCGGGTGTGGAAAAGGACGAACTAGTAAGTACAACTACTATTCACTGCAAGTAAAATGGCGAATTACTAAGTACTCGCTACTATCTACTAAACAAACTATCTACTGAAAAAAATGAATTCTCCATTTGCGAATATTTTCCTGGCGGTGCAGGATAGGATAAAAAGTGCGGTGCCCGCGATAAAGTATATAGACCAGGATCTGGGACAGTTGCGGGCGGCCAAACCCGCTGTGGCGTGGCCTTGTGTGCTGATAGACTTTGAAGATTTTAGCTTTGAGGACTACGGCACGCTGGTGCAGAGCGCGCAAGGGACAGTTGTGGTGATGCTGGGCTTTGCACCTAATAGCAACAGCACCCAGGCCACACCGGCGGCATATGTGCAGCAGGCGCTGAACTATTATGATATAGAATGGGCACTGCATGTGGCATTGCAGGGCTGGACGCCCGGCGGCGATATAGGCAGGCTGGACAGGACAAACGCCAGAACCTTAAGGCGCAATGACAACTACCGCGTACGCGAGATACGCTACAGCCTGGCCTTTGATGACTATAGCACGAAGCAGGCCATGCAGTTGACGAGCGCGGCGATAGTGGTGAGCGAGGTATTAAGTCAAAAGTGAAAAGTCAAAAACAAAAAGTTGGAAATTTTGATTGCCTGATGATCAATGACAGCAGTTAATAAACTGCTTTGCTTTGGTGGACACGATTTGGCTTTGCGCAGGGGTGCGCGGCAAACTTGTGCCGGAAAAAAATTCGATAATGAGTGCAGTCCGTTTGAGGGGCGGTCCGTTTATTTTTTTATCGCCCGTTTTTTTGAAAAGAAACGACACGAAAAACCAATGTCCATTTTGGAGGTCATATCAAAGCCGGCATCGGCGTAGAGGCTGCATTTGGGGCTGAAGTAATAGCGTACACCGGCCTTTACGCTTGGGTTGATGGTATGGTCGGTGTGGGCAACGGTGCTATCGCCCTGTGGCATGGCCGCCTGGTGGAAATTGCACTCTTCTACTCCAACGCCAATGAACGGATCGAGATTGGGAACCCGGATAAACTTGCCGAGATGGTACCATGCCGAGAAGCCTGCACCGAACACCTGCGAGATATCGGTCTTTGGTCGGTAGTAAGTGCCCCCGTTGCTTTCTACGATCTGTGAGTAATTGTTGGTGAAAGCATCGTAAGTGAAATAAAAGCCCATGCTGATGCTGCGGCTTATGTCCAGTTCAACCCTTGCGAAGAGCGGAGCAAAACCTGAAAAATTGCCTTTTTGAAAACCTGCCGGAAAGGTGTAGTTGCTGCGCCAGCCATCGAAAAAGCCTGCACCAATAGTGAACATGACCGCATGCGCCTGGAACGGGGCATATTTTACGGTATCGGCAGTGCTGACGGGTTTCGGATCGGGCACGGGCCGGGGCGACGGGGTAAGCTGGGCATTGGCAAAAAGCGAAGCTGAAAGCAGGCAGAGCAATAGAAAAGTTCTCATAAATATGTGCGGCAAACTACTAAAGAAACGGCAAATACCGGATTCTATTATGTTGCCAGAACATTGCACTGCCAAAATAGTGCGACTACTTCTTCTTGCCCGGTGTTTTTGGTGCAGGCTGCGGCACCAGTACGGAATAGGCGATGGTTGTATCGGACGCAGGGGCGTCTCCCTTGAAGTCGATCACGGTATTGCCTGGTTTTTTGATGGTGATACCAGTGACCATCATATTGAAGCGGTTGGGGAACACTATCTTGACCATGTAATCGCCAGGCATCACGCTGTTGGTCTCGAAGTGGCCTGTGGCGTCGGTGCTGCCGGATGCCACTATTGATGAATCTGCTTTATAAACGAAAGCCTCTACGCCTGTAACGGGCATTTTGCGCGTATTGCGGATAGTGCCGGAGATGATACACTTATCGGCTTTTTTTGCCTCGGTTGTTTTGTCAGCAGCTTTTTGCTGGGCAAATGAAGCGGTTGCAGCGAATAAACCGAGCGTGAATGCAGTTATCAGTTTCATAAATAGTGTGTTGTAATTTGCTGTCTAAAAGTAGTAAATATTCTAAAAAGTTAAAAGGGTAAAAGGTCAACAGGTTAAAAGGTAACCTTGGATTTCGCGAGCTTGTCCTTTGAAGACGGGGTGATCTGCTTTATGCTGCACTTCGGGAAAACAGCCGGCAATGACCTATTTTTGGCAGGTAATTATATTCATTGGGATCGTTAAAGAAACTTGCGGGACAGACGGCGTGGTATGGCATCAGCTCCATAGCGGCGCGTTTCATCAATTACCTGCTGACCCCATACCTTACTTATAAGCTCTCCGAATCGGTGTATGGCGAGCAGAGTATCATCTATGCGGCCATCCCCTTCCTGAATGTTGTTTTTACCTATGGTATGGAGACCGGGTACTTCCGGTTTGCCAATAAGGGGCTGGATGAGGAAAAGGTGTTCAGCACTGCAAGCATGTCGCTGGTGAGCTCGACGGTATTGCTGACAGGGCTGCTGCTTTTGCTGCGTGTTCCGTTTGCCAACCTGCTGAACCTTGGCGATCACCCGGAATTTATTACCTGGGCGGCCTATGCAATAGCCATAGATACACTGGCCACACTACCCTTTGCACGGCTGCGGCATGAAGGCAGGCCTCGGAAATACGCGGCCATACGCGTGGGCAGCATCCTGGTAAATGTGGCGCTGGTGTATTTCTTCTACAGCAAGCTGCCGGGGCTGGCAAAAGATCATCCGGGTTCCGTTTTCGCCAGGTGGTATGACCCCAATACAGGTGCAGGGTACTATATCATAGCCAACATCATCTCTTCGGCGGTAGCGTTCCTTTGTTTGCTGCCGGAGTTTTTGCGGATAAAGATAGAGTGGGATAAAAAAATGTGGCGCGACATGCTGGTGTATTCGCTGCCGCTGATGGTGGCCGGTTTTGGCGGGATGATCAATGAGACGTTCGACCGCATTATGCTGGGGTGGTGGGCCCCGGTGGACGGCCATGCGGCCAAGATGCAGCAGGTGGGTATCTATTCCGCATGTTACAAGCTCTCCATACTTATCACCTTGTTCATACAGGCATTCAGGATGGGAGCTGAGCCCTTCTTCTTTCAGCAGGCACGGGGTGAAGATGCGCAAAAGACCTATGCCAGGGTGATGAAATTTTTTGTGATGACCATTTGCCTGATGTTCCTGTTCGTGGTGCTGTACTTAGACATCTGGAAGCAATTCATCCGTAACCGGGCCATGTGGGAAGGGCTGAAAGTGGTGCCGATATTGCTGCTGGCGAATATGTCGCTGGGAGTTTATTACAACCTGGCGATATGGTATAAGCTATCGCACAAAACAAATGCAGGGGCAACCATTACATTGATAGGTGCAGCGGTGACACTAATTATCAACTATTTCTTTATTCCCCACTACAGCTATATGGCCTGCGCGTGGGCTACCCTGGCCTGCTATGCGGGCATGATGGTGATCTCTTACATATGGGGTCAGCGCGTGTACCCGGTGCCGTATGAGACCACGAAAATGGGTGGCTTTTTTGCCGTAATGATGGCGCTGTACGTAATAGACATGCTTATATGCACGCAGTTGCACGGAACGCTGGTACATCTTGGCATTGGCACAGTGCTGCTGCTGGGCTACCTGGTTTTCCTGCTACGGGCTGAGCGAAAAGAGCTGGGCAGGTTGCCAGTGATAGGGAAGTTTCTTCGATAATGCGCGATGGCTGAATGCGTGGAATATGAAAGTAGGATCTTCACGTTTCGGAAGTAAATACTTCTTCTGTTGAAGGACTAAGGAATCTTTGGACAGAGAGGAATCTCCGACAAGGAAAGCATGTAAATTTTGTATATTTACATAACCACATCCTATCTGTTCAATGAAACGTTTACGAAATTCCTTCCTGGCGATATTGGTGCTGTTTTTTGGCGGCCCGATAGCTTTAGCACAAACCGGCTTCAAGGGAATACTCATCAACAAGGCGAACAATGAAGTAGTGAAGTTTGGGCGCGTTTATGCACCGGCTTTGCATGAAAGCACGATCATCGGCGAGGACGGCACATTTGAGCTGGCCGCGCCGGATACCATGAAGACACTTGTGTTGCTGGTGAGTGTGATGGGCGCGCATGACAGCGTTGCGTATGTGCGCAGGTATAAGGGAAAGGAAAAGGTGTATATAAATATAGCGCCGACGGAGCTTGCGGAATTCCAGGTTCAGGGGTTATCTCCGTTGCAGGTGTTGCAAAAGGCGGTGCGCGCGGTGAAGACCAATTATGCAGACAGGAGTTATTTCGGGTGGTCGTCGTACCGGGAGTATGAGCGTGTGAACAATATTTTCAGGAACCTGGAGGAAGGGGATGTGGTGGTATTGAACAGGGTGCGCCTTAATAGTAGTAACGAGCTGAACGCCACTGAGGGATATGCAGAGCGCAAGTACAGGCGCGTAGTTCAATTTGAGGATAAGAGCGCATTCTATGATGATGACCCGTCGGAGCTGATATCGCAGGAGCCTTTGTACCATTTGCGCAGCGGGGCGTTGAACCCATCAAGGTTGGTGGGATATAGGCTAAGCTTTGATACAACGCAAAAAGGCAACGACTATGTGATAAAATATGTGAACTATGACTACTCGATGGAACGGCACGGACTGGTGACCCAGGGGAGCTGGCCATTTAGCGGAGAGGCCTATGAAAAGGGCGTGATAGTTGTGGACAGGCGCAGTTTTGCCATTAAAAGAATAGAGCGGCATGCCTACCGGAATAAGGATTACATATACTGGAAGCATGGACTTGAAACAAACGTCGTTGCCTGGGGCAAGTACACGATAGATTTTGTGGATGCACATTTTATTACGGACTATGACACAATACATGGCAAATGGTACCCGAAGCACATGTATTATGAATACACCAACAGGTTGGAAAGAACAGTGAAGGGCCATGATAATTACGATATGGTAACCTGCTTTGAATGGCGGCTGGATTCAGTGTCGCGCGGGGTGCCGGGGGAATTGTTGAAATCGTTCCATGACCGGCTGGTGCGGGAGCACTATAACTACGACAAGACGGAATGGACCACGTTTGAACTGCCCTACTACTTTTATCCGCAGGACACGGTATATAGCTACCTGCAGCGACGAGGGCCTTTGGAGGAGCAATTTGCCGATCGCAGCAAAGTAGATCATAAGGAGTACCTGAATACCAAACCGTAAACGGAATCCGTCGACCAGATCGAGTGTTTTTCGGGCGTTACAAACGCCTGGCCGTGGCATCCGTCCTTCAATGCTTCAGGACAGGCTACACATCTGCGGACGAGACGATGGCTGCAAAAAATAAGGCACAACCGGAAGTTGTGCCTTAAGGTCAGATCACTACGATCTCGTAAAAGTCTTCGGGTTTGAAGTATTTACGTGCGAGGTCGGTTAGCTCCTGCGAGGTGATATTCTTGTAGATGCGGATGTTGTTGTTGAACTGCGCCTCGGTGAAGCCATTGAGGATGAGCGTGCGCCAGCGCTGCATGATGGAAAAAGGTCCGTCCAGATCGCCGAGGATATTGCCGAGCAGGTAATTTTTTACGAGCAACAGTTCTTCATCGTCGGCTGGCTGCTGGCAAAGCAGGTTCATTTCGTGCCATATTTCTTTTACGGCTGCCTCGGTAACATCGCGGCCGGTTTCGGTGTGAATGACCAGCGACCCGCCGTGAAGTTCGGGCGAGAGGGAGCTATGAATGCCATAGGTATAGCCTTTATCCTCGCGGATATTGCTCATGAGGCGGGAGCCGAAATAACCACCGAAGAGGGTGTTGAGCACGACCATTGGCGTATAGTCGGGGTGCTGGCGGTTGGGGAACAGACGACCGATGCGGATGGCGCCCTGCACACCATTAGGATCGTTGGAGATGCGCTGGATGCGGTCGGCCGCGGGTGTGGCAGAGAACTGCATTTCTTTAAGATCTTCCCGGATGAGCGGTGCTTTGCCAAAAATATCGTTGAGGTATTTTACTTCGGAATCTGAAACCTTGCCAGACATGAACACCTTTGCATTGGCGAGTGTGTAGTGCGAACTGTAAAAAGACAGCAGATCCTCGCGGGTGATGGCCTCGATACTGGCCTGTTTGGAAAAACGCCCGTAGGGATGCGCCTCACCAAAGAGTGCAACATCTATGCGTTGATTGCCCACAAAGTCGCACTGGCGTAGGTTGACGAGCAGGCGCTGGATGACGTTGCGCTTATAGATGTCCACCTCGCTTTCGGGGAATATACTGTCGGTAAGTATCTCCAGCACCATGGGCAGGAGGGCCGGCAGGTGACGGGTGAGCGAGTAAAGGGTAACAGTAGCATAATCGTTGCCGGCGCTGGTTTTGAGCTGGGCGCCATAGAACTCCAGGGCCTCATGAATTTGGTGTGCCGAGTGTTTTGAAGTGCCGTTTTTGAGCAGGCCTGCAGTAGCGTGGGCAACAGCAGATTTTTGCTCGTACCAAAGGCCGGCAGGAAAAACCCAGTCTATCTGCACCACATCCTGCACGCCGGCATTGAGCCAGTAGAGCGGCATGCCGTTGTCGAGCTGAGTGTTAGTGATGGGCGGAAGTACATAATCGAACTCCACAGCATCGTGAATGGCGGGAGGGTTTTTTCTATCTAACATATTTAAAGTCAAAGGTCAAAAGTGAAAAGCAAAAAGTGGTTAAAAAAGCCAACATCCAAATGTCAAAGGCGGATGGTAATCAACAAAAATTTTCCAGTCAATTGCTAGGTTGCTTCGCCTAAGCTACGCAAGTGGCTCGCAAAGACCCAAATCTTTAAAGTTCGATACAAACATTTTTGGGCTCGGTGAAGAAGCGGAGGGCATCCCAGCCACCTTCGCGGCCTACGCCTGAGTTCTTGAAACCGCCGAAAGGTGTGCGCAGATCGCGGAGCAACCAGCAATTGACCCAGATGATGCCACTGTGCACCTTTGCAGCTACGCGGTTGGCGCGGCTCACATCCTGTGTCCATATGGTGGCAGACAGGCCGTAGTCGCTGGTGTTGGCCAACTGCAGGGCTTCATCCTCGGTTTTGAAAGACTGCAGGGTAACTACAGGGCCGAATATTTCTTCCATATTGGTGCGGCAGGCAGGACCCAGGCCCTCAATAATAGTTGGCGCGATGAACAGGCCATTGGCGCAGCGACCCTCGCCTTTAACTGCATGGCCTCCGAGCAAAATTTTTCCGCCCTCCTGTTTAGCCAGCTCTATGCAGCCCAGAACTTTGTCGAAGTGCATTTTGCTGACCACAGCACCCTGGCGGCTATGCTCATCGAGCGGATCGCCGACGGTGAGTTTTTTGGCCCGTTCTATGAATTCTGTTTTGAACTTTTCGTAAATGCTTTCTTCAACCAGCACACGACTGCCGCAGAGGCATATCTGCCCCTGGTTGCTAAAGCTGCTCTGCAGTGTGGTGCGCATCATTTTTTCCCAATCGCAATCGGCGAAGATGATGTTGGGGTTTTTGCCGCCCAGCTCCAGTGATATTTTCTTGAACATGGGCGCGGCAGTGGCAGCGATGTCCTTACCTGCGCGGGTGCTGCCAGTGAAAGAAATAGCCTTGATGGCGGGATGTGCCACGATAGCGGAGCCGCAGGACGGGCCTGTGCCGTGCAGGATATTCAGCACACCATCCGGCAGGCCAGCCTCTTTGCAGATGCGCGCCAGGAGGTAGCCTGTCATGGGCGTTACCTCGCTCGGCTTGGAAACCACACAGTTACCGGCAGCAAGGGCGGGGGCTATTTTCCAGGTAAACAGGTAAAGCGGAAGATTCCACGGAGAGATGCAGCCCACCACGCCGATGGGCTGGCGCAGGGTGTAGTTGATGGCCTTATCTTCCATATTATGACTCTCGGTAGAGAAGTGCATGATGCCGGTGGCGAAGAAGCGGAAGTTAGACGAAGCGCGGGGAATATCCACCCGCTTGCTGAGCGAGAGCGGCTTGCCATTGTCGTTGGTTTCGGCCAGGGCCAGGGCATCGAGGTTGGCATCTATGAGCTCCGCTATGCGGTTGAGTATTTTGAAGCGCTCCTCGAGGGGCGTAACGCTCCATGAGGGGAAGGCAGCCTGTGCGGCGGCAACGGCGGCGTCCACATCGGCGGTATCGCTATCGGGAGTATGGCTGTAGACCTCGCCGGTGGCGGGGTTGGTATTATCGATATATTTTCCGTTGATGGGCGGCTGGAAATTGCCGCCGATGAAATTGGCAATGTGCTTAGGCGCTGAAAGGTCCATTATACAAAAGTAGGGAAATGCTTAATTAGACAATTTGACAATTCGGCAATTCGGCAATGTGAGGGAATTCGACAAATTGACAATTCGACAATATGGTGTGTGCCTGCCGGCAGACGGGGGGGAAGGAGAGATAACTAATGAATAACGCAATACACTATGTTATTTATACATAAAATTATATATTTGAAACACCAAATGAAACCTATGAAAAATAGCCTGATCTTTTGGGTTGTGCTGGCGTTGCTTTTTCCATTTTCCGGAGTGAGGGCGCAATGTAATAACCAGGATACGAATACGATACACAGGACGTGGACGGTGAGGGCGTGCGGGGTGGCCATATCGCCGAGTGGACGAGTGGTGACCACGAGTTACAATGCGGATTCCTTTGGTGCTAAAGGCCATATTCTTAGATGGAATCAAGAGGGCATATTTATGGAGGGTCACGTTGCTAACGATAGCATTGTCAGCACAATTTCACCGGAGGCCGTTGTTTTTGACGCTGCGGGTAATCTATATGTTGATCAAACGGAACTACCAGACAGTAACATCGTTGTTTTCGGGGGGGCTGATTCAATAGTTAAGGTTATCGGTAATTCCATCGGCTCAGGCACCGAATGGAAATATCCCAGAGGGATGGCATTTGACGCATCCGGCAACCTATATGTAGTGAGCCAGGGAGATACGAATAGTTACAATACGGGGAAGCTTATTAAAATATCCGATCCCCTTGGATCAGCAACGAAAACTTTATTGCTTTCGGGACTACAAAAGCCCAAGGGAATATCTATCAATGGCAACAACGTTTATATAACAGAGAATGCGGGGAACAAAGTATGCAGATACGACCTGGCAACATTCCACAAACTAGACAGCGTAGTTGCAGACAGTCCGGTGGATGTTTATTCGACTGGTTGCAAGGTGTATTGGACGGAAAGGGGTTTGAACCTGGTGAGAAAGACGGATGCTCTTAATCTTGATAGTGGTGCAATTTCTACTGTTCTGGACACATTGCGCGACCCGATGGGTATTGTGGTGGATGGAAATGCAAATCTGTTTGTTGCAGAGCATAAGAAAAACAGAGTGACATTTTTCAGGGAAATACCCATGGTTAGCTACCAACCCTGGATTTGCCAGTTCAGCTATTTCCCTGCTCCCGGTGTTCTTCCACATGACTCCACTTATAGCGGCTGGCAGGTAAGTGATACTTCAATAGCAACAATTGATACCAATCACCTTTTGTATGGATGGCGGGATGGCCTTTTTAACCTGACGTATTTACATGGCGCCGATACACTGCATAAAGAATATCTGGTTACAACCTGTCCTTACAGAGTATGTTATCATGCCGATATTTATTTTGATGCGTCAATTCCGCCGGGAGCGGTGGACACTGCTAATTATTGGTATAGCACAGACACTACAATTGCATCTCCGATAGGAGTGGGCGGATTTTGGGGAAACTCACCGGGCAATGTTATGATCTATCACCATGTAGACACGTTCAATATACCGTTTTATTTGTCGGTGATACCTACGTGGGGCCCGCATATAACCAGCATTGTTTCCGATGAGCCGGCGGGGGCACTCTGTGTTAATAATGCATTGTTCCTTCAAGCAGATTCAGCGACCGAATTCGAAACATGGTCGACAAGTAATGGCAACGCATATGTGGAGCCGTGGGGAACCGTGTGGCCCATAGATACCGGAGCAGTAACGATCTACGTGAACGGCGGTAATGGTTGTTATAATACCGGGGATTCGATAACACTGCTTTTCATCGGTGACCTGGACCCGGGCACAGTGAGCGGAGCAACAAGTGTATGTAAGGGTGATACTATTCAGGTTTCGGATCCAGTACCCTCCGGATTGTGGAGCGTGGAAGATACAACCGCTACCGTGGATGCTACGGGAATTGTAACAGGAGCCCATGGGGGAAGCGCCAAAGTCATTTATACGGTTTCCAACGTTTGCGGAGATTTCGCTGCATACCTGAAGATAACCGTTGACACACCGACAGCAGGAACCATTACGGGCCCGGATACGGTTTGCCAGGGTGCCAGCATTGCGGCGATGGATTCTGTTTCCGGCGGAACGTGGTTTACAGACGCAACTGCTTTTTCCATTTCCGGCAGTGAAATAACCGGCGTGTCTGCAGGAACGGGTAATATCTACTACACAACAAATGGCACCTGTGGCGCTGACACAGTTACACGACTGATCCACGTATTAGGGCTGCCCGCTTCAGTCTCCATCACAGGCGACGACTCCGTATGCAACGGACAAGCGATAGTGCTTTCGGGCTCGGCAACGGGAGATACTTCCCACTACTGGGTGACCTCGGACGCTTCGGTATTGTCAGTTGATACCCTTGGAAATGTGACCGGAAATGCGGCTAATAACTCGGCGCAGATCCTGTACATAGCTGTGAACCATTGCGGCGCAGACAGCGCCACAAAAACGATAGGCGTAAAAGATACGGCCAATGCCGGCAGCATCAGCGGGCCTGGTTCCGTTTGCGTGGGGGCTACCATTGCATTGGCTAATACAACCGGTTCTTCCTGGGGTACGTGGATCAGTACGAATGAAGCGGCCGCAACCGTTGATGCCACCGGTGTGGTGACGGGCGTGAGCGCGGAGGCTGGTGCGGTGAGCATTGTTTATAAGGTGGAGACCGCTACCTGCGGAACGAACACCACAACCTATAGCATTTCGGTGAATGCAGTGCCTTCTGTGAGCAGCCTTACCGGCGCCGACTCGGTTTGCGCGGGCAGCACTATCGGATTAATACCGGGGGATACCAGCGGAAATGTGTCGCTGATCTGGTCTTCATCTGACGGTACACTCGCTTCAGTTGACGCTTCGGGCACTGTTACCGGTGTGGGCGGCGGATCTGCGACCATCACCGTGGATGCACATAATGATTGCGGCGATGCCACTGCCACGCATAATGTCTATGTGATCGCGCAGCCGAATGCAGGCACCGTAAGCGGCCCTTCAAATATCTGCGTATCGGGCGTAGGCTCATTTACTACGGATGGTGATGCGGGTGGTGTGTGGACGCTGAGCGACCCTTTGGATGCGTTTATTGCCGCGGACGGAACGGTATGGCCAAACTGGCCGGTGACGGAGACAGCCATATATACGGCTACCAATAGCTGCGGCACACAAACCGCCACATTCGATTTCAGCATTGACAATGACGACCCCGGAACGATCAGTGGCCCGGCAGAAATATGTGTGACGGACGGACCAACTTATTCGAGCGACCAGACAGACCCATCGGCGTGGTGGGACCTGAGTGATTGGAGTATGGCAAGTATAGGCATGAACCCCGACTATACTGCCAGTCTGTACCCGATAAGTGGCGGAACGGAAACCATTACGTACAGCTTCAACAACAGTTGCGGCTTTGTTTATTCGACCTATACTGTGCTGATCGATGCATTGCCGGTTGCCGGCAGCATCAGCGGAAGCGGAACAGTTTGTGCCGGGCAGACCCTGACCCTGACAGACATGACCGGTGCGCCCGGCGGAACATGGACGAGCAGCAATAATGCGGCAGCAACCATCACCAGTGCTACCGGGGTAATGACGGGTATCAGCAGCAGTGCAGGAACTACTACCATAAGCTATACTGTTGATGGCGGAGTATGCGGAACAGCAACCGCAACGTTTGGTGTATCGGTGAATCCACTGCCGGATGCCGGCACGGTGACGGGAGCGGAAAGCCTTTGCATGCCATCCGTTGCCACATTTACGAATACCGGCGCCAACGGACCCGTTAGCTGGAGCAGTTCAGACGCATCAGTTGCTACGGTGAGCGCAGGCGGGGTTGTGTCCGGTGCAGCCTCAGGATCTGCACTGATCATTGCCTCCGTCACGAACACCTGTGGTGTTGCGGAAGCGGAGCAAGCAATAGACATCAGTATGCCTCCGAACGCGGGTACCATAAGCGGGCCGGTCAATATCTGCGTCTCCGGAACAGGATCGCTGACTACCGACGGTGATGCGGGTGGTGTGTGGACGCTGAGCGATACCTGGGATGCCTATATTGGGACGGATGGCACTGTGTGGCCGTCGTGGCCGGCAACAGAGACGGCAATCTATACGGTGACCAATAGCTGCGGCACACAAACGGCCACTTTCGATTTTAGCATTGACAATGACAACCCCGGAACGATCGGTGGCCCGGCAGAAATTTGTGAGACCGCGGTGCCGGAATATTCAAGCGATCAGACAGATCCTTCAGCCTCGTGGGGCTTGAGCAGCTGGTCGCTGGCGAGCATAGGAACGACGTCGGCCACAACAGCTAACCTTTATCCGATAAGTGGCGGGACGGAAATAATTACGTACAGCTTCAGCAATAGTTGCGGCTTTGTGTACACTACCTACAATGTGCTGATAGATGCCGCGCCGGTTGCCGGCAGCATTGCCGGCAGCGCAAGTGTTTGCGTGGGTCAATCGGCAACGCTGACGGATGCTACCGGCTTGCCCGGAGGTTTGTGGGCAGCGAATAATGCAAATGCAACAATGCTGGGCAATGTAGTGACCGGGGCTTCTGTTGGCACCGATATCATTTCTTATACGGTGAGCAACTTATGCGGTACAGCAACAGCTACGCTTCCTATTGTAGTGAACGACGTACCTGTGGTTGGGCCGGTAAGCGGTCCGGTAACGGTGTGCCCGGCTACGACAGTTACGCTGACCGATACTACTGCCGGCGGAGCCTGGAGTGTGACAAATAGCCATGCCTCCATCTCGGGCGGTGGCGTGCTCACGGGCGCTACAGCGGGAATAGATACGGTGCATTACCAGAAAACGAATAGCTGCGGCGTGACAACGCGCAGCTATGTAGACACCATATTGAGTAATGCTGCAGTGGCCGGCATCACAGGCCCATCGGTATTGTGCACAGGAGATACTGCAGTTTTCAGCGGTGCCGGGCTGGTGTATACTACCACAGCATGGCACCTGAGTAATGGTGCTGCGACAGTTGTGCCAGTGAGTGCTGCATCAGTAAAAATAGCGGGTATGACCGCTGGCACAGATACCCTGAGTCTGACCGCCACCACAACATGCAGTAGTGCGACAGCGACAATGGCGATAGCGATGCAGGCGCCGCTGGTGCTGACACCGATAAGCGGAAGGGATACGTTATGTCCGGGCACAACTGATACGCTGCACGCCGGGGTTTCAGCCGGTGCGGCGAGCTGGGTGCTGACGGGGAGTGCGGCATCCGTGACTACAGCTAATGATACCATGGCGATAATTGCCGGCCTGAGCAGCGGAGCATTTTCTGCTGTGTACTCGGCCAGCAATGCCTGCGGCATATTTGCGGACACCCTACAGATGTATGTGCATCCAGGTGCGCCTGCGGCCGGTGCAATTACCGGAGGCCCCGCAGTGTGTGTGGGCCAGTCGATAACGCTGGCAGATGCCGGTGGCGCTACCGGCGGTGCATGGGCTGCGAGCAATAGTTTTGCAACAGACACCGCGAATATTGTAAGAGGTGTAACAGCAGGGACGGACACCATCAGCTATACAGTAAGCAACATGTGCGGCAGCAATACGGCCACACATACGGTCACTGTGCTGCCATTGGCTGATCCGGGCTTTATAACCGGTGCGGGTACCATATGCACAACATCACCCGCCACGCTGACGGACGGTGTAGCAGGTGGTATATGGGTGGTGACGAATGGCAATGCGTCAGTTTCAGGTGGCGTGGTAACGGGGCTTGCAGAAGGTATGGATACAGTGATGTATGTGGTGGTGAATAGCTGCAATGCAGATACCGCATTGCACCCGATAACGATTAATACATTGCCGGGTGCGGGTGTGATAGCAGGCGCAGACACTGCCTGTGCAGGCCACACAATAGAGCTGACCGATGCTGTGAGCGGGGGTTTGTGGGTGAGCAGTAATGGGCACGCTACGATAACGGACAGCGGGCTGGTGACGGGTGTGAGCGCGGGCACTGATACTATAGTATATGCCGTGAGCAATGCCTGCGGTGTGAATGCCGCGACCCTGCAATTGACCGTGATGAATGCACCGGTTGCAGGAACCATAAGCGGGCAGGATACCGTGTGTGCCGGTGACTCTGTGGTGCTGACACTGACCGGCGCTACTGCCGGAGGATATTGGCAAAGCAGTAATGCCGCTACGGCGACGGTGAACGCCGCCGGCCATGTAATGGGGATGACACCAGGATCAGTGACCATCAGTTACACCGCCGCTAATATCTGCGATACGGTGACAGCGACACATAGTTTGCTGGTGCTGGCTGATTCAGTTTGCAATTTGCGGGTGGTGAATGCGGGCGTTGTGACAGAGACGCTTGCTGTATATCCGAACCCAAATACGGGAACGTTCAATGTGCTGCTGAGTGGGCCCGTGGATGAGCCGATGCAGGTGACAGTGACCGATGTGCCGGGCAGGAAGGTGAAGGAACTGAGCGGTGTAACCAACAAAACTTTAGCCATATCGCTCAACGAGGCTGCAGGGATATACCTGGTGACCGTGAGGACGGAGCATGCCAGCTTTGTGACGAAGGTGGTTATTAATGGCTAATGGCTCAATTTGACAATTCGGCAATTCGACAATTCGGCAATGTGATGCCTGCCTGTCGGCAGACAAGGGATGTGATGTGTGCCTGTCGGCAAACCGAGAGCTTGTGCCAATAAAATACCGGCGTTATAAACGCCTGGCCGGGGCATCCGCGAAACATTCGCGGACGAGTGGCTCTTTGTACGAGTGCTATGCCGGGTATTCTCTATCCTTCTATCTGCCGTTTCTTTTCTTCCAGCAGAGCTTTAAAATTTTTCCAGGCGCGGACTTGTTTGGCCACTTTGGTTTGCGTACCGAATGAGGCCAGGTGGGCTGTGACTGTGGCAATGATGGGGGCCAGTACTTGTTCGACAAAATAAGTGCGTGCTTTTGTCTCGCGATCTTTTATTTGGGCGTCGTCGCCGGCATGGTGCAGGTTTTGCAGTTGCCGGTGAAAGGACTGCGCGTGTTTTTGCGCGTGTTGCAGTTGCGCCAGTATGTCGGCAGCAATAAGCTGGTTTTGTTCTGTTGGGCCGGTCTTGCGTTTACCCAACTCCATGATGTGGCGCTCTGTAGCTTCTATTTCTTCAGTAAATGTGAATGTGCGCAATAGCTCTGCCAGCTTTGCGAGGCGCATGCTGCGGAACAGTCGTTCATCGAGTTCATCATTATTCGCTTCGGTTTCTGCGAAGGCAATGATGCGGTCGTCCACAAAAACATTATCGGCAGAAAGTTTGCTGCGCAGGGTGAGCCCTTCGATGCTGGTGCAGCGGCTGAGCGCCACATATACCTGGCCAGATGCAAAAGAGCGGTTGAGGTCAACAATGGCATGCTCCAGGGTGAGGCCCTGGCTTTTGTGCACGGTAATGGCCCAGGCGAGACGCAGGGGAAATTGAGTGAAAGAGCCCATTTCATCTTCCACAATATTGCCGGAGCGGGAGTCGAGGCTGTAGCGCACATTCTTCCATACCTCCTGCTCCACCATCAGCGGGGCGGTTTGCGGCTCGGAGGGGAAGGTGACAAATATGCCATCGGGCGTAATGCTATCGACTATTGCAATCTTACCATTGTAGTAGCGGCGGGGTGTTTGCAGATCGTTCTTGATGAACATGACCTGTGCGCCCTGTTTCAATTGCAGTTCCAGCTCGGCAGGCAGGTTGCGCGCATTGAACTCGTTGGTGATCGTACCGGTGAACGTGTGCAGCTTTGCGGGCAAGGCATCCAGGTGCTGCTGATTCACGGTGTCTGCAATATTGTTGTGGGTGCAGAGGATGATGTGCCCCTGCTTATCCGCAGTTGAAGTATCGTAGCGCCGGTTAAGCAGCTCAATGTCTTCAGGTTGGGTGTCGCCGGTGCGGATGCGGTTGAGCAGGGCGATGAAATCCTGGTCTTTCTGCCTATAGACTTTGGTGAGCTCGATGTATAGCGGCGGATTTTCGCGGAGCACGTGCGCATCAAAAAAATAGGCGCTGTCGTAATATTTGCGCAGGATGTCCCATTCATCTGGCGGCACCACGGGTGGGAGCTGAAACATATCGCCGATGAAAAGCATCTGCACACCACCAAAGGATTCGTGGTAGCGCTTGCGCACATGGCGCAGCACGGTATCCATAGCATCCAGCAGGTCGGCACGGAGCATGCTGACTTCGTCTATGATCAGCAATTGCAATTTGCGCAGCAGTTGCAGCTTAGTATCGCGCAGGCGCAGGCGGGCCAGCAGGGAGTGTTTGTCTTCCACATCGCCGGGCTGGCTGCCAAAGCCGCCGGCACTGCCGGGAATAAAGGGGGTAAAGGGCAGTTGCAGGAAAGAGTGAATGGTCTCTCCGCCTGCATTGATGGCAGCGATGCCTGTTGGCGCCACCACGGCACATTTCTTTGTGGTTTTGGTGCGTATGTATTTGAGAAACGTGGTTTTGCCTGAGCCGGCCTTGCCGGTCAGGAAGATATGTTCATCTGTATCGCACACAAAAAGCGCTGCTTTTCTGAAGGTGATGTTGTCCAGATCGGGCGCTACCAAGGTATTGTTCATGGGGGTTTAAAAGTACGGAAGAAATACCGCATAGTTTTTGATGCTTTTTATCGAAATGTTGTGAGTGCACCCTCACGAGAACCCTACTTTTTCTTTTGCTTGCCCAAAAGAAAAAGTAGGCAAAAAGAAAAGGGCCCTTCGGCGTAAATGGCTCCGCCTACGCCGAAGCAGCTCTGCTGCGTGCAGTCGCAGCGGATTTTGCAGTCCGTTGCAACAGCATTGCTTTCGCTATTCTATAAGGCGTCGCAGCTACTCTGGACTTTTTGTTTTTTAGCAAGGATGAATGACGAGAATGGAATAATGGATTTCACGATGCAATTCACTGATTTTATTCATTTTTTATTCTCTTTGCCCGTTGGGGAATTGGGATATATTTGCAAGACAATCATGACTCATGGATAAGATACTGGTTACGGGTGGCTGCGGCTATATTGGGGGCCACACAATAGTGGACCTGATACAAAATGGTTTTGATGTTATTTCGGTGGATAATCTTTCGCGCGGATCGCTGAAGATGCTGGAGGGGATAGAGAAAATTGTGGGCAGGCCCATCAAAAATTATAAGGTGGATCTGTGCAACCTGGATGATACAGAAGCCATCTTCCTGGAGAACCCGGATATTGTGGGCATCATTCATTTTGCTGCATATAAATCAGTGCCGGAATCAGTAGAGGAACCGCTGATGTACTTCCGCAATAATTTCAATTCGCTCATTAACCTGCTGGAGTGTGCAGAGGAATTCAACGTGGACAATTTTGTGTTCTCGTCTTCCTGCTCGGTTTATGGTAATGCAACACAATTGCCAGTTGTAGAGGAAGCGCCGCTGGCGCAGGCGGAGTCGCCCTATGCGCGCACCAAGCAGGTGGGCGAGGATATTTGTAAAGACTTTACCAAGATAAAACCGCATTTCAATACCATATTGCTGCGTTACTTTAATCCGGTGGGCGCGCACCCGTCTGGGTTGATCGGGGAGTTCCAGGAACTGTCTGAAAGCGTGGTGCCGGTGATCACCAAAACGGCTATCGGCAAGCGCGAATCTATGACGGTGTTTGGTGAGGACTACCCTACCCGCGATGGAAGCTGCGTGCGCGACTACATCCACGTAAGTGATATAGCCCATGCACATACGCTGGCGCTGAAGTATATTATTGAAGACCGCAACAAATCGAACTGCGAGACCTTTAACCTGGGAACGGGCGATGGTGTAACCGTGCTGGAACTGATAAAGGCTTTTGAAAAAGTATCGGGCCAGAAGCTGAACTATAAGGTGGGCCCACGCCGCCCCGGCGATGTGGTTGAGGTGTATGCCAACAACAACAAAGCCAAAACTCTGCTGGGCTGGGAAACCCAATATGGCCTGGACGACATGATGTCCACTGCATGGCGCTGGGAGCAGGTGGTGGCGGCACAGCCTGAGCTGCAGAAGTAGTTTGCATAAATAATAAATTGGTAAATGCGTAGATTAATTAAGTTATTCTACGCATTTTTTGCGTAGAATAGTGATTAGACAGTTCTTTTCAGCGGAATATTAATGGGGTTTATTGAAATGCGTAGATTAATTCAGTTATTCTACGCATAATTTGCGTAGAATAGAGTAGTTTTGTGTGGAGTTACTATTATGCCGACGTACATCTATCAAAAAAAGAACTGGCCGGAATTTACCTGGGATGCGGATGAGCTGAGCCATAAGCTGGCGAAGGTGCGTCATCAGCAGGGACGGCTATTGGGATCGATGGAGGCACTGGGTTTCCGGTCGCAGCGGGAGGCCTTTATGGAGATACTGGCGGAGGATGTGCTGAAGACGAGCGAAATAGAAGGCGAGTTTTTGAATGCCGACCAGGTGAGATCATCCATAGCGCGGCACCTGGGGGTAGCCATCAGCCATTCGGTACCATCGGGGAGGGATATTGACGGGATAGTAGAAATGCACCTGGATGCGGCGCAGCACAATGCAGAGCCGCTTACTAAAGAGCGGTTGTTTCAATGGCATGCGCTGCTGTTTCCGGAACCGGGAAGACATAACCTAACGATAGGCCAATGGCGGACGGCCGCGAAGGGGCCGATGCAAGTGGTATCGGGGAGTATTGGCAAAGAGAAAGTGCATTTTGAGGCACCCGAAGCAGGAACGGTGGAGCGGGAGATGAAGCGGTTTTTGAAATGGTTCAATGCGCCAACAGAGTTGGACCCCGTGCTGAAAGCCGCCATAGCGCACTTCTGGTTTGTGACCGTGCACCCGTTTGAAGATGGTAACGGCAGGATAGCGCGGGCGATTGCGGACATGCAACTTGCACGGGCAGATGGCAGCGTGCAGCGGTTCTATAGCATGTCGGCCAGGATACAGAAAGACTGGCGGGAGTATTACCGGATACTGGGAGAAACTCAGAAAGGTGGGCTGGATATTACCCCATTGCTCTACTGGTTTTTGGAATGCCTGGGTAGGGCGCTGGAAAACGCCGCAGAAATGATGGCGCGGATAAAACAGAAAGCGAAATTCTGGGATGGCGCCGGGCAGGCCAATCTGAACGTGCGGCAAAAACTGATGCTGAATAAAATGCTGGATGGATTTGATGGCAAACTAACCACGGCAAAATGGGCCAAAATAGCCAAGTGCTCGCACGACACGGCGCTGAGGGATATACAGGGTTTGATAGAGCAAAACATCTTACATAAGGAAGAAGGCGGGGGGAGAAGTTCGAGTTATTCAATAACCTCACCCCCGGCCCCTCTCCACGGGGTGGAGAGGGGAGATTGATGTCTGCGCTGTCGCGCAGGTTTTTTTAAGGGCCTCACCCCCGGCCCCTCTCCACTAGGCTGCTTCGTGCCTCGCAGTGACGGGAGATTGATGTCTGCGCAGCCGTGCGGGTAAGCGTTTAGGCCGCAAAATTCAGGTAACTTTGTAAGGATGCGGTATAGTTATTCTGACCGCACCAGATCTCAATGGATTTTAGCGAAGACCTGTTCTCGGAACGTTTCAATAAACTGAATAAACCGCAGCGGCGTGCTGTGGAAACCATATATGGCCCGGTGATGGTAATTGCAGGGCCGGGCACCGGCAAAACCGAGGTGCTGGCCATGCGCATAGCCAACCTGCTGCGCAGCGAGGCGCAGGTGCAGCCGCACGAGATACTGTGCCTGACCTATACCGACGAGGCCACCAACTCCATGCGGCGCAGGCTGGTGCAGGTGATAGGCAATGCGGCGCACAAGGTGAACATCTATACCTTTCACGGATTCTGTAACAGCATCATTCAAGCCAATAGTGAGTATTTCAGTATGCGGTCGCTGCAGCCGATATCGGACCTTGAGCGGACAGAGATGTTGTATAAGATGCTGGAAGAGTTGCCCAGCGGGCATGCGCTGCGCAAACTAAGCGGCAACATTTATTACGATGTGCCCAAGCTCATCAAGCTGTTCGATATTATGAAGCGGGAATACCTTTCCGCGGCATACATATCGGTGGCCATAGATGAGTATGTATCGTCGCTGCCGGAGCGGGAGGAGTATGTTTATAAACGTGCCGGCAATGGATATAAAAAAGGCGATCTGAAACAGTCGGCTATAGATGAAGAGAAGAAGCGCATGGAACTGACACGAGCTGCAGCTACCCTGCTGGACGAGTATGAGCGGCGGATGAAAGAGGCCGGACGCTATGACTTCAACGACATGATATTGTGGGTACTGGATGCCTTCCGAAACCAACCGTGGATGCTGCAAAGCTACCAGGAACGCTTCCAGTTCATACTGGTAGATGAGTTCCAGGACACGAACGGTGCGCAGAATGAGCTGATCACTATGCTCACCTCTTTCTGGGAAGATCCGAACATTTTTGTGGTTGGTGATGATGACCAGAGCATTTACGAATTTCAGGGCGCGCGTATCCGCAACATCACCGACTTCTATAGCCGGTTCAGGGACAGCATACAGATAGTGGTGCTGCCGCACAACTACAGGTCGTCGCAGCAGATCATAGACCGGGCGATGCTGAGCATAGAAAACAACAAGCACCGGCTTATTAACCAATTGCAGGAACTGAACTTAGACAAGAATATTCTGTCGGCGGCAGACAGGTTCAGGGAGGAAGCGGTCGTGCATCCGGAAGTGCGGATATATAACAACGTGCTGCAGGAAGAAGCCGACACCGTGCGGCAGATAGAAGCGCTGCAACAGCAGGGCGTGCCGCTGAAAGAAGTGGCAGTGCTGTATGCGCAGCATAAGCAGGCAGATAATATAATAGCACTGCTGGAACGCAAGGGCATCCCCTATAGCGTGAAGAAGGAAGTGAATATACTGGACCTGCCACTGGTGCAGCAGATACTGAACATACTGAGCTACCTGGATGCGGAGAAGAAGAAAACCTTCAGCGGCGAGGAACAGTTGTTTGAGCTGATGCATGCGCCGTGGTTTGGTATATCGCCAACGGATATTGCCCAACTGGCATTATACATACAGACTGCCAAAAAGGGTTCCGGGGCGATCAAGTGGCGGCTGCTGATATCCAACCACCTGTTGATGGAGACCATGGAGCTGCCCACCGGTGCTGCAATAAGAAGGCTGGCCAACAACTTAGACGCATGGGAAGCGGCACAGACGAGCATGCCGCTACCCCTGCTAATAGAAAAGATAATTTATGAGAGCGGGATAGTGGCCTGGCTGCTGCAGGATGCAGACCACATCTGGAACATGCAGGTGCTGAATACCCTTTTTGAATTTGTGAAGGAGACACACGCCCGTGAGCCGAGGGCCAATGTGGCGCAACTGCTACAGATAGCCGAGCGCATGAACGATGAGAAGATAGCGTTGCCAGCCATGCGCGTGATACAGAACGACCACGGCGTAAAATTTTACACGGCGCACAGTGCGAAAGGCAATGAGTTTGAGTATGTGTTTCTGATAGGATGCACCAAGAACTACTGGGAGGAAAAGCGTGGGGGCGGTGCAGCCTTCAAGCTGCCGGATACGGTTACTGCCACTGCAGAAGATGCGGAGAAGAGCTACAAAGTAGAAGTAGCCCGCAGGCTGTTTTATGTGGCGCTGACGCGTGCAAAAAAGCATCTGTACATCAGCTACGCGGTAAACGACAATGCCGGCAAAGCGCTGGAGACATCGGCATTTGTAGATGAGATAAGTCCGATGGAGGAGCGGAAACGGCAGGGAGTGGAAGCCGGTGCAGTAGAAAAGCATATAGAGTGGGCGCTGGAACCGGTGCAGCCGGTGGTGATAAAGATGGCCAATGCCCAATGGATAGAGCGGGTGTTGCAGCAGTTCACCATGAGTTATACGGCGTTGTCCAAATACCTGCATTGCCCTCTGGCTTTTTATTATGAGCTTATATTAAGGGTGCCGTTCCAGAAGAATGATGCGCTTGGATTTGGCAGCGCGGTGCATAGTGCACTGGAGCGTTTCTTTTTACAGATGAAGAGTAATAAGGGGGTGTTTCCGACGAAGGAAGAATTGCTGGCCTTCTTTAAATCGGCCATGTTCTCCGAATCTGGCTGCTTTACGGCCATACAGTATGATCGCCGGACGGAGCAGGGCAATACGCTGCTATCGGAGTACTACGACCATTATGTGGGCACATTGCATAAAGATGTGGAAATAGAATTCAAGGTGCCGCGCTACCTGCTGCAGGGTGTGCCAGTGACCGGTAAAATAGACAAGATAGAGCTGAGCGGCGATAGCTGCGTGGTGATCGATTACAAGACCGGCGACCCGGACAAATCGGCCACACCGCTGACGGCGCCGCCGAACGAGAAGGAACCGATGGGCGGCGATTATTGGCGGCAGATGGTTTTCTATAAGCTATTGCTGGAAAATTACGAGGACAGGAATTGGCGTATCACGCTGGGGCGGTTCGACTTTTTGCAGAAGAGCAAGACAGGGGAATACAAAAATATTACAGTGCCGGTGTTTCCGCAGGATGAGGAAATAGTGATGAGCCAGTTGAAAGACGCCTATGCCCGCATTATGAATCATGAATTTGATACCGGTTGCGGGGATGAAGATTGCCACTGGTGCAACTTTGCGAAGAAATATCAGTTGGTAAGATCTGCGGATAATAAAATTGCTGAAATTGATGATATATAGTGCAGAGTAGTTCTGCTTTGAGCGAATTTGTTCATACAAAGCCTTCGGGTGTCTTGTATTGATTATCTGATTTTCTATAAATAGTTAATAACCAATAAAATAATTTTGCAAAAGTGGTGACAGATGACTAATATTGTAACGTGAATATTAGCAATAGACTTAAAATTCTCACCCATCCGGACTCGATAACTTATGCATTATCGTTTTTTCTATTGCTGTTGATCTTGTTAGGAGGACTTAAGATACTGTTCCTGTAATCCCTACCAAATACTTTTCCGGTTTTGTAAAACCATATTTCCCGTTTATTAAAGTCTGTCGATGTAATAATTGCGTGTTTTGCGTTCAAATAGAAACAAATGCGTAAAGGTTTATTCTTATTCATTTTTGCGGCGGGATTGCAGACAGCATTCGCACAGAACAATACCCCAGCCAACAAGACATATATGACCCCGGCCCAGCAATTGGTGGCCAATACTGGGGAAGATTCGCTCAGCTCTTTTGGAGGTAGCCATGCACATACGGTGATTTCCGGTTACGGAGAGGCCCAGTACCAGCGGGATATGAATGCGCACCAATCAGTGGCCGACCTGAAGCGTGCGGTGCTCTTCGTTGGGCATAGCTTTTCGGGAAATATTGCCTTCTTCTCGGAACTGGAAGTAGAGAATGCCAAGGTAGAAGGCGGCGGAGTGACCGGGGAGGTGTCTATGGAGCAGGCCTACCTGCGTTTTAGCCTGAACCCGAGGCAATATATTGTGGCCGGTCTTTTTCTGCCGCGCATAGGGTTGGTGAACGAGAACCACCTGCCAATCAACTTCAACGGTGTAGAGCGCCCGCTGGTGGAGACCATGGTCATCCCATCAACATGGCGGGAGATGGGCGTGGGATTTTACGGGCAATCGACTGCTTTGCCGCTCACTTATAGCATAGCCGTGGTAAACGGATTGAACAATGCCAATTTTGAACACGGAACCGGCATACAGGAAGGGCGTGCCGAAGGGCAGTTTGCCGGCGCCAATAATTTAGCCATAACTGCGGCTGTGCAATACTTTACGGGCAACTGGAAATTCCAGGTTTCCGGTTATGCGGGTGGCAGCACCACATTGGCGCCAAAAGCTGCAGACAGTCTGCAATTGCAGTCGGGCATGATGGGCGAGCCTATCTATATTGGCGAAGCAGATGTGCAATACAGCCATAACGGCTGGAACTTCAAGGCGCTCGGCTGCGACATTGCCATACCGGGAGCGAAGGACATTAACCGCGCTTATGACAACAATACGCCATCGGCCATGTATGGCGCTTATGCAGAGCTGGGCTACAATGTGCTGCAGCATGCAAGCGCTGATAAATGGAGCAAAAAACAACTGAACCTTTTTGCCCGGTACGAAATGCTGGACTTGAATGCCAGCATACCGAACAATGCCCTCGTCGACGGCACGCTGCAGCAAACGCACCTTGTGGCCGGCCTTGGGTATTTTCCGATCCCGAATGTGGTGATAAAGGCAGATGTGCGCCTGATGCACACCGGCGACCAGAATGCAGCATTGATCGTTAACCCTAACCCCAATGCGCTTGCCTATAAGCAGAACAATACGATCTTTAACCTGGGTATAGGGTACTCTTTTTAACCATGAACCGAAAAGAATTTCTGAAAGCATCGTGCACCGGCGCCTGTATGGCGCTGGGCTCGGGTTTTATGATGAGTGCAGTGCTATCGGCCTGCAAAACGCCGCTAGGTGTGATAAAGACCGCAGCAAAGGATAATGTGGTAAAAGTACCGCTCAGCGAGTTTGCTGCTGCCGACTTTAAGCTGCTGCGCGTGAAAAACTATTACTATGACCTGGCTGTGCAGAAAAACGCAGACCAGACCTTTACCGCGTTGGTGCTGATGTGCACCCATGCCAGCCAGCCACTTACAAAAACGGGAAACAACTACTACTGCACAGCACATGGCAGCCAGTTTGACCACGAAGGGCATGTGACCAAAGGGCCTGCGGAAAAGAATCTTGTACAACTCAAAACAACCATCTCAGGCAATAACCTGATCATCCAACTCAAGTCGTTATCATGAAAAAATTATTGCTGGTACTTGCAGGCGGAGCATTGCTCTCCGCCTGTAGGAAGACCGATGTCTCAACTTCCACAAGTGTTACCGAAAATGAAGTGCTGAGCGATTTCGTGAACAAGATAGCCCTGCCCGAATATGCCAACCTGCAGGTGAAAGCAACGGCGCTGAACGACGCGATAATAACGCTGAACACGAATACTACAGATGCCAACCTTACTGCTGCGCGGCAGGCGTGGCGCGATACCCGCGCTGCATGGGAGACCTGCGAGGGTTTTTTATTCGGCCCGGTGGAGGACAATAATTATGACCCGAATACAGACACCTGGCCGGTTGATTACCGGGAGCTGGACTCCCTGATACAAAATGCACCGTCACTGAGCACGAGCGTGGTGCAGAACCTGATACAATCACTGAGGGGCTACCACCCACTTGAATTCATATTGTGGGGGCAGGCAGGCAATGCCACGGCAGATTCTATAACCGACAAACAAAAGCAATATATGCTGGCGTTGTCGCAGGACATACTGAATAACATAGTGAGCCTGAACCAGAGCTGGGCGGCAACAGGGGGCAACTTTCAGCAACAGGTGCTGCAGGCCGGCAGCGGATCAACCAGGTTCACATCTCGCCAGCAGGCCTTCCTGGCGATTGTGGGTTCCATAAGCGATATATGCGACGAAGTGGGGAGACAGGCCAGCGGAGGCAAGATATACGACCCATACATCAACCGCGATTCCTTCCAGACAGAGTCGCCCTTCTCACACAATTCGATGACCGATTTCAGGGACAATATTGTTGGCGCTCAAAACGCCTACCTGTGCACCTTCAACGGCGTATCGGGCGCCAGCCTTAGCGCTTTGGTGGCGCAGAATAACCTTTCGCTGGACAACGAGATAAAGGCAGAATTTACTGCTGCTATTGCCGCCTTGAATAGTGTGGACGTGACGTTTGAGTCGGCCATATTTACCGAGCGCACTCAATTGCTGAATGCCATGACTGCGATCAATAAGTTGCAGGCTACGCTGGATGGAGATTTGAAGGTGTATATACAGACTTATGTGAAGGATTAAATTCAACAATTCAACAATTCGGCAATTCGGCAATGCGATGGAATGCGGCGATGTGATGGAATGCGCTTAAGCGGGAAGCAAAAATGTTTGGAACGAGTAATAAAAGATGAAAAAAGTATTTGCGGTTTGTGGCAGTACTCCGACCCTAAAGGGTGACATGTTTCAAGTGAAGTCAAAAGTGAAAACCATAAAGTAGTCGTAAGTAGAGAGTCGTAAATCGTAAGCCGGGCTTGGGGTAAGAGAAAAGGAAAGCTGTAAGGTTTCGGGAAAAAGGAAAACAAAAAGCAGGGGTGTAAGTAAGAACAATAACATGAAAAAAGTATTTGCGGTTTGTGGGGTGGTGGCGCTGGTGATGGGGTGTGTGATGTGCCGGAAGCCACAGGCTTCGGCATTGAATGATGATGGCAATTTTGACCCACGGCTATCTGGCGGTGCGGCTACAGTATTTGATATCAGTGGCGGATCTTTCAGTAGCCCGATACCGGGCATGAGTGAACGGGATGCGCACATTCACGACCTCGGCGATAAGGTATTTGAGCAGCCCTTTGTCGCTGCTCCTGCGCCTTATTACGGAGGCCTTGGGCCAGTGTTCAACAATACATCGTGTACCAATTGCCATCACAATGATGGTATCGGAACCCCTACGGTGGGCACCACCAGCTCCTCGTTGCTCATGCGCATCAGTATTCCGGGTAGCGATGCGCATGGCGGGCCTGCGGCTGCGCCGGGCTTTGGCGGGCAGGTGCAGAACATGTCGCTGTTTGGTGTGCAGCCGGAGGCTACAGTGACCATCACTTATGCGGAGCAGACATTCACCTACCCGGATGGGTCTACTGCATCGCTGAGGGTGCCTAGCTATACTTTGTCTGACCCCTACATCCCGCTGCCGGCGGGCTACCTGCTATCGCCGCGTATGGCGCCGGCAACGGTGGGCATGGGCCTGCTCGAGCTGGTGCCGGAGTCCACTATATTGGGCTTTCAGGCAGCGAATGCAGCAACAACGGCGCCAATAAAGGGGCATGCCAACTACGTGTATAACCCATACACACAAAAAACAGAGCTGGGCAGGTTTGGGCTAAAGGCCAATACATCGAGCCTGCTGGTGCAGGTGGCCACGGCTTTTCAGCAGGATATGGGTATTACCAGTTATGTGCAGCCGCTGAAAAGCGTTAAAGGGCAGTCGCAATGGTGGGATATAACCGACAGTAGCGGAACCGATATTGCCGACACCATACTGAATGCAGTTACTTTTTACGTGCGTTCGCTTGCCGTGCCTGCGCGCAGGGATGTGACCGACCCTCAGGTGCAACGCGGTGAACAATTGTTTACACAATTACAATGCGCCAACTGTCATATACCCACTATGTACACAGGCGTAGCGAACGGGTTACCGGCGCTCAGCGGCCAGCGCATACATCCGTACACCGACCTGCTGGTGCATGATATGGGTGCAGGCCTCGCCGATAACCGGCCCGACTATCAAGCTACAGGTACTGAATGGCGCACCACCCCACTGTGGGGCATAGGGCTTTTAGAGAAAACCAATGGCGTACCGTACTACCTGCACGACGGCCGCGCCCGCACCGTTGAAGAGGCCATACTATGGCACGGCGGCGAGGCGCAGCAGAGCCGCGATAATTTTGCGGGCCTACCTAAGAGCGACAGGGCGGCGCTAATAGCTTTTTTGCAGTCGTTGTAGTAACCATGAATGATGTAAATTTGTGGTGTGAGCGACACAGCCTCCATATTGCAAAGAATAAAAGATACGGTGCAGGCCAATGAGCCGGGCGCTACTGTTATTCTGTATGGCTCTTACGCGCGCGGAGACCAGCGGCCGGATTCTGACATAGATGTGCTGATATTGGCGGACAGGGAGAAAGTGAGTTATGATGAAGAAAAGAAAATAACGTACCCTCTTTATAATATCGAATTTGATACCGGAGTACTCATCAGCCCGCTTGTTTACCCCAAAACTCAATGGGAAAGCCGGTATAAGATCACACCACTTTATAAAAATGTAGTCCGGGAGGGAATTGCACTTTAGACCCCGACCCTAAAGGGAGGTGTTGTTGCTAAATCGCATTTTAGAAAAATGGTTCACTACTTTCTGATCAGCGAAAAAGTGGCTGAGTCCATGAACTGGCCGCGAAAGCAAAAATTTTCCCGGAAATAACCTTCCTGTACAAATCCGTGTTTTTCCAGCAGTTTCCGGCTGCCTTCGTTCTGCGGATTGATATTGGCTTCTATGCTGTGCAGGTTCATCACGTTGAAACCGTAGTCGATAACGGATTTCAGCGCTTCATCCATAAGGCCTTTGCGGTGGTAGGATGGGTGCAGCACATAGCCTATTTCGGCGCGGTAATGCTCCTTCATTACCCGCCACAACGCTATGCTGCCGATCATTACCTGCGGCTGTTCGAGCAGGCTCATGGCCCAGGAGATGTATTCGTTGTTGCCCACGGCATCTGATATCATCCGGATATAGGCTTCGGCTTCCTCCATCGTTTTCATGGGCTCTTTGTTGATGTACTGAAGTACGTCAGCATCGGAGCGGAGGAAGAATATTTCGGGTGCGTCGGCTTGCACAGCTTCGCGCAGCACCAGGCGGTTGGTAGTTATGAGTGGGAATGGTGAAAAGTTGAGTTGTAGCATCGCACTAGGATTTTGAGGATTTTCAGGAGCGTAGGATCTTTGTTTTAGTTGGCATTTTGCGAGGTTGCTTCGTTCCAAGCTGCGCAATGACCCTCTTTTTTTATTCTTTGTTTTTTGAGTCCATGAAAATAGTTACGGGGCCATCGTTGACGAGTGACACCTGCATATCGGCGCCGAAGGTCCCGGTGTGCACGGGCCGGCCTGCTGCGTTCTGCAATGTGGCAATGAAATACTCATACAAGGGTATGGCCTGTTCCGGCCGGGCTGCTTTGATGAATGAGGGGCGGTTGCCTTTTTTATAACTGGCATGCAGGGTAAACTGGCTGACGACCAGCAGCTCGCCCGCAGCAGCAACGATGTCCAGGTTCATCATGCCCTGTTCGTCGGCAAATACGCGCAGGCCGGCAATTTTGCCGCATAGCCATTGCGCATCTTCCGTTGTATCATCTGTTTCTATGCCCAGCAGTATCATAAAGCCCCGGCCTATGGCCGACTGTATGTTGCCGCCTATAGTAACGCTGGCTTCTGATACCCGTTGAATGATCACCCGCATGCAACAAATATACACTATGACCAGGCGGCAAAAACGCTATGTGTGCGATTAATATTAATTTCGCGGTTCTCAACAGACAAAACAACATGACCTCACATATCAACGTACAGGTGACGCTCGACGAAGACAAGATGCCGGAGCACATAGAATGGACCGCGCCTGATGGCGGCGTTGCCGAACCTCAGAAAGCCAAAGCTATATTGCTGGGCCTGTGGGATGGTGAAGAAAAGTCGGCCATGCGCATAGACCTGTGGACCAGCAAAATGATGGTGGACGAAATGAATGATTTCTTTTACCAGACACTGTTTGGTATGGCAGACACCTATGTGCGCGCCACCCGCAATGGCGAACTGGCCAAGGAGCTGAAGGATTTTGCAACGGAATTCCTGAAGAAGGCCACCAATGCAATGGAGCAGTCGCCGAACAGTTAGCAGGTGAGGAAAATTGTATCTTTAAAACTCAAAAAAAGGAAGTTACTATGTCGCTCGAAACAAGGGTAATGGAAGAACTTAAGACAGCCATGAAGGCCAAGGACGAGGCCGGGCTGCGTTCTCTGCGGGCTATAAAAGCAGCCATAATACTGGAGAAAACGGCAGAAGGTGCCAGCGATGTGCTGAGTGAAGCCACCGAGATGAAGATGCTGCAGAAGATGGCCAAGCAGCGTAAGGATTCCATAGACATATTTGAAAAGCAGGGCCGCGAAGACCTGGCCGTGAAGGAAAGGGAAGAGCTGGCTATAATAGAGAAATTCTTACCGGCGCAGATGTCGGCAGAGGAACTTAATGCCGAGGTGAAAGCGATAATTGCTGAAACAGGCGCTACGTCACCGGCCGATATGGGCAAGGTGATGGGCGTGGCCAGTAAAAAGCTGGCGGGCAAGGCAGACGGCAAGGCGATTTCTGAAGCCGTGAAACAATTGCTGGCAAAATAGGTTATGGCGCTCGACGTCACTGCGCTCATTATCATAGCGCTATTTTTCATTCGCGGATACATGCGCGGGCTGATTGTGGCTGCATTTTCGGTGATCGCCATTTTGCTGGGCATTTTGTGTGCGCTGAAGCTATCGCAATCGTTGGCCACGTGGATGCTGGAGAAAGGCTATACCACATCGGGCTGGGCGCCGGTTCTTAGTTACGTTTTACTGTTTACTATTGTTGTGCTGGCAGTGCGCCTGCTGGCCCGGATGATACAAAAAGCAGCCGAAGGCATGATGCTGGGCACGGTGAACAAGCTGGCCGGCGGACTGCTATACGCTCTTTTGGCAGCAGTGCTGTGGAGTTCATTTCTGTGGATAGGAGCGCATTTGGGTGTTTTTAGTCCGGAGCTTATAGCATCTTCAAAAACATATCCGTGGCTATCGAAGCTGGCCCCCTGGTTTTTTGGTTTTGCCGGCCACTTGCTGCCGTTTGCCAAGGATGTGTTTGAAAAACTCGGGCATTTTTTTGAGGCGGTGAAGAAGTAAGTCAAATGAAGTCAAAAGGCAAAAGTCAAAGCCTTAAAGTGATAGAGAATGTGATGGGTGGCTGAATATCCGTAGACAGCTCATCAAGTTTCTGTAACTTTATATAAATAGAATGTATGTCCGGCACATATCACATAAGGGTAAAAAAGGAATATGCGGCAGCAATAATTGAAGACCTTCAAAAAATGGATGCGGTGGAAATATTACCGGAAGAAGAGGCCTTTGAAATACCCAGGTGGCAGCAGGAAGAAGTGAATCACAGGATAAGTAAGTACAAAAAGGATGCAGATGACCTTATTGATGAGGACACTTTTTTAAACATGCTTAACGAAGAATAGTGTTTAAGCTGCTATTTACACCAGAGGCCCGTAAAGATATTGCAGATGCGGCAAGGTATTACGAAGAAAAACTGCAGGGACTTGGAAGACGTTTGAAGAAGGACGTTCGAGATAAGCTCCTTCTGATCAAAGATAATCCATATGCCTATTCGATAAGATACGGACAGGTACGCATCGCAAGCGTCAAGAAATTCCCCTATTCCATTCATTTTGTAGTTTACGGACAGAACATTTTTGTTTATGCATTCTTATCTGATTACCGAGACCCAGAGCAATATTGGGTAAAAGAATAGCATAATAAGCTGTTCTATAGCACCACCTCAAACATTCCCCCTACCTTTGCGGCGTAAACTGAAAATATGGGCAAAGTAGCCATTAATATAGCCACGGGCAGCCTGCTGCAGGAAGATCTGATAGTGGGCATAGACCTGGGCACCACCAACAGCCTGGTAGCGATAGTAAAAGGTGATACACATGAGCCTATAGCATTGCGTGAAACGGATGGGCTGACATTAGTGCCATCGGTTGTTTATTTCGACGATCATGGGGGGGCCGAAGTAGGCAACCCGGCCAAGGAAATGCTGGTGAGCCGGCCGGAGCGCACCATATACAGCGCCAAGCGCCTGATGGGCAAATCTTATAAAGACATAAGCCATGATGCAGGATTCTTTGCTTATAACATCATTGACAACGGCACTGATGAGCTGGTGAAGGTGCAGGTGGGTGATAAGTTCTATACACCGGTTGAACTGTCGTCGTATATATTGAAGGAGCTGAAGAAGCGTGCGGAGCATATACTGAAGACCAACATCAGCAAGGCAGTGATCACTGTGCCGGCCTATTTTAATGATGCCCAGCGGCAGGCCACACGCGATGCCGGAAGGCTGGCGGGGCTGGATGTGCTGCGCATAGTGAATGAGCCTACAGCAGCCAGCCTGGCCTATGGCCTGGGCGTGAAGAAGGATGAATCAAAAACCATTGCGGTTTATGACCTGGGGGGCGGAACGTTCGACATTTCCATACTTAACATTAATAACGGCATTTTCGAGGTGCTCTCCACTAATGGTGATACTTACCTGGGTGGCGACGATATAGACAACATGCTGGTACGCTACTGGCAGGAAGACGCAGGCACCAGTGACACTTCGCTGGGTTTGGGTACACACTTAGACAAGTCGCTGGCGCAACAGTTGCGCGTGACCGCAGAGCAGGCGAAAAAGCACCTTACCTACCATGATTCCTTTGAGGGAGCAGTGAACGGTGTGCCGGTAAAAATAACCCGGAAGGAATTTGAAGAGCTGATACAACCGCTGATAGACCGGACAATAGCCAGTTGCGACAGCGCGCTGAAAGATGCGGGTCTGAAAGCAGAGCAGATAGACGCAGTGGTGATGGTAGGCGGCAGCACGCGTGTGCCTGCTGTAAAAGAAAGGGTGCGCAAGTTCTTTGGCAGGGAGGTGAACGATAGTTTGAACCCTGACGAAGTAGTGGCATTGGGCGCTGCTGTGCAGGCCGATATACTGGCCGGTAACAATACGGAAATGCTGCTGCTGGACATTACTCCGTTATCGTTGGGTATAGAGACGATGGGAGGGCTGATGGATGTGCTGATACCGCGCAATTCAAAAATACCGGTGAAGGCCGGACGCCAATACACCACGCAGAAGGACGGACAGGGCGGCATGCGCATCTCTGTATTTCAGGGCGAACGCGACCTGGTGCAGGATAACCGCAAGCTGGCGGAATTTAACCTGACAGGTATTCCGGCCATGCCGGCGGGCTTGCCGAAGGTGGAAGTAGCTTTTCTGATCGATGCCGATGGCATACTGAAAGTGAGTGCCAAAGAGCTGCGAAGTGGTGTGGAGCAAAGCATAGAAGTGAAACCACAATACGGGCTCACCGACGAGCAGGTGGAGCAGATGCTGCTGGACTCACTGACGCATGCCAAAGAAGATATTGCTACCCGTGCGCTGGTAGAGGCTACTACCGAAGCGGAGCAGATGCTGGATACAACATCGAAATTCCTGGTAAAGTACAGCGCAGAGATCACGGCAGAGGAAGCGAACACCACTGCAGAAGCGATGCAGCAACTGCGCGATGCTATTGCAGCAAAAGATAAGAACAAGGTGCAGGCCATGACGGAGCACCTGAACAATATTTCCCGTCCATTTGCAGAACGCGTGATGGACATAGCACTAAAGGAGGCGATGAAGGGAAAGAAGATCGTGTAGGCATGTGAAATATAACGTTTGGAGCAATAGCAGTTCCTGATAAATATCATTGGACGGCACAAAACACACATCCCCCTTATAATATTTGGAGCCAGCGAGATACGACAGCACCGACGGGTGCCGCACGCTGAAATGACTGACCATTATCATAATTCAAAGATGTAGGTACATCTAATTTCGGTGTACTAAAAAATCTTTGTTATGAAATATGTCAATCTGTTTTTCTTTTTCTGCCTGGCAGTAGTGAATGCTGCCCATGCGCAAGGCCCCTGGAAGGCGCCAGCCAGCGCGCTTGGAGTCAAAAACCCCGTAGCGGCCACGGCGGCCAACCTCGCATCTGCAAAAACATTGTACACAACAATGTGCTCACCCTGCCATGGGCCAAAGGGCAAGGGAGATGGGCCGGCAGCCGCAGCGCTGAACCCTAAACCGGCCGACCATACCTCAAAGGCCATTCAGGCAGAAACCGACGGCTCGCTTTACTGGAAGCTGACCAATGGGCGCGGCGCTATGCAGGCGTATAAGGGACAATTGACCGATGTGCAAAGGTGGTCCCTGGTCAACTATATCCGGACACTCAAAAAATAAGCTCACTAACAACTTTTTCAACCACAAAAAAGTATGATCATGACTAAACTTCGTCTATTAATGCTGGCAACAGTGTTTTTGGTTGCTGCCAGCCCGGTAGTGGCGCAGGACTCCACAGACAATGCGGCAGCCACAGCGGAAATTCCCGCAACAACAATAAAGGAACCAGAAAGCCACTTTATGATGGTAGGACTTGTGACCTTTGGCTACGTTGACCAGCGAGTCACCAATACGCTGGGCGGGATGAAGACATCGAGCAGGGATAACAGCCTCGGGGATGCGGACAGGTATGAATTCAGCCCCATGTTCCTGTGGCGGCATGGCGACAAACTGCTGATGGAATTTGAGCCATCATTTGATGGCGCGAACCTGGGCGTGAACTGGGCAGATGTGGCCTATTTTGTGAGGCCGGGCCTTATTATTAAGGGAGGATACCTTGTTCTGCCGTTCGGCACATATAACAAAAGGCTGGCTGCGGGATGGATCAACAAATTACCATCGGACCCGATAGGAACAGATATTGCAGGATCTGATTTTGGTGTGGAGCTGGAAGGCGGACTGCCATTGGGCAACATGAAGTTCAGCTACGATGTGAGCATTTCGAATGGCCTTCAGTTGAACAACGATGGAACTATCTCCGGCGTTGGTATTAATGCTGCCGGTAACGGGAAGACGGTGTGCGGACGAGTTGGCCTGCTGCCATTTTCCAATTCGAGCCTGGAGATAGGCCTTTCAGGCCTATATGGCGCGCTGGCTACACCTGCCGGCGCAACATTTGGCAATACCAATCCTACCAGCACCAAGGGCCCGTATGTTTCCATGTATGCCATAGACCTTAATTATGTAAAAACGTTAAGCCCTGTTCAGGTCAACCTGAAGGCGCAATACAGCGCTACGATGGTAGACGCGGCGAACTACCTGAATCCGAACGATTCCACCCAGACTTACACGTTCAACAATGTGACGACCGCAGCATTCGGGCAGGTGTCTGTAAGGCCGGTTCAGGCAAAGGGCATAGCGAGAAACTTTGAGCTCGCCTACAGATACGTTAACTACACTGCACCCAAAAACTCAACATGGGGCCAGAACTACAATGAATCGGACATTTCGCTTGATTATTGGCTGAGCTGGCGCACTGTGCTGAAGGCCGGGTATGAGATAATTCGGACAAATGGCACATCAAGTGAGGCTATTGCAGGCGCACAGGGATCTACGGACATCAACAGGCTGATCATTCAATTCTCCACCGAATTTTAAAACCGAAAAATTATGAAGTTCTATTATAGTAAGAAGAAAATGAGCGTACTGGGACTGCTGTTGGGGACTATTGCAATAGCCACCTGGACCACGGGCTGCATCGAAGGCAAAAAATTAGCGGCAAAGACGGGGGTTGAGTTGTGGGCTGAAAATTGCCAGCGCTGCCATAATGCACCAACCGCAACTACCTTCAATGAGCAGCAATGGAAAACTGTGGGTATGCATATGCAAACACGAGCACTGCTCACCGACACGGAACGGGATAAGATCATACAATTCCTGCAGCAAGGGAGCAGGTAAAGACAAAAGGAACTATCAAAAAGCGCATTCTGATAACAGGATGCGCTTTTTATTTGGTTATTGTGCATTTTCAGCGATTTATACAAAATATATTTTTATTGCTATCAACACTGGCATAACTTTGCACGCCGAAATCATATAGGCAGATAATGGACGCCAACCACTTTAAGAAAGTATCCGTTGCGGGACTTTTAATAACCCTTGGGATCATATTCGGGGACATAGGTACATCACCCCTCTACACATTTCAAACCATACTAAAAGAAGGCGGGGCTGCGAATGAAGGCCTGGTGTTCGGCGCCATATCGTGTGTGTTCTGGACACTGACCCTGCAAACCACTTTCAAGTACATCATCATTACGCTGCAGGCCGATAACAAAGGTGAAGGCGGTATTTTCTCGCTGTATGCGTTGGTGCGCCGTTATGGCAAAAAGCTGATGTTTCCCGCTATTGTGGGCGCGGGCACACTACTTGCGGATGGTATCATTACGCCACCTATATCGGTAACATCGGCCATAGAGGGTCTTAGCGGTGTGAAGGGATTGGAACACACGATAATACCCGGCGGCCACCTGGTCATGGGCCTGGTGCTGGTTATTTTGCTGGGGCTTTTCGTTTTCCAGCGCTTCGGCGCCAAAGTAGTTGGCGGTTCGTTCGGGCCCATAATGTTGCTGTGGTTCATGATGATGGGTGTGTATGGCGTTATGCAGATCGCGCATTACCCGCACATATTCCTGGCGCTTAACCCTGTTTATGGGATCGAGCTGCTGGTGCAGCACCCGAAGGGTTTCTGGCTTCTTGGTGCCGTTTTCCTGTGCACCACGGGTGCCGAGGCACTTTATTCGGACCTCGGGCATTGTGGCCGCAAGAACATACAGGTGAGCTGGATATTTGTGAAGACCACGCTTGTACTTAACTACCTGGGTCAGGGTGCATGGGTGATGTTGCAGCATAAGAGCGACCTGGGAGATGTGAACCCATTCTTTGCTATTGTGCCGCACGGTTTGTTACTCCCGTCCATTATCCTGGCCACGGCCGCAACCATCATAGCCAGCCAGGCGCTCATCAGCGGGTCTTTTACCCTTATCAGCGAAGCCATCAGCCTTAATTTCTGGCCTAAAGTGCGCGTTAAATTCCCCACCACCGTTCGCGGCCAGATATATATACCCAGCATCAACTGGATATTGTGTGTAGGGTGCGTGCTGGTGGTACTATATTTCAGAACATCGGAGGCGATGACTGCCGCGTATGGTTTTTCTATCACCATAGCCATGCTGATGACCACCATACTCATCTACTATTTCCTGCGTTATGTGAAGCATGTGCCACTGTGGCTCATTGTGATCATCCTGGTGATCTTTGTGTCTGTTGAGTCATCGTTCTTTGTAGCTAATGCGGTGAAGATCGTTAAGCGCCTGTTCTTCCTGGTATTTGAGATAGGACTGATATTCACGATGTATGTCTGGTACAGAGCACGGAAGATCACCAACAAGTTCCTGACGTTTGGCGATATGAAAGAAGCCTTGCCGCTGCTGGACGACCTGAGCAAGGATACTACGGTCACTAAATTTGCTACGCATGCTATTTTCCTGACCAAGGCCAACAATACCTTCCAGATCGAAGACAGGATCATTTATTCCATATTCAGTCGCAAACCCAAGCGGGCTGACATTTACTGGTTTGTGCATGTGGAGCGAACGGACGAGCCATATACCATGGAATATACCGTAGAAGAGCTGAAGAAGGACAAAGTGATACGGGTAGAGTTCAGACTTGGTTTCCGTGTGCAGCCGCGCATCAACCTGATGATGCGCAAGGTGGTGCAGGAAATGGTGGCGAAGGATCGGTTGGACATCCGGAGCCCTTACCCGTCGCTCAGCAAGCACAACCTGGCGGCAGACTTTATTTTTGTGATCCTGGAAACGTTCCTGTCTACAGATAATGAATTCAAGGGTACGGATGGATTTATCCTGAATAGTTATTTCTTCCTGAAACACCTGTCGCTGGCCGACGATAAATCATTTGGCCTGGATACCAGCGAGACAAAAATTGAAAAGATACCGATGGTGGTGACACCATTCACAAAAATGGAATTAAAGTGCATTGATTTCACCATATATGAATAGGTAATTAACGAATCAATTGCAAATATCCCATTAGTCAGGTCGTGCAATTATTTATTTTTTTCATATTTTCGCTGTGAAAGACCGATCATACTATAGGCTGAAAATCATAACCTTGTAAGTTTTGTCAAAAGTTGTTTCACAAGAGGATCGTCTGGCCCAGGAGCTTAGGTTTGCCCAGCTCACGGCTCCCCATCTTTTCTCCAGTAAGCGGCGGCCTTCCAATATTGAAGCTTATATATTGCAGAATGCGGACAGGGAATACCTGGTTACCGCAAAAAAACGCGCCAAGCACACGCCTGGTCCGGACATGCTGTTGGAGCACTTTAACATGCTGCAACGGGCAACGAGGACGGGAACGTGGGAAATAGACAACAATACCCAGGATTTCACTGTGTTTACAGACGAGCGCGAAGACCAGCTCATTTACTGTTCGCGTGAGGTATATAACATACTGGGGCTTGCTCCGGAGTCGGCAGACATCAGCAAAGATTTTTTTGTGCCCCAACTGGATCCGTATGATATCAGCCTGCTGTTACAGAATGCAGAGGGAGGCAGCCGGAGGGTTAAGAAATTCAAAGAAGAACACACAATTACGACAAGGGACGGGCGCGAACGAGTGTTGCTGAAGTCGTCGGACATTATTTTTGATCCGCACACGGGGGCTCCCCTCAGAGTGTTGGGTACGGTGCAGGATGTGACCGAGCTGCGCGGGTTGCAGCAGGAAGTACAGGAACTGGCGCGCAGCAGGAAGATGCTTGCGGCACATATTTTTGACGCCTACCTGTCGTTTGATGTAACACACCGCATCATCGAGCTGTCGAACAATACTTTCCGCCAGATGTTTGAGCAGGCGGTGATACAGACGGGCAGCAAGCACAGCACCTTCCTCTCATTTATACTGGCCGAGGAGCGTCAGCGTTTGATAACACTGGTGCGCAAGCTCCGGCAATATCCGGTGGTGCATTATGATTTCTCGATAGAGTGCAGGGATGGCAGCCGCAAGGCGATACATACCCGGATCATTCCGGCATTTAATAAAGCGGGTAAACTGGTGCGGGTAGAGATCATTGCCCGGGATATGAATTCAGCTGCGTTGCCCGGACTGGGCAGCGATCTGCAGCGTGACCTCAGGCGCCAGTTGTTTAACACCGGGGAAGTAGTATTCATTCTGAACCATAATTTATCCATCTCGTTTGTAACAGACAATGTGAGCCAGTTGCTGGGCTATAAAGCGGGTGCGCTCTTCGGAAAGCAGTTGCAGGACCTTGTGCTGAAGCAGGATCACGTTTACCTGTCGGAGTTTTACAACGACCTGTTCACAGGTAAGAACCGTACGGATAATATTGCGGCATTCCGGTTCACGAATGCCTCGCGCAAGGAAGTATGGTGTGAGTGTGAAGTTTATGACCTGCACAACAACCCCGTTATCAATGGTGTGATCACCAGGGTTCGCGACATCACTTTCAGTAAGAAAAGGGAGACGCAATTGTTGGAGAAGGTATACCAATTGCAGCAAAACAAGGCGGGCATGGATTATTTCATGTCGGTAGTGTCGCACGACCTGAAGGCGCCACTTTCCTCTATAAAGGGGATACTGATGGTGATGGAGATGGACAATGAAGAACTGCACTTTTCAGAAGAGATAGGCTACCTGAAAGACAGTGTGCAAAAGATGGAGGCATTTATTGCCGACCTGCTTGATTACACGCGTAGCGAGCATGCTGCCCTGGACCCGCAGCCGGTGAATTTCAATGCTGTAATTGAAGATATTGTTACCGGTTTGAAATTCATGGATGCGTCTCAGAAGGAGATCAAGTTCAATCGTTCCATCAACCAGGGAAGCCAGTTCTATTCCGACCGGCAAGCGCTCCGCATCATATTGAATAACCTGATCTCCAATGCCATCCGCTACAGCAATCCCAAAGCTGCAGAACCTTTCGTATCTGTCAGGGTGTCTACGTCTGAAACCGAAGCCAACATTGAAGTGTGGGACAATGGCATAGGCATACCAGCGGAACATCACAGCAAAATTTTCGATCAATTCTATCGTGTATCTGCCGACAAGAAGGGCACCGGCCTCGGCCTGCATCTGGTGAAGAAGACAGTAGAAAAATTATCGGGCCACATTTCACTGGAGTCGGCCCCCGGAGCGGGCAGCAGGTTCAAGATGACATTGCCGAACATGAAATAAGGACGGTAACAACCAGTGTTGCCAGGCTATCACCCGTTCAGCAGTGCAACCTGCGCCCTGTTGCAGTGGCCATATCGCAACATGTACTTCTTTAACTTCTGTTGAAGATCAGCGTCTGGGGCGGCAGCCCATTTGGTGCAGATCCATTGCCTGTCTGCTTCAATATCTCCCTTGTAGTCCAGCAGCGACGGCGCGTGGCTCTGCACGCATAAGCGCAGGAAGCGGACCTCGATACAACAGGGATCCTTTTGTACCGCCTGCTCAATAAGCGACCGGCCCTTATCGAACCAGCTTAATTTTGAAAAAGGTTTGAAAGCATATTTGGACCGCATGAGTGTTGCCACCCATTTTTAGCCGAGTAACACCGCATTTCCGGAAACATTGATAGTTTCCATTTTATTGAAGAACTGCTCGCCATTGTTGGCACGGTAATACAAATTCCGGAGCTCAGCCAGCGTCAGAGGCTTTGCAGGAGGCTGCAATCAGGACGGCCGAGGCACTAATGTGCTTCATATGTATCATCATGACATAAAAGCGGCCTGAGCCTTATGCTTCCTGCAGGCTTCGCTGCAATATAATACCTGATCCCATTCCCGTTGCCATTTTTTCCGCCACGTAAACGGTCGTCTGCACACCGGGCATAATTTGGAGGGCAGGTCGCGCTTATCTATCGCCTTGCCGTTACGTTTCATGCACGTGCTGTTTGCCCCACAATTGCCGGTATGTGCCATCTGCATCATACATTGCCGCTTGCTTGTCTATATTGAAATACCGGTTGTCGCGTGGATCGTTGCCTACCCCGGCTATATAGGCCCAGTTGCCGTAATTGCTGCACACGTCATAGTCTATCAGCAGGCTTTCGAAATAGGCGGCACCTATAAGCCAGTTAACGTTCAGGTCGTTGACCAGGAAGCTGGCGGCCACCTGCCTGCCCCGGTTGCTCAGGTAGCCGGTGCTGTTCAGCTCATGCATACACGCATCTATGAGGGGTACGCCTGTCTGGCCCCGGCACCATTTCAGGAAGGCATCATTGCTGCCTGAATACCGGATGTATCGGCGTTTGGGGCCGCGCGTAAAAAAGAGCTCGCATTTATACTTTTCCATATTCAGCCTGAAGAAGTCGCGCCACAGTAATTCGAAGCCGATCCAGTAAGTAGATTTGTTTTTAGTGTGTTGCTCTTCGAACTTTTTTACCTCGCTGAAAATGGTGCGGGGCGAAATGCACCCCGCCGCAAGCCATGGGCTGAGCCTGGTAGAGCCATTGGCGCCGGTGAGCTGGTTGCGGGTTTGGAAATACGTAGCAGCATGGCCGCCTTCCCACAAATAGTACTGCAAACGGGCCAGCGCTACGGTCTCACCACCTGCAAAGGCGAATGCATTGCGCGGGTCGGCTGGAGGGGTTTGTCCGCATAGGGCAGCAACGGAGGGTAACTGCCCCTTGTTGGCCAGCAGCGGAGTGGGAACGGATGCAGGCGCAGGCAGCGGCTTACCGAAAACACAGGCCGTCTCTTCTACTTTCCATCGAAAAGCAGTGAACATATCCGGCATGGCCTGCACAGAGAAAGGTAGCTGCGGCCTGTCTATGAGCGTATCGTTGCAGCAGGCAATGACCTCTACACCACATTCATAAAGTTGCTGTGCCAGTGTCCGCTCTTCCCGCACTTCGTCGGGCGCCACCTCTTTGGAGTAGTAGAGCGCTTCTGCCCCATATTGCATGCATAAGCCGGGCAATACTTCTTCAGCAATGCCCTGAAGAACAATAAGACCGCTGCCTTTTGCGACCAGGTTGTTGTGCAGGTCGCTTACGCTTTCATTAAGAAACTGTGTGCGGAAGGGCCCCGTTTTTTTGAACCCGTAGGTGGATGTCCGGTAGTGGCGGGGATCAAAGACATAAACTGGTATCACCTGGTCGCTTTCATTGATGGCGCGCGAGAGAGTGATGTTATCGTGCAAACGGAGATCGTTCCTGAACCATATTACCGAGGTGCGCATGGTGTATTTGTTATTATTGATCAGGTTCTGATCGAGGAGATGCCGCCGTCCATATGCCATACCTGCCCGGTAACAAAACGGGTGGAGCTGCTGAGCAGGGACAATGCCAGTCCGGCTACATCCGCGCTGTCGCCAATGGTTTTAAGCGGGTGACGCTCTGCAGCAGATGCACGCTTACTGTCGCTATCCAGCAGCCGGGCGGCAAGGGGAGTATCGGTAAGTGAGGGTGCAATACAATTGACCCGGACATCGGGCGCCCACTCGGCTGCCAGTGTGCGGGTGAGCGCTTCTACAGCACCCTTTGCCATAGCAATGGACGCATGGTAGGGCATGCCGGTGCCCGCAGCCACAGAGCTGAACAAGACCACCGAGGGCGACTGACCGCGGCGCAGGTTGGCATAATACTGTTGCAAAACCCTCACGGTACCCAGTGCATTCACATTCATATCCCGCAGAATATCGTCGGGGCGTAAAGAACGAAACGGTTTGAGGGTGATGCTGCCGGGGCAATATACCAGGCCGTCCAGGGCCTCTTCGATAACCGGCAGGGGGTCCACGGTCACATCGGCGGTTAAGGACACGTCTGCATCCGATACGATGCGGCGGTTAATGGCCACCACCTGATTGCCTGATCGCTGCAATGCCGAAGCAATGTGGCTGCCGATGCCTGACGAACTGCCGATGACGAGATAAGTGCCCATAAGCCTTTACTGGCCGATATGATGTAAGAATTCGTTCCGGGTCTTTTCGTTGTTGAACTGACCCCCGTAGAAGGAAGTAATGGTAGAGGAAGCGCTATCCTTGATACCCCGGGACGACACACACATATGCTTAGCATCAACCACAACCGCAACGTCCGGGGTATCAAGAATACTCTGTAACTCAGCGCCTATCTGCATGGTGAGGCGTTCCTGCACCTGCGGCCTTTTAGCGAAATATTGTACGATCCTGTTAAGCTTGGACAAACCGATGACCTTGCCTGAGGAGATATATGCTACATGGGCCCTGCCATAGATAGGCACAAAATGATGCTCGCAGTTGCTGAACAGCGTTATATCTTTTTCTATCAGCATACTGCCATAGCCATACTTATTGTCGAAGAGCGCGATATCCGGTTTATTGGCCGGGTCAAGACCCGAGAATATTTCCTTGACATACATTTTGGCCACCCGGTAAGGGGTGCCCTTCAGACTATCGTCGGTTAGGTCGAGGCCAAGGGTGTGCATTATCTGGCGGAAGTGATGGGTAATAGCGCTGATCTTTTCTGCATCCGTCATATTAAATGCATCGGGCCGCATAGGTGTATCTATGGATGTCATGATATGATCGTCCCCCTCATGGTCATATTCATCATAAGGGTATGCGTCATTGTGATCAGGCAGGGTATTCAACAAAATTTCGTTCTGTTTCATATAAAATGACTTTTAAGTCCAGCCCGGAGGGTATCTGAGGCCGGAGTATGTTATAAATGGTGATGGCCATGTTTTCGGCGGTGGGGTTGATATCGCGCATCTGTGGAACATCGAGATTCATATTCCTGTGGTCGAACAAGTCAACAACATCGCGTTTCATCATGTCGGACAACTGCTTGGTGTCCATCACAAAGCCGGTTTCCTTATCTACGTGTCCGGTCACTTTTACGATCAGTTCATAATTGTGACCGTGGTAATTGGGGTTGCTGCATTTTCCATATATCTGCCAATTCTCCTCATCGGTCAGATGGGGCGAAAAAAGCCGGTGAGCAGCATTGAAATGCTCTTTTCTGTACACTGCTACTTTATGACCCACCAATTCCATAAGACAAATGTAACAAGTGTTTTGTTTACTTTTTCTGTCTAATTATTAAACAAAACAATGGCTATATAGCTGACATGTATTTTGGGCGCCGGTTTCTGCGGGATTGATGATAAAGGTCAGCCTGATCTCTGACGACGGTTTCGCTTTGGCGAAGGCTAAGAATGTTCCTTTGCGTGCATATCCAACATAAGCCATGTTCGTTCAACAACTATATACAAATTGCCTGGCGCATGCCGCGTATTACATCGAATCGGGAAAAGAAGCAGCGGTCGTAGATCCGTTGCGCAATCCGGAGCCGTACCTGGCGCTGGCGAAAGAGCGTGGTGCAACGATCAAGTATGTATTGGAGACCCATTTTCATGCGGATTTTGTTTCGGGACACCTGGACCTTGCAGAAAAAACGGGCGCGCGGATAGTTTTTGGGCCTGATGCGAAACCGGGCTACAAGGCACACATCGCCACAGATGGAGAGCAGCTGCCGCTGGGAGGGGGGGCGATTGAAGTGCTGCATACTCCGGGGCATACGATAGAGTCGGCCTGCTACCTGCTGCATGATGAGGGTGGTCAATCAACTGCGGTATTCACAGGAGATACTTTGTTCATTGGTGATGTGGGCAGGCCCGACCTGATGAGCGGGAATCTGACAAAGGAGCAACTGGCGGCTATCATGTTCAGATCGCTGCAACAAAAAATAAAGACATTAGCGGATGACACGATCGTTTACCCGGGGCATGGTGCAGGATCGGCATGTGGCAAGAATATTGGCACTGAGTCGCAATCGACAATAGGCCGCGAGAAGCAATTCAACTACGCACTGAAGATAAATGATGAAGCTGCTTTTATAGAAGCAGTGACAACCGATCTCCCGGCCATACCGGGGTATTTCTTCAAGGATGCGACCACCAACCGCAGCGGTTACAGTTCGTTTGACGAGGTGCTGAGCAAGGGTTTAAGAAGTATGACCACCAGCCAGTTCAGCCAGCAGCAGCGGGACGGAGCACTGGTACTGGATACACGAAGCGCCAGGGATTTTTCGGCAGCATTCATTCCGGGCGCTTTGAACATAGGGCTGGGCGGCGATTTTGCCGTGTGGACCGGAACCCTGGTGAAGCCGGATGCGAAGATATTGCTGGTGACAGAGCCGGGTAAAGAAAAGGAAGCCATAGAGCGCCTGGCGCGAATTGGGTATGATGATATTGCCGGTTACCTGGGAGGAGGTATGCCAACATGGCTCGCGGAACATCTGGCTTATGACACGATCCCTACGTGCTCTGCCCATGACATTGAACAACTGACCGGCGAACAAGGGTATTACCTGCTGGACGTAAGAAACCGCAGGGAAGTGGCCAAAGACAGGATATCGGGTTCAAGACATGTGCCGCTTAACCAGCTGGCAGAGAGATATGAAACATTAGGTAAAAATGATAAGTGGCTGGTGTATTGCGCAGGCGGATACCGGTCTATGATCGCTGCGTCCTTCCTGATGGCGCACGGTTTTCCCTTTGTTGCCAATGTGGAAGGCGGGATAAGCCATGTGCGGCAGGCGAAGCCGGAGTTGATAGAAGAAGGATTGGAGACAGAGTAATATATTAATGACTATTGGTATGGGAGTTATGACGTAAATCATTTTTTGACGTTAGCGTCATGGTTAGATTTGTCCCCCCCACTTGTATTATGCTTGCGAACGAACACGAAATATATAAAGACGCTGCGCTGAAGACTTTTACAGATAAGCTTCAGGGTGGCTATTATGAGACGATCGCGGGCCTGTGTGCCCGATCGAAGAAGCAGTGCCGGAAGATACTGGATCTGGAGCGATCCGGATCGCAGTTATGGTATGTGCGGCAGTGCGAACAGGTGGTTGATGGCATAGATCAATATATAAGCAACAGGAAGGGCGTATATATGCCCTATATTGACAGCCTTGCGGAAAAGGTGAAAGACAACCACAATTGCAGCACATGCTCAGGCGCATGCCAGGTGAATCACGAGGTTTACATACTGGAATTGCGGGCGACGAACGACGAAGTGAAAAAGCTTTTATCGAAATTGAATGTGATGACACTGCCGCTTTATTCTGACACTGTATTTCCGGATGAATACCGGTTGTTGCGGGCAAGTATGACGCTGCTGGAGAACAATCTTACCGAACTGTTTTACCTGGAGAACACCTATCTGATACCCAAGATAGTGGAAGCACAAAAGCAAATAAATGCCGGCAATAAGTGAACAGGAGCCTGAGTTAAGGGAAGGGCGGAAGAAAGAGGCGGCTACCTGCTACCATTGCGGTGCTACCTGCCTCTCCAATAATATAGCCATTGATGATAAACACTTTTGCTGCGAAGGCTGCAAACTGGTGTATGAGGTAATCAACAGCAACGGACTGTGCGATTACTACGACCTGCAGAACCACCCCGGCCTGGCGCAGGTAAAACCAATAAGGAAGGATAAATATGCCTTTCTGGATGACGAACAAATTGCCAACAAACTATACCAGTTCACCAACGGCGATCTTACGCTGGTAACCCTTTATCTTCCATCCATTCACTGCGCTTCGTGCCTGTGGTTGCTGGAGCATCTTGACAGGATGAACGGGGGTGTCTCTGAAAGCCGCGTAAATTTTACTGCAAAGGAGATCACCATACACTTTTACAGGAACAAGACCACGCTTCGCACGATAGTTGAATTGCTGGCTACCATTGGCTACGAGCCTTACATTAGCCTGGAAGATACGAGTGCAGTAAAAAAGAGGAGCTACAATAAACAACGCATCATAAAACTGGGAGTTGCCGGGTTTTGTTTCGGCAACATCATGATGATGAGTTTTCCGGAATACCTGTCCGGAAAACTGGGCATTGAAGCGCAGTACACAGGCCTGTTCCGTTACCTGAACCTGCTGTTGTCGCTGCCGGTGTTCTTTTATTCGGCCCAGGAGTTTTACCAGACCGCGTGGAGCGGCCTGAAGCAGAAGATGCTGAATATAGATACTCCGATAGTGCTGGCGCTGATCATCACGTTTTCCCGCAGCGTATATGAGATACTTGGACACACAGGCGCGGGTTACTTAGACAGCATGAGCGGCATTGTATTTTTCATGCTGGCAGGCAGGATACTTCAGGACCGCACTTACCAATCGTTGTCTTTTACACGCGACTACAAATCGTATTTCCCAATAGCAGTGACCGTGCAGACCGCTGCGGGCAATGTGAGCAGGCAATTGGAAGACCTGAGGGAAAAGGACATTGTTGTATTGCATCACGAGGAAATAGTGCCTGCCGACTCGGTAGTGCTCAATGACAACGCCCGTATTGATTATAGTTTTGTTACGGGCGAAGCTGAGCCGGTGACCGTGGCCAAAGGCGAAATGGTGTATGCAGGTGGCAGGCAAACCGGGGAAGAGTTGATGCTGCAGGTGGCGAAGCCTATTGCAGCGAGCTACCTTACCTCTTTATGGAATCATTATGCATTCCGGAAGGACAAGAAGGAGAGCAACGATAGTCATAGTGTCATTCATTTGCTCAGCAAATATTTCACGATCATTCTTTTTGTTCTGGCAGCGATCACGACGGCATACTGGTGGCACCGCGATCCTTCAAAGATCATCACCAGCATATCGGCAATGCTGATAGTTGCCTGCCCCTGTGCATTGTTGTTAGCGGCAACTTTTACCAATAGCAACATACTGAGGATATTCGGGCTGAACGGACTCTATCTCCGCGATGCTACTGTGATAGAGCAGATGGCAAAGGCCAACCATATTGTATTTGACAAAACCGGGACGGTAACGGACGGCAGCAATGCAAAGGCAATAGCAAGCGGCCACCAGCTTACTGAAACTGAGAAAGACCTTGTTTATTCGGTAGTAAGGCAGAGTAATCACCCGGTAAGCAAAGCCCTGGTGTCATGGCTGGGCCACAGAAGGGCAATGCCGCTGACCACCTGGCACGAAATACCAGGCAGGGGCATCGAGGCATTTTATGGCACGATGAACATACAGGTCGGTTCAGCTGAATTCCTGGGTATAGAGGCAGACGCTGCTGATAAAGCAAATGTCTACATACGCCTGGGGCGTAATGTAAGCAGCATGCACCTGCAGTCTGCTTTCAGGGAGGCAATGCCGGCACTGATCAATGATCTGAAACAGGAATATTCACTGTCGCTGCTTTCTGGCGACAACGAAAAGCAGAAGGCGGAAATGCAACGGGTGTTTGGTGAGCGCAGTGAGCTGATGTTTGAGCAAAAGCCGATAGACAAGCTCAATTATGTGCAGGAATTGCAGGCAAAAGGGAAAAGAGTGATCATGGTGGGCGACGGCCTGAACGATGCCGGCGCGCTGCAGCAAAGCAATGTGGGCATTACGCTTGCAGACGACGTGAATAATTTCACGCCGGCGTGCGATGTGATCCTGAAGGCCGATAATGTATCATCGATGCAGGCGCTGCTGGATCTTTCAAAATGGTCGGGCAGGATCATCAATATCACTTTTGTGGTATCGATCTTATACAATTTTGCCGGCCTCTACTATTCTATGACCGGCGCTATGAAGCCGGTTGTTGCTGCGATACTGATGCCGTGCAGCACGCTGACGATCGTGATCATTTCAAGCGGGCTTAGCAATTTGGTGGCCTGGAGAAAGGGATTGAAAGTAGCCGACATTAAATAAGACTGTTAATGATCAAGGGAAAACAGAAAAGCCTCCGTTGATGGAGGCTTTATTATTTGAATACAGAGCAAGACCGATCTGATCATCAGATGGCCTTGCTGAATTTTGTTGTATTATTCTTGTCGGCGGTGCGCTGCATGTGGAGGTCAAATGCGGCAGCTATGTTCCTGAGGAAGTGCCGCCCTGTAGGTGTTACCGTAAGGCCTTTAGCATCGTATATTACAAGGCCATCAGCAGCCAGGTCTTTCAACACGGGGAAGCTCCAGGTATTGAGCGTCTCAACATCTTGTTCGTTGAATATCGCCTTACCCCTGCAGGCCACATCGAGGATGTATTTTCTGAAGGCCACATCTTCATCGTTCAGAAAATATCCCTTCTTTACCGGCAATGTTCCGCTTTTGATATCAGCATAGTAATCGTGCACCGTTTTGCTGTTTTGTGCAAACCCGGTTCCGGTATCGCTGATAGCAGACACGCCGAGCCCGATGAGCAACTTACCGGCCTGAGTAGTATAACCCATAAAATTCCTGAAGAGTTTGCCGGTTTGCGAGGCGGTGTATAAACTATCGTGAGGCAATGAAAAGTGATCCATGCCAATATCGTAGTATCCGGCTTCGGTGAACATGGTCTTGCCCATCTGGTACAGCATCATTTTTTCTGCCGGGCCGGGGAGATCTTTTTCATCGAAGAGACGCTGGCCACGACTAGTCCAGGGCACGTGCGCATAGCTGTAGAACGCCACCCTGTCAGGGCGCAGCGAAATGGACTGCTGCAATGTGCGCGTCATGCTTTCCGGGGTTTGTTTTGGCAGCCCGTATATCAGGTCGAAGTTCACTGATTCATAGCCTATCTCGCGCGCCATATCTGTTACGGCCTTAACGTTTTCGAAAGGCTGTATGCGGTTGATGATGAATTGTACCTGTGGATCATTGTCCTGTACGCCGAAGCTAACCCGGCGGAAGCCGAGGTCATAGAGCGTTTGTAAATGCTCGCGGGTGGTATTATTGGGATGCCCTTCGAAGCTGAATTCGTGCTGCGGTGCCAGGTCGCAGTCGCCAAGTATAGCGCCAAGCAACCGGGTAAGATTGGCTGGTGAAAAGAAAGTGGGTGTGCCACCGCCGAGGTGCAGTTCTTTCAGCACCGGACGCTGATCCATCAGTCGTTTGTACCGCTCCCATTCCGCCAGCAATGCGTCGATATACTCGCCCTCCACACTGTGGTTGGTAGTTATTTTTTTGTTGCAGCCGCAATAGGTGCAGAGCGATTCGCAGAACGGCAGATGGAGATACAAACTAAGCTGGCCCGCGCCGGCGTGGAATTGCGTGCTGAAATTCTGCTCCCAGCCGGCGAGGCTGATGCTTTCGTTCCAGTAAGGCACCGTAGGATAGCTGGTGTACCGCGGCGCCGGCACATTATACTTGAACAGTAGATCGAGATCTGACATAAAGGCAAAAGTTGGTGAAAAAGATGACAGTTGCGGTTATAGTTGGCGCTATCAGCGCGTGTGGCAGGCCTGTTTATTTACAGCCACCTGGCTGCAAAGGCGCGGAAGCTATGAATCAGTTCCATCATCACTTTTTCCTGTGCGTTGGTATCTGCGCCCAGTTTTGTGTGAGCGTCCTGCAACTGGCCGTCTATATAGCCTGCAGAAGACTGCTGTGCTTCCTTTGAGAGTGCATCGACATTCACATGTATCTGGTGCAGAATGTTATCGATATTGTTGCCCTGTACCTTGAACTGGTTCTCGAAATGATCGACCATTTTCAGGACCTCCGCATCAGTATTTTTGCCTGCTATTTCGGTGAGTAATCCGCGCAGAATAGTGATCTCTGTTTTATAAAAATTGAGTGCCCTTGTCCACTGGTTGTGCATGTTATTTACATGGCTGATGTTTATCCTGTTGTTCATATAACTATGTTTGTTTTTTGCAAAACTATGGCCGCCACCAGCCTGCCGGCATGACCGCTGTCATTACCTTTCATGATATATGCATGGCTTGTGCAATGGTGCGAATGACGGAGGTCAGTAACCGGGGTAAATACGCGGTGTAGCTTTGAGGAGCAAGATCAAAAGCAGCTCCGGGCGCAAGGCCTTTCCACATGAGCATTGGCAGATCGGGCTTTGTCCATATACGCTTCAGGCCGGTGCAAGGCTGCCTGGTGTGATGACGAGAAACACCCTACCGGCTGACTGCTGTCAACCCTGCCGTTTTCACGGAAATATATTTTTGACAAAAATTGCAACTATGGAGGCCCAGTTTGTTCCAGGAGATAAGGTGCGTCTTGTATCAGGCGGGCCGGAGATGACGATAAGAGGCAGGCATTTTGATGTGCTGACAAACGAATACAGCAACAACATGTTTGACTGCATTTGGTTTGCTAAAAATAAGGAGGGTCGGGAAGAGGTGCATTATTGCCCCTTTCAGGCGGAGGAGTTGTTGAAAACAAAGAGCGCATGAGCGCCGGTGACAATACGTTTACGCCGGTAGGCTCCCGGCAGGAGCGGGTCTTCCTGGAAGGGCCCCACTCCAGATGGCGGGAACTGGTGTTTCTTACCGATGTGCTGAAAGAGTTTTTTCGTGGGTTCAGGAAATTTCATTTTATAGGTCCTTGTGTAACAGTTTTTGGGTCGGCCAGATTTGAAGAGACGCACCCATACTATAAGGTTGCCCGTCGGATGGGCCAGGAGGTTGTGAACCTTGGCTTCAGTGTGATAACGGGCGGCGGCCCGGGAATAATGGAGGCAGCCAACAGGGGCGCCAAAGAGGCCGGAGGCCATTCGGTGGGGTGCAATATAGTATTGCCAAAGGAGCAGAAGCCCAATAAATACCTGGATCGCTGGGTGAACATTGACTACTTTTTTATCAGGAAAGTATTGCTAACAAAGTATTCTTATGCCTTTGTGGTAATGCCGGGCGGATATGGAACACTCGACGAATTTTTTGAGGCCATAACCATGATACAAACCGGTAAGCTATTCCGTTTTCCAATAGTATTAATGGGCCGGGAATACCATACCGCACTGGAACAACACATTAAGAGAATGGCTGCCGAGGGCACCATCAGCCCCGGTGATGAAAGTCTTTTTTTGTTCACCGATTCAGTGGATGAAGCCATCGCGCACATCCGGAAATTTGCCATCGAGAAATTTGGCCTGAAGCAAAGAAAGATGAAGCCGATCGGCATACTGGGCGAACGATGGACGTGATGCCACGTCCACTCAGGGCTTCGCAAATAAAGCACACCGCAGGGACAGGCGCTGAATGCGCCCGCACCCCAGTTTCAACTCTGGCTGCGGTATCAAGACAATACAGGTTTGTAGCTGGCCGGCAAACGGCCAAAGCGTTCGTGGTAAGCACGTTCCAGCATCTCCTGATGTTGCGGGTGAGCAATGCTCATGAGCAGTTTTGCACGCTGCTGCATATTTTTCCCATAGAGGTTCACGATGCCATATTCTGTGGCCACGTAATGAATGTGACCGCGGGTGGTAACTACACCGGCGCCATCCTTAAGGTTAGGCACAATGCGCGAGATACCTTTGTGCGTGGTGGAGGGCATTGCAATAATGGGCTTGCCGCCCGTCATGGCCGCGCCGCGCATAAAATCCATCTGCCCGCCGATACCTGAATACTGGTAGGTGCCTATGGAGTCTGCACACACCTGGCCGGTAAGGTCTATTTCTATAGCACTGTTGATGGCCGCCACCTTTGGGTTCTGACAAATGACATTTGGGCTGTTAACGAAGGCAGAGCTAAGGCAATTGACCGAAAGGTTATTGTCAACGAAATCATATATGCGCCGCGTTCCCAATACAAATGTCGCAACAGTTTTACCGGGCAATATCTTCTTCAAAGAATTATTGACTACGCCGGCTTCTATGAGGGGCACAATGCCATCTGACATCATTTCGGTATGAACGCCGAGATCCTTCCGGTCGGTAAGTGCCTTTAAAACGGCATCCGGTATGCTGCCTATTCCCATTTGCAGCGTACTGCCGTCTTCGATGATGGAAGCGACATTTGCTGCTATCTTCCTGGTGGCCTCATCTTCCTTTAGTGAATAGTTGACCTCGAACAGCGGCGTATCTTCCCAGATGGCAGCGCTGAAGGATGATACATGTATCTGCCCTTCGCCCAGCACACGCGGCATATTGGGATTGATCTGCGCAATGATGTGGCGTGCGTTTTTTACTGCGCTGATGGTAATATCGGGGGAGGTGCCCAGCGTGCAGAAGCCGTGCTGATCGGGAGGAGATACGTGTATGAGCGCATAGTCGAGCGGCAGTATGCCATCGTCAAATAAGCGGGGGATCTCACTAAGGAATACGGGCATGTACTCACCGCGTTCAGAGTTGGCCCAATCGCGTACATTATCTGATACAAAAAGTGAGTTGAGGTAGAAGCTTTCCAGAACGCCGGGGCGATTCCATTCAATGTTACCATATAAGCTGATAGACGTAAGCTCCACGTCATGCAGCTCTCCCGCGCGGGCAAGTAGGGCATTGATGAGTTTAAGCGGCGTGGCTGCCGCACCCTGCATAAATACCCGGCTGTGGCTGGTTATGAGTTTTACTGCTTCCGCGGCTGTAACAAATGGCAATTGGTTTATTCGATTCATGGGCGCAAAAGTATTTGGGTGCATCAGACGACCCGGTGACAAAAAACACAGAGCTAAATGACCATCGTCACGGCGATGATGTTCAGCAAGTCCAAATTTTGTGAAAAATTTCCGACCATGAAAAAATTATTGTTGGTATTTGACGGAAATAATTTTTCCCAGGGCATTGTAGATTTTGCCAGGCACATTAATGCAGCTGACCCGGTATTTGCCACGGGATTGTTTTTGCCGGCTGTAGAGCATGCGGAGCTGCTGTATTCTTTCGGCGGCATACCGGCGGGGCCGATATATATGAATGAGGTGGTGCCGGGCGACCCGGAGAACGTGCGGCAGAATATTGCACGTTTTGAGCAGTTATGCAGGGACAATAATATGCAATACGCAGTTCATCAGCCCGATGTGAAGCGCATACCGGACGTTATTCGCGAGGAGACACGCTTTGCCGATGTGCTGGTGACAGATGGAACTGCCTTTGCAAGAGCGGACAAGCAGGCGCAACAGGATTATGCATCGCATATGCTACACAAGGCAGAATGCCCTGTTGTTATTGTGCCGGGTCAGTTCACTGAGCCGCAAAGCCTGGTGTTTGCCTATGACGGCAGCGAGCAATCGGTATATGCTATGAAGCAATTCAATTATTTGTTTCCTGCATATGGCGGCCTTCCCGCGCTTATTGTTCATTTTGCCCATGGCAATACGCAGCTGCCCCAGCGGGATAAAATAAAGGAACTTGCAGGTTGCTATTACAGCACCAACGTTGTTACGCAACTGGACATTCATAAAAAGGAAGATATTTCCGGTTGGCTGGCATCGAACGATGCACCGTTTTTCGTGAGCGGTTCATATGGGCGAACTCCATTATCGGAACTGGTGCACGGCAGTTTTTCGTCGGAAGTGATATCTGGCGGAAAATTCATGGCGTTCATCGCGCACAAATAGTGATGATGCAACCCGTCACGTGCGTTGATGTACCATATAGATAGCAGCATCACGTAACCGGGTAATATGGTTGTGGTAATTTATTGAATAAACAGGGGCGGGTTTATTTCATGTCCGGCGCACGCAGCGCCGGATTTTTTTTGCCCGACTGTAAACACGGCTGCCCAAGAACTGACCATAATCAGTTTTTCCTTTGAGCAACGTCATGGAGCACTAACCCCGGGGAAAATAGTTTTGCTACAATAAAAAACAGGTCATGAGCGCATTGATCGTATTGGTACTGGTCAGTTTATTAGTTGCAGGGTCGTTCCTTGGCGCTTTCATCTGGAGCGTATATACGGATCAATACAGCGACCGCGAGGGTTCGGCTATGCGGATGCTGTTTGATGACGACCTCACTAAGAATAAATCAACATCACATTAATATATAAATATGGAACCAAGTATGCCAAATGTCTCCGTTCAAACGGATAAATTTTTCTACGACAACAAGATCGTCAAATGGTTTGCCTATGCCACCATATTATGGGGCATAGTAGGCATGCTGGCGGGTCTTCTTGCCGCACTTCAGCTCGTGTTTCCCACGCTGAACATGAATATGGCGGCAACCACTTTTGGCCGCGTGAGGCCGGTACATACCAATGCCATCATTTTTGCCTTTGTGGGCAATGGCATTTTCATGGGTGTGTATTACTCACTACAACGCCTGTGTAAAGCAAGGATGTTCAGCGATGCGCTGAGCAGGCTGCATTTCTGGGGTTGGCAACTGATCATTGTGCTGGCGGCCGTCACTTTGTTGGCCGGTTATACCACCGGTAAGGAATATGCCGAGCTGGAATGGCCGATAGACATACTGATAGCGCTGGTGTGGGTGACATTTGGTATCAACATGTTTGGCACCATACTCAAAAGGCGCGAACGCCACCTGTATGTAGCTATCTGGTTCTACATAGCCACATTTGTTACAGTAGCGATGCTGCACATTGTGAACTCTATCGAGATCCCATTTTCGTGGATCAAATCTTATTCATGGTATGCAGGTGTTCAGGATGCGCTGGTGCAATGGTGGTATGGTCACAATGCGGTGGCCTTCTTCCTTACCACACCTTACCTGGGCCTCATGTATTATTTCCTGCCAAAGGCAGCCAACAGGCCGGTATATTCTTATCGTCTTTCCATTATCCACTTCTGGGCGCTGATCTTCCTGTACATCTGGGCGGGCCCGCACCACTTGCTTTATACAGCGCTTCCTGATTGGGCACAGTCGCTCGGTACAGTGTTCTCAATAATGCTTATTGCACCATCATGGGGTGGTATGCTCAATGGTCTGTTCACGCTGCGTGGCGCCTGGGACCGTGTTCGTGAAGATCCGGTTCTTAAATTCATGGTGGTTGCGGTTACCGCTTATGGTATGGCAACATTCGAAGGCCCTATGCTGAGCCTGAAGAGCGTTAATGCTATCAGCCACTTCACAGATTGGACCATTGCCCACGTGCACGTAGGTGCGCTCGGCTGGAATGGCTTCCTCACTTTCGGTATCCTGTATTATCTGATACCTAAAATATTCCGCACCAACCTGTATTCAAAGAAGCTGGCCAACCAGCACTTCTGGATCGGCACACTGGGTATTGTATTCTATGTAGTGCCTATGTACTGGGCGGGCTTTATGCAGAGCCTTGCTTGGAAGGAATTTACTCCGGAAGGCACGCTGAAATACCAATTCCTGGATACCGTTAAGCAAATGCAGCCGTTCTATGCAATGCGCGCCATTGGTGGTGTGTTCTTCCTGATAGGTGCACTGATGATGGTTTATAACCTGGTAAAGACAGTAAAATCAGGCAATGTGTTGAACGAGGAACCTGCAGAAGCAGCACCGCTGAGCAAGAATTTCGTTCCTCACGGAAGCCAGCACTGGCACAGGTGGATAGAACGCCGCCCAATGCAGATGCTTGTATTTGCGCTGATCGCAGTTGCTATCGGAGGCATAATAGAAATGGTGCCCACATTTATGGTGAAGTCGAACATACCAACCATAGCCAGTGTGAAGCCATATACACCACTTGAACTGCAGGGACGCGATATATATGTGCGTGAAGGCTGCTACCTGTGTCACAGCCAGATGGTAAGACCGTTCCGCAGTGAAGTAGTAAGGTATGGCGAGTACTCAAAGGCAGGGGAGTTTGTTTATGACCACCCATTCCAGTGGGGCAGTAAACGTACTGGTCCGGACCTGGCGAGGATAGGCGGCAAATACCCTGACAGCTGGCACTTCAATCACATGTACGAGCCATCCAGCATATCGCCTGGTACAGTGATGCCAAATTATCCGTGGCTGTTCACCAACACCATTGATACGGCAATTACAGGTGCGAAGATCAGGGCGATGATCACACTGGGTGTGCCTTATCCAAAAGACTATGACAAGATCGCCAATCAGGACCTTGTGGCACAGGCCGACAAGATAGTGAGCAGCCTGGCAGGGGATAAGATAACTGTGAAGAATGACAAGGAGATCATAGCACTGATCGCATACCTGCAGCGTGTAGGTACGGACATCAAACTGGAACACAAAGTAACCACAACTAAATAATCACTGCGATGAAATTCATACACTATCTCGAGAAGATAACGGGCGTGGGTATATTCCCCCTCTCTTCGCTGACCATTTTTTTCGTGTTCTTCGCCGCGGTTGCTTTCTGGTCCTTTAAGGCCGACAAGAAGTACATCAATGCGATGAAGCATATGCCTTTTCCAGAAAACGAAGAACAATAATCAAACTACAAAGAAAATCGTTTATGCATCTTCATAAAAAAACAATGATCCTTTCGGCTATCGGCACAATGCTGATGCCCCTGGTAAGCCTGGCTGCTGATGCGCCGGCTGCCGCCCCAGCCAAAAGCGCAAGTTCTGATATGACGCTCATGATCCTGGCCGGGCTGATCCTGACGTTACTGTTTGTCATAGGTATGCTGGCGGGTACACTGCGCCAGCTCACCCAGGCAGTAAGGGAGAAAATACGCCGCGAAAAGAATGCCGGCTCCAATATTGTAAAAACAATAGCGCTGTTAGCCGTGCTGGCTTTGTCATCGTTCCATACGATGGCTGCCGACGCAGCAGCAGGGGCTGCTGATGCCAAAGCCGCTGCGCCCGAGGTGCTGTATCTGCCGGGTGTATCGAACAGCGATTTTTACATGATAGTAGGCGTGCTGGCATTAGAGATGTTTGTCATTTTCGCCCTCACCGCCTATATGTACACATTGCTGAGGGTGATCAGAAATACACCTGAGCGCCGTGCAGAGCTGAAAGCCCTGCCGCAGAGAAACTGGTTCTGGGATAAGTTCAACAGCGCAGCGAGCGTTGAGAACGAAAAAGATGTGCTGCTTGACCATGACTATGACGGCATACACGAGCTGGACAATGCACTGCCACCATGGTGGAAGTATGGATTTTACCTCACCATCATCATCGGTATCATTTACCTGTATCGCTTCCATATCTCGCACGATGGCCTGAGCTCGAAGCAGGAATATGCTGCTGAAATGCAGAAGGGTGAAGAAGAAAAGGCAGCTTACCTGGCCAAGTCGGCTAATAATGTGGACGAGAATACGGTGACCTTACTGACCGATGCAGCAGCTATAGGCGCGGGTAAGGAGACCTTCGTTAAGAATTGTGCTCCGTGCCACGTAGCAGACGGTGGTGGTAACGTAGGCCCTAACCTTACTGATGACTACTGGCTGCATGGCGGTGGTATCAAGGATATCTTCAAGTCCATCAAGTATGGCTGGCAGGATAAGGGTATGAAGAGCTGGAAGGACGACCTTTCGCCTAAACAGATTCAGGAAGTGGCCAGCTTCATCAAGTCGCTGCATGGCACACATCCTGCTGTACCAAAGGCGCCTCAGGGAGAATTGTATATAGAAGCACAGGGAGGCAAAACAGACAGTACTGCCAAGCCTGCGGGCGGAAAGGCAGATAGTGCTGCAGCCAAGGTGGCAACAAAGTAAACACAATAACATGGAAGATCAGGGTGTGTCGGGAGAGTCGTTCAGGGACAAAGTAGCGACCATTGATAAGAAAGGGAAGAGACTATGGCTTTTCCCTCAGAAACCAGAAGGCCGGTATTATAATCGCCGGACATTGTTTACAGCTCTTTATTTAGTGGTGTTCTTTGGCATGCCGTTCGTGAAGGTGAACGGGCATCCTTTGTTCCTGCTTAATGTGCTGGGGCGGAAGTTCATATTGTTCGGACAGATATTCTGGCCGCAGGACTTCTTCATCTTTGCGCTGGGTATGATCCTGTTCATCGTGTTCATTGCGTTGTTCACGGTGGTGTTTGGCAGGGTCTTTTGCGGATGGGCGTGCCCGCAGACCGTTTTTATGGAAATGATATTCCGTAAAGTGGAATACCTGATAGACGGTAATGCAGCCCAGCAGCGTATGCTGGCGCAGGCCCCGTGGACCGGGCAAAAGATAGCTAAGCGGATAACTAAGTGGACCGTTTTCTGGCTCATGAGTTTTGTGATAGCGAATACATTCCTGGCATATGTGATAGGGGTGGATGAATTACAGAAACTTGTCTCAGAGCCTTTGTCCAGGAACCTGGGCTCGTTCATTACGCTGGTTGTGTTCACTTCGGTATTCTTCTTTGTGTACACGTGGTTGCGCGAACAGGTTTGCCTGGTAGTATGTCCGTATGGCCGTATGCAGGGTGTGCTGCTGGACCGCGATTCGATGGTGGTGGCTTATGATTATAAGCGTGGCGAGAAGAGAGGCAAGTTTCACAAGAACGAAGAGCGGACATTAGGCGATTGCATTGATTGTGCGCAATGCGTACGCGTTTGCCCTACAGGTATAGACATACGTAACGGTACCCAGTTGGAGTGTACGAACTGTACTGCATGTATAGATGCCTGCAACAGCATGATGGCGGCTGTAGGATTGGAGCCGGGCCTCATCAGGATCGCTTCAGAGAACAACATTGCAAACAAACGGCCATGGACCTTCACCCGCAGGATGAAGTCATACACCGCAGTAATGGCCATACTGATCAGTGTGCTGGCCTGGCTGCTGGCAAGCCGGTCGGATGTTGGGCTCACCGTGCTGCGCACACCCGGCCAACTGTATCAGGAGCAACCGAATAACCAGATCAGCAACCTGTATAGTTACAAAATGCTGAACAAGACTTTTGCAGATAAAGAAGTGGAACTGGTACCAGAAAACTTCAAAGGCACGATAAAGGTGATCGGAGAAACAAAGCTGGTAGTACCCAAGGACGGAATTATAGCAGGGACCATGTTTGTTTATATAGACAAATCAGAGATGACCGGCAGAAAGACAAAGATCAAAATAGATATGATGGAGAAGGGAAAGAAGATAGCGACGATCACTACCTCGTTCCTGGGCCCATTCAACTAATACTAAAAACTAAAGAACATGAAACTAACGTGGGGATGGAAGATCGGTATCTTGTATGTGGTATTTGCCGGCGGGATCGTTGCTATGGTCATTGCCAGCAATAAACAGGACGTGGACCTTGTGTCCGACGACTATTACAAGGATGAAATAGCGTACCAGAAAGTGCTGGATGCCAGCAAAAACGAAGCGCACCTGGCCGGGTCGGTGGCTGTACATGCCAATGCAGACAAGATATTCATCGATTTTCCGGGAGAGTTTGCAAACAAGGCCATATCCGGCAATGTGCATTTGTATTCGCCGGTAAGCAGCAAGTGGGACAAAACCGTGGCCATCAACGTAAGCGATGACCGTATGGACATTCCACGCGGCGGGCTGAAACCCAGCATTTATTCTGTGAAGGTAAGCTACGAGGTAGCGGGTAAGGATTATTATTACGAAACCCAGATAGATCTGAGCAAGTCATGATGACCGCGTACCTGGCAGCACTGCTGATGGGCCTTACCGGCAGCCTTCATTGCGCCGGTATGTGCGGACCTATCATGCTGTTCATGCCGTTCCACCATTTCAAGGGGGCAAAAAAAGTTGCAGGGGTATTGTTGTATCATGTTTCGCGCGTTGCGGTATATGCCGGTATGGCCGTGGTGCTTTTTTCCTTTCGCGACCTTTTTGCTCCGCGCGTACAGCAGGTCATTTCCATTACCCTTGGCAGCATTCTGTTAGTTGCCGGGATCTTGTCCTTTATTCCGGGCAATAAACGACTTCATTTAAATCTCCCCTGGTCGCAGTTTGTCACAAAACGACTGGGCCAATTCATTTCGTCGCCCGGCTTGTCGTCGATCGCATTATCGGGTATGCTTAATGGATTGTTGCCATGCGGCCTGGTGTATATGGCATTGTCGGCATCGCTGGCTATGCACACCGCAGCCCAGGCAGCGCTGTTCACTTCCGTTTTCGGACTTGGCACCATGCCGGTGCTCTTTTCCATAGTCATATTCCGCAGCAGGCTGATGACCGGCCGGGGCACAATGCTCCGCAGGCTTACACCGGTGATCGTTTTTTCGTTCGGTTGCCTGTTCCTTTTGCGCGGAATGAACCTGGGAATACCCTACCTGAGCCCCAAAGTGCAGATGTCAAACGGTCAAGTGCACGCCTGCTGCTGTCATAAAAGTAAAATTTGACATTTTTCAAACCAGACTCATAATATGAGCAGCAAACGAACCAATGTTAAACAGCGTGGAATATTACAGGATTTTGCCTTACATTTAAGCATGCCATTTACTACGCTGAATAGTGATACTTTTCATGCATTGTTCAACTATGCCAGTATTGGTATTCTCATCACCAATGCCCAGGGCGAGATCCAGATGGCCAACAGGTATATTACCGAGCAGTTTGGCTATGTGGAAGGAGAACTGATAGGAAAAAAAATTGAGGTGCTGATACCAGCCCGGTATGCGGCGAGACATGTGCATCACCGTGACGGATACGCGGCGAATCCGCATAGCCGCCCCATGGGGCTGGGCATGGAGCTTTGCGGGCTGCGCAAGGACGGAAAGGAATTTCCGGTTGAGGTAAGCCTGGGCCATTATAAAATAGGCGACGACAGCTATTCGCTGGCGTTCGTCAACGACATTACCCAAAGAAAGGAAACTGAGCAGGCCATCATACAGCTCAATGCGCACCTGGAGGAAAGAGTGAAGGAAGGGACGCAATCCCTGGCGATAACGGTGGAGCAATTAGGCAACCAGATAAAAGAAACGGAACGAAAGGATGCGGAACTGGAGCGGGTAAATACGTTCCTCAATAATATATGGAACCATGCCGGCGCCATCATCTTTGTGACCGACAGCACCGGCCTGCTGCAATTTTTTAACCCTGCTGCCGAAAAGTGGCTGGGCTATTCTGCTGCCGAGGTTGTGGGACTGATGCAGGTAACAGAGTTTCACCTGCCTGCCGAGTTGAAGCACAAAGCTCAGGAACTGTCTGAAGCGATCGGGAAGAAGGTAAAACCGGGTTTCGATGTTTTTGCCCAGGCCAGTACATCTGGTAACAATAACAACCAGGAATGGCATTACCAACGCAAAGATGGCAGCACCTTTTTTGTGTCGCTGAACATAACCCAGCTCCGGGACAACCAGAACGAGATATCGGGGTACCTGGGCATAGCAGTGGATATATCGGAAAAGAAAAAGGCAGAGACCGAATTACGGGCTGCGCTGGAGAAGGAGAAAGAGCTCAACGAACTGAAATCCCGCTTTGTTTCTATGGCTTCGCACGAGTTCAGAACGCCGCTAAGCGCAGTACTGTCGTCGGCATACCTGCTGTCGCGCTATAGCAAGACGGAGGATCAGCCGCAGCGGGAGAAGCACATACAAAGGATCGTTGCATCGGTTACTTCACTTACAGAGATACTGAACGACTTCCTTTCAGTTGGCAAGATCGAAGAAGGCAATATTGAAGCGAATTACAGGGAATACAATATTTCAGACCAGGTGCACGAGATCATTCAGGATGTGCAGCACCTGCTGAAGCGTGGCCAGGAGATCAGGTATAAGCATACCGGAGACAATGCTATGGTTTGGCTGGATGCGTCGATGATGAAGCACATCATCACCAACCTGCTGTCCAATGCCATCAAGTTCTCGGGCGAAGGTTCTGCAATTGACCTGGCTACCGAAACGCGTAATAAAAAGATAATCCTTTCCGTCCGCGACCGTGGCATCGGTATTCCGGAGGAGGATATAGACAACCTGTTCAAGCGGTTCTTCAGGTCGTCCAATGTAACCAATATACAAGGCACCGGGCTGGGTTTGCATATAGTGAGCAAATACACCGAGTTAATGAACGGCAAAATAAGTTGCGAGAGCACTTTAGGAGAAGGAACAAAATTTACTATTACTTTTATCAATAAATAACAGCCGATGAAGACGATTCTCGTAATTGAAGACAATGAGGATATAAGGGAAAACGTGGCAGAGATACTTACATTGTCCGACTACAATGTACTTACCGCTCCAAATGGTAAAGAAGGGGTGGAAGCGGCACAAAAAAATAAGCCCGACCTGATTATATGCGACATTATGATGCCGGGTATAGATGGTTATGGCGTACTGCACGTATTGCATAAAGATGCCGAGACGCAGAACATCCCGTTCATTTTCCTGACTTCGAAGAGCGAGCGAAGTGATTTTCGCGCTGCAATGGAAATGGGTGCAGACGACTACATAACCAAACCTTTTGCCGGTAACGAGTTGCTGAACGCCATAGAAAGCAGGCTGAAGAAAAATGACATCATCCGGAAGAACCTCTCTGCCGACCTGCAGGGATTCAATGAACTGCGGTCTGCAGTAACCAATAAAACACTCGAAGACCTCTCTGGCGAAAGCAACACGAATAGTTACAAAAAGCGCCAGGTCATCTATAAACAGGGAAACCACCCGCACTATCTTTTTTTCATCATCAAGGGTAAGGTAAAAACATACAAAACCCATGATGACGGTAAAGACCTGGTCATAGATCTGTTCAACGAGGGCGATTTCTTTGGCTACACATCGCTGCTGGAGAACAGTGTGTATTCAGAGACGGCTGAAGCCATAGAGGAAACTGAACTGGCACTGATCCCACGTAAGGAATTTGAGGACCTGTTGAACTCGAACCCGGCCACAGCCCGCAAACTGATCATGCTGCTGTCTAAAAACATTGTAACGAAGGAGAATCACCTGCTGGGCATCGCCTACAACACGTTGCGCAAGAAAGTTGCCGAGGCGCTGGTGAGCATGCTGAAGAAATATCACATCAACAAGAATGAGCCATTCGTTATAGATATAAGTCGCGAAGAACTGGCGACAATTGCGGGGACAGCGACCGAATCGCTTATACGCACACTTAGCGACTTTAAGGGCGAACACCTTATTGACATAAAGAGTGGTAAGATCATTATCTCGGACGAGAAGAAGCTGACACACCTTATCCGCTAAGCAGGACAGTAAACGCTACAGGTATTTATCGCCTTTGTTGCGTTTCACTTCAGCCACGTATTCCTTTATCTGCTGTTCGCGGTTGCGTTCGCAGATGAGCAGTACATCGGGCGTATCAATGACAATGAATTTTTCCAGGCCCTGCACCAGCACCAGTTTTTCGTTGGGTGCTTTTATCATGCACTCGCTGGCGTCGATCACCATCACGTTCTTGCCCAGCACGGCATTGCCCAGGTAGTCTTTGGTACTGTTCTCATAGGCGCTTTCCCATGTACCGAGGTCGCACCAGCCAAAATAGGATGGTATCACAAAAACATTGCGGGCTTTCTCCATGATGCCGTAGTCGATGGAAATATTGGTGCAATGTGGGTAAAGGCGTGTGATCGCCTCTACTTCTCCGGGCGTATTATACACGTCGGTTGCCTGCAGGAAAACCTCGTTCAGCTCGGGCATATAATGCTCCAGCGCTTCCATAATGGTTTTTACATTCCACACAAAAATGCCTGAGTTCCAGAGGAAATCTCCGCTCTTCAGGAATGTTCGGGCCAGCTCAAGAGATGGTTTTTCGGTGAACGTGCGCACGCGGTGTGCCTTATCCAGTTCCTCTTCCGTATCATATTGAATGTAGCCATAGCCGGTGTCGGGGCGGGTAGGCTTGATGCCCATGGTGAGCAGCGCCTTGTGGTGAGCCACAAAATCGAGTGCTTCGTGGGCGGTGCGCTCAAAAGCATGCTCGTCCATGATCAGGTGATCGGCGGGCGACATGATGATGTTGGCATCGGGGTTGAGCGCATACATTTTATGAGCAAAATATGCTGCACAGGGCGCAGTATTCTTTCTTGACGGCTCGCTGATGATATTGGCATCATTTACTTCAGGTATCTGCTGCTTGAGCGTAGAAATGTACTGCTCATTCACAATGAAGTAAATATTCTCCCTGGGGCAGATATGCTTGAAGCGGTTGTACGTCCATTGGATGAGTGAGCGTCCGGTACCCAAAAGGTCAAGGAACTGTTTCGGATACTGTGTTCTGCTCTCAGGCCAGAAGCGGCTGCCGATACCCCCGGCCATAATGGCCACGTAATTATTCTGAATACTCATTCGCTATAGAAAGGATGCGGGCAAAAAAGGCTTTGCCGTAATGGTGTAAAAATAGTAAAAAGCCATATCATTCAACAAAACGGGCCAGACGTATGTCTGGCCCGGTAATATTAATATTATGTTAGGTTACTCCGCTTCAGCAACAACTTCTTTTACCTCGGGTATCATCCGCTTCATCATGGCCTCTATGCCCGATTTGAGGGTGATCATAGAAGAAGGGCAGCCGCTGCAAGACCCCTGCAGCATCAGTGTTACCGTACCTTCGTCAAAACCGCGGAAGCTGATGGCGCCGCCATCCATTTCCACGGCTGGTTTCACATAGTTTTCCAGCAACTCCTTGATGCGTACCACAACGTCGGTATCGCTGTCGCTTACCAGGTTATTGGCTACTTTGGTAACCACCAGTTCTTCGTTCACCACCATCTTGCCTTCTTCCAGGTATTGCTTCAGGAAGTCGCGAACGGATGGGATGACATCGTCCCAATTGGTTTCGGGCGTTTTGGTGAGGGTAACAAAGTTGCTGGCTATGAAAACACTCCTGATGAAAGGGAATGCAAACAGTTCTTTTGCGAGAGGCGAAGGGGTTGCGCTGGCCTCGTCCGGGAAATCGATGCTTTTACCTGGATAAAGAAGTTTGTTGGCTACAAACTTCATGGTTTCCGGGTTGGGCGTCATCTCCGTATATATGCTCACAATGGTATTTCCGGTCTTCAACATGTTCGGTAAATATTTAACGCAAAAATACTCAAATAACGGTTAAGGTCCGATTAATATTGGCAATAAGGCTATTTTAACACTTCACCGCCACGGCTCAACAATTCGCCGACTTATCCCCGTATTTGACCGAAATACAATTTCGGATATGTAAGCAGGCGTATTAGATTTGCGTCATAATTCAAAAATTTATGAACCGACCGCTACTTATATCATCATTTTTTGCATTGCTTTTTGTTTCCTGCATAGCCGGTGCACAGGTAAAGATCAGCGGCACTGTGATGGACACACACGGCAAGCGGGTGACAGGCGCCAGTGTTTACCTGGACAACACCATTGATGGCGCCACCACAGACAGCATGGGCACCTTCAGCTTTACCACGACGGAAAAAGGTAACCAGACGCTTGTGGCTACAGAAAAAGACCACCAAACCATGGGCATACCCCTGGTGCTGGTGCATGATACAAGCGGCATAGTAATGACCATGGCCATGAGTACCATGCGCAACCTGGACGCAGTGACCATAACAGCAGGCTCTTTTGCATCCAGCGACCGCACCAAGACCGTACTTAACCCGATAGATATTGTGACCACAGCCGGATCTAACGGCGACATTGTACAGGCCATGGAGAAAATGCCCGGCACGCAACAGACCGGCACGGATAACGGCCTGTTTGTGCGCGGTGGCGACGCCAGCGAGGCGGCCATACTGGTGGACGGAGTAGTGGTGCAGAATGCGTTCTTCAGCGGAGGCCCGGGTGTGGCTACTCGCAGCCGGTTCAATCCTTTCCAGTACCAGGGAGTTTCTTTCAGCAGCGGAGGGTATAGCGCCCGTTACGGGCAGGCACTTTCAGGTTTGCTGGAGCTCACATCGACAGACATGCCGGACAAGAGCAATATGAACGTGGGCATCAATTTTGCCGGGGTGTATGCTTCCGGTACCAAAAAGTGGAAAAAGAGTGCGCTGGACGTGGGCGGCAGTTACAATAATCTGGCGCCGTTCTATGGCATCGCCTCTACCAATTTCAACTTTTATAAAGTGCCGGTCGGCGCCAATGGCAATGCACGTTATATATGGACGCCCGACAAAACCAGCATGTTCAAGGCGAACTTTGCCGTCAATTATAATGAAAGTGGTGTGCGCATACCCAATCCTTATGCAGGGCTGCCGGATTCCCTGAATACCTTTCACATTTACGACGACAGCATAGACTTTGTGACGAAAGACCTGAACTACTTCAGCAACGTGTCTTACAAAAAGACATGGAAGAACAAATATGTGCTGTACACAGCGGCTTCATACAGTTTAGACAGGACCAACAATTCATTTAATGGTTACCCGTTGAAGGCAGACGAACACCGGGCGCAATATCGCATTGAAGGCAAGGAATTTGTGACCAGTGCCCTGACGGCAATTGTGGGCGGCGAGGTGCAAAGTTTTGGCGTTGATAAACATACGGGTCAGGACTCCTTCGCTTATGCGCAAAACTTTATTGAGACCCAGTTGGCCGGTTTTGCAGAGGCAGAATGGACGCCATTCTACTGGCTATCAGTAAAGCCGGGCCTGCGTTTTGAACATAGCGCACTGCTGAATAAGAACGATATTGCACCCCGTTTCTCAATGGCCATTCGCACCGGCAACCATAGCCAGATATCGCTGGCCACCGGCATTTTTTACCAGGACCCTGCCTACCTGTACCTGGAGGCGAAAACAGACCCTGCACACCCCACTCATATATTGGGCGACAGCCTGAACCTGCAATCGGCTGTGCATTATATAGCCAACTGGCAGTGGAGCAAAAGCGACCGCACGTTCCGCGTGGAGGCTTATTACAAGAGTTACCAGAACCTGGTGCGCGAGTATGACAGCGTTTATGACCCCAACAAGTATCGCAGCATATACGGCAATGTGCCCATCAATAACAGCGGATACGGCTATGCGCAGGGCCTTGAGCTATTCTGGTGGGATAAAAAGAGCGTGAAGAACGGGCAGTACTGGATCACGTACAGCTATGTGGACACCCGCAGGTTGTATAGCAACTTCCCGCCCTATACAGGCACGCCATTCCTGTCGACCCCAACGTTTATTGCCAAAAACACGCTGAACGTGGTGGCGAAATATTTTGTGGATAAGATACATACCAATTTCAGCGCTACCTATAGCTACTCGAGCGGCTTTCCTTATTTTAATCCGCTGAATAGTGATCCCTTGTCAAAAAGCCAGTTCCTGAGCCAGACGACGCCTTCCATCAACAATACATCGCTGATGGTGGCCTACCTCCACTCGTTCGGGCGCTGGTTCAGCGTGTTCTACCTTAGTGTTGACAACGTGCTGAATACGCACAATGTATATGGATACAGGTATGCCTATGACGCTAAAGGCCAGGCTATTGCCGGCTCGCAAACGCCTATAGTACCCGCATTGTACCGGACTGTTTTTCTCGGCGCCAATTTCTCACTCACACAATTCAGTAAAGACGAACTTTAATTAAAACAACAAACCACAATAAACAATGAAACAACTCATGCTTGCGGGCGCACTGTCGCTCTCTGTGCTCACTGCCTCGGCGCAGCAGGATTTTAAGACGCCCCTGAAAGCTACCTGGGACGCATTTGACACCTCGAAGACGCCGGAGGCACAGGCGCCATTGGCCAACAAACTGATACTGATAGCCAAAAAGTGGGATAATGAATGGGCGACACATTACTATGTGACCCTCAGTAAGATCATCATATCGTATGGCGAAAAAGACGAAGCCAAACACGATGCTATACTGGACGATGCCGAAAAGGAACTGGAAACAACCGTAAGCCTGCTGGGTAAGCCGAATGACGAGACCTGGGTGCTGGCGGCTATGATCGCCAATTCGCGCATGTCGATAAACCCCATGCAGCGGTGGCAGAAATATGGCAAGATCTTCAGCGACGACCTGGAAAATGCCAAAGAGATCAACCCGGAAAACCCGAGGATGTACTATATGAAGGCCATTTCGGTATTCTTTACGCCTAAGAACTATGGCGGAGGCAAAAAGAATGCGCAGCCCTACTTTGAAAAAGCGGAAGGCTTTTATGCCAAAGAAGATGGGAAAGATATAACCAAACCATATTGGGGAAAAGACCACAACGGGCAATTTCTTGCTGAGTGCAAGAAAGAGGACAAGGAATAAACCATGTGCCTGATAGTTAGCGTTATGCGCTAAAATGATGTAGCATGGCACGATAGTTTAATACAGAACGGGGAAAGTAATTCGAAATTTCCCATCCGGATATCCTCATTTTATTTCCTGCCTCAGGGGCTGGTGCGAAAAGGCGCCAGCCCCTGTTTTTTTGTTCATCACGTAGCTTTAAATCCTTGTAAATTTAAAGTTTATCTTTAAATATTTTAAAGCTCAAATTTAAATTTGCAAATATTTTTGAATAGGACAAAAGAACTTTGTATAGAATGAACGGTATAAAATTTTAAAGACTGTCTTTAAAATATTTAAAGTTTACCTTTAAATTTGCAAAATGAAAACGATCAGGCGCCTCGCTATAAAAAAGCTGGAGGACAATATGAGGGTGAGTCCTGTGGTCTTCCTGAATGGCGCAAGGCAATGCGGCAAAAGCACCCTTGTGCGCAGTATAATGGATGAGATAGGGGCCTTAACATATGTAACCTTTGACAGGCCTACACAAATGGCTGCGGCAATAGCCGCACCCGAAGCATTTGTGGAAGCGAAAGATGGCTGCATGATCATTGATGAAGTGCAGATGGTGCCGCAGATATTCCCTGCCTTAAAGGTGGCTGTGGACGAAATGCGCATAAAGAACAAAGCAAAGGCCAATGGCCGCTACCTGCTTACCGGGTCGGCAAACATACTGGCATTGCCCAGAATATCAGACCCGCTGGTGGGCAGGATGAACGTGCTGTCGCTTTACCCATACAGTACTGCCGAGGTCACCGGCGGTAAAGGCGACTGCATAGAGCGCCTTTGGCAGCTGGACATGAAGGTAAAAACCAGAAATAAGATCAGCATAACGGATGCCATAAAAGTTGCGACGTTCCCGGAAATATCCGGCAAGAGCAAAAAGGAAGTAAATATGTGGTTTGACGGCTACCTGACCACACTTTTGCAACGCGACGTGCGCATGCTGGCAGAACTGGAGAAAGTAGCCATATTGCCACACCTATTGCGTTTACTGGCTACAAGGGCCGGCAACCTGCTCAATGATTCTGAAATAGCCCGCGATGCCGGGCTGAACTCGGTGACCGGCAAGTTTTACAGGAACATACTGAAAATGATGTTCCTGAATGCGGATGTGCCGCCGTGGCACAGAAACACAGGCAAGCGGCTGGTGCGGTCGGCGAAAGGTTATTTGCTGGATACCCTGATGCTGTGCTACTTGCTGGACCAGGACGTTGACGAACTGCAAAAAAGCAAGCCGGAGCTATTTGGGCACGTGCTGGAAAATTACATAGCGACCGAACTGATCAAACAAATATCATTCGGAGATACCCGTTCGCAACTTTTCCACTTCAGGACCAGCGATGGAAAAGAAGTGGATTTTGTGCTGGAGTGCCCGGACGGAACCATTTTCGGGATAGAAGTAAAGAAAACAGAATCGCTGAACATGCACGACTTTACCGGGCTGAAGCTACTGGAAACGCTAGTGGGCAAAGATTTTATTGGCGGGGTGGTTTTTTACGCAGGCAAAGAGGTAGTGCCATTCGGCAAGAACCTGTGGGCATTGCCTTTTCATTTTTTGTGGCAATAGACGTGCAGGCTATGCCTTATCGCTGTTCCTCCAACGCTGGTCCATCGTCAAAGTCAAACAGGTCGTCCAAGATGCGAACGGCAAAACGGGTTTCGGGGAAATACTCTTCCAGGTGACGAAGTTGCGGCTGCATATCTATATATCGAACCCAGAACTGGTATTCCCAATACGTAAGTTTGTCGGAATCGTTAACGTACCCATGGTCAACAGATACGGCTTTAATTGACATTTCGGCTTCGCCTTTATTCTGGTCATATCTCCAATCCTCCAGCAGGGTATGACAGCGCAGGTCGGCATAGTTGATGTCATGGGCAATGACCATAGTGACAGGTTCCCCGTTGTACACGGTATCTATACTGTCTGGCGGACTGATAACCGATTCTATATCTTCCGGGCTTATGGTATTGGAAGTGCCAAAAGACTCTTTAAGCGCCCAGGCACTTAGCTGCCCACGTTTTACTGCGTTTGTAAGTTCAGATGAAAGATGCATCTCCGGATCAAAAGTTATGGTATCCCGCGGCAGGTCGAAGCAGAAATGTTTCTTTGCAGTATTTTTCCAGGTTCGGGAGGTATAGTTGAAACCTGAGTCGTAATACATACGGTCGGTGTCATCAACCACATCGAATACAGGCATCATGTAGTTGTGTAAAAAGCTATCAGCCCAGTCTTTAAGGCAGGATCTTTTTAGCAAAGTCGTTACATCCTGCTGTTTTATCCAAAAGGGGTCGGTGGATATGATGTCATCAGGCCCGCGCTTGTAGGAAGGGCTTAATGCTATGGTCTCTATCTTTAGTTTACCGATCTCCGGGTCGAACGTCCAGTTTTCTAGTACATCATACTCAGTTATTGAATCTCGGTGAAAGGTCCGCTCGCGGGTGATCACTCCTGTCTTCACTCCGTTCGAATCGAGCACCGGGATGGTGTCGACCCCGGGAGTTACTATCTGGTCTAAATCGGACCTTGTCATTGTCTGCAAACCGGTATAATAAGCATTCATTTTACCAGCCTGCATCTCATCAAGCGCTGCGATGGCCAGTTTTGACGCTTTTTCCGGGCTACCGAGCCTGATACCTCTGATGATCAATTTGTGCCATACTGGCTTATGGTCTTGCGCCCGGCAGATATGACCGAACAGCAGTATGAGGGCAACGGATATATATTTCATGTGGTAAAGATATAATTGCGACGGGAGATGACCTGTATTGCAATTCTGAGCCCAGCATCAAAATTGGCAAACTAACAAAACCGCGAAATGGAGCACGGATGGATATATTTTACCTACTAATAATGCTTCAAATGTAGGCGTCTTATAAAATTTGTTGTATTTTTCTCGACTATTAGGCTTTTCGCATTATTGCAATTCATATGCATGGTGCGCAGCCTGGCTATTTAAGAAAAAGGTTTATGATCACACCTACCAGATTGCGGGCATTAGCAAAGTGCCTCGCTGTGGCGCCTGCTATATTGTTGCTGTCGCAAGACGTGAACGCGCAGGAACCGGATACATCGGTTTTAAATGCCGCCATGAAGAAGTATGCCGGCGATAATTCGGTGATCCTTAACTATCACCAGCAACTGGTGATCAGGTACGAGGACGGCGAGTTGCAGGCGAGCACCACTATTACAAAAGAGCGTTTGCTTACAGGCGAGCTGTCTCCGTCGATGGATCACTACGATGATGTGCTGGACGGTTATTTTGATGAGATAACCAACCTGGATGCGGTGGCATACATACCGCAAAAGCAGGGCGGTTTCAGGCAGGTACATAAGTATTCGATTTTTTCGGGCGCAGTTGGCGAGGGGCTTTCAGATTCACGCAGCCTCATAACCTCGTTCACCGGCCTCACAAAGGGGTCTTTCATTCGTTTCACTGCAAGCCAGGACCATCCGGACCTGACGGCGATACCCATTTACTTCCCGACATCCAACTACCCGGTAGTGCATGCGGATTATGAGGTGGTAGCACCTAAGTATGTGGATGTACATTTTGTGGAAAAGGGCCTGAACATGTCGGCATTCAAGCAGACCCGGGAGGAAAAGAACGGCAATTACATTTACCATTTTACCGCAGACAACCTGCCTGCCTATCACGATTTTGATCATGTGCCATCTGCGCTGTATTATGAGCCGCATGTTATCACTTATATCGCTGCCTACCGTTTGCCGGGTGTCAGTAAGGATTCGGTTTTGCTGAGTGATGCCGATCACCTGTACAAAAGTCAGTACAAGTACGTCGGCAACATCAATGTGAAGCAGGATACCATGCTGCAGCGCATTGTGCGCGATGTAACTGAAGGCGACAAAACACAGCGCCAGAAGGCAGAGCACATCTACCAGTGGGTGCAGAAGAACGTGCATTATATAGCATTTGAAAGCGGGCTTGGCGCGTGGATACCCCGCGAAGCCGATACGGTATGCAAGAAAATGTATGGCGATTGTAAAGACATGGCCAGCCTGCTGATGCAGATGTGCCGTATGGCCGGGATCGATGCGCACTTTACCTGGATAGGCACCGCAGAGCGGCCATACACGTATGAAGAAACACCGGTTCCCATCGCATCCAATCACATGATATGCGCGCTGAAACTGGACGGCGAATGGATGTTCATAGATGGCACCCACTTTAACCTGCCATTTGGCGGCAACCGCGATGACATACAAGGCAAGGAGGCAATGATAGCCATTGACAAAGACCACTATAAGATAGTGACCATACCCACTATGGCCGCCGACAAAAGTGTGACCACAGACAGCACCGTGCTGCACCTGGCCGAGAACAATTACAGCGACCTGGAAGGTACATTCATGCAGCGCTATACCGGCTACCCGGCCTGGAACCTGGGCTATGTGATGGATTACACCGCACAGCAAAAGGATGAGAAGGACAAGGTAGTGCGCAGTCTGACCATGAGGGGTAACGATAAATATCAGCTCAGCAATTACGATATGAACATCAGCGACAAAGGCAACCGCGATGTGACGATCTCCGGTAAATTCACGGTAAGCGATTATGTGCACCACATAGGCAAAGATTATGTAGTGAACATGAACCTGCTGCGCCACATGGAAAACGACCATATAGACACTACCGACAGGCAGGTGGCATGGTATAACCGCTACAAGGGTAAAGCCCGCGAAGTAGTGGTGCTGGAACTACCTAAGAACTTTAAAGTTACCTACCTGCCGAAAACCAAAGAGGGCAAGCTGAACGACTTGTGGAGCTACAAAATAGCTTACAAGGCAGAAGGCAACAGGGTGATAGAAACGAAGGAATTTACCATGAATACCATGGAAGTGGACAAACGCTACTTTACCGAACACAATAACCTGATTGCTGCACTGGACAAGGAATACAAGGAATCAGTAGTGCTAACCGCCAAATAAAGATACTCAATGAAAAAGCTACTATATATGCTGACGCTGGCCACCACATCGATGGTGTTGCCGGCAAGCGCACAAAATGCTGACCGTGACATCAAGATAGACTGGGACCCGCATCCCATGATGCACCCGGTGCCGCCACAATACCAGAATGAGCATGCCATAGTGCTGCTGCAAAAGGAAGTGCGCAACTATGAATTTGAAGGCAGGAACACCACCATGTACAGCACCGTGCACCGCATAGTGAAGGTGCTGGACCGTGCCGGGGTGGAAAGTTTTAACCAGGTTTACCTGCCGGTGCACCTGGGGCAGAGCCGCATAGACTCGGTGAAGGCACGCGTGATATTGCCGGATGGCACCACACGCGATGTGAAGTATGAGATGGTGCACCTGACGGGCGGCGGCGGATTGTTCTTTGCACTGGACGGTGTTGCGCCAAATGCCGAAATAGAGCTGCTTGTAAAGTATAAATACATAGCCAATTATTTTGAAAGCATCCGCTTTCAGGGGCAATACCCGGTGCTGGCCACCTACTTTGAGCTGAACTACCCTAAAGAATACACGTTCAATACGAAGGGCTACCACGGGTTTCCGTCTGGAGAAGAGCATATGTATGAAGGACACAAACAAGTGTGCATCCGCCAGGATGATATTCCGGCCCTGAAAAAGCAGCCTTACAGTTTTTATGACCTGTATTGCATGCGCCTTGAATATGGTATAGACCATTTTACACAACGCGGCGGCTACCAGGCCGGCGATGCGTGGACCTGGAATACGCTGGCGCACGATGAGTATGAAGATCATTATCACTTCAGCGAAGCAGATAAAAAAGCTACCCAAACTTTCCTGACATCGATAGGTGTGAAAGGCGGTGAGACCGAGGGCGAGAAGATAAAACTGATCGAAGACGGCATCAAAACGAACATAGTTGAGTATTGGGAGCTGTCTGGCAGGGACGCGCGCAACCTGGATACAGTGATCGCTAAGAAATCAGCATCTGAAGAAGGCGTCATCCGGCTGTTCTGTGCCTGCTTTACCATGGCAGGGGTAGAACATGAACTCGGCGCGACCAGCGACCGTACGGAGCACCAGATGGATGTGAGCTTTGTGAATTTTGCACCCATGGACAAATACGTTTTCTATTTCCCTAACAGCGGCAAGTATATGGCTCCGTCAGAACCTTACTACCGCTATCCGGAAATACCCTGGGAAATGCTCAACAACAAGGGTGTGTTCATAAAAACAGATCCTGAGAAGGACTTTACGCTGGGTTCGGCAGTAACCGAAGCACAAGCAGACATCCGCACAATAGATCCGGGAGTGAACCTGAAAAAAGATGAATTGAACGTGAATGTGGTGCTGGACAAAGACATGAACGGCACTATGGACCTGAACTACACATTTACCGGATACAGTGCATCGGACAAACGCACCAACCTGGCCCAGGCAAATGAAAAGAAACGCAAGGAACTGATACAGGAAATGATCGGCTTTAATGTGGACAAGAAGCCTGAACTGCTGGAAAAATATGATGTGCAGAACGAAAGCTTCAGTGATGTGTATAAGCACAAGCCACTGGTAGTAACGGCGGTGGTGCACAACCCTGACCTGGTGGAGAATGCCGGCAGCAAGTATCTGCTGATGGCCGGTAAGCTTTTGGGCGACCAGAACGGTCTTTACACAAAGGAAGCGCGCATATTGCCTATAGATCTGAACTATCCGCAGTACGAGGTAAGGACCATCACGATCAATATTCCTGAAGGCTATAAAGTGACCAACCCGGAAGTGCTCCGTGTACACTCCGAGCACAACGACCGGGACAATGGAAACACGACGGCTTACTTTAACAGCGATTACAAGATCGAAGACGGTAAAATAATAGTTACAGTAACAGAGGCCTACACGCGCCTGCACTATTCAGTGATGGAGTATGACAGGTTCAGGCAGGTGATCAATGCCGCTGCCGACTTCAGCAAGGTAGCCCTGGTGCTGGAACAGGACAAAAAAGCACATGCGAAGAAAAAGATAGCTCCTGCAAAGTCGGCCAAGTCGACCAAGACGGTAGCTAAAAAATAGTGAATACGAACATTTCAATACATAAAGGGCGCTTCGGCGCCCTTTATTTTTGTAAAGGATTAATTTCCTGTCAGGTGTCATTCCCATACCAAACAAAAGAGGTAATTTTAGCCATTAAATCAATTTGAATATTGGCCTGGAAAGGCCGGTTATAGTTTCATGCGAGTAAGGTTCATTCTTTCTTTAGTACTTATTGCATTTATTACACTGAGCGCAGTAGCACAGGGCGGCTCCGACATCATGCAACCGCGCATTCTGTTTGTGCTCGACAGGTCATCGAGCATGGTGCAGCCGTGGGCCGGAGGCAATGAAAAGTCGAAAATTGCCGACATGATCATTGAGCGGTTGATGGACAGCGTGATGGAGGTAAATGACCAGGTAGAGTTCTCACTGCGCGTATTTGGCCATCAGCATACTGTCCAGGAAAATGATTGCACCGACACCAAAAACGAGGTGCCGTTCAGCAAGGCCAACCGCACACGCATTCAATACAGGCTGGAGGACATCAGCCCGCTTGGTGTGACCGCAATTGCCTACACCCTGCAGCAAGCTGCAGAGAATGATATTGTGGACGAGGCGCACAATGCTTACAGCATCATACTGATAACAGACGGAGGTGAAAGCTGCGGCGGCAATATTTGCGACGTAATGGAACGGTTGCTGAAGAAGAAGATCTTTTTTAAGCCGTATATACTGAGCCTGGAGGCCGACCCACAGTTGCGTAAGGACTATGCCTGTATGGGCAATTACCTGGAGGTGACCAGCAAGGGAGACATAACGGCGGCAGTGAATACGATAGTGGATGCATACAAGCCCATGCTGAACCTGACGCGCAGCGAGTATAAGCATATACAAACCATAGCAGCCAGTGCACCCAGTGTTACAAAGGTCAATTATCCGCCTATAAAGCTGGATACATCGGCTATGCACGTGGACAAGAACCCGGTGCCAAAGCATGATACCGTAGCTGCAGTGCCGGCCAAGCAATCGCATATAAAAGTGAACGAAGTTGAGGAGCGCCCTAAAATACCCGTGCTGAAGAAGGTGCGTATGGCTCGTGCTGAAAAAATGTTTATTGCCTTCAAAGCGAAGCGCACCGATGAGCAGGAAGTGCCGGTGAACCTGGTGGCGATCGATGTGTCGCATGAACTGCCCCGGCCTGCAATTGAAAAGATGCCCACCGTGCAGGACTCGCGCCTGCATAAGCAAACTGTGGCAGCGCCGGTGTTCACGCAGGCAACTGAACACAACGTAACGCTGACGCCAAGCGAAGTAAAAGTGCCTGTGAAACGCGAGACGCCACAGCTCACAAAATTGCGGCGGACCCGGATGAGGACCTACAACCACATTTTTATGGTGGAGGAGGGCAATGTGCCTTTGCTGAAACTGACACTCACCCCCGTAGTAATAAAAACGCCTGAGGCCAAAACAACCACCACTACAGTGAAGACGCCACCGCCACCGGCAGTGCCGAAGCGTCCGCGAAATACCGCAGATTACACAGTGTTGCCCGAGGAAGGAAAAGAGTACAAGGAATCGCAATTACAGGTTTTTCTTACGGACGGGAAGGGAAAATTCTTTCACGGTACCCCCGTTGTTACATTGATCGACCAGGCCACAGGCAAGGAGTACACACACTTCTACCGTACAGTTGATCCGAATGGAGATCCTGACCCGCAAAAGAACATACCTGCCGGAAAATACTTTCTCACAATAGCCGGCCGGGACGACCTGTATGCAGAAGTGGAAATGCTGCCTAAGAAGAATATTATGGTGTATGTGATCGTGAAAAAATACACCTTGTTCTTTGAGTACGAGGGCAATAAGGATCGGCCCATGAAGGAATTTACGGCAACCGTTACCCAGCGTAATGTGGTGAATGGAAAGGTGGTGGAGCAGAAGTGCACTGAGAAGAAAGAGTATGAGCCGGGTAACTATCACATAGTGGTGCATACCCTGCCCGAAACGGTTGTATATAAAGACCTGGAGAGCGACTATGCCGGGGGCACCAAAATTCCGGAACCGGGCTATGCTAAGTTCACTAACCAGTCGCCATCACGATATGTTGTTTTGTATCACGAAGACGGCGATCGTTTTGTGTCGTTCTACAAACTGGACCTGACGGCGCCCGCCGCGCAGCACCTGATGATACAGCCCGGCAAATACCAGGCGCACTACCAGGGCAGCACAGCCGGCTACTCTTCTACTGAAAAAGTGGCGCTGTTCACAGTAACCAGCAACCAGGACACAGAAGTAATATTAAAATAAGCACATGGCGATCACAATAAGATTTGTTGGCGCCGATGCGCCGGAATATCAGAAAGTGTGGCAATTGCGGGAAGATGTTTTGCGCAAGCCGCTGGGCATGTCACTCAAGAACGAAGACCTGAGCGCCGATGCGAACGACACGATAGTGATAGCAGAAGTAGACGGGCACGTGATCGGATGCCTGATGCTGCACGATGTTGGCGATCCGCATATTAAATTCAGGCAAATGGCTGTTGCCGATGTATGGCAGTCGAAAGGTATTGGCCGCAAGCTGATAGAAGCCGGCGAGGATCGGGCGCGACGAAACGGATATACCGGCGTGCGCCTGCATGCGCGTATGGTAGTAGCCGGATTTTATGAGAAACTGGGATACAAGCCGGTTGGTGATATTTTCACAGAAGTGGGCATACCCCATGTGCTGATGGTTCGCGATCTGTGAACATCGACTGCTAAAACTTAACTGTGTACTGGTAAAAGCCGTTTCCCTTGCGCGCATAGAACACCAGCCTGTGGCTGGTGAAATAAGACTGATCACCGAATATCTTATCAATACCCGCGAGATCTTCGTAAACTTTGTTGTTGATGTCCAGCAAATATTTGCCGGGGCCATCGTTAACTATGACGAAGAATCCATTAGCTGAAATATCTCCCGCAACAATGTTTCCTTTTCTGGGTAACTCCAGGCGGTCGTATTCCGGGTTGATGAGTGGCAGCGGGCGGGAAATGGTATTGTTGTAAGCAATATAGCAGCGATCGGTAATGTTGAATCCCGAGAAAAATTCCATTCCGTCGGTGTGTGTCTCGGGCAATGCGCTTGCTGCGTCCCACTCAAAAAAACGCTTTCTGGATGCGGGTGCACAAAGCAGGCTATCATTGTGAAAGAGGTAAACCGAATCGCGGGTGGAATAGTAATACAGCGACGACCCATCGGCCCCGATCTGGAGACATTGCGCATGAGCAGCCCCGTTTTTGAAATAGGGCATTTTTTTCTCCCGGCCATTAACGTTGCGGTAGGTATGCTCCAGTCCAAAAGTATCGGGGCGAGAACCGTAAAAAGCATAACCGTTTTCCCTGTTATAGAAAATATAGCCCGTCCGCGTATAGTTGTGGTGGCTTACCGTGCCGTTCATATTGATGTACAGGCCATCCTGATTATTCTGGTTATAGCTGAACAGGAAATTGTCTGCGTCTTTGGGTTCAACGGTCAGCAATTCGTCAGGCTGATAATTCATGACGCCATTGTCGTCCTCCACCCAGCTATGCGATTCATGGATGTCGTTAAATAGTTTTCCGTTTACCAGTACATAACACTGAGAGTCTGCGCAGCCCCGGTAATACCAGGCGCCGTTGTTCCAAAGGTCTCCACCGCTCACTGCGCCAAAAGGGCCATAGTTTCTGGCAGGCGTGTGGATGGTGAACTTTCCATCTTTTTGCTTTACGTAGGTATAGAATTGCTTATTGTTAAGGGCAAAATCTGTTATTGGTGCTGATGCGCTGTCCAGCAGGGTCCCATCCAGGTAAAGATTGTAGCTTCCCTTTTGCAGTATGCAATACATGGCATGGCCGTTATCGCTGAACACGCACCACCACTTTTGCATCAGGGAATCGGCCTCGTTCACCATTTTGTTATTGATATAAAGCCGGCTGGTGCTACCCGTGCACAGTTCTATGGCCAGGTTGTCGCGGCCATATTCCATTACTTGCCGCACCTTGCCGGCAAACGGGCCATAAAGGCGGGTGCTCAATTTGTTTTTGTAATAGACCCTTGACATAGACGTGTCTGAAAAAAAAGCATCGGCGACCAGTGCGCGATAGGGAGTAGTAGCTATGGCCTGGCTCCAGCGAACCGGGTTGTATTTTTTCTCTTTGGTGATCAGTGAAAATTGCGAGCCATCCTGCTTTATCGGTGTCTCAAAATAAAAGTGCCCGGAACTGTCGAACGCTGCACGAAATGCCTTGATCATTAAAGAGTCGCCCTCATCGCGCACTATCAGTTGTTCTTCCACCTGGCAAACCGCCTTGTAAGGAAAAACGACCGCTGATACTGCAGCAAGCACAAAAGCCAGAATTCTCATAGCGTTAAAAGTAGGGAATTATCGGTCTGCTGGCCGCGTTTTGCCGGCCCGACAACACGAGAATAGCAAATCTTTAAACAAATCTTTACATATAAAAAATGCAACGGTATGTTAATCGTCGCATTTATATAATGTTGATTACTAAAGTTATTAGTGTCCCGGAGGTGGTGTATTGTCTGGCGCAGCACCATGATCCCAGGATGGGTGGTAGCTCTTCTGGTATTCCTCCCATGGCTGGTGCTTGAAGGCATTATCGCCAAAATAGGAAAGGATGACCTCTGCTTGCTTTACATCCAGATATCCGGGTATTGGCTGCGGGTTCTGAAAATTTTCCATCATCAACACACTCGTAGGGTAAGAAAGCTTTCCCTTCAGCAACTCAAGCGCCAGCGTGTTCACCTTGTATTGAGGATTGTAAAAATATTTCTTGCCCTGGAAATTGATGGTATCCTGGCGCTCGGCGTCCAGGCGCATACAGTAAAAATTATTGTTCAGGTAGCGCACCAGGTCGGGGTTATGAAAGGTGGAAGCCTCCATTTTCTTGCACCATCCGCACCATCCTGTGTATACATCAATATATACTTTGCGGGGGCTCTGTGCCATTTTAGCCTGCAGCTCGTTTATGTCCAGCCATTTTATTTCAGTCGCTTCGGGGGCGGCTGCCGGCACGGGCTCCTTCTTCACTTTTTTATAGCTCATCATGGCAGGCGCCAGCAGCACTAAGGCTATCGCAGCAAATAATACACGCTTCATTACTCAAGCAGTTTTTGGAAAAACGAATTTACAATTAATCCATGTAGTTTTGTTTGGCTTTAGGCAAATATTATGAGAAAGATAGCGGTGGCCATCACAGGTGCCAGTGGTTCTATTTACGCAAAAGTGCTGCTGCAGAAATTGCAGCAGCTTGGCGACCAGGTGGCAGAGATAGGTGTGATCTGGAGCGATAATGCCCGCACGGTGTGGGAGTATGAGCTGGGAGACAGCGACCATACCGCATTGCCGTTCAAAACGTGGGATAAGAACGACTTTATGGCCCCCATCGCATCGGGCAGCTCATCTTACAGTGCGCTCATCATTTGCCCGTGCAGTATGGGTACTGTAGGCCGTATAGCGGCTGGTATCAGCAACGACCTTATTACACGCGCGGCAGATGTGATGCTCAAAGAGCGCCGGAAACTGGTGTGCGTGGTGCGCGAAACACCCTATAACCTGGTGCACCTGAGGAATATGACCGCCATCACAGAAGCGGGCGGCATCATCTGCCCCGCTACACCATCATTCTATAGCAAGCCGGCCACGCCCGAGGAAATTGCCTGGACGGTGGTGCAGCGCGCGCTGTCGTTGGCAGGCTTAGAGCCGGGGGGCTATAAATGGGGCGAATAGCCATTTTTATCGTGTCTGCAACAAAGTAAGCCGTATATTGTAGTTATGAATTATGCACAGTCGCTGGAGCGCCTCAGGAACATCATGGACGAACTCAGGGAAGAATGCCCCTGGGACCGGAAGCAGACCATTCATACCCTGCGCCCGCAATCGGTGGAGGAGATATATGAACTGAGTGACGCCATCGTTAACGAAGACTGGAAGGGTATCAAAGAAGAGCTGGGCGATATGCTGCTGCACATTGTGTTTTATAGCAAGATAGGTGCTGAGCAAAAGCAATTCACACTGGATGATGTAATAGAAGGCGTATGCAATAAGCTGGTGAACCGGCATCCGCATATATACAGCAATGTAAAGGTGGAAGACGAGGAGAACGTGCGGCAGAACTGGGAGAAGATAAAACAGAGTGAGGGCAAGAAGTCGGTACTTAGCGGCATACCCCCATCTATGCCAGCGCTCATAAAGGCGCTGCGCCTGCAGGAAAAAACGAAGACAGTGGGTTTTGAATGGGATAATACCGGGCAGGTGAAGGCAAAGGTAGATGAGGAAGTGGAAGAGCTGTATGAAGCAGTTGCCAGCGGTGACCCCGATAAAATGGAAGATGAATTTGGCGACGTGCTGTTTGCGTTGGTCAATTATGCCCGTTTTATAAAAGTTGACCCGGAGCTGGCGCTGGAGCGGACCAACAAAAAATTCATCCGCCGCTTTCAGGCCATCGAACAAATGGCCGCTGCTGAAGGCAGATCGCTGCACGACATGACGCTGGCAGAAATGGATGATCTGTGGAATAAAGTCAAAGCCATGGAATAGATATGTTCAGGCGGTATCCATACCCGGCATGGCTGGTGCTCAGTATCATACTATGGAGCATCAATATCCTGCATTTTCATGCGCACAGGCAGGAGATGCTGCCGGAAAAAATGGCCGATGCAATAAACACCGACCTGGCGCGGCGTATAGACGCATTCGATGATCTGCTGAAAAATAGTACCCTCTTCACACGCGCATTCGGCGATTCGCTTACCGAAAAGGAAGAGGCGCAGCTTACCGCACTGCCATTCAATGTTTATGGTTTCAGGGATAGTGCCCTCGTATTCTGGAACAGCAACACCGTATTGGCATCTGCTGCAGATACCCTCTCAGATGCACCTGCCATCCGCAGCAACGAAAAGGGCATTTTTATCCGCAAGTGTGTGCACCTTCCCGGCGCCAACGAAAAGATCGTTGTGCTCTTTCCAGTTTATATTTCCTACCCGCTCGAAAATAAATACCTCCATTCGCACTTTGCTGCATCCGACAACATTCCGGTCAAGGCGCAGGTAACACAGCGCAGGCTGAGCCAGGGAGATGATGCGCTCGTTGTTCATGGTAACACGGTAGCGTATATCCATTTATCGCCCGGCGACATACAACGGTGGACGCCCGATCCGTTGCTGCTGCTCATGCTGCTCATCGCATTGATCACATCTGTGTCCTGGGCGCAGCATATGGCCGTACATTTGGCGAAAGTGCGTTCGCCACTCACCGGCTTCCTGTTCATAGCGGGCACAATAGCGGTATGCAAGCTGCTGCTCTACAGGTTCGGCCTGCCCTTCAACCTCGATACTAATCAGTTCTTCTCACCGTCCCTGTTCGCGTCCAGCCTCTACCTGTCTTCGCTGGGCGATCTGTTCATCGATATATCCGGCCTGCTGTGGTTGCTGTTGTTTGTTGCACGGCACACCGACTACAGGTCGTACTTCCGCATATTACAAAGTCCTGCTGCGCGCATGGTGATCGGGGTGTTGCTGCAGGTACTGTTCATCGGCTACATATTTCTCTATATTTCCATAGTGCACAGCCTGGTGCTCGACTCGAACATATCCTACGATGTGACGCATTTCTATTCCATCAGCATGTTCACGGTGATGGGCCTGTCTGCCATCGTTGCGCTTACCTGCTTGTCTGTTGCCATGGCCTATTTCTTCAACATACAGTTCTCGATACTGATCGGGAAACGGGGCTTCAAATATGTGCTGATGGCTGTAGTGGGTGCAGTTTATGTGATGGTCTCAGGTGGTGGTACCAATTTGCTCAACTGGTATGTGCTGGCTGTAATGCTGCTGTTCGTCATACTGCTGGATATCAGGCAGCTCGCATTGGTAAGTAATGTATTTGAGCCGCACATGGTTGTCTGGGCCATACTGATCTGTCTGTGCAGCACGGGCCTGGTGCATTATTTCAACCAGATGAAGGAACGGCTCACCCGCCTTTCGTTTGTTGAGCAACACTTGTCGCCGCACCGCGATGATGAAACCGAATTGTCATTCGACAAAACAGCGAAGAACATAGAAAAGGACAAGCAATTGAAATCGTTCTTTTACAAGCCGGTCGGCACTTCGCGTAAGGCAATAGACCAGCACATAGAATCTGAATACCTTACCGGTTCCATCAACAAGTACGATGTGAAGCTGTTCCTTTTCGATGCCACACACAACCCGCTTTTCAATAAGGACACTACCGATTTTAACACACTGGTGAATGAAAAGTCGGAGTCTGCAATTACCAGTTCGCCATACCTTTTTTATAAAGAGTCCATCCTGGATCGCCACTATTATCTATCCTACATACCGGTGTATGCTGATACAGTGAATAATGTTGTGGGGTACGTGATCCTTGACCTGGATCTGAAAAAGGCATCCGAGACGGTATATCCCGAATTGTTGCAGCCGGCAACCAACAAATCGCTGGAAGAGTACAGTGAATACGCCTATGCGGTTTACATCAATGGTAAGCTGGTCACCCAGACCAATGATTTTCCGTTTCCGGTCACACTTCGCTACGATACCCTGCATGAGCAGCAATATGTATTCAACAAAGAGCAGGGCATAGCAGAGCTGTATTATAAAATAGCCGACAAGCGCACCGTGGTCGTAGTGCATTACCACAACGAGCTGATAGAGACGTTCACACTTTTCTCTTACCTTTTTGGCATACAGGTGGTGCTTGCATTTCTCATTTTCCTGTACCAGTTATACCTGTCCTATCTTTCACATCAGTTCCTGGGGAGTAAGTTCATCCGGTTCACCCTGCGGCGACGGCTGCACTTCTCTATGCTGCTGGTGGTGCTGGTGTCCTTCTCGGTAATGGGCTTTGTTACTATCAGGTTCTTTACTTCCGAGTACCGCGATACCAATGACAATAAATTACAGTCGGCGCTGCAGGTGGCCAAGCAATCGGTGCAGGACTACCTGGCGCAAAAAAATGCGTTCGACCACGACTTCATTTTCGACAGCGTGAGCCGCTCTACTCCGTTCAAGTATTTTATCACTAACCTTGCCAACAGCCAGAAGATAGATATCAATATTTATGACGATCAGGGCACGCTCTTTGCCACATCTCAGGAAGATATTTACGACAAGGGGCTCATATCCCGTAAAATGCGCCCCGATGCATATTTTCAGCTCAACACATTGGGCCGGTCGCTGGTGATACAAACAGAAAAGGTGGCCAAGCTCGCTTACAATTCCGCCTATCAGCCGCTGCGCGATGAGCATGGAGTAACGCTGGGTTATATCAATGTTCCGTTCTTTACCTCTGAGCGCGATCTGAATTTCCAGATATCCAATATCGTCATCACGCTCATTAACCTGTACGCATTCATCTTCCTTATCTCCAGCTTCTTCACACTTGCTGTGACCCGGTGGATCACGCGGACGTTCAACCTCATCATCCGTCAGTTCGATAAGCTGAACCTGGAACGAAACGAGCGCATAGAATGGCCTTATGACGATGAGATAGGGCGGCTGGTAACAGAGTACAACAAAATGGTGAAGAAGGTGGAGGAGAATGCCGTGCGCCTGGCACAGAGCGAACGCGAGACGGCATGGCGCGAAATGGCCCGCCAGGTAGCGCACGAGATCAAGAACCCGCTGACGCCCATGAAGCTGAACATACAGTATCTGCAGCAGGCTATGAAGGGCGACAACCCCAACATCAAGCAGCTTACCGAACGGGTATCATCGTCCATCATCGAGCAGATCGACAACCTGTCTTACATAGCTTCGGAGTTCTCCAATTTTGCCAAGATGCCGGAAGCGAGGCCCGAAGAAATAGAAGTAGGAGAGCTGTTGAAAACCGCGCTTGAACTATACACTAACCGCGAACTGCTGGATGTGGAAGTATCGTTGCCCGACGAGAAAGTGATGGTCGTGTCCGACCGCAGCCAGTTGCTACGCGTATTCACGAATATTCTTGAAAATGCAGCGCAGGCCATTCCCGAAGGCAGGGCGGGTCATATCAGCGTATCATTACAGCAAGAGGAGGTGGCCGTGCTGATAGCGGTTGCCGATAATGGAACCGGCATTGATGAACAGGTGGCACGCCGCATTTTTCAGCCCTATTTCACCACCAAATCATCGGGCACCGGCCTTGGCCTGGCTATGACGCGCAAGATCATAGAATTCTGGAAAGGCGAAATATGGTTTGAGACCACAGAGTGTGAGGGCACTGTGTTTTTTGTGAGGCTGCCACGGCTGACTAACTAAAATTTCGGACAAACCGTTTTTCTCAGCACGCCGTTCTTATCATAAAAGTTTCCGCCGATGAAGATCGAGACCTCAGCGCCGCCGCGCAGGTTGCTGGCTGCCTTAAGCGTAGAGACATTCACATCGTAGCTAACACCTATAGCGCTGTTCTTATACTTCATCTTTACTACCGGTATGATGGCATCCTGGTAGCGGTAAAGCAGGCCGCAGGTAAGTGAATAGAGCGGATTGGTGGTGAGCGTCGTCTCCTGCCAGGTGAACAATGCGCCACCTATGATCTCAGTATAAGTGCCCTGCTGGGCATAGTTCACCTGCATCTGCGTGGTCACATTACGGTTGATGTCGAAGGCTATGGCGCCGTTGGCGTTCAGGCGGATGTTTTCGGTGACGCTCTGGCTCGCAGACGGGTTGTAGGAGAACCGCGGCTGGGTGAAGTGGTAACCGGAAACGCCCATGATGTACGTGACATTATTGTTAGGCCCGCCAGTGGTATTATAATTCACGCCTGCACCAAGGTCCCACATCGTCATTTTGTTGGAGGTGATATTCTCCATCGAAGGGTTGTTGGGATCGAATGCACCAAACTGGAACTGGTTGTCGAAAGTGGCCTTGCTGGGGTCGAAGCTATACTGCACATAGCCGCCGGTGATACCCATGGAGAAGTAGCTGCTGCGTTCCGGATTCACCGATTTGCTGTAGTTGATGGCCGGGTAAAAGGCTACTATGCTCTGGTCAACACTGCCGGCGCGGTCTGCGTAACCCAGCAATCCAAGACTCAGGTAATCTTCCGATGTCTTGTTGACCGGGAACCGCATTTCAGCATCTCCCAGTCCTGTTACATAAGGGTGGCTGATGCTGCTCCACTGGCTGCGATAATATCCGCCGAACTTATAGTCGTTGGTGAATATCCCTGTGAGCGCAGGGTTCCGGAGTATGGAGGTTTCGTAGAATTGCGAAAAGTGTATATCGGCCTGCGCACTGGCCAGCAGCGGAGCGAGCGCAGTACATGCAGCCAGCAGGGTCTTCTTCATGTTCATCTTCTTCATAGCGCGAGGTTTACCGGATGATCGTTACATCTCCCTTAATGTTTATCGGTTGGCCATTGGTACAAACTGCATCCAGCATCCACACATATACATCAGGCCGCGGGCTGCTTCCGTTAAATGAACCATCCCAGCCATTGCTTGCATCGTTCAGGTTAATGTTGTTCCGCTCGAACAGTAATTCGCCCCAGCGGTTATAGATACGGAATGTGTGCACAATGCTGACACCGGCGCCACGTGGGTAGAACACATCGTTCTGTCCGTCTCCGTTCGGTGTGAACGAGTTCGGCATGAATACCTGGCTGTCGTCGCAGTGGATGAAGATAGTGACCGTATCCGATGCTTTGCAGCCGTGCTCGGTGGTCACCACAACGGTATAGGAAGTAGTAGCACCCATGCTGGCGATCGGGTTGTCGCAGGTATCGCAGTTCAGGTTCATGCCCGGCGACCACAGGTAGCGCTGTATCAGCGTGCCGGTGGCTTGCAGTTGTGCGGTTTGCCCGGCCAGCAGGCTTTGGTCCGGTCCGGCATCTACTGTTGGCAGCGGGAATACAACTACGGTCACGTAGTTGGTATCGGGGATGCAACCTGCCAGTTGTGCTATGGCCATGTACTGTGTGGTCACAGAAGGTGTCGCTATCGGGTCGGGGATGGAACTGCTGGTGAGGCCTGTTCCCGGTACCCAGGTATATTTTGTGCCACCTGTATCGAACAGCGGCACAGCCAGCCCCTGGCACACAGCCGTATCGCCCCATGCTCCGCTGATCGTGTTTGTGCGAAGTGATACACGCACAGTATCAGTGTTCACGCAGCCGTTGGCATCGGTGCCTGTAACAGTATAAGTGGTTATAATAGTTGGAGTGGCTTGTGTGGTAGTGCAGGCGGTGCAGCTAAGTGTTGCGGGTGGCGCCCAGGTATAGGTCACTGCACCATAGCCGGTGAGCGAGGCCGGGTCGCCCACGCACACCGTTGTGTCCGGACTTGTGGTGACGACCGGCGGTGGGTTGACAACCACATTCTCCGTGATGGAAGATGTACATCCCCATCCGTCCATAATGGTGATCGATACAGGGAACGAACCCACTGTGCCAAAATAGTATGATGGCGACGCGATCGTATCGGAAGTTCCATCAGGCATGATCCAGTGCCAGGAATCTATGGTGGAGAAATAGCTGGTCGATGTATCATCAAAGCTCACATTGCTGTTCACGCAAACGGGGTGCGGGTTGGTTGTAAAGCCCCTGGTCACACCGTCAACGCGGATGGTATCAGTACCCAGGCTCGAATTCTGGCAGCCGGTATTATCGCTGAGGATGAGTTTAGGAACATACTTTCCGGGCGACGTGTAGGTATGTACTGAAGAGTCCAGGCTTGATGCTGCGCTGGTAGTGCCATCCGCATAGTCCCAGATAATATTCGGCACATTGGTGATGTCCGCACTGAAGTGCACGGTCAGCGGAGCGCAGCCAGAATCCGGTGTGTAATTGAAGCCCCCTGCATAACCATACAGATTTGCAGTTCCGTGGGCTGTGTCCTTACAACCATATGCATTAGTGGCCACCAGGGTAATGGTGTACAGTCCGGCAGTTGTGTACAGATCGCCTGGTGATACGGATACGGATGTGCCGCCATCGCCAAAGTTCCAGGCATATGAACTTGCACCCGTGCTGGTGTTGAAGAAATGCACGGACAACGGAGGACAAATGGAGAACGAGTCGTCCATATAGAAGGACGCATGCGGTTTAGTAACGTTGATATAACCCGCATAAGTAGCCGTGTCTGTGCATCCATGCGCGTCCCATACCACCAGTTTCACGGTATAAGATCCCACTGCGCCATAGCTATGGGTAGGCGACGTTGCCGAGGTGGTGTCGCCGTCTCCGAATATCCAGAAAGAATTGACGATGCCTGTGGTTGTATTGTTGAAGATCACATTCGCGCCAATGCACGGATGTGTAGTACTTGCCGTGAATGTGGCACTCGGGTGCCATGCCGATATCACATTCGGTCGCGATAGGGTATCCTTACACCCTATGTTATCCGTGACTATCTCCTCTACCGTAAACGATCCGGCGGTGGTGTAAGTATGTGTAACCGGAGTGGTGGTCGAGGTCGTAGTGCCTCCATCACCAAATGACCAGTAGTAGCTGGTGACGAAGGCTCCGGGCACGTCGGTGCTCAGATCGGTGAATGTGCCGTGCAATGGCGCACAGCCGATAGGGGGCGAGACGGTGAACGTGTCTATCGGTTTGCCCACAATGACATAGTTATTCCTGTTCAGTGTATCCGAGCAGCCATTCTGATCCCTGATGATCAGCCTCACGGTGTCCAGTCCCCGGTTGTTGAATATGTAATAGAAGCCGGCTGCTGTGTCATTATCTTTGATCGCGCCATTAATATACCACCAGTATTCACTTGCAGTTCCTCCGGTGACAGTTGGCCAGAAGTGCACCGTGTCACTCGGGCATATGGCTGTGTCGCTGGCGTGCATGACGGGTACCGGGGGCACCAGGTTAAGAACTGCGGTTATCGTATCGCGGCAGCCGCTGTGCGCATTGTAGGTCGTCAGCGTAACCGTGTAGATAGTTTCAGCAGCATAGGTATGTGTAGGGCTGTCAAGTGTTGATGTATAGCCATCGCCAAAGAACCACTCGTGCGTGTCGTCGCCCCACGATGCATCGTGGAAGGTTACCTTGGTGTATGGCTGGCAATCGAAATGGATATTCATATTGGCCATTGGCGAATCGACGATGATCGTGTCTGCAAAGGTGAAAGTGGGGCCAGGGCAGCCATGGTAGGTGCCAAATACGGTTACAATAAAGTAGCCCGGATGCGTGAACATATGAGACACAATGTTGTTAGAGTCAACCGTTGTTGACCCGTCGCCAAAATCCCAGGTGTACACATCAACAGGCCCTGAAACCACAGTGGCTGTGAACAGAACCGGATGGTGGTAGCATATATGCATAGGCGCTGCCGTTGCCGTTATGGTTGGCGGGGTGCCCACGGCTATTATGGTCGTGTCGGACTTGCTGCAGCCATTGGCTGTAGCAATTGAGCATATTATTGTGTACACGCCCGTTGCGGTATAAGTATGTATAGGCGCGGATGAAGTGGACGTGGCACCATCGCCAAACGTCCACGAATAAGACGTGATAGGCGAAGGATACGGATCGCCGAACTGATCCTGGACAACGATATGGAAATCTACTGTAAGCGGCACACAGCCATGCGTAGGCGTATCGTCAAAATGGATGTTCATTGCAAAAATGGTATCCACCTTGATGATCGTGTCTTTACAGCCGTTAGCATCGGTGATCACCATCTTCACCGAATCAATTCCGGGCACAGCATAGGTGTGCGATGAACTGGTGCCTGACGATCCGTCTCCGTAATACCAGGTCACGCTTGTTGCACTCGTAGCTGCGCTGAAAGTTTCTGTAGCCGGTGGTGGGCAAGGTATTGATGGGCTTACCGTAAAAGAGCCGGTTGGTTGCGGAAGTATGGTGATGGAATGCGTGATGGTATCGTAGCAATATCCGTCAAACACAATAAGCGTTATGTTGTACGTGCCCGGTGCACTGTAGGCGTGCACACCACTGTCGGCTGAAGAAGTGCCGCCATCACCATAACTCCACGAACTGCTGATATGTGGTGTGCTGGTGTTGTGAAAAATTACCGGGCTGAAAGCGCAGGCTGTTGATGGATATGTGAAAGAAGCAGCCAGGTGGCCTACATAAATGTAGTTTGACCGCACCACGCTGTCCACGCAGCCATTGGCATCGGTTACGTGCAGCACCACGGTATAACTGCCGCTGGACGAGTAGGTATGTGTAGGATCATCCAGGGCAGAGGAGCCGCCGTCGCCAAATGTCCATGAATAAGTATAGGGAGCTGCGCCGGTAACGGTGCTTGAAAATGTAGCGATGCCCGGTGAATGGCAGAAGTAGGATGGCAGCGCCGAGAAGCTGGCCACTGGCGGATCGAATATGTGTACATATGCGCCCAGCGTAAGGCTGCTGGTGCAGCCCTGGCTGTTCGTGACCACAAGCGTCACATTATAATAGCCGGGTGTAGTATAAACATGCGTGGCAGATGCGCCGGAGCCACTGAAGCCATCACCAAAATTCCATATGTAAGTAACAGTGCCAGGTACACCGGGGTCGGAAGTGCTGGTGAATGTGACTGACGAACCGGGGCAAACAGAAGTATCTGTTGCGGTAAAGCTTACTGTAGGCGATGGGTACACCGTGATCACCAGGGTTTGAGTAGAACTGGAGGAACCCGATGATGCGGTCAGTGTAACGGTATAAGTGCCTGCGGTCAGGTAACTGCCCGATGGATCGGTGAGGGTAGTGGTCGTACCATTACCCAGGTCCCACGAATAATCTGTGGCGCCCGACGAAGTATTGGTAAAGTGCACCACAAGGGGGGCGCATCCGGAGGTGTAATCGGCGGTGAATCCTGCGGTGAGTGCCCTGGCGTAATTGCCGATGAGAACAAGGCAAAAAAACAGCAAGGCTTTTCGGGTAAAATTGGCCATATATGCAAATAATGTTTAAGGCGTCAATCGAATATTAAAGATAATAATTTTTTGTTAAAAAGACGCCTTTTAACTGCATTATAGTTTGGTTTAACTGCCAGATAACCGCAATTGTCACTGGAAGTTAATAATAGGACCGACGGTAATGACGTTAAGGCCGGGCTACCGGCATTTTGTAGATGGGAACGGTGGAGCAGGGTTCGCCATACATCAGCGACTTTACTACCGGGCGGAGCCGGTAAGTAACGGCCACATAGGCAGCATCGGGAATAGGCGTGTCGCCACAGCCTTTTATCACCACGCGCTTGCCTTCATATTCAGCCGGGTCAATGGTACTGATGTTGCGGGAAATGGTATCGTTTATCAGTGTTTCGGGTGAGCCGAAGAACACAGAACGGGCAATTTGCTGCAGGTAGGAGGCCGCCAGCATATATGCCCAAACCGGTATGATCGCATCTGCAGAGCAAAAAAGTGCAACATCTTTATCGGAATACTGACTCCAGTCGTGTGTGGTGAGCGCCTGCCGGTAATCCTTTTCTCTCAATATCATCTCACGGAAAAGGAATGGCTTCAGATCAAATGCAGCTAAGGCATCCGGCGCGGGCAAATAATTCACCAGGTCCAGGGTAATGATGCCGCTTTCGGCTACTTTGTTGACGAACTGATCCATTTACAGCACAAAGGTACGTTATTGCCGGGTGCAGCGGTTATTGATGCTGGTAATAGCATCATTGTATCCTAATAAGTTTCGTACTGGATATCGTAGTTCATGGTGCTTACCACAGCGCCAACTGAATCCGTGATCGATGCAGCAGTCTTAACAATGCGGCTGTTGGCATCAAACACATAGGTCACATTGGTGGTCTCTGTGCCTGCCTTGATGCGCATGATCAGGTTACGCTCAGAAAAGAAATTGAATCCGTACCTCGGGAATGACTGCAGTTGCAGAAAGTCGCCGGGGCGGTCATACATGTCCTTGCTGTTGTAATATTCGTAGGTCGTGTTCACGACCGAGCCGCCGGTTGCGGTTGATTGCAGGTAATTGCCATCATACGAAGTGAACAACGATACAGCGCCAGAGCTATAAGTAACGCGGGAAAGCAGGTTGTTCAGGTATTCGTAAGAAGTAGCGCCGCCGGGCATGAAGGTGGTGGTGATGTAACCATTCAAGTCTGTCCGGAATGAGTCAACCTCGATCTCTGTGTAGTTCATATCACGGATCGTGTCGTAAATGGTATTGCCCGTATAGGTGAGGTACGAAATAGTATTCCTGATCGCCTGGTTATTGGAGGAATAAATGATCTGCGAAACACGGCCGTAATCGTCGTAAATGAAACGATAGTTCTGATAGAAATACGTGTCGAGCGCAGGAGGCGTAGTAGTGCTCACTTCGGTAAAAGCCGATATCCGGTAGTTGCTGGGATAAGGGTGCAACGGGTTACTTTTTTTGCAGGATGCGAATATGGTGACCGACAACAGTACCAGCACCGCATACCGGAGTATAGGACTATTCATATAAATAGTAATTTTTATGTAGCGATTTCAAAAGTAATAAATACTTAGGAAAAAAAGTAATGTCCATCGCTTAGCGGATCGTATCTGTGAAATCTATCAGCAATTGGGCCACCTGAGCAATGTTTTGCAGCGACAACGTATTGGCCTTGTCATAGATATCGTGGTAATAGCCCTTGCCGCCGTCGGAATACAGAAAGAACGACGATACCCCATCTTCAGTGAAAAAATAGTGATCGCTATTGGCTGCACGGCCCCGGCTTTTCACATCGGGCAGGTAATGTTTTTCCTTATTGATCTGCTGCAAAGTGGCAAATTGCTCGGGAAATTCGGTCGCGTTCACAACGGTAACCCCATCTGTGGCGTCGCCCATGATATCCAGGTTGGTAAGGAATTTTATGCGGCCGTCCAGCACTACCTGGTGGCCAACATAATATTTTGAGCCCAGCAGGCCTGCCTCTTCGCCGCTGAATGCAATGAACAGCATGGAATAGTGCTGTGGGTGCGCGGCAAAGTAAGTGGCCAGGTATAGCAGCATGGCTGTGCCGCTGGCATTGTCGCTGGCGCCGGGAAACATGGCATCGCTGCCCATCATGCCCAGGTGGTCATAGTGTGCAGTAAAAGCCACAAAGCTGTCCTGCACCTCGCCCGGAACGTAGCCGATAATATTATCGCACGTGTATGATGGCTGCAGGTCGGCATGCAGATGCACGGTGACTGTTCCGCTGTCAGTGGTCATCTTTTCTTCCTTCACATAGAATACGGTAGCTTCATTCTGGTCGCGCGCCACATCCCAGGTAAGTTTCTTTTTTTCAGGGATGATGTAGTAGCCCCGGGGCAGCGAACCGGCGAGTCCGTTCTTGCGGATGTCGAGGAATTTTATGGCTGAGTCCAGATTTTTCAGGTAATAGATGCCTTTCCGTGCGCTGAACGTAGTCTGCATTTTTTCCCAGGCATCGTTGCTGGCCACCGTGGTCATGTCGATGGTTACCAGCGGCATATTATCCTTGAAGCAGCTGGAGTCTGCCGCGTCAACAATATAATCGGCTCCGGCTTGCAGCGTATCTCCGTTGATCACCAGCAGCATCTGGTCCGGGAATGTATTTACCGGGAAACTATAAGGCTGCGTATAGTTTTTTTTGCGGCCGGGTTTCTGAAGCCCTATCTCGCTAAAACGCTGTTGCAGGTATGCAGAGGCAATGCCCACGCCGTTTTTCACATATCCACGGCCATGCATGGCGGTGTCAGTCAGCGCGTCAATTTCGTGATGCAGAAAGGTGTTGCAGGCAGCATCATCCTGTGCCCGGCACACGCCCGCCGTTATGCAAGCAATAAGAAACAACAAATATTTGCGGTTCATCGATGTGTGAATTTACTATTTCCATGATTTGTATGGGGCGATTTACAAAAAATTTATAGCTTCGTTCTGCTCACTCGCCTATGTATCGCACTCTTTATTTTACAACAATATTGTTCCTGGCCACAGCTTGCTGGCACCCGGGCTTCGCCCAGCAAAAACAGGCGCCGCCCGAGCCACCCGCAGAAGACAAACCAACCAATGTAAAAGTTATTGAGGAATATAAGGACGGAAAAGGCAATGCTGTCCGCGTTATCCAGTACGATCAGCACCATATGCGTATTACGGAGACGGTCATTGTGCCCATAGTGCCGAAGGTTGTGCTGAACCGCCCCATCAACCCGGATACCGTCAATAAGGATTCGGTGTGGGTGATGGTGGAGAAATCGAAGTACATAGTGGATCTGTATTATGGTCACCGGAAGATACGCGCATATAAAGCGGTATTCGGCCCCCGACCTATGGAAAATAAATGCGTGGAGGGAGACAGGTGCACACCCGAAGGCTGGTTTCACATCAAGGCAAAAAATCCGGCATCCAAGTATGATAAGTTCATGCTGCTCGATTATCCCAACGATTCTGCAATAGCCCGCTTCAATGATCTGAAGCAAAAAGGTTCTGTACCGAAGAATGCCCGTATGGGTGGAGATGTGGGCATACACGGCATCTGGCCAGGCGGCGACGATATGATAGAACTGGGTGTAGGCTGGACGGACGGTTGCGTAGCCCTTCGCAACAAAGACATCGAAGAACTCTACAAGTTCATTAAGGTGGGAACTAAGGTGTGCATCAAGCGATAGTACTTACTTCCCCTCAACGACTTCCTTCATATCTGTCTTGTAAAATTTGCAGGCAGTTTTCAGCCCGCAATTTTCACATTTGGGCCTGCGTGCAACACATGTGTAGCGGCCATGCAATATCAGCCAGTGATGCGCAATAGGCAGCAATTCTTCCGGAATATTAGCCACTAATTGTTCTTCTGCCTGCAGTGGTGTTTTGGCGTTGGTGGTCAGCCCTATCCTTGCCGAAACCCGGAATACATGGGTATCTACCGCCATGCCCGGTTTCCCGAATACCACAGATACGATCACATTAGCGGTCTTTCTGCCCACGCCGGGTAGCTCTGTAAGCTGCTCAATGGTATCCGGCACTTCGCCTTTATACTTATCCATCAGCATCCGGGCCATGCCGATCAGGTGGCGTGTTTTGTTGTTGGCAAAGCTGATGCTGCGGATATAGGGCTCTACATCGTCAAACTCAGCTTTAGCGAGCTTTTGAGGAGTCGGGAATTTTTTGAACAGGTCGGGTGTCACCATATTCACCCGCTTGTCCGTGCATTGTGCCGACAGTATCACTGCTACCAGCAGCTCATATGGATCACCGTAATTGAGCTCCGTTTCTGCTTCTGGTACATTTTTCCGGAACCACTCCAGCACATAGGCGTATCTCTCTTTTCTGGTCATGGCAGCAGGGGGGCAATTTACAGATCAAAAGTTGTCTGCCGGGCTAACGAAGATCTGCTCACCTTTCTTAGGTGGGACGGCAGCAGCGATCAGGGAACAAACAGCACCAACAATAGGCCACACAATTACAGCGCCGCCAATGGCAAACAGATTCCAGTATTTCCGGGTGATATCCAGTGCCATGTTGATGCTGTCTTCCGTCATGCGTGGGTCTGTTGCCATTTTCTGTCGCGTCATCTCGATCGTCTTTTCTTTAAGCTCGGGAAAGGCGATAATGGTGACAACGGACCACGCAACCATAAAAACTGCAACGATAAGAGACGCTTTGAAACAACTTGCAAATACATTGCCGTAAGTAACAAACCCATTGTTTGCTTTTGAATAGGCGTTTGCATTAAGTATGAGCCCCACGAGTACCGGCGCCATTGACAGCCATCCGACCACCCGGTATTTTAATCCTATCTCAGTGATCATCATAATTAATGAGAGCACGATCATTACCAGACTGGTAATAATGCCCCATGTGAGATGTGTCTGTTTCTTTTCCATGTTGATGTATTTGAGAACTAAAGATACAATTATTGATGGCTTATTGGCAATACCGGTAGCCAACGAGTGAAATGTTATTTGAGTATCAGCAGAAACGTTCCGCCAACAATCAGTAGTGCGCCAACTCCTTCCTGCCACGTAAGCTTTTCGTGGAGGAATGCAACGGAAATGATGATGGCCAGCGCCACGCTCAGCTTATCTATCGGGGCTACTTTCGATACTTCGCCCAATTGCAGCGCCCGGAAATAGAAGAGCCACGACAGCCCGGTGGCGCAGCCTGAAAGGATAAGGAAGGTCCAGTTTTGCTTAGTAAGCAGCGGCACTTTATTGGTCATGCCTTTAGCAATGACAATACCCCAGGCAATGCACAAAATAATAACAGTGCGTATGGCGGTAGCCAGGTCGGAATCCACGCCCTTGATGCCCACTTTAGCAAACACTGCAACAAGCGCTGCAAAAACTGCCGATAACAAAGCATATATCCACCACATCATTCAAATATCAAAATCCAGAAAACAAATTCCAAAGCTCATGTTGCCGCATAGGCGGGTAAAAAAAACAAGCCCCGTTGCAAAACGGGGCCCGAACTATTTTCAATTACATATACTTTACCTCATCAGGCAGGTCGTAGAAAGTTGGGTGCCTGTATACCTTGTCGTTTGCCGGTTCATACAGTGAATCGCTCTGGCCGGGGTCCGAGGCATGGATGAATTTGCTTTCCACCACCCAGATGCTTACCCCTTCCATGCGCCGGGTATATACATCGCGGGCATTTTCAATGGCCATTTCGGCGTCTGCAGCATGCAGGCTGCCGGCATGTTTATGATCCAGGCCTGCCTTGCTGCGGATGAACACTTCCCACAAAGGCCATTCTGTTTTATTGGTTGCTTTATTATCTGACATTTCGGTTCTTTTTTGTTGCTGACACTTACGCTGCTTTCACTTCGTTTGCTTTACGCGCGTTCCTTTTTTCAGTGTGGGCCATGGCAGCATCGCGCACCCACTGGCCGTTTTCCCACGCCTTTTTGCGGGTTTCCAGGCGCTGCTTGTTGCAAGGACCATTGCCCTTTACCACGTTTTTGAATTCTGCCCAGTTAGGTGTGCCAAAATCATAGTGGCCGCGTTCTTCATTCCACTTCAATTCGCTATCCGGAATGGTCAGCCCCAGTATACGGGCTTGCTCTACGGTAACATCCACAAATTTCTGGCGGAGTTCGTCGTTTGTAAAGCGCTTGATGCGCCAGCGAACACTCATTTCTGTATTCGGACTTTCAGCATCGGGCGGACCAAACATCATCAGTGATGGCCACCACCAGCGGTTCAGTGCATCCTGCGCCATTTTGCGCTGCACTTCGGTGCCTTTCGACAAGGTGAGCATGATCTCATACCCCTGGCGCTGGTGAAAGCTTTCTTCCTTGCATACGCGCACCATAGCGCGCGCGTAAGGCCCGTATGAGGTACGGCACAGCGGCACCTGGTTCATGATAGCGGCGCCATCCACCAGCCAGCCAATAGCACCCATATCCGCCCAGGTAAGGGTTGGATAGTTGAATATGGAAGAATATTTGGCCTTGCCTGAGTGTAATTGATCATACATCTCATCCCTGCTGATGCCTAAGGTTTCTGCTGCGCTATAAAGGTAAAGGCCATGGCCGGCCTCGTCCTGCACCTTGGCCAGCAATACCGCTTTGCGGCGCAGGCTTGGGGCGCGGGTTATCCAGTTGCCCTCCGGCAACATACCCACTATCTCGCTGTGCGCGTGCTGCGATATCTGCCTGATGAGCGTCTTGCGATAATCATCCGGCATCCAATCGCGCGGTTCTATGGCGATGTCGTCGTCTATCTTTTTGTCAAAATGCTCCTGGAACGAGTGAAGAGTCATAAAACTTCGTTTTTTGAAGAGTGACAAATGTACGTCAAAAACGCTGTCGGGGCAGTGCACATATAGCTATATTATCAAAAACAATAATGGTCAGGCTTCGCCGAACCTGACACCCTCGTATATATCGGCGAGCGCTATGGAAACATTAAGCGAGGGCAATTCAAGCGATGCGGTGAGATCGCTGTCTTCCTTCAGTTGCCAGTGGCCTCCGGCATTGATAGCCCAGGCTTCTGCCTTGACCGAAAGAGAATCAATAATAATGAATTCCCTCAGGCTGGGGATCTGCCGGTAGAGCATAAATTTTTCACCCCGGTCATAGCTCCTGTTAGACTCAGACAGCACCTCAAACAGAACTGTGGGGTTGAGCGCATTGAGCTGGTCGTTATTCAGGAACTGTGGCTCACCGCAAAACACGGAGACATCCGGGTAGGTATATAAGCCGTTCAACTCAACATATATCCGCAGGTCGCTGTTGTAGGGCTTGCAACCGATGCCGGATAGTTTGCTGCGAAGCTGGAAATGAAGATTATCCGTGATTTGAACATGCGGGAATTTGGCTCCCGCCATATTAAAGATTTCGCCCCTGTAGTATTCGTGTTTTTCCGTTGAAGCATTCTCCATTTCCAGATACTCTTCAACAGTAAAAAAACGCTTTCCATAGGCCATGGCAGCTTCTCTGACTTCCATCTGAGCAAAGTTTTTGTCGTTTCCGTGCAGGCTATATACCTGCCCGCGCAGGTATTCATGCTTCTCCGTTGAAGCACGCTCCATATCAAGGTATTCTTTTTCTGTCAAGTGGCGGGTTTCCATATGGTAAATTTACTGCTATTCCAGCTCCGCTTTCAGAAAGACACCGGTAAAGCTTTCCTTAATTTTTGCAATATCCTCCGGCGTTCCTGCTCCCACAACATTACCCCCGCCCGATCCGCCTTCGGGCCCAATGTCCACCACATAGTCGGCCACCTTTATCACGTCCATATTGTGCTCTATTACCAGCACGGTATTGCCCCTGTCCACCAGGCGGTTCAGCACCGCCAGCAGGTGCTTGATGTCTTCAAAATGCAGCCCTGTAGTTGGCTCGTCCAATATATAAATGGTTTGCCCCGTATCGCGTTTGGATAGTTCTGTAGCCAGCTTCACACGTTGCGCTTCGCCACCGCTCAGCGTCACTGCACTCTGACCAATGGTCACATAACCCAGGCCCACATCCTGCAAGGTCTTTATCCTGCGGTGCAGGAAGGGCACATTCACAAAAAATTCCACTGCCTCATCAACGGTCATATTCAGCACATCGGAAATTGATTTGCCCTTGTAGCGAATCTCCAGCGTTTCACGGTTGTATCTCCGGCCATTGCACGTTTCGCAGGGCACATATACGTCCGGCAGAAAGTTCATTTCTATCACGCGCATGCCGCCGCCCTTGCACTCTTCGCACCTGCCACCCTTTACGTTGAATGAGAACCTGCCTGCATTGTAGCCGCGGATCTTAGCCTCCGGCACCTGCGAGAACAATGTGCGTATATCATTGAAGAACCCGCAATAGGTAGCCGGGTTGCTGCGCGGTGTGCGGCCTATCGGGCTCTGGTCTATCTCAATTACTTTATCAATATTTTCCAGCCCCTGCACCTTTTTGTAAGGCATAGGTTGCTGCTTGAAGTTGGGGTAGCAGTGTTTGGCCAGTATGGGGTAAAGCGTTTCATTGATGAAGGTGCTCTTGCCGCTGCCGCTCACCCCGCTCACGCAAATGAAGGTACCCAAGGGCAGCTTCACCGTTATGTTGCGCAGGTTATTGCCGGTGGCGCCTTCCAGCACTAATTTTTTGCCATTGCCTTTGCGCCGCTCGGCGGGCACTTCTATTTTCAGGGTATGGTTCAGGTAGGCTGCCGTTGTTGTATTCTGCCTCAGCACTTCGGCCGGTGTACCTGCGCTCACTACTCTGCCGCCATGGAAGCCCGCTGCGGGGCCAATGTCTATCAAATGGTCTGATGCCAGCATGATGTCCTTATCATGCTCCACTACCAGCACCGAATTACCGCCATCCCGCAAGTTTTTCAATGCCTTTATCAGCCGCATATTATCGCGCTGGTGCAGGCCTATGCTGGGCTCATCCAGTATATACGTTATGCCAGTAAGCTGCGAACCTATCTGCGTGGCCAGCCTGATGCGCTGCGATTCCCCGCCGCTAAGGGTGCGGGTGGCGCGGTCAAGCGTCAGGTAATGCAGCCCCACATCCAGCAAAAAGTGCAGACGGTCGCGTATCTCTTTCAGTATGTCTTTGGCTATTACATTTTGTTTGTTGTTCAGTTTTTTCTCCAGCCCGCTGAACCATTCACTGGCACTCTTCAGCGAGTTCTGGCATACTTCGGAAATGTTCTTGCCATCTATCTTGAAATAAAGGCTTTCTTTCTTCAGCCGCTGGCCTTCGCATTCGGGGCACACATCCAGTTGCATAAAGCCCTCAGCCCAGGTGCGGATGTGCTCCGAGCTGGTTTCGCTGAACCACCGCAATACCATATTCACAATGCCCTCGTAATTGTGTTCTGTTATTTCCCTATGGTAGTTTTCCTGGCCTTCATTGCTGTAGGTGATCACCCCTTCCTCGTTGCCATACAGCAATATGTTCAGTTGCTTTTCAGGCAGGCTTTTCAGCGGCGCAGTGAGTGATATTTTATTCTTGCGGGCAACATTATTCACTATTTTGAACGACCATGCATCGCGTTCCTCGCCCAGCGGGGCAATGCCGCCCTCGCTGATGCTCTTATCCATATCCGGCAGCACCTCCTGCATATTCACCTGGTACACGCTGCCTATGCCCTTGCATCGCGGGCATGCTCCATAGGGTGAGTTGAAAGAGAAAGTATTAGGCGATGGTTCCTCGTAGCTGATGCCTGTATCGGCACACATCAACTGGCGGCTATACTGGCTCACAGTGTTCTTCTCCGCATCGGCCACAAACATCAGCCCCTTACCCACCTGCAGCGCTTTCTGCACACTCTGGCCCATGCGGGCATGTACTTCATCATTCACCGCAAGGCGGTCTATCACCAGTTCTATGTCGTGTATCTTATAGCGGTCAAGCTGCATGCGCTCTTTCAGGTCCATGATCTCGCCATCCACGCGCACCTTCAGGTAGCCGCCCTTGCGCAACTGTTCAAAAAGTTCGCGGTAATGCCCTTTACGGCCACGCACGACCGGCGCCAGCAATATGATCTTGCGCCCCTTCATGTGCTGTTGTATGTGGGCAATGATCTCCTCTTCGCTGAACTTGGTCATCTTCTTGCCGGTATTGTAAGAGTAGGCATCGGCCACGCGCGCATACAGCAGGCGCATAAAATCATATACCTCTGTAACCGTTCCCACAGTACTGCGGGGGTTCCTGTTAGTAGTTTTCTGCTCTATAGAAATAACCGGAGATAACCCGGATATCTTATCCACATCCGGCCGCTCCAGGTCGCCCATGAACTGGCGGGCATAGGCCGCAAAGCTTTCCATATAGCGCCGCTGCCCTTCTGCAAAAATGGTATCGAATGCCAGCGACGATTTGCCACTGCCGCTGATGCCCGTAATTACAACCAGCTTGTTCTTGGGTATGCTAACATCAATATTCTTCAGGTTATGCATACGGGCGCCCATCACCTCAATATTGTCGGCGCCCGTGTACTTTTCAGTTTCCTTGCTCATCTACCCGCAAATTACAAAACAACCGTCTATGTGTTTTTATAGCAGAATAGAATTGCATAATAATATATGAAGCGCCGGTTACAGACCATTATTTGTCACTGGCCGGGGCATAGAAGCCGGGTGAGACATCGACTTGTTGCTTTTATTTAAAAAAACGAAATTTACCCCCTGTGTCTCGTCAAATACATTGGGGGTTAATTTTAATAGCGCTGTTGCTGGGTGCCGGCTGCAAAAAAGATCTGCTGCATTGGCAGCATGTGCAGCAACTAAGTACCAATACCACATCGAGATTGGATAATATCCGTTTCCTCGGAAATAACGTTTGCGTGATCGGTGGTGGTGTTCAATTTGACAAGGCAGAAGTACTGCGCTCCACCGATGGCGGCTATACCTGGCAAAACTATCCCTACCCCCAGGCGGGCAAGGAGATGACCGGAATGGCCGTTACCTCCTCGGGGCGTATATATATGTGCGGCACTGATGGCACAGTGCTTTATTCAACCGACAGCGGTCAAACGTTCCTTTTCGGTCGCATAGGTACATGGGCTACGCTTACCGGCGCTTCATTCCCTGCGAGTGACACCGGCATTTTTGTGTCCACAGTGCTCCAGCGCAATAGTGCCATTACCCGCATCGATTCCAATTTCAATATCATCAGCGTGGACTCACTTGATTTCGGCATGAATAATATTTACATGACCGACGCGAACAACGGATATATCATAGGCTATGGCGCGATAATGAAAACTACCAACCGCGGCGACTCATGGATGTTTCTTGATCCCACAGACGATAATTTTACTGCTATGGACATTCATGGTGATGAGATGTGGATGTGCGGCGCCAATGGCAGCGTATATCATACCCTTAATGCCGGCTACCATTGGGATAAGTACCGGAACGGCAACGATATAGCACTGCCTCGCTATGGCCTGCGCTGCATCCTGTTCAAAGACGAGCTGAACGGGTGGGCCGCAGGTGATGGTGGTGTGATGATACACAGCAATGATGGCGGCAAACATTGGGCGCAATACAGTAGCTTTACCGGCAGCACCATCCGCAGCCTGGCGCTTTGCCCCAACGGCGATCTGCTGGCGGCCGGTGATGACGGAACGCTGTTCAGGCTCAGTGGCTTCTAAACAATAACTATGAAGAACATCATCTCTCTGGTCACGTGCCTTATTATTGCAGGTGTTCTGGTCACCTACCGTGTCACGGAGATAAGGCCGGAGAAACCACTAAAAATATCCGAATGGGATGCTAATGGTTACTACCTCTACCTGCCGTCCATCCTCATTTATCACGATTACAAGGATCTTGCATGGTTCCCTGCTATCGAGGCAAAATATCATGTTACGGGTAATGGTGTGGTAGAGGCGCAGAAGGCAGACAATGGTAAATATGCTTTCAAATACCTGGGCGGCGTTGCGTTCATGGAATTGCCTTTTTTTCTGGCCGGGCATTTCATAGCCAAACACTCCGGTTATCCGCCCGATGGTTTTTCGCCGCCCTACCAGTATTCATTGGCCATAGGCATTCTGCTTTATTCGTTCCTGGCAATTTTTATTCTGCGGAATGTCTTACTGCGGTTTTTTACTGATATCGTCACGGCAATTACACTGGCGCTGGTGTGCCTGGCCACCAATTATATTCAATATGCAGCGGTGGATAGCGGCCAAAGCCACGCCTACATTTTCCTGTTGTATGCACTGGTGCTTTATACCACACTACGCTGGCACCAAACGCCAACGGCATGGTGGGCAGCGCTCACTGGCTACATCTGCGGACTGGCCACTATGAGCAGACCAACTGAAGCGATCATCATCTTCATACCGATGCTGTGGAATACGCAAACAAAAGAAATTGCCCGCGCCAAATGGGCGATGGTAAAAGCGCACAAACCGCAGATCGCTCTGGCGGCCGCGATGGGTTTCCTGGGCATACTGCCGCAGTTCATTTACTGGAAAAGCGCCACGGGTTCTTTTGTTTATGATGTAGGCAGCAAGTGGGAATTTCTGACACCCCACTTCCAGGTGCTGTTCGGGTTTGAGAAGGGCTGGTTCATTTATACCCCGGTCACTATTTTCTTTGTCATCGCACTTTTCCTCAACCGCAGGTTCGCCTTCAGTCGGTCCGCGCTGGTGTTTTGCCTGCTTAATATCTACATCATCATTGCCTGGCACGACTGGCATTATGGTGGCAGCTACTCCACCCGCGCGCTGGTGCAGAGCTACCCGGTTTTTGCCCTGCCGCTGGCGGCGCTCATTGCCAATATTGTGCGCACGGGCTGGCGTATTCCTTTCTATATCCTCGGCAGCTATCTCACGGCCGTCAACCTCTTCCAGATCAAACAATATTGCCGCACCATCATCCACTACAACAGCATGAATGCGCTGTATTACAGCCACGTTTATCTGAACCCCCACCCCACACCGCTGGACATGAGCCTGCTGGATAATGATGAAGTGCTGAACGACAGGTTACTCTACACTTCGGCATCCGTGTATTCGCATGAAGATCCCATGCCGGTAATGTTTGCGGCCAATGATTCCTGCATACTGTTCGATGGTAATATAGATACCGTCAGCGTTGCAACTGCAGGCTGTGCATGGCTGGAGATATTCTGCAGTGTAGAAGCACGTCCTTATCTATGGCAGTCGTGGCTGGCTGCCGACATTTATTCCGGCAATGAGCAAAAACACGCGCAGATACGGTTGCTCAATGGCCTCACGGAATATGGCGATACCCGGTTCCGGTTCGATATGTCTGTGCCCGCAAATTTGCAGCACGGCCGGGTAAAGGTCTATCTGAAGTCGGCCAATAATTTCGCAGGCACAGTCACCAACCAGGAAGTAACCTTATTGAGAAACTAAAAACCCATACCCAATCCAAACTCTGCCAATTCGGCTGTGGTTGAGTTGGCTTTCAGGTAGCCGCAGAGGAAAAACTCTTTCAGGGGCCCATGCTCTTTCTGCACCAGGTACAGGTTGATGCCCAGCTTCTCGTAGTAGGGCACAGTGGTAAGGAATGCCTGGTGCAGGTAATAGCCCGCCTGCAACAGCAGCCCGATGCGCTTGCCCATCAAAAATTCATTGCCCACAAACACCGCCGCCTTGTAAGAGTTTCTGGAGATCTGGTTGTCCGGCACGAAGGAGTTGTTGCGCAGGTATTCGTAAATGGCGGGGTGATAGGAATAGTCGGCGCCCAGCAGCAGTTTATTCTTGCCCAGCCACCGCTTGCTGGCATAGCCGGTAGCTAAGTAAACAGGATATGACGGGCCATGCGGTGCATACTGCTGGTCAACGCCCATGGTTAAGCGCATCTGTGCCAGCCACCGGTTCCGAAGGTGGGGCAGATCGTTAATAATGTGTTTGGGTGCAGATGTAACCGGGAAAAAGCGCACGCCAAGATGCGCGCCATACATGTTGATGCCCAGGTTGGGCTGATGATAGGAAGCGTTGGAAATGTGTGAGAAATTGCCGCCCAACTGAACGTCCCAATGGGTATTCACATGCCAGCGCAGGTCCATCATCAGCGAGGCGTAGTCGTTGATGTGGCTGCCAATGGCGTTGTTCAGCGTGTCCACAGGGTTCTTGCGGCTGTAGTCGCGCGTCACATAACCAACGCCATCACCAATGCGCAGGGTCCATTCCAGTTTATCACCCGTTATCAGCGGAATGGTAATATTAGGATAAACGCTGAGGCAGCGGCCGTAAACGGAATCGATGCCGTAGTTGGTATAAGTGAGTCCTACACCGATCGTGGGGTAGCGCCGCCGCTGCTGCCACGGCCTGCGGCCGGTTGTGTTCTGAACAATGTTGAGGTCGATGCCCTGCGAATGCTCCGGAATGGGCAGCCGGAATTTATACGTGTGTTTAAAAACTTTACCTTCAAAATAATTGACCTCTAAGCCGGTGCCTGCATACTTGCTGCTGTCCTGCGCCCAAACGGCGCACTGCGAAAAAAGCAGCACAATGGCAAGCACTAACCGGACAGGACATTTTTGGTTCATAGATATCAGGCCGCCAAATATATAGGCTTTTTATAAAAAATTTCTGATTGCGTCCGTCTACCCGTGTAGCCGCGCAACCGCAGCAGCCTCCACTTGTGGAGCGCCCGCGCGACTGGCCGGACTTCAACCCTCTCGTCACTGCGAAGAATGAAGCAGCCTCCGCTCGCGGAGAGGGGCCGGGGGTGAGGTTCATATCCCCCGAAATACTACCTTCGCAACCCTGAAAATTGAGTTGAAGATGATAGATTACGCAAACAGCGTTTCCGCGAAACTGAACCTGCCCACCAAAGCTGTGACCGCCGTGCTGGAGCTGCTGGCCGAGGGCGCCACTATACCGTTCATTGCCCGCTACCGTAAGGACAGGACAGGCGCACTGGACGAAGTGCAGGTGCAGAACATACAGGATGAGGCACAGGCGCAGAAAGAATTTGCCGAGCGCAAGGCATTTATAGAAAAGACCATTACTGAGCAGGGCAAAATGACCGAAGCCCTGCAGCAGAAAATAAATGCAGCGACCACCATTGCCGAACTGGAAGACCTGTACCTGCCCTACAAGCCTAAGCGCAAAACCAAGGCACAGACCGCCCGCGAAAATGGTTTGGAGCCACTTGCGCTGCAGGTTTTGGAACAAGGCAATTTTGATATTGCTGCAACGGCTGCAAAATTTATCAACGAACAGGTGAAGACCGCCGACGAAGCGCTGCAGGGCGCCCGCGACATTATTGCTGAACTGGTGAACGAACATGCCGAAGTGCGCGCCAGAATGCGCCGTTTGTTCGAGACCACGGCCACTATGCAAAGCAAGGTGCTGACCGACAAGGAGCAGGAAGCGGTGAAGTATAAAGACTACTACGATTTCTCTGAACCCATCAGCAAAATACCCTCCCACCGCATACTCGCCATCATGCGCGGCTTTATGGATGGCTTTTTACGGATGACCATTAGCCCAGCTGAAGAAGACGCACTGGCCATAGCGGAAAAAGAGTTTGTGAAAGCGAACAATGACGCGGCTGAGCAGGTGAAGAAAGCCATTAAAGACTCGTGGCGCAGGCTGTTGCTGCCGGGCCTGGAAAGTGAGTTTCGCACCCAATTGAAAGCCAAGGCCGACGAAGAAGCCATTAACGTGTTTGCGGAGAACCTTCGCCAGTTGCTGCTTAGCTCGCCGCTGGGCAGCAAGCGCCTGCTGGCCATAGACCCAGGTTACCGCACAGGTTGCAAAACGGTTTGTCTCGACGATAAGGGCTCATTGCTCAAAACAGGGCTGATCTATATTCACGAGCCCGGTAGGCTGATAGATGCCGAGCACAAAGTCCGTTCGCTGGTGCAGGAATACAAGGTCGAAGTGATTGCGGTAGGAGACGGTACCGCAGGCCGCGAAACAGAGCAGTTCATCAAGAAGCTGAACCTGGGCCTGCCTATATTCCTCGTCAACGAGGACGGCGCGTCCATTTATTCCGCATCGGCTGTAGCGCGGGAGGAATTTCCCAATGAGGATATTACCGTGCGCGGTGCAGTAAGCATTGGCCGCCGCCTGATGGACCCGCTGGCTGAGCTGGTGAAGATAGACCCCAAGAGCATTGGCGTAGGCCAGTACCAGCATGATGTGAACCAGGTGCGCCTGAAAGAGCGCCTGGACCAGACCGTTGTAAGCTGCGTGAACACCGTAGGCGTGAACCTGAATACCGCCAGCAAACACCTGCTGGGTTATGTGAGCGGTATAGGCCCTTCCATAGCTGAGAACATCATCAACTACCGCAACGAAAAGGGAAGGTTCACTTCACGCAAACAATTGCTGAGCGTGCCGCGCCTCGGCGCTAAGGCCTATGAGCAGTGCGCCGGCTTCCTGCGCATTAAAGACGGTGACGACCCGCTGGATAGCAGCGCCGTGCATCCCGAGGCGTATCCCATAGTGGCATCCATGGCGGCCGACCTTGGTGTACCGGTGGGTTCCCTCATCGCCAATGAAGAGCTGGTAAAACAGATCAAACCTTCCAAATACATCAGCGCTGCGGCCGGTGAGCACACTATAAAAGACATCATCAGCGAATTGCGCAAGCCCGGCCTCGACCCGCGCAGTGAGGCACAGCAATTTGAGTTCGCCAATATTTACAGCATTGAGGATGTGCATGCCGGTATGATCGTTCCGGGTGTGGTCACTAATCTCACCCGCTTCGGCGCGTTTGTGGATATAGGCGTGAAACAGGATGGCCTGGTGCATGTTTCAGAGATCGCCCACAAATACATCAGCGATCCCGGCGAGGCACTAAAGCTGAACCAGCAGGTGATGGTAAAGGTGACGGAAGTGGATGTACCGCGCAAACGCATAGCCTTATCCATAAAGCAGGCATCAGAGCCGCTTGCAACCGGAAAGCCAAAGCAGCACCAGCCCCATACGCGCAAGCCGTTCACCGACAAGCGCCCTGCCGAACCCAAACCGGAGATGAATATGGGCGATGCGCTGAGCCTGTTAAAAAGCAAATTCAAAAAATAGCCGTCGCCGCTATTGCTTATCTTCACAGCAAGCGTTTTTGATATGAAGAAGTTGCTACTTGTATTTGCCTGTGCCTGCTGCTGGTCGGCAGCCAGTGCGCAAAATATTGGCGCCACTACAGCCGCACAATTATTTCAAAGCTGTGCTTCCGGTGATACCACCTACATCATCAACTTCTGGGCTACCTGGTGTATGCCCTGTGTGCAGGAGTTGCCAGAGTTTAGTTCGCTGTACGAGCATTATGAAGGCAAGCCGGTAAAGGTGATACTCGTAAGTCTCGACTTCAAGGAAGACTATCCGAACAAGCTGGCCATGTTCATTCAGCGCAAACACCTGAAGCCGGAGGTGCGCTGGTTATCGGAGACCGACCCCAACATATTTGTGCCCAGGGTGGACGAAGCATGGGAAGGGTCCATTCCCGCAACCCTCATCATAAAACCCGGCCGCTTCCGCAAGTTCATAGAAGGGCAGATGACCATGGGGCAGGTGGTGAAGATAGTGGATGGAATAGGGAATTAATCGGCCCATTACTCCCAGAGTACCCTGAAGTCAGCGCGTTTGCGATAAGCATCTTCGCCATCGTAATTAGGCACAGAATCCCACTCTTTGATGACAGCTTCAAAAAAGGTGCGGACATATTCTCTTTCTGCTTCAGGCTCCTCGCAAAGCAATTGCGCCGAGTTTTTTATGACCAACAGATAATTTTCGGCAGCTAACCAATCAAGGTCATTGATACATTCACTTAGCGCGTTCATGTTGACTCCGTAGTATCGGGGAAATTGAAAGGCAATGCCAATCTCCTGCAGGAAATGTTTCCAGTTGGCGCAGCGCCTGCCGTCAATTATGGCAATGTAATATCCGCTTGCATCGTAGCTGTTAAGGTCTTCCGTGTACATAGGTCCTAAAAAAAGAAGGCGATATGAACGCCGTATTCAAAACGGTGAAAGTAGTAGCCCCAATAGTACCGGTACCGACCATCAATTCCGACAGATACAAGGTCATGAAGAAACTTATAGTCGTAGCCTACTGCCGGCACAATTCCCCAATAACTTTTGTTTTCACTGTGTGTCCATACCTGGGCGTCGATATAGCCGGGGAATACGGTAACAGAGTCCACTACATCGGCGCCCCCATGTGTGTAAGAAATGCCGATTCCTCCCTGAAACTTATGATGACGCAAATGGTCGTAATGATAGTTTAAGTACAGATCAACCATCTTGAATCCCCCGCTGGCTACTGTAACACCAGGAGTGAACACATTGCCGCTTGGTCCAACTACAAATTTCTCGTTCTTGCCCTGATGCTCGTTATATGATGCATAGCTCACTTTCAGGCCGAGGCTTTTGCTAATGCAGCGTTCGTAGCTAACCCCCACCTGGTCATCTGACCAAAACCCCAAAATGCCAAAGCGGCGGAACTCTCCGGGGTAATAATAATCGGCGCCCCAAAAATTGATTGAATTATTAAAACGCCTTTGGACTCCGTTACTGTCTGTTTGCGCAGATGCCTGAGCGGAAAACATGCAAAATAGAAAAAGCACAAAAAGTGTCTTTCGACAGGTATGAGCTAAATGCATTTTTCAGGGGATATGGTACATAATATTACAAACCTGCTCTTAAATTTTTCATTCTGATAGCAACTAATATTAAATATTTATCCAAAAATGTATAGTGCATTAGCCCATAGGTGGGCTCCGCTTAAAATGTTATCCTTGTCTTGATATTCTTTGCAGCCGCACTTCAACGTACTCGCCCTATTTTTGCACAGCTAACTCGTCACTAACCATTGGCACTCCGGCTACCATATAAACAGATCAACAGTTTCATTCAGAATGAGAGCTTTGAGCCACTCATTAGCTGGGGTTTGCGCATGGCTATTTCCGGCACTGTGCCTATGGTATGGGGTATCGCCACCGGCAAGCTGGAAGACGCCACCTGGATCACCCTTACCGCAGAAGCTATTTCGTGGGTGGAGATGAAGGGATCATTTACCTGGCGGGTGCGCACGCTGCTGCTCGGTTCGCTACTGGCATTGGTGTGGGGCGTCATCGGCACCGTAACCGGGTTCAGCATCGTACTGAGTGTGCTGTTCATGTTCATTGCCGGCTACCTGTCCACCCTGCTCAAAAACCTCGGAGATCGCGCCAGCGGGCTGGCCATTTGCGTCTACCTGCTGTTCATCATCTGCAATGCATACCCGGACAAAGACCTGCCGGACATCCGCCACCGCATTGTGCTCATCTGCATAGGCGCCGCATGGCCGTTTATTGTGGGGGTGTGTGCTTCGCTGGTCATGCCGGTGCAACAACCTTTCCGCAGGCAGATAGCCCTCATCTGGCGTTCCATCTCCTACCTGGTGGATACCATAAGCCGCGGCGCCGCAGACAAGAACTACCATCACAACATAATGGTGAAGGAAAAAGATGTGCGTACTGCATTAGACAACTCCTTCGCTTTCTATGGCCGCATGGCACACCAGGCCAATAAGAACGACAACCGGCAATACCAGCTCCTGCAATTGCGCAAGAATGCGGCGCTCGTGGCCATCAACATTACCGCCATAGCAGAGCAGATGGAGCACATCGATGTCAACACCATCGAAGAAGCGCTGCGTGTAAAGGCCGCAACATTGTTCAGCGCGATGCGCGATGCCACTTACCGCGTCTCCGTTTATGTGCTCACACTAAAAACAGAAGAAAAGCTGCTGGCCGTTTCACAGATCAACCGCATGAAAAAGCTGGCCGCCCTCATTGCCGAATATCCATTGGATGAAGGCCTGCAGCAGACGCTGGCCATCCAGCGCATACTGCTGCTGACGGGTCGTATGGCCAAGTTGCTGGAGAGCGCCTTGCAGCGCGTGGAGCTTATGGGCGAAGATGAACCGGTATTCCGCTCCTACTCGCTTATCAAAACCATGTTCGTACTGAAGCCGCAGAAGATCGCGTCCAACATCCGCACGCTGTTCAATTTCAATATGCAGAGCATTCGCTTTGCATTGCGCTCGGCCATTGGGGCATCCATAGGCATCTTCATTGCAAAATTCTTTCATGTGGATCACGGCTACTGGATCCCGTTCAGTCTCATGATCGTTATCCAACCTTACTTTGGGGCTACCCTCAAAAAAGCCATTGATCGCGTGGCCGGTACACTGGTCGGCGGCATCGTCGGCAGCCTTTTCCTGCTGCTGCCTACCGGCCTGCACATCAAAGAAGCTGTATTGTTCCTCACGTTCATCCTGATGGTTTATTATGTCCGTAAACAATATTCCATAGCGGCGTTTGTAGTAACGGTCAACCTTATCCTGCTGTTCAACATGGATAAGTCTTACAACTACCACCTGATGATGATGCGTGCGCTCTGCACCATAGGGGGCTCGGGCCTGGCGGTGCTATCCGGTTTCGCACTTCTGCCTGCCTGGGACAAAAAATGGCTACCCGCGCACCTGGCCGATGCCATCCGCGGTAATTACAAATATTTCACGTCCACTTTTTTCTCCAGGGTAAACACATGGACGCGCAGTAAGGGAGAGGCGGAGTCCAAGAACAGTATCGTATTTGAATCATTCAACCGCTATATGCAGGAGCCGGGTAAAGGGAAATATTCAGGCTATTACGACATCATCACCTGCAATGTCCGCATCACCCGCGATCTGAACAATATTAACCTGGAGCAGGAGGAGAAACGTTCTATTGATTCCATGCCTTATCCTGCGCAGCAAATGCGCCTTGTGGAATGTCTCAGCCTGTTTCGCGAAGTGCTGGCCCTGGCCGATCAGTTGGATGCTGAAAACAGTGCCCCGGATCTTACCGTTGACGAGCAGACCCCGCCTCCGTTCCGCCTTAACGATTCGCAGATGATATCGCTTGAAAAGCTGCGGATAGAACTGATCTCCATGATCCGCGATCTCAAAGAACTGGTGGAAAATCAATAATGGCGAAATGCTTAGCTTCGCTGCATGAACTACCTGGGCCATGCTTATCTCTCATTCGGCGACGGCGGCATACTTACCGGCAATATGATCGGCGACCATGTAAAAGGCCGCCTGGCACTGGATAGGTTTCCTGCCGCCATACGCAAGGGCCTGGAACTGCACCGTAAAATAGACGCGTTTTCCGATGTCCATCCTGCTACACTGCGCGCCAAAGTTTTGTTCAAGGCCGACTACGGTTTGTATTCCGGCGCTATCATGGATACCCTTTACGACCACTTCCTGGCCAATGATCCCAAGCTATTTCCTACTGCAGACGCTCTCAAAGAATTTTCGCAGGAAACCTATGTTAAACTGGAGCAGCACAAAGAATTTTTCCCGGAGGCGTTCGCAGGCTACTTCCCGCACATGCGCCAGCACGACTGGCTAAGCGGTTACCGCTCGCTCAAAGGCACAGAGCGCTCACTGTTGGGGCTTTCCCGGCGGGCCCTGCATATGCCTCCGCCCGAAAAAGCGTACGAAACGTTCGTGGTCAATTTTTACAACCTTAACCAATGTTACTTCGAGCTGATCGACGATCTTATTCCCTTTGTTAAAAAAGAATTGGCAGCGTAGTTTTTTTATTGCTTAAAAATTTATTTTTGTTCGTCGCGCCAGGAGTGAGGGTCGGGGTCATTTTCCAAACTTAACTTGATTATATCAGCCGGCACTGCCAGTAATGTTTATATTATTTTTGATACTGAAGAAGGACATGCGTCGCATAAAACACCCGTTTTTATTTACTCTTTTATTGTCTGTCATTTTAATTGCATGTCATTCCAATACCCAGCAGGCCAATGCCCGTCCTTATACCAATGGCTTTCACGAGGCACCTATAGCCACGCCGGTCATGCCAATGGTGTACGACACCACCAGCCCGCAGGTGCAGGAGATCATCCACCAGCTCGATAAGTTTTACCAGGGCCAGGTGCGCGCAGGCTTCAATGGCGGTGTGCTCATTGGCTACAAAGGCGCCGTGATATATGAGCGGTATTTTGGTTTTGCCAACAAAGAGCGTAAAGTGCCCGAAGATGCTACCAGTTCGTCGCAGCTTGCCTCGGTTTCTAAAACATTTACGGGAGCCGCAGTCCTTTACCTCTACCAGCATAAATACCTGGACATAGATAAGCCGGTGCAGTATTATATCAGCAATTTCCCATATCCGGAAATTACGCTGCGCATGTGCCTCTGCCACCGCTCCGGCCTGCCCGACTATACACACTGGGTGCCGAACTACCACAAAGATACCCGCACCCCCATAGACAACGAAGAAATGCTGAACCTGATGGCCGCGCACAAGCCGGCGCTGGAATTCAGGCCAGGAAAGCGGTTCACCTATAGCAATACCAACTATGCAACGCTGGCCAGGGTAATAGAGATCGTCACACAGATGACCTATTCAGAGTTCATGACGAAGTACATCTTCCGGCCACTGGGCATGCAGCACACGTTCGTCTATAGTCCCAATGCCGGCCTTCCGGCCAATGCGGCCATTAGCTATAAGCACAACTGGATCCGCGAGCCGGATATGTTTGCAGATGGTGTTTGCGGCGACAAAGGTATCTACAGCACCCCGGAAGATATGTATCGCTGGGACCAGTCGTTTTACCAGAACCGCCTGCTGAGCAACGAGACCATAGAAATGGCCTATGGCCCCTGCTCTTTCGAGCGGCCGGGTGTGAAGAATTATGGCCTCGGTTGGCGTATGCTCTGTTTTCCCAATGGCAATAAGATCATCTACCACAATGGCTGGTGGCACGGCAACAACACCTCATTCTACAGGTTCATTAAAGATAACTTTACTATAATAGTGCTCGGCAACCGGTTCACCAATACTATTTATCACCACGCACCCGCCATTTTCAGCATAGTAAGGGGTGTTTCTGCCGATGCCGGGTTTGATACAGGAGACTGATTTTTCTTAAATTATGATATTTTATCCTTGCAAATCGAGCGCTCACCGCTCGATTTGCAAGGATAAACCGTTTTTGAGCAGTAGCCAGGACCTCTAAAAAACAAAAAAACTGCCCCGTAGAACAGTTTTAATGATTTTGGTAAGGGGGTTCAGGCCTTGGTTAATTTACAGGGGCTGGTGCTAATTAACCGGCACATAAAAAATGTACCGTGCGGTTTTAACCGCATGATAAAACTATAGACGTAAAAACGCGGTCAGCCGTTTGGTGTTAACAAAAATTTCTCATTTTGTGGCCAGCCCAAATTGCTTCCAGGTTTTTGTGGTGGAGAACAAGTGTTCCAATGGGTTTTCCGTAGGCGTTCTGCCATGGCCGCCAGCTCCCCGGCCTCTGCCGCCACCCATGCCCATTCCGCCACCATTCATGTTCTGCGATCCCGTGCCCATAGTAGGCTCACTGTTGGGGTCGCTCGATTTTTTAGGTTGTTTCAGTGCATTCACGGTCATGCATATGCTTATTGGTCTGCCGGCGTCTTCTGCAGTCAGTGTTTCCTTGCCATACAGCATCTTCACCGGTATTGCTGCTTCCCAAACCAGCTCACTATACTCGTCTATCGCGGCTCTTACCTTTATACCACAGGGCACATTCTGCGAAGTGGAATAACCACCTGAGCAAGTACCGAAACCCTCCAGCGAGAACTGGTTGTCCATACTCATCATCTTCTTTATCTGGTAGGTAAGCTGGCGTTGTTCATGGCCTGTGTTGTTTCCTTTCGATGGCTGGGGCAGGTCCAGCATCTCGTCGTTCTCATTTTGCAGCGGATAGTTGATCCTGAATTGGGGGTCCCTGCCCCCACTGGTGTCTATAGACACCGTCACGCCTGCTTTTACCACCTTCACTTCGGTCAGCTCATCGCCCGTCTCCAGTGTCACATACACATATTTTCCATCATTGGATGTGGCATAGGCTATTTTACCCTTGCTGTCGTAGTTCGGATAAGGCGACGGCCAGTCTTTACTGTCGCCATCCACTGCTATCGGCTCAGCTTGCCAGTTGCCAGGCAGCTTTTCGGCAGTTTTGCCGGCTTTTTTGCCCGCCCCGCAGCCGAGCAGAACCATCAAACCCGACGATACAACAACAATGCGATAAATATTTCTATACATGGCTGCCAAATTACGCCCCGGCCCACGAATTTTGTGCCTCCTTGTCCAATATTCACAAATTATATTGTTTCTATACGGCTAAAGAAAAAAACGCAGGAAACGTTTTATCATTAAAAATGTTTCCTTAGTTTTGAGCCGTAAAATGGAAGCATTAGATAAAATATTGGGTTCCTCCATCGAGCTGTTCAGTCAATATGGTTTCAAGACCATAACCATGGACGATATAGCCCGGCGGGCAGGAATATCTAAAAAAACCCTATACCAGCACTTTGCCAATAAAGAGGAAGTGGTGAACGAATCGGTGCTGTGGTATAAGGAGCAGATGAACGAAAATTGCATGGGTGCTATAAAAGATGCCGCCAATGCAGTAGAGGCCATGGTGCAGATGATGGCATTCTTCGACAATGTGCACAAACGCATCAACCCGATGGCGCTTTTTGAAATGCAGCGGTTCTACCCGGAGGCCTATAAAAAGTTCCGCGAGATGCTGCAGGAAAAAGACGTGGCATTTATGCGTCAATACATTCAGCAGGGCATTGAGGAAGGGCTCTTCCGTGCCGGGCTGGATGCCGACCTCATGGCCCGGTTCAGACTGGAAACGTCACTACTCATCCTGCAACCCAATCTCATGGTCAGCGACCGTACAGAGCTCATATCCGTGGCGCTGGAAATAGCCGAGCATTTCATGTATGGCATCATGACAGACCGCGGGGCACAATTATACCAGGAATACAAAGCAAAATACCTTAAGCAACACAGATAGAATATGAAAAGATTTCTCACCACAATCACACTCATCACCCTTGCAGCCGGCAGTTATGCGCAGGAGCCTGTCCTGCTCAGCCTCAACGACTGCATGGACTACGCACTGAAGCACAACTATACCGTAAAGAATGCGAAGCTGGATGTACAGATACAGCAGGCACAGATCAACCAGCAGGTTTCTGCGGCATACCCGCATATCAATGGCAAGGCCGACCTGAATTATTTTAATGTACCACAACGCTCATTTGTTGATGCAGGTTTTTTCAATCCCGCATACGCCGGTGTTGTCGAGGCCTTCCCGTTCTCACTCAACTATGCAGGAGATATCGGCATAACTACTTCACAGACCATTTTTGACGGATCTGTTTTTGTTGCACTGAAGGCGCGCAACACCGTAATGGAACTTGCTCGCCAAAACGAAGGCGTCAGTGAAGAGACCATCCGTTACAATGTTTACAAAGCATATAATTCACTCGTAATCGCTCAGCGGCAATATGAGCTGATTAAAGGTTTTCTTTCTTACGCCCGCAACCTGGATCAGGATGTACACATACTTAACCAAAACGGGATGAACGAGAAAATAGATGTCGAACGTTCCGGAGTACAGGTCAATAACCTCGCAACAGATAGCATCCGCATCGGCAACCTGCTTACTACATCCGAGCAGATGCTCAAATTCCAGATGGGTATGAACATTAATACGCCCATTGTGCTCACAGATACAGCTTTGGAACAAAGGAAGGAGAACACCCTTGCATTGCTCCAAGCCGAAGAGAGCTATGAGCGGGTACCGGAATACCAGGCACTCTTAACTGGTCTCAAATTGAATGAATATAATGTAGAACGTTATAAGATGACAGCACTTCCAAGTGTCAGCGCTTTTTGGGCTCAGGGTTCCAACTACGGCGCCAATAAATTCGGCGACATGTTCATATTCGACCGTTATTATGCCAATTCAACTATCGGGTTGCAAATAACCATGCCGATATTCAACGGATTGCTCAGAGTTAATCAGCTCAATGAGGCAAAGCTGAATGTGCAGAAAATGCAGAACAATATTGACAACATGAAACTGGTTATCGATTTCCAGACAAATACATCGCGCACGCAATTGCGCAATGCTGTTCTGCAGGTTCAGAACCAGCACAGAAACGTTGAACTGGCCAGCGATGTGCTGGATCTGGCGCGCAAGAAATATAAAGAAGGCGTGGGCAGCAATATAGAAGTAACGCAGGCCCAGAATGATCAGTTGCAGGCAGAGAACAACTACTTCAGCTCCCTGCAAGACCTCATCAATGCTGAAGCAGACCTTAAAAAAGCCCTCGGATTACTTAAATAACTAAATACAAAAACACCACAACAATATCAGACTATATGAAACGTCTCATCTATCTAGTAATACCTGCAATTGCGCTTATTTCCTGCAACAGCGGTGAAAAGAAAGCCGCCACCACCACAAAAACAGACAGTACCGGCAAGGTGACCTATGTGACCGTTGCCGATATACAACCCACAATTTTCAATGCCTACGTGCAGGTACAGGGAGCTGTGAACAGCGACGAGAACGTGATGGCCTCGCCGCAGTCGCCCGGCATTGTCAGGAACATCCTGGTGCACGTAGGTCAGCATGTGTCTCAGGGACAGTTGCTGGCCACACTGGATGCATCAACAGTAGAGCGCAACATTGAAGCGCAGCAGCCGCAGATCAATTTTCTGAAAGACCTCTACGAAAAGCAACAGAAACTCTGGGCGCAGAACATTGGCACTGAGGTGCAGCTGATGCAGGCAAAGGCCAATTACGAGAGTGCGCTGAAACAAGTGGAAGTGGTGAAGGCTCAGCGCGACCTTTTCAGGATCGTAGCACCGGTAAGCGGCACTGTAGATGCGCTGAATATTAAAATTGGCGACCAGGTGGCGCCCGGCATGAGCGGCATCCGCATCGTTAACTACGACAAGCTGAAAGCCGAAAGCCAGATAGGGGAGAACTACCTGGGCGAGGTAAAAGAAGGAGATCCGACGATGCTCATTTTCCCTGATGTGAATGACTCTATCAAATCTTCATTGACCTACGTATCGCAGGCGGTTGACCCGATGTCGCGTGCCATTACCGTGCAGGTGAAACTGCCTAACAGCAGCAAGCTGCATCCCAATATGTCGTGCGTGATGAAGATCGCTTACTACCAGAACCCTAAAGCACTGGTGATACCGGTTTCGGCAATACAGAAGACACCGAACGGAGACATGGTGTATGTTGCTGACGGCAATAAGGCAAAGGCGGTCATCATCAAAGAAGGCCAGAATTCCAATGGATTGGTGGAAGTGACCGACGGCCTCAACCCCGGCGACCAGGTGATCACCCAGGGTTTCGAAGACCTGAACAACGGAGACGCGGTCTCTATTCAAAAATAATTAGCTCAGCCGAACAACTTATTTGCAATGAAAGACACTTTCAAGGAATTTAAACCGTCGAGTTGGTCGATTGACAACCGGACGGCCATATACGTTATCACCATAGTGCTTACGCTGTTTGGTCTGGTATCTTATCTGAACCTGCCCAAGGAGCAGTTCCCCGATATCAAGATACCGCAGATCATCGTGCAGACCTTCTATCCAGGCACCTCTCCTGAGAATATGGAGAACCTGGTGAGCAAGCAGATCGAGAAGCAGTGTAAGAACCTCACAGGGATCAAGAAAGTTACCAGCAACTCCTTCCAGGACTACTCTGTGGTAATTGCTGAGTTCAACTCCGATGTGAAGATAGACAAGGCCAAGCAGGACGTAAAGGACGCGGTGGACAAGGCCAAGACCGACCTACCCAAGAACCTGCCTAACCAACCGGAAGTAAAGGACATTGACCTTTCGGAAATGCCGATTCTCTACCTCAACATTTCCGGCAACTACGACCTTAACCGCCTGAAGAAATTCGCCGACAAGCTCAAGGATAACATTGAGTCGATGAAGGAGATAAAGCGCGTGGACATCGTAGGCGCGCTCGACCGTGAGATACAGATCAATGTAGACCTCTTTAAGATGCAGGCTTCCGGCATCACCTTCGGAGACATTGAAAATGCTGTTGCGGCAGAAAACGTTTCAGCCACCGCAGGCCAGGTGTCTATGGGTAACCAGAAGCGTATCCTCAGCATCAAGAATGAATTCAAGAGCGCGGATCAGATAGGCAACATTGTAGTGAAAAGCCAGGCTGGTAAGGCAGTTTACCTCCGCGACATCGCTGATGTACGCGACGACTTCCAGGAACAGAAAAGCTATGCCCGCCTCAATGGGAATAATGTGATCACGCTGAACGTGATCAAGGCCAAAGGCCAGAACCTCATTGAAGCGTCAGACAAAATTGAAAAACTGCGTGAGGAAATGCTGGGCAAGGACCTTCCAAAAGATCTGAGCATCGTCATTACCGGAGACCAGTCGGAAAAAACGCGCTCAACCCTCACCGATCTCATCAATACCATCATCATCGGTTTCGTACTGGTAACAATTATTCTCATGTTCTTCATGGGGGTCACCAATGCATTGTTCGTGGCCTTATCTGTGCCCCTGTCGTGTGCGGTGGCATTTATGGTGCTACCTGTCGTCGGCTTCACGCTGAACATGATCGTGCTATTCTCGTTCCTGCTGGCATTGGGTATTGTGGTAGATGATGCGATAGTGGTAATTGAAAACACCCACCGCATATTTGAGAACGGCAAGATGCCAATAGCCAAAGCGGCCAAGTTAGCCACGGGAGAGGTGTTCCTGCCGGTATTGGCCGGCACGGCAACCACGCTCATCCCGTTCATTCCATTGGCCTTCTGGCCTGGCATCATAGGTAGTTTCCTCGTGTATCTGCCCATTACACTTATCATCACGCTGCTGGCATCGCTCATTGTGGCCTACATCATTAACCCGGTATTTGCCGTGAGCTTTATGAAACCGGAAGACCACTCGCACGATGCAGACAAGCCGCGGTTTACGAAGAAGGACCAGGTAATGACCGTAGTATTTGCAACCATAGCACTGCTTGGTTACCTGTCCAAATCCATTGGCTTCGCCAACTTCGTGGTGTTCATTTACTTGTTCATACTGCTGGAGAAATTTGTACTGTCAAAGGCGATCATTAAGTTCCAGACGAAGGTGTGGCCTGCGTTCCAGAACTGGTACACTCGCTGGTTGAAAAGGGCTATCGACGCGCCGGGAACGGTGATCGCTATTACACTGGCGGTTATGTTTGTTTCGGTTGTCATATTCGCTGTGCGCAAGCCAAAGGTTGTATTCTTCCCCGATCAGCAGCCCAACTTTACTTACGTGTACCTGAACCTGCCCGTGGGCACCAGCCAGGTATATACCAATGAGGTGCTGAAGAAACTGGAAGTGAAAGTGAACGAAGCGCTGGGCATAGATCCTGAGCATGGCAAAACCAACCCAGCGGTGAAGTCAGTAATATCTAACGTAACTGTTGGTGCAGTGGATCCGAGCACGAACGAGATCGGCGACTTCCCGAATAAGGGGCGTATCACCGTAGCTTATGTGGAGTTCTCACAACGAAAGGGCATATCAACGTTCGACCTGATGAGCAAGATACGCGCCAACATACAGGGTGTGCCCGGTGCGGAGGTGACCGTGGATAAAGAAAGCGGCGGCCCACCATTGCCGAAGCCGATCGTTATCGAGATAACCGGCGACAACCTGGACTCACTGGTATCTACGTCTGAACGTATGAAGCGCTACCTGGAATCTAAACGCATACCAGGGGTGGAACAGTTGCGCAGCGACTTCCAGGCACGGAACCCTGAGATCATCTTTGACCTCAACCGCGAGCACATGAACGAGGAAGGCATCAATACGTACACAGTTGTAGGCAACCTGCGCACGGCGGTGTTTGGTAAAGAAATATCGCGCTTCCGCGATCAGAACGATGACTATCCCATTACCCTGCGCCTGAAACCAGAGCAGCGCGAGAATATAGATGCAGTGCGCAATATGCCTATCGTGTTCCGCGATATGGGGATGGGCGGCATCATCCGCAGCGTGCCAGTAAGCGCATTTGCCGACGTTCGCTATGCCACTACTTATGGCGGCATCAAGCGCAAAGACCAGAAGCGCATCATATCGCTGTCATCAAACGTCATCAATGGCTTTAACGATAATGAGGTGGTAGCAGCAGTGCAGAAAGAGCTGAACAGTTTCAAGTCGCCATCAGGTATCAGCGTCCGCATGGCCGGCCAGCAGGAAGAACAAGCGGAAACAGGTAGTTTTTTGATGAAGGCATTCGGCATTGCTTTTTGCCTCATTCTTCTGATATTGATATTGCTGTTCAACTCCATCAGCAAAACGGTCATCATCCTCAGCGAGGTAGTGTTCAGCCTCATAGGTGTGATACTGGGCGCAGGCATTTTCAAGACCAACCTGTCCATAGTAATGAGCGGCCTGGGAGTGGTAGCGCTGATGGGTGTGGTAGTGCGTAACGGCATACTGCTGGTTGAGTTCATGGACCTGATGGTGGCCGATGGCATGAGCATGCATGATGCTGCCATCGAGGCCGGCCGCACACGTATGACGCCGGTATTGCTCACGGCGATCGCTGCCATACTCGGCCTTATACCACTGGCAGTGGGCATGAATATCGACTTCGCGTCGCTGTTCCAGCACCTGTCTCCGCACATCTTCTTTGGTGGCGATAGTACAGACTTCTGGGCGCCGCTGGCCTGGGCCATGATCTACGGCCTCAGCTTCGCCACCTTCCTCACACTGATCCTGGTACCGGTGCTTTGCCTGCTGGCCTACCGTTTCAAGGAGTTCGTGAAGCGCACCTCGAAAAAGGCAGGCGCCATGATGGAATAAAAATTTTCCCGAATAGTATCTACAGCCCCGGTTATCGTGCCGGGGCTCTTTTTTTGGTACCTATACCGGCAAAACAAAACGTCCCGCTCAGCACGGGCGGGACGTTTTGTTGTATGGAAAGAACGAAGTGTTCTATTCATCTTCTATCGGCGAGCTGTCTATCAGGTCCTGCGTCTCGTGGCGCAGCGCCTTGCGTTTGCCAAACAGGTAACCTACAGAAAAACCCCAGTTACGGTTCTTGTCAATTTCCGTACCCATGCCTACATCTGAAATGCCCAGTGTATAATACAACCGGAATAACAGGCCGGAGGGCAGTTCGTAGCCGCCATTCAGGTTCAGCCCCATTTCAAAAGCGCGTACAGGGTCTTTGTCCTGTGCCCTGTCTGTTGCCGTGGTGTCGAAGGGCACGCCATAAGCGCTGCCATAACTATGGTACTTGAATTTGCCGCCTATCAGGTAGCCAAAGTTGGCGCCTATGCCAAAGAAGAACCGCTCCGTGCCTAAATGGCCTGTCTTAAATACAATATTGATCGGTATTTCAGCATACAGCAACTTCAGGTCCTGGTCTTCGGCCACATTCAGGCTGTCGCTCGTATAAAAAGAGAATTTGCGGCTTTGCCCCTTCTGCAGCAGGCTGGCGCCCGTCTGTACAAAAATATTGTTGTTCAACTGTATGTCGGCCACTTCCCCCACCTTCCAACTGGTAATGGGTGTCTGCGATGCATTGGTAAAGCCCACGGCCGGGGCAAAATACATACTGCTGGCGCCGATGCCGCCCTCAAGGCCAAACGCCAGTTGCGCTTGAGATGCACTGCTGCACATCAGGCCTAACAATACCGGTAAGATCGCTTTCCTCATAACACCCGGAGTTAATGGATAGTGGTCCAATTAGTTTTTTGGGGCTATAAAGCTACAATTATTGGGCTTTATTTATATCAACTGCTTATTATTTAATATCGGTTAGCAGTTAGAGATTTGGGCGATGGGCCCGGTTACCGTGCCTCAATGTGCAAGTTGTGCTGCCACCTGCTCCGCTAATGAATGGCCAAATTCTTTATCGCCTATCCTGCCCACCCATTTTATGCCGCGGATGGCATTGGTCAGCCACACCTCGTCGGCGGCCATCAGTTCGCCGGTGGTTAGCGGTTGTTCGGTCACGGTGTGCCTGCTCATTATGTGGCGTCTCATAACGCCCGCCACGCAACCCTCCGTTAGTGGCGGCGTGTATAGCGTTCCGCCCTGCACCCAGAATATATTGGCAATGCAGCTCTCTATTATGTGGCCGCTGGTATTGGTTACCAGGGCGTCGTTCCATTTCCGGTCCCGGGCCTGCCGGGCTGCCATGGTATATACCAGTGCATTGCTGCTCTTCAGGTTGGCCAGCACGTCGGCGCTCTTGGCTATGCCGGTGGCTATACCCGCCACAAGTCCATTGTTGTTTAGCCGGGTAATGCCCTCCTCCAGTTCATAACATTCCACCAGGTAACCGGCATCTGCCAGTCGGGGCTCAAAAATGCCGCCACTGCCGCCATATACCTGCAGCCGCACGCGGCACAGCTTTTCCTGGCCGTTTTTCTTCACGGCCCGCAGCAGTTCCTGCTCCAGGGTAGCCGGCTGCTGGTGTGCGGGCAGCCTAAGCCCCAGCAGGTTCATGCCCTGCTCCAGCCGCTCCAGGTGGTAGGGCCACAGTTGCGCCTGCCCGTCGCGCACCAGCACGGTCTCAAACAACCCATATCCATAACGGAACGCGCTGTTGTCCGGCGCCAGTCCCGCTTGGGCACGGCTTATTATTTTTCCATTTATGTTAATGTGATCTGCCATAGCACGAGTAATTAAAAGTAAGGCAAAGATTCAACATCGCCGGTAGCAGTAGTGCACCCCAAAAGTGTATTTTTGCGAAAACTTACCTGAGCATGAAGTTTGAACAACCGCTGCCGGTGAAATGGCTGGCAGAGTTTTTAGGGGCCGGACTGAAGGGGAACGAAGAGCAGCAGGCAACCGGCATTAACGAGATACATAAAGTAGAACCCGGCGATATTTCATTTGTCGATTTTGAAAAATACTACGACGCGTGCCTCAATTCGGCAGCCACGGTCATCATCATCAATAAGGATGTAGCGTGCCCCACAGGCAAAACGCTTCTGGTGTGCAGCGACCCGTTCGATGCTTATACGCGCATCGTAAAGCGTTTCCGACCGTTTGAGCCGGCCAGCAAAATGGTTAGCGACACGGCAGTAATAGGTGAGGGTACCCACCTGCAGCCGGGTGTGTTCGTGGGCAACCATGTGCGCATCGGCCGCAATTGTCTCATACATCCCAATGTCACTATTTACGATCATTCCATTATAGGCGATAATGTGGTCATTCATGCCAGCACGGTAATAGGCGCGGATGCGTTCTATTTCAAACGCCGCCGCGACCGCGAAGTGCAGTATGACAAGATGCTGAGCTGTGGCCGTGTAGTGATAGAAGATGATGTGGAAATAGGCGCCTGCTGCACCATAGACCGCGGTGTAAGCGGAGATACCGTAATAGGAAGGGGCACCAAACTCGATAACCACATACAGGTGGGCCACGATACCGTTATTGGCCGCAACTGCCTGTTTGCGTCGCAGGTAGGTATTGCCGGCGTGGCCACAGTTGAGGATGAGGTGATCATGTGGGGACAGGTGGGTGTGAATAAAGACCTGACCATAGGCAAGGGGGCCGTGGTGCTGGCCCAGTCGGGTGTGCCATCTTCACTGGAAGGGGGTAAAACTTACTTTGGCTCGCCGGTAGCAGAGGCAAAAAGCAAAATGAAAGAACTTGCCTGGATAAAACGCATACCCGAGATCTGGGAAAAGATCAGCAAATCATAAACTTCCGCTCTTGGTCACGCTGCCGGTAAACGATAGTATTGTTCTGCGCTCCTATCAGCCTGCTGATGCGGGAGCGCTGTTTGATGCTGTCAATGCCAACCGGGCTCACCTGGCTTCGTGGCTCAGTTGGGTAGGCCATACTACGCGGCAAGATCATTCCCTGCAGTTCATACACCAGTCCGTGCACGATGCGCATGTGCAAACGGCGCTCGCACTCGGCATTTTCGAGAATGGCAGCATCATCGGCGGCATAGGCATGCACGGCTGGAATCACGAAGTAAAAAAAGCACAGCTCGGCTACTGGATCATCCGGTCGCATGAGGGCAAGGGCATCATTACCGATTCACTCCGGTGCTTTGTGCAATTTCTTTTCGAAAAAACGGGCCTCAATAAAGTAGAGATCCACTTTTCGCCGGCCAACAAGCGCAGCGCACGCGTGGCAGAGCGCCTTGGCTTCCGGGTCGAGGGTATCCTGCGTCAGAGCATCCTGCGCAACGGCCTGCCCGACGATGTGGTGGTCACCGGCCTGCTGCGCAGCGAATGGACCCGGTAGGGCACGAAGTTTATCCCTAATTTTGCAGACACAAGACGCATCACAATGAATAGCAAACAATATAAGGCCAGCATCCTGGTGGTGGAAGACGAAGAAAGCCTGAGGGAGGCCCTGAAGCTGAACCTGGAACTGGAGGGTTATGAGGTAACTACCGCCGATACCGGACCTGCTGCCCTGAAAACCGTAAAAAGCGAATATTTCGATCTTATTATACTGGACATCATGCTGCCGGAGATAGACGGTATTACCGTTTGCGAAACTATCCGCATGCAGCATAACGATGTGCCTATCATGTTCCTGAGCGCCCGCAACAGCAGTGCCGACAGGGTGGAGGGCCTGAAGAAAGGTGGCGATGATTACCTCACCAAACCATTTAACCTGGAAGAGTTGCTGCTCCGCGTGGACAAGCTGATCATCAAGAACAAACGCATCAAGGAGCCGCAGAGTGTTGGTGATATCTACAAATTCGGCGAGTTTACCATCGATTTTTCCTCACACGAGGCTACGGATGGCAAAGGTACCCGGCAGGAGCTGAGCAAGAAAGAGGCGGCCCTGCTCAAGCTGCTCATCGAGCATGAAGGCGAAGTGGTTTCACGCGAGCAGATACTGCAGATAGTGTGGGGTTACAACGTTTACCCTACTACCCGCACCATCGATAATTTCATTCTTAATTTCCGTAAATATTTCGAGAAGGACAGCCGCAGCCCCCGTCACTTTCATTCCATCAGGGGTATCGGCTACAAATTTACCGCCTGAGCAGGCAGCATATATAGATCATTGAGTAATTGTGCATTGGTCACCACATTGCCGCATTCCCCAAATTGAGCCATTGCGTATTAAGCCACTTCCTTATGCACCTTGGTATAAGTGTAGCGCACGATCTTGCCATGATCTTCCTCGCAGTTCACTTCTACTTCTTCAGGGGCAAACATGCCGTTGATCATTTTGCGGCAGACGTCCAGAAAATTGACCAGCATACCGGGTTTCCCGCTATGCGCCTGTTTTTCATTAAGATTCACCGTTTCCATAGTCGCGTTTTAACTTTGTGATTTCATATCACTAACAATAGGATAACGCAAATTTCACGCCACTATTGCTATATATTCATACCAAAATTACTGAGGCGGCTATAAATGGCAAAAAAAGTCGTGTTAAGTTTATCTACATTAAATTAACATCCATATAAAACGATTTATTTTTTTGGAATAATAGAATCGTTTTATATACCTTTGCAGTCCCAAATTTTTCCGGCTATTTCTGCAAGGAAATATCCGAAGTTGTGCCGGAAGAATTGGTTTTTATTAACTAAACAATATTTATGGCAACAGAAAACAACCTTCAGGATTATGAGCTGATGGTCATTTTCACTCCGGTACTGTCGGAGGATGACTACAAGGCCGCTCAGAAGAAATTTGCTGACTTCATCACCGCTAACGGTGGCAGCATCGACAACCAGAATGCATGGGGACTCCGCTCACTGGCTTATCCAATCGCAAAGAAGACAACCGGCCTCTACTCTGTTATAGAGTACAAAGCGCCTGCTGATCTGAACGCGAAGCTGGAAATACAGATGAACCGCGACGAATCTATCATGCGTCACATGGTTACCCGTCTCGACAAGTATGCTGTGATCTACAACAACCGCAAGCGCAATAAGGCTGCGGCAGAAGAAACTGTTTCTTAATCATCAATCCCTGGAAAAATGGCAAAACAGAACGAAATAAAATTCCTCACTTCTACCCGTGTGGAAAAACGCCAGAAAAAATACTGTCGTTTCAAGAAAATGGGTATCCGCTATATCGATTATAAGGACGCGGAATTCCTCAAGAAATTTGTGAACGAGCAGGGCCGCATGCTGCCTCGCCGCATTACCGGAAACTCGCTGAAATACCAGCGTAAGGTAGCTCAGGCTGTTAAGAAGGCTCGCCAGATGGCGCTTTTACCATATGTTACAGACCTTTTAAAGTAAAAAAATCATGCAGGTAATTCTTATAAAAGACGTTGACAACCTGGGCGCAGCCCACGAAATGGTAGAAGTAAGGCCTGGCTATGCCCGCAACTACCTCATCCCCCAGAAATATGCTATCGAGGCCAGCGAATCTAACCGCAAGGTAATGGAAGAGCGCCGCAAGCAACTGGAAAAGAAAGAAGCCAAACTGATGGCGCAGATAGCCAATGTTACCGAAGTACTGAAATCTGCTCCTGTGAAAGTGGGCGCCAAGATCGGTGTTAGCGGTAAAATATTCGGTTCGGTTACAGCTATACAGCTCGGCCGCGCTATCCGCGAACAAAAAGGCTACGAGATCGACCGTCGTCGTATCTCTATCCTCGACGAAGTAAAAGAAGCAGGCACACACAAAGCCAGCATCGACTTCGGTAAGGATAACGTAGTTGAAATTGAATTTGAAGTAGTAGGCGAATAATCCGCCACTCCACTCAATAATTTAAAAAGCGCTCCCCACCGGGAGCGCTTTTTACTTGGTATAACTTACGCTTACGCATCAGATCTTACGACTAACTACTTTCTACTTACGACCGGACTATCTACTAAGTACTAACTACTATCTACCGCTTCGCAGGCGAAAACTTCACCACCTGGTTATCCATAGCCGACAGCGTTTGCAGGTAGGCATAAACGGCGGCCAGGTCTTCGCGCGTCATGTGGCTATACATGGTCCACGGCATAATGCTGTTGAAGCTGCCCGCGGTTACTGCAGGGGGCTGATAGCTACTGTCAGCATAAGCCTTAAAGCGGTTGACGAACGCATCCTGGTTCCAGTTGCCGATACCGGTATTCTTGTCGGGTGTAATATTCGATGAACGCACTACAGAGCCATCAGGCAATGGAAACTCGCGGCCCCCGCTAAATGCCAGCTTCGGGATGATCTGGCCATGGTCGGCTTTCGTATGGCACTCAATGCAGCCGCAGGCATTCACTAAGTAGGCGCCGTATTTCACCGTTTCAGCCGGGTTGGGGCGTGTTTGCGGCTCAGCCTTGGCAGGTATGGTGTTCAGTATGATGTTCATGGGGAAATCGGCCACAGAGGCAGGCACCTCATTATGCACCGCAGGCAGCGTGCGCAGGTAGGCGATCACGCATTTAATGTCTTCCGGATCCATTTTGCCATAGTGGGCATAAGGCATTACCGGGAAGATGGCCTTGCCCTCTTTCGTAACGCCGGTGGTGATGAGGCGGAAAAGCTCACCATCCGAGTAGCGGCTGATGCCCTCCGGAGTAATGTTGCGGGAGTAGAACTTGCCAGGGAAGCCAAAACGCTGATCGAAGGTTTCGCCGCCCATGCCCAGGGTGCCCGGTTTTATGGGGCCGGAGAATTTGCTCCAGTCGCGGGTGGAGTGGCAATCCACACACACGCATATATTGTTGGCCAAGTAGCGTCCGCGCTCTATGCGTTCGGGGGTGCGCTCTACAGTAAGGGTGGGGGCCGGCCCCACGTTGGGCAGTGCAGCTTTTACATAAGCAATAAGGCCGCCGGCAATAACAATAATGGCCAATAGCAGCAAGCCAAGTATTTTAAATACTTTCTTCATGTGTGCGAATATTTATTGGTTACAAATAGAGTGTGACAGGAGTAGCCGAAAGATATAAAAAATCCAAATAGGCTGCAATTATTTTTATATGAGCTGCCGCCAAATAGCAAAGCCGCAACAATTGTTGCGGCTTTGCTCCCCCTCCCCGACTTGAACGGGGGACCCCATGATTAACAGTCATGTGCTCTAACCAACTGAGCTAAGGAGGAATTTCCCCTTTTTTTGGGACTGCAAAAATAATGAGTTTAGCGTCACAGCAAAATTTTTTTACCGGTTTTCAGAGATATTTTTTTGCTGCACCTGATCATTTTCGCCGGTGTTGCGTGTCCCCCGGTTGCCATTTTGCGTAGCGTGGGCAGCTAAGCCATGTGTAGTTACCTTAAATTACGTGTGCTGGTTGCCGGTGCCGCCAGGCTTGCGCTACAGTGCCTGCGGGCGAACACCTGCAACGGCGGGTAATGACAAAAAGAATGGAAAAACGCGTTTCATGAATGCTTTTTTGAAGTTAAGGCGCATTTCTGTTTAGTTATTCTTTCACTACCTTATAGTTACTCTTCGCCCCCTCATCATCTGTCAATTCCAGCGTGTACAAACCTGCAACCAAGCCAGTGAGCGATACCGTATTTTCGTTCGGCTCCAGCTTTCCGGTTTTTACCGTAGCTCCGGTGACGTTAAGCAGCTTGTACCACGTTCTACTCGCTATGCCTGTGACAGTAAGCTGTTCGGTTGCCGGGTTAGGGTAAACTGATATGCTTGCGGCAAGCGGGTCATGCACACCAAGGCCGACAACGGAGATGTCGCTGCAAGATGAATCAACGCCGCATTCCGTGTAAGCGTACACGCAAACATGGTAGGTTCCCGATACCGGATACGAATGCGTCGCTATATCTCCTGCGCCGCTGGTGCCATCGCCATAGTGCCACACCACGCTGTCCAGCCCTGTTGCGGTTCCGGTATAAGTGTAGCTGATGTTCACGGTTCCAGCGGTCGTAAACGCTGCTACAGGCGCAACGATGCAGCCACATGGCAACCCGTATTTCATGACGAAAAAATCAGTGTTACCACCGATGGAATGATAGGCCGGGATATCGCTGTCCGGGATGCTATCGGCGACGCAGCCACCGAAATAAATATTACCAACATTATCAGCGACAATAGCATTGCTGTAGTCCGAGTAGCCATCACCGTGGATGTTTTTCAACAAAACAAGATTGCCTGACGTGTCGATAATCGTAATAAATGGGTCAAAACCTGCTGAAGAGCTGGCGACAATAACCGAATCAGTGCGCAGTTGCCCACCGAGCAAACCACACGCAGCGATTTTATTATTCGGCATAAGTGTAATACCAAGAAATTGATCTGAGGCATTTCCGTCGTATTGTTTGACCCATTCGACAGCGCCGGAAGCATTCATTTTGTATATGTTCGAAACGTACCAATCCAAACTACTCCAGGGAGAGGAAATCGTATCTCCCCGATAAATCAAATAATGTAATCCAGAAGCCTCGGCATAGAGATGCCCTTGCCCATCGGCTGCAATCCCAAAAAAACCTTGATCGCCACCGGAAGTTGCATCACCCAAGGTATCCGCCCAAAGCAAATTATCGGACGCATCAAATCCTGCTATAAATGCGTGAAAGGAACTATCCCCGGCGCCCTCGTCCCACGCGACTCCACGCCACCCGTAGGCATATAAATGATTGTTTGATTTATCTATAGTCGCTCCGATTATCAGCAAGGTTGTATCGAGATTTACCTTTGTTGCTGACACTAACCCTCCAGCAGCATTAAACTCCATATCGTAGTTCGCATTGTCACTCTCTACAGTTGAGTTGAGAATTGCACCGTAGCCGAGATAGGCTATGAGATGGACATTTGAATTTCCGTCAATCGCTAACGCACCATAATTCGTTGTAGTTGCATAATAGGAAGCTGAGGTATTGCTACCTACATCACGAATCCAATTGAAATGGCCATTTGTGTCGAACTGAGCCACTCCCAGCACATAATTGTGATCGCCGGAAATAGTCGTATCATATCCTATTTTCAGAACGCCGTTAGGCATTACGCCGCCTAAGTAGATATGGCCTGCGCTATCGGCAACCAATCCAAGCGCATAGGAGAAACCCGCAGATGAAGCGATAAGCTTGGCCCACCTCATTTGCCCGGAACAGGAATAACTGGTGAGCAGGATATTTCTGTCTAATCCTAATGCGCCGGTAGCATAGAAGCTATCAGCTATGACGGCATTGTTTCCGACATTGCTCGCTGCATAGACATTCCCATTCTGGTCGGTGCACATGAAATACGTGCCCTCCGGGTTATTGTCGAGATAGGAAGAACTCTCGTCAGTACCTCCTCCATGCACCCATTGCAGGCTTTGCGCAATTGAGCTGCAGGGATAAAGCAGCCAGCATGCAGCAATGACAAGGGCAAACAAAGCGCGTTTCATGAATGCTTTTTTATAAAATTAAATTATTTAATTTAAAACCAGCTCTGCGCCTCGCTGCCTCGTGCCCACATAAATTAAGCAGTTTGAAAACGGTCTCAACTTTCAGACGCGAGCTAGCCCCCTACTGCGCACAGCGACAGGCTTGCGCTCTATTGGGGGGGGCTTCTGGGGAATACCGGGTAGCTTACTTTGACATGATGGTTTTTTCCACAACCAACTCCCTTACTTTTATCGCAAACTGATAGTAAGCTTTTGCTTCCTCGTAAGTAGGCACAAGGCTGTCATCCGGGTAACGACCTTGTACTGCATATGCGTTGATGTCCATTGCATCGATAGTAGCAAAAATGGCATCGATCGCTGCACATTGAGATAAAAGGAAGATAATATTGTGTGTCTTTTCTATATCGCAGTTGTGCCAGGCTAAAAATGCCTTAAGGCATTTTTCGGCAGCTTGCTGGCAGTGAAAACAGCCTATATCCAGAATCATGGGCTCAATCTCCAATACACGCTGGGCCGCTATCAGATCATGGTCTGCTTTGTTCAGCCAGGCCTCCACGTAGGCCGCGAGTTCAGGCGTCATAAAAGAACCCCCTCGCGCATTGCTGTTCTGATTATGTGCCCCGGAAGCTGTTGTTTCCGGCGCACTTCATCCTCGCTGTTCAACAATAGATCAACCGGAATACGTGCTGCTTCAACTATCAGCTTGTCCAGGCGGGTGCTCCAGTGTATTTTTTCCTGCGGTGTGAATGTTGTTGGCGTAATGATCAGCAGGTCATAATCGCTGCGGTTACCATTGTCGCCACGGGCACGCGAGCCGAAAAGCAATACCCGCGCACCGGGGATGCTGGACTTAACTACATCTCTGATAGTATGATAAATAGCACCGCTGTCCATGCAACAAATATACAACTTCCTAAAAATGTATTGGCACTTGTCCGGTTGTCAACAAATGGCAACTGTCAGACACGAGCCCGCCTCCCACCATGCGCAGCGACAGCCTCGCGCCAATGGAAAATATACGCAAGCATTTCGCGAAATGCGAAACAAATGGCCCTTTTTAAACCCCACCCCCACAAACAAGTCAAAAAATCTTAAATTGATGCTATAAAAGGCTACCACCATGCACCACCTGAAGCACATACTATTTACATTGCTGTTATTGCCAGCGCTCGGCGCCCGCGCTCAGGTCACCTCGTTTTATGTGGCCCCGCATGCCATGGACACCGCATACACTACTGCGCAAGACAGCAGCTATGTGTGTATCGATGCCTCGGTAGCTTCCAACGGCAAATTGCTCATCTTTCTCGATGGCAGCGGCTCCAACACAAAGGACTACACCTATTATCCGCAACTTGCGGCTGCCTTAGGCTACCACTGCATTTCAGTGGCCTATCCCAACTCGCCAACCGTAGGCTCCCTGTGCAGCGCCAGCAGCGATAGCCTTTGCTACGATAAAGTGCGCCAGGAGATATGCTATGGCACAGACGCCAGCACCCTGGTGTCGGTAGATACCTTCAATAGTATCTATACCCGCACCGTAAAGCTGCTGCAATATCTGGCGGCAACTTATCCATCGGCAGGGTGGGATGCTTTTCTGTCGGGCGGTGTGCCGGTTTGGGCCAGCATTGTTATGTCGGGTCACTCGCAGGGTTCAGGCCATGCGCTTTATTTTGCCAAAACGCATCCCGTTTACCGGGTGGTCATGTTCTCAGGCGCCGACGACTATAGCGCCTGGTACAGCGCACCGGCGCATTGGATACACAACGCCTCCGCAACCCCCGTCAGCAGCTATTACAGCTTTCTGCACCTGCAAGATGATGTTGTACCCTATTCCGAAGAGTTTGCCATCGTGCAGGCCCTCGGCATGACGGCCTCCGGCGACGACAGCACCCTTGTCGATCACATCAGCTTCCCCTACCTCAATTCTCATTGCCTGTACACAGATGCCACGCCCAATCACGTTTCCATCGCCTCCTCTTATCACGATGCTACAGTGGTCGACTTTTTCACACCGCTTGGTGGCAGTGGCTACCTGTTCGATTCCGTATGGTATTATACCCTGCAAATACCGGCTACAACCGGCATTGAGAGCCCTTCGCAGCAGCCAGCTTTTTCGCTCTATCCTGTTCCCGCGCGCGATGTCATTAACCTGCTGCCGCAATCAACCGGTGCTGGCAGGGTGCAGATCACAGACCTCTCCGGCCGCGTGCTCATCTCGGTGTCTGCTGTCTTTCAAAAAGGCTCGCCAATGGCCATGGGCATAGCATCGCTGCCGCCCGGCGCATATGTCATACAGGCACAAGGCGCAACGCGTCTATTTATTAAAGAGTAGAAGATCGGGCTTATTTCTTCACCGGTTTATCGCCGGTAATAGAAAAGCTGAAACCGAAGCCGGCGATCAGGCCTCCGGGCGATAGTGCTTTTACGGTGTTGTTGCCTTTGTCGGAAAGCGGATAGCCTGCAGTTTGTTCATAATCAGGGCTTGCCAACGCCATGGAATAACCCAGCTCCAGGAAACACTTGTTGTTCCGCTTACCCAGGTTCCAGTATTTATAGGCGGCAAGAAACACGTTGGACTGTGGTTTCAGGGTCATGGTCACTTCCTGGTTCGAGCCCCCATAAGTGCCGTCATTCACGTTTAGTGTCATTTTCAGATCCTTTTCTCCCGATGCATGCGTATAACCAACTCCAAACGCCCATGTGGGGCTAAAGTCGTGCAGGTAGTATTTCGCTTCTATATGAAACTTGTCGCCCCAGGTGCCGCTGCCAAAACCCGCGCCTATCGCGACCTGCGGCGCCACATGTGTCTCCACATCCACCCCAAAAACACCACCGGGGTTATTGATGCCGCTACTCAGGCCAATATATACGATCCTGAATGGCCGGGTGTGTACCGTTCGTTTATGTTTTTTGGGTTCGGGCGTATTGTCTGCCTGTGTTTGAGCGTGAGTGGTTGTCAACGCGGCAGCAGCCATCACCGCGGATAGTAAGAGCTTTTTCATAGGTTTTGTTTTAGCTAACTATAAAAATAGGTAAAGCAGATGAATGACCTCATATTTTTCACTGCATAATGAAACTGTATTATGGGTAGATCTGTAAAAAGGGCTTCGATGAGCATTTCTGCGTCGCCCGACGATAAAATAGTTGGATATCCGGATCATCTGAACATCCATCAAAAAAGGCAGTATTGGGTGTTATCAAGGCTGTTGCAGAAGGATCAAATGTTGAAGGCATCTGAAAGTACAAAGGATTTGTAGCAGAGATGAAAAGAAGGTCAGCGTAATTAAGGAGCGGAACAGAAAAAGGCTATACTTGGGAGGAGGTAAAAGCTGCGGGAAGAAAGGCCGCTGCTGAGAAAATATAGACTTACTTACAGCTCCTTCCGCAACCGCGCCACCGGCACATTCAGTTGTTCGCGGTATTTGGCTACGGTACGGCGGGCAATGTTATAACCCCGCTCCACCAGCATATCGGTCAGGTGTTCGTCAGAATAAGGTTTGCGCTTGTTTTCGCCGCCTATTATCTCGCTCAGTATCATTTTCACTTCACGTGTAGAAACCTCTTCGCCGCTGTCTAATTGCAGCGCTTCCGAGAAGAAGAATTTCAGCTTGTAGGTGCCGTATTCTGTCTGCACATATTTGCTGTTGGCCACGCGCGATACGGTGGACACATCCAGCCCTGTTACCTGGGCTATGTCCTTCAATATCATTGGTTTCAATGCCGATTCGTCGCCGGTAAGGAAGAATTCTTTCTGAAAATCGAGGATGGCCTGCATGGTGTGCAGCAGTGTATGCTGCCGCTGCTTGATGGCGTCAATGAACCATTTGGCAGAGTCCAGCTTTTGCTTGATGAACAGCACCGCCTCTTTCTGGCGCTTGTTCTTCTTATCGCCGCGTTCATAAGCTTTCATCATTTCGCGGTATCCTTCCGATACCCGCAGCTCCGGCGCATTCTTTGAGTTCAGTGAGAGCTCCAGCACGCCATTATTATTAAAAACAAAGAAGTCGGGGATAATATAAGCCTCGGCCTTGTTCAGCACCGCAAATGCAGATCCGGGTTTGGGGTTCAGCTTAATGATGATGCCGATCACCGCTTTCACGTCCTCATCGCTCAGGTTCAGTTGCCGCTGTATCTTGTCGTAGTGCTTCTTGATGAATTCATTGAAGTACTTATCCAGCACAATGATGGCATTGTTCACCGCTTTGCCGGCCGGCAGGCGCTTCATTTGCAGCAGCAGGCATTCCTGCAGCGTCCAGGCGCAAATTCCGGGCGGGTCAAATTGCTGTATCTGTTGTATCAGTTCGTTGATCTCTTCCGGGGTGGTCTCTATATTTTGCCCAAAGGCCAGGTCGTCCACCAGCGATGTCACTTCGCGGCGCAGGTACCCGTCCTCATCCATGCTGCCTATTATCTGTTCGGCTATCCTGTGGCCGCGGTCATCCAGCTCCAGCATGCCCAGTTGGTCCAGTACATGATCGTGAAAATTGGTCTCCACACGCGCCGGCGTCACACCGCGGTCGTTGTCGCCGCTATAGCCCTCGCCATCGTAGTCATAACCTCTTTCGCCATCGTCCTCGTGGCGCAGAAAATCGTCCAGGTCCACTTTCTCAGCGGTGTCATCGCTCAGCTCCACACTCTCCTCTTCGCTCTCATATTCATCGTCAGGCTTGTTATCGTTCTCGCCCAGGTCATATTCATTGGCCGGCTCCGCACTGTCTGCTTCATATTCCAGCGCCGGATTCTCCTCTATCTCCTCCTTTATCCGCTCTTCCAGACTGGCAGTAGGTATCTGCAGCAGTTTCATTAACTGGATCTGCTGGGGAGATAACTTTTGTAACAGCCTTTGCTGGTTGCTCTGTCTTAGCATACTGGTTTCAGTAGGGCAATACTACAAAAATAACTGGTTACACTGTACCAATGACGTCATAAAATCAGCCTGCGACCGTTTGTTAATGCGGCAGCGTTTTCTAAGTATTATTGTATCTTGTGGGGATTATTGAAGGGCGGCCTGAATGATAAAGAAACCATACATATCTCCTTCCTTTTCGTTTCAAACCCAGGAAGAGGTCCTGCAGATCATACCAAAGGAAAAGCACTTGTTCATCGGTATTCCGAAGGAAACTTCATTTCAGGAGAACAGGGTTCCGCTAACGCCTGAGGCTGTGTCCGTACTGGTCAATCTCGGTCACGAGGTTACCGTGGAGCATGGAGCAGGTGAAGGGTCATTCTATTTCGATAACGACTATAGCGAAGCAGGCGCCCGCATCGTTTATGAGAAGGCAGCCGTTTACAAGGCCAGTACCATCATCAAATCGGCGCCGATTACCGACGAAGAAATAGAACTGCTGCAGCCCAACCAGGTCATTATCTCTCCGGTGCACCTTCCGGTAATGAAGGCAGATATGCTGCAGCAACTGATCAATAAAAAGGTCATAGCTATTGCATTCGATTATATTCAGGACGATTCCGGCACTTACCCCATCGTGCGCTCCATGAGCGAGATCGCGGGTAACTATGCCATTCTTACCGCCGCCCGCTACCTGGCCAATACGGATAATGGTAAGGGCGTGCTGCTGGGCGGTATATCAGGCGTACCTCCGGCAAGGGTACTCATCATTGGCGCAGGTGTAGTTGGCGAGTTTGCTGCACGGGCTGCATTTGGTCTTGGTGCATCAGTTACCATATTCGACAATTCCATTCACCGCCTCATGAAGTTGCAGAATAACATCGGCCGCCGGTGTTTTACCTCGGTGCTGGAGCCGGTGACACTGGCCGAGGAGCTGTGCAATGCTGATGTGGCCGTTGGCGCACTCAAACCCGTGAATGGCGTTACACCCATGGTGGTAACAGAAGAGATGGTGCAGAACATGAAGGCCGGTTCGGTGATCATTGATGTAAGCATAGACCGCGGCGGCTGCTTCGAAACTTCAAAGGTCACCACCCACGAGCGGCCTATTTTCAAGAAGTATGACGTTATCCATTACTGTGTGCCCAATATAGCATCTGGCGTTGCCAGAACAGCATCCCGGGCCATCAGTAATGTGCTGCTGCCCATCCTGCAAAACTGTGCGGAGACCGGCGGTATCGAAGAATATATCATGAACAATGTGTGCTTTCGCAACGGAGTGTATATGTACAAAGGCAGCGTCACCAATGCACCTATCGCAAAAATGTTCAGCTTCAAATACACCGATCTCGACCTGCTCTTCGCCTCACAGATCTGATAGCATGTCTGCCAGCGTTGTAGTTCGTCAGGTAGGAGCAGCAGCCGGCGTGGATAAACTTTGTACGTTTTACTTTTTCACTTTTAAGTTTTACTTTTTATCAGCCTCGCGCTCATTTTTGTACACTTTTACTTTTTCACTTTTTAGTTTTACTTTTTATCAGCCTCGCGCTCATTTTTTGTACACTTTTACTTTTTCACTTTTAAGTTTTACTTTTTATTAGCCTCGCGCACATTTTTGTACACTTTTACTTTTTCACTTTTAAGTTTTACTTTTTATCCGTGTGGGCGCTCATCGATAATTACGACTCTTTCACTTATATACTGCATCACTACCTGCTGCAAACAGGCCACGAGTGCCGTGTTTTCCGCAACAACGAGGTGACGGCAGATGAGCTGAAACAACTGTCGCCAGAGCGCATTATCATCTCGCCCGGGCCGGAAACCCCATTGCAGGCAGGCATCACCATGCAGGTGATCGACCAGTTTCACAAAACCACACCCATACTCGGCGTATGCCTGGGCCACCAGGCACTGGGCATGTATTTTGGCGCACAATTGGTGCATATTCCATACCCCATGCATGGCAAAGTGAGCCTGAGCACACACGCCGGGCATCCACTATTTGCAGGCATACCCTCGCCATTTCCCGCTATGCGCTATCACTCACTGGCAGTAACGGGTTTTGAAAGCACGGGGCTACAGGTCCTTGCCCACACAGATGACGGCACCATCATGGCCCTCGCTCATGAGCACTATCCCTGCATCGGCGTGCAGTTCCATCCTGAGTCGGTGGGCACAGAACATGGCATGCAGTTGCTGCGCAACTGGGCCGGGCTGGAATTATAAGGGTAATGGTTCACTTCCTTCCGGCAGGTACATTGTCCGGTTAATTTGCTGACCGTTACCGGATCGGTGACATTAAGATGAGCCAATTAGCCTGTTGTGCTTCGCACGCATCAGAATTAATATACAGATAACACGATTAAGTCGCTATCGGCGGCGGCTGTGGATAATTTTACTGTTTGATGCCCCCGCTTATCTTATCGGGCGGAACTAAATGTGTTTTTATGAAAAAATTTTTATTCGCTGTTCTGATATGCTGCACCTGCATCGGGAGAATTTCTGCCCAGGACATTTATACCTATTATGACGACGTTACCGGGGCGCCAACTTATTGGGACCCTGCCCTTACCACATATTCTAATCTTACCGCGATCGGTACCGGTACCAGCACGGGCTGTAGTTACGGTTTCAGCGGTATCACCGGTTTCACCGGAACATCTTATTCCACCTCTGGGCCATGTGTTGAGGTAACACTCACCGCTACTGCCGGCGACGTTATCAGGGCTACAGGATTTACCGTTGGCATGAGGCGCTCAGGCACCGGACCTGCTCTGGCCCGCCTGGCATACAGCACGGACGGAACCACATGGATTGACAACGGTTTTGATTTTGCCCCGCACAATGGCTCATGCGCCACGCCAACCGCAACAGATACTACGCAGGCAGTATGGAATTTCTGCACTACAGGCACCACTATCTATTTCCGCATATATCCTTACAATGCCAGTGGCGGCGGTGGAACATTCCAGGTGTTCGGTCTGGATATTGCCGGGTCGGTTGTTTCCAGCTCATCGATCGCTACGCCGGTCATCTCCCCGGCGGGCACAGTTTCTTTTTGCCCCGGTTTTTCGTCCACCCTCAGCACGGTTCCTGTAGTGGGCGGCACTTACCAGTGGTACAACGGCACCTCAGCGATCAGCGGCGCCACCAATTCATCTTATGCTGCTACGACAGCCGGCAACTATTACCTGCAGCTGACCAGCTCTGCCAGTTGCGCTGATACTTCCAACCATGTGACTGCAGTGGTGGATCCCGCGCCGACAGCGGCTGTGACCACGGGTAGTTCTGCAACTTTCTGCACACCGGGCAGCGTTGTGCTCACGGAAACATCGGGCACGGGCAGCAGCTACCAATGGTACAATGCAGCCGGACCTATAGCCGGGGCCACCAATTCCAGCTATACAGCCACCACTACCGGCCGCGACAGTGTCATTATCTCTAACAGCTATGGTTGCGCAGATACCTCTGCGGCAGTGGTGGTAACCGCTCACCCAACTCCGGCAGCAACCATCACTCCGGCCGGGCCAGTGGCCATTTGCGCCGGCAGCACCACTACACTCACCGCCTCATTTGGCGCGGGCTACACTTACCAATGGTATAACAGCACTGGCATAATTGCGGGCGCTACAAACGCTACACACGTTGTAAATGCCGCGGGACGCGATTCGGTGGTCATCACCAGCGCCGCGGGTTGCAGTGCAACATCCGCTGCTGTTGTGGTCTCCTTAAATCCGGTGCCAGACGCCACTACAACGGCTTCAGGCCCGCTCAGCTACTGTTCTTACGACAGTGTGACACTGACAGCAACTGCGGGCGCAGGTTATACCTTTCAGTGGTACAGCACCGGCGCTATAGGCGGGGCTACCAATATCTCTTATACCGTGCACTCGTCGGGTACTTACCACGTAAAAGTGACCAACAGCTCCGGATGCACTGCCAATTCATCCAACTTTACAGTTACGGTGAATGCAGCGCCATCAACAGCTGTCACTTATTCCGGCCCTGTAACCTTCTGCACCGGCGGAAGCGAGACCATCAACGCCGATGCAACAGCAGGCGATACTTATCAATGGTATGACGCCACCGGCCCGATAGCCGGCGCCACAAACGCCAGCTATACATCCACTGTATCGGCAGATCTTTATGCTATAGTTACCAGCGCGGCAGGCTGCACGTCCACCACTGTTACCTCACATGTAACGGAAGCACCACCACCGGCAATTACGCCGACCGGCAGCACTACCGTGTGCAGCGGGAACAGCGTACTCCTCACCGCAAGCACTGCCGGCGCAATAGGCGTTGTATATCAGTGGATGAAGAACGGCATTGCGATAATGGGAGCTACGAATGCTACCTATGTGGCCACTTCTACAGGTCTTTATACCTGCCTGATAGACATAGCTCCGGGTTGCGCTGCAACTACACTGGCCATACCTGTAACAATCAACCCGGCACCTACGCCGGTAGTTTATTCAGATGGCGCGCAACACATGTGGACCGACTCCAACTATGCCACTTATCAGTGGTACCTGAACACTGTGGCCATTACGGGCGCTACAACTTATCACATAGTAGCAACCGAAATTGGCAGCTACAGGGTGCTGGTATCAGATACCAACTCCTGCCCTGGCTTGTCTGCCGATCATAATGTTTACTGGCTGGCGGTTGACGACGTTAATGCGTATGAGGCAGTGAGCATTTACCCCAACCCGGCAACATCGGTGCTCCATATTGCCTCTGCGCATGCCGTGCATACCGTTATTTCTTCCATTGCCGGCAAAGCCATATTGGACAGTCGTGAGGCAGTGCTGGATGTCTCCCAGCTCCCGGCTGGAATATATGTAGTAACAGTATATGACGGGGACGGCAAAAGGCTGCTGATCGACAAACTCACCCGGGAGTAAGCCGGGCCGGTGACAAGGCAGACAATACCATTGTGAAATTTGGTAAATCTCGTATAAGATTTTATCTTGCATGAGCGAATTGTAATTTTGCTAATGAGTGCGTCATGCACTCATTGGCTATGTATTTCATGTGTTCTTTAAGCGATTTTATGAAGAAATTCTTCCCTTTATTAATCCTATGCTGCCTGTCACTCAGGGGTCTTGCCCAGCCTACCGCTACTGCAACCGTTAACTCGTCCGGATCTGCCGGGTCTTACACCAGTGGATATACACAGGCCGCCGGTGGCCGCACAGACGGTAACATGGTTATTGGCGATGCATCGCCAATAACAGCAACACGGGGCTATGCCGTTTTCAACCTGGCCAGTATTTTGCCTCCTGGTGCGACTGTTGACTCAGTCTATCTTCGTTTTAATTTTTCTACTTCCAACGCCACTTCTACAGTAAGGGGCGAGATACATGGTTATCCGGGTAACCTTAGTTCTGTTGCCTCAGCTGCCACCTTATTTGCAGACTGCGCACACGGGCATTATTTCGACAGCTCCGCCTGGGGCGCCGCTGTAAGTGGTGCGCAGGATATCATTTCTTTTAACGATAGTGGCGTTGCGTTTATTCAGAATAACCTTGGCGCAAGCATCTCCATAGGCTGGATAACAGATACACCGGGTAATACCTATACTATTGTAGGTGAAGCCGGAACTTCGTCCACGCAGCCTAAACTTACCATACGCTACCATTGTACCGGCGTTTCCGGAACCCTGGCATATATAACACCGAATCCGGTTTGCGCCGGGTCGCCGTTTACACTGCATGCAGTGGGCACAGGCGGTGCAACATATTCATGGACCGGCCCTGGCAGCTATACATCTGCATCGCAAAATCCACCGGCGCCAATAATAGCCTCATCCACAACAACAGGCATTTACAATTATACTGTTTCAAATGCGGCGGGTTGCCCTACTTCTGAGGTTGCCTTTGTCATCATGAATCCACTGCCTGCCCCCGTTACCGGCGATACTGCTATTTGTGCGGGTGCATCCACCTCTTATGCCGATACCACTTCCGGCGGATACTGGAGTGTGCGCCCATCAACGCTTGGCTCCATCACGGGCACAGGTGTATATATTGCCGGGATGACCTCAGGGCACGATACAGTTGTTTATACTTTGTCCACTGGGTGCAGTTCAGTATTGCCGGTACATATCAATCCGTTGCCGGCCGCGATCAGTGGGGTTACAACCCTCTGCTCTGGCGTGGTAAGTACTTTGTCTGACGGTTCGCCATCCGGCACCTGGAGCATCTCTCCGGCCGGAGTTGCCACCCTCAGTTCCACAGGGGTACTTACAGGCGGTGCACTCACAGGCACTATCACTGCATCTGCAGTGGTCACTTATACGTTGCCTACCGGTTGTTATAAAACAACGCCGGTCAATCTGCTGCCTTTGCCTGCTCCTATAGTAGGCGATACATTACTCTGTGCACCAACAACTACAACACTCAGCGATCTGTATCCGGGCACATGGACTTCCGCTCCTGCAAGTATTGCCAGTGTCGGGTCTACTACGGGCATTGTCACTGGCCATGCTTATGGCTCGGCCATTATCAGTTTCACAAATCCTTATGGCTGTTACGTGACGTCCAACATGCATGTGGCTACCACAAGCCCTGCTGCTATATTGGGTAATGCTTCGGTATGCCCTATCCTGCTGGACACGCTTAGAGATATAGTGCCAGGCGGTTACTGGTCGCTGGGTGCGGCGGGTGCCACTATCACTTCAGTCAATAGTTTTGATACCGCTGTTGTGCTTGGCCTGAGCGCAGGTGTTGTGCCGGTGACCTATACGAATGGTTGCGGCATGGCCATCCTTTCGCTCAATGTGCTTACACCAGCTGCCTCAATAACAGGCGTAAATAATACTTGTATCGGACAAACGGTTACCCTGTCGGACGCAACTACTCCGGGTGTATGGTCGGGCAGTAGTGGAGTAATAGCTACGGTTACCTCGGGTTTCGGCACCGTGCATGGTAACACAGCAGGCCCGGTCATCATCACCTATACCGCAACTTCCAATAGCTGTATCGATACGGTGCACTTCCTCGTAAATCCTTTGCCACTGGGCATTACCGGCACACTGCATACCTGCCCCGGCGATACTGTTGAACTGGCAGATCTGCCAGCGGGTGGTTCTTGGAGCTCTCAGAATTCGAGCGTTGCCACTGTAAATTCGAGCGGTGTAGTAACGGGTGTTGCCGCCACAACCACTACTATTTCTTATACATTGCCTACTGGTTGTTATTCAACAGTATCTATGCTGGTAAATCCTAACCCTGCGCCTATAACAGGCATCAGGCCTATATGCGAAACGCTGTATGATACCGTAGCGGACGCCACACTGGGGGGCTTGTGGTTTAGCAGCAGTCCTGGTATCGTGTCTGTTGCCGATTCTGGCACATGGGGCGCATCTCTGCATGGTGTTGGCGGTGGTTCCTCAACCATCACTTATAGATTACCTACAGGCTGCATTGCTACTGCAGTGGAGGTTGTTCACCCTACGCCTTCGCCAACCATTACTTACACTGCGTCCAGCAATACACTTTACACACAGTCATACTATGCCACTTATCAATGGTACGATGCCGGGCTGCCGATTACGGGCGCTACAACGTTCAGCGTAGCAGGCCTTACACCGGGTAATTACAGCGTGTTCGTAACCGACTCATTTGGCTGCCAGGTAATGTCCTCTATCTTTCCGCTTACAACAGCTATGGGCGTAGGCCAGGTTGCTGTGCCGGCAAGCAGCGTGCACATCTATCCTAATCCTGCATCCGGAGTTGTGAACATAGACGCGCCTGTTAAAGTAAATGTGTGGGTTTCTGCCATGGACGGCCGTGTGCTGATGCAACAGGAGAATGCGACCAGCGTGGATGTGAGCGGATTGTCAACCGGGGTGTACATGATCTCTTTGTACGACATGCAGGGCAACCGCATAACGGTTGAGAAATTGCTGAAAGATTAAGCTAAGAACAATTCATAATAGCAAATGGCTGTCACTTGTGGCAGCCATTTTTTTTGGATCATGCTGTTGGCAGGATGTGCCGAAAACAAAACAGCCACGCATAAGCGTGGCTGTTTGTATCTTTTGGGAAGAAATTATTTCTTCTTTTCAGGAGCAGCAGCAGGAGCTGTAGTTGCAGCAGCCTTAGTTGTGTCCTTAGCAGCACCAGCGTTCATTGTGTCTGGAGTTGCAGTTGTTGCTGGAGCAGTTGTTGCTGGAGCAGCAGTTGTTGCAGCAGCGCTGTCAGTTTTAGGAGCATCAGCGTTGTTACCACCGCAAGAAGCTGCGAAAAGGCCGAAAGCGAGAGCAAATACGCTCAGTTTAACTAATTTCATAATTTTTTGTTTTAAGTTGTTTGCACATTTATACTGTAACCAGAAAAAGGTAACCCGGAATTTTTAGATATTTTTTTTATCAATTTAAATTTCCGGCGGCAGAACCGCTTTTACGTGGCTGAAAAGTCGATTTTGCTTTACCTTGCAAGTAAATCTAATTCATAGGTATGCGGGTATTTTTTACGTTGTTGTGCTGTCTGCTGGCCGCTGACATACGCGCCCAGGATAGTGTAAAGATATCCGGAACAATAAGCAACTGCACCCAGGATAGCGTGGAGATCACCTATAATGACAATTTCCTGGCCTATTATCCGAAGAATTTCTATGCCGTACCCGACAAAAAGGGGTGCTTCCGGCTTTCCTTCCCTGTTGCTGCGCAGGGCTATACATTGGCGGAATTGCACTATAAGGGTCATATTGCCGATCTCATTCTGCAGCCGGGCGATAGCCTGGTGACAGATGTAGATGAGCACCGGTTCGATAGCACGCTTCATTATAAGGGCAAGGGGGCTGCGATACAGAATTTTGTGGCGCAGCGGACACTGGCACTCGGACGAATGAACCAGTATAGCTCGCGGGTGCGATTCGCCATCAACAAGGAGCCCTCGGAATTTCTCAGCAACCTGAATATTGAATTGAAAAAAGAGGAAAGTTTTTTTGATGCACACAAAAGTCACCTGCCGGCAAGCTTTGCCGGGTATTGGAAAGCCTATTTCCGGTATTACAATTACTTTTTCACGGAACAATATCCGCTGACGCACGAAATGATAAAGCTGCGCAGGTATACAGATACCATACCCGAGGCGAGCTATGCGGTTGTAAAACAATTGCCTTATGCATTCAGCGATTCCTTCCTGCAATTGCCGCCCTACCTGCTATACCTGACAGGTGTATTTGACATCAAGCTGAAGGCTGCGGGCTTTGCGCCCCCAATGAAGGACACTGCGGGGCAGACGGCTCTCGAAGACAGCGTATTTGAACTTGCCTACAAATTATTACCCGACAAAAGCGGCGAGTTCCTGGTAGCACAGAATATTTATGGACGGGCTAAGATTCAACCCCTGGAAAGGACGGAAGCGCAAATGGACCGGTTCAGAAAGCGATGGCCGAACAGCAGGTATCTGGATCTTGTGGAGCAGCAGGTGCATGTGGCTGAACGCCTGGCGCCCGGACAGCCGGCTCCCGACTTTGCGATAGAAACAGCCGACGGCAGAAAGATACAATTGTCGGACCTGAAGGGCAAGGTGGTGTACGTTAGTTTCTGGGCAAACTTCTGCCGGCAATGCGTTGGTGAGATGGTGAACGAGCATAAGGTGAAGGACCTGCTGAAGAACAAACCAGTAGAGTTTGTGCATGTATCCATCGACAACGACAGCGCTTCAGATAATGCCTTGCTGCAGAAATACAAGGTCACTGGTCTGTCCACTCACGTGGAAGGAGGCTGGCAATCGAAGGAGGCATTACTGTATGGTGTGCAGAATCTCCCCGCATACTTCCTCATAGACAAAGATGGAAAGATCGCTGTTCAGCGGCCTTATTCGCCTATGCAGTCAACGGAGTTGCTGATACAGATAGGTAAGCTGCTGAAATGATCTATTCGGCGGTTGGCTCCGCGTTGTAGTTGAACTTAAAGCCTATACCGTGAATGGTCTGTAATTTTGCGGCGGTCTGGGTTTTGAGGTATTTACGCACCTTGGTGATGAACACGTCCATGCTGCGTCCAAGAAAGTAATCGTCTTTACCCCAAACGTTCATTAATATCTCATCGCGCTTCAATACTCTGTTGGCATTCATGCACAGAAACCGCACCAAGTCAGCCTCGCGCTGGGTAAGTTGATGCATTACCTTGTCGTTGCCGAGAGAAAGATTGGCATAATCGAAATCGAGATCGCCGATCTTAAAGAAAACAGGGCCGTCCGGCTCCCGCTTTTTACTGCGCTTAACAAATACCTGTATCCTGCGCAGCAACTCCTGCATGTTGTATGGCTTTGTCACATAATCATCTGCACCACTCTCAAAACCTGCCAGCTTTTCCTCGTCCAGGTTTTTCGAGGTCAGCATCATGATAGGAATGTTCTCATTCTTTTTGCGGATGTTGTTCGCAAGCTCAATGCCATCTCTTTTACCAGGCAGCACCACATCCAGCAGGCAAATATCAAAGATGCCCTTCATAAACTGCTGCCATGCGTTGTCACTATCGGAGCAATGAGTCACTTCGAAATTCTGCTTAGCCAAAAAATCTTTCACCACAAATGCCAGTACCGGATCGTCCTCTACCAGCAAAACTCTAACCTTAGTTTGCGACATACTCAGAAAATTAATTCAAATGCACTGCTAATATAGTACTTCTGCTCATTAGTACATAATTAACAAGCGGTTATCATATAAATTTATTTTTTTACTCTATCTGGGTTCATAGCAGCGAATTCTTCCCAGCTCGTTTTCTTCCGCGGCTGTTTTTGCCGGGTTGGTTTAGCTTGCGGAATGGGGGTATGCGACTGGTAATGATGGCACAGAGCAACTGCCACAGCATCGGTGGCATCGGTGTATTGCACCTCTTCCTGAAATTTAAGAATTTGTTGCAGCATGGCCACAACCTGCTCTTTTGTGGCATTTCCGCGGCCAGTGATAGATTGTTTCACTTTGCGCGGCGCATACTCCGTGGCATGCAGGCCGGCGGCCATGGCGGCGGCAATAGCAACTCCCTGTGCACGGCCAAGTTTCAGCATACTCTGCACATTTTTGCCGAAGAATGGCGCTTCTATAGCTACCGCGGTCGGTTTGTGCGTGCTGATGAGTGCAGCAGTTTTCTTGAATATCAGGTGCAGCCGCTGCGAATGATCGTCGTAGGCAGAAAGACGAAGCACACCCATCTCTAACAGCGAGACAGTATTGCCCGACACCGAAATAAGGCCGTAGCCCATAACAAGCGTTCCCGGATCTATGCCGAGGATAATTGCAGGCTGACTATTCAAAAAAGGATAATTGTACGTTATTGACAAAAATACCGAAATTTAGCTGCTGCACCGCTCCTTGCATAACGGCATAGTATTTGTTTTACTGATCAAGCATAGAAGAGTGTATATGACTAACAACATGAGCTGTTGCGATTTTTTCAAGAACGGGATCGTTGCCGCCCTTATTTTTTTCATGCCTGCGGCGTCGGCCGGCCAGAAGAATACGAGTTACAAGGACGGAGAGCGGCTTACTTTCAGGGTATATTACAACATGAGTTTCATCTGGATCAACTCGGGTAATGCCCAGTTCACCATCGATCAGAAGGAGATGAATGGCCATAGTGCCTATCACATTACTGGCTCAGGGCGCACAGCACGGTCGTTCGAATGGTTTTATAAAGTGCGGGACAAGTACGAGACGTACGTTGATAAAGAAACACTATTACCACTGCGGTTCATCAGGAATGTGAGCGAAGGAGGCATGAAATTCACTAATGACGTCACCTTTAACCAGGCAAAAGCCCAGGCTGTTTCAGATAACAAGACCTATGTTATTCCAAAAGGAACACAGGATGTGTTGTCGGCAATTTATTATGCGCGCAACATAGACTACGAAAAATACAAGCCGGGAGACAAGATACCATTCACCATGTTCCTGGATAACCAGGTGTATAATCTGTACATCAAGTATGTAGGCAAGGAGCGTATCACTACCAGAATGGGCACATTCAACGCGATCAAGATAGCACCATTGCTGATAGACGGGACCATCTTCAAGGGCGGGGAGCAAATGAGCGTATATGTGACAGATGACAATAACCACCTGCCTGTGCGCGTGGAAAGCCCGATATTGGTGGGTAGTATCAAGGTTGACCTGATCGGCTATAGTAATCTGCGCAATCCGATGACTGCACTTGTGGGCAGCAAACGGGAGATCACTGACGATTGATCCGCATTAAGCTCTGGGTAGCCGCATACTTATGGCAGCTACCGTCCAGCGCTGCCCGTTCTCCTGCCTTTCAGTGATATCAAAAGAAATGGTTGTGCTGAGCAAAAGGCCGAGTTGATGTACCCGGTTACGTATATTCTGCAATCCGAAAGATTCATGACCTGAGACGTTATTGCCCGGCGAATAGTTGAACCCTGCGCCATTGTCCAGTACTTCAATATGCAGCATATCATCGGCCTCGTACGCCCGCACAAGTATCATGCTGTCGGCTCGCTGCCTGGGTAAAATGCCGTGTTTTATGCTGTTCTCAACAAGGGGTTGTACCAGTAGTGGCGGCACCTTCACTGCACCTGTGTCCACTGCATCGTCTATTTCTATGCGGTAGTTAAGCAGATCTTTGAATCGCAGTTTTTCAAGCGCCAGGTAATTTTCCACCAGCTCTATTTCCCGGGAAAGCGGGATCAGTTCGCGGGAAATATTGTGCATGTTTTGCCGGATCATGTCCGCAAATATGCGCAGGTATTCATTTGCTGCCAGTCGATCGTTGCTGTTAATAAGCCCTTGCACATTGTTCAGCGTATTGAATATGAAGTGCGGATTCATCAGGGCATTCAGCGCCTTGTATTCCGACCGCAAATATTTTATCTGTGTGGTGTGCGCGTCATCCCTTTTGCGGATCGCACGATTCAGCGACCAGCGGATGAGCAGCGCGATGGCCCCTGCAGCCAACAAGAAATAAATGATGATGGACCACCATTGCGCCCAGAATGGACGAAGCACTGTAAGTCGCAAAAAAATAGGCGCGGCCTGCCTGCCACTTAGTGTGCGGGCGCGGACACGAATGGTGTAATGACCAAAGGACGGATGAATGAGATTGATATAATTGCCTTTAAGTGGTTGCCAGTTCACCTGCTCATCCTGAGAGATAGCATATTCATACTCCAGGCCGCCGCCGGTAAATGACACGGCATTGAGCGCAACAGTAATGTCCCTGCTGGTGTAGGGAACAATTACGTTTGTGGCTGCCGGATAGCTGGTGTCGCCTACGATCACTGATCTGAAATAGATCTTTGGTGCCGCGAACTGTGCATACAGATCACTCTGCGGCACGGCAACAATGTTGCCCTGCTTGAAGAAATAGCACATACCGCCATCTGCGCATATCGCTTCAGCATTCACCGGAACAAACGGATTTTCCACAACAATGGCATCAGGAATATGTTTGCTGTCTGCAGCCACAAGCACCCGGTAACGTTCGTTGGTACTGATGAGCAGATGTGAACTGTCGAGCAAAATACATTTGTCCCATATGCATCCCTGGGCGGGAATAGTGTCTATCTGCAAGTCTGCGTCAATATTCCGGCAAATGAGCAGCTTATTGTCGAAAGTTGTACCTACTAAGGACGAGCCAAAGAACGTAAAGTTTTTAAAGGTGATATCGCCGAATTGCTGCTGGCGGAACGCGGTTGTTCCCCTGATCTTGAAAACGCCGGCTGCATTAGAATACCAGATGGTACTGTCTATACTGCGGAGACCGCTGGCGAAAATACGGGGGGTATGCAGGGTATCGGTAATGCAATAAGGCTGAAAACCCGGTTTGCCAAAGTCGGCCCGCATGAAGCGAAATATTCTGGCGCGCTGCCGGGTGTAGACCTGGCCGGCAATGGAATAAATGGATTTGATGCTGGCAGTAAGCGAGCCATTGGGGTCACTTACAACCCTTGGATGAGGGCCGAAGATATTGCTGACAATGACATTATTATCGTGATGAAAATAATAATAGTTGTAGTCGCTGTCTATCAGGAACGCACTTTCCACAAAAAGGTGTTGCTGCCCCTTATCGTTCAGATGGCTCTCGTAGCGGAGAGTAGTGCGGCCATTTTCTATCGAATAAAGATTTTCATCTGAATTCACGAAAAAGATGTGCTCATCACGCACGAAGGCAAACTTAAGATCGCCCGAATAGACGTGCGGATATACGCGGCTGCGGGCAAAATTTGCCGGCATGCAGTACACGCCGTCGTTCAGTGTAGATATCCAGATGTTGCCATTGATATCATTATCTGCAGCTGAAGTATTGCGCCCGCTAAGCACCAGCGCCGTGTCATCGAAAAGTCCATTAGGCGTTAAAAAATAATAATGATCATCCGGGAAGAAGATGGTGTTGATGAAATTCTTTTCGAAGAAATTATGTTTGAACTTATAGACAGGATTCAGGTGCTCATCATACATTCCGGCACTGTCCGTAAGAAATCTTTTCCGTGTACTCCCCTTTATCGTGTAGTCGCGCGGGGGCAATTGCTGCAATATTTTCAAATGGCCTTGCGGGTCTAATTCTCCTTGATACCTGTTTGTCAGGACCAAATAGTTTCCGGAAGATATCCTTCTTGCGCTGAGTAGGGAAAGACGTTCAAAACCCACGTGGAAGCATGGTTCAAGATCAATTGCCTGAAGATGGTCGCCCTTAATGTTAACAGCCCACCTGGTATCTACAAAATTGATCGTAATGCTGCTGTCTGCCTCCCGGAATATCTGGTTGATGAAGGAGGGGCGAAATGAAAGGTGCAGCCAGGGCGCATTTTTTTCAGTGAAGAAAGTTCCGTTCTGGTAATAGCAGAGCTTACCGTTGTAAGTGCCCAGCCAGATGCGGCCATAAGCGTCCTCTGTCGCAAAAAAGATCTCGTTGTCCGGCAGTCCGTCGAAGGTGGTGAAATTCTCGAACTTAAGACCATTGAAACGTGTCACCCCTTTGTCTGAGCCCATCCATAAAAAACCGCGTGAGTCACGATATACGCCATAGATTTTGTTGCTTGGCAGTCCGTCCTCGGCAGTGTAATGCAAAGTGTTGTATGGCTGCGCATGCAGGTTGCATATAAGCATGAACAAACAGAGAAAGACGAGACAGAGCCTTGTCATAACGTGTTCTGAGTTTTCAGGAATTCCAGCAGCGGGCCTATCCTTCGGCGACTGACCGGCACCTCTACCGACGGATAGAGTGTAAGACTCAACGCCTCGTCGCGGTAGATGCGCACAATATACATGCTGTTGATAAGGTAGGATTTATGAACCCTGTAAAACATCTCTTCGGGCAGCAGCTCTTCATAGTCGGCAATCGAGTAGCTGGTTGTCATATGCAACTGCTCCTTGTCTTTCATGAAATATACTTTTGAATACCCGCCGCTGGCCTCCACATATACGATTTCCTCAAAGCGCACTACCTCAACTATGTTGTTTTCACGCAGCGTTATCTTGCCCATTTTAGGCGTCAGCACGTCAAAGTCATCTTCCGGCTTGGAGCGGTCATCTGCGGCATTCAAAATACGCGTAAACCGCACCCTGTCGCGCAGCCGGGCCACGGCTATGGACAGCTCATTTATACTGATGGGTTTCAGAATATAATCTACGGCGTTCAGCTTGAACGCACGGACGGCATACTCGTCATATGCCGTAACAAAAACGATCTCGAAGGAAACCGGTGAAATGCGCTTTAGGAAATGAAATGCATTTTCATTAGGCATCTCTATGTCCAGAAATACTGCGTCGGGCTTGTGGGCTGCAATAAGTTTCTCTGCCTCAGCCGCGCTATGCGCTACCCCGGCAATTGTGATATTGGGATCGACGAAATCCAGAAGTATGCTACTCAGGTTGCGGCATGCTTCCGGCTCGTCATCAACGATAATTACTTTCAGTAGTACTTCCGAATCGGGCATAGTATGTTTTGTATCTACTTGCAATATTTTTTCATCATTTCGGCGGCGGCAGGATTTTTTAATTTATCAGCCATCCTGAAATTATCGCAGGCACTGTCGGCCTTATTCAATTTAGAGTAGAACATCCCTTTGTACATATAGGCCTGGGAAGACATTGGATTGATGGCAAGGGCATTATCTACATACTTCATCGCATTGCCATAATCCTTCTTCTCGCTGTATGCCACGGCAAGGTTCATATAACCGGTGGTGTTTATCGGGTTCATTTTGATCTCCTTTTCAAAATCGCTGATGGCGCCATCAAGGTCGCCCAGTTTGAACTTGCAGGTGCCGCGCATACTATAGGCCGCATAATAACCCGGTTGCACCGCTATGGCTTCGTCAAACTGCGGAATGGCCGATTTCAGGTCGCCCATGGACATTGTGGTTCTTGCCTTCACAAACAGGGCGATGAACAGATCTTTTTTCAGATCCAGCGTTTTGCCAAGGTCCTGGTTGTAGCCGTTCTCGTCACCCAGCATCTGTGCTACGTTGGCGCGGGCATAATAGGCCATCGCGAAATCCGGGTTCAGCTTTATGGCGCGGGAAAACTGGTTAAACGCTTCTGTAAAGTTGCCTTGCATCTGCTCGATATTGGCGATCTCAAAATTGGCGCGCCAGTAAGTGCTGTCCATATCAAGGGCCGCTTTATATTCCTTCTTGGCATTTTCGAAGTCGGCTTTAAACAACAGGTCATTACCCGCATTGAAATGGTCCTGGGCGGTGATCTGGTGTTTGCAGGAGGTAAATATGAATGAGCCAAGTAGCGCGCTGACGAGCAGTATATATTTCATTTATCGTTAATTTTTTGAAAGATCAGCCAAAAAAAGCTGAATAATCTGGTATATAACCACAAAAATAATGGCCTACCGAATTTATTCTATTTCCTATGAAACAGCAAATACATATTTTTACTGCTTCCGCATAAGCGATTTTTTTAATTAATTGTTAGTAAAATGTCTGATCGCAGAGCATTTTTGAAATTTTCGGTACTCACTTCCGCGTTGGCTGCAGTGGGCAGGAACGTATTTGCCGCACAGCCGCTGCATGGCGCTGGCAAACAACCACCAACAAAGGACAATCCTATTGTTATATCAACCTGGGACTTTGGCAAGGAAGCCAATGTTGCTGCCTGGGAGATATTGCGCTACGGCGGCAAATCGCTGGATGCAGTGGAGGCGGGCGTAAAAGTGCCTGAAGCCGATCCCGAGAATCAAACAGTTGGGTTGGGCGGCCGCCCTGACCGCGATGGACATGTGACGCTGGACGCCTGCATCATGGATGAACAGTACAGATGTGGGTCTGTGGCGTGCCTGGAGAATATAGTGCATGCGATCTCTGTAGCCCGACAGGTAATGGAACGCACGCCGCATGTGATGCTCGCCGGCGACGGCGCATTACAGTTCGCGCTGGAATGCGGTTTCAAAAAGGAAAACCTGCTTACGGAAAAAAGCGAAAAGGAGTGGCGCGAGTGGCTGATACAGTCGAAATACCAGCCGGAAATGAACGTCGAGAACCGGCAGTTGTATCGCGACAGGGGGGGCAAGCCGGGAGATGACCGCAACCACGATACTATAGGCATGCTGGCCATGGACAAGAACGGCGACCTCAGCGGCGCTTGCACCACCAGCGGCCTGGCATATAAAATGCGCGGGCGTGTAGGAGACTCGCCTATAATTGGCGCCGGGCTTTATGTGGACAACGAAGTGGGCGCGGCAACAAGCTCGGGTGTGGGCGAAGAGGTAGTGCGCGTAGTGGGCTCTCACCTGGTAGTGGAGATGATGCGGCAGGGTATGAGCCCGGAAGAGGCCTGCAAGACGGCAGTTGACCGCATCGTATCGCGCAATCCGCTGGCTTCGCAAAATATACAGGTGGGCTTCCTGGCCATGAACAAGAAGGGCGAACATGGCGCTTACGCATTGCAGAAAGGATTTTCATACGCCGTAAAGAACGGTCGCGAAGAGACTATCTATTATTCCAAGCATATATATTAACGGCATGCTGGAGGTATGTGCCTACACGATACAGACCTGCAGAGTAGCCGAAGCTGGCGGCGCAGCCCGGATAGAACTTTGTGCCAATGCGGCAGAAGGCGGCGTGACGCCCGGCTACGGAACCATAAAGCATGTGATCGAACATGTGGGTATACCCGCATATGTGATGATCCGGCCGAGGGGTGGGAATTTCATTTACGATGCTGATGAGCTGGCCATCATGTACCGGGACATTGCCGTTTGCCGGGAATTGGGATGCCCCGGCATAGTAGCAGGCATCCTGAGACATGACAAAACCGTTGATACCGAAGCCATGCTGCGTATTGTAGAGCTGGCAGGTCCTATGAAAGTAACTTTTCACAAAGCATTTGACCGGACACCGGATGCCCAAAAGGCCCTGGAAGACGTTATTGCAACAGGTTGCGAACGGATATTGACATCTGGCCTGATGCCCACGGCAACTGAAGGTGCGGAGTTGCTGCAGCGGTTGCAGCGCCAGGCAGGCAGCCGGATAATTATTATGCCCGGTGGCGGTGTGCGCAGCGGCAACATAGTGCAACTGGCTGCCGAAACGGGTTGCCGGGAGTTTCATAGTTCCTGCCTTACCAGCCGGTCTGAAGGATATATAGCAGATAAGGAGGAGGTATTGGCAATTGTGAGGCAGTTATCTTCCGCTATTGTTTAACTTTGCCCGCAATTTACACCGTAACTATGGCTAATTACAGCAACATGCGTGCCATGCGCGCTATGATAAAGGCGAGCTTGCAGGCAATATTCAGAAGCCCGTCGGCCATAATATTCACTATCGCGTTTCCCCTCATTTTCATATTTGTATTCGGGTCGCTGGGCAATGGAAGCGGTTTCAGCATTCATGTAGCAGATGCGCCGGGCTGCGATACGACCAACCAGATGTACAAGATCCTTCACTCAGTACCCGTGCTGAAATGGAGTGAAACAAAAGACACTGCGGCAATAAACAAAGCGCTGAAGCAGGGCGATATTGTGGCTACCATATCTGTTAAAGATCAGGGTTTGCAGGCCATTCCGCATTACATGGTGGTTGTCAATGCAGCATCATCGCAGGTGGACAAAGCGCAGCAACTGAAGAATGTGCTGGCAAGCATTGTGCAAATGCAGGATCCGGAAATTACCAAACGCATGAATGAATTGCTGGCTGTATCCATGCAGGTATCAGAGGTGCGCGAATACAAAACGATAGATTTCATTTTGCCCGGACAGCTTAGTTTTTCTTTGCTGGCCTCCGGGGTATTTGGCACCGCATTCGTGTTCTTCAATCTCCGCCAGACCCTTGTGCTGAAGCGCTTTTTCGCTACTCCTGTTCGCCGTGGCATCATTGTGTTCAGCGAGGGCATTGCACGCATGCTCTTCCAGATGATGGGTGCGGTGATCATTCTTTGTATCGGTTATTACATTTTTCACTTCACACTGGCCAATGGCATTGTTACTTTCTTCGAGCTGCTGCTGATGTGTGCCATCGCCCTGATGGTGTTCATGGGCTTTGGCTTCGTGATCAGCGGTATTGCCCGCAGCGAATCGGCCATCCCTCCTCTTTCTAACCTCATCACACTGCCGCAGTTCCTGCTTGCAGGTACTTTTTTTTCCATCGACAATTTTCCTAAATGGCTGCAGCCCTTCTGCAAGGCGCTGCCACTTACATTCCTCAATGACGCGCTCCGTAAAATATCTTACGAGGGCGCCAGCTTGTGGACGGTGCGGATGGACATCCTGGTGCTGCTGATATGGGGTGTGGTGATCTATGCTATTGCCAGCCGCACCTTTAAGTGGGAATAGGGCCGTCATTTTCTTTTTCAATTCCTGCATTATGTTTTCGGTCAGCCAGCATTGAATGATAATGCGGAACTTTAGCATTCCAAATGGCTGAAGCAAAAACGATCAAGAAGACCTTTCCTGTGACAGGCATGACCTGTGCGTCCTGTGCTGCAACCGTGGAAAAGCGGCTGAAAAGCCTGAGTGGCGTAAAGAGTGCTTCGGTGAATTATGCCAATGCGAATGTCCTCGTAGAATTTGATCCGGCAAAAAAGCCAGAGGAACTCAGGCGCGCTGTAAAAGCCATTGGCTATGACCTTGTGACCGGTGACGATGCGAAAGACGTTGACGTGGAAAAACTCAACGAGTCGCACTATCGCAGCCTGCGCATACGCACCACCTGGGCCATCGTGCTGGCTATACCTCTTTTTACATTGGGTATGTTCGGCATGGCGCTGCCGTGGGCTAACTACATCATGTGGGCGCTGGCCACACCTATTGTTGCGGTTTTTGGCAGGCAGTTCTTTGTTGGCGCATGGAAGCAAACAAAGCACGGGTCCGCGAATATGGATACGCTGGTGGCGCTAAGTACCGGCATCGCTTACCTCTTTAGTGTATTCAATACATTATATCCGCGTTTCTGGACAGAGCGTGGACTGGAAGCGCATGTATATTTCGAGGCTTCCGGCATCGTGATCGCATTCATTCTGCTGGGCAAACTGCTCGAGGACCGGGCAAAGGCCGGCACTTCAGCCGCTATCAAAAAACTCATCAGTCTGCAGCCGGATACGGTTTTCCGCCTCACAGCAGTCGGCGAAGAACAAGTGCGGCTGGACCAGGTGAATGCAGGCGACATACTGATCATAAAGCCCGGTGGCAAGATACCCGTTGATGGCACTGTTGCCGAAGGTTTTTCCTCGGTGGATGAACACATGATCACAGGGGAGCCCGTTCCGGTAGAAAAACAGGTGGGCAACAAAGTATATGCCGGCACCCTCAACCAGAAAGGCAGCTTCCGCATGCGGGCTACAAAGGTCGGCGCAGATACTTTGCTGGCAGGTATCATTCGTCGTGTGCAGGAAGCACAGGGCAGCAAGGCGCCCATACAGAAACTGGCCGATAAGATCGCCGGAATTTTTGTGCCGGTAGTATTACTGATAGCCGTGGCCACATTCGCAGTGTGGATGATATGGGGAGGCGCCAACGGATTTAACTATGGGCTCATGGCCATGATCACAGTTATGGTAATTGCATGCCCCTGTGCTTTAGGCCTGGCAACGCCCACTGCGCTTGTGGCCGGCATTGGCAAAGCGGCAGAGCAAGGTGTGCTGGTGAAAGATGCAGAAAGCCTGGAGGCCATACCGCGCCTGAACACAATTGTGTTTGATAAGACAGGCACCATCACAGAAGGCATCCCGGCCGTAGTGGATATTGCCTGGGCCGATGGCGCGGACACGAACATGCTGTCGTCCATACTTTACAGCATGGAGCTGAGGTCCGAACATCCGCTGGCAACAGCAGTAACATCATTCTTTAAAGACCTCGGCATTCAGCCGGTTGATGTGGGCGCTTTCAGCAGTATTCCGGGCAGGGGAGTTACAGCTATCTACGCCCGCTCCATATATTTCGCCGGCAGCGCCAGGCTGATGGAAGAAATGAATATTACCATTCCGCAGGAGGTGGCTGAGAAGAACAACAACTGGGCGCAGCACCCCTACTCAATAATATGGCTGTGCAATCAGGTGCGGGTAGTAGCCGCAGTGGCCATTTCAGACCGCATCAAGCCATCATCTTCAGGAGCTGTAAAAGAGCTGGAGAGAATGGGGCTGGAGGTGCACATGCTCACAGGCGACAACCACAACGCTGCTTACAGTATCGCAGCCGATGCGGGCATTTCATTGTTCAAGGCAGAGGCATCGCCCGAGGATAAGATCAACTATGTCACCAACCTGCAGAATGAAGGGAAAATAGTTGGCATGGTAGGCGATGGCATCAACGACGGGCCGGCATTGGCACAGGCAAATGTGAGCATAGCAATGGGCAAGGGTACAGATGTGGCGATGGAGATCGCCCAGCTCACGCTGATGTCTTCAGATCTGTCGCAAATACCCAAAGCCATACACCTGGCACAAAAAACGGTGCGCATCATTCGCCAGAATCTGTTTTGGGCGTTCATTTATAACATCATTGCCATTCCGCTGGCTGCCGGCGCACTTTTCCCGGTTAACGGCTATTTGCTCAACCCCATGATAGCCGGTGCAGCAATGGCCCTCAGTTCCGTGACGGTGGTAAGCAATAGCCTCAGGCTGCGCTGGATGAAAATCTGACCCCGATATGGATTACTGCAGATTGTACTGTAAATTGTAATTCGATAATGCTTATTTTTTAGTTGGAATACTCAATATGGCAGCGCTTTACGGAATAATAGGTTACCCGCTCAGTCATTCGTTCTCGCCCGGATACTTCAATTCCCTTTTTGCGGGTGAGGGAATAGATGCAGGATACCAGGCATTCCCCATTGCCGCTATCGCAGAATATCCGTCCCTCGTTGTCGCTAACCCAGACCTCAGGGGGCTGAACGTGACCGTCCCGTATAAAGAAGCCGTCATTCCTTACCTGGACAAAGTCGATGACGCTGCCCGCGAAATAGGCGCGGTCAACTGCGTGAAATTTGATGGCCGCCACACAACCGGCTATAACACGGATGTAATAGGTTTTGAAGATAGCCTGCAACCACTATTGGGTCCGCAACACACGCATGCGTTGTTGCTGGGCACCGGAGGTGCTGCCAAGGCGGTGATCTATGTGCTGAAAAAATTAGGCATCAGCTATGCCGAGGTATCGCGCAGCAGCGCACTTGGCCACCTCACCTACCGCGATCTGACGCCCGACATCATGAAACGGCATAAGCTCATTATCAACACGACACCATCTGGCATGTACCCAAATGTGCAGTCCTGCCCGCAATTGCCCTATGAGGCATTGACAAAGGATCATCTGTTATACGACCTTATTTACAATCCTGCGGAAACGTTATTCCTGGCTAAAGGTAAAGAGCAAGGTGCAGCAACAAAGAACGGCATGGAAATGCTGATCATGCAGGCCAATGCCTGCCGCCGTATCTGGGGCATTTAGTGTGCGCCTACTTATTTGCTTCTTTCCCGGTCTGTTCCAGTAACTGTAATTGCAACCGGATACTTTCGTCGTGTATGCGCTGGTAAATGGAAGTTATGAGCTCTTCTGAGAGACCTCTGGAAGCTGCTCTGCTGGCGGTCACTTCCATTATTTCGCGCCAGCGCGCAGGCTGGTATGCAGTCAGGTTGCACGATCTTTTCACTTCGCCTATCTGCTGGCTCAGTTCCATACGCCGGCCGATAAGGTCTATTATTTCTGCATCCAGGGTGTCCATCAACTGGCGCAGATATTCCAGCCGCACCAGGCCGTCCATGTCTGCTGTAAATTCTTCCCTCACAATAAGTGTGGAGAGTATCTCCGCCAACTGCGGAACGGTGATCTGCTGATCGGCATCGCTCCAGGCTTCATCCGGACGTGGATGTGTTTCTATCATCAGGCCATCAAAGCGCATATCCATTGCTCTCTGGGCCACCTCTGCTATTTTATCGCGCCTGCCGGTAATGTGGCTCGGGTCGCAGATAACCGGTATGTCGCTGCGCCTGCGCTTCAACTCTATGGGTATAGGCCAGTTGGGCTGGTTGCGGTAGCCGCCCGCCGGGCTATAGCCGGAGAAACCCCTGTGGATGGCCGCGACATCCTGAATGCCCGATTTTTCAAAACGTTCAATAGCACCGATCCAGAGATTGATATCAGGGTTCACAGGGTTCTTCACCATTACAGGAATGGACACTCCTTTTAGTGCATCGGCAAGCCGCTGCACATGAAATGGGTTTACTGTGCTGCGCGCACCGATCCACAACACATCAGCACCGTATTTCAGCGCAAGGTCCACATGTTCCGGCTCTGCTACTTCTATAGTATAGGGCAGGCCATATTGTTGTTTCATTTCCTGCAGCCATTCCAGCGCGGGTGCGCCATTGCCCTCAAAAGACCCTGGCCGTGTGCGAGGCTTCCACACACCTGCCCTGAACAAGTGTACCGGCAACTGTGCCAGTTGCCCCGCTGTTTCCATTACCTGTTCTCTCGTTTCTGCACTGCACGGCCCTGCTATCAAAAAGGGTTTGCCCTTATCAAAGAATGACATGCTGCAAAGTTACGGGTATATTATATGCACCTACAAGTAGTCAGGCTGCCAGGCACCCCTTTTTCTGCTTGGCCTGAAATTGAGCCAATAAACCAGTATGGAGCTATCAGTAACCGTGTATATGCGTGCGTCTTCCTCGGTGCATACATTCAGCGCCTCAACAAAATTGCGATAGGCGGCCTTCGCAGTAAATGTGAATTCAACGCCATAGGTTGTGTCCTTTCTGCGCGCCAGTTCCCGCACAAGGATGTGCGCCAGTTGAATTTTTGCATCGTCCTGCATGCTGTCTCCGGTCTGTGTTATGCGGAAATATTCTATCCGGGAAGGAGTAACTTGCCAATAGGGGTCATAAATATTGCACTGCTCGATATGCAAATGCGGCCGGGTCTCCATAGGATAGCTTAGCAATATTCCGACTGACATGCAACATAGGCAACCGATTACCGGGAAAGCAAAATATTTGCGACGGCGCATAGGCATCTATATATAGATGCGGCGCTATCTTATTTCCACAACCTACCGTAGTGTTTTGCGCTTATTGCGCTCATAATCCTCAAAAATGAACTGGCCCAGGCCATCCAGCGATGAGTAAAAGGCCTTGCCATTGTTCACTTCGGTAAAGTTGCGCACAAACTCCTGGAGGTAAGCATCCTGGGCTATCATAAAGGTAATGACAGGGATCTTCAGCTTGCGGAGCTGGCCCGCAAGGTTCAGCGTGCGGTTCAGTATTTTGCTGTCTATACCAAAGCTGTTCTTGTAGTATTTGTTGCCGATCTTCAAACAGGTAGGCTTACCATCTGTGATCATGAATATCTGCTTGTTGGGGTTCTTGCGCCTGCGCAACAGTTCCATGGCCAGTTCCAGCCCGGCCACTGTATTGGTATGGTAGGGCCCCACTTCCAGGTAAGGCAGATCCTTCATTTCTATCTGCCAGGCATCGTTGCCAAATACTACTATATCCAGTGTGTCCTTGGGGTAGCGTGTGGTGATGAGCTCGCTGAGCGCCATGGCCACTTTTTTGGCAGGGGTTATCCGGTCCTCGCCATACAGTATCATGGAATGCGAGATGTCGATCATCAATACTGTAGAGGTCTGTGATTTGTAATCGCGCTCGTGGATCTCCAGGTCGCTTTCCTGCATCGACAATTCATCTATGCCATGGCTGATGAACGCATTTTTCAGGCTGCCCGAAAAATTGATGGCTTCCAGCGTGTCTCCGAACTCGTAAGCCCTTGTTTCGGGATTAGGTTCATCGCCCGCGCCGGTGCGAAAAGTATGGTGGTTGCCCCGCCGGGCCTTTTTCAGTTTGCCGAATATTTCCTCCAGCGAACGCTTACGGATGGTCTGCTCACTTTTGCCGGTGATCTTATAAGCGCCGTCCTGCTCGTTTTCCTTGATGTATCCCTGCTCTTTCAGGTCTTCGATAAAATCGCCTATACCATAGTCCTTACCGGTAAACTGGTATTGCTTGTCCAGTTGGGTAAGCCAGTTGAGGGCCTCGGCGGCATCTCCGTTGGTGTAGTTCAGTAACTCCATAAAGAGGCCAAGCAGTTTGTCAAACGGCGTTTTGGCATCATCTTTCGGATTGTATTTGGTAAATAGAAAACCCTTCATAGCACACGCGGCAGTTAAGCCCGGTAATAAAATTACGGCATCTGCGCACAGATGCCGTAATAAATCTATTTACCGTTTCTATATCCTTTATTCCCAGTCCGGGTATTCAGACGACCAGTGATTGCGCTCGCCGAATTTGCCTATTGCGAACAACTTCTTCAGGTTCATAGTAAGCCCCAACTCATTATAAGCAGCCCCTATATGGTAGAATGTGCGGGCGTAGTGTACCTGGAATTTATTGAGGTTGAGCCCTACGCCGAAGGCGAAGCCAGCCAGGCCGGGCTGTGTGGTTAGTGCCAGTTCCTTGCGCTGCATATAATTATACGATCCGGTGATCAGCAGCCTGCTGCCCAGCGTCAGCTCAGCGCCAAAAATAAAATGGCGGAACAGTTTGTCGCTGAAATGCGAACTGCTTTTGGTGCTGCTGTCGGATGTGCCCAGTATGCTGGTGGTCACATCATCGGCGGGATTATCGTAGCGCACATCCCACTGGTAAAGGTGGTGCAGCGTGGCAAACAAACGCAGCGGCACGTGCTTAAAGCGCTTTGAAATGCCTATCTGCAGGTCGAAAGGCATTGGCTCCGCCATATTGTACGGATTGTATTTCTTGATCATGCCGCCCATATTTTTGGCTGTTGCGCCAATATCTACAAGCGATGTCGTGTCGTAATAGTTGATGCCCACATCCACCAGCGCGGCCGATGCAGTATAGTTGTACAGATCTGAGTGGGCGAACTTCACATCTGCGCCATAACGCCAGTGCTCTTTATATTGATGTGATGCCCCAAATGTGATCGCGTAATCGCTGGCATGGAAATCGCCGTAAACATTACCCACCGCGTCCGTATTGGTGAACGTACCATAATTCAGGTACTGAACACCCATAAAAAAAGACGTATTCAGCTTCTGGCTGTGGTATCCGTAGGCAAGGTTAGTGATGCCGATGTCGTCGTAAAATGAATTGTAATTGAGCTCCAGTTCATTGTGCAGGCCAGGGCGCATCATGGCCGGGTTTTGCATGGCCAGTGAAATGTCGTTATCCGGATCGGCAACGCTGATACCCCCAAGTGCCGATACATGCGGCGAATTGGACATGCGCAGGTATTCGAACGCAAACTGGCCACCCTGCACCTGGGCAAAGCTATTCCTGAGGCCAAGCACCGCTGGCAGCACCAATAGGTATTTCTTCCATTGCATGTTCATAAAACGTGACCGCTCCCGATTTATTGCCAACATTGAAATAGGCTTTCTGCTAATGTTTAGCTGGCTGACTGGCCATTGGCTTTCAGTATTTCTTCTACAATAGGTTGGCTGACACCTGTGAAAGAGAAGCCCCCATCGTGGAACAGGTTCTGCATAGTAACCATACGTGTATAGTCGCTGAACAGCATACAGCAGAAGTTAGCGCAATCCTCGGCACTGGCATTGCCCAGTGGCGACATTTTTTCGGCATAGTCCAGGAATACATCGAAACCGGATACACCAGAGCCTGCCGTTGTAACCGTTGGCGACTGGGACACAGTATTCACGCGCACTTTTTTGGCAAAACCATAGTGGTAGCCAAAACTGCGGGCTACGCTTTCCAGTAGGGCCTTGGCATCGGCCATATCGTTATAGCCCGGAAAGGTGCGCTGGGCAGCAATGTAGCTGAGACCTACAACAGATGACCACTCATTAAGCGCATCCGCCTTCATGGCAGATTGCAGCACACGGTGCAATGAGAGTGCTGAAATATCCAGTGTCTTCAGGAAATTCTCGTAGTTGGTGCTGGTATAGGCAATGTTCTTGCGTACATTGGGAGACATGCCTATTGAATGCAGCATAAAGTCGAGCTTGCCGCCATGTATCTCCATGGCTTTTTGCATCAGGTTGTCCAGGTCGGCGGTGCTGGTGGCATCTGCGGGTATCACTTCGGCATTACATTCTTTTGCCAGCTCGTTGATCTTGCCCATGCGCAGCGCAATGGGTGCGTTGGTGAGTGTTATTTCGGCGCCTTGTTCCACAGCAGCGAGGGCTGTTTTCCAGGCAATGGACCGCTCGTCGAGCGCACCGAATATGATACCTTTTTTTCCTTTCAGCAGTTGATGTGACATGTTGTGTTCTGATTGAGAGGGTAAAAATAGGTTAAAAGGTTAATAGGGCGAAAGGGCATTTGCCTGCGAGCGCATGAGGCAATCCCGGAAAATCAGCTTATTTTGTATTTACTTTCAATTAAAATACCACATTGATGGCGGCAAATTCACCCCAAGGGGCAGTAATTCCCGGTAAAAGTCATGCCCTCTGGCTTCACGGATCATTCCTGTTGCTGATCGTTGCCGTTTTATACGCTACGCTCGGTGGTGTTGTTTATTACGACTACGTGAATTGGGACGACCCGCTATACGTAACGGCCGACCCGCTGATAAAAGATATCTCCACTGCCGGTATAGCCCGCATTTTTTCCACCGCTGTCGCAGGAAACTATCACCCGCTTACCATACTATCTTATGCGCTTGAGTTTCATTGGCTGGGAAGGTCATCGCATCACTTCCACCTGATCAATTTGTTGCTGCATATTGGGGGCGCTTGTATGGTCTATTGGTTTGCCTGGCTTTTGTCGCGCAATGTGCTTGTTGCTGTGGCCACAGCGCTGCTTTTCGGGCTGCACCCCATGCACGTGGAGTCGTTTGTTTGGATCTCGGGCAGAAAGGACGTGCTTTATGCCCCGTTTTACTTTGGGGCTTGCATTGCTTACTGGTATTATTTGAATGCAGCCGCTAACGGCCGTGCCAGGTTCTATATCCTGACTATTTTGTTGTTCCTGTTTTCAGTGCTTTCCAAGCCGGTTGCGGTCATTTTGCCGGTGACATTGCTGGTCATTGATTACTGGCAGCACAAGCAATGGAGTTGGCAATACCTGCGCAACAAGATACCCTTCTTTGTGCTCTCCCTTTTATTTGGCGTCCGTTCGGTTTTCGATCAGCATAGCTATCATGCTATCCGGGTTGGCGCGCCGCGCAGCATTTTTTATCAGCCGCTCATGGGTTTTTATGCGCTCGGCATCTATGCCAAAAAGCTTATACTGCCATTTAATTTGAGTTGCTTCTATCCTTACCCAAAGGAGGTTGATGGCGCCATAGTGGGCACTGCTGTTTTTGCGCTGTTGCTCTTGCTGGCCGTTTGGCGATTCTTCAGAAAAGAGCGCATAGTTGTTTTCGGCTCTTTGTTCTTCCTCGCCAATATCATACTGCTGCTGCAGTTCTTCCCTGTTGGCGGCGCGGTTGTGGCCGACAGGTATACGTATGTGGCATATTTTGGCCCATTCTTTATTGCGGCGATGTTTTTTGCCCGTGCTGTCGGTGCAACAAAAGACCCTCTCCGTATTGCATTTGCATGTCTTCCGCTAAGTGCTTTTATTATCTTTTTTGCAATAATGGCGCGGTCGCGCTGCGATGTGTGGGCCGATAGCAGCAGCTTGTGGCAGAATGAGCACGAACAGTTCCCCGACGACCTGATAGGTTGCCAGAACCTGGGCATGGACTATTATAATCTGTATACTGCAGATGACGGGAACGGACATAAAAAGGTCTATGCTGACTCAGCTTATGGATTGCTGGCTTATGTGACGCAAACGGACACTACTAACAAAAAGAATTTTCTGATACTGGGGGACATAGACCGGCTTGAGGGCAACGACGCCAAAGCAAGAGCCTACTACAATTTCATCCTCACGATAGATAATGAGTTTGCCTCCGCGGCATACTATGGCCTCGGCAGCATTTGCTGGGTCCACGATCAACTGGATTCCGCCCGCAATTACTACGAAAAGGCAATAGCACTGAATAGTTTCTTTCCGGAAGCACACAACGATTTTGGCAATTACCTGGATCGCACTGGCCATACCGATCTTGCCGTAATACAATACGACTCTGCGATAAAACAAAAGCCGGAATGGTATGCACCCTACTATAACCGCGGAAAGGCGCTGCAAAAACTCGATAAGAATGATGAAGCGCTGGCCGACTTCAATAAAGCCATTTCCATGCAGCCATCCAAAGCCGATATTTACTATTACCGTTCGTTCTGCTATGCTAATAAAGATCAGTTCGCACAGGCAAAAGCTGATGTGGATACGGCTATGGCAAAGGGTTTTAAGGATGTTGATACTGGATATTACAGGGAGATTGCAGGGCATGCGAAGTGAATAGAAAGGAAATGCACAACCGGCTACATCTATATCCATAAATAGCGTTCATACCAGCTCGTTATATTTTACCTTTACACCATGCCCCTGCTCAAAGAATGGAAAGTTGGTGATACCGGTCTCGCTGCCATATGGAGGGCAGATGAGCCCGAGGCATTTTTCGTGGCGCAAACGGGCATCACTTCAACCATCAAAAGCGATGTGCGCCGCGTTGAGCATCTGGCCGGACGATACCTGTTAAAACACCTGCATGACGATTTCCCGCTCGCGGACATATATAAGGACGAGCATGACAAGCCTCGGCTCAAGGAAAAACAATGGCACTTTTCCATCTCTCACTCCTGGCCCTACATTGCGGCCGTTATAGACCCGGTACATGAGGCCGGCATAGATATACAGGTATGGCACCCGCGTATCTCGGCTATCAAACATAAATTTTTATCGCCCGGCGAGCAGGAATTGCTGCTGCATGACGACCATAATTTCATCCTGGCCTGGAGCGCGAAGGAGTCGGCCTATAAGTGGAATGGCAGGCGCGGAGTGGAATTCATTGAGGAGCTGCCGATCATTAGTTGGGATGCAAATAAAAACATTAAAATATTTTTAAATTCACACAGAGGTCGAGAGATCGCTTGTGTAAATAGTATAATAACATCTGATTTTGCTTGTACTTACCTGGATAAATCGGTCGCTTTAGCCTAACTGAATAAAGTGTTATTATTAATAATGTTTTATTTTTAGGCAATTTCTTGCATAATTTTTGATTTTTCGGACAAAATATCTAAATTCGCACAAAATTTAATATTTATGTCGTCTTTACGTTTCCAGGCCATCAACTCCATACATGGCGAAGAAAAGAAGATCTCCGGCTACGGTGACAAAAAAGTTACCGCGATATTCGGCAGCAATGTCTTCACGGGGCGCATCATGCGCGAATACCTGAGCGATGAGGCATACAAGAGCCTCATGAATTCGGCCAAAACCGGCCAACGCATAGACCGACGTATAGCCGACCAGGTGGCTGCAGGTATGAAGGCCTGGGCTGAGGGCAGAAATGTTACCCATTTTACGCACTGGTTCCAGCCACTTACCGGCACTACTGCAGAAAAGCACGACTCTTTCTTTACTATTAAAAGCGATGGCACTGCCATAGAATTGTTTGATGGCGATGCACTCATTCAGCAGGAGCCCGATGCATCCAGCTTCCCTAATGGTGGCATCCGAGCTACTTTCGAAGCTCGTGGCTATACAGCATGGGATCCTTCTTCTCCGGCTTTCATTATGGAAGCAGGCAGCGGAAAAACATTGTGCATCCCCACTATATTCATTGCCTACAATGGCGAATCGCTCGACTACAAGGCCCCGCTGCTGAAATCGATAGGTGCTATTGACAAAGCTGCCGTAGATGTATGCAACTATTTTGATAAGAACGTTACCAAGGTGACTGTGACCCTTGGCTGGGAGCAGGAATATTTTGTGATAGATGAGGCACTGGCCAATGCCCGCCCGGACCTCGTTGCCTGCGGCCGCACACTGGTGGGTCACAGCCCGGCAAAAGGACAGCAGTTGGAAGACCATTACTTCGGTTCTATACCTGAGCGCGTATTCGCCTTCATGCAGGATTTTGAACAGGAGTCATACAAGCTGGGTATTCCGCTGCGCACACGCCACAACGAGGTTGCACCTTCACAGTTCGAGTGCGCACCGATATTTGAAGAAGTGAATATTGCCGTTGACCACAACACACTGTTGATGGATGTGATGGCCAAGGTGGCCAAACGCCACAGGCTGAAAGTGCTGCTGCACGAAAAGCCATTCGCCGGCGTGAACGGCTCTGGCAAGCACAACAACTGGAGCATGGCTACAGACACTGGTGTCAACCTGCTGTCGCCCGGCAAAACGCCACGCACCAACCTCATGTTCCTCACCTTCTTTGTGAACACGATAAAGGCGGTGCATAGCTACGCCGACCTGCTGCGCGCATCCATCGCATCAGCCAATAATGACCATCGCCTGGGTGCAAACGAAGCGCCACCGGCTATCATATCGGTATATGCAGGCCAGTACCTGTCGCAGGTTCTTGATGAGATAGAGAGCCGCGTGAAAGACAAGTTCACCGAACAGGACGAAGTGATACTGAAGCTGGACATACACAAGCAGATACCAGAACTGCTGATGGACAATACAGACCGCAACCGCACCAGTCCGTTTGCCTTTACCGGCAATAAGTTCGAATTCCGCGCCGTGGGTTCATCTGCCAACTGCAGCTCGCCGATGGTAGTGCTGAATACCATTGTTGCCGAAACGCTGAAACAGTTCAAGAAAGAAGTGGATGCACTGATAGACAAGGGCGAGAAGAAAGAGATAGCCATATTGCAGGTGTTGCGCCAGTATATAGCTGAGTCGAAAGCCATCCGCTTTGAAGGCGATAACTACAGCGAAGAGTGGGCGGAAGAAGCCAAGCGCCGCGGCCTCAATAACTTCAAGACCACGCCTGAAGCGCTGGATGCGTTTATATCAGCAAAGTCAGAGAAGCTGTTCATGGACAATGGCATCTTCAGCAAGCGCGAGCTGGAAGCACGCCACGACATTATGCTGGAAGAGTACGTGAAGAAAGTGCAGATCGAAGCCCGCCTGCTGGGCTACCTCGCCACCAACCACATTTTGCCTGCTGCAGTGAACTATCAGAATACGCTGATCACTAACATCCGCGGACTGAAGGAAGTAGGCCTGGACAAAACAGCCTATAAGGCGCAACTGAACCTGGTAGAGATCATGAGCGGTCATATTCAGCACATTAACGACAATGTGGAAGCCATGATAGAAGCCCGCAAGCGCGCCAACAATACCGGGGATATGCACAAACGCGCACACATGTATTGCCACGAAGTGAAGCCATACTTCGACAAGATCCGCTACCATGCCGATAAGCTGGAACTGGTGGTTGACGATAAAATGTGGCCGCTGCCTAAATACCGTGAGCTGCTGTTCATTCGCTAAACAGATACAAAATATAGGAAGCGGTGGGTTGCAAAAGCAATCCGCCGCTTTGCTTATTAGCAACCAGTTTGGAAAATAGCTGATCTATATGATTTGCAGCAAAGAAGCGAGCAATATTACATCGGCCTTTCCTGTCTTTTTGCAGCAGCATCTTTTCTGAAAGTGACATGCTCCATGCCACTCTTCTTCTCACGCTGCAGATCGATGGTCGCGCTGTCATTTCTGATCACATTCCACTCATCATTCAGCCTCGCCAGTTTAGGATCAATATTGTTAAAAATAACAGAGCACATTTTGCGGGTGGAATCCTTGTCCATCATACGCATCACACCCACTACGTTCTGATGACCGCGGATGGCGATGATCGTTCTCGGCTTTTCCATACTGAATGTGTATCCGGAAAAATCATTCGTGTGATCCTGGTTGTTGTAGGCAAAATAGTTGATGGTCCAGGTGCCCTGGATGGCAGAATCTGCCGCTTCTGTGCTGCTCGCTGTGCCGTTGCAGCTAACGGCCAGACTGCCGGATATGACCACTGCCAGGATAGATAATAAGCGTTTCATCGTTTAGTTATTTGTTTTGGTGATTAAGGTATGCATTTTATTAAGGCCTGCCAATGACAGTAGTTAGCTGGTAACGTGAAATAGTTCGCCGCAGTACGTTTGCTGAATATCGACGCTAAGGCGCCGGTGTTTCGGGGCCTTTTGCCGGCAGGGTACTGCAAACCGGGACCAAAACTGCGGATTGCTCATGATTTGGCATTTGCCGGAAATAGCACAAAAATGCTGCCACGAAGAATTAATTCTACCGTTTTGTGCTATCCGCATGATAATTAATGCGGTATATTTATTGCTTTGAAAATAATATAAGAATGAGCATTGTTACCGGACGGCTGTTTGCGGCCGCTTCATTAGCGTTTATGTGCATGTCTGCGCACGCGCAGGATCTCGTAAAATATGTTGATCCCTTCATAGGAACGGGTGGCCATGGCCATACCTATCCCGGCGCTACGGTTCCTTTTGGCATGGTGCAGTTGAGTCCCGATAATGGTGATGAAGGTTGGGACTGGTGCAGCGGCTATAACTATAGCAGCACAACCATCGCCGGCTTTAGCCACCTGCACCTGAGCGGCACGGGCTGCGGCGACTGGTGCGAGCTGTCTGTAATGCCGAACACAAAACTGATAGATGATACAACGCACTTCTTCAAAGTGCCTTTCAGCCATAAAAATGAACATGCAGAGCCCGGATTCTACTCTGTGGGCCTGGACAATGGCATCAAAGTTTCGTTGACGGCAACAGATCGCTGCGGGTTTCATAAATACGAGTTTCCGAAGGGAGCGGACCAGGTGCTGAGGTTCCACCTTACTTATGCCATCAACTACGATAGTGCCACACGCACACGCATCACTATGGTCAACGATTCAACGCTTGTTGGCTACAGGTTTTCAACCGGATGGGCCAATGTGCAGCGCATTTATTTTGCAGTGAGGCTTTCAAAGAAAATTCACAATTTCTACCTCTTCGACAACCAGGCGGGCAAGCAGGTGACAATGGAAGAAGAAGTGAACAACAGGTACAATGCAGAGGTGGATCTTGGCACTGCCGATGGCACCCCGGTGATGATGAAGATGGCGCTTTCATCAGTGAGCGAAGACAAGGCCCTGGAAGCACTGAAAGAGGTAAAGGGCTGGAATTTCGACCACTACAAGACACTTGCTTCTGCACGCTGGGAAAAAGAACTGGAGAAGGTGCAGGTGCAGACAAAGGACGAACACCAGAAGCGTGTTTTTTATACCGCCCTCTACCATACATGCCTTGCCCCGGTACTGTATTCGGATGCAGATGGCATGTACAAGAATGCAAAGGGACATGTATGCAAAATGCCGAATGGGCAGCGATACACCGTCTTCTCATTGTGGGATACTTTCCGTGGTCTCAATCCCTTGCTTACGCTCACACAGCCCACCAGGAATGTGGACATACTGAATAGTATGCTGGCATTCTATGACGAGAATGGCCTGCTGCCCGTATGGGACCTCAGCACCTGGGAGACCAGCTGCATGAGCGGCTACCATGCTGTGCCCGTGCTGGCCGATGCGGTATTGAAGAACACCCCCGGCCTTGACCCTGAGCACGTATATGATGCCATGAAGGCCAGCGCCCATCAAACTGTGCGCGGCACACCAGATTACATTAAGTATGGGTACCTGCCTGCAGATAAAGGAGAATTCAGCGTGACGCTTACGGTGGAATATGCCTATGACGACTGGTGCATTGCACAGGTTGCCAAAAAGCTGGGGTACATGAAGGATTACGACACATTTATGACCCGCGCCAATAGCTGGAAGGCTTTGTTCGACAAGAACACCGGTTTCATACGCGGCAAAAAGGCTGACGGTAGCTGGGTGACCCCGTTCGATCCATACCTCGCATCAACCAATGGCTGGACATCCATGTACGAAGAGGGAAATGCCTGGCAATACACCTTCTTTGTGCCTCAGGATGTTGCCGGCCTGGCCAATGCATTTGGCAGCAGGGACCTTTTTGTGCAAAAGCTGGATTCACTGTTCACCGTTAGCTCCCAGATCAATGGCAAGGAAGCTCCGCCCGATGTGAGCGGCCTGATTGGCCAATATGCCCATGGCAACGAACCCAGCCACCACATTGCCTACATGTACAATTTTGTGGGCGAACCCTGGAAGACCCAGGCCATTGTGCGCACGATCATCGATTCCATGTACCACGATCAGCCTGAGGGCTATGCCGGCAACGAGGATTGCGGCCAGATGAGCGCCTGGGCGGTATGGAGCATGATGGGCATGTTCCCCGCCAACCCTGCTAATGGCCAGTATGTATTTGGCAGCACGGTGTTCGATGTCATCAACCTGCATGTGCCCGGTGGCAAGGTCATGAAAATAGTGGCCAGGAATAACAGCAGGGCTAACAAGTACATACAATCTGTATCGCTCAATGGTAAGCCCTATGGCAAAAGCTATATAGACCATAGTACCTTGCTGAAAGGTGGTACACTCGAATTTGTGATGGGCAGTAAACCCAACATGAAATGGGGCACTGCAGCCACCTCACTTCCTTCATCTGCCAGCGTTTTGAATCCGTAAAAAATGGCCGCTTTGCAGCATTACAAGGTCATTGAAAATGCGCTTCATTAACAACGCAGTAACATTCAATAAAAAAATATTCTTTGAAATGTTTGTTATTCGTTTGTTAATGACTATTTTTGTGTTGTAAAGTTGAATGATATGCAATTTTCTACACAACAAGGAGCCGGCGCAGTAAACCTGAATGAGCTGATAAAATCGCCAAAGCAGATAAAGACCCTGGTAAAGAGGGCGAACGTTAGCAATAGCGTGGTGGCCACGGCGTTTCATTACTCGCGGAGCAATGTGGAGGAATTGGTCATTTCAAATACCAGTTTTGCCGAAGAGTTCACCATCACGTCGCTCCAGGGAAACAAATTACTCATAATTGAAAATTGTGTTTTCCATAAAGCGGCACAGCTTAATTGCATCCGCAATATCAAAGTCATCATCCGCAACTGCCATTTTAAGGCTGCGCTGAAGATAGTCGATCTGGAATCCGGCATGCTGGAGATCTATGGCACACGGCATAACGAAGATGCCATACTATGCAACATCAAAGTGGATACCTTCTACACATCGCAGGTGGAGATGAAAAAAGAGAACATGCTGCGGCTGCTGAATGCAGACGTCAAAAATTATATGAATATGTAAACTTAGTTTTAGAGAGTTGGAAATTTCAAACTAACATAGGCGCAACAGGCCGGGATTCTTCCCGGCCTTTTTGTTGATATGAGATACGAATAGCCACCTGGCGGGAAAGCGATCTCGGGCCATCTCACCTTTTAGGGCCGGGTTTGGCCCATGCGGGTTTTGCTTTGAGCACTTTTTTGTGCACAGGGCATTGTACATCATGGGCGCCGGGCAGGTAACCCGTACTCATCAGAAATTCGTTCACGATCTCACCTCCTGTGAACCTGAATGTCTTCTTAAAAAGCTTCACCCATTCTTCCTTTGTTTTTGGGTGCTGTTCATCCAGCCATTGTTTAAAGGAGCCATGTTCTTTTTGTAATGCCTTTATGGCACGCGCATTTTCTATGGCGGCATTCACCTTTAGCCGGTTACGGATAACGCCCGCATCAGCCAGCAGGCGTTCCACGTCTTTGTCTTTATAGGCGGCTATCTTTTCAATATTGAAATTGTGGTATGCCTTGCGGAACGATGCTTCTTTCTTCAGAATGGTCTCCCAACTCAGCCCGGCCTGGTTGATCTCCATAATGAGCCGGCCAAAGAGCTCATTGTCATCTTCAATGGGAAAGCCGTAATGCTTATCGTGATAGGGTTGGTGAATGGCCTTCTTTTCCCGGGGCATGTTTTCAATGGCGCTGCAGTAAGACATCGGTGTGCTGTTTCACCCAAATATAGGCATTCCCTGAACAGTCTTTTTGTGCCCCTCCGGCTGTGCAGGGTATCCGCTGTGCCACATACATGGCTGCTTTGTTAAATGTCTTGCCATTTTTTTGTCATAGGATAATATGTGGCCTATCGTTGTTACTTTTGACCGCAACAATTTAACTGCCCCGCATGGCATTCTGGAACAAAAAAAAGGAACAAAAAGACCCGAAAAAGAAAAAGCCGGTTTGGCGCGAGTGGGTGGATGCCGCCGTTTTTGCCATTGTGGCCGCCACGCTCATACGCACCTTCTTTTTTGAGGCATATAACATACCTACAGGCTCTATGGAGGGTAGTATGCTGGTGAACGATTACCTGTTCGTCAGTAAGCTTTCCTATGGTCCGCGCATCCCTATGACGCCCATTGCTATCCCGCTGGTACACAATACCATGCCGCTTTTCGGTGGCAGGTCGTATACCGATGCTGTACAATGGAAGTACCACCGCATTCCCGGCTTTGGTCATGTGGAACGTTATGACGTGGTGGTGTTCAACTTCCCTGCCGGCGATACGGTAATGGAAGACCGCCCTGCGGACGATTATTATGACGCCTTGGCCAGGGAATTTCAGGGGAACAGGGAAGAATTGGCGGCAAGACATAAGCTCCTTTACCGGCCCGTTGATAAAAAAGAGAATTACATCAAACGCTGCGTTGGCCTGCCCGGCGACAAGATAGAGGTACGCGATGCGATGTTATATGTGAACGACCAGCCTGCACCAAGATATCCGCACCAGAAGCTGCTGTACCATATTGTTCAAAAAGGAAGCGGAATTTCTGATTATATCGAGGAGAATGAACTCGAAGGCGATCCCATGTCGGGCATTTACTTCCTCGAAAACAAGCAGGCAGACGAGTTGAGGAACAATCCGAATGTGGCAGATGTCCGTCCGGAGATCTATCCTAAAGGCACTGTGCCCGAGCCAACCATATTCCCCATGGACACGGTTAATTTCAAATTCAACCGGGATAATTTCGGCCCGATCGTCATTCCCAAAGAGGGCGCTACGGTGCAGCTTACCCCGCAGAACATTGCCCTGTACCGCAGGGTGATCGCCAACTACGAGCATAATAAGCTGGAAGAGAAGGACGGAAAAATATTCATCAACGGCCAGGAAGCCACTTCCTACACCTTTAAAATGGATTACTACTGGATGATGGGCGACAACCGCGACAACTCGCTGGATGCCCGTTACTGGGGCTATGTTCCTATCGATCATATCGTTGGTAAGGCGTGGTTTGTATGGTTCAGCTATAGCAAGGAGGGAATTGGCCACGGTATCCGCTGGCGCAGAATGTTCCACAGCGTTCACTCACTGGAAAAATAACATCATGAAAAAATTGCTTATACTGGCGGGCTTTACGGGTCTGCTGGTCTCTTGTGGTCAGTCGGGCGATAATAATACCGCCTCAAATGTTCCTGTTACCCCGGCGGCTTCAGGCAAGGCGGTATTTATCAGCAATTGCGCCATGTGCCACAACCCGGTTAAGGATGCCACGGGGCCGGCACTGGCAGGTGTAGTAGGCCGATGGGGCGGAGATAAGGGCAAAATAAAAGCATTCATCAGAAATTCGGCGCAGGTGATAGCCAGCGACCCCAACGGTTATGCCGCGCAACTGAACGAAAAATGGCACCGTATAGCCATGCCGGCATTTAGCAACCTGAGCGACGCCGATATTGACAATTTGATCGACTACGTTGACGGCGGCGGACAGCATTAACGTAAAGTATCATTTCCAACTGTGAACAATTTTCCTATTTTTACCCAAAAAATAAGACAATGGAATTTCCAGGTACATTACGCTATACCAAAGACCACGAATGGATAAGCCTTGAGGGCAATGTTGCTACTGTAGGCATTACAGAATTTGCGCAGAGGGAACTCGGCGATATCGTTTTTGTGGACATCAGCAGCGAGGGCAAGCACCTCGGCGCCAACGAGATATTTGGCACTGTTGAGGCGGTAAAAACAGTATCTGACCTGTATCTGCCCGTTGCAGGCACGGTTACTGAAGTAAATCCTATCCTGGACAGCAAGCCCGAAAGCGTGAACAACGCTCCGTATGGTGATGGCTGGATGGTGAAGATGGAAGTGGACAATGCTGCAGATGTAGCTGCTTTGCTGGATGCAGCAGCTTACAAGGCGCTGGTGGGCGAATAATCAATGACACAAATTTTTTCTGCCGCTTCGGCATATAAGAAACAAGCAAGGTTCGTGGCTGTGCTATGGACCTTGCTTGTTTTTATCGGGTGCTTCACCCCGGGTAAAGACCTTCCCGAAGTAGAGATCCGTTTTTTTGACAAATGGGTGCACTTTGTGCTTTTCGGCGGGTTTACTTTCCTCTGGCTGTGTGCTTATCCATCCCGCAGGGCATCGCGCTACCTGCTTATTTTTCTTGCCGGGGTCGTGTCAGGCATTCTTATTGAAATATTACAGGGCATTTTTGCTTCCCTCGGCCGCACCTGCGACCCCTGGGACGCCGTGGCCGATAGTATCGGCGCTGCCCTGGGCGTGGGTTGCTTCGCAATAGCAGCCTATCTTTCCGGCAAAAGCACATCAAAAGATCAATAGCGCTCCTCGTCTGAAAAAGAGCAGGCTGCAAGCAACGGAAAACCCTTAGGAAACAGCAAAGTGGTAGCCCTTGCCTTTCAGGGTCACTATTTCCACACCACTGCCCTCGGCAAAATAATTCCGGATCTTACGGATATATACATCCAGGTTGCGGGAGTTGAAGAACGAATCATCTCCCCAAACCAGTTTCAGCAGCTCTCTGCGGTCCACAGGCTGGTTGGCGTGCATGCATAGTTGCCCCAGTATCTGGGCCTCCCTGTTCGATAGTTTGACCACACCCTCGGGTGTGCGCAGCTCATACTTGTTGGGGTAAAAGGTATAGCTATTCAAAACCACCTCATCGGCAAGCGTGCGCGATGTGGCCTGCCTTATCTTTAACTGGTTCTCTATCCGTACTATCAGTTCCTCTATGCTGAAGGGCTTCTTCAGGTAGTCTGACCCGCCGGAGGAAAAGCCTTTGAGTATGTCGTCGGTCTGGGTCTTGGCGGTGAGAAAGATGATGGGTAGCGCAGGGTCGGTATTATGAAGGCGGTTGCCGAGGGTAAAGCCATCCACATCGGGCAGCATCACGTCCAGCACGCATATATCGGGCATAAAACTGCTCATGTGCTCGCGTATATTGCTGCCGTCAGGCCGGTGCAGTACTTCATAGCCTTTCAGTTGCAGGGTGTCCTTTACTATCCGGGCCAGGTGTGGTTCGTCCTCAATATACAGTACCTTCTTTTTCATGCGGGCTTAAAAAGTTAGGGTGAACACACAACCGCCTGCGGCCAGGTTGTTCACGTTTATAGAGCCATTATGCTGCTTCATGATCTGTGCCGCATAGCTCAGGCCCAGGCCATAGCCGCGGGTCTGGTGCAGGTTGCCGGTAGGCACCCGGAAGAATTTTTCAAATATCCGATCCCGGTATTCTTCAGGAATGCCGGGTCCGTTGTCGGCCAGCGAAAGTTGCACGGCGCCGTTGTGTTCCACCAGGCTGATGACCATGTGCGCCGCCGAGGTAGCATATTTCAGGCTGTTGTCAATCAGGTTGATGAGTACACCCTGCAGGTGCAGCTTATCGGCATCCACGTCAAAATTAGTGCCCGTTACTTCCAGTTGCACGCTGGCATGGTGGTGGGCCAGCCGCGGCTGCATATTCTGCACCACTTCGGTGGCCAGTGCCAGCAGGTCCGTGCGTTCTTTATGCAATTGTATTTTGCCTGCCTCAAGTTGCGCGGTATTCAGCACGCGCGTGGCCATCAGCTCCAGCCGGTTCATTTCCGATGCCATCATGCCTATATACTCGCGGCTCAGCTCCTTATCGTCTATCGCATTGTAATTGTTCAGCGCTTCCAGGGCTACTTTCACGGTAGCTATCGGCGTCTTCAGCTCGTGCGACATGTTGTTGATGAAATCGTCCTTCAGTTGCCCCAGCTTTATCTGTGCTTTCAGGCTGCGGAAGGCAATGAAGAATGCGGCCGCGGTCAAGGTAAGCAGCACTACCGCAAAAAGTATCTGCGGCAGCATGCCGGTGAACAGGTACCAATCATAATTGCGGATAACCACCCCGTTCTCGTGCGTAAAGAAATTGCTGGCAATGAATATGTTGCGGCCATCTTTTTCGCTGTCGCTGTTGTTCACCCAGTCGGCCCGGAAGTTCCAGCCGTTTTGCCGCATCTGCTTGCTGAACAGCTCGTTGAACACCACAGTATCTACCTTGAACATCTTGCGCTCCTGGCTCACTGTCATCTTATTGGCATTGTTCAGTATGCGGTGCAACCCTTGCGGCGACAAGCTGGCCTCACCGCCCGATATACCTGCAAGGGTTACCGGGCTGCCCGTGGCGGGGTCGGTAATGCTGGTCAGTATCAGCGAATCAGAGACCTCATGCTGCACATCGGTGAACAGCTTTGTCAGGTTCAGCTTCAAAGAATCCTTCTGGTGGTCATACTGGTTGAACAGCCATTGCAGCGTAAAGATCACCAGCAACAGGTGGCTGGCCAGCATCAGCGTCTTTATCCAGCGAAGGTTTATTTTCTTCAGGCCATTCATAATAAATTACTTACTAATACAAAAATAGCCGGATAGACCATGCCACGGCTACCGCTTAACCTTATTTAACATTAATTGTGGTTCTTTAACGGATAACTATTTTTGTTAACACTATTTTTGTTTTCTTTCGGTAAGCTTATGAAATATAACAGGATCAACAACATCTCGGGCTGGGTGGTTGGCGCTATAGCCTACATCGTGTACCTGAAGACCATGGAACCCACAGCCAGCTTCTGGGATTGCGGCGAGTTCCTGGCCTGCGCTTCCAAGCTGGAAGTAGGCCACTCGCCAGGCGCCCCGCTTTTCATGATGCTGCAGCGCGTGTTCGGGCTGTTCTCCTCGTCGCCGGCAAATATGGCTGCGTTCATCAACTCATTCTCAGCGCTCACCAGCGCCCTCACCATCACATTCCTGTTCTGGAGCATCACGCATTTTGCGGTGAAGTTGGTGTCGAAGAAAAATGCTACCGACGACGCCCGGCAGTTGACCCTCATCATGGGTGCCGGCGCTGTGGGTGCACTCGCTTATACTTTTTCAGATACCTTCTGGTTTTCGGCAGTTGAAGCCGAAGTGTATGGTACGTCTTCATTTTTTACAGCCATCACCTTCTGGGCCATACTCAAGTGGGAGCGTGTGGCTCATGAGCGCCACGCCGACAGGTGGTTGCTGCTCATAGCCTACCTTATAGGTGTGTCGCTCGGCGTGCACCTGCTCAACCTGTTGTGCATCCCGCCCATCGTAATGATCTGGTACTACCGCCGCTACAATGCCACACGCCTGGGTGCCATCCTGGCATTCGTTGTCGGTTGCGCCATCCTCGGTTTTGTGCAGGTCGGCATCATTCAATGGATACCCAAGCTCGCTGCTAATTTCGATATCATCTTCACTAATAGCATGGGCCTGCCTTTCGATGTGGGTTCTATTACCTTCCTGTTGCTGCTGTTTGGTCTGCTGATCTTTCTTATGGTGCTTGGCCGCAGAAAAGGCTACATCGCGTTGCATACCGCCGCGCTGGCCACCATGTTCATTGTTATTGGCTATAGTAGCTATGTGGTGCCCGTGATACGCGCCCGTGCCCATGTCCCTGTTAACATGACCAACCCCGACAATGCCTTCAGCCTCGACAGTTACGTATCACGCGAGCAGTTTGGGTCGCAGCCAATTCTTTATGGTCCCGACTTCAACACACAGGTGGTGAGCTTAAAGAATACCAGTCACGTATATCTGCAAACCAAAAAGAACGGTAAAGACTTTTATGAGGATGTGGGTGTGCACGAGGAGGCTGTCTATGATCCATCAGGGCAGCGGTTCTTCCCGCGCGTGTGGGATGGCAGCGAAGGTCACGCGCAGTTCTACCGCAGCTACCTCAATATTGCCGAGGGCGATGGGCCTTCGGCTTCAGACAACATGAAATACTTTTTTGGCTACCAGATGAACTGGCTGTGGTGGCGCTACTTTATGTGGAACTACGCAGGCCGCGAAAATGACGTGGAAGGCCAGGGCGAGCCGCGCGATGCCAACTGGATATCGGGCATAAAGCCGATAGACAAAATGCACGTCGGCGATATGGATAAGATGAGCGATGGCTTCCGCAACAATGGCGCGCGCAACCAACTCTACTTCCTGCCGCTGATACTGGGCGTGATGGGTATGCTGTACCAGTATAAACGCAACAATAAAGACTGGCAGGTGGTGTTGCTGCTGTTCTTCTTTACCGGCGCCGCCATCGGTATTTACCTGAACATGCCACCCCTTCAGCCCCGCGAGCGCGACTATGCATTTGCAGGCTGCACCTATGCTTTTGCCATGTGGATAGGCCTGGGTGTGCTGATGGCGTACGACTGGATGCAGAAGGCCATAAAAGGCAATGCAGCCGCCTATGCCGCCATCGGCATTTGCCTGCTGGCAGTGCCCCTGCTCATGGCCAAAGAAGAGTGGGACGACCACGACCGCTCTAAGAAAACCCTGGCCCGCGATACGGCATACAATGCCCTCATGTCGTGTGCGCCTAACGCCGTGCTGCTCACCTTTGGCGATAACGACACGTACCCGTTGTGGTACCTGCAGGAAGTAGAAGGTGTGCGCCCCGATGTGCGCATTATGATCATTACGCTGGTGGGCACTGAGTGGTTCATAGACCAGATGCAGTATAAGGTGAACAAGGCTGATGCGATACCGATGGTGTGGAAACAGGAAGACTATGCAGGCACCCGGCATGAATACCTGAGGTACTACAAAGACCCGCGTGTACCGGCGGACAAGTATGTGAACCTGTATGACTGGTGCCAGTTTGTCGTGAGCAAGGATCCGAAATTTATGCTCACCGATGGCCGCGGGCAGACCGAGAACTATTACCCGTCACGCAATGTATATGTTCCCGGTCTCAGCAAGGAAGACCTGGTGAAAGAAGGCCTGGCCAATGCTGCCGATACCGCAAACATTGTGAATGAAATGAAGTTCCAGTTAAACAACAACGGGCTGTATAAGAATGACCTCGCATTGCTGAACATCATTGCAGCGGTGAGCCAGCAAGGCTGGAAGCGGCCTATATACTTCAGCGGCGCATTCCCCGGCAACGATACCTACCTGGGCCTCGGCGATTACCTGCGGCAGGAGGGTATCGTGTATCGCCTGGTGCCATACAGCGTAAGGCCTAACCCCATGCTGGCCAAACAAGACCAGGTGCACAACAACCTGGATATGGCCAAAAGCCTGTCCTTGTTTGAAAACACTTACAAGTGGGGCGGAGCCGACCGCAATGATGTCTATTTCGATGAGAAGAACCGGGTGATGCTCATCGCTTACAGGCTTTATGCGGCACAGATCGCCGACCAGCTCAGCGCAGCCGGCCGGTCTGCGGACGCAGTGAAACTGCTGGATAAGGTGCTGGCAGGTATCACGGAGCATTCTTACTACTATGATGCCTATGCTTTTTATATGGCCATATCTTACTACAAGGCTGGGGCAAAAGATAAGGCAGCAGCACTGAGCAATAAGATAGTGCGCAATGCGGAAGATGATGTGGACTGGGCCATGACCCTCACAGACGACCAGCGCGCCAACCAGTCGAGAGAGCTGAGAAATGACTGCTCGTTCGTCAGCACGCTGGCCTCCATAGCCCACTCCGCCGGCGACGAGGCCAATGCCCAGCGCTATAACCAGAAATTTCAGGCGATGATGAGCAAGGTAAGTTACCTGTTCAAGTAACCTTTTTAGATCATAGAAGAGCCCGTGCGATGTTCGTACGGGCTTTTATTTTTTGCGCCGCCCCTTATAGATCAGCATCAGCAGCGGAATGAGCACCAGCGCAATTCCCGCATCTGCGGCTATGCGCACAAAACCCACATGCTGCCATCCCCGCATAGCTGGCGTATAGCTCCACACCAGCACAAAGGCCAGCGCAAACAACAGGAAGAACAGCTGCAGTTTCACCCCTCAAAGGTAATTGTCGTGTAGCAATGGTGACAAGCAAAATCGTATCTTTCGCAGGATGCATTTTCCTGTTTCCTTCACCGTTGCCGGCCATTCCATCCTGCTGCACAGCATTTGCGAGTGGCTGGGCATATTCATCGGCTACCGTTACTATAGCCGGTTGAAGAAGGGGCACGATTTTCTGCCGCCAGACAGGCGCCTGTTCATCTTCACTGCGGCTGCCCTGGGCGCCTTGTTGGGTTCGCATGTATTGGGTGCATTAGAGAACGTGCCGGAGTGGCGCGCGTCAGCCAATCCCTGGTTATACCTCTATGGCAATAAGACCGTACTGGGCGGTGTGCTGGGCGGATTGATGGCGGTAGAGCTGGTGAAACGACTGATGCATGAAAAACAGAACACCGGCGACCTGTTCACCTACCCACTGATACTGGGTATGATGATCGGCCGCATAGGCTGCTTTTCCGCAGGGGTGCATGAGGAAACCTATGGGTTGCCTACCAGCCTGTCCTGGAGCATGGACCTGGGCGATGGCATCCATCGACATCCTGTGGCCCTCTACGAAATAATTTTCCTGGCATTGACGTGGCTGTTGCTCAGCATGGCGCAAAAGCGATACGAGCTGCAGCAGGGCGCGCTCTTCAAAATGTTCATGATCGCCTACCTGTGCTTCAGGTTCCTGCTCGATTTCATAAAGCCGGGCTGGCGGTTTTTCTTTGGGCTGGGCAGTATCCAGCTCGCCGCTCTCGCCGGACTTTTGTATTATTGGAGATACATCATTCGGCCATCCAGGCTGGTGATCGCTAAAAAATAGTTTATGCCCGTACGGAAATATACCTACTACGATTACACCATCAGCCTCTGTCCGGAGTGCCTGAAGCGCATTGAAGCCAAAATTGTTTTTGAGGATGGCAAGGTGTATATGCTGAAGACCTGCCCTGATCATGGTTTCCATAAAGTGCTCATAGCAACGGATGTGGAGTATTACAAGAACATCCGCAACTACAACAAGCCATCTGAAACGCCGCTGAAGTTCAACAACGGGGTGCACTACGGTTGCCCCTACGATTGCGGCTTGTGCACCGATCATGAACAGCATAGCTGCCTCACGCTGGTAGAAATAACCGACCGTTGCAACCTCACGTGCCCTACCTGCTATGCCATGTCGTCGCCGCACTACGGCCGGCATCGCACGCTGGAGGAGGTGGAACGCATGCTGGATATTATCGTAGCCAGCGAAGGTGAGCCGGACGTGGTGCAGATAAGCGGCGGCGAACCCACCCTGCATCCGCAATTCTTCGAGATACTGGATATTGCCAAACGGAAGCCAATCAAACACCTGATGGTGAACACCAATGGCATCCGTATAGCGCAGGACGAGGGCTTTGCCGAGCGACTGGCCACGTATATGCCCGACTTTGAGCTTTACCTGCAATGGGACTCGCTGAAGCCCGGCGTGCTGGAAACTCTGCGCGGCAAAGATCTTTCCGACATACGCATGCGGGCGCTGGAAAAGCTCAATGCGCTCAACTTATCTACCACGCTGGTAGTTACGCTGCAAAAAGGACTCAATGATGATGAGATAGGCAGCACTATCGATTTTGCATTGAAGCAACGCTGTGTGCGGGGCGTCACCTTTCAGCCGGTGCAGATAGCCGGCCGCTTTGAGCACGATCCGGATAAGAACAGGCTTACCCTCACGGAGGTGCGCAATGGCATCCTGTCGCAGACCGATGTCTTCAAGCCGCACGACATTATTCCCGTGCCCTGCAACCCCGATGCACTGGCAATGGGCTATGCGCTGAAGCTGAACGGACAGGTGTTTCCGCTGACGCGCTACATAGATCCCGCCGTTTTGCTCGACAGCACCACCCGCAATACGATAGTATATGAGCAGGATACACAACTGCATGAGCAACTGATCAAAATATTCAGTACAGGTATATCGGTAGATAAGGTGACGGAGGATATGCACCAGTTACTGTGCTGCCTGCCGCAGGTCTATGCGCCGGGTCTCTCCTATGAAAATCTGTTCCGCATCATCATCATGCGCTTCATTGATGCGTATGACTTTGATGTGCGGGCCATCAAAAAATCGTGTGTTCATATAGTGAGCAAGGACGGCCGCATCATTCCTTTTGAAACGATGAACCTCTTTTATCGCGACGACAAAGAGCAGTACCTGGACCAACTGAAGAAACGGTATGAGGATGTGCGCTATTGATATTGACAACTTATGATACTGCTTATCTTTTTCTTATTAGGTGTACTGCTGGTGCTGATCGGGTTTGTAATGCTGGGCGGTATGTTGGCTACAGGCACCGGTAAACTGAGGTTCCCTGCGATGGCGGTATTGGTTGGCGTTGTATGCATTATGCTGTCAGTGAAACTCTGCACGGGGCAATAATATTCGGCGTAATTTTCTAAATTTATGTGATGGCAGAATTTAGTCTCATCGTCAGCATGCTGGGGTTTCTGGCAATAGTTGTCGGGTTCATGACCCTGATCGTGATGCTCATCACCAGAAGCAAAAAGCTGGAGATCGCAGCATACATAATGTTGGGCGGCGTTGTGCTTATTGTCGCAAGCATCGCGCTCTGCACCCTCAGCGGCACGTCTGCTATATAGTATTCGTTCTCTAAAACTTATCGACCATGTTCTTATCCCGCGCTTTTGTTTGTTCCTGTTTGGTTACTTTGTTAGCTCTTGCTCGTCCCAATGTCGCCGCCGCACAACCGGTAAAGGTAGAAGGCACCCAGCCATTCTCACTGGGTATTACGGACAAACTCCACTCCGGCATCCTCGGTGAAGACCGCACACTGAACATCTACCTGCCTGATGATTTCAACCTATCAGACACTGCTCACTATTCGGTCATTTACCTGCTGGATGGCTCTGCCGATGAGGACTATATACACGTGGCCGGATTGGTGCAATTCAGCAGCTTCCCGTGGGTGGGGTGGCTGCACAATACCATTCTGGTGGGCATCGCTAATGTGGACCGCCGCCGCGATTTTACCTACCCGTCAACCATTCCCGGCGACAAAAAATTATGTCCTACATCTGGCGGCTCCGCAAAATTCATTTCGTTCATTAACGATGAGCTGAAGCCCTACATTGTGCATAAATATCACGCAACCGGTTCTTCAACGCTCATTGGCGAATCCCTCGGTGGCCTGCTCGCCAGCGAGATGCTGCTGAAAGATCTTTCGTCATTCGACAATTACATCATCATCAGCCCCAGCCTTTGGTGGGATAATGGTTCGCTGTTGAATGCAAAGCAAAAGTGGCCTGATAAATCAGTGAACGTGTTTATTGCAGTCGGTAAAGAAGGCCTCACCCCCAGCGATTCACCACATGTGATGGAGGTAGATGCCAACCTGCTTGCCGAAAAAGTGAAAGAGAACAAGGCCGCCACCGTTTACCTCGATTACCTGCCGGCAGAAACGCATGCCACCATCGGCCATCAGGCTATCCTCGATGCATTCAGGGCGCGTGCTCCTAAAAAGTAGTATTAGAAGTCTGTGCCCAGCGCAAAGTAGAAGATGGGCTTGTCATGATTGATGTTCCAGGCCACATCGCCGCGAATGAAGTAGCTATAAACCATCGTGCGCAGGCCGCCACCGTAACCTATCGCCAGACCCGATCCACCGGGCACGGTGATATTGATCTGCTGGTTGGGTATGCCGTTGCTATAGCCAATGAACGAATAGTGGGCATCGGTATTGGATGCCTGCGGCAGGAACCCATGCCACGCCGAGCCCATATCCACAAAGCCCACAGCCTGCAGGTTTTTCAGGATGGGCGACTGTATAGGCCGCCTCAAAAAGGTGGTGAGCACGGGCAGGCGCACCTCGTTGGTGAGTACGGCAAAATTGTTGCCTTTGAATGCAGCCTGCTTGTAGCCGCGCATGCTGGTGCCCAATGCTATAAAGCCATAGTTGCCATCGCTCACCGGTGCGGGTGCGGCCACCTGCGGGCTATACCAGCCATCCACACCGCCCAGTTGATATTCCACCATCGCACTGCCGTCAGAGTGGGCATAGGCAAGCCGCGTAGCCAGTATGCAGTTCTTATACAGCTTCTGGTAGTTACGGAAGTCCAGGCCTATGTTATAGCAGTTCTGTCCCTGGCCGCTCAGCTCGTCCATATATTCAGCATATACTTTGACGCGGGTGCCAAAGCGGATGTTCAGCGTAGGGCTGAGGGTATTGTCAAACACATATTCCAGCCTGCTCAGCGACCAGTACTGGCTGGTGTCCGAACTTAGCGCACCCAGCGTGTAAATATCGGTCGACTTCAATACGCTCCTGTCCTGGCGTGCCGCCGTCTGGAAGCGGATACTGCGCACCCGGTCCAGCGGATAGTTGAAGTTGGCCTGCAGCATATTGGTAGTAACGCGGTAGGTCACAGGTTCCTCATAAAGTATGTTGCCCGACTGGTCCACGAAATCCGTGATGTAGCTGGGCTTGGTCTCATTGCGGTAGGCCAGCAGGCCCCAGTCCAGCCGCTTCTTAAAGTTTTGATACTGCACAAAGAAGGTAGAGCCCGAAAGGTCCAGCGGCAACTGGAAACCAAAAGTGAATTTGTGATCTTCCATCAGCTCGTTCAGGCTGATGGTGGTAAGTGCTGCCAGCGATGGGTTAGTGTATTGCCCCGCGTTGTTGGCATAGCTTTCATATTGCGAGAACAGCACGCTGTTGTCTATCCTTATCGAGAACGCATCCGGCTTAAAGCTCAGCTTGTATGATGCGGGTTTCATTTTCACATAGGCACTGTCATTGATCACCGTAAGCATGGTGCTGTCCGGGTTGGCCGCTGCTTCTGCCTCGCGTTCCTGTTTTTTGCGGGCGCGGCGCACATGCACCGTTCCGGTATCTGAAAACTCTGATTGGAACGCATTGCCACTTTTAATTTCCGGTGGCGCTGCAGAGTATGTCTCACCGGTGCGGTTGCGACGCCCGCTGTGGTCATAATGCACATTGCCTGATGTGCCCGGTGTCGGCACTTCCGGCCGCTCTACCGAAAGTGTTGTAGGCACAAGGTTCTTGGGTTGCACATTCACGCCCGGCATTTGCAGCTCATGAAAATAGACCATGTACTTGTCCTTCTCCTGCACCACATCGCCTACATCGCCGCTGGCCTGGTTATATTGATGGCTGATGATGCTGGTGTTGTAATTGGTGATAGGAACAGAATAAGCCGAATCGTGGTTGTGAATATCGCGGGCAAACATCACCACATATTTATTGCGGATGCCGTTGCCGTCATACAGGTAGGCAAAATTGTCTAATCCATATTGTATCGGCTGGGTAATATGCCCGCCCTTTATGTCAGAGCACTGCAGCAACTCCGTGCGCTGTGTTTTGGTGTTGTAGAAATACACGTTCATCGGGCCGGTAGGCAACTGGTTCACCTCCTGCGGCACCACCATATTGGGCTTTGGCCTGTTGGAGAGGAAAAGAATGCCTGTGCGCGAACCACCGCTCACAAACACCGGATCAATATCATCCCACGGGTCGTCGGTAATATTGGTCATCTTCGATCCCTTGATCGTGAACTGGTATAGGTCGGTCTGGCTCTTCTTCACGGCTGAGATCACCAGGTTGTCATCGTCCTGCATGAACGACATGCCCAGCACCCGGTCGAACCTATTCTTCTTGATGGTATAATTATCTATCCTGCCCTTCAGCGAATTGTAAATGCGCAGTTTCGTCTGGTCGCCTTTCTTATACAGTATGGCCAGCTTATAGCCCGTTGCCGACCACGCCATCATCGGGTAGTCGGGATCTATAGCCTCGGTCATGTCCTTCTGTCCGCCTTCCAGCAGCGTGGATACTGTTTGCTCCTGCGATGTCTTTTGCGTGTAAACGGTGTACAGCCCATCCTTCCAGGCCACATAGGCAATGTCGCTGCCGCGCGGAGATATCTTGATGTTGCGGAGCACTGTATTATCCTTCGGCACCTTAAGCGAAATGAGGCCCTTGGTACTGTCCGGGTATTCCTGGTGCGCCAGGTCTGTTGCATAAACGCTTTTATAAAAGTTCATGCACGAATCGTAGGCTTTGGTCACCTTCATGTTCAGGTTGGCCGGCTGCTTCATGCTCTTGTTCACGCTGGTCTTCTGCTGCATGCCAGACAGCAGGCTCTTCACCTTCTCTTCGCCATATTGTTCGGAGATGAATTTCCAGAAGGCCTTGCCCGCCAGTTCAGGGTACTGTTCAGATAGTTCGTAGAAACCTGCCCTGGGCCGTGCATCCAGCAGGCGCTTCCACTGGCCGTTGGCTTCGGCATCCCAGCCATCCACCACATAGGCTATGTAGCCGTCGGTCACCCATTGCGGCAGGTTCATGGCCAGGGCATTCTTCACCATCTTCTTAAAGCTCTCCCCAAATATCATGCGCTCCATTACCACGCGGGCCATGCCCAGGCGCAACTGCCGGCGCAGATCTGTGTGGCGGCCGGTATAATAGACCACCAGCTTATCGCCCACCAGGTTCACCGTGCCGGCTATTGAGTTTTCCGTAAGCTGGCTTTCATCCTTCAGGCCAATGTTGGTCTGCCGGTATTCGTCGTATGAGTTATAGAGGATGATGTCAAAGTGTTTGGGGAACTGCCCGCCGAATTTCTTTTCTACTGAAGGGATGGTGTTCTCCGCCTCCTCGGCAACATACCTTCCTAAGCTGCGGCCTGCCCGGTCATAATGATAAACGCGGAAATGCTTGGTGTCAAAATATTTCCAGTCGAACTTGCGCGACTGCAGCCGGTTTTGCCCAAAAGTTTCTACGTAAGACTGCGCTGCAGCCCGGGTGCCGGAGAGCAGCATGGAGATGGCAAGCAGGGATAGGATGCGTCTTGTGTTCACCAGCATAAAGTTCCTTAGACCCGGATTACCGGGGTAATGTTTAACCTTCGGCGGGCTAATTGCGCCCAACCGCTTAGTTTTGCACTTCAAATTACAGAAATTATTCACGCAGATATGTTAAATGTTACATTTTTTACTTTCAACGCCTTTGAGGAAAATACCTACATCATAGCCAATGAGCAGCAGCATTGCTGGATAGTGGACCCCGGCATGTATCACGATGATGAAAAGCAGGCGCTGGTAAAGTACATGACCGACAACGGTTTGCAGCCGCAGGCCGTCATCAATACCCACACCCACATCGACCATATTTTCGGCGTGCAATACCTGATGGACAAATATTCCATACCCTTCGGCTGCCACGAGCTGGAACGGTCTGTGCTGCAGATGGCCGAGGCAAGTGGTGCCATGTTTGGCTTCGATTTTAAGAAGGCGCCATCGCCCACATTTTATATACAGGAAGGGCCCCTGATGCTGGGCAAAGATGAAGTGGATGTGCTCTTCACGCCCGGCCACTCTACCGGCAGTATCTCTTTTTATTACAAGCCCGGCAACTGGGTGCTCAGCGGCGATGTGCTCTTCAACGGCAGCATTGGTCGCACCGACCTGCCCGGCGGCAGCATGGACGTACTCCTCAACAGTATTCGCACTAAACTCTTTACCCTGCCAGATAATACCGTTGTGCTCAGCGGCCATGGCCCTGCCACGCATATTGGGGACGAGAAGAAGTACAATCCGTTTTTGAAGTAGGTATCAATTCATTTTCAGAATGATCGGATTAAGGCTCCGCGTCATCCGGTCGGGCGCCACAACTTTAATGCCCTCAATAAAAAGCTTGTCGCCAGGCACAAGGTGGTGCATGGCAGCCGCTACAGAAGCATTGTCGCTGAAGCGCACGCCGTTCGCGTTGCGCACGGTTTTATTCACTACTAATTCCTGGCCATGCCAGATGGAGACCTGCATTTCCACTACGTTCCAGCGTCGCGCCATTAAGTTATCGCTCATTGCCGCGGCCGGGCCTATGGCCACGCGTGCCAGTGCAGCAGGCATATTGCCTTGCCACTTGCCCAGCAAATTGGCACAGGGGTCTTGCATCTGTTTTACCCGGTAGGGGCATCCGGCCAATGTGTCTATCCTATTGCGCCGTTGCACACATACATAGACCACACAAAGCCCCGCACTATCCGGTCTGATGCTGCAATGCCCATTCACCAGCGAAATACGACCATTATTGGTCGCCGCTATTAATTCTTCGGATGGCACATCCTCTGCAACAAGGGTGAGCGGATTATCCATGCCAAGGAATAAGATGTTCATCTTATCAGTGCCGATGGCTACCTGCTGCGCATAGCTACGGGCACTCAGCAGCAGCAGGAATAACAGCACATTTTTCATTGTCTGCATCATATGATCCGTAACACAATTTCGTTAAGGTTTTCCATGATATTCCAGGGCCCTATTGCCTTCATATCGCCAATCACCAGCAGGTCGCCCGGTACCAGCTTTTTCATGGCTGCGGAGATTTTGGGGCTGTCGCTAAACCGCACACCATCTTTAGTTCTTATTTCTTCCTGCACCACCAGCTCATTCTTATGAAATATGGATACCGTCATTCGCTGTATTACATATTTGGCATCGATCTCAAAATTTTCAATTGGGGCTACAGGCCCTATCGCTTCCCGTGCAATCGCCACAGGTATCGTACCGCTTTTCTTGTTGAGCAGGTATGCGGTGGGTGCAGGCATCCGCTTTACCTCAAAAACTTCAGAAGCCAGTGTATCTGGTCGCGCCTTGGTCTTCCTGCAAACGGTTATGGTGCACCAGCCGGGTTTGGTGGCGAATATTTCGTAGTGCGCCGCGTCTCCCCTTATCGATCCGTTGTTGCAGGTAACCACCAACTGATCTGCCGGCACGCCATTGGCCATAATGGTCAGCGGATTCGGCACTCCCTGGTAAAGAATATTCATCAGGCTTGCCTGCACAGCCACGTTTTGCGCATGCGCCCACTGTGCTAAGGAAAGCGCTAACAAGGCAAGTATATATCTCATAGTGCACCGCTTTAACAGATAACGGCGTAATGTGTAATTTATTCCATTTGCAGCAAAAATCCCTGCGCCCGCAAAAACAACAAAAGCCCACAAGGGGGCTTTTGTTGTTTTTTTCAAATAGTATGAATAGCCGCCTTTGGCGGCATAGTATCTATTGAGCTACGCGTACGTTTACCGCGTTCAGGCCTTTCTTGCCGTTTTGTACTTCGTAAGTCACCTTGTCATTTTCGTAGATGTCACCGGTCAGACCAGAAACATGAACAAAAATATCAGGACCACCGTTTGATGGAGTGATGAAGCCGAAGCCTTTTGTCGAATTGAAAAACTTTACTGTTCCTTCTTGCATTTTTTTTGTTTTAATTGTTATTGATATTATTTACTAATTTTTTTCACTTTGATCGCACTATAGCCTTTGGGCGTCCTTTCTTTCTCAAACGATACCCTGTCCCGCTCTTTCACCGGCTGCAAAAGCTGGTTACTGTGCACAAAAACATTTTCGCCTGTTTTGTCGGCCGTGATAAAGCCATAACCTTTTGCATCATTAAAGAACGAAACGGTACCCGTCATTTCCGGGTCGTCAGGAACAATTGGCGCGGCACCCAGCACTATGTCCTCAAGGTTTATTTCCCTCCGCTTCGACTCGTCTGGCGGAGTTGAGGTAAGATTCCCGTTCTCATCCAGGTAAGCCATCATGTCTTCCAGGCTTTTGCCCTTGCCTCCCTGCGCCTTGCGCTCCTTCATTCTTTCAGCCTTCTCCTGCTTACTCTTTGCCTTTTGCTTTGCTCTCTCTTTTTTGCCAAAAGATTCGCTCATATTTAAAAACTCCTTTTTGTGTTACTCGTTAATACCTACATCTCCCTTTCTGGCTACAACCCGCATTTATGGCCTGTTGCATAGACATTTGCCTGCCTGGGGAAATGCTCAAAAAAATAATTTTGAATGAATGGCGACTGAAAAGCGAGAAACTGAAAGAGAAAACAATGGATGCTTATCTAACACAGCATTAGCAATGGCAGGAGCCAGTATTGGAACAAAGATACGACTTTTTATTAAGGATCGAAATAATATTTTGTTACCAAACCGCAAGGCAGTCCATTTTCCGTTGGGTGATGGTGTGCAAAAGCCCCAAGGGGGCGGCATAAGGGCACTTGCGGAAAATGCTTATTTTCGAATAGTGGGTTTCGGAATAAAACAAAAATGCCCCATTTATGTATAAACATCTGATCATGGCTTGCCTACTGGCGCTGCCTTTATTTGCTGCGGGCCAGGCGCATACACCCTATGTAGAGACCATTTCCGTGGCGGAAAAGAACGGGATCACTATCCGGTATTTGGATAGCGCTTACCGCAGCGCGGTGCATGTAGACAGCACAAAGGCAGTATTTACAGGCGCAATGGCAGATAGTCTGATAGCGGCATACCAGGCTTTTTTACAGGGCCTGGGCGATTACCTGAAGAAAAATAACTTTAAATGGGAGCACCCGACTCGTGCCTGGAACCGGATATATTTTTCGGGTGACGGCTCAGTAGATTACTACCTGTTCGACTTTAAGACCCCGGTGACGGACGAGCGGCAAACGCGTTTTAAAGAACTTTTTAAAGCATATGCTCAGACGCACAAAATTGGTATCTCTGCCCCAACAAAGTTTGCACAGTGCAGTGGCGTTGTCTATCAGGATCAATAGATAGAAAGAAAAGGCCCGCACAACCATCGTCGCACAGGCCCGTTTTATTTATGCTTTTGGCTTATCGTGATTGAACATCCAGTTCACACCAAATTTATCAGTGCACATGCCGAAGCGGGCGCCCCAGAAAGTATCCTGCAAAGGCATGGTCACAACACCGCCTTCTGAAAGGCCGGCAAACGCACGATCCATGTCGCTTGTGTTGTTAAAATCCAGCGCTATTGAAAAGTTATTACCGAAAGTGGCCCGGTGCTCGCCGGATGCGTCTGAGAACATGATGACCTGCCCGTTCACTTCTACCTGCCCGTGCAGCACCTTACCCTTGTCGGCCTCCGACACCGGCATTGGCGAATCGCCAAAACGCTGTATCTGCAACACTTTGCCACCTGTGGCATTGGCATAAAAATTCATGGCTTCTTCCGTATTGCCATTGAAATTGAGATAAATATTCAGTCCCATTTTTATCGTTTTTTAAGTACGATCAAATGTAATCCATCAAACCAGTATTCAACAATAGCCAAAATTATTTCCCCGTAAACCTCACCGCCAGGCCGCTGCCGGGGCCCAGTGTTATCTTTCCTTCAGTATACGTCAGCCCCGTTGCCACATCTTCCTTCAATAAAAGTGGCCCGTCGGCATCGGCTTCATCCACCAGGGGCATTAGCGTGGCAATGGCTGCACTGCCTATAGTGCTTTCGTTCATGCTGCCGATCATCACCTTCAGGCCCAGCATTCGCGCCTCTTTGATCATGCGTAAGGCAGGTGTAATGCCCCCGCACTTGGTCAGCTTGATGTTGATGCCATGAAACGCCTCCGCACATTTTTTTACCTCATCCTCAGTGCGGCAGCTTTCATCCGCAAACAGCAGCAGCGGCGACAGCGCCTTTAGCTCCTTCATCGCTTCGTGCTGGTCGCGCGGCAGGGGTTGTTCCACCAATTGCACGTTCAGCTTCTGTAATTCCGGTAGCAGTTCGCGGGCCTCGTCAAATGTCCATCCCTCATTAGCATCCACCCTGAAGGGGGCATCGGTAGCGGCGCGCAACTGCCGCACCGCATCCATATCATGTGGGCCGCCCACCTTTATTTTGTAACAGGGCCATGGGTGCGCCTGCAGCTTGGCCTTCATCTCCTCCACGGTGCCCATGCCTATGGTATAGTCGGTTATGGGCGACTTGTCCATGCTGATGCCCAGCAACTGGTGCAGGGGCTGGCGGCGCATTCGGGCAAACAGGTCCCACCCTGCAATGTCCAGCGCAGCGGTAAGAAAATGCTGGCCGGGTATCAGATGGTGCAGAAAATGCCAGAATCGCTGCGGGTCGGTAAGGGCATAGCGTTCGATGGCGCTTCTCTTTTCCTCCAGCGACGCAACCATATCGGCAACCGTAATATTATAATAAGAGATGGCCGGCGCCTCGCCATAGCCGGTAACAGGCCCGAGGCCAAGACTGGTAATAAGTGTGGGCTGGTGGGTTTTAGTGCCCTTGTGGGTGGTGAAGGGGTACTGGAACGCCAGTTCGTAGCTATAATGCCTCAATTGCAACATTCGATAAAATTGCAACTATTTTTGCTGCCGGAAAACTTCCGCTATGCCAAAGATCCCCTTCTGGATATTTATTGTGATCGGTGTGCTCTACTTTACCGCCATCCGGGTAGACACTATGGATGTGGATGCCTCGCAATACGCGGAAATGAGCCGCGAGATGATGCACAGCCAAAACTGGCTGGAACTGCACGACCGCGGCCTGCAATACCTCGACAAGCCGCCGCTCCTCTTTTGGGTAAGCGCCGCCAGCATGAAGGTGTTCGGGGTGAATAATTTCGGCTATAAGTTTCCGTCCATCCTGTTTGCGCTGTGGGCCATCTATGCCACTTACCGGCTGGCGAAGCTGCTGTACGAGGAGCAGACGGCCCGACTGGCCGCATTGGTACTGGCTACCTGCCAGGGTCTGTTCCTTATGACCAACGACATTCGCTGCGACACCATCCTCATGAGTTGGGTGGTGACCGCCATCTGGCAGATAAAGGAATGGGACGTAACCCGCCGGTACAAACACCTTTGGCTGGGTTTTGCCGCCGTGGGCATGGGTATGATGACCAAGGGCCCCATCGCCCTTATGGTGCCGGTCTTCAGTTTTGCCAGCGACTGGGTGCTGAAGCGCGAGTGGCGCAAATTCTTTAACCCTGCCTACCTGTTGGGTGTGGTCATTATCCTGCTCATACTGCTGCCCATGAGCATCGGCCTGTATCAGCAGTTCGATATGCACCCCGAGCGCTCCGTGAATGGCGGCACGCACGTATCCGGGCTTCGCTTCTTTTACTGGAGCCAGAGCTTCGGCCGCATCACCGGCGAAAGCCCCTGGAAGAATGGTGCCGGTTTCGACTTCCTGCTCACCAACATGCTGTGGTCCTTCCTGCCCTGGATATTTGTTTTTGTGCCGGCCCTGGTGGTAAATGTGATCCGTGTGGTACGGCAAAAGTTTCGCCTGTTGCCCAATCAGGAGTTTGTGAGCACCGGAGGCTTTTTACTGGCCTACATGGCGCTTGGCTCATCGGCCTACCAGTTGCCGCACTATATATTTGTGGTGTTTCCGCTTGCAGCTATTGTCACTGCCGCTGGCATATCGGGCTTCCTGCAGCGTAGCGAAAATGCCCGTCTCTATAAAGTGCTGCGCGGTGTGCTCTATTTTATTTGCGGTGCACTGTTCGTCGCAGTGCCGGTGCTTATTACTTATGTGTTCCCTTCAGGTGTGCTGGCTGCTGCGCTATATGTGGTGTTACTGGCCGGGTGGATATATGTAGCCGCCAATAAACGATACAAAGCCAGGATAGTATTGCTGCCGGCATTGGCCATGATCATCGCCAATGTGTTCGTCACCAATTACCTCTATCATTCGCTGCTGCAATACCAGGCGGGCTCACAAGTGGGCAGGTTCATACACAACACCGCCATACCGGAAAAAGGCATTGTCATGTATCGCATGGACGACCCCGTGAACGCCATTAATTTTTATGCGGGCCGCGATGTGACTTGCCTCGATACACTGGTAACGCCAAACGTAACGGAATACGTACTGACGATGGACAAAGGCCTCGCCGTTCTGAAACAACGGGGCTATATGTTCGATATACTGAAACAGGGGCCGCAATTCAAGGTAAGCCAGTTAACGCTGCCGTTCCTTATGCCGGCCACGCGCCACACCGAGCTCAATACGTATTACCTGCTGAAAATGAAGTAGCGGCTATTTGAACTGCTTGAAGTAATACCGGGCGGTCTCTTCTTCAAGTATCAGCTCGCCATTCTGGCATTTGATCACCTTTATCGTTCGCGGGTTTTTGCCATTCACCTCCAGCACCTGGTCGGCTCCCATTTGGCGTATGTACCAGGATGGGTTGCTGTTGCCGTCATTGCCACAGTAGATATACCCCTGCTTGTCAGGGTTACTGGATGGCCCGGTGATGTACACCGATTTTATCTCTTTGTCAAAATCTATGCTCCCGTTATTGGCCACGGTTCGTTTATAAACTGTCCAGTGGCCGATAAGCTGGTCAATGTCTGTTACCGGTTTTGCCGAATCGTCTTTGAGCACCTTGCCATAGGTAGTAAGCGCTGATGTATCTACACCAAAAAAGTAAATACCATCGGGGTCCGTAAGCACAATGCGGGTAGGCTTTTTCTCCTCCACATCATAATGGGAATACCCGAAATCCAGGTGCGCGTCATCGTCAATAGTATATTTGCCGCGATACACGAACCCGTTGGGTGTGTGGTAGGCAAAGGTGTCCTTAATGCTGAACGCCAGGTAAAGCGTATCCTTGAACGCCACTTCGGTCGAATCTAATTTCATCCGCTTCACCTCCACCCATCTGCCCGGCGCAAAGTGCTTGATCTTCAGTTTCTTTTTTTCGTGCGCATGCCTGTCCTTGCCCCACATCATTACGGGAAACAACAACAATATCAGTAGCAGGATCTTTCTTGTCATTATGGTCAAAAATAATAAATGTCAATGCGGCAATGTGTTAAATGTGAAAAATGCGGCAATGTGACCCGGTGCTCTCCATATTTATTACACAATCCGATAAATTTGTACCATATTCAACACATTCCATCACATTCCATCACATTCAACCACATTCCATCACATTCAACCACATTCCATCACATTCCATCACATTCCATCACATTCCATCACATTCCATCACATTCCATCACATTCCATCACATTCCATCACATTCCATCACATTCCATCACATTCCATCACATTCCATCACATTTGCAAGATGTACATAACGCTGATACAACCCGATATAGTATGGGAAGATAAGAAAGCCAACCTGCTGCACTACGAAGAACTGATGGACCGGATAGAAGGTCCGCGGCATGTGGTGGTGCTGCCAGAGATGTTCAGCACCGGTTTCAGCATGGCCCCGGAGCGACTGGCCGAACCTATGGACGGCGACTCCGTGGAATGGATGGCCGCCATGGCCGAAAAGCATCGCTGCATACTCACGGGCAGCCTTATCATAGAAGAGGGCGGAAAATACTACAACCGCATGCTGTGGGTGCAGCCCGATGGCGGCGTGGGCTTTTACGACAAGCGGCACCTCTTCGCCTATGCACATGAAGATCAGCACTATACCCCCGGCGATACCCGCATGATCGCCAGTGTCAACGGCTGGCGCATCAACCTCATGGTTTGTTACGATCTGCGTTTCCCGGTATGGGCACGCAACCAGGGCTCGGAATACGATGTGTTGCTGTATGTGGCCAACTGGCCCAAAGCACGTAGCTTAGCGTGGCGCACCCTGCTGCAGGCGCGCGCCATAGAAAATCAATGCTATGTGGTGGGCGTGAACCGGGTAGGCACAGATGCTAAAGGCAACGAGTACACCGGCGACAGCAGCGTATTCGGCCCGCTCGGCGAAACCATCTGGCAACAGTCGGACACAGAGGCTGTGCACACCGTAACCCTCGATAAAGAACACCTCCGGCACACCCGCACCTCATTGCCCTTCCTCAATGATGCAGATAAGTTTATGTTGTTGTGATATGGATATACGTTTTAAAATTCTTATTCGGAGGCTGTTGTCCGGGAATCCGCAATTGATAATTTTGTCACAAATCACTTTACATGTACCTGATGTACGTCGATGAAAGCGGCGATTGCGGAACTATAAACTCTCCCACGAAATTTTTTGTTTTAAGCGCAATCGTTGTGCACGAATCAAACTGGCAAAATGTACTCGATGATCTTGTCTTGTTTAGACGTTCTCTGAAAGCCAGATATGGCCTGTTGATGAGAGAAGAAATTCATGCGGCAGTATTTATTAACGGAAACCCAAGTCTTAAGGCGGGCATTCCAAAAAATGACAAGGTAGATATATTGAAGCAATGCCTGAAATGGCTTGACGCTCGTACAGATATCAGCATTGTCACCGTGAGATGTAACAAAATCAGAGGCGGGGATATATTCGATTTTTCATGGCGATGCTTAATCCAAAGATTTGACAACACGTTGGCCTATCGAAATTTTCCCAATGGCAATCTGCAGGATAAAGGTCTTATCATTGCTGACAACACGGACGGAGGCAAACTGACGTCGTTGTTAAGGGAAATGAGAAAGATAAATCATGTTCCTAACGTAGCAAGCTTTGGGATGGGCAATCGCAACCTGACATTACGGGCGATAGTAGAAGATCCCTTCTTTAAAGATTCGGCGCAATCTTACTTCCATCAGATGGTGGATGTTGTAGCTTATTTTGCGAGACAGCATTACGAGCCTAACAGCTATATAAGGAAAAAGGGTCTTAGAACTTTCTACACGAAATTTCTGACGAACGTAACAAATAAGTACGTAACACGCGTTCCCAGCCCTAACAATATAGTAGAGATATAAAAAAAGGGGCGGCATAACCGTCCCGGGGGAATCCTACTTACTTACGGGGCGTCAACCCGACCTCTGGGGTGTTTCAGATTCCGACGCAAAGGTACATAAAATAGTATAAAAAATACATTTTATCTAAACTCGATAATATTTTGGCTCACATGATGGGCAATTACGGCTCAATTTTCGCTCATTTTGAGCCGTATTTCTGGTAACGGCAAAAAAGATACAAAAAGGGCCAACCTTCCGGCCAGCCCTTTTAAAAGTTGCTATCATAAAGTTGCTTATTTCGCTGCGCCATCAGTATCCGGCGCCTTGCGCGGATTGCGGTCCAGCACCTCGTCCACCATGCCATAGTCCTTGGCTTCGGCTGCGGTCATCCAGTAGTCGCGGTCGCTGTCTTTTTCCACTTTGGCCATCTTCTGTCCTGAGTGGTAAGAGATGATCTCATACAACTCCTTCTTCAGCTTGCCTATTTCGCGGGCGGTTATCTCAATATCACTTGCCTGGCCTTCTGCGCCACCCAGCGGCTGGTGTATCATCACGCGGCTGTGCTTCAGCGCGGTCCTTTTGCCCTTGCTGCCGGCGCACATCAGCACCGCGGCCATAGATGCAGCTATGCCCGTGCAAATGGTGGATACGTCAGGCGTAATGATCTGCATGGTATCATAGATACCCAAACCTGCATACACGCTGCCACCGGGGCTGTTCAGGTACATCTGTATGTCGCGGTTGCGGTCGGTGCTTTCCAGGAACAGCAACTGTGCGGTAACGATGTTGGCCACATAATCATTAATGGCCTCGCCCAGGAAGATGATGCGGTCCATCATCAAACGGCTGAATACGTCCATAGACGCCACGTTCATCGGGCGCTCTTCTATGATATACGGAGTAAGGTTCGACGGAACTCTTGTGAGCGCTGACGTATAGTTATCTACTGCCAGGCTGCTGATGCCATGATGCTTAATGGCGTATTTACGGAATTCGTTCTGATTCATCGGGATGTTGATTTTTTATTTTGCTGTGCAATTTTTAAACCATGATAAATGTAGTGCCAATAAGGCACAAAACCATTACCCGCCACCAACGAAAGGACAATTTGTCCATCGAAAAACCAAATATGAAGATTAATTTCGCACTAAAAGCAATCCCAATGGCCAAACTGACGCAGGATGAATTGTTGCATATTTTCAGGCAGGCGAGGTCTGTAATGCAGCCCTACGAACACGGAAATATAGTAGCGCATATGGACATTGAGGGCAAGTACGACCTCTGGTCGCACAAACCAGGAATGGTGATAATGGGAAAGGCCAGGCCGGAGATCAATTTTGCCACCATCATCATACAGTCCGGCTATGTAGGCTTTTACTATATGCCCATATATACGCAAAACCCGGCACTGGTTGCTAAAATGCCGCCGGCACTCATGAAGGTGCTGAAGGGCAAAGCCTGCTTCCACCTCAAAACTATGGATGACGCCCTGCTGAAAGATATAGCCACAGCCATGAAGGTGGGCTACGATGCATACAAGAAAATGGGCTGGGTATAACTCGTTTACAGCCTCTCGGCCACCAGCATGTAATGACTGAATATCGCTTCCTTTTTTAAGCGGATGGCCGCCTTTATCCTGAACCCCGCCGACTTTACGAATTCCGTGTATTCTGCCAGGTCATATTGGTGCGGGTGCAGCACATCTCCGGGCCCTATTCTGAAGATGGCTTTCATCAGCCCGTTGTTGTGCGCATCTATGGTGATCACCAGCGTGGTGCCCTTGTGCGCCAGCTCTGCCAGCTTCCGGAATCCCGCCTGTATATCGCTCACGTGGTTAATGGCATTCATGCAAAAAATGAAGTCGTAGGTAGCAGTGTCGGTGTATTCCTCTATCGTGGACCGCACGAACCTCACATTTGGATAGTCGGTTTTCGAAAACACGGCCAGGTCCTGCTCATACCGGTCTATCAGCGGGTCCACCGCAATTATCTTGTTGTGCTCGTACATCATATAGATGCCGGAAGGTCCGCAGCCCATATCCAGTATAGTGTCCGTCGCCATCACGTTTGCGCAGGGCGCCTGTGCCAGGTCATTCAGCAGGCGCTGCCAGTAGGCGCGCTTGCGGGCCAGGTAGGTCGCTTTGTCCTCCCCGGCCACATGGTTGTGCCACCACTTTATTTCAAACGTCTGTGCCAGCCGCCAGCGCCATCTCATAGGCTGCTAAGGTAGTGCATAAAAAAAGACCGCCCATTGGGGCGGTCACACTATTCAACCGTTCACAACCACAAACTTTATTTCTTCTTCGCGAACTCCAGGTTCAGCGTCATGTTCACTTCGTCGCCCAGTACAGCTTCGCCGGTGCTGGTCTTGCTGTTCCATTTCAGGTGAAAGTCCTGGCGATTGATCTTGCCGGTAGCCTTGAAGCCAGCCTTGGTATTGCCATACGGATCTACCATAGTGCCGCCATAATAAACATTGAAGGTCACTTTCTTGGTCACGTCGCGGATGGTCAGGTTACCTTCCAGTATATACAGCGGGCCTTTTACTTTTTTGAATGAGGTGCTCACAAAGGTCATCTTAGGGTATTTCTCAGCATTGAAGAAGTCATCGCTCTTCACGTGCTTGTCCCTCATTTCGTTATCCGTGTTCAGGCTGTTCACATCAACATTGAAGTTGATTGCAGCACCGGTAAAGTCTTCATTAGTAGCGTCAATGGAACCATTATACACCTTAAAGCTGCCCTCTACTTCCGACACCGCAAGGTGCTTGATGGTGAACTTAACTGAAGAGTGCACCGGGTCAACATCCCAGTGAGATGCCTCCTGCTTTACAGCCGCAGTCGGTTTTGCTTTTGCCGATTTTGTTTGTGCAGTAGCCGAAAGCGCAGTAGCTGCAAAGGCCAGGAAAAGGATCGATTTTTTCATTTGTTTGTGTTTTAGAATGATTTTCACTGCAAATGTATGTACATACATGCGTATATAGGATAGAAATTTTTTATTGCCTTATTGGCAGAGGAAAAAGCAGCAGGCAAGTGAGCGCAGATCAAAATTTCCAATCTTCCCGCCAGCGCATCAGCACATAGTCGGGCAGGGAATGGATCTCGTTGCCGGGGTGGTCGCGGTTATAGGCCTCTAAATGGTAGGCGGCCTCCGGCCCGGGTGTCAGCAGGCGGCGTTCATGGAGGCCATTCCGGTTGCAATAATGCATCACCGGGTTCCACAGATGCCGCCAGAAAGCCTCAGTTATGCCCCGCGTTATGTAGACATTCCGGATGGACGGGTGTTTCTTAAGTAGCGCCTGCACATCTGTAAATGTATAGTCGTCAAAATGGTAAGCGATCGCCTTATCAGAAAAACCGGCCAGTATTTTGTGGTGCGCCCTTGTTGCCGGGTCGGCATCTTCTATAGTATCGATCAGGTCAGTGAATGCTATTTTCCTGTTGCGACAGAAAACGCGCCACTCCTGCGGCGTTGCACCCAGTAGGGAATCCTCACCGTAAAGTTGGGGAAGAATGTCCCACAGGAACTCTGCATCTGTGCGACCATAGAACCACTTTGCCGGGTTATCCGCGCCAAGTTCCGGGCAAAATGTGCCGGCAATAAGTATCTCGGGCACGTAGTCTATATGTTCAAGCGTCAGTTCGTCTCTGAATTTGTGATAGCAGGGCATGGCTTGCGAAAGTCATTGAGGGCCTAAAAGTAATTCATGCGACCGGCACAGCCATAAGTACAAGTGCGAAGCCCTGATAAGTTGGCATAATTTTCATTACAGGTGATATATAAATACCATTTTATGTCAACCGATAAAAACAACCTGACCAACGAAGAGCAGCCAGGAAAAAAGACAAGGGGTGCAGACGACGAAGAGCAGTTCCGGGAGAAATTAAACCATGAATTCCCCCTCTCCGGCGCGGAGACCGACGAAGACCTGAGCCGGGCCCTGGGCCTCGACGATGAGGACACGGAGGATGAAGAAGACGATGCGGATTGATGCCGTGCGGTATTGCCCCGGACATTAATAAGATGCCGGACACAGGTGCGAGCCCGGAGCCGGCGCGGGGCTGGCCTGTGACGGGAGCATGCGTGGCTTCTACACGGCACACGCATGCGGCAAATTTTTATCCACCGCTACTTGCTTCATACACAATCAGGTCCGAGCACATCGCCTTTCATTGGTGCATATCTCTTTTTGCTCATGGGCAATCAACACCTCAATTTGCATCCGGCTGCTGTAATAGCAGATGGTGGCAGATAACGTGTACAGCTGCTTAAAAGTAATTTTCAGGACGAGTCACACGGATCCGAAAGACGAACCTCACCGGGCATCGTCGGGCAATGCGGGCAATGGCAATGTGGACGCCAAAACCCTGAAAGCCAGCAGGTAGCAAATGAAGCGTGAATAACCATTGCCCGATTTCCATTTTTTTGCCGGTCGGGAAATGGGGCTGGGTGATGAGATTCCCTTCAAATAGAAAAAAGCGCCAAACGGCGCCTTTTTCTTGTGGTCTCCGGCTAGACAACCGGTAACCTTACCCCTTGTTGAAACGAAATCTTAAGTTTTTTATAGTAATTGCTATCAATATCCTTCAATGCCACAAATGTAAAGAGTTCCTTCGCAATTTAACTAGTGATTAACAAAAAATATTTGAATATTTTTTCACATAATTTCACATCAAATACAAATTAATGCAATGCTTAACCCTTATCCAGAAATGTGAAAAATGCCGCCCCCGCACCCACCCCCATTTTCGTAAATTTGCGTAATGTTCGATTACCTGGAAGGACTGAATGACCGCCAACGCGAGGCGGTAGAGCATATTGACGGACCCATAATGATAGTGGCAGGTGCCGGAAGCGGAAAGACAAAGGTGCTCACCACCCGCATTGCCCACCTCATGCGCAATGGCGTTGACCCCTTCAATATACTGGCGCTGACCTTTACCAATAAGGCTGCCGCCGAAATGAAGGAGCGCGTAGAGCGTATTCTGGGCAACACGGAGGCCCGCAACTTATATATAGGTACCTTTCACTCGGTGTTTGCCCGCATACTCAGGGCCGAAGCCAGTAAGCTCGGCTACCCCAACAACTTCACCATTTACGACTCCGACGATGCCAAGAGTGTGATCAAAAGCATCATCAGCGAGATGCACCTGGACGATAAGCACTACAAACCATCCTATGTCTATGGGCGCATCAGCGCTGCAAAAAACAGCCTGGTGGATTACGTCGCTTACCGGCAGGATAGCAGCATACAGACCGAAGATGGGCGCAGCAACCGCACCGCCATGGCCGACATCTATGAGGCTTATGTGAAACGCTGCTTCAAGAATGGCGCTATGGACTTTGATGACCTGTTGTTCAATATGTATGTGCTGCTCACCCGCTTTCCGGATGTGCTGGCCAAATACCAGCACAGGTTCCGCTACATATTGATAGATGAGTACCAGGATACCAACGTAGCGCAGTATGCCATCATCAAAATGCTGGGGGCGGTGCATGAGAATATCTGTGTAGTGGGCGATGATGCACAAAGCATCTACTCGTTCCGGGGGGCAACGGTGCAGAACATACTGCAGTTTCAGGACGATTATGATGACGTAAAGGTCATCAAGCTGGAGCAAAACTACCGCAGTACACAGAGCATTCTCAACGTGGCCAACCAGGTCATTGGCAACAATAAAGAGCAGATAAAAAAGGACCTATGGACCAGCAATGGCGAAGGCGAAAAGATAATGCTGGTGCGCACCATGACCGACAATGACGAAGGCAAATTCATAGCAGATGCCATTAAGGAGCAGCAGATGCGCTACCACTATGGCAATAAGGATTTTGCCATCCTCTACCGCACCAATGCCCAGAGCCGTTCGTTTGAAGAAAGCCTGCGCCGCATGAACATCCCTTACCGCTTGTATGGCGGCATATCGTTTTACCAGCGCAAGGAAATAAAGGACTACCTGGCCTACCTCCGCCTCATAGTTAACACCCGCGACGAGGAGAACCTGAAGCGCATCATCAATTACCCTGTGCGCGGTATTGGCAAAACTTCTATAGACCGCATATCGGTTGCGGCCAATGAGCAGAACCGCACCTTCTGGGAGATCATAGAACAGGGCGCCAACAACAACAAGATCGATGCCTTCGTCCTCATGATCAAAAGCTTCCAGGCCATGCTGCAGACAAAGAATGCGTATGATGTGGCTTTTGCTGTGGGCAAACATTCAGGCCTCGTCAACGACCTCTATTCTGATAAAACACCGGAGGGACTTGCGCGCTACGAGAACGTGCAGGAGCTCCTCAACTCCATAAAAGAATTTACTGAAACGCCCGACGAAGAGGGCGAACTGCACGATAAGAGCCTGGGCAGTTACCTGCAGCAGATAACCCTGCTCACTGATGCCGACCAGGAGAACAACGAAAATGCAGATGCCGTGAAACTGATGACCATTCACGCAGCCAAGGGACTGGAATTTCCATGTGTCTTTTCTGTGGGCCTGGAAGAGAACTTGTTCCCCAGCTCCATGAGCCTGTACGACCGCGCCGGGCTTGAAGAAGAACGCCGCCTGTTTTACGTGGCCATTACGCGCGCCAAGGAGCGTCTGTGGGTGACCTATGCCAATAGCCGCTACCGTTTCGGCAGCCTGGTGCAGAACGATCCCAGCCGCTTCATCAACGAAATACCAGCCGCTCACCTGGACCGTATGTTCACGGGCGTTAACACCCGCGGAGGCCAGGGCAGCACCAGCGGCGGAGGCGGTTTTGGCAATATGCTGGGTCAGAACTTTGAGCGCATGCCATCGCTGAAGAAATTGGCCGACAAGCTGGCAACCGCCAACTCAGCGCCACCACCGGCGCACGCGCCATCGTCCGATTTCACTGCCGACTCGCCCGACAATATGCAGGTGGGCATGAAGGTGGAACATCAGAAGTTTGGCTTTGGCCAGATCATGACTATGGAAGGCGGCACGAACAACCGCATTGCCAGCATCGACTTCGGCAGCGGCCACGGCGTCAAGAAGATCATGCTCAATTTTGCCAAACTGCGGATAGTAAAATAACCACCACCTTTAGCTTTTACCTGTGGCACGGCTCGGAGCCGTGCCACAGGTGCTATTAAATTACTCCCAAACAGAATCTTGCGCTAATCCATGCCACGGCTCCAAGCGGTGTCATGGGTGTAGTTGAAACTTATCTCTGGACTTTGGTTTTTGGAATTTGTCATTTTTGAATCACATAGCACTTCCTGTGCAGCTTCCCCTGGAAGTCGAAAGGGGTGGTTTGTGCAGTGATGTCTTTAACGGTTAGCGCAGGTATGGCGTCCCTGTCCAGCACAAAGTTTCGGTAGTTGTTGCTGAAGTAGATCTTGCCGGTTTCCGTGCAGCCTTTCAATAATTTTTTTAGCAGGGCCACATGGTCGCGCTGCACATCAAAGGTATCTTCCATACGCTTACTATTGGAGAAGGTGGGCGGGTCGCACACAATAATGTCGTAGGTGTCCAGCGGCATATAGTCCAGCCATTCCAGCACATCGCCCTGTATCAGTTCGTGCTTTTTGTCGTCATACAGCTTGTTGTATTGCAGGTTGCGCTTGGCCCAGTTAATGTAGGTCTTCGACAGGTCGACCGATGTCACACTTGCAGCCCCGCCATGCGCTGCATACACGCTAAAGGCGCCGGTATAGCAGAACAGGTTCAGCACATGCATGTCTTTGGCCTCGTCGCGCACCATGCCGCGGGTGATGCGGTGGTCAAGGAACAGGCCGGTATCTAAGTAATCGGTGAGATTGATGATAAATTTAAGACCGCCTTCGCTCACGATCTTTTCTGTTCGGGTCTCCTCAAACTTTTCATACTGGCCCTGCCTGCCCGCTTTGCGTTGCCGCACTTTAATAAAAATGTTTTCGGGCACCATCTGCAACACCTGGCTGATGACCCCTTTACAGGCGGTCAGCCAGGCTTCATGTTCTTCATCCTCCATGCCATGCTTGCGCTTGTATTCGGCAGCATGCACCACACCCTCATACCATTCCAGAGCAAACGGAAATTCGGGCAGGTCGTGATCGTAGAACCGGAAGCAGGATACATTTTCTTTTTGCGCGCGCTTGCTGATGTGCTTCCATACCTTGGTAAGGCGGTTGGTAAACATCAGCATCTTTTCTTCTTGGGTTGGCATAACAGCAGGTAAAGGTAATAAGTTGCCAACGTTCGGACTGCTGGCATTTCCGGAAAATAAGAAAGGCCACCCATAGGGCGGCCTTTCTTACAAAAGTTCATGTGCATTATTTGATCACCGTTATCTTTTTCGTTACAGTTCCTTCTTCGGTTATTGCCTGCATCAGGTATATGCCGCCGGCAATATTGCCAAGGTCTATCGTCATGCTGGCCTGGTTGTCTGTGTTCACAGACTTCACCACGCGACCCTGCACATCCAGTATGTTGATGGTTTTTATATGCAGGCCATCAGTAGTTACATTGAGCTGGTCGGTTGCCGGGTTAGGGTAAACGGACAGCATATCTCCGGCAGTTGATGGATGTATATCTGTAGGTGCGCTAACCACGCGCATCAGCACGGGGTTCACGAAGTAACTACTGCCGGTAGTGTTGAAGCTGCCAGTACCATTGTACTGGTGCCTGATCTCCACTGCATACAGGCCGGGAGCAACGCCCACGCCCGTGGTGCTGAATGTGCCCGTCCACTGACTGTAATAGGGTATGCTGATGCCGGTTTCTTTCTGTATCAGGAAGGTATCGCCATTAACGGTATTCACCAGTATGGCTTCCACGCTGCCGCTGAAATCATCGGTTGCGCCTGTGCCCCAGTTACCCTGGTTGCCGATGCTGGTGGTAACGCTGAATGCATGGCCGGTAACAACACTGTGGCTGCTCAGGTGCAGCGAATCGTAGAGTACGATGTCGGTATCGTTCTCAACACCTACGATAGTATAGTTGATGAAATTGCCATTGTTGGCGACTGGCGTCCATGTGCTCGTGCCGGTGGCCTGGTAAGCAATGCGAATACCGTTGTACAGAATAGACGTGGCCGCATAAGGTGTGCAGTTGAACGTGAGCGTTGCAGTGCTATCGCCCGCGGCAACAGATGATACAGCTACGGAATCAACGTTAGTAATGTAGTTGCTGCCGGTATCAAAAAGCTGTACGGCAAACGCGCCGCTGAATGCTGTGGTGCCTGAGTTGAGTATCTTAGTGGAAATAGAGAACGCGGTTCCGTACCTCATCGGTGAGGATGTGGTCGTATTGAGGTGTGCCAGCAATTTGATGTTCCCCGGATTAGACGGGAAGCTGTCCGGAACGATGCCCAGTATCACACCCTGTCCGTCGTTGAAATTGCCGCCGCCGCCGCCAATGCCCAGCGCAGGCGGAGCCAGGTTGTCAACCGTAAAGTAACCATCGCTCGATCCGCTCCAGCCCCAGTTGAAGTGGAACATGTTGCCGGTGGTTTCCCAGCCGTCACATACCCAGCAGTGGCCACCCGCAGCGCCTTGTCCTTCATACAGCATAGGGTGCCCGGCATTCAGTTCTGTGCGCAGTGTGTTGATCCACGTTGTTTCGTTGATACTGTCTATAGTTGGTTCGCCATCGCAATACACATAGTCGGGGCCAGTGTAATAGGATCCGGACCCGGAGGCCGAAGTATCCAGGCCGCGGCGTAACAAGTAATGCAGTGACGGACTGTAATGGAAGTACGTCTTCAGGGCATATTCAGCGCAGTTTACCGGGTAGGTTTCCGGCAGCGTTACGTATGCGCCGCTTTCGTTGGAAGAGTACGACATGTTGACGCCAACGCCTGCATGGAACATCAATGTGGCCACAGCGCTGTTAGACGATGTGTTGGGCATTGTTGACCAGCCATAGACGGTATTGCCATAATTAGCAGTGTTCCACATATTGGAGCCTGAGCCTTCATAAGAGCTGTAAGCATCGTAGTAAGTGTGGTAGCCGCAACCCACAGTAGGCCAGTTCCAGAATTTCATCAACTGCGCCATGGCTGTGGCCACGCAGCCGGTAACAGAAAGGCCACCGGTTGATGCGGTGTTAGGGCAACTATTGTTGTAGCCTGGCGCCTGGTCCCATTTGGTGCTCAGCAACGGTGTTACAGCAGTTGTTTTGGCGTATATGCGAGTGGCCGGTGTTTGCAGGTCCTGCCACAGGGCCGGTGTCTCAGCCCTTGCGGGTGTGCCGGCTGCAATAGCCGCGGCGATCTGGTTCTTATAGCCGTCTATCCAGTCTTTGGTAGCGGGCGCCATATTGTTCATGTTCAGGGCCGACTCGTTTGAGTAAGCCAGCACCGGGATGATCTGGTCATCCGCAGCTATTATTACAAAGCCATTGCCGTTTTGCACATTGAACACGTAATAGTCTGCAACAGAAACGCCGTTTATTTTGCCGGAGGCCACATAGGCAGTAAGCAGGTCGGCAGAGCTGTTAACGCCCGCAACACCCTTACTGATCAGAAAATTGGCGCCTACCTGGCGGGCGGTGTTTTCGTCAACTGCTTTTGCTTGCGCAGCCACAGCGCCGAACATCATCATCAATGCGGCGGACAGTGTCCGTGTAAAAATTCGCATAGTTAATTATTTAGTTATTTAAGTATTGCGAAGATAGGAAATAAAGCATGAAAATTTATCAAGCTTTACCTTTTGGTCTATTTTGCTGATGGTGTAGCAGCCGGGCGTAAAATGCCGTCCTTCAGCAATGCGGCCGAGATCATGACCGGCACGAGGTACAGGTAGGAAAAAGGTATTTGAATGAAGGAATAAAACAAAGTGATATAGACCTTAAGCGAAAAAAGTAAATAGCTTTTTAACTGCAACCGGGCCCTGTTGACCCGGTAATAGACACCCATAACCACAATAGCAAGTCCGCAAAGGGCTGCATGTGTAAGCTGGTTGGCATGCAACCGCTGTACCCGATCTCCGGAAGCAAACTGCATGAACCATGTATCAAATGCGAGCCCGTTAGAGATGCAAGGGGCGTTACCGTTCCAGATATCGGCTGCCGCTTTGGAATGATATCTGTAACCATTCAGGAATATCTGGCTGTCGTGACGAAGGAAAGGGTACCAGTAAAATACCAGGAAGCAGGCCAGAACGATGCCCAGAATGGTGAAGGCCTGGCGCTTTTGCCCGCTTGCGTAATAAATGAACAGGCACAGCGGTGCCCACATCACGATGCTGTAGCGGGAGAGCAGGCAAAAAGAAATGCCGATGGCGAAGGGAAGAACCTTGTTGTCCCCCGCACGGAGGGCAGTGAACAGGTAATAGGCAGCTACCAGGCCCTCCACGGATACTGCAAAAACATAGCTATTGCTTGCGACTATCAGCGTCCATGCAGCCAGTGGCCACAGCGGCATCAGGTTGGGCAGAATGCCTGCGGGCGCGGGTTGCCGCGGTTTTACGCTGCTGATGAAGTAATACAGGCATACCAGCCATAGCGCCCCGCTGGCGATCCAACGGTAATCGAAGCCACCAGATTCGGCCAGCCAGTAAGGCATCCATTGCAAGGGCAGGTAAGTTGGGTAAAGATCGTAACCAAAGTGGATGGGCGCATAGGGCATCTGGCCGGCGCGCAGGCGGCGCGTCAGGTACATGATCTGCGGAATGATGTCGGAACTGGTAGCGTTGTCTGCACCTATCCCATTTATTTGCCAGACTTGGCTCAGTGAGTAAAACAAATAAATGGAAATAGCAACAAAGGCAGCAACCTGTGCAATGCGCACCCCGCGCGATGCCATTCTGGGCAAGGGTGAAATTACTTTGCCGGTTGTGCCCCGGCTGAGCCGCCAATAAACAAATGCAATAGTCAAAGACACAGCCAACAGCAGCGCCGGGCTAACAAACGGACCAGCCACATTCTGCAGGAAGGTGATCAGCAAAAGCTCGGCGATACAAAGTAATACGAGTAGTCCCTTCATTCGAACTACAAATATAGATTACAACGCAACGTAAAAAGTTCAAAAATAAATTTGCGCAGTTAAGTGGCTGCATGTATTTTTGCAGTCAAATAGCTGCATATTATGGAATCAAGGCGCGATGTATTTCAGGCAATAGCTGACCCAACGAGACGGGAGATCATTACCATGGTAGCGCTGCAGCCCATGACGCCCGGCGCCATAGCGGCCAACTTTGGCACGGCGCGTCAAACTATTTCGAGGCACATACAGATACTCATAGAATGTGAATTGCTGCAGCAGCAATATTCGGGTCGCGAGATATACTATCAACTGGATGCGGGCAAGATGAAAAACATCGCTGATTTCATAGAACCTTTCAAAGCGATGTGGGAAAGCCGTTACGGTCAGTTGGACGATGTGCTCAAAAAAATGAAACCTAAAAAATAGACAATATGCAAAAGACCACTTACACGGTTGACCGTGAAAACAAGACCATCCACGTGGATCGTTCGTTCGACGCGCCGCTGGCGCAGGTGTGGCAGGCCTGGACCGACCACACTATAATGGACCAATGGTGGGCGCCAAAGCCATGGCGTGCCCGCACAAAAACCATGGATGTGCGGCCGGGCGGCATGCGGCTTTATACTATGGTGAGCCCGGAGGGCCAGGACCATTGGAGCAAGCAAGAGTTCAGGCAGGTGCAGCCTATGAGCCGGCTGGAATGGCAGGACTGCTTTTGCGACGAGCAGGGTAACCGCAATATGGCATTTCCTACCACACATTGGCTGGTGGATTTTACCGGCGACGGACAAACAACAAAGGTGCACACCACCATGACGTTTGAAACCGTAGAGGCACTGGAGCAATTGGTGAACATGGGCTTCAAGGAAGGCTATGCGATGGCGCACGAAAACCTGGATGCGATACTGAAGGGTTAACTACATTTATATTAAAAATATATATATTAATCACAAAACCGATAATTTATGACCAAAAGTCCCGTAGTACATTTTGAGATGGGTTATTTTGACCGGGAACGAATGAAAAAGTTTTATGCCACTGCGTTTGGCTGGCATATGCAGCAGTTGGGTCCGGAAATGGGCGATTATGTGATAGCACAAACCACTGAAACCGATGACAAAGGTATGGTGCAGACGCCGGGCACCATCAACGGCGGCTTCTATCAAAAAGCGGGCCCACAGTCGCATGCGCCGTCCATTGTTATTTCGGTTGAGGATATCCGTAGTGCCATGCAGGCTGTCGTAGCCAATGGGGGTAAAATACTCGGTGGCATGGATGCACAGGGAAACCAGACGATGGAGCCCGGCATGATACCCGGCGTTGGCCTTTGGATAGCTGTGCAAGACACGGAAGGCAACCGGGTTAGCCTGCTGCAGCCGGATATGCCCATGTAGTTTCCTGTCAATAGGAAAGGGATACTCCGGGGACTGGAGGCGCGCCAACGTGATAGCATATTCATTGGTCATAGCCGTTTGGGTGTCCCGGACACGACCAGGTAACGCATAAATTTTTGGAAAAATTTGAGTTCACCGGATCCCCTCGCTGAAAATATTGCCGCAATTTACCCGCTTATTGGCTCGTTTTGCCTGCATGCATTATGGCCGGCGTCTTTAAATTAGCTGACCGTAAATAGAACGCAATGAAAGCAATTGTCATAGGCGAAGGCGCAGGGGCTACTTTAGACACGATAATGTCCGTTTACCCCCGGCACAAAGTTGTAGCAGATAAATATATTGATAGGGGAGATGTCATTGGCATCGGCCCGTTTGCCGATAAACGCGGTAACATGGCTATATTCCGGTCGAGAGAGGCTGCGGAAGCATTTGTGAAAGAAGACCCCTTCATACTGGAAGGCATCATCAGGTCTTTCACTATAAAAGATTGGGACGATAGCATGCTGGCTTAGACTCAATTTCAGAGATGCCGGCCCCAAACCATTTCGCTGTCTTTTGCCTGAAAACCGAACTGCTCATATAACCCCCTGCCGGTTGCCGTGGCATGGAGCGACACCTGCGGCACTCCGCGAAGAGCGGCCGCCTGCATCAATTGCTCAAAAATAGCTTTGGAAATTCCCCTGCGCCGGTGTGATGGAGTAGTGAACATGTTGACGATATACCCTCTATCGCCAGTCACATTTAAAAAATTAGGTGGGATTTGGTAAAAGCAGATCCCGCCGGTTCCCACTATCTTGTCTCCGTCAAGGGCGAGCCAGTTCACATAATTGCTTTCTGACAGGTGTGATGTAAAATAGCTGCTCAAGATTTCGGCGAAATCTGCAGGTGCCTCCGTATTTGTAACTTCTTTTAAAAATTCCGTGCGCAATTGCACCAGCATGGGTATGTCGGACTGCGTTGCCTGGCGATAATGAATCATTTGCGGGTTGTATTTTAGGGCAATTTATGTTATTACCGACGGTTTTGCTTCGGAGGCGGCGTTGCCTGGCATAAAAAATTATGGTTGAATTTAATTGGCTTTTGCTGTATTGTGGCCGCTACGGGCATTTTTTCGCAGTACATAACCTTTACCGTACCTTTATGCTTGCGCCCGTTAACGGTGCGTTCACACATTTATCCGGTCGCGAACGGGTTACTTTTTCGCAGGTATAGTATTAATGGTGCACAGCTTGACAGACACGGAAACGCATATACTGGCGGCTCTTGGCAGGGGCGACAGGGTGGTGACGGAACAGGTGTACCGGCAAAACTATCCCATTATTAACGGTTGGTTGATAAAGAACGGGGGCAATGCCGAGGATGCTGCCGACATTTTCCAGGAAGCAATGGTAGTGCTTTTTGGCAAGGCGCAAAATCCGGATTTCAGGCTTACCAGCAGTGTTAGTACCTATTTGCTTGCCGTAAGTAAGCACCTTTGGTATAAAAAGCTGCAGCAATTGCAACGGGCGCCACAGCGGCTGGCGGATGATGGGGAAGAGGGCAGCCACGATGCGACGTATGAAGAAGATCTTAAAGTGCACCTGGAGCGCGAAGCCCATTACGAGCAGCTCAATGCCTCGCTCGATATGCTGGGCGAACCCTGCAGATCGCTGCTGAAAGCTTTTTATCACCATGATAAAAGCATGCAGGAAATATCGGCCGACTTTGGGTACACCAACCCGGAGAATGCCAAAACGCAAAAATATAAATGCCTGATGCGGCTGAAGAAGCTATTCTTCGCCACCCAGGCCAAATGAGAAACGCAGTATGAACTTTAACAATATTAGTGAACTCGCAGAAGCCTGGGTGAACAATACCATGTCGCAGGCCGACAAAGCCGCGCTCCAGGCCCGCATGGAAGCGGATGCTGAGTTTGCGATAGAATTCAACGAGCACATCGCCCTTATACAAGCCCTCAACGGCAACGGCAGCCAGAAGCGCTTCCGCAATATGCTGAAGGATATAGCCCGCGAACAGGCTGCGCCCGTTCAAAAGAAGAAGATCATTCAATTACCTGCACATTTCTGGCGCACATCGGCAGTGGCAGCAAGCGTGGCCCTGCTTACTTCATTCCTTACCTATACCATCATCAGCAATACCAGTCACAAACCCAACCCTGATTATAGCACCATCAGCCGCGAGGTGGACCACCTGAAGCGCGAGCAACAGAAGCAGCAGGCCACCCAGAATGCCATTATGGATTCCCTGTCCCGCAAAAATGCACCTGCATCACCGGTTTCAGATGCGCGGTATAGTGGTACAGGCTTCGCACTTACCAACGATGGTTATTTTGTAACGGCATCGCACGTGGTGAACAATGGCGATTTTGACTCAGTATATATACTCAATAAGGATGGCCAGTATTACAAAGCCTTCCTGGTGAACTTTGATTCCAAATCAGACATTGCCATTCTTAAAGTGGAAAAGAAGAATTTCCGCTTCGGCAAGCTGGATGTGCCATATGCCCTGCAGGGCGAGAAGGCCTCGCTCGGCACCCGCATCTTCACACTCAGCTATCCTAATGACGATGCTGTGTATAGCGAAGGCTACATTAGCTGCAAGAACGGCTACGACGGCGACGATAAGCAATATACGCTGCAATTGCCTGCAGGCCACGGCCAGAGCGGATCTCCGGTGCTGGACGAGGATGGACAGGTGCTTGGCATCCTTACTGCCATCAGCAGCCCTGGCCAGGCCAATACTTATGCCGTAGGCACAGAGTCGCTCAACGACCTGCTGCAGAAAATGCCTCCGGGCAATAAGCTGCACCTGGCCCACGGCAACAAGCTGGGCCGCCAGTGGCACGAACAGCAGATCTCCGAACTCCAGAACTACACGTTCTCGGTTAAGGTGTATAAGAAGTAACCCCCATGTCAGCCTGAGAGGATATTAGGTTGCACCTCAATCATAAAGCCAGTGACAAGTTGGAACTTTGAAGAAATAGGCTAAGGCAGCATAGCACATGGCTTTTTAGTGTTTAAACCTGCGTCTGA